>Ga0265292_1000010_pt1 | contig 765285 bp, 786 predicted proteins | sample Munlanlewell296A_FD_189080 | JGI IMG/M metagenome (GOLD analysis project Ga0265292, IMG submission 189080) | Leachate microbial communities from a municipal landfill in Southern Ontario, Canada - Leachate well 296A | ecosystem: Engineered > Solid waste > Landfill > Unclassified | place... | reverse complement strand
TTTCAGATTGAAGAAATTGCCCAAAGAGTAATATCAGAACTTGAGGACAGCGGCATTTCGATCAGTTTGGGTCTTAGCGAATATAAAGAAGGCGAGAGTCTAAATGATGCTTTAGACAAGGCCGAACGCAATATGAAACTTGATAAGACGGATAGGAGGGTGGGACGCGATTTTATAAAAGAAAAACAAAATGCCTAAATTTGCACATCTTCATGTACACACAGAATATTCTCTCCTTGATGGCCTAAGCAATATTAAGAAGCTTCTTTCATATGTTAAAGAAAATGAAATGGATTCCGTTGCCATCACAGACCACGGTGTAATGTACGGCGAAATTGAGTTTTACAAAGAAGCCCTAAAACAGGGCGTTAAACCGATAATTGGCATGGAAGGGTACATAACCTCAGGCAAATTAACTGATAGGCCTTCCCGCGGTCAGGTTAAAAATTACCATGTCATCCTTTTGGCAAAAAATTTGGAAGGTTATCAAAACCTTATGAAGATTTCTTCGATTGCACATCTCGATGGTTTTTATTACAGGCCAAGGATGGATAGAGAACTTCTCGAAAAGTACTCGAAAGGGATAATTTGTTCCTCTGCCTGTCCCATGGGGGAAGTTGGTCAGGCACTTTTGACGGATAGCTACTCTGAAGCAAAGAAAATTGCGTCGTGGTATTCAAATGTTTTTAAAGACGACTATTATTTGGAAATTCAGAGGCACGAATATGAAAAATGGATTGATAAGGGGGTTAATCAGGAAGTCAAAACTTATCTTACTGAGATGAGAGATAGTGAAAAGAAATGGAATGATGGAATTATTAAACTTAGCAGAGAATTAGGAGTTCCGCTTATTGCTACGAACGATGCGCATTATATTAAGCCTGAGGACGCCACCGCACAGGATGCGCTGGTTTGTATTTCCACCGGTAAAACAATGAATGATACGAAAAGAATGAGATATATCGACGCACCCACTTTTTATATGAGAACCCCGGGTGAGATGGAAGAACTTTTTCCGGATGTGCCGGATGCCTTAGCTAATACTGTTAAAATTGCGGAAAAATGTAATCTGGAAATTACACTTGGTAAATGGTACTTCCCTAAATTTGAGCTTCCTGAGGGTGTTACGGCTGATGAAGAATTGAGAAAGTTGTCCAATGATCTCTTACCCAAAAAAGCACCTGACGCAGGGGAAGAAGGCAAAAAAAGAATTGAATATGAGCTGGATATTATTTGCAAGAAGGGTTACGCTCCCTATTTCCTAATCGTACGTGGAATGGTTCATTGGGCGAACTCGCAGGGAATTATTACCAATACCAGAGGTTCTGCCGCAGGAAGCTTGGTATCCTACGTTTTAGGAATCACTACAGTTAATCCGCTGAAGTATTACCTTCCTTTTGAAAGGTTTTTAAATCCTTTCAGGCCATCTCCCCCCGATATTGATTTTGATGTGGCTGACGATAGAAGGGCTGACATTATCGGTTATATTACAAAAACTTACGGTAAGGAGAAAGTGGCTCAAATTTGTACATTTGGAAGAATGCTCAGCCGTGCAGCAGTCAGGGATGTAGCCAGAGTTTTGGGACTTCCTTATTCAGTAGGCGATCGGATTGCTAAAATAATTCCCCCTCCGAAACAGGGATTCCCTATAACCATTGATAAAGCTCTCGAGGAAGTTCCTGAGCTTCGTACAATGTACGATACGGACGCAGACACAAAGAAAGTGCTGGATTTAGCAATGCAAATAGAGGGGAACGCCAGGCACGTTTCGGTGCACGCCGCCGGGGTCGTAGTTTCGCCAAGCGCAATTACCGATTTTTCTCCCGTACAGAAGGAACCTTCGGGAGATAAGATAATTACCCAGTATGAAATGCATGCCTGTGAGGATGTCGGTCTTATTAAATTTGATATCCTTGGGATTAGAAATTTATCCATATTGGGTGCGGCTGTGGATATTGTGCAAAAGGAGGTTGGGATCAAAGTTGATCTTCATAATATCCCGCTTGACGATAAAAAAACTTTTGACATGCTGGCACTCGGGGAAACAATGGGTGTTTTTCAATTGGCCAGCGGCGGAATGACGAAATATTTAGTGGAGCTCAAACCAACCAGAATTGAAGATTTGATGGCGATGGTTGCGCTTTATAGGCCCGGGCCTATCTCTCAAATTCCTGAATATATTAAAAGAAAGCACAACCCTAAATTGGTGAAGTATTTGGACCCTAGGATGGAAAAGTTTTTAGGTATTTCATACGGCCTTATTGTTTATCAGGACGACTTGCTTTTCTGCGCACTCGACCTTGCGGGATATACCTGGGAAGAGGCCGATAAGTTCAGAAAAGCAGTTGGGAAAAAGATTCCTGAAGAAATGGCCGCTCAGAAGGAAAAGTTTATCAAAGGTATTATTTCAAATGGTCAAACAGAGGAATTTGCCGAAAAGCTCTGGAAACTTTTTGAGCCTTTCCAGTCATATGGATTTAATAAGGCGCATGCCGCTTCCTACGGAATGGTAGCTTACCAAACGGCCTATATGAAAGCGAATTACCCGGTTGAGTATATGACAGCTCTTCTGACCGCTGAGTCGGATGATAAAGAGAAAATTTCTGCCGCAATTAACGAATGCCGACGTATGAAAGTTAAAGTGCTTCCGCCTGACATTAATGAATCTGATATAGGATTCACAATCACGACCGATAAAGAATCTTTGAACGGTAAAGCGATCAGATTCGGATTTTCTGCTATTAAAAATGTCGGGCAGGCTGCAATTGCCGCAATCTTGTCCACCCGTGCTGAAGGTAGATTTGAATCTTTTGCCGATTTTTTGGGCAGAACTGACAGCAGAAAAATTAATAAGAAAGTTTTGGAAAGCTTGATCAAGGTGGGTGCAATGTCCGCATTCGGAGGACGTGCGGCACTTCTTTCTGCGATGGACTCTATCAGAGAAAAAGTTATTAAACCTAAGGGAGACGATACTCAGCAAGGATTATTTGCAACAGGAGAACTAAAAAAAACGGAGGCGGCTACAGTAATAACAATTGCAAATATTGATGAATTTCCTGATGAAGAGCTGGAATCTCTCGAAAGGCAGCTTTTAGGTTTTTCTTTAACCGCTAAGCCGATTGGGGAAATTATCGGCGCATTAGAATTTCAATCTACCCACAAGATTAATGAAATTATGACTGCCGAAGTTCATCTTGGAGTTGTTAAAGTCGCCGCTATAGTTGCGGGAGTACGTGTAATTACGACTAAAAAAACCGGAGCGGAAATGGCGTTTGCAAAACTTGATGACGGTACAGGAACAATTGAGGTTGTAGTTTTTCCGAAAATATTTAAAGAAACAAGGGATTTTTGGAATGAGGGCAGACCTCTTCTCGTAACGGGAAAGGTAGACGTAAGGGATGAAACTCCCGGAATAATTGTGGACACAATAGAAACAATAACCAGTGCCGGAGATAAACGGCAAAAAGAGGTTTTTATAAACGTTTCTCAGGAGACCGATGTTAACAACTTAAAAAGACTTAAAGCCCTTCTTACGGAAAATTTAGGTAATCAGGATGCTTATTTGGCTTTTGATGGGGGAAGAAAAGTCAAGCTGCCATTCAAAATTAATTGGAATGAGAATCTTGCTCAAAAGATTATAGACATTCTTGAGAATAAATCTTCTTGAAGAAGCGGGCCTTTTCTTGTACAATACCAGGTTATGGCATTGAAAATTACGATAAAAGAAACAGAATTTGGTGTTGGTGACAGGATCCGTGTCGTTCAAAGAATCAAAGACGGCGATAAAAACCGTGAGGCTATTTTTGAAGGCATGGTCATTGGCATAAAAGGTAGGGAACCCGGGAAAACATTTCTTGTAAGGAGAATCGGTGAGGCAGGAGTAGGTATTGAGCGTATTTTTCCGGTTAATCTTCCTACCATTGATAAAATAACCGTTGTCAAAAGAGGAACGGAGGGTGTTAAAAGGTCTAAACTTTATTACACCAGGCATAAGGCTCCGACGGAAATCGAGATGATTTTCAAAAAAGCCGGAAGTAAAATAAAGAGTGGCACTAAGACCAACAAATAAGGTAGGCAGACTCGCTGAGGACTTCGCTGTTCGTTTTCTCTCGGAAAGAGGCTACAAGATTATAGATAGAAACTTCAGGAGTCGATTCGGAGAAATAGACATAATTGCACTCAAGGATGATTATTTAGTTTTTATAGAAGTGAAAGCCAGGTGGAGTTTAAAATTCGGGAAGCCTGAGGAAGCCGTTAACGCCGGTAAAATTTGGAAAATCACCAAAACTGCGGAATACTACTCACTTATGCATCCCAATCTTTCCAAAAAGTTGAAAATTGAAGTCGTTGCCCTGGAAATAGAAAATGGGAATTTAAAAGAAGCGCGAATTGTTTTAGTAGATTAAATCTTCTTGCAGACCGCCCGCCAATCATCTACATTGGATATATGGAGAACACGAACGGAGGTGAGCATATATTATGAATCCTTATTTGAACGGTTATGCAAATTCTTATGTTCCGGGAGTACTGGCCGGTTTTTTTAGCGCATTTATTATTCCTATTGCAATTTGGAGCCTGTTTTGGATGGGGTTAGCCCTTTGGAAGGCTGCCAGAAACGGAAGCAAGGTTTGGTTTATAGTTTTACTTTTGGTTCACACATTGGGAATATTGGATATACTTTACATTTTTGTATTTTCTAAAATGGGTGAGAAAGTGTCCAAAAAATTGGCCAAAAAATAGACGTAGTCTATCTTTCCGTAAACCCTGCTATAATCTTACTAAATGCTTATTTTAGGGATCGATCCCGGAACAGCCACAACCGGTTTCGGTTTGGTTCGTATGAACGGTAATGGAAATGAGGTTGTTGAGTGGGGACTTATAGAAACAGATAAAACTCTTCTTAAAGAGACGCGGTTGGATTTCATCTTCGAAGAAACTGTAAAGCTTATCAATAAGCACAAGCCCGATGTCTTTGTTTTCGAAAAAGTTTTTTTCTCAAATAATGCTAAAACGGTTATTGCCGTCGGACAAGCTCAGGGCGTGATGCTTCTAGCCGCAAGTAAGACCAGTGTGCATGTTGAAGAATATGCACCGGGAACGATTAAGAAAATGATTACCGGTAACGGACGCGCCAACAAAAAAGAGGTGCAGTTGCATATCAGAAAGATATTAGGTTCACGGGTAAAAAGTGAAAAACACAAAAAAACCCATTTTGATGATGCGGCCGATGCGCTTGCTATTGCCTTGACTCATGCGTTTAAAATTGGTGAGGCAAAAGGAGGTGAGAAAGATTGTTTAAAATCGGTAAAGTAACTCATTATTACGATAAAATAGGCGTTGCCATAATTGAACTTGATAGCCCTCTTGCGGTTGGTGACAGAATTAAATTTACAAAGGATGGTGAGGATTTATTTGAACAACCGGTTGATTCTATTCAAATAGAACACGAAAAGAAGGATTCCGCCGGTAAGGGAGATGTGATCGGGCTTAAAACTGAGAAGGAAATTAAGGAAGGGACCGAAGTGTTTAAGGTATAGTTTTGATCCCTTGGACACATACTACGTATGTGAAGGGGTGGACACGTACTGCGTATGTGAAGGGGTGGACACGTACTGCGTATGTGAAGGGGTGGACACGTACTGCGTATGTGATAGGATTGAAGACTAATGAGGGAGTCAAAGAAGGGACGGAAGTTTTCAAAGTTTAATTGGCAGGACGCGCCCGATATTAAGATGCGTGTTTTGACGCTGATGGAAGGACTTCACCTCGATTATCTTCTCGGGGAAAGGTTGTTTTTTTATCGTTCCCAAGGATCAAAAGCCAGAGCTTACGCAAGGACGTGGGGACTACCCAAAATTTGGCAGAATGCACTTCATACAGAACCTGCTTATATAATTGAGGTTATATCAGGGTATTTTGATAAGTTATCTCCAAGAGAACAGGACAAGGTACTTCTGCACGAAATTAGCCACATACCGAAGAATTTTTCGGGCGCACTAATTCCCCACACCAGGCACGGAAAATCATGTTTTAAAGGAAAGCTTGAGGATCTGATTGACCAATATTTTGAGAATTTTAGTGAAAAATGATTCAGAAGAATAACCTATGAAAATAATAATTTTGCACGGAGATGATACTGTAAAAAGTTATGAACGTTTAAAAAAATTTATTGATGTTGCTAAAGAAAGAAGCTGGGAAGTCTCCCATATTGACGAGTCTGATCAAAGTTTTGAAGAGATCCTATCCGCCTCATCCCTTTTCGGATCAGAGCGTTTTTTTATATTGAAGGATGTCAAAAAGATCGGTAAAAAGGAACACGCCTGGTTGAGTAAAAATTATGCGGCAATTTCGGGGAATTTAATAATCTACAATGAAGGTTCACTCAATGTTACCACGATAAAAAGTTTCCCTTCTGACACAAAATTTGAAGAATTTAAGCTACCTGTGGTTATCTGGAATTTTCTTGATAATCTAGCTCCCGGAAAGGGAGACTATTCCGTTAAAACTTTGCATAAAATTCTGGAAAAAGAACCTCCTGAATTTATATTTTCTCTGATTGCCCGACATTTTAGAGATCTTACGTGGGTTAAGGTCGATGCCGCTTCGGCCGGATTCCCATTTTGGAAAATCAATAAGCTGAAATCTCAGTCATCTAAATTTACAGCAGAGGCCTTAAGGAATTTTATCAGTAGTTTGAGCGATATAGATATTAATGTAAAAACCTCCAAGGCTGATTTGACGACTGAACTTGACCTACTGCTTATCAAACAATTAGAATAATTACATCTAAATGATTATTAATCCTTCGATTTTCAGAGACTACGACATTAGAGCGGTTGCCGGTAAAGAACTGGACGCTGACGGGGTTAAAAGAATCGCGAAAGCAATAGTAAAAATATTCTCTCCAAAAAGTATTCAAGTTGGTCATGATATGAGAATTTCTTCCCCGGAGTTTTACGAAGCATTCATTGATTCCATGTCGGAATGCGGTGTAAATGTGGTAAAGCTGGGTCTTGTTTCAACAGATATGCTTTATTATGCGGCCGGAACATACGATGAGGACATGGCTCTGACTTTAAGTGCTTCTCACAATCCCCCCGAATACAATGGAATGAAGATGGTTAAAAAAGGGGCAATTGCCATTAGCGGCGACAGCGGAATATACGATATCAGGGATCTTGCAGTTTCTGATAAACCGATCGAATTCCCCGGGATAACGCCGGGAACTGTAACAGAAAGAAATATTATGGAGGGTTGGATAAATCACGTTTTGAGTTTCATCGATCTGACTCAAATGAAACCGTTCAATATAGTTTCCGATACAGGTAACGGAATGGCAGGTTATTTTATGCCCGATCTTGAAAAGAAATTGCCCTGGAAAGTAACACATCTATTTTATGAATTAGACGGAAGCTTTCCCAATCATGTTCCCAGCCCGATTGAGGAAAAGAACCGTTTAGATTGTATCAATAAGGTTAAAGAGGCAGGGGCTGATTTCGGAATGGTTTTTGACGGAGACGGTGACCGTGTTTTTTTGATCGATGAAAAAGGTCGTACCCTTTCAGGAACAATTATGACTGCAATGATTGCAGAAAACATTCTTCAGAAGAATCCCGGCGCAACCATTCTTTATAACGCAATTGTAGGCCGGGTCGTTCCGGAAATTATTGCTCAGTATGGCGGTAAATCTGAAAGAGTCAGAGTCGGACATACGCTTATTAAAGAAGCTATGAGAAGAACAGATGCTTTATTTTGTGGAGAGCATTCCGGACATTATTATTTTAAACAAAATTTTTACGCGGACAGCGCAATCATAGCCGGAATACTAGTTGCCGAGTTAATGTCAGTTAAAAATAAAAAACTTTCAGAGCTCTATGATGAATATGATAAATATCCGGCTTCTCAGGAAATAAATTTTGAAGTTACAGATAAAGAGAAAGTAATGAAAGCTATTGAGGCGGAATTCAAAGAAAAAGCTACGAGTGTTGATTGGCTCGATGGTGTTACAGTTTGGTTTCCGGATCACTGGTTTAATGTCCGTCCCAGCAATACCGAACCACTACTGAGATTAAATGTTGAGGCGGATAATTCTGCTTTACTGGAAGAGAAAATTAAAGAATTGGTTTCTAAAATAGAGAGTTTTGGAGCTAAAGAAAAAATTTAATATGGATTTGGGAAATATAGAAAATTTTAAGAAAATTGATTCAATGGGTGTGATGGATGCCTTAACCCTTTTTCCTGAACAAATAAAAACTACCTGGGAGCAAGCGGTCGCCTCAAATATTCCGAGCATTGACTGCAAGGCTGTCATTGTCACAGGAATGGGGGGAAGTAGTAATGCTGCAAAGATAGTTCAGGGATTATTTGAAGGTGATCTTAAAATACCTTTTCTTGTTCACAATGATTATGGTCTTCCCGCATGGGTTAATTCGGAAACTCTGGTAGTTGCTAATTCTTATTCGGGGAACACCGAGGAAACCCTTTCGGGGATTACCGCTGCGAAAAAGGTAGGGGCAAAGATTTTAGGAATAGCCACAGGAGGAAAGATAGAAGATATGGTCAAATCCGGTGAAATTGAAGGTGTAGTTATTACATCTGGCGCTACCAATCCTCCTAACTTTCCTAAAAGCGGTCTCGGAGTGTCGCTTGGGGGCCTTCTGGGGGCTTTGGTAAAAGCCGGAGTTCTCGATTTATCCCAAGATGACCTTTTTAACTCCCTTAAGGAACTTACCGATATCAGAGATTCCTGGGATACGATCGAAATGAGTAAGTGGCTTCACGGAACCCTCCCTGTACTTTTCGGGGGAAGACCTTTTTTGGGTTCTCTTAATGCGGGCAGAAACGCAATGTGTGAGATTTCCCGAAATTTTACCCAGTTCTATGATTTTCCCGAGGTAAATCACGTCCTTATTGAAGCAACAAAGATGCCGGAGGCTACTAAAAATATTCACTACTTATTCTTCGAAAGTGAGTTTAACGAGGAAAGGGTTAAATTAAGGTATTCCGTGACTAAGAAGGTTTTTGATGAACAAAAACTCGTTTATCAAACATATAAACTCCGCGGTAAAACTAAACTAACTCAGGCTTTGGAACTCCCGCATTATTGTGCCTGGATCGGTTTTTATCTTTCCATGCTTGATGGTGTCGATCCGGGTCCTGAGCCGTGGATTCTTAAGCTTAAAAGTGAGCTTTCTCAGCCGCTGCACTAAATTGACCCCATTGAAAATTGCCTGTTATTAATTGATAATTAAAATATATGTCAAAGCTGCCAATGATTGTTTTCTTCAAAGATATAGATAAGGACGATACGAATCTTGTCGGCGGTAAAGGAGCTAATTTGGGTGAAATGACTAAGGCGGGTTTTACTGTTCCTCCGGGTTTTGCCATTACAATCGAGGCCTATGACGCATTTTTAGAAGAAAATGGAATCATCGATAAGATTTATGATCTTCTAAAGACAATCGATGTCAACGATCCCGCTCAGCTTGATAGTGCATCCGGGAGAATCCAAAGAATGATAATTTCGGGCAAGTTTCCCGAGGATGTTGCAAGACTAATTATTAATGGGTATAAAAAACTTTCAGGCCACTTCAAAAATGCGTTAGTGGCAGTAAGAACTTCCGCAACAGCTGAAGATATGCCTAGTACATCATTTGCCGGAATGGGGTGGACTGACTTAAATATTAAGGGTGAGGCGAATGTACTTGAGGCAGTGAGACGCTGTTGGGCCTCGCTTTTTACAGGCAGATCTATTTATTACCGTGTCATAAATAAAATTCCTCACGAAAAAGTAAAGATCTCCGTTGTTGTTATGAAAATGGTTGAGTCGGAAGTTTCAGGCGTTATGTTCTCGATTGACCCGGTCAATAACAACAAAGACAGAATAATTATCGAGTCTGTTTGGGGGCTTGGTGAAATGATAGTCCAGGGTTCGGTGGTTCCTGATACATATGTTGTTCAGAAGGGAACTTTTGCGATCCTCTCGAAAGAAATATCTGATCAATCAATTCAGCTTGTCAGGTCAAAAGATAAGCCCAAAGAGGTTAAAGTTCCCGAAAAGATTCGTTCTAAACAGAAAATTACTGATGCTCAGATTGTTACTTTAGCAAAATGGGCCGATAAGCTTCAAAAACACTATTATTTCCCTCAGGATTCGGAGTGGGCAATGGAAAAAGGCAAATTATATTTAGTCCAGACACGCCCTGTAACAACTGTGGCTCAAACAGCAAAAACTGCCAAGTTAGATAAAAATAATTTTAAAGTTGCCGAAGCCCCTATCCTGACGGGAAGCCCTGCATCACCGGGAATCGGTACAGGAGTAGTAAAGATTCTTAAGTCCCCCAAAGAGATCAATAAGATTAAGAAGGGAGATGTTTTAGTCGCTCCGATGACCTCCCCCGATTATGTTCCGGCTATGAAAAGAGCGGCTGCTGTCATTACAGATCAGGGTGGACAGACCTCGCACGCCGCCATTGTTTCAAGAGAACTGGGAATTCCTTGCGTTGTAGGTACAAAAGATGCCACTAAAATCCTCAAGGATGAAATGGTTATAACCGTTAACGGAGAAAGCGGTCAAATTTTTATGGGCGCTACTGTGAAAAAATCGGGTATCGAAAGGGCTGCTGATTCCAAACCGAAATTTTCTAAAGTTAAAACCGCCACCAAAGTATATGTCAATCTGGGACAACCGGAACGGGTAAATGAGATTGCCAAAATGAACGTAGACGGTGTCGGACTTCTAAGGGCCGAATTTATGATTGCCAATATTGGAATACATCCCAAGGAGGCGATTAAAAGGAAACAACAGGAAATTTTTATTCGGAAGTTATCACATGATTTGGAAGCTTTTTGTAAAGCTTTTTATCCGCGGCCTGTTATCTACCGTGCAACTGATTTTAAAACTAACGAATACCGGAGCCTCCAGGGCGGTAAATATTGGGAGCCGGTAGAACCGAATCCAATGCTTGGTTTCAGAGGAGCGTTCAGGTATGTTGCCAACCCTGAGGTTTTCAATCTTGAGCTTAGGGCAATTAAGAATGTCCGGGAGAAATATGAAAATCTGCACTTAATGATCCCCTTTGTCAGGTCGCCCGAGGAGTTGGCCCGCGTGCGAAGGATTGTAGCAAGCCAGGGATTGTTTGAACAATTAAGTTTTAAGTTTCTAATGATGGTAGAGATTCCTGTTAATGTTATTCAAATCGAAGATTTTATCAAAGTCGGAATTGATGGAGTCTCAATCGGTAGCAATGATTTAACAATGTTAATAGAAGGAACAGACAGAGATAATTCTGAAGTGGCAACTGAATTTAATGAAATGCGCCCTGCAGTTTTATGGGCATTGGAGAGAGTTATTAGAAAATGTAATGACGCAGGGATAACCTCCTCTATTTGTGGCCAGGCGCCCAGTGAATATGAGGATTTGGTTAAAAAATTAGTCCGCTGGGGAGTAACAAGTGTTTCAATTAATCCCGATAGTGTTGACAGAGTCCGCGGTGTAGTTGCGGAGGCAGAGAAGGAAATATAAATATGAGTAAAGTTAAAAATATTTGGGCCAGAGAAATTCTTGATTCCAGAGGCATTCCGACTGTGGAAACTGCCTGTCTTCTTGACGGAGGTGAAATTGCGGTGTCGTCAGTTCCCGCAGGTGCTTCAATGGGTACACACGAAGCTTTGGAACTTCGTGATTCAGATAATCCCAGATTCCTAGGTCAAGGCGTTCTTAAAGCTGTTAACAATGTAAATACGATCCTCGGCCCCGCAATTATCGGGATGGACCCGACAGATCAGGAATCTATAGATAAAAAACTGATTGCTCTGGACGGAACCGAAAATAAAAGTAAATATGGTGCGAATGCAATTCTCTCCATTTCTGAAGCCATAACGAAATCCGGAGCGATTATCACGAGACAACCCTTGTATTCGTGGATTTTTGCATTGGCAACTAAATATGATGTTTGTCATAGCGTAAAAATGCCGACGCCTCTTTTCAATATGATAAATGGCGGAAAGCATGGCGCCGGAAATCTGGATTTTCAGGAATTTTGGGTGATTCCGACATCTTCAAAAACTTTCAGCCAGGGTTTACAAATTGGCGCTGAAATCTATCAAACGATGGGTGCCGGTTTGAAGCACCGCGGAGCTATACACTCTGTCGGGGATGAGGGAGGTTATGCACCCGATCTTTTTACAAATGCCGACGCACTGGAAGTATTTGTTGAGGCGATACATCAAACAAATTATTCTCTCGGACGCGATGTGCTTTTAGGACTTGACTTGGCTTCCAACAGTTTCTACAAGGATGGTGAATACTTCATTAAAGATAGGGCTTCGGCAATGACGGACTCGCAGCTATCGGAATTCTATAAATCCTTAATTGAACAGTATAAACTGGCCATAATGGAGGATCCTTTTGCTGAGGATGCGTGGGAGACATGGGAAAGTTTTACTAATCAAGTTTCCTCGACCACATTAGTTGTGGGAGACGATCTTCTGTGTACGAATCCTAAGCGCCTTGAAAGGGCTATTAAAGAAAAGGCATGCAACTCAGTGCTTGTAAAACCTAATCAAATAGGAACAATTACAGAAACACTGCAGGTAATTAAAATGGCAAGAGATGCCGGTTGGAAAGTTGTGGTTTCGCATAGGTCCGGAGAGACGAATGACAGCTTTATCGCAGATTTCGGAGTCGGCGTTTCGGCCGATTATGTTAAGTTTGGCGCGCCGGCAAGAGGAGAAAGGGTCGCAAAATACAATCGTCTTTCTACGATAGAAGTGGAATTAGGGAGAATTAAATAATGCACGAAGGATCTTCAAAATTGGTACTCCTGGTTGTCTTGGATGGTTGGGGAATCTCAGCTCCGGGGCCCGGGAATCCCATCTCTCAGGCGAACTTGCCAAATATGAAGAAATTCATGTCTGCATATCCTCATACACAACTTCAAGCATCGGGTGATGCTGTAGGTTTACCTCCCGGAGAAGTGGGAAATACAGAGACAGGGCATCTTAATTTAGGTGCAGGAAGGATTGTTTACCAAGATCTGCAAAGGATCAACATGTCGATAGCGGACGGAGTTTTTTATGAAAACCCTGTTTTAATAGGCGCAATTGATCATGCAAGGACAAACAGCAGCAATCTCCACCTGATGGGATTAATAGGCGCCGGTGGGGTTCACAGCAATATAGAGCATTTGTTCGCACTTATAGAGCTTGCACATAAACATCAATTTGACAGGGTTTTCCTTCATTTGTTTACTGATGGCAGGGACTCCCCTCCTACCGCCGCTAAAACCTATATCAGCCGTGTTCGTGAGGCTATGTCCAGGCATGGCGCCGGACAGATTGCTTCAATCTCCGGCAGATACTGGGCGATGGACAGGGACATGCGCTGGGATCGTACAGCGAAGGCATATTGGGCTCTGACTAAAGGTGAAGGACATCTTTTTAAAACTCCGGAAGAAGCTATTGATGCATCGTATGCCGAAGGAAAAACTGATGAGTTTATAGAACCTTCCCTCATGACTGATGCCGCGGGTAAACCGTTATCGCTTATAAAGGCTAATGATTCGATTATATTTTTCAATTTCAGGATAGATAGACCCAGACAGCTGACGCGTGCTTTTCTTTTTTCTGATTTTTCGAAAGCAAATCTGCCTGTGGGGTTTGACCCATATCTGGTTAAATATCAAAAAACACATTTAACTGTCCAAACGCCGGTTACGGAACCTTTCGATAGAGGTCCCAGGCTTGAAAATCTATACTTTGCAACAATGACGCAATATGAAAAAGCTATTGTTGAGGCTGGCGCAAAAGTGGCCTTCCCGCCTGAATCCGTAAAATTACCTTTGGGGGCGGTAATCGCTGATGCCGGACTTAACCAACTTCGTGTTTCAGAGAGTGAAAAGGAACGTTTTGTCACCTTCTATTTCAATGGTCAGCAGGAGGCAGCATTCGACGGGGAAGAACGTTTGATTATTCCATCGCCTAAAGTTACCACGTATGATCTTAAGCCTGAGATGAGTGCCAGAGAAATTACTGAAAATGTTTTGGCCAAGTTAAAAGTCCAGAGTAGATATCAATTTGTTCTGGTGAACTTCGCAAATCCGGATATGGTAGGACATACCGGAAACATTGGTGCTGCCGTTAAAGCGTGCGAGGTTGTTGATGAATGTCTCGGAAAGCTTAACGATTTTATTATGGCTTATGGAGGATGCATGCTTATTACTGCGGATCATGGAAATGTTGAGGAGATGATAGATGCAACAACAGGGGCGATAGAAACCGAACATAGTGGAAATCCTGTTCCTTTTATTGTCGTTTCACAGAAAGCCATGGGAAATCCAATCACTCTTACTTCCGGAATCCTTGCCGATATTGCACCTACGGTTCTGGGTCTCCTGGGGGTATCCACTCCATCCATAATGACGGGTAGGGATTTAGTTGATTCACAATTCGAAGTTTAGTCTGTATACTTTTATATCATGGAGCATATAACTCAAGCACTGGCGGCCTTTTTAACCGGATTTATTTCAACTTACGGTTACCTTGCAGTTTTTGCCTTTATGACTGCCGAAAGCGCTTTAATCCCCATTCCGTCCGAAGTCACAATGACCTTTGCAGGGTTTTTATCGGGTCTCGGAATAATGAATATCTGGGTTGTGATTCTTGTAGGCACTCTCGGAAACCTCATTGGATCGCTTTTAGCCTTCTGGCTGGGTAGAAAGATGGGGGAACAATGGATTAGGGTTGCTATCCGAAAATGGGGCAAATGGGTTTTAATACACGAAAAAGATTTTGATAAGGCTCTTTTTTGGTTTGAAAAATACGGTCAGGGAATAACATTTGGTTCCCGTTTGCTTCCCATCGTAAGAACGTTTATTTCGCTTCCCGCAGGAATTGCCAAAATGGATCTAAAGTTGTTTAGTCTGTTTACATTTATAGGATCATTTATCTGGTCAGCTGTATTAGCTTTTATTGGTCTTAAACTTGGTCAAAACTGGAATGCCGTCGAACCGTTCTTCAGAAAGTTCCAATTTGTAATTATCGGAATCTGCGTTGTCTTAGTAGTTGTCTATATCTGGAAGCACCTGAAAAAAGAAGAAAAGGCCTAGTTTTTGTATTTTCTCACAAGCCCCACGACTTTACCCTGAATTCTCACATTTTTGACAAAAATAGGCTGCATAGTTGAATTCGCCGGCTGGAGTCTAATTCTCGTGGCCTCCTTATAAAATCTTTTCAGAGTTGCCATACCGTTATCAAGTAGGGCCACAACGACATCCCCGTCGCTGGCATGCTCTGTTTGCTCGACAATTACATTGTCACCATCCATTATCCCGTCCTCAATCATGCTTTCACCGCGCACCTGCAGCACATAGGTCCTTTTATTACCGGTTACAAAAGTAGCGGGAATGTTCATGGAAGCGTTCGGATCAGTATACGGTTCAATGGGTGAACCTGCTGCAATGAAGCCAAGGATCGGAGCGTTAAAGTTTTCGGCCTTTTCGAGACTGGTATCTCCCTCCATAAGCTCAATTGAACGGACTTTACCCTGCTTTCTCTTGATCAAACCTTTTGCTTCAAGCGATTGCAAATGCTCGTGGACTGTAGCAAGAGACGAAACACCAATTGCCTCGGCAATTTGTTTAAGTGTGGGTGCGGAACCGTTTAGTTCAATATATTGTCTTATAAATCCTAAAATCTGCCTTTGCTTCTTATAAACTATTAATGTCATACAAGTAAATCTACAAATATTACCCGAAAACGTCAACTGGATCTTTCCCGTACAAACCCAAACATTTACCAAAGGTATCCTGTTTCGCTGCGTGATAGAATAGATGGTATGAAATTTAAACTAAATTCCGGCTATACTCCTATCCCTGATCAGGAGAATGCTATTAATTCCTTGGCGAAAGGCGTAAACGGTGCGGAAAAATATCAAACATTACTGGGTGTAACCGGTAGCGGTAAAACTTTTACTATGGCCAAGGTTATAGAAAAAGTTCAAAGACCGACTCTTATAATCTCTCACAATAAAACTCTTGCGGGACAACTCTACCAGGAAATGAGGGATCTTTTTCCGGAAAACGCAGTTTCGTATTTTGTCTCATATTATGATTATTATCAGCCTGAGGCATATATTCCCTCGACCGATACTTATATTGAAAAAGATGCCGATATTAACGAGACTATCGATAAGCTGAGGCTTGCCGCCACAACGAACCTTTTAACTAGATCTGACACAATTGTCGTTGCCTCGGTTTCCTGCATATACAATATCGGTTCTCCCCGTGAATACGGACATTTTGTTTTGGAGATAACCGAAGGAATGAAAGTCACCCGTGAGCAGGTAATCGACAGAATTGTAGATCTCCAATACGAAAGAAGTGAATTCGGCTTTGATAGAGGCACGTTCCGTGTCAGAGGAGACTCAATAGACATTTATCCGGCCTATCTTGATGAAGGCGTGCATATTGAATTCGGGGAGGATAAAATTCTAAAAATCGAGATGATCAATACCGTAACGGGTCAGAAAGTATCAGCTAAGGACAGTTACGATCCGACAACATTCGTGCTTTATCCGGCAAAGCATTTTATGACCAACCCTGAATGCTATGACGGAGTTTTTGAAAAAATGTTGGCGGATCTTGATAAAAGGGTTAAGGAATTAAAAAGTGAAGGCAAGGAACTCGAAGCGCATAGAATTGCACAAAAAGTTACTTACGACATGGAAATGATTAAAGAAGTGGGCTATGTTAAGGGGATTGAAAACTATTCAAGATATTTCGACGGCAGGAGCCCGGGGGACCCTCCGTTTTCCCTTCTGGACTATTTTAACGAGCCTTATAAAGACAAATGGCTGCTTCTGGTCGATGAGTCTCATATGACTTTTCCGCAGATAAGAGGTATGTATAATGGAGACCTGGCCAGAAAACAAACCCTGATAGATTATGGCTTCAGGCTCCCATCTGCACTTGATAACAGACCTCTTAAATTTGATGAGTTTATGAGACGAATTCCGAATTTTATTGCCAGTTCTGCCACACCTAAAGAGTGGGAAGTAAGTATGAGCGGTGGTAAAACTGTAGAACTATTGGTTCGTCCTACAGGAATTCCTGATCCTTTGGTTGAAATAAAGCCTGTTAAAAATCAGATTGCCGACGTTATACAGGAAATTAAGAAAGTTACGGCCAAAAAACAACGCACGCTTGTTACAACCCTTACTAAAAGGACCGCCGAAGACTTAACTGCCTATTTGAATGAACAGGGCCTGAAAGTGCAGTATTTGCACTCAGATGTGGCAACTTTGGATCGTACAGACATTTTGGATGATCTCAGAAACGGAAAATATGACGTTTTGGTAGGCATAAATCTTCTCCGTGAAGGGCTTGACCTTCCCGAAGTGAGCTTGGTAGCCATACTTGATGCCGATAAAGAAGGATTCCTCAGGTCCGACGTAACCCTTATACAAACGATGGGTAGGGCCGCTAGACACGTTGAGGGACGCGTTATTATGTATGCCGATAAGATTACAGGTTCCATGGAAAGGGCTCTTTCAGAGGTCAAGAGACGCCGTGCCTATCAGCTTACCTACAATAAAAAGCACAATATTACGCCTGTAAGCATCAGTAAACCTATCCGCGAACGTATAATTGAGTACGAAAGCGGCGAGAGAGGTCCGTGGGTATTCGGAGATAAAGAGGCGGTATACGCGAGCTTGCCACATCTCGAGATCGAAGCAATGACGCCTATGGAAAAGAAAAGATTGGTTAAAAATCTTACCTCCGAAATGCGACTTGCCGCACAGGATCTAAATTTTGAGCTGGCTACCGAGATCCGGGATGAAATCAAAAAGATTCAATAATCTTCAACGAAGTACCTCTTGAGGCTAGTGCATCCTCGGCAAACTTAATAAAGTCAAAATTTTCATCCTGTGAGAATTCATCATCCGGATAAAAATGTATTGCGCCTATAATGCTAAAGCTTTGACCGTGGCTTCGAAGCCCTTTGGTCTGACCGTTGTAGGGGAGCCCGATGGCATGACACGCGGCTAATTCCACAGATTCATTCGGAGAATTTTCCCTCAAGGTTTTTATATTGGCTTCAACTATTTTTGTCAATATCTCGTTCCCTGTATAAGCAACAGAAACGGGTATTACCAGCGAATTCTCCACAAGTAGCCCTGAAAGTTTTATTTCTCCATGAGTAAACTCCGCAATTTTTGGACGTTTAGCCAGAAACTCTTCATTTCCGACATTTCTTATATAAGCTTTGATTCCTTCATCATAACGTTTGCACATGTTGTGGATTATACCACTTTGATCTATATAGCCCAAACTTTACCCGTATGTTATACTTTTACATTCCACCGGATGAAACCGGCGGGAACATTGCATGGAAAACTATATAAAAGTAAGGGGTGCCAGGCAGCACAATCTTAAGAATATTGATTTGGACATTCCGAAAAATCAGTTGGTGGTATTAACGGGAGTATCGGGCAGTGGAAAAAGCTCACTGGCTTTTGACACTATTTATGCCGAAGGCCAAAGGCGTTATGTGGAGTCGCTATCAAGTTATGCCAGACAGTTCCTGGGAATTATGGAGAAGCCGGATGTGGATTCAATCGAGGGCCTTTCTCCGGCTATTTCTATTGATCAAAAAACAACCTCGCATAACCCAAGAAGCACTGTCGGAACGGTTACAGAAATTTATGATTATATGAGGCTTCTTTTTGCCAGGATAGGTCACCCTCATTGTCCGATTTGTGGTCGGGAGATTTCTCACCAAACACTCGATCAGATAGTGGATCAGGCGCTTACACTTATTGAAGACAAGCTTAAAAGTGATATGAAGGCCTGGTTTCTCGTACTTTCTCCGATCGTTCAGGAAAGGAAAGGTGAATTTTCGCAACTTTTTGATAATTTAAAGAGTAAGGGTTACAGACAAGTAAGAATTGACGGGTTTGTACATGAATTATCGGAAGATTTAGTGTTAATAAAGACCAATAAACATACCATAGAGGCTGTAATTGATCGCATATCTTTAACAAAGGGAAGCCTTAAAGATACTGCCGGACGAGGCGAGCTTAAAAACAGACTGGCAGATTCTATTCAACAATCTTTAAATCTCTCCGAAGGAATAGTGGTATTTGCCCAAGTTCTTGATAAGGATTTCACCATGCCGGCCAGTCCCAAAAAATTTGATGACCATCTTTTTTCAGAAAGATTTGCCTGTCCTGTTGATAATCTAAGTTTGCCTGAAATTGAGCCCAGAAGTTTTTCATTCAATGCGCCTCAGGGTGCTTGTCCGACTTGTACAGGCCTCGGTAAAATTTTAAAGGCCGAGCCGGCACTTATTTTCTCGCCGGAACTAACCATTATGGAAGGCGGAATTTTACCTTTTTCTAATATGTTTGAGCATGAAACATGGTTCGGACGCTTAATTAAAAAGGTCTGTGAAGAAAATGGTATCGATATGCATAAGCCCCTAAAGGACCTGAGGGCTGAAGACAGAGAAATTTTATTAAAGGGAACAGGGACTCGTCAGTATCATGTTTATGGCACAAACAGATTTGGCAGAGAAACTTATATTTGGGAAGAGTTTGCCGGGTTTATCCGTGAACTTGAAAGAAGATACAACGAATCAGAAAGCGATTGGGTAAAGGAAGAAATCAAAAAATACATGAGGGAGAGGGTTTGCCCTGAATGTAATGGAACAAGACTCAAAAAAGAGGTCCTTTCGATTACAATCGGAGGCCTTTCCATTGCGGATGTAACTGCTTTTTCCATAGATCAGTCAATCGGCTGGGTCCAAGGTTTATCTGACACGCCCGTTACAAATGCCAGAGAAAAGGAAATATCGAGGTTAATTATCAAAGAAACTGTCGGAAGACTGAAGTTTCTGGTTTCAGTAGGGCTTGAATATTTGACACTAAACAGGGTCGCCGGGTCGCTTTCGGGAGGAGAGGCACAAAGAATCAGGCTGGCAAGTCAGATAGGATCAGGGCTAACAGGAGTTTTATATGTGCTTGACGAACCCACTATCGGACTTCATCCAAGAGATGATCAAAAACTAATTGATACTCTGAAAAAACTAAGAGACTTGGGTAATTCGGTGGTCGTTGTCGAACACGACGCCGAAATGATGGATCAAAGTGATTATATTGTTGATTTCGGACCGGGTGCGGGCAAAAACGGAGGTGAAGTCATTGCCGTAGGAACACCGGAGCAAATCAAGGAAAACCCCAAATCCATTACCGGAAAATACCTTTCCGGAAAGAAAAAGGTGTTATTGGGCTCTCAACAGCCTCTTATGATAAATACGGAGAATCTTAAGTTGATTGGTGCTGATAGATATAATTTGAAAAATATAAATGTTGAATTTCCACTTGGTAGGCTTGTTTCAATTACCGGAGTTTCAGGCTCAGGAAAGTCGACCTTGCTTGTGGACACTCTATATCCTGCTCTTCAAAAAGAGTTAAATTCTAATTACCGTGGAGAGGTGGGAGGCTATAAGCGGATAGAGGGACTTGAAAATGTTGACAAGGCTATATTAATAGACCAAAGCCCGATAGGCAGAACACCAAGAAGTAACCCCGCAACATATACGGGTCTATTTGATCCTATTCGTGACATTTTTACCTCAACCAGGGAAGCTAAGACGCTAGGATTCAAGAAAGGCAGATTTTCTTTCAACGTCAGAGGCGGCCGGTGTGAAGCTTGTGAAGGACAAGGGCAGATTAGAATTGAGATGCAGTTCATGAGCGATATTTGGGTAACCTGCGATGTTTGCCACGGTAAACGCTACAATGCTCAAACGCTTGAGGTCACTTATAGGGGTAAAAACATAGCCGAAGTTCTGGGAATGACAGTAGACGAAGCTTTGGAATTTTTCCACGCCCACCCTCAGATTGAGCAAAAACTTGAAACACTTTCACTTGTAGGTTTGGGTTATATGGAACTGGGCCAGCCTGCTACAACGCTATCGGGAGGAGAGGCACAAAGGGTCAAACTTGCGACAGAGCTTTCCAGACGCGCAACGGGAAGAACTGTCTATATTCTTGACGAACCTACTACCGGGCTTCATTTTGCCGATGTTGAAAAGCTTCTTAGGGTACTAAAACTTCTAGTCCAAAAAGGCAACTCCGTATTTGTTATCGAACATAATTTAGATGTTATAAAAAATAGCGATTGGGTAATAGATCTGGGGCCTGAAGGCGGAGAGGCAGGAGGAAAAATTGTGACGGTGGGAAAGCCCACTGATATTGCTAAAGTAAAAACTTCTTATACAGGGCAGTATCTGAAATATTTTTAGGCTATACTTATTACATGAAGTTTTGGCGAAAATCTAATCTTTTCTTCTTCCTTTTGGTGCCTTTTCTATTATTGATCACACCTTCTTTAATTCGCGCAGAAAATGAGTTTTCTGTAGATTCAAGTGTAACCTATGACATTCAAAGCACAGGCACAACCATTGTCACCCATGACGTAACTCTGGAAAATAATTTTTCAAACCTTTATGCAACAACCTACACATTAAGTCTTGAAAACATTGACGCTTCAAATGTAAAAGCTGTAAGCGACACAAACGTAGCGTTCCCCGTGGATATTCAAAAAGAAGGGGATAAAACTAATATAAAAGTCAATTTTTCGGATGTGAGCGTGGGTAAAGGAGCACAACGACATTTTAAAATTTCCTATGAAAATACAAGTTTTGCCGTAAGAACGGGGGAGGTTTGGGAAGTTTCCATTCCAAAGCTCGGTGAGGAAAATAATTTCAGAAATTATCAACTGATACTGAAAGTTCCAAAAAGTTTTGGCCTAGAAGCTTATATATCCCCGAATCCTGTCTCAGGAGAACAAAGCGAGAATGGATATACTTATACCTTTAGCAAAAATAACCTTTTACAAACCGGCGTCAATGCCGGGTATGGACAATTCCAGGTATTTTCTTTTAATCTTTCCTATCACCTTGAAAATCCTCTTCCAAAATCCTCAAGTACTGAAATAGCCCTTCCTCCGGATACTGCTTTCCAGAAAGTTTACATTCAAAAAATTGAACCTAAACCTACCAATGTTACCATTGATGAGGATGGTAACTGGCTGGCTACATATGATTTATCACCGAGACAGAGGGTAGACATTACGGTCTCGGGAGCCGTTCAAATTTTTGCCAGTTACAGGTCTTTTACGAAAGCTTCTAATCAACAGATTAATGACAACCTGGGGCAAACTGAATATTGGCAGGTTAATGATCCTAAAATAAAGGCGCTTGCGGCCACACTTAAAACCCCTAAGGCGATTTATGATTATGTGTCTCAGACCCTGCACTATGACGTGGGAAGAGTGCAACCCAATGTTCAAAGAATGGGTGCCCTTGCTGCGCTTGAGAATCCGACTAAGGCTATTTGTATGGAGTTCACGGACCTTTTCATAGCACTTTCGCGCGCGGCGGGTATTCCTGCGCGCGAAATAAACGGTTATGCATATACGGAAAATCCTGATCTTCAGCCTCTTGGGCTGGTTGCCGATGTTCTTCATTCCTGGCCCGAATATTATGATAAAGATAAGGGAATCTGGATCCCTGTTGATCCCACCTGGGGTTCAACGACAGGAGGGGTGGATTTCTTTAATAAACTGGATTTGCGGCATTTTGCTTTTGTAATTCACGGAAAAAGTTCCCGCGAGCCATACCCACCGGGTTCATATAAGTTAGGGCCGAATCCTCAAAAGGATGTGTATGTGTCATTCGGACAGCTACCGGAAAATAAAATCAGCATTCCCACTGTATCAATTAAACCTTTCAGAACTCTTCCCTTTTTTAGCAGCATTTATTCGATAACCGTGAGTAATCCGGGGCCCGCGGCTCTTTATTCTGTTTATCCGACGATTTATTACGATTCTTCAGTTAAAACAAACGATTTAATTAGTGCTTTACCTCCCTTTTCAAATAATCAAATCCAAATCACTCTTAATCACAGCTTTTTGGGTAAAGATATGCCAAGCGTAATTAAGGTTGAGGTCGGGTCAAGTCAGGCACAAATTCTAACTAATAAGAAGCAAATTGTAGTAGATAGCCTTGTAATTATCTTGGTAATTTTGCTGATAGCAATGACAGCAATTTTTCTTAAAGTAAAAAAGGTAAAAATATTTGCGTTATTTGATAAAATAAGAGCCTTAGGAAAGAATAATAATGCAAAACCTGGTTCCCAAGCTCCACAAGATCAAACTAAAACCTAAAATATATCTGGAATTTCCTGAAAATCCCGGAGTATATATCTATTTCAAACAGGACAAGCCTATCTATGTTGGCAAGGCTATTAATTTAAAAAGAAGGGTGGCTTCATATTTCAGGCTAAATTTAGAACCAAAAACCACCCGGATGATGGGGGAGGCAGATGAAATTTCATACATCAAAGTAACAAATGAGCTTGAAGCACTCCTCCTTGAGGCAAGGCTTATTAAATTTTATCAGCCTAAATATAATATTATTTCTAAAGACGATAAACACCCGCTTTATATTGAGATAACCCGCGAAAAATATCCCAGGGTTATAACTCTCCGTAAAATAGATCTGGATAAATTCCCAAGTCTGGCAATTTACGGTCCATTTCCTTCAAGTGTGAATGTTAAATCAGTTCTGAAAACTGTAAGAAGAATTTTTCCATATGCAGACCACACAATCGGTAAAAAACCATGTCTTTACTCACAAATCGGTCTTTGTAATCCTTGCCCGAACGGGATTGAGGTAACAGCAGACAGGGATTTAAAGATTAAGAAAAGAGGGCAATATATGAAGAATATCAGAAATTTACGCTCGCTTTTAGACGGAAATACAGATTTGGTCAAAAAAAGGCTTGCCGCGGAAATGAAAACTTTTTCTGATAGCCAAAATTATGAAGAGGCTCTAGACATGCGTGACAGAATTCAAAAGCTTGATTACATTACAAGTACTAAAACATCGGTTGATTCATATCTGGAAAATCCTAATCTGTATGAAGATGTCAGAGAGAGTGAACTGCGCGCTCTTAAAAAGATTTTAGAAGCCTCTTCTATTAAAATTAAATCTCTCACCAGAATTGAATGCTTTGACGTTGCGCATCTGCAGGGAACGAATGCCTCGGCCTCTATGGTTACCTTTTTAAATGGGGCGCCGGATAAAAGCCTCTACAGGCACTTCAGGATAAGACAGAAAAAAGGTCAGGATGACTATGAATCAATGCGCGAAGTAGCCGGAAGACGTAAAAAGAATCTGGACGCATGGGGAAAACCTGACCTAATAATTGTCGATGGAGGTAAGGGGCAGATGTCTGTGTTTCTAAAGGAGTTTGAGGCCGAGCAAATACCGGTTGTAGGTTTGGCTAAAAGATTGGAAACTTTAGTTATCCCCGTAAAAACTTTGGGTGTAAACGGAATTAAAGAATATAGACTTCCCAAAGGACCTGCTCTTAATTTAGTTCAAAGAATTCGTGATGAGGCACACAGGTTTGCTCAGGCGTATCATCACAAACTTTTTACTAAATCATTATTTGAAAGCCGGTAGCTAAAGCGTCTATACTGGTATTGTGAGAAGGGCAATTAAATATTTTATTGTAAGCTCCGTTACTTTGTATCTTATTTCTCTGGTATTTTCCGGGCTGTTTTTTGAAAACGGTGTTAAAACGATAATATTAACCGGAATTGCCCTAAGCATAACTTCTCTTATTATTAAACCGGTTATCAATATTCTTCTTCTGCCTTTAAACCTAATAACTTTCGGTCTTTTCAGATGGGTTGGCTATGCCGTGGCGCTATATATAGTCACTTTAATTGTTCCCGGCTTTAAAATTATGGATTTTGCATTTAACGGCCTTGCGTCTTACTGGGTTTCTATTCCCGCCGTCTCATTGCACGGACTTATCGCCTTGATCGCATTTTCTTTCATTATTTCAACGACCTCCTCAATCTTAGATTGGTTATTAAAGTAGCTGAGGTGTTATAATTACTTCTGAAAAATGAACCAACTGTTAACAGTAATACAAATAATTATATCCGTTATCCTGGTTAGCTTTATTCTAATTCAGGCACGGGGTACAGGTTTCGGGAGATCAAGTGGTATCGGTGGAACTAGTTTTACCCGGAGGGGTTTAGAAAAACTTATATTCAGACTTACCTTTGTTGCTGCTTTCCTATTTATTGTCGTATCTACGCTACGCTTGGTTGCCTAATCAATGATGTTAAATCTCCGCTACATATTTAGGCTTATTGGAGCATTTTTTTCCAGATTTAAGGTTTTGATCCTTCTGGGAATAGGTCTGGGCGTTTTATTCTTTTTTCTGCTTAAATTTCTTATACCTTCTCTGGATTTTGTAAAAACGGTGAGAATAGGCGAGACAGGAAAGTTCACGGTGAGTACCCTGCCTACTCCAATTTTGAAATCGATTGGAAACGGATTAACTAAAATAGACACCGACGGAAGTGTAATTCCGGATTTAGCATCTTCGTGGGAAACAACAGACAAGGGAAAAACCTGGATTTTCACTTTAAAAGATAATATCTCTTGGCAAGACGGCAGTAAAGTAACCAGCAAAACTATCAATTACCAATTTTCCGATGTTACTATCGATCGCCCGGATGATAAAACCATTATTTTTAAACTGCAAAACACATATTCGGCATTTCCATCGGTTGTCTCCAAGCCTACCTTCAAATCAGGCCTTTTGGGAACAGGCGAGTGGAAGGTCAACAAAATCACATTAAACGGGTCGGCTGTTGAGAAAATTGATTTATCTTCAAAAACTAAGGGTAAAATTGTTTATAAATTCTATCCGACTGAGGAAAGCACAAAAGCAGCCTTTGAACTCGGACAAGTTGACCAAATCGATGATTTATTCAGTGTTTCTCCGTTTGATACCTGGCCAAAGGTTAAAATTAACAGTATTTCAGATACAGGAGAATATGTAGCGGTATTTTTTAACACACAGGACCCTACTTTACAGGAAAAAAACTTACGCCAGGCGCTTTCTTATGCCATAGACAAAGGTGCGCTCGGCGGTGTGCGAGCCATAAGTCCTATTTCCATGGATTCATGGGCATATAATCCCCAAGTCAAACCTTATGATTACGATCCTATTAAAGCCAAGCAAATGATTACTGATTATAAGACTGCAGCTAAGCTCACCGAAATTAACGTTAATTTATCCGCCCCTCCGCTTCTTTTGGACAAAGCTGAGACCATTTCTGAAAATTGGAGAGCTGTCGGCATAAACGTAAACCTCCAGGTTGTTTCCACAATTCCCAGCGACTATCAGACTTTTTTGGCTATCCTTGATATCCCCGAGGATCCTGACCAATATTCTCTGTGGCATTCTACTCAAGAGTCTACAAATATTACCCGATATCAAAATGTCAGAATAGATAAACTTTTAGAGGATGGAAGATCCGAAATTGACATTGAATCCAGAAAGAAAATATATTTGGATTTTCAGAGATTTTTAATAGAGGATTCTCCGGCTGCTTTTCTTTATTACCCGACTACCTACTCAGTTTCTCGAAACTGAGTTACTTGGCTAAATCTACCTGAATAAGATCCCTTAATTGGTTTGAATCACCCGAAAGACTTACTTTTGTGCCGTTTATATAAAAGGTTGGAGTTTCAGTAAGCGCCACGGTCTTTCCGTCGTTCATGTCTCTCTGCACAACATCCTTAACATTCTGGGAATTCATATCTGAGGTAAATTTGTCGGTATTCAAACCCAAATCTTTTGCATAACCGACAAATACACTTGCAGGATCAGGCAAATTAGACCAGTCGTTTTGAGTTGAATAAAGTCGGTCGTTCATTTCAAAATATTTTCCCTGCAATCCTGCGGCTTCTGCGGCGTACGAGGCGAGCGGGGCATTTGTATGATATGACAGCGGGTAATTTCTGAAAACATAGTTCACTTTTCCCGGAAAATCGGTTAAAACCTGTTTTACATATGGTGCGGCATCTCCACAGGCCGGGCATACATAATCTCCGAATTCAACAAGTGTAACCGTAGCGGAAGGACTGGCGGGGAGATAGAACCCGTTAACCAAACCTGATGTTTTATAAACACCTGAAGGTGCCAAAATTGAAGAATCTACGTTAGTAGAACTAACAGTAGAAGGATTACTGCCTCTGCTCATTAAAAATAATCCGCCGACGATTAAAATACATGTGGCCAAGATTACTATTATGAAAACTTTATTTCTCTGTAAAAAATCTTTCATGGGAATAGTATATCAAATTTATCCGGTATGATCTTGTCATCCAGCAAATAGCCTCGCTTCGTGTTAAAATATAACGTAACTTGGTGGGTGTAGCTCAATGGTTAGAGCGCTTCCCTGTGGAGGAAGAGGTTGCCGGTTCGAGTCCGGTCTCCCACCCCAATAATAAGTTTAAACACTTATTTCTTCGTTTAAGTTTGGTATCATGATATCCTTAATACCAAGATCGTTTTTTACTTTTTCTGCAAATATATTTCTAGCCTCATCTTCCCCGTGAGTAATAATAACCTTTTTGATACCCTTTATATTTTTAAGCCAGTTAAGGAGACCTATTTGATCTGCATGAGAGCTCATAGCCTGAGTTTCGCTAACCGTCGCATTAATTTGAACATCAACTCCGTCTATGCGGACAGATTTTGCCCCGGTTAAGATTTGCCTTCCGACTGTTCCTGCAGCCTGATATCCTACGAAAAGGAGCCTTGTCGTATCTATCGGTAAAAACTGTTGTGCGTATTCCATAATTCTTCCGCCCGACATCATTCCGCTTCCTGCAATAACAACCTTTGGAGAACCGCATTTAACTTCTTTTTGGCTATCTTTGTAATTGAATATGGTAGTTAACCCTGGAAAGTGAAAAGGATCGGATTTTTTCAAATCATTGGTCAATTCCTGGTTATAGTAGCCCCTGTATTTTTCAAAAACAGCCGTAACTTTTTCTCCCATTGGCCCGTCAAAAATTATTTCTGTTTCGTTTTTAATTCTACCTGACATTTTAAGATGGGAGATCATATGCAGAAGTTCCTGAGAACGTTCTATAGAAAATGCAGGAATAAGGAGAGTTCCTCCTGTTTTTTCTATTTCATTTATTTCCTCCTGAACTTTATTTTCAGGAGGCTCGTTAGGATGGATTCTGTCTCCATAGGTAGACTCAATAACAACAATATCTGCTGAAGATAGCATTTCGGTTGGTCTAATTAGAGGTGCGGGGCTATTTCCAAGATCGCCACTAAAAACTATCTTTTGCATGCCCGTAGGGTTTTCTTTATTAATAATTTCTACACTTGCCGAACCGATTATGTGTCCGTCATCATGAAGAGTTATGTCAAAAGGCCCTAGCGAAAATGGAGAACAGTAGTTAACTGTTTTGAAAAGAGCAATAGTACGGTCCACATCGTCCTCCGTATAAAGATGCTTACGATTTTTATCGTTATTAATTTTAGCCGTATCAAAAAGTGAGATCTGAGCAATCTCACTGGTTGGCCCGGTCATCCAGATAGATTTATCAAAGCCACCCTTAATAAGCAGAGGTAAACGACCACAATGATCAAGGTGGGCATGGGTCAATATAACTCCTAAAAGATTTGAAGGATCGATATCAAGTGCTTCGTAATTATGATTTTCAATCTCAGAGATTCCTTGGAACAAACCACAGTCAATCAGCAGGCTTTCTCCGCTAATGGAGGTAAGGAGATATGAAGACCCTGTAACCGTCCCTGCTGCACCCAGAAATTTTATAACCACAATATATCTTACCTTGTTTTTTAGATCTTCTCCAAGTCGAGTTCGCGGACATTTTTAATTTTTTCAGAAAAATCAGGTAAATGGCTCACAAAAATTATCGGTCCTTCAAATTCATTTACTGCCCTGGTAATAACGGGGATGTGACGGAAGTTGATGTGATTTGTAGGCTCATCAAGTATCAAAAGCCCCGGTTTCTGTAAAACTAATCTCGCGTAACAAAGAAGGCCTTTTTGACCCTCTGAAAGCGCCTCTATTTTTGTTTGAAGCAGATCTCCTGTCAAAAGAAATCTCGCGGCAGTTTCGTAAACCTTTTGAGGCAGTGCCCCTAAATCCATTTTATGTAAAGATTCATATGCGGTTTCTCCAAAATTCAATTCAGAAAAATCCTGGCTGTAGTATCCTACTCTGATTTTAGGATTAATTTCTGCGGATTCACCGGTCAGGACACTTCTAAGAAGGGTACTTTTACCAATTCCGTTAGGCCCTTTGATCATTAGGCGGCTGCCTTTGACAAGTATGGTTTCAATAGGTTTTTTGATTTTAATAATTTCTCCGACATACTCCTGATTTGGAATAGTAAAATCAGGAATAGTTTTGTCCTCTTTCCGCATTTCTACATAATTTTCTTTATCCTCGGCAATTTCTCCTCTAATTTTTCTGGCCAGACGGTTCATAACAACGCTTTTACCGCCAAGTTTATTAACTTTCTCAAAACGTTCTTTAATGCTTCGCTCGAGCCTGGCGTTGGCCTGACGGTCCCGTTCAAGTTTCGCGGCAATATCACCTAAAACGTCATAATAATTACTGACAAACTGTTCGACTTTCTTAGTATGAACATCCAGGTTCAAAACCCCGTCAGTAAAGCAATTAAGGAAATCCGAATCATGTGAGATGACAATACAAGTTTTTTGGTAGTTCATTAAAAAATTGGTTAAAAACTCGACACCCAACTTATCTAGGTTATTTGTCGGTTCATCTAAAAGTAAAACATCAGGATTGCTAATTAGTGCGTGTGCGATGAGAAGTCTGGCCTTTTCACCTCCCGAAAATTCTTTAATTTTTTTGGTTAAATCAGCCTCAAGGTTGAAACTTCCTAGAATTTTCTTGATATCTCCTTCGATGCCATAGGCTTTATCGGGTAATGAAGTTTTGAAATAATCTAAGACTGTGAGGTTGAGCTGGTCTCCCGGAACCATTTGCTCAGCGATTCCGATCTTTATTCCTCTTTCTAAATTAATTTTCCCATTTTGAGGTTGAAGTTTACCAAGCAGTAATTTAAAAATAGTACTTTTGCCTGCGCCGTTTTGGCCGATTATTGTAACTATAGAATTTCTATGCACGCTAAAGCTGGCGTCCTCTAAAATTACATTAGAGTCGCTATATGAAAAACTTACGTGATCAAAGCGGATTACTACATTATTTTCCGGCATGGTGAAGTGTAATTTTAACACATAAATACGGCAAATTATGATATAATTTTAGCTCGCTCAACAAAAAGTTGTTTTTCGAATTAATCCCAAAGGAGGATTAAATGGAAATGTCACAGAGTGAAAAGTGGGCAAAGGCTGAATGGGAATTTGATAATAATCCCAGCCAAGTTAATGTGTTAGATCCTGAATTAGGTAACATAGGAGTAGACGTTTTACTCTTAATTGCTCCATTCGAATACTCGAATGGAGATCTGAATCAGGCAAGAAGGGAACTGGCAATTAAGCAGGGTGCTTTTAAACCGGCTCCCAATGTGTGTGATTGATTGCTGAACGTCAGAACTTAGAATTTGCTCTAAGAAAAACTAACAAACAATTAAATTAAATAGCTTATACGCGTCCTTGACTATTCTCACCCGAGAACAAAAAGGACGCTTTTTTATTCTATAAACGATTTGTAGGCTATAAAGTAAACATAAGGGCATCGTTTGATCAGACCAGTTCATTTTTTGCTTGTTGAATGACTCTGGTATTCGGCATCACTAATACCATAAGAAGAGAGGCTATGAGTGCCAATGTTCCACCAAATAGAAAAGGCGCACTGGGTCCAAAGCCTTGCCAAGAACCAACTCCTTGCCATAATACTCCCGCAATCAGAGATGACGGGAAAGTTATAAGCCCAATGACAGCATTATATGTGCCGTATGCGGTACCCCTAAGATTCTCCGGTACCAAATCGGCCACCATTGCACTTGATGTACCAAAAGCCAGACCGTAATACAGGCCATAGACAACATAGAGAAGCCAAACATGCCAGGCTTGTGTAGCAAAAGCAAATCCAAAATATATAGCTGCATAGACAAGCCATCCACCAATAATTAGTTTTTTCCTACCCTTTTTGTCAGATAATGAACCTGCGGGGACGGAAACTAAAGAATAAACTAATTTAAAAACAGCCAGCATTATAAGAATTCCTACTACAGAGATACCCAAATTTTGGGCACGAAGTACCATAAAAGCGTCCGAGGAATTACCTAAGGTAAAAATTCCAACTATCGCTACATAAATGGCAAAAGGTCTGCCTAAATTCCTGAAGGAAAACCTTGGTAACTTTGCGGTTTTTTTAACAGTTACATCTTTTGCGCCGAAAATCAGAGTAAAAACCGCTAAAAAGGCGGGAATTATACTTATCAGAATTATTGTCTGAAAAGTGGACCTGGTTAAGGAAAGACTATTCGTTTGCATTAACCAGACGACAACAGCAGCTAATATTAGCCCTATCATACCTCCGGCACTGTCCAGCGCCTTTTGGATACCGAATGCCAAACCGCGTGTTTCAGGGGTTACAGAGTCTGCAACTAATGCATCTCTTGGAGCAGTACGGATACCTTTTCCTGCACGATCGCCCCAACGAATAGCTGCAACCAAGCCCCAACTATTTGCAAAATAAAATAATGGCTTAGTAATTGAGGAAAGACTGTATCCGATCACCGTTAGCCATTTACGGCCGCCTAATTTGTCTGATAGCCACCCTGAAAAGAGTTTGAGGATACTGGCGGTGGTCTCAGCAACTCCTTCAATGAGCCCGATTATATTTGTCTTTACACCTAAAACATTGGATAGAAATAGGGGGAGTATGTATATAATCATTTCACTGGAAATATCAGTGAAAAAACTTGTAAATCCAACCGCCCACACGTTTTGGGGTATTTTAGACAACTTTTTATGATTCGTTAAATTTCTAAACAAATTCATATCTCAAATTCAATTATTCCTCGGGTATATCCAGGATTCTGGCACTAATTTTTCTCTCATCAACCTTTACTTTTAATAAAAATAACTCACCGCCTTTAAGGTTAAATAATGCGACTATTTTTTTCGGAATTGAAGTGTAATATGTTCCATCAGGTCTTAGATATCCTTTCACTACTATTCCTTTTATCTCATTTTGTTCTTTTTTCATATTTGTATTATGTAATTTAATTCGATTACTTATGTTTATTATGTAAAGCATAACATAATTTCAATGACTGTCAATATATATGCAGTTGTAGGCTATAATACGCATATATGTTGATAGATCGGGCAGAAATTACTATTAGGGGAGGGCACGGAGGCGCAGGAATGCCTAAAAAGCTTAAAGGTCCGGATGGAGGGAACGGTGGTCGTGGAGGCGATGTTTATTTGATAGGATCCGGCAATATCAGTCTCCTGAATCAATTTAGTGAAAAAGATTTTTTTATGGCTGAAAACGGTGCAATGGGCGCACGCGGAAACAAAACAGGTAAAGACGGAGAAGACCTTGAAATTCACTTACCGGTTGGTACTTCAATATATGATAGGCAAACCAATGAGTTAATTTACGAAATAGGAAAGATTGACGAAAGCTACAAGATTTGCCGGGGCGGTAAAGGCGGGTGGGGAGGGAAAATTGCTGAGCAGGGCGAACGTGGAGAAGAAAAGAAAGTTATTCTCTCACTACGTTTAATAGCCGATTTCGGCCTCATTGGGCTTCCAAATGCCGGCAAGAGCAGTCTTTTGAATGAATTAACAGATGCTGAGCCTAAAATTGCGAATTATCCTTTTACCACGCTTGAACCAAATCTCGGCGTCTTTGAGGGTAAATGTATAGCAGACATTCCGGGACTTATTGAAGGGGCCTCCACCGGACATGGCCTGGGAGTGGCTTTTCTTAAGCACATTGAAAAAGTCAGGGTTCTACTACACTGTATATCCTCTGAAACAGAGGATCCGATTAAAGATTATCAAACCATCAGAAAAGAACTTGCCAACTTCAATGCAGAGCTCACTGAAAAGCCGGAAATAATTATATTGACCAAGACTGACACTATGGACGTGGATCATTTAAATGAATTAAAAATAGCCTTAGGCAAAAAAACCATTGCTGTCTCCATCCACGATTTTCAGAGCCTTGAAAATCTTAAAAAGGTTATTAGAAAGATTTAGTAGAATTTTATTGGCAGTCAGGACAACCCGCACGGTCGTTTTTATCACAAACTCCATTACACGCCTTCTTGAAGCATACAAGACATGGATCTCTAGTAGGTCTGGGTGTAGGAACGAGGGTGGTTACAGGGCTTGCAGTAGGTGAAGGAGTTGAGCTGGTGGGATTAAGTGTGATACTGGCAGAGGTGGCATTAATATTAAAGACGGTCTCATCCATCGCAACTATTTGTGAGTTGCCCGTATCAATACTAATTGAGGTGGTCACATTAGGATTTGTGCTTACCGGAGCAAAACTTAGTGTTGCCAGTTGAAAGACAGCGGAAGGTGGGGTACTGCGTTTAGTCGGGTCGAGCGCTGCAATTATCGAAATCTTTCCGGTAGAGTTAGCCTCAGCCATAGGGGTGATTTTAATAATTCTTGATAAATGGGCCGGGTCAACTGAGACATCAGAGGTTAGTTTAATCAGGCTTGGATCAAAGGTGACTAAAGTATTTGCAAAACCCACACCTGTATCGGAGTTAAACCATATCGTAAAACTCGTAGCCGGTGGCATGACAATACTGCCGGGCTCGAAACTAACCTGGATTTGATGCATTGCCGCCTCACGTTTGAGGGATTGAATTTGGAGCACTTCCCTTACTATAAAGAACGTTGCAATAATCGGAATTGCTAAAAGAAGATACTTAAAATCTACTTTGTGTGCGTGATAAAACTCTTTGAACCAATTTACTCCCTTTGAAAATACGGATTTACTGCTTTTGATAAGCGACAAGTTTTTAGCCTTTACCGGTTTTACAACTTCTTCAGAAACCGACTCCCCAGTAAGGTCTTTCTTTGGGTTATCGTACATTTTACTTATCAATTGATTAAATCTACTTACCATAAAAATTTAGCCAACCAACATAATCAACACCATCGACCTTACTGTCATTATTAAAATCTCCATTGGCCATACCTGTCACTGATTTTCCAAAGTTTGTAAGCCAAATTAAGTAATCAAGCTCGTCAACCTTGCCGTCACCATTAGCGTCACCAATTAAGATAGTGGGTGTAGGGTTGAGAGTGGGAGTGGTCTGACTCACGAGACCGTATTCAAAAGCACCTATGTCAGGAGAGGAACCTGCATAGACTATTGAGGAGCTAATTACAATACCTTTATCGATCGCCGGACTGGTATTTTTGAGAGTATAGTCACTATTAAATTGAGGGTCAACGTTTACTAAGCTACTACTTCCCGGTGTATAGCCGATAAAACTTCCGCCTCCACCTACTCTATAGAATAAATTATTTCCCTCACTCGTAAAATTGGTCGCGGTTTTTCTTACAAAAAATGTCCTGGGATTATAGGCAATATTATTCCTAAACACGGTAATTGTTTGGGTAGGAGTACTACCGTTATAAGTCATATCAAAATTATATGCATTGGTGCATCCTACTGTAGTATTGTTATAAACTTCAGTTTTTCTGACGTTATTTTCAGCGTCATGGGTGAATGCCTGGAAACAGCTATCGGGTTTTTCAACGCCGGATGTATACTTGCCGGTATCTACAATTAAGTTATACCTGAAAATTCCATCCGCATTTATTTTAATTCCATTAGTACAATCCTGAACTTTATTATATTCAAAAACTATATTGTAAGGCGCTGTTGCATTCAGGGCCGTAAAGTCACTCAAGGCCAAACAGGCTTTACCGTGGGAGTCGTGAACATAGTTTCCTTTTACTAAAATATCATGGCTGGTGGCAACACCGGTTTGCTGAAGAACATGGATTCCGTGACCATCTCCATTGTAATTCGGATAAGCTTTTCTCATTTCGTATATTGTATTATCAAGAACCTGCACATTATAGTTTGCACCCCTAAGATCAATTCCGTCAGCATTGGGTGTCTCTATAGTTAAGCCTTGCAGGACTATATTGTTCGCTCCGGCTCCAACTGTTACGGCATCAGCAGGTCCGTCAGCGCCGGATGCAGACCCCTGAGCAGCATTTCGCAGTTTAAGTCCGATTATTTTCCAATAAGAATGATTTCCAACGTTAATATTTGAGACATTTCCGAGACTACTGCCGTCTATCCAAACAGCATCACCACTTTTAGCCATCAAGGTTATCCATGCCGCTGATGTTCCGTTTTTACCAATAGTTACAGATTCGGAGTAAATTCCTGTTTGAACCTCAATTATGTTTCCTGCAGCGGCTGCATTAACTGCTGCCTGAATAGTAGAGTAGTCGCAACCTGACTTACAAACACTTATAGCGCCGGCGGTTGGTGTAGATACGGGAGTAGATATGGCAGTTGGTGTCGGGGTAATAACAGGAATTGTTCCGCCACTGCCGTATTCATAAGCACCCATATCGTAAGCACCACCCTGGGGCCTTGTGGATCCATCATAGTCCGAGGTGATAGAAGATATAGTTGTGCCTCTGTTAATCAAAGGCGAGGTACTTTGCAAGTGCAAATCCAAATTCCCAAGGTTTACAAATTTCGGATCTTTAAGCCAAGTTTCGGCAATATTGTCTCCGGGGTAGGCTCCGCCTGTGGGACTTGATCCGTCATAGTTGTAGACGGAGTTGTTGGAAATATCTACGCCTGTATTATTATTCATATCCTGATTAATATACCTATAACCCGATCGGGCATAGTTATAAAGGGTATTATTTTTGATAGACACTGTATTTGTACAACGCATCAAAATTGCAAAATCTGCGATTACGTTGCCTGTGTGAACAAAGGTATTATTGGCAACTGTAATATCAGAAAGGGGATACGAAGTGGAACAGGTTCCGCCTCCAAGTTGGATTGGTGACCATTGTGTAACATTATTCTTCGAAATAAAAATATTATTAATGATTTTAAGCCCGCTGACTGCTGCATTTCCCGTTAATCTCTCGATCATCATAAACTTTACCATCGGATTCGCGTACGTTGTGGTATTTTCAAGCTCACAGTAATTCCTGTCAAAAGTAATATTTGTAGCATTTCCCCAATTTTGGAAACAATCAGAATGGGGACCGTCGGTCTCAGGGGTTTCATCAAGGTAAATGTCTTTTATGGTATTGCCACGAACTATTGTTCCACTTCCGAAAAATCTGATTCCATCAGGATCACTGGAGGCTGAGAAAAACACTCTGTCAGGCCCTCTTGTTACAGAGTGTGTTATTGTGTTGCCCTCGACGAGGTGATTTGTACCGTCAAAATAAATTCCGGATACAACACCATAGGTAATATAGTTTCTAAGAAGACTATTGTTGCTACCTGATGATATCTTAATTCCCTCTTTATAGGTGTTGTGAGTAAAATTATCAGATATTTCATCATAGGACCCGCTTACGGTTATTCCTGCCATTACGCCTGGCTTTATTGGCGCACCGCCAACTTCCATATTTTTGAAAATTACACGGCTGCCGCTAATGGTAACAATTCCCAAAACACATGCATTACTACCTGAAAGACAGGCTATGGTCGTCGGGGTCGAGGCGACTATTGTCGGCTTTGAAGAACCTTGAAATGTAATAGGGGAACCAGAGACTCCGGATTTAGAAATAGTTACGTTTTCATTATAAGTACCGACCCCAATAGTGACTACATCACCGGCTACTACTGTATTGGCAGCTTTTTGTATAGTCCTCCAAGGTGACGACTGAGTACCGGAATTAGCATCGTTACCGGAGGTGGAAACATAATACGAAGCAGCACTTACTGACGAAGGAATAACAACTAAGAAAGTAAAAACCGCTACCAGCAAAGTCCAGAGTTTCATATACTCTATGTTTATAATTAACAATTTCTTCACAAATGTCAAATTCCATATATAGAATTTGCGTTTTCTAGTCGTAATACACTATTATTTATAACAGGAACGGGGGTGAAAACTTATTAAAAAACTAATTTTGGCTTTATTCTCAATATTTTTCCTGACGATAACAGTAACTGCTATCTCTGCTAAAAATGTCAACGCAGATAAAAACTCAGGTAGGGAAGCTACCGGTTCAGCTAAAAGAATTTCTAATGCTGTCACTACTTTAGAGCAGGTAGAAACAAAAGTTAAAAATCCTAAGGCTAAAACGGCCATTCAGCTTGCAATGCAAACAGCTGAACAGTCTGAAGCGACTGCGGAAAGTTCGCTTAATGAAATGGCAGGCCGCCCCGGATTTTTAAAATTTATAATTGGTCCTGATTACAAAAATGCCGGTCAAGTCAGAAGTGAACTTGTTAGGTTAAGAAATCAAATTTCTAAGTTAACGAGAACACGAGACGGCTTATCAAGCAGTGATCAAGCAGCTATCGATAAATCTATCAGCGCGTTGCAGACAGATCTTACTTCCATCGAAACAAGATTAAACGATGCACTAAAAGGAGTAAGTTTATTCGGATGGTTAAGTAAACTTTTGAACGGATTTGTTGCGCCCACGACAGTCGCAACACCAACTGCGTCGGCATCAGCAACACCTGTTTCAACTGTTAGCCCTGTTCCTACAGCAACTGCGGTAGCAACAAGTACGCCGGAGATACCTCCGACAGCTGACTAATTTTAGTGTTTCTCTCTAAAATACACATCGCTCACGATGTGTTCCGAGTAGGACACTACGAAGTATCTACCTATGGGGGTTCCTTGTGGATTTAGTATGCATGTTTGTAATACGACTTTATCTTTTAATATATTGTCGTCTGCTTTTCTTGTATAGAATTTTTCAAAGATCGACTTCATGGCTATTGATTGTCTGCCCGCATCAACGAATGGGGAATATGGATTATATGGATCTAAAACTCCATAAGAATAAATACCGTCAACAATAAATGTTTCATATTGCCCGTTATTTAAAGTTATCTCAAAGGCATCCCCGGCTTTTAATTTATTAATTTCCGGACCAAGGGCATCCGCCTCTGCCAAAAGCCCTATCACACCGTCTTTTGTCAGACTAAACTGCGTAAAATAATCGCCATCTGCCACAAAGGCGGGGCTACCTTTAGGTTGTTGAATAATATCTGCATTAAAATTTTCAAAGTCGATTCTATTTACTGCCGTATATGATTCATGCTTGTAATATGGTTCTTTGAGCTGCAATCTATAAGCATTTTCGCGAACATCAATAATATTGTTGGCAACCGGATTTGGAATAGAGAATACCCTGGATTCAGAACGGGAAATGTCTGGCTGTGGCTGTGAAGGCCCACCCACTAGTCCTGCCGCAGTAACTAACCTAAATATTTCAGTGGCGTACATATTTAAGGCATTGCCCTATATTATAGGTATATTTAAACAAAAGTAAATATATCGGTGGGTTTCATGAAAAAAGTCTATTGATATTTTATTAATATTATCTATATACTTAACAATAGCATGCCAAACAAAGAAGATTCTGCTTCAAGACATAGGATGGTTGTAGAGGAGATAGAAATTCCCGAAAAGCCCGCCGAAAAGGTTGCTGAGAAAGTTATTGAACAACCCAAACCCGACATTTTAGATGACGGCGCTAAAGTATCCTCAACCGGATTTATCGACAACCCGCGCCCAATTTTTCCTGCAGATAAACCTCAGGAAGTCAGTAAACAGGGATCTCCTGTCGTCTGGATCTTAATTCCGGGCATTTTTATTTTGGGTGCAATTTTGGGAGGTATCGTTTTTTATCAAAAAGGTGTTAATACAATTAGCGTTGAAGAATCTCCAACGCCCGTAGCCTCGACCGTCGCCATAGCTACCCCAACGGCAACTCCAAAAGCTGTCGATGTGTCCGCATTCGATGTTGCCATATTTAACGGTTCAGGAATTGCAGGAGAAGCAGGTGCAGTTAAAACACTTTTGACCGATGCCGGATTTAACGTGGTCTCAACCGCTAACGCTGCAACTTACGATTATACAAAGACAATAATAAAGGCAAAATCCACCATCGACGCCGCAGTTATTCAAAAACTAAAAGATGCCCTTTCTAAAGATTATGTTCTGGGAGATAGCCAAACTTTGTCTTCTTCCTCTACTACAGATATTCAAGTTGTCGTAGGGTCTTCTAAAGCTCAGTAGCTTTTGCTTGAAGTTTCTTTTCCTGTAAATGATTCACCAATCTCGCGATGTCATATTTGCTCATAAGAGAGCCCATGAATTCACTGCTGGAAATAATTTCCGCTGGCACTTCGCTTGAGCGGGTAGCGGGAATCGAACCCGCATCAAAAGCTTGGAAAGCTCCTATTCTGCCATTGAACCATACCCGCAAAATTGATCCAGGGTAAATTATATCAAAAAATGATAAAATAGTGAACGTGAGCCGAGGTGGCGAAATGGTATACGCAAGGGCCTTAAGAGCCCTCGAGTGTATAACTCATGCGGGTCCGAGTCCCGCCCTCGGCACTCAACATATAATTCGGAGTGTAGCGCAGTTGGTAGCGCGCCACGTTTGGGACGTGGAGGTCCCCGGTTCGAGCCCGGGCACTCCGACTTAGTTAGCTGCAGCCTTCAAAAATGAGGTAAATATTGGGTGGGGGAAAAGTGCCCGACTAATATACTCAGGGTGATATTGCGTACCAACGAAGAATCTGTGATTTTTAAGTTCGATTGCTTCAACTAATTCTCCGTCAGGGGATGTTCCGCTAATTACAAATCCGGCTTTTTCAAATTGTTCTTTGTACTTATTGTTAAATTCATACCTGTGTCTATGCCTTTCATTTAAAACAGTGGTTTTCCCGTAGATTTTTTCAAGAAGTGTTCCCTTTTTTATTTTTAACGGCCAGGCGCCAAGCCTGATTGTGCCTCCAAACTGTTTATTCTTAATAAGTTCTTTTTGATAATCCATCGTGTGTATGACGGGGTGTTTTGTGCCGTCGCCCGCTTCCTCTGTATTCGCATCTTTATATCCGAGAACGTCCCTTGCAAACTCAATAGTTGCCATTTGCATACCAAAACAGAGACCCAGATAGGGTATTCCATTCTCACGCGCGTATTTAATCGCCTTGACTTTGCCCTCAATGCCACGTTTACCCCAACCTTGAGGAACTAAAATCGCGTCCATTCCGCTTAAATTCATGTCTTTGTCTTCAGAATCAACCCAGTTGATTTGAATGCCTATACCGGATGCGGTGGATGCGTGTTTTAAAGCCTCCACAACGCTTACATAGGCATCCTGAAGGATGTAATCACCATCTTTTTGATATTTACCGACAATAGCTATTTTGACGGTTTTGGGCTTTACTGCATCGATTTTTTTGACCATTTCCTCCCATCTGCTCAGATCGGCCTTATTAGTCTTTAACCCCAATTTCTTCAAGACTTTTATATCCAATTTCTCTTTTTTCAGGAAAAGCGGAACTTTATATACAGAATCAAGGTCGGGGTTGCTGATTATATTTTCAATTGGAAGCCCCGACGCAAGCGCAATTTTTTCTTTTCTTTTATCATCAACCGGCTTTTCAGCCCTCCCTACAACAAAATCAGGCATAATTCCCAGGGAATTCAATGTAGAAATTGATTGTTGAATGGGTTTACTTTTAAGTTCTCCTATATTTCCCGGTGCAGGGAGGTACCCAACATGAATCAAAGCTACATCTTTAGGGATTTGCAGCTTAAGCCTTCTATAAGCCTCAAAGAAAAGAAGACCCTCATACTCACCAACGGTTCCGCCAAGCTCAACTATGGTAATGTCCGCATGAGCAGACTCACCGGCATCTCTCCACCTGGCGGCAATTTCCGGCGGAATATGATGGTAAGGTTCAACACATTTTCCGTCATATTCAAGAGATCTTTCTTTATCCAGAACGTACTGATAAATCTGTCCGTTTGTAAGATAATTGGCCTTTGTAAGACTGATATTTAGAAACCGTTCATAGTGCCCTAAATCTTGGTCAGTTTCCAAACCGTCAGCTGTTACAAAAACCTCACCATGCTCCAAGGGATTCATTGTACCTGCATCGATATTCAGGTACATATCGCACTTCATTATGGTAACTTTGTAGCCGCGGGATTGAAGAAGAAGTCCGAGAGAGGCAGCAGTAATGCCTTTGCCAAGGCCTGAAAGAACACCGCCGGAAACTAAAATATACTTCACCTTGGAACTACTTATAACAAATTGATTTACCCGATGCAATCATCAATTTGTTTGTTGCTCATACAATCCCTTGGTCAATAAGGAATTTGTGCGCCTGAGAGGAATCGAACCTCTATTACCTGTTCCGAAGACAGGTACTCTATCCGTTGAGCTACAGGCGCGAGTTATACGAGCGATTGTAACGAAACCGACAAGCTTGGCTTATCCGTTGAGCTACAGGCGCGAATCTAATCGTCTGATCCTAAATCCTGATATAATTATACCTCAGATGCTAACGATAGACGAACAAATAGAACAAATTGAAGAAGTTTTGCGTAAAACTCCTCACCACAAGGCTACTAATGGCTTCATCGGGGCGATGAGGGCGAAGATTGCAAGGCTGCGTGACCGTGAGATAGAAGCGGCGGGAAAGGGCGGAGGAGGCGGAAAAGGATATTTTGTTAAAAAACAAGGTGATGCCACAGTGGTACTCATTGGTCCTCCGTCTGCCGGAAAATCTACACTCATTAATCAGGTAACTAATGCTGAAAGTAAGGTTGCACCTTATGCTTTTACCACCGTTACAGTGGTACCCGGAATGCTTAAATACAACGAAGCGTATATCCAAATACTCGATATCCCAGGTCTTATTGAGGGTGCAAAAGAGGGTAAAGGCAGAGGGCGTGAAGTTCTTTCGGTTGCAAGAGGAGCAGATCTACTTCTTGTAATGACCGATGTTAGAAGGGTAGACGCTTTTGCAGGTATGGTTGATGAACTAATCGGTGCCGGGATTAGGATCAATGAAGAGCCTCCCAAAGTTTTGATTGATAAAAAAATAAGCGGAGGTCTTGACGTTTTTTCAAATATTAAACAACATATCGATAAAGAAACTATTAAGGAAATTGCCCGCGAATACGGAATTAAAAGTGGCACCATTACACTGCAGGAAAATATCACTATGGATCGTCTCTTTGATGCATTTTCGGAAAATCGTGTATATGTGCCCGCAATTTTTGTAATAAATAAAGTTGATGAGGAGCCTAATTACAGAAATTTAATAGATGGTGAATATGTAGCAATCAGTGCCGATAGAGGTGAGGGAATAACTGAGCTAATAGGTGAAATTTGGAACGCTTTAAAATTCGTTACCGTTTACTTGGTAAAACCTGACGAGGAAGCTTCCGGTGGAAGCCCTATTGTTATGAAAGAAGGGGAGACTTTGAAGGATGTAGCCTTAAAAATCGGACCCGACTTTGCCGAAAGCAAAAAGCTTGTTAAAATTTGGGGAGCCACTGCAAAATTTGCGGGGCAGGAAGTTTCATTTGAAACAAAGGTAGCTGAGGGAATGAAAATCAGGTTTATCTAATATGAATTTTTATGATTTAATCGATAGTGGAGAGGGGAGACGCCTCGAACAGTGGGGAAAATATTTGTTGGATCGTCCCGACCCTCAAATAATCTGGAAGAAAGGCTTGGCGGACACGGAATGGCAAAAAGCGGATGCTTTCTTTAAAAGAATTTCTGAAGACAAAGGGATTTGGGATGTTAAAACAAAAATTCCTGAAAAGTGGGAACTCACATATGAAGAAGTTAAATTTTGGGCAAAGTTATCTCCTTTTAAACATACCGGCGTTTTTCCCGAGCAGACTTCTCAATGGGACTATATTTACCAAAAAGTAAAGGATGAAGAACGAGAAATAAAAGTCCTGAATTTATTTGCCTATACAGGAATTGCCTCATTGTTTGCAGCTAAGGCCGGGGCGGTAGTGACCCATGTTGACTCCAGTAAACCCGCTATTACCTGGGCAAATGAAAATAGAGCCCTGAATAACGATAATTGGCCAATTAGATGGATTGTTGATGATGCAATCAAGTTTACTGCCCGGGAAATCAAACGAGGTATAAAATATGACGCAATTATAATGGACCCGCCTGCATACGGGCATGGGCCAACCGGGGAGGTCTGGGACTTTAATAAAGATTTCCCGACACTTTTATCAAACTGTAAACAGATTCTGTCGGATAGTCCCTTGTTCGTTTTGGTAAACGCTTACGCAATTTCTTCTTCATCAATTACTCTTGCCAATACTCTTAATGACTATTTTGGAAATCTGGGCGGAGGAATCGAAAACGGCGAGCTTACAATCAAAGAAAAATCCGCCGGTAGACTTCTTTCTACTGGTATCTGGGCCAGGTGGAATAAATAATCAAAAATCTGTGAGCCCAGATGGATTCGTATACAAAGACAAACTCCTTACTTGCGTAATGCAATCTCCTTCGACCTTTTCCGGATCAGCAAAGCTGCCGGTTGAAAGTGAATGTGAGCCGGAGAGGACTCGAACCTCTAACCGTTACCTTAAGAGGGTACTGCTCTACCATTGAGCTACCGGCCCTTTCAACCTAAAGAGTTAATTGCTCTACTGTACGTTATCTCGAAGATAGCTGCTTATTTTACCACGAGACGACCCATTTTGCCGAGTGGTAAGCTTATTTCGAAGTATTAAGAAATTGTCCGGATTTCACAAATCCGGACAGCTTACTAAAAATACTCTGTATTTGCACTTTATCTGCTTTAACAATCAATGCCTCAATCGGGAAACTGTTTGTAATACGCTTTCCGCTTACCCTATCCGACAAATATATAGATTTCAAAAGGAGTCCGCGACCCTGCGTAGGACTTGCCCTAAATACGATCAATCCGGTCTTGCTAGGTTCTATGTCAAAAAGTAAATTGTTTTTAAAAACAATATCTCCATTATCACTTATTAAACTTAAATTATCGGTGTTCCAAATGGATTGTCCCGTATTTTTGGCCAATATTGCGCCAACAAAATCCGATCCTTCAAAAATAACGGGTTGGGCAAGGGCACCCATTATCTGACCGCTTTGCTTTTGAATCGGAGCACCCTTAATTTTCTCGATACTTTTATATTTGTCATAAAAGGCGTAAAAAGACCCATCATTTTTCATCCAGGAAAACTCTGAAAACAGGGAATCCTTATAATTCAAAACAAAGGGTGTAACAGCCACTATTCGCTTATCATTCCAAACGTTTTGAAACGCATAATCGTACATTTCAGCTATTTTTGAAGGGTCTGTCTTTTGGTTTGACCAACCTGTTTCAGTTATAAAAACGGGTAGCTCCCTAGAAACTCCCAAGGAATTTAAATAAGTCATTTCCCAGTCAAAAGTTTGGATTGAGCCGCGTCCTGTGTCAGTTTCCTTACCCTCAAAACCCGGATTAGGGTAAGAATGTGATGACCAACCATTAAGATTGTCAAACAAGGCCGGCTGGGACTTAAGCATCCTTTTTAGATAGGTTGCCTCATCCATTGTACCTACTGTGTTTTTAGCCGAAGCATCAAGCCCGGCTCCTATAACAAAAAAGTCGTTTGAGGCTTGGTGTAGTTTTTGTGCAAAATCGTTCAGGTAAGTGGAGTAGCCTTCAGGATCTATATTGCCTCCCCATTCTGCCGAATGGTTGGGTTCATTTCCTATAATTACATATCGATTTTCGACAACCCAATTAAGTGAATTCAAAAATAATACCCAGCTACCGATATCTTCATTTTTGGGAATTACCCAGTTTTCACCCTCAACTTTCGTGGCTATTCTAATGATGGGTATTAGGTGTAGTCGCCTCATTTGGTCAAAAACCTGCTGCCAACGGCTTTGATTACGCTCCGATTCGGTTATCACAAGAGTTACGTAACCCCAATCTCCGCCTGAAGAATTAACCAAAGACGCAGCATTTTTCAGATCATTTTCGTCGATAACATGAATTCCAAATTTGTTATTCGGGACCGACAGGGGATTATTCTCAGCAAAAACACAGGATTGTGTGATATAAAGGCTCAGGAGTGAGAGAATGACTGCGAATAATTTTTTCATAGAAATTACATTTTAGCAGTTATTTGACAAACTCAGAAACTATATTAGAATAGTATACTCACACAATTATGCCAAAAACATCCGCAGTTAAAACAACCGTCAAATCCCCATACAAAAAGGAGATATATGTGAAATGCTCGGAGCTTTTTAAGGTTATGTCCAATCCTAAAAGATTAGAGATCATGAACATCATTAAGGACAGGGAAGTAACTGTCAATGAAATTTCCAAAATTCTCGGTACAAGAAAATCAAACACCTCGCAGCATCTTGCCTACCTCAGATATGTAGGAATCGTAACCGCAAGGCGTGACGGGAAGAATATATATTACAAGTTAGTCGATCCGAAAGTTGTTGAGCCTATCAAAATCCTCAGTGAAATCAAAATAAACAAATATATTTGATGCTCCTGGTTGCATAGTCTTCTGTTTTTGTTAAAATTGTCGCTGCTGTAAAAATATCCCCTCTCGTCCTTAGAAGGGACTTGCTCTACTTCGAGTCGGCGAGAAGCAAGCTTTGCTTATCCGTTGACAGGTGCCTCTAGATAGAATCGAACTATCATCTTGGCCTTAGAAGGGCCCTACTCTATCCGTTGAGCTATAGAGGCAAATTTGAACTATTGCCATTAATCAGTGAGCGGCGGAAGGGATTTGAACCCTCGACCTCTTCCTTGGCAAGGAAGCATTCTACCACTGAACTACCGCCGCAAGCATTTATGCGAGCCAGGTATTTCGGTGGCCAAGCTTTGCTTACCACTGAACTACCGCCGCAAATTTTATCTACGGGCCTAATTTTACAACAAACTGGAGTAAAACTCTACGTTCAGAGGTTAGTTTTTAAACAAGAGCCTTTAGAAGCGCTTCACGAATATTTTTACCTGAATACCAAGTTTTAAGAAAAACCAATGCGTGCTTATTCTTGTTGCACTCCCGAAGATAGTATTTATTTACGTGGCCGCCCTTTTTAAATACGATGTTTACGAGCTCGTTTACTGAAAATTGAGTATATATATTTCATTATACCACTCTTCTGAACGACCCAGTGCCGAGAGTAGGAGTCGAACCTACATATGACGCTCTTCAGGCGCCCGCCTTGACCACCTTGGCTATCTCGGCTTATCAGATAAGGCGAGAAAACGTTCTGTGCGGAGCACAGGTTTGTTTATCTCGGCATGAACTTACTTGTGGTCGCTGAGGGGCTCGGACCCCCGACCTCATCGATGTAAACGATGCGCTCTAACCAACTGAGCTAAGCGACCTTAAAATTATTATGTGAGTGCACTCGGAGAGACTCGGACTCTCACGCCTTTCGGCATAGCTCCTTAGGCTACCGCGTATACCAATTCCGCCACGAGTGCATTTCTTGCCTAGTGCCAAGGGCGGGACTTGAACCCGCACGCTCTTTCGAGCACACGCTCCTGAAGCGTGCCTGTCTACCAATTTCAGCACCTCGGCAAACTTAGCTCGTCAATTATATCAAAATACCTGCAAACTTGACAGATTATCTCCTCATGTGGCATCCTGATTGGATGAAAGTAAACACTCAGAGAGTGGAGGAGGAGTTTGTTTTTTGGAAAAATATTGTTCTGATAGCCGTATTTTTTGTTGTTGCGCCTCTGACAATCGGCATAAGCCTTTTTTCTCTGGTCTCCCTAAAAAGAAACGATATCAACGAGAAAAAGTTTAATACAACAAACCTGATAGTTTCACCTAAGTCGGGTGCGAGTGTTTATGCTGCACTTCCTGCGAGCGTTCCCAGTGTTTCTTCTTCTATCGAATCAGCCGACGCAAGATCTCAAATAATCAAAGGATATCTCGAAACCTATAATTCACCGCTTACTCCATATTCCGACTTGATAGTTCAGACAGCTGATAAATATTCAATCGATTTCAGACTTATTACCGCAATAGCCCAACAGGAAAGTAATTTATGCAAAATTATTCCTCCCGGTTCATATAACTGCTGGGGATGGGGGATAACCAGCGTGGGCACTTTGGGCTTTGACTCGTTCGAGGACGGCATTGAAACTGTTTCCAAAGGTCTCAGGCAAAATTACCTTAGTAAAGGTTACACCACTGTTGAACAAATCATGTCCAAATATACCCCTCAAAGCAACGGTTCGTGGGCATACGGCGTTAACAGCTTCATGGGGGATATGGAGTAATCTTCATTACTATAAACAGACAGTATATAAACTTGACAATCCTGTAGTTCCATGCTATAGTATCACTACATTCCGAGGCTTAGGCATGGAAACATGACCTCGGCGTTGGGATTTTATATTTGGGGGGTACCGTAAGGTATCCCCCTTCTTTTTTACTATAACAGATTAAATAAACTATATGAGAAAAATTCTCACTATCCTGATAACTCTAATCGTGCTTATACTTTCTAGCGCGGAGGGAACCCGTGCCCAAAATATCTCAGGCCAGTCCGCTACTCTAAATACTGTCTCAAATGACGTACGTTTTGATTTCCGTGTCGAAAATTTGAGAAAGTTCTTATTAAAATACAATTCTCCTTTGGCAGACTACGCTGAGTATTTTGTCGCCTACGCTGACCAAAACAACCTTGATTACAGGCTGGTTCCTGCTATTACAGGTGTGGAATCCACATTCGGAAAATTTATTCCGGTTGATTCTTACAACGCCTATGGTTGGGCTAACGGAAATTACAAATTCAGCTCATGGGAGGATTCTATTGAGCATGTTTCAAAAACTCTCAAGAAATCCTATATTGACCGCGGTGTCGCCTCAATCCGCCAAATTGCAAAAGTTTATGCACCTCCTTCAACCACTTGGGGAGGAAATGTCACCTTCTTTGTGTCAAAAATCGACACACTACCTCTCAACTTTGATATAATCTAACCCTGAGCCCTCGTGGCGGAATTGGTATACGCGTACGGTTTAGGACCGTATTCCTTACGGATTAGAGGTTCAAGTCCTCTCGAGGGCACACATATTCAAATTTGTGTTAATATAAATCATGGAAGCAGATAGCCTTCATATACACAAAAACCGTCATTCCTCTACCAAGAATATTCTCTTTATGATGATCCCGATTATGGTATTTTTAGCTACATTTGCCTTATTTATTAAACTTCTAAAATAATGAAGAAAATAATTTTTCCGATTATCGGTGCAGCCCTTTTTATAGTCGCTGTCGGAATTTTAATGCAAAAAACTTCCTTTTTGTCTTCTACCCCGACGCCTCAGCCCACAGAAACAAAACCAACTGTAACAATAGACAGTAAAGTAATTTCCGTCGAAATCGCTAAAACAAACGAAGAAAGAGAAAAAGGTCTTTCCGACGTTGCCTCACTTGAGGCTAACTCAGGTATGTTATTTGTTTTTGACGACGGCGGTAAAATCCCCACTTTTTGGATGAAGGGGATGATCATGCCGATAGACATTCTCTGGATCAGTGATGGAAAAATTATAAGAATAGACAAAAACGTCCCGGCTCCTACCCCTAATACCCCTGACAGTAAGCTCAAAACTTATTCTGCAGGACGGCCTGTAAATTATGTTCTCGAGATGACGGCCGGTTTTTCTGATTCAAACTCAATCAAAGTCGGGGATAGTGTCAGTTTCTCAAACTAAACTCCTCCAACTCTTTAACCCCTCCGAAAGCAATTCTATCGAGTACGACACCTGCACCTCCAAAGCTTCTGGCAGAACCAACTGTAAAGCCGCCCCATTTATCATTAATCAGATCTTCCGCTTCAACCAACTTCTTTTGCCTGGGTAAATCATTAAAAATCTCAAGCTGTAAATTCCCGGATTTTGCCAAATTGAAGCAAGAAACTGCAATATTTAGAACAGGTTTTTGAGGATTAGCCTCGATAAGAAGCAGGGCTGCTGCCCTGTAAAAATCTTTTGAATCAAAATATGATCCGGACATTTGCCGACCTCTGTGCCAAAATGTTCCGTCTTTATAAACAATGGCAAGGTGAATGCCTCCTGCACTGTAACCGGCCTCTCTGAGTCTCGTACACATCTTCTCCGTGAGGTGTGCAAGTATAGGGGAGAGTTCACTGACTTTTGCTAAATTCTTTCCCAGTGCCACGGAATTTCCAAAACTGCCTCTTTTGGCAGGAGTACTGTCGATCTCAAACCCCGAGAGACGCATGTGCCAGTAAAGTCCTGTTATTGAGTGAAAAGCACTGCGTAGCTGCCATATCGGTGCTCTGTAAAAAGAGAGCACTGAATAAATCCCCATTGAATTCAATCTGACTGCATTTCCCATTTTGATCCCGGTTAAATCCGTTAATTTTAATTTTGAATAAATATCTAAAAAATTATCTTTATTGATCTCGTCCAAACCATCAGGTTTATGAAGACCTGCGGCAACTTTAGCCAAATACCTGTTTGGAGCAATACCAACTGACACAGTAAGCCAATCTCCGATTTCTTTTTTAATCCTATTTTTTAATTCTTGTGCGACTACCGTACAAGACCCGGTCTTGTATGTAAGGAGATAATCTTTCAAATTAAGCACAAACTCATCAATGGATTTCGGAGAAAAGTCGTTGGTATATTCGGAAACCAGCTTTTTAAGCTTCAAATGTATGTTCCTGTATTTCCAAGGGTCCGGCTTTAAAACAATAAGTTTAGGCTCGATTGAGCGTCCTTCAAATACTCTCATTCCGGTTTTTATTCCGAGTTTTTTCGCTTCAATTGATGAGGCTAAAATACATCCACCCCGCGTTGGGTAAGAAGCAACCACCACAGGCTTTCCCCGTAAAAAAGGGTTTGCCTGTTGTTCAATACTGGCAAAACAGGAATTAATATCCATATGCAGGCAATAAGAAGGGCTAGAGTTAAATTCCATTTTCTACTTCTTGCAGCTTCCAACTTAAAGTTTCCGTATCCAAAGTAAGTCTCATAAAAAGAGTTTTTGTAGCGACGGAGAAGACATGATAGAGAACCTTGCCCTCACGATAAGTATGATGAAGCCCAACCTTTTCAACTTTATAAACTTTATTTTTCCACTTTACCCATCTTGGGTAAGCATTCATTCCGACTTCTACTTTTTCATTTATTGGTTCCGCCATAACATAGTTGTATACCCGAAGAAAATACGAATCAAGTATATCTTTCCACATCTTTTATGCTAAAGTAGAAGTATGAAAAGGGGAGTAATCTGGGTAATAATTGCGGTAGTTTTTATCCTTGTCGGCTGGTTCGGACATGTTCTTTTTACACTTCCGAAAGATTCAAACCAAATCACCGAAACCATTTCTTTGGTCAAACCCACACCTCTAACCAAATACACCATTAAAAACTTATCAGTTACGAATTTCGAAGCATCCCAAATTGAGACAGGAGAGATGCTTTCGGAAACCGATAAGTTCACTTCATACAAATACACGATGAGGTTTAGCCCGGATTTATCAGGAAACCTCAAAACAGTCTCAGGGATGATAAATATTCCGAAAGGGGAGGGAACTTTCCCGGTAGTAGTAATGTTTAGGGGATTCGTCAGCCAGGATGTATACACAGTGGGTACGGGTACCAAACCATCTGCCAAAGTTTTCGCTGAAAACGGATATATAACCCTTGCACCGGACTTTCTGGGCTACGGCGATTCCGATAAAGAAGCCCCGGACATATTTGAGTCCCGTTTTCAAACAAGTGTCACGGCGGCCGTAACGTTAAAATCCGTAGGCTCAATTTCCAAGTGGGATGGTAAAAATGTCTATATTTGGGGACATTCAAACGGGGGACAAATCGCCCTGACAACACTTGAGATAACAGGGGTAGACTATCCGACAGCTCTCTGGGCACCAATGGGGAGACCCTTCCCGGCGTCAATCTTATATTATGTCGATGAAACTATAGATTCAGGAAAGTTTTTGGTTAGCCAGCTGGCTAAATTTCAAGATACATATAACGCCTCAGATTATTCTCTGACTAGCTATTTAGACACAATTAAGGCTCCTATTTTAATCAATCAGGGAACAGGGGACACGTCAGTTCCTCACTGGTGGACCGATGAACTGGTATCTTTACTTAAAGACGATAAAATTAACGTAACTTATAACAAGTATCCTGGCGCCGATCATAACTTGGTACCGTATTGGAACGACGCAGTAATCAGTAGCATGAATTTTTATTTGAAGCACTCTAAATAACTAAAGATAGCTCACTCTTTCAAAATCCGCTAAAACTAGCTTTTTTATGCGTGTAATACTTCTTTATCAAGTACCACACCACTATCTTTTCCTAGAGACCAAAGACATTACTGTCTGGGTTCCATGGGTCTGGCTACGTTGACATTAAGCTTGCGGCCTTTAAGGTCGTATTGATTAAATTTCTCGATAGCTGATTGTGCTTCTGCATCACTTCCCATGGTTACGAATCCGAAACCACGGCTTCTGCCAGTCATTCTGTCTGTTATAACAGCAGCATCAACGACTGTGCCTGCACCTGCAAAAAGAGCTTTAAGATCTTCAACGGTCACTTCCCACGCTAAATTACCAATAAACAATTTGGATTGCATTTATTTTAAAATTTTCACCCCCTTTTTTAAGAAGTCTGAACAAAGGCGGAGCTGACTCATTGTCGAGGCATCACTATCCCTTGAAAACTCTGTGTATAGTATATAATATTTGTAGTCAAATGACAAATAACGACAGCAAAGATAAAGATAAGGCGGGAGAGAGTCAAATTCCGAAAATTCCGACTTTGAACTTTGGTTATAAAAAGCCGTCTATGTTTTCCGGAAATAAGGGTTTTATGCCCAAGGGAAATCCCGGAGCTAAATTTAATCAATCAACTTTCCACACCCAACATAAAGGCGGACCTTCGGGCGGCAAATAATCCATAATTTGGATCTTGGTTCTTACGATTTAGCTTGATATAATACCAAGCATGTCAGATCAAATTACGTCAGTTATTGCCAGGGAGGACAACGGTAACATTCAAATAACTTTTACTATTCCTTTTACCAATATTGCCAAGGCAAAAGAGGAAACTGTTAAGGAATTTGCAAAAGACACCGAAATCCCCGGATTCAGAAAAGGGATGGCGCCTATCGACAAGGTTGCTGCCAAAATCCCCGAAAGCACACTTATTGAGCACTCCTTAAGTCATATATTACCTAAGGCTCTCGCTGATGCAATTGTGAAAAATAAGCTTCAAATTGCAATTTATCCAAAATTCGAGCTTATTAGCGCCAAAGACGGAGAAGCATGGCAAATTAAAGGTGTTACCTGTGAGCTTCCAAAATTCGAGCTTGGAGATTATAAGAAGGCGGTAGCCGGAGCCTCACGCGCCTCAAATCTTTGGACACCTGACAAGGGAAAACCTGATGATAAAAAGGAGGTTTCCCGCGAACAAAAGGAGCAAATTGTTATGAAAGCACTACTCGAAAATATTAAGATTAACGTCCCGCAAATTCTAATTGAGGAGGAAGCTGACTCACGTCTCTCAAGCCTTTTAGGAAGACTCGAAAAATTAGGACTTGCACTTGAAGGCTATCTGGCATCGATCGGTAAAAAAGCAGAGGATCTGAGAGCAGATTACGCAAACCAGGCAAAGGATGCCATTGCTCTTGATCTCATCCTTACAAAAATAGCAGAGACTGAAAGTCTGAACATCGATCCAAAAGAAGTTGAAGCGGCCTTAAATATGTCTCAGATTGATAAAAGCACCGGGGATATGGATCCCGATGAAACTGAAAACAGGAAACGGCTGATGGAGTCTATTTTAAGACGCCGTGCCGCACTGGATTTTTTGATAAACCTGAGCTAATCGGAGGCAGCTTAAGTTGATATTTTAAGGCAGCTGCTATAGAATCGGGCCAATGACGGATATCAAAAAGAAAAACCAAAACCTGATCACGCGCCAAAACGTCCTCGAATCCCTCAAAGATTTAGGCGGAGGTACTATTACCCAAACAAAAGATTTACTTAAAAATTCTTCCGAAGACTTTTTCCGCGAACTTTTAGGATTACCAATTCCAAGTGTCAAAAGGTCCGGAGAATTGTCTGCGGGAGAGTCTGTGCAAATTAGCGATGTTTTAAGCGGTAAGGAAGAAGAAACAAAAAAAGCAAAATCCCAAATCAAGCTTGAAAGGCACCTTTTAAACGAAGAGGGTAGGGTTTCTCAGGAGAAAGGAACGGCGCTTAGGGCGGAGCTTAATGCAATAATGCAGGAGGTCCAAAAAGTTGCAGAAAGCACTCAAAGCTTAGCAGAAGCTACCCAGGCCGGTATGATTTCAGCACCCGTCGAGCCCGGAATTTACCATATCAATTTCTTTAAAAGCATTTTGGAATTTTTGCAGTCTTTTAGGAAAAAAATAGATCTGGCCGCTACCTGGATGCATTCCACAAATAAAAGAGCCGAAAAGAAGAACTATTGGGCTCAATATCGCAAAAAGGGTACCAGCTTCCTTCTCAATCCTGAAAGCTATTCGCAAAGATCTGCAGGGTAGTCTACCTGACTTCGACTGGTGGACGCTAAGGGACTCGGACCCCTGACCTCATTCACGTCAAGAATGCGCTCTAACCAACTGAGCTAAGCGTCCTAAAAAAGTTTAGCCGTGGTAATTATATCATCATTCCTAAAATTTATGATAATATTGCCTCAATGAGCAGGGAAATTCTTTTTGCAACTGAAAATAAATTTAAAAAGGAGAGATTTCAAAGCTACTTTGAGCCACTGGAGCTAAAAATTGTCAGCCCTATAACTAAATTGGAGGTCATCGAGGATGGAACTATCCCCGGGGAAAATGCTATCAAAAAAGCTATGGCCGGATATTTGGCAAGCGGAATTCCGTCAATTGGGGTAGATTACTGGTTGGCTATTAAAGGATTTCCGGAAACCGAACAGCCGGGCCCTTATGTAAGAAGAATTTTTACGGGCAAAGACGGGCAAAGGAAGGAGGCAACCGACGAAGAAATGCTCGATTATTATATTAAACGCCTTGAGGATATCGGAGGCAGAGCTAAGGGTATTTGGACTTCGGCAATAGCATTGGTGGTAGATCCCGATAGGGTATTTTCCGAGACTTTTACGACAAAAACCTTATTTACCTCAGTCAAAAGTCCCAAACTGAATCCCGGAGAACCATTAAATTCAATTCAAAGAGATGCGGCAACCTGCATATTTTTGTCTGAATTAAGCATGGAGGAATGGCAGGAACGTACGGCTAAAGACCAAAAAGGATACGTTGATTTTATGAAAAAACACCTCGAGGAAATCCTAAGGTAACCTCTACGTCTTAAGCGTTTTCTAAGGTTAATGCTTTATAGTGGTTATTAGTTAGAAAGGAAAACACATTAAAATGTGGCACACTTTAAAAGAAGGTGTAAGCCAGCGAAACTTAAGAAATTAAATCTTTTCTAAATATTTGAACGCCTAAATTCAATCTTAATTTTTAATATATCTGGTTGAAGAATTGGCAAGTCTAAATTAAGAAAAAGATTTGTTTCAGGTTATGTATGTTCTTGCGACTCCTGCGATCCGGCGGGAGTCGCATTTTAGTTTTTACTTTTTCTTATCGAGCCTGTTTAACTTCAAGAGGGTAACCCCAAAATAAACAACTAGGGCCACCACCACGAAGTCTATTAGTGTACTAATGAAATCTCCCCACATTAATTTTGAGTTTCCAATCGCTAAATATGCATTCTCGAGATTCCCCAATCTACCAATCACGAGTCCCAGAAGTGGATTGATAAGATCCGTTACTATAGATGAAACCAACTTAGAAACTGCACCACCTAAAATAAATCCGACTGCCAACCCCACCACCCCTTGCTCACGAATAAATTGTATAAATCCTTTCAAGTGTTTGTCACCCCCTTATTACCATTCTATTTTACAAAAATCCAAAAAAGTGCCGCAAGGATAATTCTGTAAATTCCAAATACGGTGAAATTATGCTTCTTTACAAAACTGATCAAAAATTTGATCGCCAACATTGCAAAAACGAACGAAAGGGCCGTGCCGACAATAAGCGTCAAGGTTCCCGATTGCGTAATATATTGTCTTGATTCATAAATATCCAAAGCCGAAGCTGCAACCATGGTAGGAACTGCCAGAAGAAAGGAAAACTCTGTAGCTGTAGGGCGATTTAATCCGGTAGTTAAACCTCCGATAATTGTCGAGGCGGCCCTGGACATTCCGGGGACAACGGAAAGGCATTGAAAACAACCTATTAAGAAAGCCTTTTTGTAGGTAATCTTTTCATAATTAATTTTATTGTCAATCTCGTGAGCCGCGTTTTTCTTTTTGAAAATATACTCAATTACAATCAAAGCAATACCGCCCCAAAATAGGGCATTAAGTGTTACCAGTGAACTCCCTAAAAGAAAATTTTTAATAAAAGGATAAAGCAAAAGTCCGACAATTCCCGTCGGAATAAAAGCAATTATTAATTTTTTGATGAGTTTAATATCAAAAAACCTTCTTAAGTATAAAACCACCACGGCCATTATTGCCCCAAGTTGGATTACTATCTCAAATGTTTTGACAAAATCTGTCTCGGCAATATCAAGGAGCTTGCTGGCGAGTATCAGATGCCCTGTAGAAGAAATGGGTAAAAACTCGGTTAGTCCTTCAATTACCGAGAGTATAAAAACATGTATCAGGCTCATGTACCAAGTATACATAATTAAATTCGGCCGTTAAAGATGGTATAATTACCAGTCACGAGGGCTCGTGGTATACCGGTAACACGCTTCCATGGCATGGAAGAGTAGCGGGTCCAATTCCCGCCGAGTCCACTCGCATTAGTTGAATTTTGGGAGTATAATTACGCTATAGGTTAATAATTCCGCCAAAGCTTCAGCGAAGTGGGATTTTTATTTAAAAATATGGATATAAGAAATGTTGCTATTATTGCTCACGTTGACCACGGTAAAACTACCCTGGTTGATGCACTTTTGCGTCAATCTCACACCGAGATGAAAAAGGAGGTTGCCGAACAAGACACCATCCTGGATTCAAATGAACTTGAGCGTGAACGTGGAATTACTATTTTTTCCAAAAATGCTTCAGTGCAATATAAAGGAGTCAAAATAAACATCATTGATACCCCCGGCCATGCAGACTTCGGTGGAGAAGTTGAGCGTGTTCTTTCTATGGCAGACGGAGCGCTTCTTTTGGTGGATGCCAAAGAAGGGCCGATGCCTCAAACCAGATTCGTTCTTCGTGAAGCTCTTAAGCTGGGACTTAAAATTATTGTTGTCGTTAATAAAATTGACAAAAAGGGCGCCAGACCTGAATATGTTCAAGGAAAAACTTTTGATCTTTTCGTAGAGCTTGGGGCAAATGAAGAAACGGCACTTTTCCCGACGGTTTACGCAAGCGGCAGAGACGGCGTTGCCGGCTTTGAACCCGATCTGTCCATAATGACCAGTATCACGCCTATTTTCGATGCCATCTTAAAATACATTCCGGAACCGAATGCGCATCCGGGAGAGCCTCTTCAAATGCTTGTCAGCAACATCGGCTATGACAACTACAAAGGAAGAATTGCTATCGGAAAAATCCACTCGGGGAGTATCAAAAACGGTCAGGATGTTGCCCATATAGACCGCGATGGAGTAATCTCAAAATTCAAGATTACTTCGCTTTCTACATTTAAAGGATTGGGTAAGGTAGAAGAGGCCGAGGCTCTGGCGGGGGACCTGGTTGCCGTAAGCGGAATTTCTGACATAAATATAGGAGAAACCATTGCCGATCCTATCACCCCGATTGCGTTGCCGCTTCTAGACATTGAACAGCCAACTGTAAAGATGATTTTTATGGTTAATAATTCTCCATTTGGGGGCAAAGAGGGCGAATTCAAGACAAGCAGCCAAATTAGAGCCAGACTTTACAAAGAGCTGGAAACCGACGTAGCCCTCAAAGTTGAGGATAATATCGACGGAACATGGACAGTAAGCGGCCGTGGTGAGCTTCATTTGGCTATCTTAATTGAGCGTATCAGGCGCGAGGGTTATGAATTCCAGGTAAGTAGGCCTCATGTTATCAACCACACTGAAAACGGTAAAATAATGACACCCTATGAAAAGGTTTATATAGAGGTTCCGGAGGCTTATTCCGGTGTAGTTATTCAGAAAATGGGTCAAAGGCACGCCAAAATGGATAATATGGATATGACCGACGGAATCACATACCTTGAATTTACTGTTGCCACAAAAGAATTAATCGGTTTCAGAAGTGAATTTATTACAGATACAAAGGGTTTGGGAATTATTAACACAGCCTTTTTTGAGTTTCTCCCTGATGACGGATTTACCCGCGAGCGTGATCGCGGAAGCCTGGTTGCATATGAAACAGGGGAAACCAGACTATATGGAATGACCCAAGTTCAGGATCAGGGTGAATTTTTCGTCGGCCCTGCAGAAAAAATTTACAAAGGTCAGGTAATCGGGCAGTGCAACAGAACCGGAGACTTGAGAGTTAATGCCTGTAAGGAAAAGAAACTTTCAAACATGAGAAGTAAAGGGGACGGTTCAATGGAGCATTTTAATGTACCGCACAGAATGGGGCTTGAAGAGGCTCTCGAATACATTGACGATACCGAACTTGTTGAAGTCACACCGAAATCAGTTAGAATCAGAAAAATGATTTTGGATGAAGTTGAGGCCAGGAAAGCGGCCAAACTCGCCAAACATTAATCCCAGCGCTTACTCCGTATTTTACGAAGCTAGTTTACTCAAAGAAAGTAATTGCTATATAATCAGATCGTGGATAGTAAAAAGGAAAACTTGGAAAAACTAAGACATTCCTGTTCTCACCTTATGGCCGCGGCCGTACTTGAACTTTGGCCGAAAGCTAAATTAACACTCGGTCCGGCAATTGAGGACGGCTTCTATTATGACATTGATTTCGGAGATGGTGGTGCAGCTGGCGCTGTAAAAATTTCAGAGGAAGATTTTCCCAAAATTGAGGAAAAGATGCATGACGTAGTCAAATCCTGGAAAAGCTTTGAGAAAATTGAAGTCTATAAAGCCCAGGCTCTGAAAGATTTTAAAGGCAATGAATACAAAGAAGAGATCATCGAGGGACTTACGGACGAACAAATCACCTACTATAAATCGGGAGACTTTATCGATCTTTGCCGTGGTGGGCATGTCGAAAACCCTTCAAAAGAGCTTAAATACTTCAAACTTCTTTCCGTTGCCGGCGCCTACTGGCGGGGAGACGAGAAAAATAAAATGCTTACCCGTATTTACGGCACAATTTTCCCATTACAAAAAGAATTGGATGAGTATATCACTTTGAAAGAAGAGGCTAAGAAAAGGGACCATCGAAAAATAGGTAAAGATCTAAATCTGTATTTATTATCAGAAGAAGTTGGCCCGGGGTTATTACTTCTTAAACCAAACGGAGCAATTATCAGAAGAGAGATTGAGAATTTTATCGTCACTGAGCAAACAAAGCGCGGATATCAACATGTTTACACACCACACATAGGTAGAAAGCAGCTTTGGAAAACCTCAGGCCACTGGGATCTTTATAGGGACAAAATGTATGCTCCCATGAAAGTTGATGACGATGAATATCTAGTTAAACCCATGAATTGCCCGTTCCACATGATGATCTACAAGTCACAACCAAGAAGTTACAGAGAACTTCCGCTCAGATTGGCCGAAATAGCAACCGTTTACCGATACGAAAAGCCGGGAGAACTCTCCGGAATGCTCAGGGTCAGACACATAACACAGGACGATTCACATATTTTCTGTAGAGAAAGCCAGGTTGTTGATGAATTTATCGGAGTTTTTGATTACACCATTTTTTTGCTCAACACTTTCGGGCTTAGCAATTTTTATCTCAGGTTAGGGCTGAGGTCGCCTAAAGAGAAATACCTTGGAAATGATGCGATATGGGATAAGGCGGAAAAGGAAATTGTCAAAGCGATTGAAAAAAGAGGTTTAGAATTTGTTAAAAGTGAAGGGGATGCGGCCTTCTACGGACCGAAGCTTGACGTTATTATCAAAGATTCATTAGGTCGCGAATGGCAGTGTGGAACTATTCAGGTGGACTTTATGCTTCCGGAAAGGTTTGGTCTTGAATATATAAATGAAAAGGGAGAAATAGACAGACCTGCTCTTATTCACAGAGCACCTTTGGGGTCACTTGAAAGGTTTATGGCAATCTTAATTGAAAATTATGCAGGAAATTTTCCTACTTGGCTTACGCCAATTCAAGTCAAAGTTCTACCAATTACCGAAAAACACCTTGATTATGCAATGAATGTCCTTGCCAGCCTAAAGAGTGTGGGGATTAGAGCAGAGATTGATGACAGGAATGACCGCTTACAGGCCAAGATTCGAGATGCTCAATTGGAAAAAGTCTCCTATATGTTTATCATAGGGGACCGCGAGCAGGAAGCCAAAAAGGTGGCAGTACGGAAACGAAACGGAGAAGATCTGGGATCTAAAGATTTGGAAGAATTTATTAAAGCCCTGAGAAAGGAAATTGACGAAAAAGCTCTGAATTAACTCATTCTTGATTAAAACTCATTTTTTAGGTACAATTCATACGTAACAAAGTTGGGAAAACAAAACCTTTATTGGCGAACAGATTATCAAATTAGAGCTCCCAGTCTTCGGGTTATTGATTCCGAAGGAAAACTAATCGGAGTTTTAACGAAAGATGAAGCTATAAGACGCGCCAAAGAGGCCGGTTTAACGCTTGTTGAAATAGCCCCCAACGCAACGCCGCCCGTAGGGAAAATAGTTGACTTTGGAAAGTTCAAATACTCAGAAGAGAAGAAGGCGAGAGCGCAGGCTAAAAAGGTTAAAGGCGGAGAAGTAAAAGAGATACGATTTAGTCCGTTTATAGCTGAAAACGACTTTAATGTAAGGATTTCGCGGATAAAAGAATTTTTCGCTGATAAAAATAAGGTTAGGGTAGTGGTCGTTTTCAAAGGACCGCAAATGAGGGTTAAAAATACAGGCTATATCCTTATTAACAAGATTAAAAATGTATTTGGTGATACAATTATCACCGATATGGAACCGAAGTTCCTGGGAAAGTACTTAGTAACAGTAATTTCTCCGGTAACAAATAGGGGCGTAAATAATAACAAAGATGCCAAAAAGGAAAGTTCGAAAATCGATAACAAATAGATTTAAGGTAACCAAGAACGGTAAAGTTATGCGTCGTCAGGGTTTTAGACGACACCTTAAAAGCAGCAAAAGCAGCAAACAGCTCAGGAATCTTAAAAGAGTTGTTGAACTGAAAGGTTATTATGCTAAAAAGGTCCGAAAAGCAGTCGGTAAAAAAATCAGAGGAAAGGCTAAAAAGGAAACTAAATAAACACATATGCGCGTTAAATCAGTATCGGCTATAAGACACAGAAAAATGCTTGCGAGAGCAAAGGGCTTTAAGCAGGCAAGAGGCAAGAGAATTCAGACTGCAAAAGAAGCTTTAGTGCATGCAGGCGCTTACGCGTACGCGGGCAGAAAACTGAAGAAAAGAGATCTCAGAGCTCTTTGGATCACCAGAATTAGTTCATCAGTTAAAACTTTGGGCATTTCATACAGTAAATTCATTGCCGGCCTTAAAAAAGAAAAGATTGAAATTGACAGAAAAATATTAAGTGATATCGCCACAAAAGACTCGGAAACTTTCAAAAAAGTGGTTAAGGAAGCAGGATTTACATTTACCCCCGAAAAATAACGGAGGTACTGCTTTATTCTAAAAAGACAAACCTCCATAAGGAGGTTTTTTTGGTATATAAGCTAGTGTAAAATGAAATATATGCAGGAAGATATACTAAGTATTAAAAACCAAGCAGTGGCGCAGATAATGTCTGCCGAATCAGCCTCCGAACTTGAACAAATCCGCATTGATTATTTCGGAAGAAGCGGAAAATTTACAAACCTCATTAAAAATATTAAAAACGCTCCTGCGGACAACCGAAAACAAATAGGACAAACAATAAACGAGGCTAAGGAGTCGATTGAAGAACTTTTGGAAAACCAAAAAAAGATTTTTAAGGAATCCGCACGCGAGTGGTTCGATCCCACAATCCCGGGAAAAATGCCGGCGGTAGGGCATATTCATTTGGTAACAAAGACAATTGAAGAGATCTCAAGGATTTTCGGCAGAATCGGTTTTGAAAGAGCAAGATATCCGGAAGTTGAATGGGACTATTTTGCTTTTGAAACTCTTAATATGCCCAAAGACCATCCGGCCCGTGACGAATGGGAAACTTTTTTTGTAGATGCTCCGGAAAATCCGAAATTCGGTAAAATGGTTTTAACTCCTCACACAAGTAGCGGTCAGGCCCGCGAAATGCTCAGGGTAAAAAATCCTCCCATTAGAATGATAAATATTGCCAAATGTTATAGAAGACAATCTGATGTAACTCATGTGCCGGTGTTTCATCAGTTTGAGGGACTCGTAATCGATAAAGGTGTTTCTATAGTCAACCTGAAAGGAACCCTGGACTATTTCGCAAAAGCTTTTTACGGTAAAGACAGAGTGACAAGGCTCAGGCCCTATCATTTCCAATTTACGGAACCGTCCTTTGAAATAGATATCAGCTGCGGTGTTTGCGATGGACGTGGCTGTAAAGTTTGCAAAGGAGGTTGGCTGGAGCTCGGAGGTGCCGGAATGGTACATCCCAATGTTTTAAAGGCAGGGAAGGTTGATCCTAACATCTATTCCGGATTTGCTTTCGGCTGGGGAGTTGAAAGGGTACTTATGATGAAGGACGGACTAAATGTGCCGGACTTAAGAATGCTCTATAGCACCGATTTGCGTTATTTAACACAATTTTAATTTTTCAAAAATGGATATAAAAATTTTAGACAGTTGGCTCCGGGACTTTTTAGAAACTAAGGCAACACCTGCCGAAATTTCTAAATATATTTCTTTGTGCGGACCTTCCGTCGAGCGTATAGAAAAAATAAATGGAGACTGCGTTTACGATATAGAGGTAACAACCAACAGAGTTGACTCTGCATCAGTTTACGGAATTGCCAGGGAGGCATCCGCAATTCTCCCGAGGTTCGGAATCTCTGCCAAACTAAAGCCTATCAGGTCGGAATCAAAAGAATATTCATTTACTAAGAGTGTTCCTTATTTGGCGGCTATTGTCGACTCAAAACTTTGTCCGAGATTTACGGCTGTATTAATCGAAAACGTCCAAATTGCTGAGTCGCCCGAGATAATTAAAAAAGGACTCGAGGCTTCCGGAATTCGTCCGATAAATAACATTATCGACATCAGTAATTACGTAATGCTGGAGCTTGGGCAGCCTGTTCACACTTTTGACTATGACAAAATTATGGAAGGCAGGATGGTCCTCCGGGAAAGTAAAAGGGGAGAAGAAATCGAAACCCTCGACGGTAAAAAGTTTAAACTTCCGGGCGGAGATATTGTTATCGAAGATGGTGGGGGACGGCTTATTGATCTTGCCGGAATTATGGGAGGGAGCTTAAGCAAGGTCGAAGCTGACACTAAAAATGTTTTGCTTTTTGTACAAACATATAACCCCGTAAAAATCAGAAAAACCTCAATGGCTTTGGCGCAGCGGAGTATGGCGGCCACCATCTTTGAAAAAGGGACAGATACTGAGCTGGTTAGCCAAGGGGTACTTAAGGCAATTGAACTTTTCAAAACCCTGACTAAGGGGACTGTATCAAAGCAAATTTTAGATATCTACCCAAGTCCTTACAAAGCGATGTCAGCTGCAATAAACATGGATTACATAAAGGAAAGGCTTGGCATAGATATTTCCAAGAAAGATATTACAAGTTACCTAACAAGTCTGAAGTTTGATTGTAAATGGGTAGGAGATTTGCTGACTATAAAAATTCCATCTTTTCGGGCAAAAGACATTAAAGGACCGGAAGACATCTTAGAAGAAATTGCCAGAATTTACGGATACCATAATTTACCCAGCCTTATTATGACAGGTCCCATCCCGGTAAGGTCAGAGGATCCTAAATTTAATTTTGAATTGAATGTTAAAAATATAATTTCGGGTTTTGGAGGTAGCGAGGTTTATACACTTTCATTGATACCTGAAAGTGATACCGATGAAAAACATCTAAAATTGAAAAATCCTCTGGGGCCAAAAACAGCAGCTTTAAGAACTTCTCTTATGCCCTCACTTGTAAATGCCCTAAAAGAAAATATAGGTACAACAGATAAGTTTCATTTGTACGAAATAGCGAATATTTATTTGCCGAAGACGGGAGATTTACCTGAAGAAAGATTAATACTGGCAGGAATTTTTAATGGTTACGATTACAGAAGTGCAAAAGGTATAGTTGAGGGAATACTTGAGAGACTAAATATCGCGATAACCTTTAAGACAGAGGAATCTAAAGGTTTTGGTGCCAGTAAATGTGCATTTATATATAGCAAAGGGGAAGTGCTGGGCAAAATCGGGGTGGTGGAAGAGTCTGGTCAAATTTATTATGAATTTTCAATGCAAAAACTTTTAGATTTTTCGCCAAAAGTGATTTCCTTTAAACCCGTTCCGAAATATCCTGCGCAAATCGAGGATCTTACCTTGTTTTTGCCTGAAAAAACGAGAATTGGAGACGTGGTTTCTGCGATCCTCAGAGGTAACCAGCTAATTAAAACCGTGAAATTTAAAGATGTCTACCATAGTTCTTATACTTTTAGGATTGCTTATCAGAACAAAGATAAAACTCTGACGGATGCCGAAGTTAAAGAAATCAGGGATAAGATAATCTCTTCATTGAAATCTAAATTCGGCGCAAGTGTTAAGGGGTAGGTGTTGCAGTGGCCGCCGGAGTAGGTGTTGCATCCCAGGCTTGTCCCACGCCAACAGTAATAGTACGCCCTGATTGATGGTTCGCCGAATCCATCGCAGTTGCCTCAATTGTGTAAATTCCTTTAGAAGGGAAATTGACCTTACATGAGTAATTGTTTGCGCCATTATTAAAAGTGCAAACTTTATTTCCATTCAATTTTAAATCAGCTTGCGTAATAGCTGAGTTCGAATTGGCAGAAAATGTTACGGTTGTATCTCCTGTAGAAAGATTTGAATCGTGATCATGGGGACCGCCAAAATCAACACTCAGAGGATTACTGGTTCCACAATATTCCCCAGGCGGATGATATTTCGGGTCTGACTGCGCGTTCATCCAGGTAAGAATTGCTTCCTGCCAACGATTAGTACCGGTTGCTCCTGCAGTGGGATCTTCCTCCTTAAACTGATAATATTCTTTAGAATCATAATTTCCTGAAGATATATCGCTTGGCGTTGCAAGCTTTCCGTCACTTTTACAAACTTTCAAAAGTACATGGATGGGATCGGCAAGCGCCGGCTCCGTACCTTTTATAAAGTATTCCGATCGGGAAGAAAAATTATCATGCGACGGATATCCGGATACAGTATCGACTGATATTTGAGTTACACTGTCCGGAGGAATAAAAGTGACCGTTGGCTTTCCCTTTAGCGCCTGAACAATAACATTGTGCCAAATCGGAGAGGCACCCGATACTCCTGAGGCAACACTAAGCATTGGTGAATTATCATTATTTCCAACCCAAACTCCCACCATCGCATTTGCATTTCCACCAATAGTCCAGTTATCGCGCTTATCATTAGTAGTACCTGTTTTGACCATTACATTGGCAACGTTTAAATATGAATTAAGACCAAAAGTATCTTTCCTGGCATTATTATCCGAAAGAATATTATTAATCAAGAATGCCTGACCCTCAGTCAGAACCTGTTTTCCTTTTTGGGGAGTATTATCCTCAAGCACCTTTCCATTCATATCCGTTACTTTCAAAATTGCTACAGGCTCAACTTTATAACCTTTATTTACAAATGCCGAATAGGCAGCGGTCATATCAACAAGCCTTACTTCGCCGCCACCCAGAGTCAGAGAAAGACCGACTCTTTTCAGAGTGTCTGCCGTAGGGGGAAGGGTGGTGATTCCCATGTCATTGGCCGTCTCAAGTACATCTTTTATTCCAACCATTGCAAGCATTTTGACGGCGGGGATATTTCTGGAATTTGCCAATGCATACCGTACCTGAACCGGTCCTATAAATTTGCCGTCATAATTCACCGGTTTGTAGTCAGGCTGCCCGGTTCCTCCGGGGAAGCTCGTAGGAACATCCATTATTAGACTCGCCGGAGAGTAGCCTTTCTTAAACCCTGTTACATAGGTAAAAGGTTTAAATGAACTTCCGGGTTGGCGAAGCGAGGTTGTCACATTTACCTGGCCGTCATAGTCATCCGCAAAGAAGTTTTTCGAACCGACCATGCTTAAAATTTCACCTGTATCAGAATTCAAAACTACGACCGCGCCATTCGTAATATGTTGTTTTTCCACTTTTGCAATTTCATCGGTTACAATTTGCTGAGCTTTATCCTGAAGATCCAGATCCAAAGTCGTCGTTACTGTCAGGCCGCCTTGTTCTACCGCCGCCTCGCCGTAAGTATCATTCAAAATCTTCTGCACATACTGTACAAAGTGGGGGGCATTAAGACTTGCTCCTTTGGTCTTGAACTGGAATCCGGACAGTGCATCCGTAGCCGATTGTTCCTGTTCTTTGGTAATATGTCCATCCTCGCGCATCCTTCTTAAAACATCTTTAGTACGCTGAACGTAGGCTGTTGGCGTTGATGAATAGGGTGAATAAGCAGTGGGGGATTGGGGCATTCCGGCAAGAATTGCTGATTCGACAAGATCCAAATCTTTTACATCTTTTCCAAAATATGTTTCAGCTGCGGCTCCGACTCCCCATGAGGTTCCTCCATAAGGTGCTTCATTAAGATACATCTGGAGTATTTCATCTTTAGAATATTTTTTCTCAATCTGGATTGCCAGCACAAACTCCTTAACTTTACGCACCACAGTCCTGTCATTTGTCAAAAGTACATTTTTGACCAGCTGCTGGGTAAGAGTAGAACCTCCTGCCATCCGCCCTCTCGTAAAAATTCTCAAAAATCCGCGAAGTATACCAATCGGGTCAAATCCCTGATGTTTGTAAAAATTTTTGTCTTCAATTGAAACTGTGGCCTGACGCAAATATAAAGGAATGTCTGAAAGAACTACCGGAGTCCTGTTTTGATTAGCGTAGACATCATAAAGAAGACTCCCGTTCCTATCTAAAATCTTGGTGGAAAAGCCCTGTGTTCTGACAATTTTATCGGGGGAGGGAAGATTGATAGCCATAACAGGAAGGATAAATAGAAGAAAAATGAAAAAACCGATCGCGCCAAAGAAAGCAATCTTTGCCCATTTGACCAATTTACGGCTTCTGCCCAGTGACTTCCCATATTTTCTCCTGTCCTTCCACGTACTATGTCTACTTCGATCCTTCCACATATGTACATTCTAACAATTTGTTTCTAAAGAAACAAACAAACTTGACACGCAACCGGTTTGATCTACAATATCAGATATGAGTATAAATGCTTGTAACAGCAGTTTGACCTATTGGCACTATTTTGACCTCCTCACACGCGGAGCGACTATTTAGTGGTTTAAAGAATATAAAATAGACTAACCTCCGCAAGGAGGTTTTTTTTGTTGCATATGAATAAAAAAATTATCGGTTTAATAGGAGGGATGGGGCCGTTTGCAGGTGCACGTTTTTTAAGCTTGCTTCTTGAAAAAAGCGCTAAGTGTTTTGGTGCAAAAAACGGTGATGATTTCCCTGAAATTATCCTGGATTCCGTGCCTATCCGTGATTTTATATCGGACACAAAATCTGTCCCTGTTGCCAAACGTATGCTTATTTCCAGGGTCAAAAAACTTGATAAAATCGGCTGCACCAGAATCGCGATGGTTTGCAACACCGGGCACATACTATTTCCGTCACTTAATGAAGCCTCCGGCGGAAGAATGATTTCTATCATTGATACTGTTCGCAACAAAGTTGTTGCGATGGGCGCTACACGCGTCGGACTATTGGCCACGAAAACGACCATAAATTCCGGACTATATAAGAGTGCATTTTCGGACACCGGTGTATTCTTGCTAAACCCCGATCCTGCATTGCAAAATCTGAGCGAAAGGATCATCCGGGGCGTAATTGCAAACAAGGTCAGACACTCAACCATGACTAAATTAGTATCTCAAACGAATCGGTTTATCAGAAATGAGAAACTTGACGCAGTTATATTGGGCTGTACGGAGCTGCCTCTAGCTTTTGCAAACAGTAAATCAGAAAAAATCATTGACTGCCTAGACGTACTTTCGGATAAATTATTAGAAAGTTATTTTTCAAAAAACTCTTTGACGTATGGAGGCTAAAGATTTAGAATGAAATATATGGATAAAATTGAAGAAGTATTAACCCGCGGAGTACAGCAGGTTTTGCCTGATAAAAAGGGATTGGCCAACTTGATGGCAAAAAGAAAAATCAAACTTTACCAGGGTTTTGATCCTTCGGCAGCCTCACTTCATTTGGGAAATTTTGTAGGACTTATGAAACTTAGGCAATTTCAAAAACTGGGTCATGAAGTAATTTTTTTGGTCGGGGATTTCACCGGAATGATAGGGGATCCTACTGACAAGTTGGCTACCAGGAAAAAACTTACCCGCGGGCAAGTTTTAGAAAATGCTAAAGCCTGGAAAAAACAAATTTCTATGGTTCTTGATCTTGATGGCGATAATCCCGCCAAAATCATGTTTAACTCCGAATGGTTAGACAAAATCACATTCAAGGATTTGATAGAAATTACCTCGAACTTTACAGTACAGCAGATGATCGAACGGGATATGTTTCAGGAAAGACTGAAAACGAAAGCCCCCATATATTTACACGAGTTTTTGTACCCCGTTGCCCAGGCTCAAGATTCTGTACAAATGGATGTGGATCTGGAGATTGGCGGAAATGACCAAATGTTCAACATGATGGCAGGAAGAACTTTGATGAAAGCAGTAAAAAGTAAAGATAAATATGTATTAACCACCAAACTTTTAGTTGATTCGGAGGGAAAGAAGGTTGGCAAAACCACGGGTAACGCCTTGTTTTTGGATTCGACTCCGGAAAATTTCTATGCCGGAATAATGTCTTTTCCTGATGAGGTAATCGGCCTCGGTTTTGAACTTTTGACGGAACTGCCCCTTGAAGGTCTTGATGAAAGAATCAAAAAAGATCCTATGACCGAGAAGAAGCGCTTGGCGTTTGAAATAGTCAAGCTTCTTTGGAAAGAAGAAAGTGCTATAAAATCCCAAAATGCTTTCAAAGAAACTTTTCAGGAGAAAAAACCGACATTTGATATTAAGGTTGCCTCGGGAAGTTCACTTTCCGTAACAATCGCACCCTTTACATCGCTGGGTAGTATCAGTGAGGCAAAACGTTTGATAAAGCAAAAGGCGGTTGATGTTAATGATACAATGATTTCTGACTCATCATACGTTGTAAAACCGGGTGATGAAATAAAAGTCGGTTCGAGAACTTTTCTAAAAGCTAAATAACATGTTAGGTAAAAAAGGTAAAAAAATATTTGTAATAATAACCATAGTTTCAAGTGTTGCCCTTTTGCTCGGTGCAATTCTGCCGTATATTCTGTACGCCCGTTAATCTAAATGGATTTAGAATCTCCAATCACAGATCTGCCGAAGGTGGGCCCTATATTTGCCGGAAAATTTGAGAGGTTGGGGATAGATACCCTGAAAGACCTCTTTTATCACGTGCCGGCGAGATATTTGGATTATTCCAATGTAACAACTATCAACAAACTGCGAGCAAATGAAGTGGCCACAATCCATGCAAAAATAGTGTCCCTTAAAAACATTTATTCAAAAAGGGGACGTAAAATGCAGATAGGATCGGTTGATGACTCCACAGGCAAGATTATGGTTGTTTGGTTCAATCAGCCATTTTTAATAAAAACTCTTTATCCGGGACGTCTCATTTCCCTTTCCGGAAAGGTCGGTTTTTTTAGCAGAAAGCTTTGTTTGAGTTCCCCCGATTACGAACTTTTAGTTGAGGAGGATGACGCAACCATGCACACAGGAAGACTCGTACCTGTTTATCCCGAAACATCGGGACTTTCCTCCAGATGGATCAGAAGAAAGATGAAAGATGCATATGACGAATTAACTATAAAGGAATTTCTTTCCGATGAGATTCTGCAAAAAAATAAGTTAATCCATTTTAAAGAGGCGATTGAGAATGTTCATTTCCCGGAAAATCTTGAAGAAGCTGAGATCGGCAGAAAAAGACTGGCGTTCAATGAACTTTTAAACCTGGAACTAAAAAGTCTGATCAGAAAATTGAATTGGGATAAAAATAAGGTTGCCCATAAACTTCAGGTTGACGAGAAATCAGTAAAAGCATTTATCGATAGCTTGCCTTTTACCCTAACAAAATCGCAGACTAAGGTAATCGGTGAGATTTTGGATGACCTTAAAAGCGGTATTCCTATGAACAGGCTTCTGGAAGGAGACGTAGGAAGTGGAAAAACAGTGGTCGCCGCTGTCGGAATGTTTGCTGCTTTTGCCTCAGGATTCCAAAGCGCGATTATGGCTCCGACCCAAATACTGGCCGCACAGCATTATCAAACACTGAAGAAAATATTTGAAAAATATAAGGTCCGCATCTCATTAGTTACTGGCACTACTAAAAAAATTGAGACGGGAAGAAGCGATATTATTGTGGGCACGCATTCCTTAATTCATGACAAAATTAATTTGGAAAACGTAGCTTTCATCGTAATCGACGAACAGCACCGGTTTGGCGTCGAGCAGCGGAAACATTTAATTAAAAAGTCGGGTATCCCGCATGTCCTTACAATGACCGCTACCCCGATCCCGCGGACGGTTGCACTAACGGCCTATGGAGATATGGATTTGTCGGTTCTGACGGATATGCCGGCAGGCAGACAAAAAGTTACAACATGGGTTGTGCCTGAAAGAAAAAGAACCGGTGCATACGGCTGGATTGAGAAGCAGATAAAAGCTGAAAAGTGCCAGGCTTTTATAGTCTGCCCCCTGATAGAGGATTCCGAAACGGAAACTTTAGCTGATGTAAAATCCGTCACTTCTGAATTTGCGCACCTCAAGTCAGTGTTTCCGAATCTCAGGCTTGGGCTTCTTCACGGCAGACTTAAACCTGTCGAAAAAGACCTTGTGCTGGAAAGTTTCAAGAAAGGGAGTTTAGACATTTTGGTAACCACGCCTGTTGTTGAGGTCGGAATTGACATTCCGAACGCCACAATTATGCTAATTGAGGCCTCTGAACGCTTCGGGCTCGCTGCCCTTCACCAACTGCGCGGTAGGGTGGGTAGGGGCCACAAGCAGTCTTACTGTCTACTTTTCACAAACTTTCATTCTGGGAGGGCATACATGCGCCTAAAAGCGATGGAGGTAACGTATTCCGGCTTTGAGTTATCCGAACTTGATTTGAAGCTAAGAGGCCCGGGTGAAATATTCGGTACAGCTCAGTCAGGTTTTCCCGAGCTTAAAATTGCCGATTGGAGTAATTATGATCTAATCAAGGCTGCTAAGGAGGCAGCGGTAACCATTATCAAAAACCAAAAAAAGTTCCCTAATATTATTCCTCAATTGAAAATTGTTAACTGATAACTTATAATTGCTACTTATGACACCGTTACCAAAAAGAAAACACACAAGATCCCGCAGCAATATCAGACGCGGGGGACAGCCAAAAATTTCGCTTGGAAATTTGGTGAAGTGCTCAAATTGCGGTAAGCTTAAAGAGTCTCACCGTGCTTGTCCATATTGTGGTTTTTATAAATGAAGACTGCTACTGACCCAAGACATCTAAGACGACGTGAGGCCGTAAAAATCCTCTTTGCTGAAACTTATACCGCTCAACCTAATCCTCCTGAACTCGTTCAAAAAATTCTGGCCAAGAAGGACAAAATAAATAAAATGATCGAAGTTGCAGCCCCCCAATGGCCCGTTGATAAACTTAATAAAATTGACCTCGCAATCCTTTGGCTTGCTGTCTACGAACTGGAAAATGATGATACGCCCCCGAAAGTAGTAATTGACGAAGCAGTGGAGCTTGCAAAGGAATTCGGAAGTGAATCCTCATCTTCATTTATTAATGGAGTTTTGGGTACAATATACAAGGAGGAACCAAAGAAAGATGAACAAGGAATATAACGAGATAAAAATCGCAATAAGGAAACTTCTCGCAGATTTTCTGGGAATTGAGCCCGATGATGTTGAGGACGATTTTTCCCTGACAGAAGAACTTCATATGAAGGCAACGGATTTAACCGATTTTATGGAAATATTATCTACAAAAGGTTTCGATACAGAAAGTCTTGATTTCACCGAAATCGAAACTTTTTCTGATCTTATTGATGAACTGACACAACACCAATGAAAAAAATAGACGAGCTTAAAGAAAGTTTTAGCAATAAAGATTTGCTCGACCAGGCCTTAACCCACCGCTCCTGGGTAAATGAGCATAAAGGAACAAGGACATCGAACGAAAGAATGGAGTTTCTGGGGGATGCCATTCTTGAGTTTGTTGTGTCAAAAGAAATTTATAATCTGTTTCCCGACAAAGAAGAAGGCTACCTAACAGCTCTTCGGGCAAATCTCGTAAATACGGTTGCACTGGCAGACATTGCAGTAAAACTGGGCATCGGCACGGAACTTTTTCTTTCAAAGGGTGAGGAAGACGGCGGAGGAAGAGCAAATACATCCCTTCTTGCCGACACTGTTGAGGCCATTATAGGTGCAATTTTTATGGATAAGGGTATAACGGATGCAGAAAAATTTATAAAGGATAATGTTTTGGATGTGGTTGAGGAAAAAACCAGTAAGCCACTGAAAGATTACAAAAGCAGGCTCCAAGAATTGGTTCAGGCAAAGGGACTCCCGGCACCTAAATATCAGGTAGTGGAAGAGTCCGGACCCGACCATGATAAAAAGTTTGTTATCGAAGTATTGGTAAACGGCGAATCCTGGGGAAAAGGGGAGGGAAAGAGCAAAAGCACTGCAGAGCAGGAAGCCGCTTGCCAGGTTCTCGCAAAAAAGGTACAATAAGCCCCATATGGTTACAATTCGTCTTTCCAGATTCGGCAGAAAAAAGGCACCATTTTACAGGATAGTTGTGGTCGACGGCAGAAAAAAGACCACAGGTGGTGTTATTGATTATATCGGAACCTGGAATCCTATTAAAAAGCTAAAAGTAATTGATAAAGATAAAGTGGCTTTGTGGACCAAAAACGGAGCCCAGCTTAGCGCCTCAGTCAAAAAGATCCTGGAAAAATAAATATGAAAGAATTATTGGAATTTTTACTAAAAGGGCTTCTGGGAGAGGAAAAGTTTGAGGTAATTGAAAACGGCGAGGATGGAAGACTTTCATACACCATCAAAACAGCTCCCGAAAATATGGGTTTGGTTATCGGAAAAGGGGGGAAGATGATCAAATCTCTCAGAAACGTGCTTAAAGTAAGGGCTACACTTGAAAAAACCGCAGTCACTCTAAATATTGAGGAGTAATCCGGGTTATTGACCGAAAGGATTGGCATTAATTGCACCGGAAGTGGCAAAGGTAACTTCAGTAAAAGCGGGCTGGGTTAAGCCCGTAATCTCAGAAAGCAAACTTTTCTCAGTAGATGTCAAATCTGTAATCGGTTGAGTAATGGTCGGAATTGTTTTCGGAAGCGGGGCAAAATATGTTTTTACCGAAATTACGGCTTCAATTGATCCACCATCCTCAGATAAACCAATTTTTTCAATATATGTAATTGGAGCCAGATTCTCTACGGACTTCACAAAAGAAAGAATTGAGTCACGGGGTCCTTTAAGGTTAAACGAAGTTGTGACATAAACTAAGTCTCCCGAAGTGTCTACGGGGGCAGAGGATTTTACCGTATCCATAACCACTGCGTTTGCCGAAGCCAGTGATTTCAGCTGAGATACTACCTGAAGGGATGGGTTAGATTTGGGAAGGGCAATTAGGGCCGCACTGGAGCCTGCTTCAGACACCTGAGAAATTGTACGAAGAACGATATTTTTGTTAGACAAGACCGATTGAGTTTTTTTAGCCTCGCTGATTTGATCTCTCAGACTTTTCACTTGGGATATTGCAAATTTTCCGGCAACAAAAAATAGAATTATAACAACGACAAGTGGGGCAACAGATTTCAAAATCTGCTTATCATTCTCCGACACATTCATGTTTCCGTTTAAATTTTCCATATTCTTATTTACTCTCCGTATTGCCCAGATTTACATCTAAGGTATAGCCGGTGGCGCCATAATTAAAAGTTGCCAGTTCAATTTGATTAAAAAGCGTGGTGCTTTTCAGATTTTGAAGAAAAGTACTGAGATCTTCATTTGAATATAACTTTAAAGAAAGCACCATCTTTAAAGGATCGATATTGGCTTCACTCATTTTCAAATTCGTTGACATGTTTGCCAGTAATGAATTTATTCCGGAGATATTTGCACCGGCACTGGGGATTCCCTTGACCGAAGCAATTTTTTGAAGTCTGTCCCTCAAAAGAACCAATTGCTGCTCGCTTCCTTCCTGTGCCTTAACTTGTGTTTTTAGCTGATCAACATTGGTTTGAATATTATCCAACGTTACCTTGCTATAAATAAAATAGGCGCCCATTCCCAAACAAAAAATTATAAATGCCACTATTAAAATAACACCTAAATATCTAGCTGTCTTAAGTAGGCTGCTAAGGCCCTTACTGACTTGGAGATTTTGGGGCAAAAGATTGAGATTTTCCGGCATATTAAATTATTCGCGCATCGCCAGTCCGACGGCAACACCGTAAAGCGATGCAAAAGATGTAAGTTTCTGTGCAAAACCGGCATCTACCTGAACATGTAAAAACGGATTGCCAACCAGAACTTCCATTCCGACGGTATTTGAAAGAGAAGAGAGCATCTCAGGCATACCACTGGATCCGCCTGACATCACAAGAGAGGTAGGCATCTCACCCTTTTCCTCAGTAAGATAATAATTGACTGCTTTTTTGATTTCATCTGCCACAAGACGCACAACAGAATCCAGGGCAGCTTTAATCTTTCCCTCAAGCTGGCTTGATGATAAACCATACGCTTTTTTATATTCTTCAGCTTGCTGAGGAGTGATTGAGAGGGTTTGCGAAACGGCGCGTGTAAAAGCGTCTCCGGCAACCGGAAGAGAGCGCGAGAAGGAAAGGAGGCCGTGATTAACAATTGCCAAATTAGTCGATGATCCCCCCAAATCCACCAGAAGAACAGTTTTATCGGGAGGGGCAAGTGAGCGAGTCAAAGCAATAAGCTCCGTTTCAACTGCCATCGGAGTAAGCCCGGCCATCTGCACGACCTTTACATATTTTTCAACTATCATGCGGGGCGCCGCGACCAAAAGTACGGTAACCCCGGAATCGGCACCCGCTGTGTCATTTCTCTTCAAAATAGTATGCTGAATGATTGCCTCATTTACCGGGATAGGTATGTATTGTTCTGCTTCCCATTTAATAGCTGAGGCTATTTCAGCGTCGGTTAGTGGGGGAAATTTGATAGTACGTGTAAAAGCAAGTGGTTCAGGAATGGAGAGTATTGCCTCCCTTGATGTGATTTTTGCTTCAAGGCAGAGTTTTTTTATTACCTGGGCAATGGATGACATCTCTTTATCATCAGACATTTTGTCAACTGTGGTACCGGTATAGCCAACAACCCCTGAAGCTACGAGTGAATAGGAAGTCCCATTTTTTTCCAGTTCAACAATTTTAATGGTTTTGCTTCCTATATCTATTCCCAACATGGCAGTTTATAGTTCATTTAACAATAAAACGGGTCCTTGCGTCAAGGTTGGATATTCACCAATGCTATTTAATAACCCCGTCAGGATAAAAAATGGAAAGTCCGCTGAAGGGAAATTCAGGCCAGCTTTGAAAAACATATATTCTGCGGTTGCTTACAGTATCTCCCACACCTGAAACTCCCGTAGAGTAAATCTCCAACCCCTGAACGGGGAGAGTACCGGAACTCACACTGAAACCGATAGGGTGGGCGGTGGTTGTGTTATAAAGCATCCTGACCTTGGCAAAAAGAAGACCCGTATTGTTAAATCCAGCCCCCCCCAATGCCGATAGGGTAATATCCTTTTGGAAAGCATATAATTTTCCGCCTATGTCGCAGGAACTTATTACTGCTGAGTCAAAAGAATTCTCAGTCGCTCTTCTTGTACTGTTTGGGTCATATGTAGCCCTGGCGACACGGACAGATGAAAAGTCCGTTGAAGCAGGCGAGGCCTTATAATAAACACTAACTTCTATGGCAGGGGTATAACCCGAGACGGAAGAATCCGATCCCCAACAGACTCTAAGCGAGTCTCCTGTAAAACACGGCTTTCCGGCCGCGGCATCACAAACTATATTTCCATTAGTATCGTGGGAAACAAACCAAAGTGTCATTACACTACCCGATGACAGAGACTCCTGATAATTAAAGGTCGATGAACCTCCACTTGTAACCTGAACATCATAGCTAGTCGAACTATCCAGAGTGCTACTGCCGCTTAGACCCGTAATTAATGCATTTTCAATTCCGGCTTCAGCTGCTGAAAAAGCGCGTACGGAATCTGATTGCTGTGTACTTGTACCTATGTCATTTACTGAACGGGATAATCCAAAAAGAACCACTGTCAATACAACCGAAAGAGAAAGAAGAACTAAAACTAAGGCTTGACCTGATTCCCGGTTTTTTCGCATTACATATCAGTTTAACAACTCAATTAGTCAATTGCAATTTAGTTCTCCGGCTGATTTCTCAGATAGATTTGGTTCTGGCTAGTAACTACCGCACCCATAACTCCGGTTGCGGAAGCATCCTTTGCTGAGATATCAACTACAACCATGGGCGGTTTAGCCGAAGCAGAGGGTTTACAAGTAAAAGAACACACTGTTATTACTACCGCATTTGAAGTTAACCTTGCTGTGGCAGAACCCGAAGCAATATAAGAATCAGCCCCACCGATATTCTTACATGTAAAACTCGCGGGCTGCCCGTATTGGTCAATGTATGTAATGTTAGCTAATGCCGTATTGTTACAGGCAGACGTAACGGAGCTGGCATTTCTCAAATTTCTTTCAATAACCGACATTGAATAGTTTATATTCTCCCTGACCCGTATCTGAGATTCACTTTTTCTGCTCCCTTGGATAGTCAAAATAAGAGAACCTGATACAACCACCCCCAAAATTGCAAAAATTGTGATTGCGACCAGAATCTCTATCAGAGAGAGGCCCTGTATATTTTTCTTAGCCAAATTATTTTTTTTCATTTTAAGGATAAATCAGTTGAACTACTTACTTCATGCGTTCCCTTTGCATCTTTCCATGTCACGGTTGCTTTTGCTCTTACAACATTTGTAGTGTATTCAGGAAATTCAAGTTTTCTGACAAACTTTGTGTTCGGAATTACCTGGCTATCCGAACATTTACTGGTCGGCACCGGCCACGCGGAAAGAGCGGGCAAACAGTAGACCATCCCGACGCTCTCTGTTATCTTTAATTTAAAGTTGGCAAGATTCTTGTCTCTTTCCTGGCGCATCCATTCCATTGTTTCCTGAACATAATTTGTAGCGACATTTTTATCTTTAGAATAAGAAGAATTTTGAATTGAATTCGATGCTACTGCAACTATGCCCGTTACCACTAGAGCACTTATGCCGATTGCAACTACAACTTCGAAAAGAGATTGCCCGGAATTTTTTTTGATTTTCATTTTATAGATCCTCCTGAATCTATTGTAATTGTCGCTGCATTGCCGAATGGGTCCTGAATTGTCAGTGTCGCAGTCTGCCCGCTCGGAATATTAGTTCCTTGCCCCAGAACTTTAAAAAGGATTGGATTGGGACTAAAAGTGCTTTCGTTATATGTAAATCCCGACGGCAGAGAATATGTCTTAACAATGGGGTAATTGTCGGTTGCATCATAACCGCAAATTATCCTGATCCTATAATAGGGTGGGGCTGTACCCTTGGTAATTCCAAATCTGATACCACTCAATTCTTTTCCGTTACAGGCTTCAGTTTTTTCTCCCGAAAGCGACATTTGCTGAGCAAGCCGTAAATCACCTTGAATTTGTTTCGCAATGCCAATTAATGTTTGCCGCCTGGAAAAATCTCTGTAGTTGGCATAGCCGACACCGAAAAGAATTCCGATAATCGTCATCACTATCAAAACTTCAATGAGCGTGAAGCCCCGCTCTGAACGCTCAGAAGCTTTGTTCATGAGAGTGAAACCAGTTTCACGATCAGAAACCTGTTTCATGAGAGTGAAACCTTTAGCTTTCATGGACTCGTTACTTTGTAATTGCATGTTGAACCCCCGCAATTAGAAGAACTTCCACAGGTAACAGTTGAAACACCTTGCTCCAGGGAAGCGCAGAGCTCGTAAGTAACCCCATCACCCGAATAGTATAAATAACTTCGATTCGCCGGAGTGGGGTCCAGGGGAACTTGAGCCAGATATACATTAGTGTTCCCACAGGCAGCCATTGTACCTATTATATTAGTTAATGTTGTCGCCGTAGCCTTAATCAGATACTTACCCTGAGTACAGTCTGATTTATACATCTCAAGAGCACTTCTAATTTGTTCCAGATCGGCTTTTCTCCTGCCGTCACGGGAAGCGCGTCTGGCGTCCTGCATCCCGTAAACTGAAAGGGCTAAGAGAATTCCCATTATGGAAATAACGACTAAAAGTTCAATGAGCGTGAAGCCCCGCTCTGAACGCTCAGAAGCTCTGTTCATAAGGGTAAAGGCGGAACTGTCGGCGGAATTCCTTTTAGGCATGTTTTTCATAGCTATGGGCAGGAATCTATATTGGGCTGAGAATCGGAACTGAAAACAGAACCTGATGAGCAGAGAACCCAGTACCCGGTTACATTTTCGGTCTTAGCCCATAAAATGTACTTTGTGGCCAACGCGGATCCACTATTGCCGGTCCCATCTGACTGATAATGATAATAATAGTTTGTATCGGAGCTAAACTTAGGATCAACCGGGCATTTGCTAGTATTCAAACTGCCAACACAAAACTGGTCGCCTGAAGCACTCAGTCCCGTATACCACATCGGGTAATATCCGTCATTCTTATTAGCATACAGCTCAACCGCGTTCTGATACCACCTCAGGTCTGATTTCCTCTTAGTGTCTCTGGCTTGTTTTTGGGAAGACGTAAATGAAATGGTGGCAAGTGCCGCCAAAATTCCTATTATTGAAATAACGACCAAAAGCTCGATTAATGTAAACCCTTTTTTATTTTTCATTTTCTGTTTCATCGCACTATGGCATTATTTGGTACACACATCCTGTTGAACAAGTTAAACCGGGAACTGTCAAGGTTTTACAGGAAGTGTCACTTTGATTTTCAAGGCAGGCAGAAATAGCAAAAGTGTCCGTGTCCGGACGCGTATATACGTATGTCTGTCCTGGAAGCGGGTCGCCGGGAACAGCATTCATGTAAATAGTTGAACCAGTTGTAGAGGTAAGCGGGGAACCTACGGCAGGAAGAGAAACCGGATAGGCCTCCTGGTCATTGTAGTAAATTCTAAGTGCCGTTTGAAGATTTTTCAGATCTGCCTTCCTGGCGGCATCACGGGCGCGGCTTCTGGCTGCATTTAGGTTGGCCGTTATGAGAGTAGCCAAAATCCCGATTATGGAAATAACGACCAAAAGCTCTATTAGGGTGAAACCTTGTTTGGCAGTTTTGATCATAATTAATAATACAATAAAAAATAAACCTTTACATTAATCTGTCGGTCGGACGTTCGAACTTGTAACTGAAAAATTACAACTTACATCGGTACCGCAATTTACCATAGAGGGCAGATCGGAATGTACTCCGCAATTTCCGCCGATGCAGGAGTTTGTATCCTGTGAGTTTTCAAGATGGGCATAAAGCTGAAAACCCTGATGCGCGACTCCGTTAACACTAACTGAACGGTAATAATAATGCCGACTTCCTACGGGGTCTTTTGGCATGCTCTTTAAATAAATCGTCTTTGCGTCAGTAAGTTGCTGAGTTCCTCCCCAGCTGCAATTAACGCTGCTGCCTCCCGGTACAAAAGGGCAGCCGATAACTAGTCCGCTTGCCTGACCAAAATCTTCTGTGGAAAACGGATAAGATTCATGGTCATTGTAAAGAATTTCCAGGGCGCTTGCGATTGCCTTCAAATCAGATTTCCTTTGCGCATCACGCGCCTTCATTTGAGAACTGCTGAAAGACGCTAATGCGATTGTCGCAAGAATGCCCAGTATTGCGATGACAACCAGAAGTTCAATGAGAGTGAAACCTAATCTTGAAGTTCGAAGTTTAGATATTGAATTTGATCTCATGGGCAGTTAAAACCTACTAATTAAATAGTACTACTTTTTGAGAAGTTTTGCCTCCTCTTCACATTGTTGCAAAGTTTTTGGTATATCGCATCCTTGAGAACGGCCTATGTTGCATATTTGGTTGCCGCAACTGCGATTTTCGGCAACAATTTTAGGATCAACCTCAGGTTCATCACCACCCTCCATTGCTGCAAAAAGCTGATACATATTTCCATCGCTTATAAATATATATGAAGCTCCTTTTTGCCAGTTCGGATCACGGGGAAGAATATCCATGTATATTTTTTTAGTAATAAGGTTTACAAAAGCCTCTTTTCCCCAAGTGCAGGGGATTGTGTTGATTATCCAATAGCCCCTACTGTCTTTATACGGCGCATCTCCGGGGTTTAAGCAGTCCATGATTTTACCATCGGCGGAAGACAAGGGGTAGCTACCGAAATCCATATAATATTGGTTCAAGGCGGTCATTAAAGAGCCCATATCGTCTCTACGAACCTGGTCACGGGCCCTGCGGAGACTCGCAGCAAAATTAGGGATAGAAACTGCCACCAAGATCCCAAAGATAACTATCAGAGAAACAACCTCGGCTTTGGAAAATAACTTATTTTTTTTATTTACATTCATTGACCGGATTTCCGCAATCGACGCCTCCACAGTTCGACACATCAAAGGTTTTACTGGTACAGGTAAGGTCTCCGTTCCCATCCAGCGGAATTGGCTGACAGTAGCCACCAATACACCCATATTGGAACGTGCCTCCCGAATTCGTACCCCCAAGTCTCGGTGCATTCTCAGAGGAAGCATAAAAATTATATGCATTTCCGGGTCCGATATTCGGTATTAACTGTGCGTCCTTGGTATTCTGCAACGTTGTATAGATCCTAAACCATTGCGGGCATGTTAGACCATCTGTTTCATACAAATAGGCGGTTTTGGCAACAGGGTCACAAGGGACATTACTAAGGTAGGGGTGTACCGGTATATCCACGTCCGATCCGCAAGCTGTCATAGTAGAAGGATCGGGATAACAGTTATGGTCTTTTTCAAATTCTTCAAGAGAAATCTTAATTCTATTTAAATCGGCTTTCCTTTTTGAATCATTACCTTTGGCAATCTGTCTTACGAAGGATGCAGCTCCCAGTGCAATTAAAATCGCAATAATCGCCACAACAACCAATAGTTCAATCAGGCTAAAACCTCGACTAAGTGTATTTTTTTTCAGTGTCATGTTAAACCGATTAAGCCGGCCAACTTACTGCCAAAAGCAAATGCCAGAACAACTCCGGCAACTAAAAACGGACCAAAAGCAATTTTCGTTTTCATCTTTGCCTTACCGGATAAAATCAGTATGCTGCCGACAGTTGCACCTGTCAAGAAAGATAAAAGAAGCCAGAAAGGGAGTAAGTTTAAACCAACCAACATGCCCCCGAGGATTGCAAATTTAACATCCCCCATGCCCATTCCACGGCCGGCAGTAAAAAGATGAATTAGCATCAAAAATGATGCAGCCACGAACCCGGAAAAGATAGATGAAATTACAAGTTGGGGACTACCCATTGAAGAATAAAGTAAAACTACAAAGATTCCGGTAAAAATCAGTGAGTCGGGGATTATTTGCTGTTCAATATCAACAATAAAAATAGTTAATAAAATGACAAAAATTGACAGCACCAAAACCAATTGAAGTAAACTGTAAGCACCAAGAAGGTAAATAATTACAAAGCCAGCACCCGATGCAAGCTCAATGGCAGGGTAGCGGAGTGAGATTTTCTCTTTACAATTGCGGCAACGACCACTAAGCAGTAAATAGGAGAGCAGGGGAATGTTGTCATACCAGGCAATTTGGTGTTTGCAGTTTGGGCAAATACTTCTACCTTTTGCAATAGAAATCGCTTTAGGTATTCTCCATGAAAGAGCTGAGACAAATGAACCAAAAACAATTCCAAATAAAAACAATAATATTGAAATCACTAATTTATTCTAACAGAAAGAAGAACTATTATGGTAGGCAGGAGAAACAGGTCTTGTCTACTGCGCAGTTAGCCGGACATGCTTCTGCAGGGTAATCCCCAGGGGTCGTCGTACCACATCTGTTTCCGGCTTCTGTCAGGAAAGAATCTGATTTAGGCAGGAAGCACACATAGGTGCTGTCACCCTGAGTACCGCGATTCCATTTGAACAATGTATTATATCCGTTAGCAGTAATTCTGTTCGTAAACGATGCCTTGAGCTCGCCTGTGCCTGCCTCGGATAGTTTTGTCATGACCGGAGTTGCGCCGTCCGTCCAAACGACATTATCAACCTCACCCCAAGCCGTGCTGATAATTTTGATGTCCGCACCTGAGACCCAAGGATAATAACCGGCTGTTGCATAAAATCTGTCTATGGCTCCAAGCAATTGTTCTGCGTCAGACCTGCTACCGGTGTCTCTGCTTCTGTTGATTTGCTCAATGGGGTTAATTGCTGAAAGAACTGCGACCGCTAAAATTCCTAAAACTGCAATAACTATAAGAAGTTCTATAAGTGTGAAACCTTGAGCAGTTTTTTGTTTCATATTTATTCGATAATTAAGTATCAATCCTACAAAAATTCTTGTCAATAGGCAATTTTGAGCCTAAATATTGTCCAATTTACACTAAAAGGCGCTGGACAAACTATAAATCGGCAAGATTACGGCAACCACTAAAAACCCTACTCCGATTCCCAGGATAACCATAACAATCGGCTCTATGGCAGCAGTCAGTCCTTTAACTTTTTCATCACTTTCTACTTCAAAAATACGGCTGACCTTGGCCAAAATTTCCTCCATTTTTCCGGTTTCTTCTCCGACTGCCACCATCTGACTTAAAATGAAAGGGAACGCCTCAGGATGTTTTGAAAAGGCAAATGCGACAGGAAAACCTTTTTCAACCTGATTGGCTGCATCAATAAGCGCGTCCGAAATAAGAGTATTTCCGACCACCTCGGCAGTTATATGAAGTGCCTCAAGGATGGAAACACCGGCTCCGACCATCATCGAAAGAGTTCTCGTCAGATCTGTGAGAATTATTTGGCGTTGTAAAGGACCATAAACCGGGATTTTAAATATTAATTCATCAAGCTTACGTTTTCCCTCAGGGGTAGCCTTATAAAGACGTAGCACATAAAATGCAACCACAAAAACGGCAAGTAATATAAACCAATATTTGCCGACAAAACCTGAAACACCGATAAGAATCTTTGTCGGACCCGGGAGCGTGGCGTTCATGTCCGTATAAAGCGATAAAAGCTTCGGTATAACAAAAATCATCATAATGACACCGACAGCAATCATACCGACAATAACAATGATGGGGTATACCAAGGCGCCTTTGACTTTGCTGCCGAACTCTTGCTGTTTTTCCAAATTGTCGGCAAGCCTCATAAGTACTGCGTCAAGTACTCCTCCGACCTCACCTGATTTTACGAGGGCAACATACGTTTTTCCGAAAATCTTCGGATGTTTGGTTAAAGCGCTGGAAAAGGACTCTCCCGCCTCAACATCAGCAAGAAGTTGGGCAATAATTGCCTGGAGAGATTTTTTTGATTGTGAACGAAGTATTAATAAGGCTTCGGTAATAGGTAAGCCTGCATTTATCATTGTGGAGAGCTGTCGTGTAAAAGTCGCAACATCACTCGACGTAACCTGATTTTTCTTTCTTCCTATCAAGGAAAAAATAGAATCCATTTTGGGGTTTAATACTATTACAAAGAGGCCTTTGCTCCTGACAAGTTTGGCTGCAGCATCTATATCTGCCGCCTCAACCTCACCTTTGATGACTCTGCCTGCGCGATCTTTTGCTTTGTAGTTGAACCTTTTCATCTATGGGGTTTAGACACCGCGAACCAACCTCATCAGCTCCTCTGGTCTTAGTGACCAGCTTTCCGCTTCTTCTAAAGTAACCTCACCATTTTTAACAAGGGTTGCAAGCGATTTTTCAAGGGTAGACATGCCTGTCTCTTGGGAAGTTTCCAAAATGCTTTCAATTTGATGCGTTTTACCTTCGCGTATTGCAGTCTTAATTGCGGTTGTCCCAAGCATTACCTCATACGCTACAACTCTTCCTTTTTGTGTGGCAGGAATAAGTCTTTGAGAAAATACGGCTTCAATAACATTCGAAAGCTGAAGTTTGACCTGTTTTTGCTGTTCTTCGGGAAAAACGTCTACAATTCTATCGATTGATTGTGCAGCGGAGTTGGTATGCAAAGTTGCAAAGACAAGATGTCCGGTTTCAGCTACAGTCAGAGTTGCTGCAATTGTTTCATAGTCACGCATTTCTCCTACAAGTACAACGTCGGGGTCTTCTCTTAGAGTAGATCTTAAAGCAATTTCCCACGAATGGGTATCGCTCCTCATTTCCCTTTGGGAAATTATCGATTTGACAGGATTGAAAATAAACTCAACCGGATCCTCAATCGTAACGATATGGCAGGCTCTGCTTTTATTGATTTCCTGAAGCATTGTGGCAAGGGTTGTCGATTTACCATGCCCCGTAGGACCGGTTACCAAAACCAGCCCTTGTCTTAGGGTGGTAAATGAATGAAGTAAGGGAGGAAGACCAAGCGACTCCATGGTAGGAATAGTCAGAGGAATCAATCTGAAAGCAGCAGCGTAAGAATTTTTCTGTGTATAGGCATTTACCCTGAATCTTCCTTTCTCGGAAAACGACAAGGAGAAATCCAGTTCCTTATTAACACTCAAACGCTCCAGTTGTTCATTGGTTAAAACTTGCCTCAAAAGTTCACCTATGGCATCGGGTGTCAAAACGGTTGACCCCGGAACAGGGGAAAGAACTCCATTGATTCTTAGCATTGGTGGGATACCAACGATTAAATGAAGGTCACTGGCGTTGCTGTCTACCACCATTTGGAGCAGTTGCTTGGTTTCCATATTTTATTCTTGAGCGACACGTAGTACCTCTTCCACTGTAGTAATTCCTTCGACAACTTTCAAGTACCCATCTTGTTTTAGGCTTATCATCCCTTCTTCTTTACCCTGGGCATCAATTTGCGCGGCGGAACCGCGTTCCAAAATAAGCTTTCCTATTTTTTCCGTCACCGGCAAAACCTCAAAAATACCCACCCTGCCGAAGTATCCTGAATTTCCGCAATCAGGATCTCCTTTTCCTTTATAAAACTTTACATCTCCCTGCGGTTTCCACAAAGCGCCTAACTCTTTTTGGGTATCTGCTACGATTTTGGGGTCGGGTGAATAGGCCTCTTTACACTCCTCATGAATTTTTCGCACAACACGCTGAGCAACAATACAGGTCATAGATGAGGCCAGAAGGTAAGGTTCGGCTCCCATATCAAGAAGTCTGGGCAAGGCTCCTGCAGCGTCATTTGTGTGCAAGGTCGAAAAAACCAAATGACCCGTGAGAGACGCTTGAATAGCCAAATCGGCTGTTTCCTGGTCCCGAATCTCACCGACAAGAATGATATTTGGGTCCTGCCTTAAAAACGCTCTTAATCCGTCTGCAAAAGTTAAACCTGCGGCAGGGTTAATTTGGACCTGATTTACACCGGGAATCTTGTACTCAACAGGGTCTTCCAATGTAACAATGTTAACTTTCGAGGTATTAAGCTTAGAAATAACTGCATAAAGAGTGGTAGTTTTACCTGAACCCGTAGGGCCACATATAAGTATAATTCCGTGGGGTCTCAGAATTGCGTCCTGCAAATTTTTTAAACCCCTGCCGCGAAGACCAAGTTCGGGCAAATCGGGAACACCGCCGCTTTTTTTGAGAAGCCTCATGACTATTTTTTCACCCCAAGTAGTCGGTAGGGAGGAAATACGAAGATCAACCTCGGCGTCACTTCCCTTAAAATTAAATCTTCCGTCCTGTGGAATTCTTTTCTCATCGATTTTCATTCCACTTAGAATTTTGATTCTTGAAATCAGCGAGTCATGAAGTTCCTTAGGGATGGAAAGTTTTTCCTGTAAAATTCCGTCAATTCTATAACGGACTCTGGTTGAGCGCTCTCCTGCCTCAATATGAATATCGGAGGCTCTGCTTTTAATGGCGAAGTCAAGAATCTGATCAACTATCTGGGCAATTTTTTCTTCCCTGATAAAACCGCCTTTGCTTTTTTCAATAGCTTCAACTTCGTCTCTTCCGGGGGCAACGTCTTTCATCGCTGCAGTTACTTCCTGGGTTAGGGTAGTTGCATAGCGCGTTTGAATAAAATCTTCTATCTGTTTGGGAAGCGCGGCTTGGGGTTTAATATGCAAGCCTGTTTTTTGTTCAATAAATTCTATCGCGGAAAGGTCGAGCGGGTCAGACATAGCCAAAGCCATGCTTTTGTCCTTTATATCTATACTTATAGGAAAGACCTTAAATCTATCTGCAACTTCAGAAGGAAGCGCTGCAAGTGCTGCCGGAGCCACCGGAGTCAAATCAAGGTTTATAAAAGGTATATTATAAAGCTGGGATTTTGCCTGAACCAGCTTTTCTTCCGGAACCATCTGTCCTTTCCTAATGATATCTTCCTGAGGTGAGCCGCTTTGAACTTCAGCCAGTTTAATTTGCTCCGCACGCGCGGCGTCAAGAGCCCCTAAACTAACCAAAATATCCGCAAGTGTGGCGGGGGCTCCGTTTGATTGAACCGGAATGGGTTGAGCAGTATTGGGCATGACAATATCATTATAACAGCATTCAAAATCTCTCTGCAATTCGTTGAACTCCTAAGTCCGCGCTTGACTTAAACGTTTTAAATTGTAAATTGTTAATTATTACCATGCATGCGTTTCTTATTATCGGTACAGACAGAAAAAAAATAATATCGGAGGAGGACAATCTTGCCAAAAAACTTGGTGCAAAAATTTTAGAGTATCCGCTTATAAAAATTGAGGATGTAAGGAATTTAAACAATTTAATAAGGTTAAGTTTTAACAAACCTACACTAATAGTATGCAAGGATATTCATGAGGCGGGGGAGGAGGCCCTAAACGCATTCTTGAAAAACCTGGAGGAACCTCAGGAGAATATCTATTTTGTCCTGACAGCCCCATCCGCCAGAAAAGTAATGCCAACCATTGTTTCGCGATGCCAAGTTATCAAAACTATCCACAATCAGCAATCGGCAATCAGCAATCAGCAAGAAATCAAAGATTTCTTCTCCATGACGATGGGAGAACGGCTTTTTTACATTGATAAAATTAAGGATAGGAATAAGGCAATAGAATTTGCGGAAAACATGGTCAATTTTATGCATGGAAGCCTGCACGTAAATGAGGTAAAATATGATGTTGGGGTAGAGGATATCAGGCTGGCTATTAAAACTCTCTCTAGACTAAAAGCCAACGGCAATGTAAATTTACAATTGTCTAATTTTGTAATCAATTATGGCAAACAATAATAACGCTAGTCGCGATAACGACTATACAGCAGAACAAATTCAAGTCCTTGAAGGGTTGGAACCTGTCAGGAAAAGACCCGGAATGTATATCGGTTCAACCGATTCCAGGGGTCTTCATGAGTGTTTAAGGGAAATTGTTGATAATTCCGTAGATGAAAGCTTTGCCGGTGTTTGTGATACGGTCTGGGTTTCATTAAATGATGACGGAAGTGCCACCATACGCGATAACGGACGCGGAATTCCCGTCGAAATGCACAAAAGCGGAGTGTCGGCCCTTGAGCTGACCATGACCAAACTCCACGCAGGCGGAAAGTTCGGAGGAGGAGCCTATAAAGTTTCCGGAGGTCTTCACGGAGTCGGAGCCTCTGTTGTCAATGCTCTCTCTTCCTATTTCAGAGTAGTGGTTCTCAGAGATGATAAAGCCTACTTCCAGGAATATCATCGTGGAAAACCGGTTAAAAAGGTCATCGAGACAGATCAGGAACAGCTTAATAAGTGGTTCCCGGCCGAGTGGAAAATCAAAATCGGCCAAAACCAGACCGGTACAATTACCACCTTTATTCCGGACAAGGAAATTTTCGGAGACCTAATACTCGAAAACAACAAAGTTAAAAATCTGCTTCGCGACAGAGCGTATTTGATTGCCGGTCTGACATTCCGGTTTGTTGATCATAATGATGATGATGAAGCTAATTTTTACTTTGAAGGCGGAATCAAATCACTTGTTGCTCATAGTAACCGCGGCAAAAATGTCTTAACGGACACAGTATATGTTTCAAAATCAGACGGAAATATTTCCTGCGAGGTTGCACTCCAATATTCAGACTCTTTTAATGAAAATGTTAAAGGTTTTGTGAATGGAATTTATACAACTGACGGCGGAACTCACGTAACAGGATTCAGAATTGCCCTTACGCGCTCAATCACAGACTATTACAAGCGTATGCAAAACGGCAACGGAAAAAACGGAAACGGGAAAGAAGAACCCACGTTTACCGGCGACGATATGAAAGAAGGCTTAACTGCAATTGTTTATATCAAGATGCCTTCGGAAGCGCTTCAATTTGAAAGTCAGACAAAAGCAAAATTAAATAATCCCGAAATTCAGGGATTTGTTGCAACTGCTGTAAAAGAAGGGCTTGATACATATTTTGAAGAGCACCCCACAGATGCCCGAAAGATTGTGGAAAAAGTTACGCTTGCAGCCCGTGCAAGGCTGGCCGCCCGTGCCGCAAAAGACGCAGTCCTTAGGAAAGGTGCACTTGAAGGTGCAAGTCTTCCCGGAAAACTTGCAGATTGTCAGAGCAATGATCCCGAGGTGTCCGAGATATATCTTGTCGAGGGAGATTCAGCAGGTGGTTCCGCTAAACAGGGCAGAGACCGTAAGCACCAAGCCATTCTTCCCCTCAGAGGAAAAATTTTAAATACGGAAAGAATACAACTGGATACTATTCTTAAATCCGAGGAAATTAAAAATCTTATTATCGCCCTGGGTTGCGGAATCGGGGATACCCTGAATTATGACAAGCTTAGGTATCACAGAATTATTATTATGACCGATGCAGATGTCGACGGTGCTCATATCGACGCCCTATTTTTGACTTTATTCTACCGTCATTTACCCGAAATAATTAGCAGGGGTTTCCTCTATATTGCCCTCCCACCGCTTTTCAGGGTTCAGGTGGGTAAAGAGGTAAAATACGCCTATACCGAAGAGGAACGTGACACAATAGCGGCAACAGCAGGAAAAGGCCAGAAAGTTTCCGTTCAGCGATATAAAGGTTTGGGTGAGATGAATCCTTCACAGCTCTGGGAAACTACAATGAATCCTGAAACAAGAACGCTAAAAAGGGTCACCATCGATGATATCGAGGCGGCAAACAATATGTTTGACATGCTGATGGGCGAGGAAGTGCCTCCCCGTAAGAAATATATACAGACTCACGCCAAGTCTGCAAATCTGGATATCTAATCTCCAACAAAAAACCCGGATTTGATTACTGTAACATATTCATCCCCGGGTCTTTTCAAAAATTATCTACCCATTGAGGTAGCTGCCAACACAAAAATCAAAATAGCCGTAATAATTAACAAAATACTCAATTTATTATCCACAGGCTTATGAAGAACACTTTTTGTAGCTGCTTTCTTAACGGCTCTTTTTGAGACTTTTGCTTTTGTAGTTTTCTTTGCTTTTGCCATAACTAATCACCTCCTTACATTTCAGTATCAGCTTTTTAAAAACCTTCTGTCAAGAGGATTAAGAAACCTTCAAATAGTAATGGATACATTTTTTAAGATCACCCCTACGATAGGAGGGTAGGGACTTATCTTCAAAAGTGCAGCGGCGGTCTCCCTTAATATTATCTGCAAGCACCCCGCAGGCAGACAGTTGTATCTCCGCAACTTTTGCCAGGTCTAAAAATATCCTTCCGTCTGCATTTCTAATGGCACCCGGGAAGCCGGAAAACTTTTCCGACAAGTCCTTTTTTATTTCATAATGCTTCTCACAAATATGAGGACCTATCTCAGCAACTATATCGGCGGGGTCTGTCCCAAAGTTTTCTGACATTGTGTGAATTGCATTGGTTATAATGCCTCCGTAAAGTCCCCTCCAACCCGCGTGAACAAGACCAATGCACTTATTTTGAGGGTCAAAAAGAGTCAGGGGAATACAGTCCGCAACTGATATTTTCAAGTAAATATTAGGGTCATTCGTCACAAGTCCGTCGCAATCATTAATGTCAGTCCCTAGTTGGTTTTTGGAAACAACTGCCACCTTTGAACTATGGATTTGAAACATTCCAACGCATTTTTTATCCGGGATGTCCGGGCTTCCTACTAAAATCATCATCTTGACTGCCTAAAATTCTATCACTAAAATACCAGTTATGAACTTTATCGGAATCAACTACATTTTGATTTCTTCATTGGCAGGAGCTGCTGCAATACTATATGGTGTTATTCAAACCATCAGAATTTTGAAACTTCCAAAAGGAACCCCGGACATGGTTGCAATTTCAGATGCAATTGCAGAAGGTGCTCAGGCCTATCTTAAAAAACAATATACCGTAATCGGAATAATAGCCCTTATTATTGCGGTAGTACTTTACTTTACCCTTGGCGGAATCTCCACACTTGCATTCATTATCGGAGCAGTTTTTTCAGCAGCTGCAGGATTTGTCGGAATGAATGTTGCGGTTAGAGCTAATGTCCGAACCACAGAAGCCGCCAAAAAAGGTCTCCAAAACGCCCTAACGGTTGCTTTCAACGGAGGCAGCGTTACAGGTCTTTTGGTTTCCGGAATGTCCCTTCTGGCAGTTGCCGGAACATATTTTATAACCACAAGAACCGGAAATTCTCTTACACCGCTTGTTGCGCTCGGATTCGGAGGCTCTCTTATTTCTGTATTCGCAAGACTTGGGGGGGGAATTTATACCAAAGGCGCGGATGTAGGTACCGATATGGTAGGAAAGGTTGAAGCGGGAATTCCCGAGGACGACCCCAGAAATCCGGGAGTGATTGCAGATCTTGTGGGCGATAATGTAGGGGATGACGCCGGAATGGCTGCCGACCTTTTTGAAACATATGTTGTCACATCAGTTGCCGCTATATTAATCGGAAAATCGGCAAGTTTGCCTCTAATGATCGGTGCTTCTGCAATCATTGCCTCAATTATTGGTACCTTCTTTGTAAAACTTGGTAAGAGCAAGAAAATTATGCCGGCGCTTTACAAAGGGTTGGGTGTTGCCTCAATTGTTGCCGCTATTATCTTTTACTTCATTACACCCGACATTAAAATTTATTTGACATCTTTAATCGGAATTGTCGTAACTTTTGGAATGGTTATAATTACTGAGTTCTTCACCAGCAAAACAAGCAAGGCAGTAGAGAATATTGCCGAAGCATCAACCACGGGACACGGAACAAACATCATTGCAGGTCTTGCCAACTCCATGAAGTCAACTTTCAGCCCGATTATTTTAATCTGTTTGGCTATCATTGCCTCGTACGCATTAGCCGGACTTTACGGAATCGCCATTGCAGCCATGTCCATGCTTTCCCTGACCGGAATTGTTGTTGCAATTGATGCCTTTGGTCCTATCACGGATAATGCCGGTGGAATCGCAGAAATGACAAATCAGCCCGCTAAAATCCGTGACGTAACCGATGCCCTTGATGCAGTCGGAAATACAACTAAAGCAGTTACTAAAGGTTATGCAATTGCCTCAGCAGGTCTTGCAGCTCTTGTACTTTTCTCCAGTTTTACCGAAGTGGTAGGATCGAAATTTACTTTCTCCCTTTCTGACCCTTACGTATTAATAGGTTTGATTATAGGAGCATCTCTTCCTTACCTTTTTGCTGCATACGCAATGGAGGCTGTGGGGCATGCTGCAAAATCTGTTGTTGTAGAAGTCAGACGCCAGTTTAAAGAAATTAAAGGGATTATGACCGGAAAAGCCAAGCCCGAGTATGGAACCGCAGTGAGTATTGTTACCGAAGCTGCTTTGAAGGAGATGATTGTTCCCGCCATTATTCCGGTCGCAGCTCCTATTTTAGTCGGATTTGTACTAGGCCCTTCAGCTCTCGGAGGGCTTCTTATGGGTACTATCGTTACAGGTCTTTTTGTAGGTATTTCCATGACAACCGGAGGCGCTGCCTGGGATAATGCTAAAAAGTATATTGAGTCCGGAAAATACGGAGGAAAGGGAAGTGAAGCTCATAAAGCAGCAGTTACCGGTGACACTGTAGGAGATCCTTATAAAGACACTGCCGGACCGGCAATCAACCCCATGATTAAGATTGTAAACATTATTGCTCTTCTGATTGCACCTTTCCTGATTTAGATACTATACTATATAGTATAGCCGTGAAGCATTTACCAATTATTCTCATAGGGATCGGGCTTGCGATTTTTTTCTTTATTTTCGGTCCGGTTATTAAACAGGAAATAAACTACAGTTTTGATCAAATGGCGGGTGTTAAACATTCCATTGACCCCACAGCCGCATTGAATTTTCTTAAACCGATTGACGTTCCAAACAGGGACTTTTCCATAATCATTACAAAGTTAAATGCTGCCGCACCCGTTGTCGACAATGTTGATCCAAACAGTTCCGAAGCATATCTCGAAGCATTAAAAGAGGGGGTTGCCCATGCAGCCAACACACCTTATCCCGGACAGATTGGAAACGTTTATCTTTTTGCCCATTCAACTGATGCTTTTTACAATGTCGGCAGATATAACGCGGTTTTCTTCCTGATAGGGCATCTTGTTCCGGGCGATGAAATTGATATTTTTTACCGGGGTACACTCTACAAATACGTCGTTTACGACAAAAAAGTAGTTGATCCTACAAGCGTTGAATATTTGGGAACTTTAATAGATGGTGAGAAAACATTGACGCTCCAAACTTGCTATCCGCCAGGGACAACACTAAAAAGACTTGTAGTGTTGGCAAAGCTAGATTCACCCCCACACCAATAATGTTTTATGTGTATATTCTAAAAAGCAAGAAGGATCATTTGTTGTACATCGGGTCGACAAATGACTTAAAAAGGCGTTACGGCGAGCACAATAATGGGCAGGTTTTTTCCACTAAAAACAGGGCTCCCTTTGAGATAATTTACTACGAATCCTACAAAGAAGAGAGAGACGCAAGACATAGGGAATCAAATTTGAAACTAAGAAGTAGGGCATTGGCACAACTTAAAAAACGTTTACTTTATAGTCTGAAATAGCTATTGGTGTGGGGGTAAATTTGACATCCCCTAATCTGATAGTATAATCTGGGAATTAGATGAGGAAATTGTTCTCTTTCATCGCCACTTCTGCCATTCTTCTGAATTCAGTACTTACCCCTGTGTCTGTTTTAGCCCAAGATGTGCCGTCTCCAACCCCGGAAGCAACAATTGCCCCGGCAGAAATGCCAACGGTAACCCCCGATGCAACTCCTTTAGAAACACCAACATCAACCCCGATAGCAACCCCTGTAGTAAATGATCTAATTACCCCAGCACTCACTACCCCAACAGAGTTCGTATCAAAGGAGGTTTTGCCCGAAGAAACCGAACCCAAGGTAGCCGAGTCATCTGCTACTTTAGTTGTTTCAGATGTTCAGCCGGTTGAAAAAGTTTATTTATCGGATGGACAGACTGTTACCGATACACTTAGTAGTGAATGGAACATCGACGAGAACACCGCAGAAACAAAAGAGCCTGTCAAGTTGGGTGTTAAATATATATTCCCGTTAGAAAACAAAGTTACTTTAACTTTCAAATCCCTTCCCGCCAATGAAAGCCTCCTTACTACAATTAAAATTACTAAAGTTAAGATAAGTGATTTGGATCTTCCGGATGATATGAAACCATACGGAGAATATGCCTATGATATTACAACCGGTATGGCAAATGGAACTTTTGATTATGATCTTACCCTCCCCAAACCAAACAATCAGAATGTTGATGTTGCATACATGGAAGACAAAAACTCAACACCTTCCACAATAGTAGAAAGTCAAACCGCCCAGGAGGGTGATAAAGTCAAAGCTACCAGTATCGATCACTTCACCATATTTGTGGTTATTAACCCTGTTTTGACGGGTCCATTATGTGTTTCGGCGGGTGCGACATCTGGAACCGATTGTTACTCTACTATTCAGGGGGCAATAAACGCAGCCACGAATGGGGACACTATTGAAATAGAAAGTGATATCTCAATCGGACAGATGGTTGTTGTCAATAAAGACGTCACCATCAACGGAAACAGCTTTATTGTTAGTCCAACTTTCGCAAAAACTGACAATTCAAATAATGCCGCATTCGGTATTTTTAGCTCCGGAGTAACAATATCAAATCTTATAATTGATGGCGCATTAGGTACGAATTTGCACGGCATTAATATTTACATGGTAAATAATGTGTTACTGGATGACGTGAGCGTTTTGAACAATGATTATGCGGGAATAGTGGTTAATGGATCAATCGTAACGGTAAATAATATTACTACATCCGGCAATGGTTGGGGAGGAATTAATGTCGACCAGGGATCGGGTGTAACAACAGAGGCAAGATTGACAGTTAATGGATTGAGTTCTCATACAGAAGCTGCACATATCTGGATTGACGATCACAGAAAAATTGTATCTGTAGTCGATACCTTAAACCAATATAATATTACCAATAACCAACAAGCTCGTATTTACACATTAATCGTATCCACGTCTGGTAACCCATCAGCAACTCTTTCTCAATATGCAAATGACGCACCAACTGGATGGGTGAATGGAAACCTTGGTGCAAGTAAAGCAACTTATTATGAGGGTAATTCAGTTCCTTACAGAATGGTAATGGACAATCTGAGTTTGGCCTCACATTCATTAACTATTGAGTGGGATACCACAAAAAGCAGTAAACATGCAGAAGACTATTTAACCAGCTTTAATAGGACTGTTACAACAGCAGATCCGTGTATTGGAGTGTCGGGGTGTTCAACATCTACTACATTCCCAATTCCCATAGATCCACAAGTTTCGGGAGCATCGGTTACCCAAATCGCGGGAAACTTTAATCTATATGGCGGAACCATAACAAGTGTCAGCGCTTATTCATACGCCGATGGAACAGGGTTTATCGGTGATAAATCCGCAAGAATAACAATAACATTTACGGCAAGTGTTCCAAATCCGGTACTTGCCTGGGGAGGCCATATCGCAGACAGGAAAGATTGGGGCACAGACAACTCAGCTATCTCTATACCCGGTTCACCTTACCATATGAGACTTATTGACCTTGATGGCAGTGGCGGCAATCAAGATAGATCGCTGTCAGCGGATGCAGTTATTTTTCCTGCTTCAATTACTGTCATTAAAGATGCAACACCGAATGGTTCCACTTCTTTCCCATTTACCGCCTCACCATTACCATTAACTGGCTTTTCCCTTGTAGACGACGGAACAACGGCGAACATCAGTACTTTTTCAGGAATTGTGAATTTCCAAACTTATACTGTAACTGAAAATACACCTTCTGGATGGTCTCTTGATGGAGTCGTTTGCTCCGTTACCAGTCCAAATGGAGGAACACAAAATGTAAATGGAGCAACTGCAACAATAAACCTTAAAGAAGGAGAAAATGTATCCTGTACTTATACCAACTCCATTCAGTACGGAACCTTAACTGTTCAAAAAACAACAATTCCGGCGGCAGATCCAACAATATTTTCTATTAACGCCACAGGTAACGGAACTATTACAGGTGGTGGAGCGGGATCTATTTCAGATTTAGCCGATCAATCTTATATAGTAACCCCAGGAACTTATTATGTTTCCGAAACTGTTCCTACAGGCTGGAGTAAAACTGGAGATACGTGTCAAGGTGTTGTCGTTGCAGCAGGTGGAACATCGAGCTGTACGATTACCAACACCAAACTCGGTAAAATTATAGTTGAAAAACAAACACTTCCTGACGGATCGGGTCAACCTTTTGGCTTCACGGCAAGCTATGATGCAGACGGATTTTCATTAACAGATGGGTTGCAAAATGATTCAGGATTTTTATCACCGGGTGGATATTCCGTTTCAGAAACGGTTCCGGATGGATGGACACAAACAAGCACAACTTGCGACAAAGGTGAAACACCGGAAAATCTTGATGTTGAACCGGGAGAAACTGTGACCTGTGTATTTACCAATACACAAAGAGGAATCATATCAGGATATAAATATGAAGATCGTGATGGAGATGGAGTGAACGATCCTGACTGGACTCCTGTTACAGGATGGGTAATTGAGCTTTGGCAAAATCAACAAAAAGTCACCCAAACAACAACTAACGGTAGCGGATTTTATTCATTCACAAATTTAGTTAATGGAGCTTATCAACTAATAGAACAGGTCTTAGCGGGCTGGACCAAGATTTCCCCAAGTAGCGGCACAATTAATGTCGCTCTTAGTCCAGGAGAAAATGATACCGGCAATAATTTTGTAAACACACGATACGGAACAATCATTATTGAAAAACAGACCATTCCGAATGGAAATTCAGAAGTCTTTGATTTTGACACAAACTTCGGAACCAAAGATGCAGACTTGAGTGATGGTCAACAATCTACAACTAGCGGTTTATTGCCAGGGAGTTATTCAATTACCGAAACCGCTAAAACCGGCTGGCAGCCAACAGATACTACGTGTACCAGTTCTAAAGGCGACACAGAAACCGCCACCAATCTTGAATTAGACTCAGGTGAAACAATTACCTGTACATTCACCAATACAAAATACGGTTATATGCAAGGACGAAAGTATAGCGACACTAACATGGACGGGCGCCTTGAAAATACTGAAACATTTTTGGATGGCTGGACAATAAGACTTTACGGAAGCGACTGGCAATTTATCAGTTCACAAGTAACCGGAAACAATGGACTCTTACAGGGCCAATATCGTTTTGATAACTTACTTCCCGGAACATATTACGCTTGTGAGGTACTGCAAGGTGAATATCAGCAAACAGGTCCCAAACTTGGAGCTCATGCGGTGGACTATAACAATAATCAAGTGAATAGCAGTACGGCTGTATCCAACGATTCAAGGGCAACAGATGAAGCACCCGTTTGCTGGCAATCAAATATTAATGGCAGTGAATTCGGTTGGCTTGGTTTTGGTAATATACAAAAAGGACATATTATCATTGATAAAGTAACGGACCCTGCTGGCGACACTCAAAAATTTACATTCGATCCCACCTGGAGCCAGGCAAATTTTGTTCTTACAGACCAAGGCACTCCTGTAAATAGCGGACCTTTGATGCCAGATGTGTACTCAATAACTGAGCTTGCACAGAACGGGTGGAGTCTGGAAAGCGCCACCTGCAGCGATAAAAGCCCAATTAGCTCTATCAGCCTACAACCCGGAGAAGTGGTTACTTGTACATTCACCAATCTTAAGCTTAACCCCGTAATTTCCATCGTAAAATCCAACAATTCGGGTAGTGGAATTGGGGCCGGGGCAACTGTAACTTACACGCTCACTGTTGCCAATGACGGTAATATAGATCTTCATAATATTGATGTCTTTGATTACATACCTGGTGGATTTGCTTATGTCATAGGCACTACAACGGGAGATATTACAACTGATCCGCTTGTTTCTCCTTCCGGAAATCTCACCTGGAATTATCCGGAAACATTAGGGATAGGGAAGAGTATTACTTTCAGCTACCAGGTGAAAACTAATTCCAATTTGGCAAATGGGACATATACAAACTATGCCACATGCCAAGGACTGCTCGGGCGATCTATCGAAGATCTTGCAAGGTTACAACAGGAAAGTGAACCGGTATTATGTAATACGGATGATTCGGGTGTGACAATCAACAACAGCTTAACCTATGGCGGTAATCTAGTTGGACAAGTTTTGGGAGCATCAACTGAGCTTCCCGCAACGGGGAGCCCGACTATGATGCTAGTCGCATCGCTTACACTGATCGGATCAGGTTTGATCCTCAACGGTTTCGGGAAAAGAGAAAGGAGAATACATGAGAAATAAAATATCTGCATTGCTAATTGTTAATTGTTTATTGTTTATAGGGATTGCTAACCCGGTAAAGGTAAGCGGCGCTACCGATATCCTTTCCATCCAAACCCTTCCTGCATATACCTCGGCAAGTGATTTTATGATCTCCTGTACAAGCAACGCCCCCTCGGTAACATTTTCATTTACCAGAAGCGGAGATCCAACCTACACACTTGCTACGGTCGACCTTACGACAGGCCCATGTCAGGCCCACGTTACCTCGGCTCAGATGACCAGAGAAACAACTTATACATTTACGGTTTCTGACGGAACAAACTCAATATCCACAAGTACTATCTATGACATAATTGGGCCGTCTCCTGTAACCGGATACAGCAAAGAAAGAATTAATAATGGTGAGTACCGCATACATTGGACCAATCCGGGGAATTCTGATTTTGCCCAAGTTGTCATCTATAGAGGTGATGCTACCGGATTCAGCGCCGAACCAGGCCATGAATTAACCAGAGTTACGGGAGCGATAAATGAAGGTATGAGCTATGACGACTATTTTGCTCCGGATCCCGGCAAAACTTATTACTATCTAATTCGGGCTTTGGATAAAGCGGGCAATTCTTCAGGCCTTGTGGGAGATGGGGGAGAGACTATTACGATAACTCCTACTCCGGGAACCGGAACTGGTAGCCCCGTTACAATCTTTCCAAAAGAGTCAGCTACCGGAAGTGTACTAGGAACCGAAGCAACACCGAGCCCGACTCCTACGGCAACTATATTACCGGATAATGTTGTTAATAAGATCAATGAATTCGCTACGACCACCCCTGAGCCCTTCAGATGGATTCTGACACACAAAAAGATCAGTATCGGTGTTCTCCTGGTGCTTGGAGCACTCGGCTACGGCATTTACCGCTTCACTAAAAAGAAATAAAGGTTTTTGGGCCATCTGCACCTTGCCATTTAGATCTACTTGAACTAGAATGATTTGAGGCTACAATAGCCTCGATTATTTTTTGCAAAAATGAACACGGATATCGGTAAAGTAATATCTACAGAAATAACTTCAGAGCTATCAAAGTCTTATGTAGACTATGCAATGAGCGTTATCGTCGCCCGCGCTCTTCCCGACGTCAGAGACGGCATGAAGCCGGTCCACAGACGCATTCTTTATGCGATGCACTTGATGGGACTTCACTATTCTACATCCGGCACAACTAAGTCAGCCAAAGTTGTCGGAGAAGTACTCGGTAAATATCATCCTCACGGAGACACAGCCGTCTACGACGCCATGGTGCGTTTGGCTCAGACTTTTTCTATGCGTTATCCTCTTGTTTATGGACAGGGTAACTTTGGCTCGGTTGACGGAGACCCGGCCGCCGCCATGCGTTACACCGAAGTAAAACTGGCAAAGGCAGCCGATGCCATCTTGATGGATATCGAAAAAGACACGGTTGATTTCACCGATACTTTCGATGCGACAATGAAAGAACCGGTTTATCTGCCGGCGCTCCTTCCCAATTTACTTCTAATGGGATCGGAAGGTATTGCGGTCGGAATGGCCACTAAAATTCCGCCACATAATTTATCCGAGGTCGTAGATGCTGTAATTTCCATGATTAAGGTGGGCCGTGTTACTAACGTTGTTCCGGAAGGGGAGGAGACAAAGGAAAAAGAAGATCATACCGATTTCATTATTAAAAAGATTAACTTGGTTGCCTCGGGCGTTGAGAAGGGTCTTACCCAAGAAGAAGTTAACCCTGCTCAAATCAGTTTTGAAAGCGATGCCACAATCGAAGATCTTATTAAATATGTCCCGGGTCCGGATTTCCCAACCGGCGGGGCAATCTATGATGCAGCCTCTTTAAATGAAGTGTATTCGACAGGCAGAGGCAGAATCTTGGTCAGAGGAATTGCCGAAATAACGGAAGGCGCTAAAGGCAAATCTCAAATTGTTATTACAGAACTTCCTTATCAGGTGAATAAGGCCGAACTTGTGGCCAAAATTGCTGAGCTATATCGAGATAAAAAACTTGTCGGAATTTCTGACCTTAGGGACGAATCTGATAAAGACGGAATGAGAGTTGTGGTTGACCTCAAGCGCGATGCCAAACCTAAAGCAGTTCTTAATAATCTTTTCAAACACACAAAACTTCAAAGCAGTTTCTCGGCAAATTTTGTTGCGCTGGTAGACGGAACACCGCATACTCTAAATCTTAAGCAAATTTTAGTTGAATATATAAAACACAGACAAAGAGTTGTTACAAGGCGTACCATTTTTGACCTTACCGAGGCCAAGAAGCGGGCCCATATTCTGGAAGGCTTAAAGATTGCACTTGATAATCTCGATGCTGTCATTAAGACAATCAGAGAAAGCAAAACTCAGGAAGATGCCAAGGTAAACCTTATTTCCCGTTTCAAACTCAGCGATATTCAGGCAACTGCAATTCTGGATATGCAGCTAAGACGTCTGGCTGCTTTGGAGCGCGACAAGATTGAGAAGGAATATGCAGAGATTATGAAGCTCATTGACGCACTAACTGCAATTCTTAGGGACCCTCAAAGAGTTTTGGATATTATTGTCAAAGAGCTCGGAGAGCTTAAAGATAAGTACGGGGACGCCAGAAGGACTAAAATCTACAAGCACGCTGTGGGGGAATTCAGTGAAGAAGATTTAGTGGCCAAGGAAGAAACCCTTATAACTGTAACCAAAACAGGCTATGTTAAACGTCTTTCCGCGAGCGCTTATAGGGCACAAAGGCGCGGCGGAAAAGGGGTTATCGGCATGACAACAAAAGAGGAGGATGAAATTGAGCATTTGGTGGACGCCACAACCCACGATACAATCCTATTTTTCACAAATAAAGGCCGTGTTTTCGGCATAAAAGCTTGGGAAATCCCTGAAAGTTCACGCCAGGCAAAGGGTCAGGCATTGGTAAATCTTTTGAATTTGGAACAAGGTGAGGAAATTAGATCCATTCTACCTCTAAGCAAGGATTCCGGAGTCAAAAATTTAATAATGGCAACAAAGGCCGGTATCATCAAAAAAACTCAGATCTCGGAATTTGAGAATCTGAGGGCTTCCGGACTAATTGCCATCAAACTTAAGGACGATGACATGCTTATTTCAGTTCATCCCACAACGGGGGATGATCACATTATTCTTTTGACAAAAGATGCAAAATCCATAAAATTCCCTGAAGCGAACGTCAGACCGATGGGTAGGGCAACAACCGGTGTAACGGGGATTAAACTTGAAAAAACTGATGAGCTTATCGGTATGGAAGTTTTTCCTGCCAAAGAAAATATTCCGACGGACAAAAGGAAGAAATTTTTCAGAGACATTTTAACAATTGCCGATAAAGGGCTTGGAAAACGAACTCCGGTCCACTTTTTCCCTGTACAAAAAAGAGCCGGAAAAGGAGTAAAAGCCGCCGTCGTTACGAATAAAACCGGAAACTTAAGAACCGCCATAATGGTTACCCAAAATATTGACCAGGTAGTTATAACAAGCCGTATGGGACAGGTAATCAAGCTCCCGCTTAAAAATATTCCTCAGCTGGGACGTGCCACTCAGGGAGTTATACTCATGAGATTCGCAGATAAAGGTGATTCCGTTGCCGCCGCCGCCGTCTTGGAAAAAAGTGGAAACGACGAAGAAGATAGTATAGAATAAATTAACGATGTCAAAAGCCGGTGGAAAGATAGGTGCAGTAATCGTCTTTTTCGTTCTTCTTTTTGTTTTTGCCAAATGGGGACCGGCAATAAACTTTAATACAACTTCCCAGACTAAGGGTGAACCTCTCACAGTTTCCGGAGAAGGCAAGGTTTATGTTACTCCCGATATTGCCAAAATTACAGTCGGCGTTCAAGAAAACGGAAGTTCTCTAAAAACCGTTCAGGATTCCGTAAACAAAAAGACAAAGACGCTTACAGATGCTATCAAAAAGCTGGGAGTTGAAGAAAAAGATATCAAAACAACATCGTACAATTTATATCCGCAGTACGACTATCAAAACTCAGTAAGCCGGATTACCGGATATCAAGTTTCAACAAGCTACCAAATCACCATCAGGGATTTTGACAAAATTAACGATATCATTGTTGCCTCGACCGCGGCAGGAGCCAATATGGAAGGCAATATTAGTTTTGATCTGAACGATGATACTAAGAAAGAAAAGCTTCAGGAAGCCCGGGAAAAGGCAATTACTGAAGCCAAAGTCAAGGCTGAAGGACTATCCAAAGCCGCCGGAATTACTCTTGGAAAGATTATAAATATTTCAGAAAACCAAGGTTCAAACGAAATCAGACCTCTTTCCGCAATGGGCTTGGGAGGGGGCGTAACTTTAGACAAAACTGTAACAGCACCGAGCGTCCAAGCAGGACAAACCGAAATTGATGTTACCGTTAGCCTGTCATACGAAGTCCGCTAAGCTCACCCCAGAAGAAACTTATTGAATTCGTCTTGGTAGAAATATTCATGATCGTCTCTGGCCTTTAAAACAATTTGGATATCGTTTCCGAATTCGGATAAAAAGCCTTTAAGCATATCAGTTCCTCCATGCGGGTCTTCGTCATTTTGAAAACAAATAATATTTTCCGGAGAAATTTTCCTGAGAGCGGCCTTAATTGTTTCTTTTTCTTCGTCCCCAATGTCATTTAAGGGTATTCCGCAAAAAATAACTTTCCTGACTTTTTCAGGAGACTTTTCAATCAGATAAGAAGCAACCAATGTTCCAAGCGATTTGGCAACAATATCAACAACCCTTTTCCCGGAAACCCCATCCAAAAGCTGGGCTTTTTCCATCGGATCAAATTTAATATTGGGGTCAGTCCAATGTCCCCAATAAATCGGCCTTATCTCGCCATCGGTTTTAACGCTTTTTGCGGTAGTCTCCAGCCATTCTTTATTGTGGTCCGAAAACCCGGGAATAATTATAGTAACCATCAACCCATTATATCAAAACCCGCTTGACGGGGGAACATAATAAGTTAGAATATAAGTTAGATATCAAGAGTGCGGGGAGGGAATTAGCCCAAAGATCCGCCGACAACCCCTAAGGATTAGGCCTTAGAAAGGTGCCAAAGCTAAATTATCGATATGAGTAACATCTTTCAAAATACTTTCAAAAACTACACTGTTGAATCCGTAACGAGCGGACACCCCGACAAAATCTGCGACCAGGTTTCTGATGCAATTCTTGATGAATGCCTCGATCAGGACCCTAAAAGCCGTGTGGCAATTGAGTCTTTTGGCTCCCATGGGCTTTTTGTTATTGGCGGGGAAGTAACAACCCATGCTAAATTTGATGCCGCAAAAATCGCTGCAAAAGTTTACAAAGAAATCGGCTACAAAGACAAATTAAAAATTATCACCAATATTGTCAAACAGTCTCCCGATATCGCCCTCGGAGTTGATACAGGTGGTGCAGGGGATCAGGGGATAATGTACGGCTTCGCAACAGACGAAACTCCTGAATACCTACCAAGGGCAGTGACAATGGTTCACAAGTTAACTCACGGCCTTGAAGATTTAAGAAAATCAGGGCAAATTTCCTGGCTTCTCCCTGACGGCAAGGCTCAAATTACAATCAAAAACGGAAAAATAAAAACAGTCCTTGTTTCAACTCAGCATAAAAGAAGAATAACTCCGGAAGAAATTAAAAAAGCTCTGACTCAAAAATTAATTAAAAAGATAGTGGGGGGGACGGACAACATAGAAATTTTGATTAATCCCACGGGGAATTTTGAAATAGGCGGATTCATGGGAGATACGGGTCTGACCGGCCGGAAAATTATGGTTGATACCTACGGGGGCCTTATTCCTCACGGAGGAGGATGCTTCTCAGGAAAAGACCCTACAAAAGTCGATAGAAGCGGGGCCTATATGTGCCGTTTCGCGGCCAAAAATCTGGTTGCAAAGGGATACGGCAAAAGTGTCTTAGTATCTGTTGCTTATGCAATCGGGAAAGCCGAGCCTTTGATGCTTTCAGCCGTAAATGAAAAGGGTAAAAACATTAGTGCAATTCTTAAAAAGGATTTTGATTTTAGGCCTCTTGCCATAATAGAAAGGTTGGACCTTCGAAAACCGATTTATCAAAAAACCGCCGCCTATGGCCACTTTGGCAGAGACGGTTTTCCTTGGGAAAAAATAGTCTAAACTATCTTCCAAGCATCTTTCTAAGAAGTATTTCGGGGGGCTCGCTCCTTGAGTCTACTTTTATATTTCTCGGGCAAGCATCAGGACGATACCTTGCCACTTTTAATATAATGTTTCTGTCATTAAGACGCGACGGGTCACAATAATCTTCACTACCTGCAAAAACTCTTGCGGGGCAATATAGACAGGCCTGTGGTAAACATCCATCCGAATCTCTGAGAATTCTCTCCGCCACTAGTCCTTTCCTCCTTTTCCATGGAAAGCCTCGTGAATATCACGGAGCTGCTTATTAGTGACGTGGGTGTAAATCTGAGTGGTAGAAATATTTTTATGTCCCAACATCTCCTGAACGGATCTGATATCAGCTCCTGCCATAAGCAAGTCCGTTGCAAAACTGTGTCTCATGACGTGCGGAGTTACCTCGATAGGCAGTTTCATTTTGTGCGAATACTTCTTAACCATTCTTTGCACCGAGCGGGGAGTCAGTCTCATTTTTTCATCGGGGGTTCCCGGTGCAGAAATGCCTTTATGGTGAATAAAAAGCGGTTTATAGTGATCATCACGCTCGTTAAGGTATTTGATCAACCAATCAGCCGACCTTTGAGATAAAAATACCACACGTGCTTTTCCACCTTTTCCGATTATTCCGAACTCGCGTCTATCAAGGTCAATTTTATCCCGGTCCAATTTAACAAGTTCACTGACACGTAGCCCTGTTGAAAAAAGAACCTCAAGGATTGCCTTGTCGCGTTTTCCCTGAATGGTTGATTGGCTTGGTGCGTTAAGAAGACGGTCAACCTGTTCGCCGCTTAGGAATTTTACCTGCCTTTCCTCAATCTTGGGAAGTTCAATTTTATCAGGAGCCATCACGGCATAATCATTCCTGATAAGCCACTTCAAAAAACTTCTCATGGCAATTACGTGGTAACTTTGAGTGCGCCTGGCCATCTGCGGTTTGTTTTCCCCGGGAAGGTTTGAAAGATATACTCTGAAACTTCTGACCACCTCGGGATTTATATCCGTCAGATTTTCTCTGATACCTTTTTCCTCCATCCAATCTGTAAATCTTGTTAAATAATGTTTATAGTCTCTTATCGTTAGGGGAGAGCAGCCCTTTTCCACTTGAAGGTATTCCAAAAATTGGCTAATTTTCGTTCCGATCTCAGACTGATTACGGGCAGCTTCAGCCATCAATTTATATTAGACCAATAAAAATAGGGTGTCAATAATGTGCGACTAAGGAGATTTGCCGTTTCTGAGAGCCCTATCAAGCGCATCCATAAACGGATAGACCGCCTGAAGTTCATCAGGATATCTTTTAATAACAAACAGGCGTTCATGAGTAAAATCCGGCTTGGTTTTGCCTTGAGGAATATTGATAACGAGGCAATTGGGAATGTCCTCCTCAACCGCAGCCTGAACAAACTTTAAGGCATCGTCTACAAACACCACCCAAGGCGCTTTTGAGGCTATTTCTTTAAGTTTTTGGATCTTAAACTCCGTTCCGCCGAGGCTGTCACCCTTGCCTCTAATAAGGATGTTTTCAGGCTTAATTCCGGGAAATTTAGCCTTAAACCAAGCGAGAGTTACGTCTTTAAATTCCGCGTTTCTTGAGGTCAGTATAAAATTCCGCTCAGGACCGAAGTACGCCAGCGTCTTTTGGATTACGGGCTTTATGTAAAGTACGCTTTGGGACCTCTCAAGAACCTCAGGACCGTAGAAATCGTCTTCAGCGTGCTTTATAGCTTCTTCCGAAAGTCCTGCATTTCTGGCAACATCCGTCAAATAAGTCCAACCGTCCAGATCTACGGCTTTTACCGGAATTCCATTTAGCACACTTTTGAGACAAAATCCATGCCTAACCTGAGGCTAAAACCTCACCAAATCGATTTTAAGGCCCCTCCAAACGAAAAGACGATTAACGGATCGTATCTTTATCCCGTGTTTACGGAAATAAAGTTTCCGGGGGCAAAAAGTGGGGAAGTGGTCGGAAAGCCCTTAAATATGTTTCGGATAATGTTCGGAGGACGGGCTTAGGGACATATTTTAAAATAGAGGATTTTTAAACAATAAACAAACAATAAAACAAATTTAAAATTTTAAATTTATAATTAGTAATTAGAAACGGCTCTACTCCCTGGCTACTTTAGAATACGTCGCAAAAGTTACATTGTGCGACTCTATATAATCAGCTTCCCTAAGGACGCCTGTCTGTCAGATAACTATGGAGCCCTTCTAAGGGGGCTATAAAGCGCTTTGTTTAGTGTAGTGGTATAAACACCTGTCCTCCGTAGGAAGTAGCATTGTCTAAGTGCCTTTATATTTATCCACAACCTTGGTATATGGCTGGTACACGAGGGAGATACATATTCTGAAGCTAGCAACTATATCAAACTATACTATTTCTCCGGATATGGGCTTCGGTATTTCTTCGACCGGATCCTTACGTCGCATTTCGTGAAAACACCCTATAATTTTCGTGAAAACTAAGTCCCAAAATTATGAACACGGGCTAACGCTATAGGATATCTACCACCCTCCTCCCCTGCCCGTATGTGTCCCAAAAATTGTAAATTGATAATTGTAAATTATTAATTATTTTATGCGCCCCAGCGCGTTGCAATAATCATTGCCATGAAGATCAGGGTACCTACTAGGAGGTGTTCCCTAACGGTTGATTTGAAAAGCCTGCCTTCGAGCTTGGCCTGACCCAAACCCAAAAGCATATAAAAAGAAGCTGTCAGAAAAAGTGATCCCACGACTATCGTCACCGGCCAGAAATAAAGTACGGCGGATAGCTCCGCCGTAATGAGAGACGAAGCGGCGGAGAGAATCACCAGTTCGGCCGAATATTCTTTCTCCAAAACCATTGACCAAAAGCCTTGGAGGTATAAAGGAAAAGAAAGGGCCAGGACTGCCGGCACCAAGTAATAAATTTCAGTTTTTACTGACAATATAGCGTCGAAAACAAGGAAAGAAGCAAGAAGAGTGAGCACAAAACCTACTCCCCTCGCCGCACGTAGTAGTGCTATGGTTCTAACCGATGCCACTGAATAAATATTCGCAGTCAGACAAAGAATATAAATACCTAAGCCGTAAAAAATAACGATCGGGATTTTGGCAAAAATATTGGAAGGCAGTAAAAACCAGAAAAAACCGACTCCGAGTGTAAACATGACGGGAAGAACAAGTGTCAGAAGCGTCATATTGGGTTTCAGATTTTCAAAAAGGGACCATAAGAAAAGCGCGGAGGTTAAAAGCCCTAAAATTCCGATTGCCCAAAATCTGTTCTGATCATTTAAAAATTGGACACCGACAAATCCAAAGGAAAGAATAAACGAGGTTATAACAAAGCGAGTACGTTTAGACATTTAGACATTGGTGTCCAGCTGTTTCATCACTTCATCGGAAATATCCGCATTAGTGAAAATATTCTGGACATCATCATGACTTTCAACTTCATCAATAAACTTTGTTACTTTTTGAGCAGCCGCAGCGTCCGTTATCGCCACAAAATTCTTAGGTTTCATTTGAAGTTCCATCTCAATAACTTCAAACCCTTGGGCTACCAGTGCCTTTTGGATCAGGGAAAGCTTCTCAGGAGGCGTGTAGACCTCAAACTCGCCATCCACATCTTCTATATCCTCTGCCCCGGCATCAATTATTGAAAGCATTTGAGTATCAGGGTCTGTTGTTTTTTTAACAACCAGAAAACCTTTACTTTCAAAATTAAATGCTACAGAGTTGGGCCCTCCCATACTCCCCCCTGCTTTATCAAAAAGATTCTTAATTTCTTGAGAGGTTCTATTTTTGTTATCCGAAAGTACTTCAATCATTACTCCGATTCCCCCAGGGCCAAATCCTTCATAGGTAATTTCCTCAATATTGGCAGCCTCAGTGGTTGCTTTAGCAATCGCACGCTCAATATTTTCTTTTGGCATACTGACTGCTCTTGCTTTATCGATCTCAACGCGGAGCTTGAAGTTCATGTCTGGATCCGCTCCGCCTTTTGCGGCAATCATAATCGCACGGGCCATTTTAGAAAAGAGATTTCCCTTGGCTGCATCATTGACAGCCTTTTGGCGCTTAATGGTAGCAAAATGAGAATGTCCGCTCATGATGAGTGTATTATAGCGAAAAATGGGAGAAGAAAAAAGTATTAAGGGGCGATCTCCCTCCAAGTCGTGTCATGAGCCGAAAGTGATGCCGGGAATAAAAATTCTAAATCAGGCGCGTATTCAAAAAGCTCACCCGCGGTAGTGGTATTACCCATACCCAAATCCCTATTCAGATTGACATCCCCATACGAAACTACGGTTCCTTTTACCCAGAGTCTGGAATCAGTTTTGTTCCCTACTGTACCGGAGTAAAAACTTCCGTCAGCAACAAAAATGCCTTCAAGGTCAGGCGTGGTCGTCCCCCCGCCAACTACAGGATCAACAGCTATATTTCCTGTCGTTACTACCAGGAAGAAACCTGATCCCAGTGTGCGATTAATTTTCCCCGTAATATTTATACCTGCTCCCTTAACTATCAATATAGCTTTTTTAGTTCCAAGAGAAAGTTGACTGATATTTAAATCAAAACCCGTGGCGGTAGCGTCATATACAAACCAAATGTAGCCATCAGAAGATTGTGTTCCTCCATTAAGCGCCGCCTGGTCGAATGTTGACGAAGCCAGATTATTTATATTTACAGTGCTTGGTATTGCATTTATAAAATAGTCGGATTTATATCTTTTACTTACTGTGGTTGTTTTAGCAAGCCATTTTGAAGTCTCGGCGATATTTGCATTTGTAAGGGTTGTTGTTGTGCCATAAATACTTACTCCCGGGAATCCCCCATTCCCAACGAGATTAAAGTATAAAGAAGTGGGAACAGCACTAGTCAAACTTCCGTTCGTCACAACATCAGCATCTTTTACCTGCCACCAGGCATCCAAAGAGGTTACTGTGACGGGGGCTGTGGCTGAACACCTACTGGCTCCTGACATAATTACATTTGCAGTTATAGAGCTTGATCCACTTTGAAGACCTGTTATAAAAGTCCCATATGGGGACACGGTATCAACAGTAGGATTAACGCTTATGATGCCGGAACCGGGTGAAAAAGTCACATTTGAAACAGGACCATTAGAAGAAACATTAACAGAAGCACCCGTTGGATCATTTACAACAATGCCGTAGCTCGCAGGATTAAAGGAAACTGTGCATGTTGGGTTACATGTAATAGTTTTTGGACTATATGAAAGGAGTGTTGTAACGCCTGTGGCCCCAATATTAATTGCGTAAGCATAAATTGTGTGTGAAGCACCATCTTTCAAAGATTCAGGAATTGGGAAATAGAATCTGTGATTTGAATAACCCCCACATTCGGCGGCAACACCCGAATCGCCTGCCACTGTCACATCAGCAAACTCAGTACCCAGGTACGTCCCCGTGCCTGATGTACCTTCGTAAAAATCAACATATAACGGTGCGGCATAATTGTCAGGATCGCAGGCCCAACCCCAAGTAGTATCACAGCTTGCCCCGTCCTGATTGCCTTTGGGACTAACGACAACAGGAGTTCCTCCCCCTCCGGTCGAGCAACTTGTAACCTTACAAAGATATTGATTAGCAGGACAGCCGCCGGCTCCCAAACCCTGCCCTACTTCATTTTCACTACAGTTTGTCTTACAAGAAGTACTACCGACTACACAACCGGGGATGGTTCCACCCCCACTAGGAGGTGGGGTTGCTCCCCCACCACCGCTATCGTCATGGCAAGTATCGCTTATTATGCAATACCCTGGATCACAGTTCGCACTGGTAAGTTGACACGATCCCGAGTTCCAGCCGCAGTTTCCTGCTCTTACATAGTAAGTACCGTCATCTCTACAAGAATTAATAGCAGGATCACTATCGAAAAACCTACATTTAGACTGACCGACACAAGCTCCCTTTACGCCGCTTGGGACAGCTAATCCCAAAAGAAACACCGAAAGTAAAACCGCAAAACTGAGTAGCATTCCTTTACTTTTTGTCATATATTTTAAAAGCGATTCTCTGTACCCACCTTCATACCTGCCGCCCAAAAAGAATTTATCTCTTGAGCAACAAAGCGCCTGAATAAATTACCCCGAGTTTCTGTTGGTATTTTCTGCCATTCCGTGTCGCTAATATAAATGGAGAGAATATTTATACTTTTTACCGCACTCCATTCTCCGTATATGGCTGGGTCATTTTCTCCCCACCCCGCCCCGCTGGAGGTTGCTTTAAAATCACGTTTAACAATAACTAAAACCAGTTTATTTTTACCGGAAACCTCCTGAAGTTCATGTTCGTAGTCTGTTAATTTTGTCTTATCAATATTTAAAGAAAAACCGGGCTTGAAGTTTAGAAAGATAATTTTGCTCGTTCCGCCTTTAAGGAAAAGACTTATTTCCAAAACTATCGCCAGTGTCAAAATACAAAAAAAGACGACCAATAGGATAGACTTCCAGGATCTCATGTATTTTCAGTATATAAACTCTTACTAATTGTTGCAACTGGTTGAGCTAACGTACGGTAAGCGGGGTGTTTTCAAGTGAAGTTATACTCTCGTAATCTTCCGGCGAAGGAAGCATGGGTGCTATGTTTAGAACTGGAGGATTCTCCGCAGCATTCCATATGAGCACCCCACTTTCGTTATGGTTTCTATCTGTTGTCTCCATTCGCACTCTTAAATTCCAGGAATTTATCAGCTGTGTGGCTGCCAATAAATTCTCCTCCGGATTTTTTTCATCGGAAAAGGCAAGCGTCAACACACCCTCCATCGTAGCACTAGTCACGTCCTTCAACATATCCTTCCGGAAAGTAAACTGAAGAACATTTTTGCCATTAATATTTGATTCTTGTACAAAAAGTTCCTCCCCATAGCTTTGATAGGTAATATATCTATTACCTGAGGCATAATTTTGACTAAATTTATGTATTTCTTCAATTGTCGGCTTATAAATAGATATTGCTATTTGGGAAAGATCAACCGAGCCTCCAGTGGGTTCTAACGTAGCATTTCCATTATATTGTCTCCTTGCATCCGGATAAATTACAGGAATCCATAAATTGTCGACAGGTCCTCCCCCATTCTGTAAATAATCCACCAAGGAATCTGCTGTTGGAAACTTATTAACAAAAGCTGTGTTTTTCGCAACCGAGTTGATGTTCCAAAGCCCTCTCACCGTATCTTCCCAATATTTCTCGAGGTATTCAGGATGTTCTTTATTAATCGTAAAAAGTCCGCCGTAGAGCTCGGCCTCATTATAGGCAATATGCCCATCGGGAGAAACTTGCCAGACATCAGAAGGCTTGTCTATTTCCAAACTTGAAATTCCGGCTATCTCCCGCCAGGGCTTGCCGTCTGCAACATAGGATGTATAGGCGAGATATTCGGTAAAATAAGTGTCCCCGTTGACAGTTTTGATTCTTTTGGTCAAAAACTGAGGAAGGCCGTTTTCCCAGATAACACCAATCTCTCCCGGAATTTCTACAAGTTCATAATTTCCCATTACTGATAAGCCATTTTCAGTTTGATTGTATGAAACTGGATAATCAAAGTACTGCTCTCCCCCATCCCCGTAGCTGTATGTTTCATAGAACAAATTTCCGCCAAGAGTCGCGTAAAGGAGCCACTGACCGCTTGGGGGATCTTCCGCATAATAAACATTGGATGTAGGGAACTTCTTTTGAATAGCCTGGTAATAATTTGCAACGGCGTCCAGTTTTTCCTGCGAGGTTCCTTCGGGGAAACCCGTAAGAACACCATTCGAATCTATGGCAATTTTCTTTGAAGGCTCAACATTTTTAACGTCCTCAACCGTAACTTCTCCGCGTTCGGTAACCGCACTCTGAGTTTCTGTGACATTGGCCCCGGATGGAACATCTGTAGGAAAAGTTGTGGGAGTTTCTGTCGAAACATTTTCGGTGGGTGTGGATGTTGCTATCTCAACAACCGGTGTGGGCATCGGCGAGGTGGCCTCGGGAGTTGTGATAGCATTTACACAACCGGCGGAGGAAAGGGTTAAGCCAACTACTTCTGCCCCGATCAGGGCTTTTCTTACCATTTTATTTTGACCGGCCCAGGCTACCGCGCCGTGGATATTCTCCAGAACTCCTTCAAAGACATCTTTTTGTTTCGGGGAAAGATTTAGTTCATGTTTGGCAGTTTGAAGCTTGGCTGCGCCGATCACCAGTCCCTCGATCGGATCTTTAATTTCCGTCTCTGAAATTCCGGTAAGTTTTACCTCCCCCATTGCTTTGAAAGGGTCGTTTTTAAGTGCCGGGGTTCTTTTATAAAGACTATCCGTTGGTTCGCAAAGGCTTCTGGCAATAGTTTGAGAGATTTTTTCGGGGTCAAAATTCAGGTCCTTATTTATTGCTTCCAAAATCAAACTTTGGGGAGAACCCAACTCTTCCCTATCTCTTGTTTCTTCGCCTTGCATAAGTATTTCTCTTGTCATTTTACTTATTCTTTTGCCCTCCCCGCAACCCCCATTCCCACCCCCTTAAAGACCGTGTCTTACAGGTCCCTATAGTTACAGGTCGTTTAACTTATCAACCCTACAAAAAACCCGCCATAGGTGGCGGGTAATCAAGTCTTTTTAAAAGACTTTGTTTTCCATAAAATTCGGTGCTTTTATCGGTATCATTTTATTAATATTTAATACTACTTTCGTTTGCGCAAATTATACTACTAATTTCTGTCACTACCAACTACTCTACCAACCACAATCCGCACCACCCCCCTTAAAGACCGTGTCTTTAAGCGGTGGTCTTTCGGTATTGTTGAATACAATAGTTTGTTAATTACAAATATGCTAATATTTATGCATATGGCCAGCAGGAACTCTATTAAGCCAGATGTACAGGATGGTTATTATCATATCTATAATCGAGGAGTTGGCAAAATGACAATTTTTGTAGATGAAGCGGATTACGGAGTCTTTTTGTCATATCTGAAAGAATATCTCTCCCCTCCTCCTGATAAAGATAAACTTCTTTACACGGTATACCTTAAAGACCGTGTCTTTAAGGGTGTCGATAGAATCCCTAAAAACTTTACTAACAAGTTGGTTTTAGTCTGTTACTGTCTTATGCCAAACCATTTTCATTTACTCATAAAGCAGCATGAAAAAGGCAGTATGAAGGACTTTATTCATTCCCTGCTCCTTAGATATTCGATGTACTTCAATAAAAAATATAAGCGAGTTGGTCCAGTCTTCCAGGGAAGGTTTAAGGCGATCCTTATAGAAAATGAAAACTATCTTTTGCACTTAAGCAGATATATTCATTTAAATCCCGGGGAATATACTGACGATTTGATAAATGCAAAGTCGTCCTACGCCGATTTTCTAAGATTGAGACATACAGCCTGGATAAATGCAGAGATCATTCTCAGTTTTTTTAACAAATCGACCTTGCCTGAATTTGATAAACCCGGAGGATATAAAAAATTTGTTGATGGCGCGAGGGAGAGTATCAAAATATTGGAAGGCTTAACTCTAGACTAACAACCCCTCTAAGACCGTGTCTTTAAGGGTGGTGCTGGGGAGAAAAAAGAACTAGATTGCGAATAGTCAGACAACCCTCTTGACATTCTACGGCACCTCCTTATACTCAATTACAGTTAAATAAATGGATACTTCTGCCGCAAGCATTGCCGTCAGTTTTGCTCTTTCAGGAAAATGGAACGAAGCAATCGATGCTAATCTTGAGATAGTAAAGTCAAACCCCGAAGATACCGAAGCCCTCTGCAGACTCGCCCGCGCCTATGCCGAAATAGGAAAAATTTCAGATGCCCGTGAAGCATTAAATAAAGTTATAAAAATTGATCCTATAAATCAGATAGCTACCAAGTTTCTCGAAAAATTAAAGCTTGCCAAAAACTACGGTGGAGCAACATCCTCCCCCACCTGCAATGAATCTTTTCTTGAGGAGCCGGGTAAAACAAAACTTATCAGGTTATTAAACCCGGGAGAGTCAGAAAATCTGGTAAATTTAGATCCCGGCGAGGAGCTTAATTTGACGGCCTATGCACATAGAGTCTCAGTAACAACACTTGACGGCAAATATGTTGGAAGGCTTCCGGATGATATTGCGGCAAGGCTTAGGAATCTGATTAAAGAGGGAAATAAATATCAGGTGCTTATAAAATGCGTTACCCCCAAAGAAATTACCGTTTTTATCAGGGAAACTGAAAAAGGTCCCGGCACAAATGGCGCCCCGTCATTTCCTCCTGAGAAAATCGAATACGTTTCCTTTACCCCACCCGAACTGGTTCATAGCGACACGCCGAGTGTTGAGACCACAGAAGAAATCCCCGAGGAGTAATCTAAAATCTTTTAGCAAACTCTTTCCCAATACTCATATCCAAATCGAATGATGTTTTGGCCGTTCCGATCTTGCAGGAAAATAGATTGGCAACTTTCTTAACCACGTCGTAATTCAATCCCGTCACAATGCAGTCACTGTCCTCAGATATCGATTTTCTGTCAATTGAAACTACTTTTCCGCCAATGACCTGAAGAATTTCTCCTAATTTTTCAGAGATACCGGGGCTTCCGGTTGCGTCGGTAATATTAACTTTTATACTTTTATTCCCTGTCTCATTATCGGAAAAATAAATCGTCAGGCGCTGGGATACGGTACCTGTCAAAACGTATCCCATTTCTCCATCATCTAAAATTTTTTTATTCAAAAACTGGCTTTTGCCGAGATCTATCGCGGACCTTCCCAAATCCTGAACCTTCAAACTAAAAAGTCCCATCTGAACCCGATCTCCGAAAGAAATATTTGTTTGCCCGGGAAAAAAAATAAAATTCAGAATATCTTTTGCATTTCCGCTCCCTAGTCCCGGATTTTTATTTTCCCAAAGAAAGACCGGGAAAAGAAAATTTTGAGTCACCGTTTCTGCCAGTAAACTTCCTCCGATTTTTTCATTCACTCCAAGTTGCCAAACATTCTTAATCCTAAAAGTGCCGTAATTTCGGGCAACATCCACTTGAGCATCTCCCGGGATAATCAAAGTAGTAACTTCGGAAAGGCTTGGGTCCAGAACAATTACTCCGACTTCTCCGTTTTTATCCTTATAGACCAATGAAGTTTTGTCTTTGCCGTTCCAGATATGGGTATTTGCTTTTAAAAATAAATAAAATACGGCAATCAGAAGTATGGGAATTAAAAATTTAAGAATTGAAAAATTCTTCTTTTCCTTTTTATTTTTTCTAGCCGCAAAAGCGGCCCGGCGGGCAGATTTCATTTTTATTTTATGTTAGCGGCTACGCGACAGCCTTAAACTTTTTGTCACCGAAGAAATTTCTTCTTTGCTCTTTCCCATTGAACCGAGAACACTTCTCACTATTGCAATAGCTGCCTCAAATTCAGGTTGTACTACTTTATCCACTTTCAAAATTTTCAGTTTTTCCCAATCCGTATCCAGGTGTGCCCGGGAGATAATTTTTGTGTCCGGCGCCACGGTCTGGACATATGCAATTAAAGTTTCCTGGGCAACTCTATCAGGAATTGCTAAAATAACGGCTTTTGAGTCTCTTACTCCGACTGCTTCCAAAACTTCAGGCTCGGTAGGGTCGCCATAAAGAACAGGGATGCCGTTAATATTTAGATCCTGAACAATGTTCTGATTGTATTCAACAACCACAAAAGGAATATCAAAACTTTGGAAAGCTTTACCAATCCATTTGCCTACCCTGCCGTAGCCGCAAATAATAATATGGTCTTTATAACCCTCTGCCTCCTCAGTGTGTTTTTCACCTGCAGAAAAAGCTTTTGCAAAAAATGGGTGTTTAACCGACAATGCCCGCATCTTCCTCCAAAAAGGAAGAACCATGTTATAAAGGATCGGTGAAACTATCAGAGTCAGGAGGGCTACAGAAATCCCGATCGATGTCTCCTGTGCCGTTAAAAGTTTAAGAGCCAATGCTTCCGAAAAAATGACAAAAGCAAACTCGCCCACTTGAGGAAGAGCGAAACTGTTGGCAATGGCAGTTTTGCCGCGGTATCCGAAAACAAAGCTGACTACAAAAACAATAACAATCTTCAAAACAAGCACAATTGCCACAAGCGCCAAAATCAGTCCGAGGTTTGAAATTATCAATGACGGCGTTACCATAAATCCTAAAGTTACAAAGAAAAGTGCCAGGAAAAGGTCCCTGAGTGGCCTTGTTTCAGCAAAAATTGCATGCTCTTCCTGAGTACCTGAAATAACAACTCCGGCAAGAAAAGCCCCTAATGTCGGTGAAATTCCAAAGAAGGAAGTTATTGCTGCGGTCCCGAGAGCGAGAGCAATCGATGCTAAAAGCAGAATTTCTCTGGAGTTAGTCGCTGCTAATTTATGGATTATGAAGGGAACCAGTTTTCTGCCTAAAATTACAACGCCCAAAATTACCAAGGCTGCTTTTCCCAAAGACAGTAAAATTTCCATTGCCACATTCCCCTGCCCGCCGGCCAAAATCGGCAGCATTACCATCATCGGAATTACCGCCAAATCCTGCACCAAAAGCCAGCCGAAAATTATGCCTCCGTGAATGGTATCGAGTTCCCCCCTGTCCCCCAGTATTTTAACAACTACTGCAGTTGAAGAAACTGAAAATCCGAGAGCTAAAATAAGCGCTGCCATATGAGGTACATGGAAAAGTCCGATAATTAAATAAGAGAAAAACGCGGTTAAGACGATCTGTATAAGTGAGCCGAAAACAGCGATTTTTAAATATTTGGAAAGCCTATCGAAAGAAAGCTCCACACCGATTGAAAAAAGAAGCAGAATAATTCCGATGTCCGCCAAAGATGAAACCTGCTTAAGACTCGGGGGCAGAATTGCTCCCACGGCAATCCCCGCAACAATAAACCCTACAAGGCTTGGAAGTTTTAAAAGTTTGGCGAAGAACCCTCCAAGGGACGCGGCTACTATTACAAAGAAGAGACCAAGTATCATGTCCATAGAATCAGTTTAGAATCTAACGTCCTGCGTGTAAAGTGGATGTGAAAGGAGTTTATCTGATCATCTTTTTTAGGACGTCAGAAAGATCCTCCGGAAGATCCGAAGAAAACTCAACGGGCTGCCCGCTTACGGGATGGATAAAGGCAATTTTGGCGGCATGCAAAAAGAGTCTCGGACACCACTTGCGGTCATTCCGGGCGGTTTTTCGGCCGGCGTAAAATTCGTCGGCGACAATTGCGTGACCGATATATTTGCAATGGATTCTAATCTGATGTGTCCTTCCTGTTTTGGGATAGAATTCAGCCAAGGTATGCCCTGCATTATTTCCCGGAAAAAACTGTAAAACTTTATAGACAGTTTTTGAGGCCCTGCCGCCGGCAACAACACCGAATCGGTCCCGCCTCCAGGGAAGCCTCCCGACCGGAACCTCAATCTCCCCCTCTTCAGGAGTCAGTTTGCCATGAACTAATGCAATATAGGTTTTTTGAACTTCCCGGGCCTTAAATTCGGCCTGAAGTTTATCAAAAGCCTCTTTTTCTTTTGCAACAATCATTACTCCGCTTGTTTCCTTATCAAGCCGGTGCACTATGCCATGACGCGAATCCGTATCGCCCGCAAGCGGATAATCAAACTGTCTTAGCCAGGTCTGGAGTACGGGTTGGTTCTTTGTGGTTCCCGCTTCATTTACAATCCAGCCTGCAGGTTTATCAATAACAAAAATCGAGTCGTCTTCGTAAATAATTTTTGGTTCCATATGAAGATTGGAATTTATTTTTCTCTTTTGGCCGCATCTTTGGCACAAAATGTGGTCTCAGGGAATGCGATAAGACGGTCCGTATCAATCATTTGTCCGCAGTCTTCACAAATACCGTATTTCCCTATTTTAATTCTGGTCAGAGCTTTTCTGATATTGATAATATTTTTTGTAATTTCTTTATTAATAGCGGATGTTCGTGCGTGTCCGAATTGCTCTTCGGCCTCCGTATCGGCAGCGGCATTATCGTAAACTCTGCTAACGTCAGAAAATGGATCCTCTTTTGTAATTTCCTTTTTTCTCTTTTCCAATGTGTGAAGCCTCGCAGACAGGAATTCGGAAACAGGTATTAATACACTAGCCGGAAAAACCGGTGCCTGCGACTTTTTCTTTAGAGTTTTCTTGGTTTTTTTTGTCATATTCTTTTCTTTCCGAGGTTAAATAAAAGGCCTATACAAATTAAAACGAGTGCTCCTGAAATAATTGCCTCAAATCTACCAACAAAGGATACCACTCCTATTCCAGTAATAGCAATCACCGTTCTGACCAAAAAGAAAAGGATTGCGACAAAAAGTCCGGTAAATCCGATTTTTCCCGATTCATACCAGGTGAAATTTTTATAATTCAAATCTATCCAATAGGCCAAAAAGATAAATACCAGGCTCGCAACAAAAGCCAAAAAAGAATTTAACGAAGAGTGAATAATTGAATCTTTAAAAAACATTATAGAGACAGTTGGCATGGCTGCAAGGATGAATGCCTCGAATGTCTCATAAAACCTGAGTTTGAATTTGGCAATCATCAAAAACATTCCCATTAAAGCGCCTAAGAAAGACAGCCAAAAAAACCATATAGGGAAAAATAATTTTGATGCCGTAAGTCCTAACACGAGTCCGACAAGTATATAGGTGGCTACCTGAAAAATCACATCGGATGAATAATCCTCCCTGAGCCTTTTCCAAAAGATGAAAAGAAAGACGATAACTCCCAAAAAACCAAGCAAAAAGTTGACTATCATGGCACAATTATACTAACATAGCTTTCACAATGCTAGAAACACCCCATGTATTTATCGGGGCAGCCATCGCAACCAAAATTCCAAACCCCCTGATCGCCATTCCCCTGGCCTTTGCCAGCCACTTCATTTTAGAAATGGTGCCTCATTGGAATCCTCATTTAAATTCAGAGACTGACAAATTCGGCCACGTAACCAAAAAAAGTACTCTGATCGTGATAGCCGACTCCTCTTTGGCTCTTGTCTCCGGCTGCTTTATTGCCTATCAAGCCTTACCCAATACGGGACATGCTATTACCATCCTTTTGGCATGTTTAGCTTCAATTCTCCCCGATTTGATCGAAGCTCCTTACTTTTTCCTCAAAATCAAAAACAAATTTATCGCAAAGTGGATCACATTCCAAAAATCTATTCAAAGCGACACAACTGTTGTTTCCGGAGCAATCACACAACTTGTAACAATCTTCGCAGCAATCTTCTGGATCGGCCACTAAAAACTTGAGGGTGCCGAGGGAGGGAGTCGTCACGCACGGAAGTTATCCCTGATTAGCGTCGACGAACAACTGAGGTACGAGTGAAACGAGTGCCGAGGGAGGGAGTCGAACCCTCACGAGGTGTTAGCCCCATAGGTTTTTGAGACCTACGCGTCTGCCATTCCGCCACCTCGGCTTGTGCATATTTTACCACGAGGCATTCCCAATTGCCGAGTGGCAAGCTCCGCTTATCATTTTGTATGTTTGGAATCTCTACTGTAAAACCTGATTCTGTCTCCCCTGAAGTGAAGCGGAAGACTTCTTAACGGACCGTTTCTGTGTTTAGCGATATCAAGCATCATATTCTCGGAATTTTCATCATCCTCCCGCCATAAAAACATAACAACGTCTGCATCCTGTTCAATACTCCCCGACTCCCTAAGGTCCGACAGCTGGGGCTTTTTGCCTCCCCTGGTTTCCACTGCACGGGATAGCTGGGAAAGAACCAAAACCGGTATTTTAAGCTCACGGGCTAAATTCTTCATTCCCTGAGAAATTTCGGAAACTTCCTGAACCCTATTTTCCAAGTTACGGGAACGTGCCAGTTGCATATAGTCAACCACCAGGAAATCCAGTCCGCTTTCTACCTGAAGCCTCCTGGCTTTAGTGCGCATTTCAAGGACGGACAAAGCCGGAGTGTCATCAATAAAAAGAGGTGCTTCAGCCAAAACTCCCATTGCATCGGAAAGTTTACTGAAATCATCTTCAGAAAGCTTCCCCGTCTTTAGTTTCCAGGCATCAATATCTGCCTGGGCAACAAGAAGCCTGTCCACAAGCTCCTCCCGGCTCATTTCAAGAGAGAAAAACCCGACGGGGCGCTTCAGTTCAACCGCCACATATTGGGCTATATTCATCGCCAAAGTTGTTTTTCCAACACCCGGGCGGGCTGCCAAAATCAATAAATTGGATTGCTGAAGTCCGGCCAAGGCATCGTCCAGGTCCGGGAAACCGGTAGGAACTCCTCTTATTCCTCCCCCGCTTTTGTGAAGTTCATCAAGTCTGTCAAAGCTCTCCGCCAGTGTGTCCCTTACGGATCTGAAAGCCTTACTGAGAGATTTTTGACTTAAAGAAAAAATGGCGCTTTCGGCCTGATCCATGGCCTCATTTGCCGCAAGACCATCATCGAGGGATACATCTACCAGTTTTGAGGCAACAGACATCAAAGATCTTTTTGTAGCCGTATCTTTTACGATTCTGCCGTAATGCTCAACGTGCGCGGCCGTGGGAACTTTATTCGCAAGTTCCGCCAGGAAAGATGAAGAACCTATTTCCTTTAAAGTTTTATTCTTTTTAAGCTTTTCCGTAACCGTTAAAACATCTATCGGGACTCTTTCTTCGTATAGGTCAATGCAAGCCTTATAAACATCTTTGAGACGCTCATCGTAAAAATCTTCCGGCAATAAAAATTCTGCAACAGCTATAACCGCATCTTTATCTATAAGCATTGCGCCGAGAACACTTTCTTCGGCTTCCTGTGAATGAGGTGGTACTCTTAGGTTTTGTTGATTAGCTGCCATTGTAATTGACACTTATACTATCTCCGGGCAGTTTGTAAAGAAGTAATAAGTAACTAAAAATAGTAGTTATTTCTTTTCTAAATCTATTACTTTCGTGCTTTGATCCTCGATTATGTCTTCTTTCTTAATCGACAATTTAGGTAGTATCTCAACGGTAAGCCCGATTTCTTTAAGAAAAGTCTCCTTAGGTTCAAGTTTGCCGAATTCTTCCTGATTCATTTCGGGAGTTTTGTAATGCATCGGCAAAATAAAATATGGATCAATCTTGGAAGCTACCTCAACTGCCTCTTTGGGCCCGATTGTGAAAAATCCTCCGACAGGGATCATTAAAATATCAATTGACCCTATTTCACTGGCTAAATCATCACTTATCGTGTGCCCCAGGTCTCCCAAGTGCGCGATTCTTAAGCCTTCTGCTTCAATCACATAAATAGTATTTTTTCCTCTCTCTTCTCCGTTTTTATTGTCATGGAAAGACCGGTACCCGATTATTGAAATGCTTTTAATCTCATATTCGCCGGGTCCTTCAACAACTTTTTTAACACCGGAAACTTTTTCGACCGCGTTATGGTCCTCGTGCCCGTGAGAAACCGTCACAATCTCTCCCTCGACTCCGGAGTATTTAAGCCCGACCATTTTAGGATCAAACGGATCGGTAATAACAGATGCTGTCTTGGTTTTAATTTTAAAGCTGGAATGCCCGAGATAAGTGATGTCCATGGTACTAGCACTCTAGCAAATCCGAAAGTTCTTATCAATACCCGCTTGTCCCAGGCTTGACTATACACCCCGGTTAAACTATATTGTGGTCTTGCATATGAGAAAGGAACTTGTCTGGGCGGGAGTAATAGGAATTTCGTTCGGTCTCATTATTGCTTTTGGTGCCTGGAGAGTCCGAACTTCAGTTGCCACCAAAGAAGACGGTAAACCCGTGCCCACAGCCACTCCCCAGTCTCTCCCCGGACAATTTAAAATTACCATCAATAAACCCGACAATTTTGATGTAGTCACGGAAAGTCCGACTAATATTTCAGGAATCACCAAACCTCTGACCTGGGTTGTTATCTCGACCGACGAAGACGATTACCTTACCCAAAGCGGTAATGACGGAGTTTTTTCTGTAGATGTTGACCTAACCCCCGGCCTTAACCGTCTGAAAGCAACCTCCGTAAATATTCAGGGAAATGTTTCATCGCAAGATATTTTGGCCGTATATTCGGCATCTTTTCAAACAAACGCAACCGATGATGCAAATAATACAGTTGCTCAAAAATTGGCACAATCCGCAAATCCCCCAAAAGCATACATCGGAACTGTTACAGATATCGCCGATTCAACAATCCAAATAAAAAGCACCGACAGCCAGATCCAGCAAATAGAAACAGGTACGTTTGACATCACTGTGGTAAATACAAAAGGAACCTCCAATAAAACCGTAAAACTTACTGACATTGCTATTGGGGACTTTATTATTGCCATGGGGTACGTAGACAAAAATGACGTTCTTAATACTCAGCGGATACTTATTGCCGATTCTACGGCAAAAACTAATATTGGTGTTTCTATGCACAATGTAGATGCTGTGACTAAAAAAACGCTGACACTGTCTCCGACAAACGGAGATGAGCCTCAAACGATAACACCTGATAAAAATACTAGTATTGAATCCTATTCTGACGGCAAAATTAGAAGCATTAAGATCACGGATATTTCAAAGTCGGACCGGATGATTACAGTTTCCGACATTACCGGTTCCCCCGCTCTCTCACGCTCCCTTTTTGATCTCGGTAGTGAATAATGCGGGAAAAAACTTGACAAAGGCAATTCCGGATATATAATAGTCTCTCGCGTGAGTTTTTAAGCCTCTCGTTCCTTGTCCCGATATATTTCGGGACAACGAAAGGGAGACTTTATGATAGAATGATAGTAACATTTTCATAAATCCGTAATTACCGGAGTCACGATCCGGGAGGAGCCCGCCAAATACGGGCCGCCGCCAAAGCGTAAAACTTGGCAGATCGATAATACAGGGAACCGAAAGGTTCCTTTTTTGTTGGTCAAAAATGATACACTAAAAATATGCAAAGAGGACCAGTTACACCAAAAGGCTTCGGCGATGTTATGCCCGACGAGGCTAAAAAGAGGCGTTTTATGATAAACGCTATTGTTCCTATGCTTGAAAAAAACGGGTTTGTTCCTTTGGAAACCCCGGTTGTGGAATTTGCCGAGACTCTCCTTGGTAAATATGGTGAGGATGAGAAGTTGGTTTACACCTTTGAGGACAAAGGCGGCAGGAAATTGGCTTTGAGATACGATCTTACCGTTCCCCTCGCCCGTTTTGTTGCCAATAACCTGGGACTTCTTAAACCCACATTCTCCCGGTATCAAATTGGTCAATCTTTCAGAGCCGACAATCCCCAACGCGGCAGAAGGCGCGAATTCACTCAATTTGATTTTGATACGGTAGGCTCTGATGATTACAAAGAAGATGCCAGGGTTATTGCCACAGCTATTGAAGGAGCCCGTGCAATCGGCCTTAATGATGCATACATTCAAATAAACGACAGAAAAATCTTCGATAAGTTGGGTATTAACCAAGATCAGGTCAGAACCATCGATAAAACAGACAAAATCGGTCTTGAGGAAGTGGAAAAAATCGTGGGCAAGGAAGTGATGGATAAACTTTCAAAAGAGCCCAAATCCGAAAGACTTTCCCAAATTTTTGCCGAGCTTACGGCTAAAGGATTTAAAGAAGAACAAGATTTTGTATTCAATCCGTTTTTGGCAAGGGGTCTTGATTACTACACCTCAATAGTCTACGAACTTAAATTAAATAAGACCGAAAAGCTGACCATCGGAGGCGGCGGAAGATATGACAATTTAATAGGAATGTTTGCGGGACGCGATATTCCGGCCGTCGGATTTTCATTCGGAATTGACCGAATCATAGATTTACTCCCCTAATTGAAAATTGATCATTAATAATTGATAATTGTGGTATGAACCCTGCCAGAAAGCGCGCATATTTTGAACTTTTTTTGGTTGCCATCATCTGGGGAACCGCGGCTCCTATTATCAAATATACTTTAGGGGGGTTCTCCCCTGCTGTTTTTGTTACATACAGATTTTTCATCTCGGCAATGGTTGCATTTGCCATCTTTGCCTTCACGGGAATAAAATTCCCCAAAAACCCCAGGGTCTTTTGGATAGTCATTTTAAACGGGTTTTTGCTTACGACCGTAACCATCGGACTTCTCTTTTTCGGAACTAATAAAACTACCTCGATCGATTCCAACCTGATCTCGGCAATGTCACCTATTATTATTGCTGTTGCCGGGGTTTTATTCCTGAAAGAACACGTCACAAGGCGCGAAAGTATCGGCATGCTCGTAGCCCTGACAGGCACCGTAATCACGGTAATCGGGCCCGTACTCAAGGTAAATGATGGATTCGGAGGTTTGGAAGGAAACTTGCTCGTTTTAGCCTCAGTCATAATAGGCGCAGCTACGGCAATTCTTGCCAAAAAAGTGCTCAGGGGCGGAGTTGACGCTTTATTTGTTACAAACATCAGCTTTATTGTCGGGTTTTTAACCATGATTCCTATTGTTTTAGCCTTAAACCCCGGAAAAGATTTGGTGTTTGAGATCGCCTCGGTCCCTCTAAAATACCATCTGGGCGTTATTTATATGGCCCTGCTTTCGGGCACTTTGGCCTACTTTCTTTGGCATAAAGCCGAAAAAACCATTGAAGTTGGCGAGGTAAATTTAATAGCCTACCTTTACCCGATTTTAGGTGCCCCTCTGTCCATCTTTTGGCTGAAAGAAAGTATAGACCTCTCTTTTATCATAGGCTCACTTTTAATTATGTCCGGTGTAGCTCTTGCCCAAATCAAGAAAAAAAGGTATACTTGATCCTTATATGAAAGCGGCAATTCATCCAAAATGGTATTCAGAGGCAAAGGTAACTTGTGCCTGTGGCAATGTGTTTACAACGGGAGCAACCGTTCCCGAAATTCACGTTGATGTTTGTTATGCTTGTCACCCTTTCTATACGGGACAAATGAAATTTGTTGACGCGGCGGGACGAGTTGATGCCTTCAGAGCCAAAATGGCTAAGGTTGGAAAGCATATCAATAAGACCGAAAAACGAAGAATTAAAGAGGAAAAGAGACTTCAGGAAGAATCTTCCAGACCCGAAACACTTAGCGAGCTTCGAAAAAGCTCAAATTAAGACCCTTTCTTACTATGAATCCGCAGCAACAATCGGCTTACCTTGAAATCAGGGGCGCGACAGGCGGAGATGAGGCTAAACTCTGGGGATCTGATCTTCTGCGCATGTACATCCGTTTTGCCGCAAAAAAGGGCTGGAAAGTATTCTCGGTATCGGACAACACCATAAAAATATCCGGAAACGGGGCTTATGACAGCCTCAAAAATGAATCAGGCGTGCATAGGGTTCAAAGAGTGCCCACTACCGAAAAAAGGGGCAGAATTCAAACTTCCACAGCGACCGTAGTGGTTCTTCCTGAGATCAAAGAAACCGATGTTCAGATAAATCCGAACGATCTTGAATGGTCATTTACCCGTGCGGGAGGCCATGGAGGCCAAAATGTTAATAAAGTGTCAACCGCAGTCAGACTCATCCATAAACCGACCGGTACGGTCGTAGAAGCCCGCGAGGAACGCTTTCAGGAGCAGAACCGACAAATAGCGCTTTCCCTTCTGAGAAGTAGGCTTTGGGAACGTCAGGAGGCCGAAAAAATGCGCACAATTGCAGGCTATAGAAGCGTAATCGGGCGCGGTATGAGATCAGAAAAAATACGCACCTACAATTTTCCCCAAGACAGGCTGACAGACCACAGAATCGGCAAAAGCTGGGGAAAACTCGAATCCATAATGGATGGTGAACTTGACCGCATAATTAACTTGATTGTCCCAAAGTCACACTGACTGTTTTTGTTTGTCCCCCTCTCCAAATATCAAGCTTTATTGTATCCCCGGGTTTTTTACCGGAAATAAGCTTACTGAGGGCAGAGGTGTCCGTGCCTACGGGGTTCCCGTCAATTTTATAAATTATATCCCCCGTTTGGATTCCTGCAGTCTCTGCGGGAGAGCCAGAAATAACATTTACAACATTATTAGCTCCTTGGGCAACTGCCACATTAATTCCGATTTAGTGGGCATTTGAGCCGATACGGTTATAACTGAAGGTCCGACGCTTTTAACTACTTTTTCCTGAAAATTTACTTAAAAAAGTTTGATAGCAGTGTTAAGCTGGGCATCTTCTGTGGCGTTATCAGGGTTTGAGACAGAAACGTCAGGAGTCAAACCTGTATTGTGAACCCAGTTGCCATTCGGCGTCAGCCATTTTGCAGTTGTAATATGGACTCCGCTTCCCCCAGTTATATCGAGAGGTTCCTGGATCGTCCCTTTTCCGAAACTTTTATCTCCGACAAGTTTAATCCCCCGGTCATCTCTTAAAGCTCCCGATAAAATTTCGGAGGCCGAGGCACTTCCCCCGTTAATGAGAACTACAGTTTTATAATTTTCGAGCCTGGGAAGAGTAGTCGATTTATATTCCTGTTTTGTTCCGTCCCCATTTTGCTGAATTACTACCGTTGTACCTGTCGGGACAAAATCGCTAGCCAGATCAATTGCTGCTTGCATGTACCCTCCCGGGTTATTTCTAAGATCAATAATTACCCCTGCCACACCTTTTTTGGTAATAATTTCCGTCACGGCCTTGTCCCATTCACTCTTGGTTTCCGCGCCAAATTCACTGATTTTGATTCGGGCAATATTAGAGTCTGCCCCTTCCCATACCAAGGTAACCGAAGGAACGTCTATCTTTTCTCTGGTAAGTTCAACCACAATCGGATTGGAATTTCCTTCCCTAAGAAGGGTAAGCGTAACTTTAGTTCCCTCAACACCGCGGATATAAGTAACAGCCGTATTTGTGCTCATTCCTGTGGCATCCACATCTACATTTTTAGCCGTATCCGTGATCTTAATTATGTAATCACCGGCTTTAATTCCGGCTTTTTCAGCGGGTGTTCCGGGAAGAGGTGCAATAACTGCCAACTGTCCCCCTTTGTAGCCAATTTCAATTCCTACACCGCTAAAAGAACCGCTTAGATTATCGTTTACAATTTTGTTTTGTACGGGAGGAAGAAATGTGGTGTAAGGATCCCCGGCCGAGGCAACCATTCCCTCAATTGCACCATAAACCATCTGGGAAGGAACAAGCTTGGATTTATCGTAGTACTTTTGAGTCATTAAGTCCCAAACCTGCCAAAAAAGACTCATATCGACGTTTTTATCGGGAGGAACAAGCCTGTTTATATTTACCGTGAGGGTTTTTGTTACCTCTGCCCTATATCCTGCAATACCAAGGTAGTAGCCTCCGGCAAAAACTCCGATCAAAATGAAGATGGACAATATTATCCGCCTGGCCTTCAGAAAGTTAACTTTTAAAGACATAAAATATATATTACCCTGAAGAGCGGTTTCTCTCAAGTCTTAAATTTGCGGAGTATATGGAAGAAGTGCAAGATGTCTTGCTCTTTTGATGGCGACTGAAATTTTTCTCTGGTGTTTTGCACAAATTCCACTTCTGTCCTTACCCAAAATTCTGCTCCTATCATTCATATATTTAGACAGCACATCAGACTCTTTATAATCAGGCTGTGTGTGAGTCTTACAGAAAGGGCAATTCCTGGGAACTATCACTTCTATTATTCTTCTTCTTTTTTTAATGTCTTTTTTCTTTGCCATTTTTTATTAAATTCTTAAAACGGGATATCTTCCTCACTTGGTTCTTCAGGCGTTTTCTCTTCTTCTTTTTCCTCTTTTTTGGCTTCTTTCTTTACTGCCTTTTTCTCCTTTACCTCTTCCGGTGAAACTTGAGGTTCAATCCCCTGTTCCGGAATATCTATTGCCTCACCCGTATCTTCTCTCTTGTCCAAAATAACCATGTCATTTATAACAACCTCTGTTCTTTGCTTTTGAGTTCCGTCAGTACCCTGCCAGCTTCTGGTTTGGAGCCTACCTTCAACGTAAACTTTCCTGCCTTTTTTCAAAAGCTGTGCACAAATTTCTGCCAATTTGTTCCAGGCAACGATGTTGTGGAAATCAGCTTCATCCTTTTTCTCACCGCTGTCTGTGGTCCAGCTTCTATTGGTGGCTACCCCAAAAGTACAAACTGCGGTTCCGGCAGGGGTGTAGCGCATTTCGGGATCCCTTGTAAGGTTTCCGATAAGCATTACTTTGTTTAAACTTTTGGCCATATTATTTTTCTTTATTAATTAAGAGATACCTAATTATATCAGCATCATTCCTAAGCTTCTCATTAAGATTCTTGGCGCTTTTCGGATCCATTTCTATATCAAAAAGCAGGTAAAGTCCTGTTTCACTTTTTCCGATTTTATAAGCAAGTTCCTTTACTCCCCATTCCTTGGATTCTTTAATAGAACCTTTGGTAACGGCCAAAATCTTTTCCAAATCTTCCGTAACTTTTTTCTTTTTAGCGGCTCCTGCTTTGCCGTCTAAAACCAAGGTCAATTCGTATTTATTCATGCGCAAAGTATACTTGATTGCAGAAGAATTGTAAATTGTTAATTGGTAATTGATCAGGCCCCAATCTTAAACTCCACCACGTCACCATCCTGCATAATATAGTCGCGGCCCTCACTGCGGACCTTGCCAAGTTCACGCGCGGCTTTCCAGCCTCCCACGGCCACAAAATCGGCAAAAGAAACAACATCCGCCTTGATGAATTTCTTAATAAAATCTGTGTGGATTACACCGGCAGCCTCCTGGGCATTAATTCCGGATTTTATGGTCCAGGCTCTGACTTCTTTTTCCCCGGCCGTCAAAAATGTTGCCAGCCCCAGTGTGGCAAAAGCTTTTTGGATCAGTCTCTCAAGCCCGGATTTGGCAATTCCAAGATCCTGCATGTAAACTTTTTGGTCCTCGGCAGAAAGTTCCGAAAGCTCACTTTCCGTCTTTGCACAAATTACCGCTATTTGATCCTTATCAACCCCCAGCTCACCCGCATATTTCTCTTCGATTTCGCCGCTTTTGGCCAAATCACCCTCGTCAACATTCAGAACAACTAAAAATGGTTTTTTGGAAAATAGCGGTAAATTTTCCGGGTCTGCATTTTTTTTCTTAGAATGCTCCGCAACCATCTCATCATCAGAAAGCTGCAGTTCCAGCTTTAATATTTCAAAATCAGACATGGGATCCTTTACACCTTGTTTGATAATATCGGGGTCAGTGAAGGCACGGAGTACATAACAAATTGCAGAAGTTTCTCTAATATGGCTTAAAAATTTGTTTCCCAAACCCTCTCCTTTTGAGGCACCCTCGATAAGTCCGGCGATATCAACGAACTCGACTGTGGCGGGAACTTCAGGAGGAAGACTGCTCAAACTCTCGGCATTTTTTGTCACCTCGGCAAGTTTTGTCAAACGTTCATCGGGAACCGGAACTATGCCGATATTCGGCTCAATTGTGGCAAAGGGAAAGTTGGCAACGTAAGCCTGCTGCTTTTTCAGAAGTGCATTAAAAAGCGTAGACTTCCCTACGTTAGGTAAACCAACAATTCCCACAGAAAGACTCATAGGCGTATTTTACCACAACAACCAGTACAGCAATTACGATTACCTTCCGGCACTTTTATCCCTATTTCTTATCATATTTATACCGATTAGTTTCTCTTTCGATAATTCTTTTCTTTATCAAACTTCCATGGAACCTGTCTTCCCTGTATTTTTCAATCTGCCAAAGCCTGGCTTTTTCAATCACATTGTCCACGGCAATTATATTTGCATTGCCGTCTTCAATATCATCTATAAAAATAGCTCTACATTCAACGCCCTCAACATATAACACTAAATTCCCATCTACAATTCGGGAGTCCAACTTTGTAGTCATTCCTAAAATTTCAGTTACCACCCCTTCACCACTCGTTATCGATTGCACAAGAATATTAGGCCTAATCTTTGTAATTAGATCAAATTTATCAGTAGTTTTCTTAAAAATTAAGTTTACATATGGTAAGTGTGCTACTGTTTTGGCTCTTTTATCGTAATCCACGATAGTGCCAGTGGTATTCTTGTCTTGCACCCCATTGTCTGCCGCAATTTTTACCTCCAAATCGCCGGGTATACCAACGATTGTAAAATCTCCCAATGAACTGATAAGTGATAACGATTCGGCATGTTTATAATGGAAAATATCATAAACCCCTGTTGTTAGGACAACCACATTACCCGCATCTCGTTGCAGTTTTGAAATGACCGGTACCCTATCATAATCAACAATTTTGTAATAAGGGGCTACCGGATTAAACTCGTTTTCTAGATTAATCATAAATTATTAATTTTGATTATTGGATCACTATAAACTATATCTGATCTTTCGATAATTCTTTTTTGAATGATTTCTGCCAGATTTAGCAATCTACCATCATTTATATATCTACCCAGATTTTCATAATTAAGATCTGCGATATTCTGTCCATCAGCAACTCTTGTTAATATCTTGTGGTATCTAAAACCAAAGAAAATTGTTTCTTCACCATCTCCGTATCCCGGTAAAAAATACGTTGGTAAAAAGTTTGAATGTGAAAAACATTCGATATGTGGACTAAATGCAACCTCAGCACCTGTTTTCTTTGGCGGAAGCATGGTCACGAGTTTGTCAGAATTTTTATCTAAAATATCAAAATTCTCAGTGTTGCTGTAATAATCAAAAAGTTCATTAAGATTGATGCTATAGTTATCCTCTTCTTCGTTGTTGGTATTTCTCCACACAACAATTGTAGAGGTATATTGTTTATCTTCCAACCGTCCAAAATCCGGCAAATCCACAAATCTAAAACCGGTTGGTTTATACCCTAATTTGTTAGTACAAATGCTCAACTCACGTAAGTTTGGGTTATTTCCCCCACCCTTCCCCTCAAAATTGGCCACAACTGAACAATATATGTGTTTGCACCCAATTTCACTGGCATATTCAAGGGCTCTTTTGTTTGCAAGGTATCCATACCCTAAACCCCTGAATTCAGGATCCACAGTGACTCTGTGTACAGAAGCATAGTAAGGGAGATTAGAATGATCAAGTTTCTCTATGCACAATGTGCATGTTGCGATAAGCTTATCATTTACAAATATCGGCAACAATTTTACGTTATCTTTATTAAGCTCTGTTACTAATTCGTCATGATTAAGATAATGTTTCGCGAAAGAACGTAACATGGTTTCGTAGAATTGATCAAAAATAGCAACACCTTTTTCAATCGGAAGAAACTCTTTCATGGCTCATAGTGTATCACGCTATATCAAGTAATTTAATGCAGCTAATGAAGCTGAACTTCGAATGATGCCATTCTTAGCCATCCTAAATACAGTCTCGAGTTTTACAAACCTATATTTCAGGTCTGATTCTGACTCATCCAATTTTCTTTCAGATTTCACTAGGTTTGATAATAAAAATACATTTACCTTTTGCGTAGAAAACCCCGGCCATGTCCAGTAACTACCCACCTGTTTTATTTCCAAAGGTCTAAAACCAACCTCTTCAGTAAACTCACGGACAGCAGCATCTTCAGGACTTTCATCGTCATTTATAAATCCTGTAGGAAATTCCCAAAGATCCTCATTGGCCGGATATCGAAATTGTTTAACAAGACAAATCTTATCTTTATCAAGCGCTAGAATTAATACGCAATCACCCCGTATAGCAATTTCATGTTCTGCCTTGCTACCATCAGGTTTTACAATCTCATCCCTGTTAATAGATACCCACTTGCCCTTATATCCATTACTGGAATTTATAACTACGGCCTTTTTATTCATGTGTGAGTATTTTAACATCTGAGCACTAAAAAGTCCTACTTTTTTGAAGAATCCGAGGCAAGTTCTGCATTTAAGAGGGTGATGTTTTCAAATATCATTGCGTGATCAATGTATTCAATAAGTCCTTTTTTCTCAAGTTTGGCAATTTCAATACCCGCCGTCTCGCGGGCAATACCTACCAGAGTTGCTATATCTTGCTGTGTGAAGCGATGGCGAACAATAACGCTTTCACCCTGTTCTTCACCGAAGTGTCTGGCAATATAAATAAGAATCGAAACCACTCTTCTATAGGCATCGCTGAATACCAAATGTTCCATCCGGGTCAAAGTTTCCGCATAGCGTTCAATCAGGTCGCTTAAGAGTGCAAAAATAATAGCCGGTTTATCTTTAATAAAGTTCACAACTTCTTCCCGGGGCGCGCGTCCGACCTCAACAGGCGTCAAAGCTTCAAAATAATAAACATTGGGAGTACCGTTTATTGCCCAAACTATGGGAAAATAGATTACCGGTTTAAGTATGTGAAGTGTGAGCTCGTAGCCGTTTTTGGAGATAATATATTGCCTTACATATCCTTTTGTTAAACAAAAAATACCCTGAGGTTCATCATCCGCCCTGACAAGAGTTTCCCCTTTCTTATAACTTCGAATTTTAAACTGTTTATAAAACTCTTCGAACTCTTTAGTTTTTGCTATGTACATCGCGCTTTTTGGGAAGTTGCAGCACTATTATAACACGAGAAAAGGTCCCGCGGCACTCCGCAGGGACCTTAAAACGACCGGCCAATACCTTTATCTTTTACGTATCATGCGGCCGATATAAATAACAACAACTGCGCCGATCACGGCGACAACAAGACTCCTAAGATCAAATCCCGTTACACCAGCTTGTCCGACCAAACCCATGAGGAAACCTCCCACCACGGCACCGACAACACCCATGACAATATCCATTAGTGTTCCCTGACTGCTATTAGTTTTCATTACCACTGAAGCAATCCAACCGGCAATGGCTCCAAAAATTATCCAGAGTACAATACCCATAGTTTCTATTCACCCCCCTTCATATTTTATGTATCATTTAATCTGTCCGTGAAGTTAAAACTGTCCACAAATCCTTAATCAAACTTTCCTTATAGATCCACTGCAACACATTAAGCGAACTGCGCTTTTCGACAATCAAATTCTTCCGGAAATAACTGGCCGGCAAACCTGATTCACGAAACACCTTACTTGGCAAAGAAATTGTATTCATGCCAAGAGTATATCCGTAAATTTATCTAAATTCTGTAATGCGGATTACAAAATGTAACCATATATACGACTTCAGTAGCTAAACGAGGCCTAAGATGTTAATATTCCGCCAGAATGACTGAACGGGAAAATGTTGGGATTTCAGAAATCGGAAGAGAATTTTTTGTAAGAGGGCCTACTCCCGCCGTCTGCCAGCCGAGAGGCTTTAACAGGTGGTGCACACTTCCCTATCCCGACCACAAGAATGGCTGTCCCAATTTCGGCAAACGCGCCGATTGCGCACCGTTTGCCCCCTACTTTTTAGACGCATATAAACCCGAGGTTCGTATCGCTTTTATGCGTTTTAATTTTGAGGAATATCTTAAAAGAAAAAGAGAGATTCACCCCGATTGGACAGAAAGAGCATTGGTAAATCCAAGGCACTTTCAGGGACACGTTGTCAGTAAATTTAAAGAATTTGTCAGTTCCCAAATGGAAACCCCGGAATATAAAAATTATCAGGTAATATATAGTCCCGAGGCAATGGGAGTAAATGTACACCTGACGGTGCGGGGCGCGGGAGTGGAGCTTGAGTGGCCGCCAAGAAAAGAAATGTATAGGGTTGCGCTTCTTGCAGAACCTTTAACTGCATAAAAAACTAAGAAGGTAAAACAGAGAAGCTGGCTAGCATATATTGATGGTTTTTAGGCCGTCAATTCTCTGTTTTTTGATGCAATGTGCACTATTTATTTAATCCGAGGCCAGGATGAACATTGGCAAGACGATAATGACCAGAGGGATCAAATCCGAAGTCTTGAATGACCTCATAGTTGCCCCAGATGGAATATCCGCCGTCTAGCCAATAAGGACTTGCCTCACCACCTGAACCAACCCAGATCATTTTGTAGTGCCAAACGCTTTGGGTGCCATCAGGATTCATTCCGTTATATTCATTGGTTGTCCAAGCACCTGCGCAAAATTCAGGATCATCGTAACCGTTGTTGTTGCAGTCATCCCAAGCCTTATTCCACTTCATTACAAGGTGGTCATTAGCATAGGTTGAGTCGCCCCAGACTGCTCCGTCAAGGCTACCATCAACACCATCAGCGGGACCGACAAAAATACCGGCAACGTCATTGTAACCAAATTCGTCAAAACCATTAGCAAGCGCAGTGCTTGCAGTGATTGCGAGCAGGGCCACAACAAGAATTAGTGCAAAGATCTTTTTCATCAGTACTCTCCTTTTTTTGTTTAATGTGCGAGTGAGCTAGCCAGCTTCTCAGGTTGTTATTATAGTCGATTATACGGAGAATTTCAAACTACAGGATAATAAAAAGGCAGGGGTGCTTTAAACTTAAGACCCTATAGTTTGCTTTTCGCCACCTACCGGTGTTAAAATATGCGCCAGGCACTTTCAAATCCCAATATTCAACTAACCAAAGGAGGCTAGTATGAAAGTCGTAATTGAGTTCGATAAAGAAGAGTCCGAAAGCATCCAAAAACTGTTTAGTGATCAACTAAATCGTTTAATTGACTTGCTAATGGATACTGATTCTGCAGATTTTGAACTCGTCGCGAAGATACCGAAAAATAATGAAGAACTGAAAGGTATCAGTCTTTACGACTGGTATAAAGGGCGCATGGGTTTATCATCAAGGACCATATTTGCAATAGAAAGGGCAAAAATATACCCCCACAAGCTGTTCGAAATGCCCGGTCAGGAGCTAAAAAACAATATTCGCAATTTTGGCGACGTGTCGTTATCTGAGGTATACAAGGGTTTTGAAAAATTGGGATTACATAAGGAATAGAAGTGCCAACCTGAAGTTGAGCGAAGAATGTGATTAAAAAGCTGTCAATGCACAGCCAATAATTGTCATTTTCTTCTCTCGTAAATCTTCAGGTTTTTTTTTATTTTAAAAAGCAGGGGTGCTTTCGGTCCCCCTGCAATTTTCTTCGCTTAACAATCTATCGATTCTATTTCGAAAGGTTGTTACTCACTTATTCGTTTGCCTGCGTGTTCGTTAGCCTGAACGTAACTTACACACGCTCCTTGATTCTTAAATATTGGATTATTGAACGACATCCACCCTCCATTCTTGCAATCATCCTTATTGGTTGGAGGTCCTATCAATACAGGAGCCTCAGCAAAAGCTATCTTACATGAGTTCTCGATAGTCTGTGTCGAGTCGGTCCAGTCGGATTTATTTCCGGCCGCATCAACAGCACGTACCATAAAACCATAATTACCTACCGACGGGGTGTACCCAGTATCACCATACTCAGAACTCGTAACTAAATACCCTGTGATCAGAGACGGCCAAGGCCATCCTCCTGGTGGATTGAAAGATACATATTCGTAATGATCAACGACTCCACTATTATCGGTTGAGTCATCCCAATCCGCCTTAACAGCACCCGCAACCAAATCTGTAATGGTACTTCCGCATGCGACTGTTCCATCCGATCTATTTACCCAATGTAAATTCTGAGGAACAGTGGGTGCTTGCGTATCAAGCAAGGTGAACTGTGATGTTAAACGAATGTCTAATTCGCCACCATCCTCTGTGGGATTGTAGATAAAGCAATACATACCAGGTGTCATTGCTGACATGTCTCCATTAAAGGAAAAGGTCTGGTTTGATAAATCACTTGTATTGATCGTTGCTACATCTGAATGACCATCCACGTTGCCAAATACGGTGTTTGTATTAACAGCGCAGGTACCTTGTCTGACTGCCCATTGAATTGGACCAGCTTCATCATCATTTAAGTATGCTGTAAAACCCACCATTCCACTTACTGTTGTTCCTTGTGAAGGGCCTGTTATAACTGCTGATCGTGGATATGGATCAAAAGTATAAATATCGCTACCTATCTTAACATTGTCAAACAAAACAGTTTGATTACCCCCTGCCATTGCCCAACCACCATCGGCGGTTAGTTGGATTCCTGTTACTGAGTGACCACTAAGCAAGGCTAACGCTTGTGCATAAGTACTATATTGAACTCCCCCAGCCAGTTGGCTTGTGTCAAATACAGTATCTGTTGAACTTATAAAATCTTCTGTTGTTAACCAGGTATCGACAGTGCATCCAGTAAAGTTTGGCGGTGCTCCTAAATAAACAAAAACATTTTTAGTGTCAATGTTAATTTGGAATCTTGGTGATCCTCCTCCGCAATTGCCGGCTGTAATTTTGTAATCAGTCATTAAATGGGTCAGACCGTCAAAAGTTAGCCCCGCAGGAACTGAAAAATCTACTCCACCCCACGCTGGTGGAGTTGTATCCGACGTTACTTGGACTGCATTAACGGGATTGCCTCCCGGGACAATAGCTGCGTCATCATAAAGAGAGTATGAAACAGCGGAAACTGAACCTACAAAAATGAATGTTAATAAGACTCCGCTTATTATTGAAATTAATTTTTTAATATATATTCACCTCCTTCTAATACCTGTCTTTTGGCACCTCTGGTATCTAGTGCGAAAGCTTTTTAAAACAAAAAAGCCACCCCGAAAGGTGGCTAGACATAACAACTAACAATCAAACTGATTGCAATTGTCATGGCCCATAATGACAAGTGAAAACCCGAAAGTCAACATATCAAACAGACACAAATTTGAGGCTAGAAGTTGAAGTGCTCATACCCGTGTTTTTCCACAAAAGCATCAAATGCAAAGTACTTTTCACTCATGTTTAAGTCCCCGTTCAAAAGCTCGTCAACCAAATTTTTAACCTCCGCAATTCCTATGTTCAAATCCTCCGAGGACTCTCCGGCTACACTTACATATTCTCCGAATATATGAAGCATGTCCCAAGTTACGATTCTTCTTACCAAAAATTTATAAAATTTGTTCTTTTCGTGCCCGCTTCCCCTGCGCGCAATGGGAAGACCGATTTCATTCCTGAGCCGATTCTTCATAGTCCTTACTTCCTTGCGTAAAGCTTTGTCTTTATACCCGCCGAGGCGTCCGTTAAGCATCTTACCCACCTTCATGACTTTTTGATCATAGGAATCATCAAAAACCAACTCAAGCTGCATTCCTTTTGGTAGTCTGTTCGTATTTAGAGCAGCTTTTTCAGGAGGTTTTGACTGCTTCGGCGTTTTTGTACCTGCTCTCCTCTTTTTGACCTTCAGATTCGGAACCGGGGTAAGTTCTTTTTCTCTTTTTATTATTCTGGCTTTTAGCTCCGGGTTTTCCCCCGCTTCCTTTCTGAGGGCCTCAATCCGTTTTTTGTTTTCCTCGCTCAAGTCTGAAGTTTTTATTCTGCCGAGGTTAATGTGTGCGGTAATTTCGATTGCATTACTTTTCTCAATTATTTGGGGGTCAATTTGGCGCGCTTTTGATTCCTCTTCCAGCTCGTGCTGTCTTTGCCGGACTTTTGCCTCAAAGACTGGATCATCAAGCATTATCGCTTTGGCCCTATGCAAATTCACACTTTCCTCATCAGACATTTCCTGTTCTCTGATTCTTCCCGATTCGTAAAGCGCCAGAATATTAACCGGATCAACTTTATGTTCAGCCTCTCCTCCTTGTCTTTCGATACCGCTCATAGCCCGTAATGTATCAAATTCCAAGGGATAATCAAGTTTTTGACACAAAAAACCGGAGATAAACGTCATCTTTAATAAAACAAGATGAAGCTTAGAGCTCCGGAATTCAGAAATCTATTTCAAAAACTATTGGCTTATCCTTTCTTTGATTGCCAAGACTTTGTCGGCAAAAATGTAGGACTCATCGTATTCAGTATTAATATTGTCCTCAATGAGCGGCCCATATGCTTTCAAAGCATCTCTTTCAGATCCGTATTTGTTGATCAAACCGCTCAACATTCTGCAGCCGTAATCAACATTGAACTCAGGATCAAGGAGTTCTTTAGTACTGGGCCTTCCTGCAAAGCATGGTCCGTTTGCGCACTCGAACGTGGCTGAATAGCCGTCTTTCGGCATAATCTGCATCAGTCCAACTGCGCCATTTTCGGATAGAATATCCGATTGTCCTCCCGACTCTTGAGTCATTACTGCCAGAACTAGGATCGGATCAAGCCCGTATTCTTTCGCCTCGGTGTTAACCAAACTGCACCACTCACGGACCGAATCCAAAGCAGCCGAAGGGCAAACGACAGCTTCTTCAGTTGCGATGACAACCGGTGCGACCACTGGGGCCTCGGTAGTAACTACTACGGGAACACCTGCGGCCAGTGCTTCGGCTTTTGCCTGAGCTTTGATGCCTGAAATCAGTGAAAGTATAATCACAGCGATCACAATGATCGGTACGATTATCCATCCAATCCTCATTCGGAATTTGTATCTGAGACCGTCAAAGCCCTCCTTAAACTGTATTTCTTGCTGCCTAATCTGCCTAACGCGCGGATCCATTTTGTCCTCCTTAAGGATCAAAAAGTTCTTGAAATATTAAATTAATGTGCAAACTAACACACATTCTAAGCGCACGCCTAGATGGACGGAATTTTAACACTATAGGAGCGATTAGTCAACGTTATGGGATATTTTTATATTATGCAAAACCGGGAAAATAATATTTTTTAACTTTTCTTGCAGGCTTGTGCTAGAATAGCAGCATGAATACAGAACGCATAGCAGAGAATGAAACTCTTCGTGAGTGGGGCACACAACCCGTATTGGCTCATTTTCTGGCTGAAAATTTCGATAGGATCAATAAGATAAAAGATCCGAACTGGCAGCTTGCAGAATCGAAAATATATACTGGTGTTCTATTGTCTCAACTGGTCGGCGGCAAATCTATTGAACAAGCCACACAAGTCGTTAAAATTGACATTACTCACCGAAAAACCGACTTGGAGGATATTAGTCCCGAAGACCCGATCCTTCTTGGAATAAGAGAGTTGCTGACTAATAAATTTGGCAATGAAGTTATCCGCAGAGTAAATATTTCGCTATCAAACGGTACGGATATTTAACGGAAACTGCACGCTAAAAGTACTTCCTTTTCCGATCTTACTTTGAACTTTTATTTTCGCACCCATTTTATCCACTATTGATTTGGCAATTGAAAGTCCGAGTCCGTATCCGTCAACTTTATCTTTAGATCGGGAGGAATCGGCTCTATAAAATCTGTCAAAAATATGTGGAATATCCGCGCCGGCCATTCCGACTCCGAAGTCACGCACGATCAGTAAACCCTTTTTGGTGGTCGAAACCTCGATTTTTTTGGCTTTTCCCGAATATTTAATGGCATTTTCTATAAGTATAGAGGTAAGCTCGGACGTTGCTTCCCCGTTTCCGTTCACATAAACCGGGTTAATTTTTCCGGCAATTCTAATTTTATTTTGCTTGGCATACGCACTTACATTTTTAATGACATCGAGGACAATATCCCCCAGGTTAATTCTTTCGAATTTTAATTCTATCTCGGTATTTTCATACTTATTTAATTTTAAAAGGTAGTTAGAAAGCTTTTGAATACTATTAACATCCTCAAGATTGCTCTTAAGAAGTTCCCTGGCCTCATATAAACTCATTTTTTTATCACGAAGTGCAACTTCTATTTCAGTTTTGAGCGAGGTAAGAGGGGTCCTTAGCTCATGACTGGCATTACCGACAAACTCTTTTTGATCTTTGACCATCTTTGAAATTGGTTCAAGAGTCTGCCCTGCCAAAAAATATCCTCCGAGGCCTGAGACAACCAAAATTGAAAGATTTACTAATGACAAATACCAAATAACCCTTGCTCTGGTATGTTCAAGAGTTTCCCAGTCCTGCAAATTATTTTCCGGAGGGATCGGCAAACCCTGCTGAATCAGGAAAGTGCTGATTGAATCCACTCTTTGCTGTCTCAGTTTCTGTGAGTTATCTAACCGTGTCAATTCCTGATTTGCGCCTGCGTAAACAACAGCCGAAAAGCTCAAGCTTATGGTCATAATAATCGCTAGATACCAAGCAGTGAGTTTTATTCTGGCTTCCTTAAACATTTATTCGATTTTATACCCAAATCCCCTTACGGTTTTTATTATATCGGAACCGATTTTATCACGAAGATATCCTACAAAGACCTCCACAGTATTAGGTAAAATATCTGCTTCATAATCCCAAACGTGGGCAATTATATTCTCTTTAGAAACAACACGCCCTGTATTTCTCATCAAATACTCCAAAAGCGCAAATTCTTTTCTGGAAAGCTCTATCTCCTTATCGCCTTTTTTAACCTCAAACGTGTTGGTATTTAGGGTCAGATTCTTCACTTTCAATTCCGTACTCTGGGTTTCCTTGGGTCTTCTGACAAGAGCCCTAATTCTGGCCAAAAGCTCTTCAAACGCAAATGGTTTTACAAGATAATCATCGGCGCCGCTATTCAGGCCTTCAACCTTATCCGTAATTTCGCCGCGGGCGGTAAGCATTAATATCGGAGTGTTGTTGCCGTCCGCTCTCAATTTTTTGCATATTTCCATTCCGCTCATTTTAGGAAGCATCAAATCAAGAACTATTGCGTCATAATCCTCGGCGGAAGCCAGATCAAAACCTTCTTCACCGTCGTAGGCAACATCAGTTGCCCAAGTTTCCTGTTCAAAACCGCGTTTTATGGAGTTTGCAATTTTGTGTTCGTCCTCAACCACAAGTATTCTCATATCAAGCTCACATTATACTCCAAAGCTGAATATTAACTGAAAATATTTTACAGTCAAATAATAAAATTAAATCAAGTGTTGATTTTTCCGGGCGTTTCATACAAAATTTTCCAGATGACCAAATACAAGGCATATTTCGACAAAATGGTTTCGGAGAATAAAGACGCCTTTGATAAATTTACCAAGGCGCATTTTGAATACTCTATCGACCAGAATAAAAACCAGGAGGAATTTAACCTTGTGGGAGAGCAAATACTTAATATTATTCATGAATGGGAAGACAGGCTTTGCAAAACTTCCGAGGGGGCAGGTTTTGGAAAATACACCAGTAACCTAGCGGAAAAATTCCAAGCAGAAATTAAAAGTCACTTTCCCCTGATCGATCACGTAGGAATAGTTGTCAACAAATTCTCAATCAAAAAAATAAAACTCCGTTAAAGCACCAGAAGTATTGAGCCGATTATAACCAGTATCCCTATCCCCGCCCCGACTATTGTCGCCCAGTTTGTTCCGGTAACAGGAATGGGTACGGGTGTCGCAGTTCCTGTAGGTGTAGCAGTCGGAGTTGAGTTTGTGTTCGCTCCCCCTGTTGGGGTTGCTGTGGGTGATGCGGTAGGTGTCCCCGTCGGTATCCCTGTCGGCGTCCCGGTTGGTGTCCCCGTCGGAGTCTCTATGGGAGTTTCGATAGGAGTCCCTGTAGGAGTCGCGCTCAGGGACGAACATAGTGTGGTATCCGTTATCCAGGCCGAACCGATCGATGGACAGCAATATGTAACACCTCCGCAAGTAGCGGTTGTTCCCACATTAACAATTGTTGAACAGCTGATGTCCTGAGGAACATCACCGTTTGCGGAACTAAAACAACTCCGGAGAAGAGCCGGTTCTCCTGCTACAGGACAGGCCTCTGCTGCGGGGCAGACCAAAGCCTCCTGGGCTTTCTCTTTGAGATTTTGCTGCTGTCTGACAAGATAAACCCCCGCCGGGATACTTATTGCCAAAAACAAAACGACCAAAGCTCCGATAATGAGGCCCTTTTTATCTCCCTTGCTCTGTCTTGAAGATGTCACAATGCTAAAATTTGATTGGTTGTTCTGTTGTTCCATGGGTCAATAATTCATTATCTCATAACTGGTCCACCACTTGTGGCGTTATTTCAGAGAAACCCTCGACGGTAAAGTCAGCTTTCGAAAGAGTTGCCAGATCCTTCTCGCTCCCGGCAATAGCTACCGCCTTCATCCCGGCCCTATGTGCAGCCTCGACTCCTGCAGGCGAATCCTCGATCACCAGACAGTTAGCCCTCTCGACACCAAGTTTGTCGGCAGTTAGGGTAAAAATATCCGGATCAGGTTTATTAAAAGCGACCTCCTCGGAAGTTGTAACAACATCAAATAAGTCATGTAAATTTGTGATATCTAAAATTTTATCCGTTTGCTCCCAGGTATTTGAGGTTGCCAAGGCAACCTCTACGCCGCTATCTTTAAGGTTATCAATAAATTCATCAAATCCCGGTCTGACAGTCACCTCGCCGATCGTCTGTAGATAGGCTTCCTGAGTTTCATTGGCAAGTATGAATGGGGTTTTCCCCGTATTTATGGAGTATTTTTTGATGAAGATATCCCAATTTTCCTTAACTCCAATTCCTTTTTCCTGGGGATATTCGGTTTTAGAATCAATTCCGAGACTTTTTAAGACTTTATTGAATGCCTTTCCGTACTCGTCTTCATCTTCCAGAATGGTACCGTTGAGATCAAAAATTACGGCAGAAATTTTCATAATGCTAATTTATTTAAGTTATATCCTTGTATCCGACACATCAAAACCACGGGATTTAATTTCGTCACGGATTTTGTCGGCTTCTTCAAACTTTCCCTCTTTTCTCAGATTGTCTCTTTCGTCAATCATCACCTGAATTTCGTCCGGAATTTCAACTTTTATCGTCGCCGGTTGAGAAAGGTTGAGACCTAAAACTTCATCAAAGGTCATCGCCAAATCATATTTATCCCCTGAAGGAATATTGCTTTTCAGCATCTCCCAAAGTACTGCCAAAGCCTTAGGAGTACCGAGATCGTCGCTTAGCGCTTCCAAAAAACTATTACGGAAGGCCTCCACTTTTCTCTCCTTTTCTTCAGATAATACGATCCTGTCAGTTTCCCCTTTCAGAGAATTCACTTGGCTATGGAGCCTCTCCAAACCGTTTTGTGCCGCTTGCAAAGAGTCCCAGGTAAAATTTATTGTGTCGCGGTAGTGTGCACCCAGGAACAAATATCTGAGAGCTAAAGGATCGAATCCTTTTTTAACAACATCGTCTATGGTATAGAAATTGCCCAAACTCTTACTCATCTTTCTGCCGTCTACCATCAAAAAAGCCGTATGTAGCCAACACCTCACAAGGGGTTTTTTGCCGGATGCAGCTTCCATTTGAGCTATTTCAGCCTCGTGATGCGGAATTATAAGGTCCACTGCTCCTCCATGAATGTCGTACTGCGGTCCGAAAAACGTCTCCGTAATTGCAGTGTCCTCGATATGCCATCCGGGACGGCCCTCTCCGATTTCAGTTTTCCACGACGGCTCATCAGGTTTTGAAAACTTCCACAAACAAAAATCATTCCAACCTCTTTTTTGTTTATTTTCGTCTATCCGAGATACCGAGTCACCCTGTTTGAGTTCGGTTCTACCGGAGAGTTTTCCGTAGTCCGGAAACTTAGAAATTTCAAAATATATACCGTCATCAATTGTGTAGGCATATCCCTTCTCAATTAAAGATTTAACTTGTTTGACTATTTGCTCTATGTAGTCGGTTGCCCGCGCATATTTTGTAACTGAAGTATTGTTGAGTCTCTGCATGTCCTCCATATAAAGTTTTTCGAACTTTTGAGATAGGTCTTTCCACTCAACATTCGATTCGTTGGCGCGTGCCAGAATTTTATCGTCAATATCAGTAATATTCTGAAGATAGAAAACATCAAACCCTACAAACCTCAGAAATCTGACCAGGAAGTCAAATTGCGTATAGGTTTTTGCGTGTCCGAGATGGGAATGATCGTAAACTGTGGGTCCGCAGACAAAAAGATTGATTTTTTTGTCATTTATAGGCTCGAATCTTTCCTTTGTTCTGGTTAGGGTATTGGTTAAATAAATATCAGCCACTGCTCAATTGTAAATTGTAAATTGTAAATTGTAAATTAGCCTGATGGGGGGACCGGTTTTTCAACTCTGGTTTGCTGTTTTTCCGCCTCATGCTTCTGCCCTGCCCCGAATCTGCGGCTGGGTTTACTATGGATAGTAGGTACTTCGCCCACACCTTCACTGTACTGAGCTTCCTGTCTTCGGATTTTGAAAGCTTCCATTTGCGCTTTCAGAACTTGCTTCTCTTCCATAGAAAGCCCGGGATAATCCTCAAGCGGGATTTCCTCCCCCTGAGAAATCTTTGCCTGTAAATCCGTGACCAAATCGTGTTTTTCTATATCTCCGATTTCTTTCTGAAGTGCCTGAATTCTGCGGTTTGCAAAGGTTTTATCCTGAAGGTTATCTTGCTCAGCTTGAACATCAGGAGTTTCTTGATCCGGTCGGGGAAAATCAACATTCGCAGGAGTCGGACCCCCTACCATCTGCTCACCCGCATCTTTTAATATCTCCAAGGGCTCGTTCGCAATCTGTTTTGCCATACTTTTGGCAATATCCTGGGCAGTTTTATTCATAATTTAAAGCTCGCGTCTTCCTTCAATTGCCTGAGTTAGAGTTACCTCATCAGCGTATTCCAAATCCGCTCCCGTCGGAATCCCCATCCCCAACCTGGTAATTGATAACTCCGGGTTAATAATTGACAACTGTTTTTTAAGATACATTGAAGTTGCCTCACCCTCCATTGTCGGATTTGTTGCAATTATTATTTCCTTGACATCATCTTTGCCTTTCTTCACCCGGTCCAGAAGATCCTGAATATAAATTTCGTCCGGTCCGATATTTTCCAGAGGGTTAATGGCTCCGTGCAAAACATGATAGACCCCTTTGAATTTGCCGGTTCTTTCAAAAGCCAGAACGTCCAGAGGTTCTTCAACTACCATAATTACCGAGTGGTCGCGGGCCGTATCCGAGCAAACCGAGCAAGGGTCTGTTTCATTTACGTTTTTACAAACCGAGCAAAGAACCGTATCTTTTTTAAGTCTCGAAATATTCTCCGAAAAATCATCAAGCTGGGTCTGAGGTACATGAAGTAAGTAGTATGTCAGTCTTTGAGCCGATTTTGGTCCGATTCCGGGAAGTTTTTGAAAAGACTCGGTAAGTGCGGCAATCGGACGAGCAATCTTCATAGAAGCATTTTATCAGATTTGAAGCCTTTATTTGAGTCCACCAAGAAGGCCTCCTAATCCTCCACCCATTTCCATCATCTTTTTTGCAGATTCTTTTTGAACTTTTTTCATGGCTTCATTAATAAGATCCGTCAGCTCTTTCATATCCTCTTCGCCATTTTTAATATATCGGATTTTTTGATCTCCCGTTACAGACACTATATAGCCGTGTTTTTCTTCGGTTTGAATAATTTTCTCAAGCTCTTTTTGCAGCTCTTTTGCCTGTCGCTGCATATTCGCAACATTTTTAAATTTGTCAAACATTTTTATTAATTACTGAATATTTCTTCAGCGGCTTTTATTATATCTTTATCTTTTCCCTCAGTCAAAACCGTCTCAATTTTCGCTTCCTCAATAATTTTCTTGGGCGGGGGTTCAACTAATATGCAGCACACTTTCGTCGGAGACTGCAAAACTTTACCGACAACCTCCTCCAAAACTTTTCTGTGTTTTGCCTCTTCCAGCCTTTCCTTATGGAATTTGTAATACACCCCGAGAGTCAGAACTTTACCGTTATAAGTCATTGGCTTGGCAGCCCTTAAAAGCGCCTCCATTGAAGCATTTATGGGTTTAATAAGTTCAAGAATGTTTTTCCAGGCCCCGTCATCAACACCCATCTCTTCACCGGTGGCAAGGGCTTGACTGAAAGCGACAGAATCAATTGTCTGAGCAAGGTCACGACCATTGGAAGTCTCAGAGTGGGAAATGTCGTGGCTCGCGTCAGGCAAATCTTTTCCCGTACGGCCGGATGACGAAGCGTCTTCGCTCTCCCCACACCATGAAATAATGGCCAGTTCCAGTGGAAGCTCCTCTATCGGAGAAGATTCAATCTCCCTATATGCCTGACTCAGCAGATCTATGAGCTTAATGAGATCCTTTTTCGACAATTCTTTTAAGGTATCCTCGCCGAGACCAACCTTGGCCAAAAGAGAATTTCTCAACCTTTTTATTAGTGAGTCCATAAAAATCTCCATACTTACTCCTTTTGCCTCAAGATTTTCCAATTCCATCAAAAGCTCCTTTAATTTTTTATTTTGTAAAAGCGTCACAAATCTATCCAAATCAAAAGATTTATTTTTGAAAAGAAATTCCCCGATAGCATCTTTACCCAAATCTTCATCCTCGGCAACCAACTGCTCTAAAATTTTAATTGCATCCCTGAAAGATCCGTCCGCTGCCGCCGCTATTAAACTAAGGGCTTCATCGTCAATTTTAATTTTCTCGCCCTCCACCACTCTTTTAAGAGATCTCACAATTTCGGAGGTCATCGCTTTATTAAACTGAATTAAAGTTGTTCTTGAACGTATTGTCTCAATCAGCTTTTCAGGGTTTGTAGTTGCCAAAATAAAAACTACATGCTCGGGTGGCTCTTCCAGGGTTTTTAGGAGGGCGTTACTGGCCTCAGTGGTCAACATATGCACCTCATCGATAATGTAGATTTTATTTTTTCCGGAAACGGGGGAAAGCTTGACCGCATCGCGAAGGACCCTGACGTCATCGATTCCACGATGGCTTGCCGCGTCCATTTCAACAACATCAAGATTGGATCCTTTGGATATCGAAATACATTGTTCGCACTTGTCGCAAGGCTCAACTCCTTTTAAATTCTGGCAGTTGATTATTTTGGCAAGGATTCTTGCCGCCGAAGTTTTACCTGTACCTTTCGGGCCTGCAAACAAAAACGCGTGTGGGATCGCTTTTTTGGACAATATCTTTTTTAAAGACTCTCTGACTTCCGTCGAGTCCAACTCGTCTAAATTCTTAGACCGGTATTTAAGATATAAGGTCATTCTTTTATTCTTTGTGATGGATTCCCATCAAATGCATTGCCCCGTGTTCGATAAGTTCATAAACCCTTTCATCGACCAAAACATTTTCCTCAATTGCCTCAGCAACAGCCAGAGGATAACAGACGACAATGTCCCCTAGCTGTATTACTCCATTCGGAGGATAAACAAATTCACCTTTGATTTCTCCTGTAACAAAAGACAAAACGTTGTGAAGTTTTTTATCCTTCAGAAATTTATTTCCCAGTTCCATCATTTTTTTCTCCCCTACAATGGCTACCGAAACCTCGGCATCGGAAACTATACCCTGTTTAGTAAAAAAATCGGCTAATTTCTTTTTTACTAACGGGGTCTTAATGGGATAGTTTGACTGTTTGGTAATTAAAACCTTGATCATAACCTCTCTCTCACCAACTGGGCGACTTTCCCTCCGTCTGCATTAGGAGCCTTTCCTTTTACAAATCCTATGACTTTACCCATGTCAGCCATGCCGGCGGGTTTGATTTCGGCAACAGCTTCCTCAACAAGTTTAACCAAATCCCCGTCACTCATTTCCGGAGGTAAATACTCTGACAGGATTCCAAATTCCGCTTCTTCTTTTGCCGCACGGTCGTCTGCCCCCGCATTTTTATACATTTCGACCGCTTCTTTTCTTTTTTTTGCTTCACGGCGGATGACAACAAGTTCCTCTTCGTCGGTTAGCTCATGCTGCTTGGCGATTTGTTCATAGTTAAGGGCGGAGAGAAGAAGCCTTAGGGTTGAAGTTCTGATCTCATCGTGAGCTTTCATTGACTCACCGATTTTAGCCTGTAAAGTTTGCGTAATCATATAAGTTAAGCTTTATCTTCGTCTCTATTATACTTCTTCTTCCAACCCCCCGTCAGGTGAAAATGCATATGAAAAACTGTCTGCCCGGCATTTTCGCCATTGGCGGCAGCTACCCTAAAAGCATTAGTTATTCCGAACTTCTCAGCTATTTTTTTAGCCGTAAAAAGAATTTTACCGAGAAGCATTTGATCCTCCTCAGCTACCTCAGATAAGTTTGTTATATGTTTTTTGGGAATTATCAGAAGGTGAATCGGAGCAATCGGATTTATATTTTGAAATACAACCAAATCATCGTCCTCGTATTCAATCTTTGCAGGTAATTCCTTGCCTACTATCTTGCAAAATATACAGTCTTCCATTGGAAGTCCCAGTATAGTTTTTTCGTGAAAATTAGACAAGTGGTGTAAAATATATCCTACGAGAAGTAAGTGGTCTTTTAAATAATAAGCGCATGGTCCCGGGCGGCTACCAAAAGCCGAGGGATGACGAGGATGAAGGTTCTGGATTTTCCAGAAAATCGGACCGGCAGTTAAGCCGAGTATCAGCGGAGACCTTCCGGCAAGTTGATGCCGAAGAATTTTTCTAAAAACCTTAAAGTAATTTAAGAAGTAAAGAAAAATTTAATCAATACCACTTCAAACTTCTTCAAAATATAAATGTGCGGAATTTTCGGATACATCGGGTATCGCAGTAGTAGTGCCGCTCTTGTTTTTGATGCCCTAAAAAAGCTCGAATACCGTGGCTATGACAGCTGGGGCGTCGCTACAATTCCTGACAAATCAAAGAGCGGGATTTTTATTAAAAAGAAAATAGGAAAAATCGGAAACAATAACCTGGGCAAGTTGCCCGCCGGTAAAATCACAATCGGACATACACGCTGGGCAACTCACGGCGGAGTAACCGAGGCTAATGCTCACCCCCAATCAGACTGCACAGGCGCCATTGCAGTTATCCACAACGGAATTTTTGAAAACTACGAATCAATTAAAAAATCTTTAATTAGTGAAGGGCATAAATTTGTAAGCCAAACCGACACGGAAGTAATCTGCCACATACTGGAAGACTTCACAAAAAGCATGACCCTGGAAAGGGCGGTTGCCAAGGTTTTCAAAATGATGAAGGGCGCAAACGCCGTAGTTGCCATTGCTCATGATGAAAATAAAATCGTTGCCGTCAGGAATGGTTCTCCTCTAGTAATAGGTCTCGGAAAAAATGAGAATTTCCTTTCAAGTGATATACCGGCTCTCCTTTCTTTTACAAAGAATGTTTACTTTTTAGAAGACAATGAAATGGCAATTTTAGACGAAAGATCCGTAAATGTCTTTAACGCCATTACCGGAAAACCAAAAAAAATTACCGTCAGTAAGATCGATTGGAACCTCGGAAACGACAGTAAAGGCAAGTATCCGACTTTTATGCTCAAAGAAATTTATGAACAGCCGGGGATAATAAAAAGCATTGCCGGGAATGACCATTCAGAAATTTTAAAAATGGCGGCTCTCACTAAAAAAGCAAAAGGAATCTATCTGGTAGGCTGCGGTTCAGCTTATCACGCAAGTATTGCCGGATCATACCTATTCTCAAAAGTAGCCAAAAAACACGTCGGTAATGCCATCGGCAGCGAATTCGGATATCATCTGGATTTCTTAAATAAGGATAGTCTCGTGATAGCTATTTCTCAATCGGGTGAGACGATGGACATCCTGGAATCGGTTAAAAAAGCAAAAGAAAGAGGCGCAAAATTGGCGTCATTAGTAAACGTGTACGGCTCTTCCCTTTTCAGAATTTCGGATTATCAAATGATGATCGGCGCCGGGGTTGAAAAAGGGGTTGCCTCAACAAAAGCTCTAACCGGAATGATTTCAAATCTAGTCCTTTTATCCTATGCTTCCGCCGGCAAGACCGGCGAAGGACAAAAAGTTTTGATCCGGGCTTCCGACTCCGTTAAAAAAATCTTGTCGCCCAGATCAACGAAGTTGATCGGAATGCTAACGGAAAAAATCCGTAATGCAAAAGATATTTATGTAATCGGCAGAGGACTTTCTTACCCTGCGGCACTGGAGGCATCATTAAAGATAAAAGAAATTTCCTATATTCATGCCGAGGGACTTGCAGCCGGAGAACTCAAACACGGTCCCCTGGCATTAATTGAAAAAGGTACGCCCTGCATTGCCTTTCTGCCCGATGATGAAACGTATGGGGCCAATCTTGCCGGTGCAATGGAAATGAGAGCCAGGGGCGGATTCATTATCGGAATATCTTTTAAACCCCACGAAGTTTTTGATTATTACATTCCGGTAACCGACGCGGGGCCGGCAACTATTATTCCCAACATTGTTGTTGCCCAACTAATTGCCTACCAGTTAACAATAGAGAGAGGTTATGATGCGGATAAGCCCAGAAACTTGGCAAAAAGCGTAACTGTGAAGTAATTAGCTTAATCTTTTTAAAACCTCGTCCAGGTCCAACAATTTAATTTCGTCCGAGTTTCTTTCCTTCCACTCAATCTTATCTCCATTCCGCGCCGAGAGAACCAAACGGACGGGAATTCCGATCAGGTCCGCATCCGCAAATTTTTGTCCCGGAGGAAGCTCCCTATCGTCCCACAAAACATCTATACCGGCATCGCTCAATTTATGATAAATTTCGCTCGCCGGAGTTTCCAATTTCCAATTTCCAATTTCCAATAAATGCGCCTGGAATGGAGCCACAGCTTTCGGCCAAATAATTCCGCGATCATCATGGGAAACTTCCACCAAAGTTCCCAAAACTCTTGTGGGGCCAATTCCATAGCTTGCAAACCAAACGGGTTTTTTCAAGCCCTTTTCATCCGTGTAGTAAACATGCATTCTTTCTGCATACCAAGTTCCCAGAGGAAAAATGTTGCCGACTTCCACTGTTTTTTCCAGTTTTTTAATTTTTCCTTCTTTACAGGATGGACACTTTTCTCCCTCATTTCCTTCAAATATTTCCTTATTTACGGCATAATCACACTTATTACAGGCATAGATAATATCTTCCCCGTTTGCGTTAATTACCTGGAATTCGTGCGTATGCCTTTCGGTAAATACTCCCCCCGAAGCCTCAACTACCTTAAAATCGAAGCCAAGACGCTTAAAAATCTTTATATATGCTCCTTTTACTTTCTCGTAATACTCCATCATGCTCTTCTCATCTGTATGAGCCGAATAAAGATCCTTCATCATGAATTCCCTGCCCCGGAGTATCCCGCTTTTGGCTCTTGGTTCGTTTCTGAATTTAGTTGAAAAGTGATAAAGGGCAACCGGTAAATCCTGATAACTTTTAATTTCTTTACGGAGTAAATCCATTACTATTTCTTCGTGAGTGAAAGACAAAACATATTCTTTTTTCCTTGCATCTTTGAGTTTGTACATTATCTCGTCCGCCTTATCCCATCTGCCTGTTTCACTCCAAATTTCTTTAGGATGAAGGAGTGGCATAAGCATTTCCTGACCGCCGACAGCATTTATTTCCTCTCTGATAATTTGGTTTATTTTTGTTATAACGCGCCAGCCAAGAGGTAAAAGGGTCCAGCTTCCGGACATCAGTTGGTCCATAAAACCGGCGCGCACTAAAAGTTTGTGGTTAATGCTTTGCGCGTCCTTTGGGGTATCTTTTTTGGTTTTAGGAAAAAGTTCTGATTGTCTCATGGTTACGCTTATTCTATCATTTCGTCATTGAGTTTATGAACCCTTCAATCCCGCCTGTTGTAACCAGCCTTCGTACATCCCCTGCAGTGATAACAAAAAGCAAAACCATTAGAAGCAAAAATCCTACGTTGTTGATAATCGCTTCTACCTTTGTCGGAACTTTTTTCCTGGTTACCGCCTCAATTCCGATGAAAAGAAGGCGTCCCCCATCAAGTGCCGGAAAAGGAAGGATGTTAAGAATTCCCAGGTTAACGGAAAGTATTCCGATAAAGTTCAGAAGTGTCAGGAAACCTCCCTTTGAGGCCTCTGTAGTCACTGCGTAGATGCCGATTGGTCCGGAAACACCTTGAGGAGCCTCTCCTCTAAAAAGCCCTGATACCAGTCCTCCCAGACCCGTCAGTATAGTTTTTCCCCAGAAAACGCCATCTTTAAACCCGTAATATATTCCATAAAAAGGCCTGAGATAGGCCGGCGGATAATAAATCTCCATTGTGGTGATTGTTACCCCAACAGGCCCTTCACCTGAGGGCGGATTTACTCTCGGAGTAAGACTAACTTTTAATGTCTGCGCTTGTCCCCCCATGTCTCTTTGAATTTCATAATTTACAGTCTTGCCTTTATCGGCGGCAGTCAGACTGATGAAGGTATCGGAAGTTGTAACGGTCTCCCCGTTTACTTTTGTAATAACATCCCCCACCACTATTCCGGACTTTTGTGCCGGAGAATCCGCAGTAACGTCAATTACTTTTACCCTACCTGTATCCCGGGGAACACCTGAAAAGGAATAGACTATGGAAAAGACTACGAATGCCAAAATAAAATTCATAACTACTCCGGCAATTACGACCAACGCTCTGACTTTTTTACTTTTATGCAGGAAGGAACGCTCCGTGTCTGTTTTTAAATCTTCTTCCTGTTCTCCATGGAGTTTTACGAAACCGCCAAAAGGAAAGGCGTTTATTGAATAGATTGTTTCACCAATTTTTTTACCCCAAAGCCGGGGCGGTAAACCAAAGCCGAATTCTTCAACTTTTATTCCCGACTTTCTGGCAACAATAAAGTGTCCGAATTCATGGCTTAAAACCAATACCGAAAGCACCAGTATAAAAATAATAATAGAGCCAAACATTGAAACTAAGTATAGCGTAAATAAAGCTGACTATGAAGTGGAGGGTTAAATCTGCAGAAGTTCCGTCTTTTTCTTCTCACCGATTTCGTCTATCTTACCTATAAACTCGTCAGTAATCTCCTGAAGTTTTTTCTCAAAGCCAAATTTGTCATCTTCCGTAATTTCCTTTGCCTCAAATTTATTTTTAATCTCATGCATTTCGTCTGCCCTGACCTGTCTCACTGCAACTTTTCCATTCTCAAGTTTGCCCGATAAAAGTTTTACATATTTTTCCCTGTCTTCTGTTGTCATGGAAGGAATGACGATTCTTATTACCTCGCCGTCAATTGAAGGATTTAGCCCTGTGTTGGCCTCAACTATTCCTTTTCTGATATCCCCGATTATAGATTTGTCCCAGGGATTGATAATTATTTGCGTGGGGTCCGGTGTGGAAATTGTTGCAAGCTCCACCACTTTCAATCTTTGTGTTCCGCCGTACGCCGGACAGACAATATTTTCTACAAGTGCCGGGGTTGCGCGCCCTGTTCGGATTCCGCCGATATCCGAGGAAACAATATCCAGGGTTGACTGCATTTTGGATCGTATTGAGGATTCGTCCATTTTGTCTGAAATAAGATTTGCTTATTCTTTCCCTAATTCTACACGAAAAACACGTCCGAAGCGAACGTTTTCGCCTATCTTAGCAATAAGTTCCTTAACTAAATCAGAAACTTTTTTCCCGGGGTCTTTGATAAAATCCTGCTTTTCAAAATCAGTGTCTCCCATCGAAGCTGCCTGCATAGCCAGGTCTTTGCCCAACTTCTCAAAAAGCTCGTTTCTGGCCACAAAATCTGTTTCACAAAGAAGCTCAACTATTCCTACAACTTTACCGGTGTGATGTGCGTAAACAAAAACTTTTCCTTCAGAAGTAATTCTGCCCTCGCGTTTTGATGCCTTCTCAAGTCCTTCTTTTTTGAGTACCTCCAAAGCTTTTTTCTCGTCCCCTCCGACCTCCTCTAAAACCTCACGGATTCTGATAATAGCGACTCCGGTTTCTTCCCTAAGTTTTTTAATAAGTTCTATATTTATCTTTGCCATTTATTTTTCGACTTTCTCTTTTTCAACTTTTTCCTTTTCCCCACCGATAGCCTGCCCGACTAAATTAAGTATATATTCCATGGCTTTGCTGGCATCGTCATTCATGGGAATGGGATAGTCGACAAGGTCCGGGTCGGCATTACTGTCAACTACTCCTACAACCGGAATTTTCCTGCCGTTTGCCTCATAGACCGCAGCGGCTTCTCTTTTTGTATCAATAACAAAAAGGACATCGGGAACTCCTGTCAGTGTTTTTATCCCTCCGAAAAATTTCTCGAGACGCGTAATTTCGCGGTCGATCAAAAGTCTTTCCTTTTTGGTGTATTTATTATAAGTTCCGTTTGCGAGACTCTCTTTCATCTCTTCCATCTTATCGATAGAACGCTTCATCTGGCCAAAATTAGAGATCGTTCCACCAAGCCATCTTTCGTTGACATAAGGGGCACTTACCTTCTCTGCGACCTCTGCAACTTTGTCTTTAATTTGCTTTTTTGTTCCAAGAATCAGGATCTTTTTGCCTTCTTTGGCGGATTTTGCCAAAAACTCTAAAGCTTCCTCGATTAAGGCTTTTGTTTTGATCAAATCAAAAATATGAACGCCGCCCTCCTGTCCATAGAGATATTCCTCCATTTTAGGATTCCAGCGCTTGGTTTGATGCCCGAAATGGGCACCTGCATCCATTAGTTCTTCAAGTGAGACGTTTATTTTTGCCATTTATTTTACTTTCTTTTTCCGCCATCGATCGGAAGTTATCCAGAAAGTATGATCGATGTGTGTCTGACAATAACGAATTATATAAGGAGAAGCTCAATTTAGCAAGACTCTATCAAGTTTTCCAAAAGGCAGGAAATTGTTACCGGGCCGACTCCTCCGGGAACAGGAGTAAAAAATAAAGCTTTATCCTCTACCTCAGGGTCAAAATCCCCGCGGGGAGAACCTACGTCAATTGCAATTACCCCATTTTTTACCATTTCAAATTTGATAAGGCCGGGAACACCCGTCGCGCTTATAACAACATCAGCATTTTTTGTAATCTGTTCCAGGTTGGTAGTCTCAATATTTGCTTCTAATACTTTGTAACCTTCTTTATTTAATTCGGCAACCAAAGGCGTTCCAACCATTCCCGTTGCACCAATAACACCTACCGTGCAAGACCGTGTCTTGTACGGTAGTCGCAGAATATTTTCCGCCTCATGCAAAATATCCATGACGGCTTTACTGGTAGGATGCAGAAACTGACTGTCGTTCTTCAAACCGTCAACATCTTTACTTGAATCGATTACACTAATTATTTCTTCCTTATGCTTCCCCAACTCCCCCGGAATCGGCAATTGAATCATAATTCCATGGACATTTTCATCCGTGTTCAGAGATTCGATCAAGATGAGAGGATCTTTAAGTTTGGTTCTCTCCGGAAGAAAATATGTCGCCAGCTCCGCACCGATCTTTTCGGCAGCTTTTTTCTTTAAGCCAACATAAAGCCGGCTCGCGGGGTCATCTCCGATAAGAATTGAGGCTAAATGCGGCAATATACCGCGGGACCTTAAGCCCGCAGAAATAATTTTTAGCTCTTCAATTTTTTGGTCGGCAAAGCTGCGTCCGTCAAAAATTATTGTCTTCATATGCGTATTTTACTACAAGTCGAGGCTAAATCCTATTCACGGAGTCGGGAACTTTTTACAGAGGTCTTTTACCTCAATGGAAATCTCATTCAATAGATTGTCATTTTCAATTTTTGCACGAAAGTCCTTCGTAAATTCTTTTCTTTCTTCTTTTCCTTCGGGAAGTTTTTCATTTTTAATGTGATCGATCACTTTTAAGATCCAGCCGGCAATCGTTTTCATTTCAGTCTCTTTCATTCCCCTTGTGGTAACGCCCGGTGTTCCCAAACGTATTCCTGAAGGGTAAAAAGGAGGCGCCGGGTCGTTGGGAACTGAATTTTTATTAACAACAATTCCTGCTTTTTCTAAAGCTTCGGCAACTACATTTCCGGATAGTTCTAGGGGTCTTAAGTCGATAACCATTAAATGACACTCTGTCCCTCCTGTTACTAATGTTAAACCCCCGCAGATGAGCTCATCTGCCAGACACTTTGCATTTGCAACAATTTGCTTTCCGTAATTTCCAAACTCCTCAGAATCGGCTTCAACAAGCGCCTGAGCAATTGCCGCAGTAGTATTGTTGTGAGGCCCGCCTTGAAGTCCGGGAAAAACGGCCTTGTCTATTTTTGCCGTAATTTCGGCATCTTTTTCAATACCTTTTTTGGTAACCATGATCATTGCTCCTCTCGGACCCCTTAGGGTTTTGTGAGTTGTGGTTGTAACGACATGGGCAAAGGGAACAGGTGAAGGGTATTCTCCAGAAAGGACAAGCCCGGCTACATGGGAAATATCCGCAACTAACCAGGCGCCTACTGAATCGGCAATTTCTCCAAAACGTTCCCAATCAAGAATAAGCGGATATGCTGTGGTTCCGATTATCATAAGCTTTGGTTTTTCTTCTGTCGCCAACTTCTCTACCTCGGCGTAATCAATTATTCCGTCATTTTTTGTTCCGAATTGAACAGATTTGTAGAACTTCCCCGAAAAAGTAATGTCGGGGTGCCCGTGGGTTAAATGCCCGCCCGAGGAAAGTTTAAGTCCCATGATTTTCTCCCCCGGATTTACCAATGCAAAAAGGACTTCGGCATTTGCGGGAGATCCGGAATACGGTTGGACATTAACATGTTCAACTTTGAAAAGTTCTTTTGCTTTCTCTATTGCAAAAGTTTCAATTTCATCAACAATTTCATTTCCCTGGTAGTAGCGTCGTCCCGCATACCCCTCGGAATATTTATTCATGAGAACCGAGCCAACGGCTTCTCTCACTTCCTTTGAAGCATAGTTTTCGGAAGGAATCATCATTAATGTTTCCTCCTGACGCTTTTCTTCCTCTTTGATCATTTTTTGGACATTTATCATTTTTGGAGATTTTCTAATATTGCTTCCTTTATTCTACCATGCACCTGTTCTATCGAGCCATTTGAATCAACCACAACCCATCCTTTTTCTTGGGCCAGAAGTTCATGAATTTTTTTGTTGTTTTCCCAACCGTTGCATTGTTCATGTAAATGATCTCTCTCAATCCCGGAAGTAAATCTCTCGCCAATCATGCAAAGCGCCAAATCTTCTTTCAGTAAACCTTTATTGATTTTCTCTAACTCCTCTTTAGGGACACCGAACGTCATACCCCATGCAATACCTGTTCCTTTATAATCCTCAGCAACTACCCACTCTCCATCATTGAGCCTTGAGCGTAAAATCGGTTCATAGTCTATTCGGTTTTGAGCAAAAATTTTCTGTGTTTCCAGCGGAGGCAGGGTTTCCGTATGGTGCCGTAAGATGCCGTTCAATCTTGGCCCTGTAGGTTCCAAATCATACACTGGATATTTTAAATACGAAGCATTAATTCCTTCCTCTTTCAACCAACTGACAATTTTATTTACTTGAGTCGTTTTACCGATATTGTTGGGTCCGTAGACAACAATGAATTTTCCTCGTTCTTTCATCTGTGTAATCTCATTGCCATACTTCCAAGTCCGGGTGTAGGGTCATAACTTCCGGATAGCTCCGGCGGGCTAATATTTGGTAATTTAAACTTTGCTTCCACTCCAAACTCTTCACATATATGACTTTCTATTCTATCTGCGAGCTGATGCACATTTGATGACCCGCTCGTTCCCGATGTATTGGCAATAATTTTATAGGAGTCTTTCTCTTCTTTCTTTCCCCATTCGTCTACCGAATCCGAAAGTTTCTCCAAATATTCAGGATAGTTTTTCAGTATCCACATTTCATATTTGCGATCTCTTCCAATTATTCTTTGTTCGAGATCTGCATGGTTGGCGGTCACAATAATATGCATGTCGGGATAAACAAGATTGTCCTTTCCTGAAATCGTATAAAAATAATTTTGATATAAGTTCCATTCGTTTTTATTCATCCAACCCATCTCAAAGTGAGTTTTTGCATAAATAAAATCCATAGTTAATGAAGGATCGATTAACGCTACCCTGTTTCTATCGATACTTTTGAGTTGATTTACTTTTGAGGTTAAAAAAAAGATTTGGGATTTGAAACTGTATTCGGGAGGGTCCTCGTAGAATTTTTCCAAAAATGGATTTGCCGGGTAGTTTTCCTGTATCGGATCAATTCCCCATCTTCGTCCCAATTCCTCAGAAAGAGTTGTTTTTCCGCTGGCCAAGCATCCCACCAGTCCGACAACCAAAGGTCTTTTTTCTACTGTTTCTCTTCTTTCAAGATTTTCTATCATTTAATTAGTCCTAAATTTTTAAACTTTTCAATCATTTCCGTGGTTTCTCTTTTGTTTGTAATGCCCGCTTTTTCTGCGACCGATTGGACCTTTTTCTCCGAAAGTTTCAAATCTGAAAAAAGCAGCGACATAACTTCTTTTTCAGGCTTGGTTAACTTAACTGCTTCCAACTGGTAATCTTCAAAAGCTTTCCAGGTAATAGGAACCGCGCTTTTAACAATCTTAGCCATTGCATTTGCATACTGTCTTATTTCCCACTGCGCATGCGGATCCATTCTGAGTTTTAAGAAATGCAAAAGATTGTGAAGATCTATTTTCCAGTACCATTCCGTATATGTGGCAACGGGAAGAACTACGCGGGCAAGTTCTCTGGCGATACCTGGGCAGTCTTCGTCTTTGCCGTTTAAAAGCAGGTCATACAAATCGTGTGTGCTTCCATAAAAATCCGAAAGCTTGGTTCTTACTTCCTTGGCATATTTTGCGTTGACATTGGCGCCTCTTCCTTGTTTGTTGTCCGTTGACTGCACCGAGATTTCGCAGGGCTCGGGAATATAAAATTCATTTTTCATAACGGAGTAGCGGGCCGAATATTCGTTAATGTTTGCAGTGCGGTGCCTAACCCATTGTCTTGCCACGAAAATCGGCATTTTTGCGTGAAATTTAAACTCAACCATTTCGGAAGGAGAGGTGTGTTCCCCTCTCATTAGATATCTCAGAAGTCCTGCCGTTTCACTTACCTTCCTTGTCCCCGCTCCATAAGAAACCCTGGCGGCTTGCTCGATAGCCGCGTCGTCACCCATATAGTCAACTAAATAAATGAAGCCTTTATCCAAAAGTTTGATCGGTTTACCTAACCATTTTTCTGCCCCGGGGTTGACGGATCTTTTGGTTAGTTTTGATTTGAAGCCGTCAATTTTATTCATGAATCTTGGAATGTTTTACCAATTCACGGGACACACTGTCAATACGTAAAAAGATATCAACAAAACTCTATAGTTAGTGGTGCGGGCTCATCTGTTATCCCCGTTGCCGTGAAGTTTACCCCGGATTTTTCTTGAAGAAAGTTTTTCCAAATTTCCCGCTGCTACATCCGAAAATTTTATTCCGAGTTCTTTTGAAAGCTGGGCCAAATACCAAAGCACATCGCCCAGCTCTTTTTTAATTTCTTCCCTTTTTTCGGGAGTTAACTTTCCGCCTTCGTCCCTGAAAACCTTTTTTATTTTCTCGGAAACTTCACCGGTTTCTCCCTGAAGACCCAAAAGCGGGTAAACAAATTTTTCTCCGACTTTGGGATAGACAGCAGTCTTCCCGCATTCCTCCTGATATTTATCAAAATCCGAAAATGCCATTGCAAAAGATTCTAACACATATATATTGATTACTAAATGCTAACCATCGGCATTACAGGAACACTTGGTGCAGGTAAAGGAACAGTTGTCGATTACCTTGTTAGTCAAAAAGGATTCAAACATTACTCCGTATCCGGATATTTGACGGAGGAACTTCTCAAACAAAAAATGGCAACCGACAGAAATGGGATGCGGGAAATTGCCAATGAAATCAGAACTAAATTCGGTCCGGATTACATAACCAAAGTCCTTTTTGAAAAGGCAAAAAAGGAAAACGGCAATGCAATTATTGAGAGTATTAGAAATCCTAAAGAAGCAGAGTTTATTAAAAATCACGGGGGTTTCCTTTTTGCAGTTGATGCTGATCAAAGATCAAGATACGAAAGAATTTGCTCCCGCGGATCCGGAAAAGATAATGTTACTTTTGAGGAATTTAAAAAGCAGGAAGAGTTGGAATCCAAGACCACCGATCCTAATGTTCAAAATTTGCCAAAGTGCATATTGATGGCAGACTATAAATTTGATAACAATGGATCGATACAGGATCTCTATGACAATGTTGAAAAAGTCATCAAAAAAATCGATTAAAAGCCAAGAAAAATATATGCGTCCCCCATGGGATGCATATTTTATGGAGATTATGAGATCTGTTGCCAAAAGGGCAACCTGCGACCGCGGCAGGGCCTCCTCCGTATTTGTCAAAGATAAGCAAATACTCGTTACGGGCTACGTTGGCTCCCCCGTAGGAATGCCGCACTGTGACGACGTAGGACATCAATTAAGAAAGACGATTCACGAAGACGGAACAATAACTGAACACTGTGTCCGTACGGTTCACGCCGAGCAAAATGCGATCTGTCAGGCCGCCAAACGCGGCGTTCCGCTTGAGGGTTCAACAGTTTACGTAAACATGACCCCATGCAGGACTTGTGCGATGCTTCTTATCAATTCGGGTATCAAAAGAGTTGTCGCAGCCAACAAATATCACGACGGTGCGGAATCCGAAATGATGTTTAAAAAAGCCGGTATAAAACTTGAATATTTATCGGAGGATGTAGTTAAGTATAAGAAACAAAAAGGTTAAACACCAGTGGGCTTTCTCCAACTTGCCCATTTACACTCGGGGTACCTCGAACATCCGAAGAAATTTCTGCCTTTGCCTGTCTTTTTGACAATCACGTCACCGATTTTACACTCCGGACATTTCATACCAACTTTCTCCACATATTTTTCCGTGTATTTACAGTCCGGGAATCTTGAGCACGAAATAAACTTGCCGAACCTGCCGATGCGTATTACCAACTCTCCCTCTTTACATTCGGGGCATTTTCTTCCAAGTTTTTCGGTTTCTATTTTTACCCTTTTGGCATTCTTATCAACTTTTCCGATCTTACCTGCAAGCGGTTTGTAAAAATCTTTAATTATTCCCGTCCACTTTGCCTCACCGTTTGCGACCTTATCGAGGCTGTCCTCCATACCTGCCGTAAATTTATATTCAAAGACATCGGGAAAATTTGTAATCAAAAAATCATTAACTGCTTCTCCGACTGTGGTCGGAGAAAACTTTCCCTCTGACTTTTCAACATAGTTTCTGATTTGTATGGTGGAAATAGTCGGAGCATAAGTTGAAGGCCTGCCAATTCCCAACTTTTCCAAAGTTTTAATAAGAGAGGCCTCATTAAACCTCGCTGGCGGCTGTGTAAATTTTTGATCTCCCCAAGTTTTGATAAGTTTCAAATCCTCATCTTTTGAAACCTCTGGAAGTTTAATAATTTCGTCTGTCTCCAGTTTTGCGGGAATAACTTTTCTCCATCCGTCAAATTTCATAATCTGTCCTCCGACCCTTAATAAATAATTTCCCGGGTTGGCCCCTACGTCAATTACCGTTTCATCGTAAAGGCTTGGGTTCATCTGACAAGCAACAAATCTTGACCAAATAAGTTTATAAAGTGTTTCCTCGTCATGCCCCCATTTATCTCCTGACGCCTCAAACTTATGATTTACATTGGTTGGCCTGATTGCCTCATGAGCCTCCTGAGCGACTTTTGATTGAGTTTTATAAAACCTGGGTGAAGTCGGTAAATATGTCTCACCAAACTCTTTTCCGATGTATTTTCTGACAGCATCCACCGCCTGATTTGAAAGATTAAACGAATCAGTTCTGTGATAAGTTATCAAACCCTCTTCATAAAGTTTTTGGGCTATAGACATGGTTCTTTTGGAAGACCAGCCAAAAATTCTTGACCCCGCCTGCGTCATTGTGGATGTTGTAAAAGGAGGATAAGGATTTTTTGAAACTTCCTTTTTTCTGACATCAAAAACAATATATTTAGCTTTCTCCAAATCTGAAATGATTTTATCCGCGTCTTTTTTGTTTTTAACTGCAGCAGTTTTTCCGTCGACTTTAACAAGCTGGACAGTAAACTCACCCGTATTCTTGACCTTAGAGAATATTTCCCAATATTCGTCGGCCTTAAATGCTTTAATCTCGCGTTCTCTTTCCACAATCAGGCGGACGGCAACTGACTGAACCCTGCCTGCAGAAAGACCGCGTCTGACTTTCTTCCAAAGAAGCGGTGAAAGCTTATATCCGACAAGCCGGTCTAAAACTCTTCTGGCAATTTGGGCATTTACCAAATTTTTATCAATATCTCTGGGATTTGCGATTGCATTCTCAACCGCCTCTTTTGTAATTTCATGGAAAGCAACCCGTTTTGTTTTGGAATCTGCATTCAGAATTTCTGAAACATGTGCAGCTATAGCTTCCCCCTCACGATCAGGATCCGTTGCGAGATAAATTATTTTCGCTTTTTTACCGTCACTTTTAAGTTTTTTGATAATGTCTTTCTTTTTTGGAATATCGGCAAAATCCGGCTTAAAGTTATTTTCCACGTCAATTCCCAACTTGCTTTTTGGCAAGTCTTTAATGTGTCCGGCGGTTGCTTCTACCACGTATTCACTTCCTAAAAACTTTCCCAAGGTTCTCGCCTTTGTCGGTGACTCAACTATAATTAATTGCATTTTTTGTATTTTCCTCCTCCTAAATTCCTGACCAATCCTTTCATTTCCATGATTGTCAGTCTAGCAGAAATTTCAGAAGTTTTGCTACCAGATATTCTAACAAGCTCGTCAAGATATAACGGTTCGTTCTCCAAATATTCAAGAATGTTTGCCTCTTCAGGACCAGTCGGCACAACTTTCTCCATTTTTTCCTTATCTACTTTCAGTTCCAAATCGAGTTCATCTAAAATATCTTTTACCTCCGTTGCCATTTTTGCTCCGTTTTTAATTAAAAATAACGGTGCTTTTGAAAGAGGAGACGTTATCTGTCCGGGAACTGCAAAAACGGTTTTACCCTGTTCAGCCGCATGAGACGCAGTTAAAAGTGTCCCGCTTTTTTCCGCGCCCTCAATAACAAGAACGCACGAAGAAAGCCCTGACACAATTCTGTTTCTAACTGCAAAATTGACAGGAAGTGCAGGTGCGCCAAGCGGATATTCACTGAGAATTGCACCGCCCTTTTCAATGATCTCTTCTGCCAAATTTTTATTTTCAGGCGGATAAACACTGTCCAGTCCGTTTCCTAAAACTGCAACGGTAATACCTCCTGTGGCAAGACTGGCTTTATGCGCCGCCGTGTCAACCCCTCTGGCCAGTCCGGAAATAATCGTCACACCGAGGGCCGATAACGCGCCGGAGAATTTTTCCGTTACTTCACGACCATAAGAGGTCATCTTTCTCGTTCCGACAATTGCCACCGATGCACTTTTCAATCCTTTAAGGGAACCTTTGTAATATAAAATCACGGGCGCGCCATCCAAGTTTTTCAGAGCTCTGGGAAAATCGTCATCTAAAAACGAGACAAACTTTATATTCAGTTTGGAAAGTTTTTCAAAATAAGATTTGATATCAAAATTTTTTCTAAAATCGCTGAACTCTTGAACTTTCTTTTCTGACAGTCCGGTTTCAAGAAGTTCGTCTGTCGTACTTTGCCATATCTTTTTTGCAGTTTTAAAGTATGTGTAGAGAAGATTAACCCTCACAGGCCCAAAATAGGTAAAAGCACAAATTGCAGTTAGGTATTCGCTTTCCGTCACAATATCAGATTAGAACGAAAATACTTTCCAAAAAAGGGTTAATTTGCAAATGAAGCAAAATAATAGTCAGCAATGCTCCTGGCAATCGGACCCGCAACAGATGACCCCTCACCGCCTCTTTCTATCAAAACAGTTGCGACAATCTGAGGTTTTTCCGCCGGGGCAAAAAACGTAAACCAGGCATGCGGGACACCGTCCGTTCCTACCTCCGCAGTTCCTGTTTTACAGGCTACATTAATTCCGCCGTGTTTTCCTGCAAAATCAGAAAACGTAAAGGCTGTTCCGCCGCTTTCGCAGGCGCCGCTCATTCCTTCTTTGATCAAAGACAAAGTGTTTTGAGAAATTTTGACTTTACGGCAAATCGGATTTTTGTACATATCAAATCTTGGCTCACAAAGTACACCCCCGGAAGATAGCGCAGAAATATATGTATTTATCTCAGCCGGAGTAACTGATACATCTCCCTGTCCTATCGACATGTGATAAGTATTTCCCAAAAACCACGATTCATCTTTGGTTTCCTTCTTCCACTCAGGGGTCGGAATCAAGCCTTTTGTCTCTCCCGGAATATCAATTCCGGTTTGGGCATTTAAGCCCATTGTATCCGCCCATTTGGCAATCTTTTCAGGCCCGACCATCTGACCAATGGTATAGAAAAATGTATCGGTAGAACGGGCAATGGCCCGGGTTAAATTGATCGATCCTTCTGTTCTTCCGTATTCAGTGAAATACCAATTTGTATACGAGTAATTATTTACGTTAATTATTCCCTGATCATTGTAGGTAAAATTTTTATCTATGGCTCCTTCTTCAAGCGCTGCCAGTGCAACCAGTGGTTTGAAAACAGATCCCGGATGGAAAGTCCCGCTTATTACCCGATTAAAAAACGGTAAGTCTTGATTACCTAAAAGAGAGCTTATTTCTTCACTATTGCCTTTATTTACAAAGATATTCGGATCAAATGTCGGGAATGAATAAAAAGACAGAATCTGCCCGTTTGTGTCGGTAACGATGACAGCTCCCTTCTTACTATTCATCTTCCCTGCCACCTCATTTTGAAGTCCGTAATCAATTGTTGTTTGCAAATCACGTCCGGGAACAGGGTCTTTTTTGCCAAGTATTCTTACCTCGTGGCCGCTTGCATCGACTTCAATAATCTTCTCTCCCGGCGTTCCCGAAAGTAAACATTCATACGACTCTTCCAATCCGCTTTTACCCACTAAGGCTTCTGAGGACCTGGGACCTTTTCCGGGACAACCGGGATTAATTTTCCCAATTTCATTCTCATTAACTTTGGCCAAATATCCTAAAGCGTGGGAAAACTTATCTCCCATGGGATAGTACCTTACAAAATCGGAGACGATTTCCTCCGCTGTTGCACCTGTCAGATTCTCAGTTAATGTAAATCCTCCTGAATCCGTAAACTTAATACGTTTTTTAATTTCCGTATCTCCTGCCAATACCTCTCCGCTGCGTGCCAAAATCTTACCGCGCGACGCCGGGATAACAACACGTCTGATTCTATTTTCTTCGGAAAGATTCCTGAAATAATTTCCTTTGATGACCTGGACTTCAATAAGCTTGGCCCCGAGAACTAAAAAGAGAAGGATCAGGAGTCCCCGTAAAAACCAGGAAAGCCAGGATTGAGAATTGGCGGAAGACAAAGAATGCATACGATATTAATTTTAGATTATAACCCTTTTGTTACACGAATCCTTTTTAGCAGGCCGTTATCCTCTAAACACATTCCACAGCCTCTGACAACACAAGTTAAAGGGTCATCGGCAACCCAAGTGGGCATTTTCGTGGCTTCAAAAATAGCTCTATCAATTCCCGAGATCAGCGACCCGCCGCCGGCAAGAACAATTCCCCGTTCCATAATGTCGCTCGTGAGCTCCGGCGGAGTTTCTTCAAGCGTATCAACAATATTGCCGATTATTTCCTGCAAGATAGGACTTAGTGCTTCCTGAATTTCTTCACTGGTAAGCTTGATTGATTTGGGTAGTCCCGTTTCCAGATCCCGTCCGCGCACCACGGCAAACTTTTGTTCCTTTTTTGAGTCTTTTTCGCCTCTCGCAACCTCGGCTCCTCCTATACCAATTTTTACGGATTCAGCGGTAGGCTGACCTAAAAGAAGCGAGTATTTAAGCCGGACATAATTAATAATGGCGTCGTCCATTTCGTCACCCGCAACTCTTACGCTCCGGCCAAGAACGATGCCGCCAAGCGAAATGACCGCAATTTCACTTGTACCGCCACCGATATCTACAACAAAATTACCCTCGGGTCCCTCAATCGGAAGGCCTGCTCCGATTGCAGCAGCCATAGGCTCTTCAATTAAATTTGCTTCGCGTGCCCCGGCATCAAGTGCCGCCTCCGCAACCGCCCTTCTTTCAACTTCAGTTACACCTGAAGGTATTCCGATTATTACCTTCGGTCTCGGAATTTGGGGAAAGGTGCTCCCGGATTCATGAACCTTCTTTATATAGTAGGAAAGCATTGCAGCTGTTGCGTCAAAATCTGCAATTACGCCATCCCTGAGGGGTCTTACAACCTCGATTGATGCGGGAGCTCTTCCCATCATCTTTTTGGCTGACATACCGATTGCCAATATTTCTTTTGTTTTTTTATGCCGGGCAACAGCCGAAGGTTCTCTTATCACAACGCCTTTTCCCCGAACGTAAACCAAAGTGTTAGCAGTTCCCAAATCAATTCCGATATCATGCGAGAACATTCCCAAAAGCCTATCGATAGGATTTATTATTTTCATATATAGTAGCAACAGGAGTATACCTATTTGGCAAAAAGATGCAAAGGGTTAGTGACCATATGTTACAATTTATGTTGTGAAATCGCTTCAAAAGACAATCGATGCTTTGTTCGGCATTCTGTTTTTTCTTGTACCTTTAATATTACTGCCATACACTTCCGAACTTTTTGAATTTAATAAGATCATTGTAGTTTATCTTTTAGCAATCCTTATCGCAGGGGCATGGATCGTACGTATGATTCTGGAGAGAAAAATTATCTTTCGTCGCACAATATTGGATATTCCGCTCTTGGTCTTTCTGGGATCTCAGTTAATTTCTACTCTGCTTTCGATTGACCCGGAAACTTCCTGGCTAGGATATTATTCAAGATTTAACGGCGGACTCGCCTCGGTAATCTGCTACCTACTATTATATTGGGCCTTTGTATCAAATGTCGGAAAGAAGGCAGTCGGCAAAATCATAAATGTTACACTTTTGAGCGCGGCACTTGTTTCTATTTACGGAGTTTTAGAACGCCTCGGAATTGATAAAAGCATCTGGGTTCAGGATGTCCAACATAGAGTATTCTCCACTCTCGGACAACCCAACTGGTTGGCTGCATGGCTTACGGCCCTAATCCCGATAACCTGGGCGCTTGCCATTAAGAAGCATGAAAGTAAGTTGACCTATCGTGTATTTATTCCCTACCTTTTATCCACACTCTTTTTCTCCGTATTGATCTTTACAGGATCGCGTTCAGGACTTGCCGGATTTGCAATCACGGAAGCTGTCTTTTGGGGATTTGTAATTTTCAAATACAGATTCAAGTATGTTAAAGAATTTCTTATCTCAAATGCGTTTATTGCAGCGGCAGTCATAATCTTCGGAACTCAGTTGACTCCAAGTATTTTCAAGCTGGTTAAAAAGGCTCAGACGGACACTACCCCGGTTGCTACACAAACCGGTACGACAGCCCTGGAAACCGGAGGAACAGAATCGGGCACCATACGTAAAATTGTCTGGCAAGGAGCAATTCAAATTTGGAAATACTATCCCGTATTCGGAACCGGAGTCGAAACATTCGCCTATTCCTACTATTTCTACCGCCCGCCAGCACACAATATGACGTCCGAATGGGATTACATTTACAACAAAGCCCACAATGAATATCTGAATTTCATGGCCAATTCAGGCACTGTGGGAATTCTTGCCTACCTGACAATGGTAGTTTTTGCAATTTATTTAATGGTTAAAAATTCCCGTGGAGGAGATAAAGAAACTGACAACACTTCCGCGTTGATGGCTACTGCATTTATTTCCGGATACATTTCAATTCTTGTAACCAACTTTTTCGGCTTTTCAGTTGTACCTATACAACTTCTCTTTTTCCTTTACCCGGCTTTGTCAATAATTTATGCAGATCCGGATTTTTCCGATAATGAACTCATAAAAAATTTATCCGCTAATCAAAAAATGTTTGTTTGGATTGTAGTTTTTGTAGCTTCCTACCTACTTTTCATAACCATACGGTATTGGTATGCAGACATCCTCTATGCAAGCGGGTCAAATTACAACAGGGCAAACAGACAGGATTTGGCTCTTCCCTATTTAAATCGCGCAATAAAACTGGAACCCAGGCAAAGCGTTTTCTATTCAGAGCTCGCAAAGTCGTATACAAGTTTGGCACTAGCCTACTCGGAAGCAAAACAAGCAACCACCTCCGCACAACTAACCGAAGCTGCGATTGAAACCTCAATAAAAGCAGTCAATCTTTCCCCCGCAAATGTAAATTTGAAAAGAATTGAATTCGGAACCTTTATTATGCTCTCAACGCTTGATCCCAATTATCTTCTTGATGCAAAAGATGTGTTAGTTGCCGCAACTGTCCAAGCTCCAACCGACGCCAAACTTTCATACAATCTGGCGTTAACTTACTCAAGGCTCGGGCAAAATGATTTAGCTATAAAGACTCTGGAAAAAACGATTGAATTAAAACCAAATTACCGTGATGCGAGATTGGCATACGCCATGCTTTTAATAGATGCTGGAAAGAAAAGTGAGGCAAAAATTCAACTCGAATATATTCTTACAAACATTGACCCCACTGATTCAATGGCAAAACAATATTTAGAAAGTGTTAACTAGCCCGATTTTTTGGTATAATTTGAGCATGATCAAAAAAATATTGCTTTCAAGCGATCCGATTTTACGCCACAAATCAAAACCCGTTGCCAAGATTGACAAAAAAACAAAGGACTTAGTAAAGGATCTAAAAGATACCTTAAGCATCCAAAAAGACCCGGAGGGGGTCGGTCTTGCAGCACCTCAAATCGGTAAAAATTTAAGAGTTTTTGTGGCCAAATATAAAAGCTTTGAAAGAGTTGTTATTAATCCGGAAATTTTAAAGACGGAAAACAGTGAAAAGAAAAAAGCAAAAAAGACAAGTAAAAAAGAGATTCTTGAAGGTTGTTTATCTCTTCCCTATTACTACGGCCCACTCGAAAGAGCTGCAAGAATCACAATTAAATATTTGGATGAGACCGGGAAAAGTCAGACTGAGACTTTCGATGGGTTTCACGCCCAAATAATCATGCACGAGATAGACCATCTTGAGGGAATCCTTTTTATAGACCATCTCATAAGCGAGGGTAAGCCTCTATATAAAATTGAGGGCGACGAATGGGAGGAAGTGGAGCTTTTGTAATATGAAAATAGTTTTCTTTGGTACACCGGATTATGTTTTGCCGATTCTGAGATTGGTTCATAAAAAATTTGTAACCGGTCCGGGAAAATCTCCCATTGCAGCTGTTGTTACTCAACCCCCGAGACCGGTAGGAAGAAAGCAAACTCCTTCGTTTTCCCCCATCGACAAATGGGCACATGAGCATAAAATTCCGATTTATTATTCTGCAAGCGATTTAATCGAAAACCCGCCCGATGCCACTCTGGGAATACTCGCCTCATACGGTGAAATTATCAGAAAAGACGTAATTAACCTTTTTCCCCAGGGAATATTAGTTATTCATCCGTCTCTCCTACCCAAGTATAGAGGTGCGTCTCCGGTTCCCGCCGCAATTGCAAACGGGGAGCCGATTACCGGAGTTTCGATTATCAAAATGGATGAAAAAATGGACCACGGGCCGATCATCGCCCAAAGCAAAGAAGAAATACTTCCGGGAGAAACCTCAGAATCTTTAAGAAACCGTCTCTTTGAAAAATCTGCCGGTGTTTTAATTGAGCTTTTAACTCCTTATCTTCAGGGAAAAATAAATTTGAAAGTTCAAGATGACGCGGAGGCCTCGTTTACTAAACTTATGAAAAAAGAGGATGGCTTTTTTAACATGGATGAAAAAAACCCGGTTGAAATTGAAAGGCTTGTGAGAGCAATGTCCCCCTGGCCGGGAGCCTGGACACTTGTTCGTTTATCAGCCACTGATGAAAAGAAAAAAAGGCTGAAAATATTAAAGGCGCATCTGGAGGATGAAAAATTAGTTCTTGATGAGGTGCAACTGGAAGGCAAAGACCCTGTGACCTGGAAACAATTTAAAGAAGGTTATAAAGACGCAACTTTCGCAACAGAAGCTTGAGGTTTCCTAATTTTTCCCACTTTTCTGAATTTTGAAATGCAGCTTGCACAAAGCCTCATTTGCCTGCTTTTGCCGTTAACTATAACAGCAATCTTTTGAAGATTTGGCTTAAATAAACGCGGAGTTTTTTGAGCTCTTTTTTTCCAACGTTTACCGGCAACACCCCTGCGGTGCGTACTTTGACGTCCGTGTACTGTTCCTTTTTCACAATTGTCGCAAATATATGCCATATTTTTATTTTTAGCTTCCGTAGATTATACTATTAACTACTTTAAACCGCAATGGATACTATAACTTTATTAATCAGTGTTGTCGGGTTTGTCATGGCCATCATTATACACGAAGTGTCGCACGGCCTTGTAGCGGAAAGGCTCGGAGATCCTACGGCAAGACTCAAGGGCAGGCTTACTCTAAATCCAATACCACACATAGATTTGATCGGAAGCGTCATTCTTCCCTTGTCCCTGCTCCTTCTTAGATCCCCCTTCCTTTTCGGTTGGGCAAAACCCGTACCGGTCGACCCATACAATCTACAACACCCTAAAAAGGACATGGCTCTAATTTCTCTGGCTGGGCCATTATCAAACATTTGTCTGGCAATAGTTTTATCAGTATTTTTAAGGATTCTTTTGGCTATTTTCCCGGGGGCAGGGATATTTACACTTTTTTTCTACCTAATTCAATTCAATGTAGTCCTTGCCGTCTTCAATTTAATACCCATAAACCCTCTGGACGGAGGCAAGATTTTAACAGGAATTCTGCCCGATAGACAATCCCGTCTCCTTAGTGGGTTTTTGGATAGATCCGGAATGATTTTGATGCTCTTCCTGATATTTCCGATTTTTGGCGGTAGTTCCCTGGTCAGTATTATAACAAGCCCGATAATTATTTTTTTTCTTAAAATACTTATTCCCGGGTTCTCCACAATTTAGGCTCATCAATTGACTCTTTATGCTATCATTAAGTTGACCCTGTCAATAGAAGACCGGTTTAAATTTCCTGATCAAGTCAATTTGCATGGGAAGGCGGAGTCCAACCGAGGCCTTTGTGCCAAGGGAGGCAGCCTACCCACCTGGATTATCCAGGAATGCAGCCGGACTTTTAAAGACGGGGTCATCTTTACCTCGTAAATAGCTTCATTTGTTGATATAATTCAGTGTATCGCCTTGCCGGCGTAACTCAGTGGTAGAGTAGCTGTTTTGTAAACAGCAAGTCAGAGGTCCGAATCCTCTCGTCGGCTCAAAGTCGTGTATACTTACGACGAGCTGAGGTGACGGAGCGGTCAAACGTACGAGACTGTAAATCTCGCGTCCGAAAGGGCTACTCAGGTTCGAATCCTGACCTCAGCACAAATGAAGACTTCTCTTTTTGACTATCGCTTGCCTCAAATTTTAATTGCCAACTCCCCCGCGAGGATCCGGGATCATTCCCGTCTTATGATAATTAACCGGAAAACCGGCAAAATTGAAAATCATATATTTTATGAAATAGAAAAATACCTGGGCCCTGATGATGTTTTAGTCCTCAATAAAACCAAGGTCTTCCCGGCCAGGCTTTTTGTAAATAAAGTAACCGGAGGTAGGGTCGAATTACTATTTTTGGAGGAAGTGAGACCCGGAGTCTGGAATGCACTCACACATCCCGGTCTTAAGGTTGGTGCGGGTATTGCAATCAAAAAATATTTATTTGAGGTAGTCGGGCAAGACTCCATGACGGTGATAATTGATACACATCTTCCGAAAGAAAAACTTATGGAAATTCTTAGAGTTTACGGGCATACCCCAATCCCTCCTTATATAAAATCGTCTGAAGATGAATCGTCTTTAAGAAAAGAATATCAGACAGTTTATGCTAACAGGGTCGGTTCAGTGGCAGCTCCTACGGCGGGATTTCATTTTACAAAATCTCTCCTGAACAAATTGAGGGTTAAGGGAGTTCAAATTGAATATATAACTCTTCATGTCGGTATGGGAACTTTCGCACCCGTTAAAGCCAAAAACATCGAGGATCACCCCATGCACTTCGAGGAATATTTTATTGATAAAAATACGGCAAAAAGATTGAATAAAGCCAAAGCTGACGGGAAAAGGATAATTTCAGTCGGAACCACGTCAACACGCACACTCGAATCGATCTCAAATGACAAAGGGTTACTTAACCTTAAAAAACTTCATGGATCGACAAATATTTTTATTTACCCCGGATATAAATTCCGATTTATCGACAAACTCATAACTAATTTTCATCTTCCCAAATCAACTCTTTTAGCCTTGGTTTCAGCATATGTAACTTACCCTAATACGGATAAAAAATTCAAAAGTTTTAAATTGTCTTTAATGGGAAAGGCCTACAGAGAGGCAATAAAAGAGAGTTACAGGTTTTATTCCTTCGGTGATGCCTGCTTCATTTTCTGATATAATCAAACCTGTTACCACGCGCCTGGGTAGCTCAGTGGTAGAGCACGTACTTGGTAAGTACGGGGTCGTGAGTTCAATCCTCACCTCAGGCTCACTCTTTATCTTATTTTTCTTTCGTGTTAAAATACTCGCATGGCTAAAAAAGGTGCTCGCGAAATTGTTGCTTTAATTTGTACTGTTTGTAAAAATCAAAATTACATTACGACCAGGAATAAAGTAAACATGGAGTTAAAAGGTAAGAAAGGCTCTAAACTTGAGCTTAAGAAATATTGTTCTCATTGCCGCAAGGTTCAAATCCACAAAGAGACCTCTAAATTGAAGTAATTGACCTTGGTTTTTAAGGTTTTGTAGGAACCACGCGTTGTACAATTGTCCGGATGAAATTCATGTTGTTTTCAACTTCAGAGTCAATTTCGTTTTCGAAATATTCATTAAGACTGGAACTCAAAAATGTGTACAGCTTTTCATCGGGCAATTTTTCCTCTTTAATCGAAAACGCATCACAAATATTTTTTTTCAGACCTTCAAACATTACAGTAGAACCACTTTGATAAAAAGAGACCACTCTATCTAAAACAATTACATCCAGGTGACTTCTGACATTCTGAGATTTTTTAGACAAATCCTGAAGATTTTCTTTCTTTTCGTCTATTAAATTTGAGGCGTATTCTACTGCATTTCCAAAAATAGAATTTTTTTCCTCATCCGTCAGATCTTTGCCGGACAGGAATTTTTTACCGATTGATTCATAGTAAATCTTTAGCCTTGATTCAATTTCTATATTGCTCATTGATTCGGCACATTGTATACCATTGAAGCAAGATTTCAAAAACTTCGGGCACGGGAGAACAAGAGATAAATTTCAAAAACATCCTTGCAAGGATTAAGGCTTATGTTTTTGATAAATTATCTTATCTGTTCTCCCAGGTCGCTTTGTGCCCATTTTTAATACATTACTTCAAGTTATTTAGCCCGACACTATGTTGCTTATGACTGCAATGACCGGAGAAAAGTCTCTCAAAACGCGGTGTGTCTTGAATCTTGGCTGGAAAAATCTTCATGGTATCCAAATCTACTTGGATTTGCCAAAGACTTCCGTCAGTATCGACAAAAGTGTCACCGATTTTTTTCCCCTCGCGTACGAGACTTATCCAATCGACTTTAGGACCTGCGTTGTTGCAACTTTTTGCAAACATATTTCCTCCCCGACGATGTAATGATTATTTATTAAAAGTGCGACCTATAGTGAAGAATATCACAAATTATCTATTTTTTCAATTCAGGTTGGATTAAGGTATAATACAAAGATATCTAGGGGTGTCGGTCAGTGGTAGGCCGCGAGTCTCCAAAACTTGCAACGTAGGTCCGATTCCTACCACCCCTGCCAAAAGGGTGGAAATTTAATGACTAATTATATTATTAATGTTTCAGTTATTATTTTTGATGAGGAGATACGAAGTAATTAAGAAAGCACTGACAAAGCTAGAAGAAAGAACCATGTAGTTAAAACAATTTAAGGATAGAGTTGTAATTTGAAGGAAACACTATATTTTCACCTTTTTGGTTTACCTTCTTTTTATAATCTTCAAATAAATCCCAATAAGTAGCAATGATTTTATTGGAAAGATCAAGATTTAATTCCCCTGCTACATCTTTAATATTTTCAGGCTCACCCTCTATCTCAACAAAGACACCGAAAGGCAATTCATCGAGAGAGATTTTTGTGCCTTTATACTCATAATCAACACGGTATTTTTCCATAATAAACCGTTTTGCAAAACCAAGATTAGCAAAAATATCTGCAAGCAATTCTGTGTCTTTCACTTCTGTTTCAAGCTCTTGCCGTTCGAAAACCTCTCCATCAGATTTTATTTTCTTTTTGAGTGTTACTATATTTTTTCCTCCCGTCCGAACCCTCAAAAACATACCTCGTTTTTCTAAATCTAGATTTGGAGTATCCATTCGTGTTGTTCTTTGGAAACCCTCATTTATTTTTTTAATATTTTTCTGATCCAGAAGTGAGATAAATTCTTTAGGATTTTTGACCTCTACTTTTATTTCCTTTTCTATATAATAGTCCGTCACAATTAATTTTCATTATATACCCAAAATTAAACTAATAAGCTGGGGCTAATTAGTGATGTATAAAATATAACAAAGCCCTTGAAGTTCAAGATAATAAGTTTTAACATCAATCACTTACGGCTCTCTGCAAAATGGAAAGAAAACCAGAAACAATCCAAATAAACGATCCTGCACATCCGTGTTACGATTGCATAAATAGAAAACCGGAAAGCAGCAAGGGTATCATTAATAATGATACAGTTTGCCTTGACGAACATGAGCCAAAAACAGACTGCCCTTACAGACTGACTTTTGGATACCCGCTATGAAAGATAACGCAAAAAACACCGGCCTATTGGTTGTCATAACAGGAGCATCAGGTGCCGGGAAAGATGCTGTAATGGACGGTGTTTTTAAAGATCCTCAGGTAGCGGAATTAAATCTACAAAGGGTGGTCACCTGTGCCGACAGGAGTCCCCGACCCGGAGAGATAGACGGGGTCCAATACCATTTTGTCGACTGCAATAAATTAAAAGAAATGGCCGCAAACGGAGAGCTTGTTGAACCCATCACTCCTTTCGGAACTTCCAACAAAGCTACTCCATCATTCGAAATAAAAAGAATGCTTGATGGAGAAAACCTTGTCTGGAGAATCGATCCCTCACGGGCAGCTGAAGTAGCTTCACATAAATTCTTTCAAAAGAGTTTCCCGGAAAATTCCGAAATCATGGACTCACATACAATTGTTTTAAATGTTATAGCTCCTAGGGAGGAAATTGTTCAAAGGCGGATGAAAAGGGACGGTCAAAATTACGACCCAAATGAATATATCGCGCGCGACAATTGTGAGGCCCCCTATCTTAAAATTCTTAGAGAATATGCCGTAAATATTGAGAATCTTGACGGACAATTGGATAAGGCTATCGAATCTGCCTCCGGTGCCATACTTCGATTCTATGGGAAAACCAAAAACGGTTAATAAAGTTCTAGTCGGTGGTGTTTTTGATATTCTCCACTACGGACATATTTCTTTTTTAAAAAAGGCCAAGTCATTAGGCAACTACCTCATTGTTGCTATTGAGTCAGACGAAAACGTTAAAAGACTTAAGGGCGATGGACGCCCGATCCATTCGCAAACACAAAGAAAAGAAATTCTCGAATCGCTCAAGTTTGTAGATGAAGTGATAATTTTGAAAGACAAAATGACTGACGACGATTATGTTGAAATGGTTAAAAAAGTTCACCCCGCAATAATTGCAACAACAAAAAACGATCCCATTGCCGAAAAGAAACTGGCGCAGGCAAAGAGTGTCGGAGCAAGATTCGTCGAAATCCCCAAATTCAGGTCCCACTCGACTTCAATGATTGTTAAACTTCTGGAGGATGATCCCACGTCTTAATTTCCGATTGAGGAAGTTTTAATTTCCTAGGAGTCACAAAAAGCAAAATTATCGATACAAGCAGTACAAGCGCCCCCATCCAGCTAAAAGTTAGCCTCTCCCCAACCTTCGAAGCAATAATGCCTGCAAAAACCGGCCAAATTATGTAAGAAAAATTAATTACCGATCCGGTTAGCCCTATCAAGTCTTTTTTCTCACTTCCCATCCTCGCCAGAAAATCCGTATATACCCCTTCAAGAAGCGGATAACATACGGCCAGCGCGCTTGATGCCAGAGCAACTATTGCGAGTTGCCAGGGAACACTCGGGCTAATTGCCATTAATATGAAAAAAATGCCTGCAAGACCAAGAAATTTTTCCGCCAGCTTTTTCTTACCATTTGAAATATTCCAATTGGAAAGCGGGATGCCAAGGCAAATTGACGGCAAAAGATATAAAGGTAAAAACCAAACACCCCAAGAATTAACCGAGGCGAGTTTCTCCGTCCAAACAGCCCCAACCGTATAAAATGTTGCGTCTATGAGCCCTAACACCAAGCCTATTGCAAGAGCCGGCCAGATTGCCCTGGAAAGCGTAAACCAGTGCTTAAATTCAGCCCATGGATTTACACTGGAAAAATCAATTGCGGCCTGTGCCTCATGTCTGCCGCCGCTTAAAGTCAAAAGTATTAATGCGACAACAAGGAAAATTACTATCGATCCTTGTGTGATTAAAACTCCATGGGACAATAATTCTTGCGCTATAAATGGACCCAGAAAATACGCCAAATTAACAAAAATTCCTGTAAAACCCCAGGCCGCGGCTCTCATCTGACTTGGAACAACTGTTCCCATAAACTGAAAATTGGCAAAATTTACAAGTTCATAATAAATTCCCCACAGGGTCATTGTCGCAATAAAAATAGCTAGAATTGGCTTAAGAGTGGATGCGCTCAGGAAAAATGCCGTTAAAGCCAGTATCAGTATTGCCCAAAAGACCAGGCGTCTGGTTCTGACAGTTTTAAAAATTTTCGGGAAAACCAAATCTGCAGCAAATCCGACAACTGATTGAAAACTAATAATTGCTCCCATTATGATGGGATTCCCCAATGAATTCTGAATTTGGTTAGGTGCCCAAAAGGCAATGATTGAATCAGATAAACGTATAAAAAAGAAGATGAGAGAAAATGTCAGAACTTTATTCCAAACAGGATTCTCCTTAAACATTAAGAGATAATTTCTCACAACCTAATGATGAATCAAACGGGAAGTTATTTCAACCTGGCAATCTGAGCATCAACCATGAGGTGAACCAATTCCTTGAATGTGGTTCTGGGAGTCCAACCAAGAATCTTTTTTGCCTTTGCAGGATTGGCAACAAGAGGACCAGTCTCTGTGGGGCGGATAAATCTGTCATCTACCACAACATGATCTTTCCAGTTAAGACCGGCATAGCTATAAGATTCTTCACAAAGTTCCTGAATTGTGTGGGTTTCCCCGGTTCCGATTACAAAATCGTCCGCTTTTTCCTGCTGTAACATAAGCCACATGGCCTCAACATAGTCCCCGGCAAATCCCCAATCACGTTTTGCCTGGAGATTTCCGAGAGCAACTTTTCCATTTTTAACGATCGGCTCACCTTCTTCATTAAGGTGTTCGGAACTTTTAATTCCAAGCTTCGCACAGGCCGCTGCATAGGTAACTTTCTGGGTTACAAAACCAAGATGCCTTCTCGGGGACTCATGATTGAAAAGAATTCCGTTTGCAGCAAACATATGGTAGCTTTCTCTGTATATTTTGGTCATTGCGTGTGCATAAAGCTTTGAAGCGGCATAAGGGTTGGCCGGATTAAAAGGCGTGTCCTCATTTTGGGGAATTTCCCTAACCCATCCGAACATCTCGGAAGAGCTGGCCTGATAAAATTTTGCTTTTGGAACAACGTCAAGAGTAGCATCAAGGACCCTATGGGCACCGATCGCGGTTATTTCTGCCGTATGAATTGGTTGTCTGAAGCTTTCTGCGGGGTGAGATTGTGATGCTAAATTATAAACCTCGTCAGGTTTAACCTTTTGTAATGCCTCACGAATTGAAATCGGATCAAGTAAATCCGCTTGGATTAAATTTAACTCCTCCTGAATATGACCAATGTTTTGGTAGGCCATATTACTGGTCTTTCTGACCAGTCCTGCAACATTATATCCTTTTTTAAGAAGAAGCTCGGCTAAATAGCTTCCATCCTGACCTGTAATACCTGTGATTAGAGCTGTCTTTTTCGCCATTACAAGAAATAATAACATATGTTAAAATTACAAGCTAGTACCAGAGGAAAGGAGGCGATTTATATGTTTATAATTAAAAAGAAAAAAGGAGAAAGCGACGACAAGCTTATTGCCCGCTTTCGCAAAAAAACCATAACTGAGGGTGTTATGCAGGAGTATCGCGACCGCGAACACTACAAAAAACCGTCCGAAAGAAGGAAAGAGGATAAATATCGTATTGCCCACTCTATCGAGCTTGAGAAGAAGAGAAGCTATTAATCTACAAATTTCTCTCTGTGCAATTTTGTTAGTCCGTACTTTTTGATGGCTTCCCGATGAATTTTTGTGCCATAACCTTTGTTTATATCCCAATGATATTTTCTGTACTTGGGTTTTTTTGACAAATTAGTCATTAACTTATCCCTATAAACCTTAGCAACGATTGAGGCTGCGGCAATGGAAAGAGATTTAGCATCTCCTTTTATTATTGGCATCTGATTTTTACGCCTGAGTCCCCTTACATAAGGTATATAAAAAGCGTCTATTAAAAGATAATCTATACGCTTATTGCAATTTTTAATTGCCCGTCTGAAAGCCGTCTCTGTGGCTTTTTTAATTCCAAACTTATTAATTTCCCCTACACTCGCCTTCCCGATTCCGTATGCTAAAGCGTTTCTTTTTATCCAAAATGAAGAAAGCTCTCTCTTCTTTGGAGAAAGCTTCTTGGAATCGTTGATAACAATGCGCGGCAGGACCTCATCTTTAAACACCACAGCTCCGGCAACTACCGGTCCGGCAAACGAACCGCGTCCGACCTCATCAACTCCGGCAACTACGCTATAACCTTTTTTGTGAGCTTTACTTTCGAAGAAAAAATCAGGGAGGGTCATTTTTTAATCTTTTCTTTATATTTCCCGGGGTAGCTCTCATAAAGAAAACCCGAGAGCCTATCTGCTATTTCGTTTTTGTCTCTTGTGGACATAGTCCCGACGCTTACACTAACAGCTATTTGAGGGTTACTATCCAGAACTTTCTTGGCGAGTGTTAGGTGCCCGACCCCTGCCAGATAGTACTGAAAACAAGCCTCTTTCAAATTCATTGTCGCCTTGACTTCAATCTCCTCCCAATGATCCATATCCGCAACACCAAATACGTCTTCGGGGTATATACTTTTTAAGCCTACTAAAACAGACTCCCAAGAGCCCTCCGCGAGACTAAATCTAGGTCTCTTTTCTTTTTCAAATCTGGTGCGTCTTTCTCCTCTTTCTGCCGTCATGGCCAATTATAGCATTCGAATCAATCTATCTTGTGCGCTTCAGAATAATTTGATACAATTCACATCTAGATGAAATCAGTTGTTACTTTCTTTTCAGAAGTAAGAAGTGAACTTTCCAAAGTCACCTGGCCAAAGAAAGACGAAGCCATAAGGCTTACGAGCATTGTTATTCTGGTCTCTGTGATAGTCGGATTGTATGTAGGCGGATTTGATTATCTGTTTACAACGCTATTAACAAAATTATTAACTAAATGAACGACGACACAAAACAGCCTGAAAATGTAGCAGGAGTTGCTGAGCGTGGCATTGGAGGTAAAAAAATCCAAGGCCACATGGTCATTTCCAAAACCACCGATCCTAAGGCTAAGTGGTACGTAGTACACACTTCCTCAGGACACGAAGTTCGTGTTATGGATACACTTAGGCAAAGAGTTGAAACCATGAATTTACAGGGCAGTGTATTTGAAATGCTTGTCCCTACTCAGGACAGAGTCATTATCAGGAGCGGTAAAAAGGCTACAATCAAAGAGAAAATTTTCCCCGGATACTTGCTTGTCAGAATGATTCTCGATGACCCGACCTGGCTGGCGGTAAGAACCACAGCAGGAATTACGGGATTCGTCGGAGCAGGAAATAAACCCACACCCCTCTCTGAAGCTGAAGTTGCCAACATTGAAAAATTCATAAGCTCCCCGGCCCCGAGATTCAAAACCAAATTCAGCACCGGCGAAGCAGTTAAAATCGTCGATGGTCCTTTCACTGATTTTCTTGGCACAATCCATGAGATTGACGAGGAAAAAGGTAAGGTCAAAGTATTGGTTAGTATTTTCGGCCGTGAGACACCGGTTGAACTTGATTTTCTACAAATACAGAAAGTCTAAGACTTTCTGACCCTTCTGAAGAAAAACAAGGTTACTCCAAAATCAAGGCTCTCGCATCACAAATATACCCTTCTACAGCAAATACGTCCCTGTCTCCAACTGAATTTAACTTGCCTACCGCAAAACCATGACCAAACTCGAATGGCTTACTCAGAGAAGATTCAGATACATAATTTTTGTTCTTTTCGGAAGGAGCACCAGTACCCATAAAATCAATGTTGTAAGTTATGACCGGCAAAGCATAATAGTTGCCCGCTAGTTCAAACTTCCTTCGGCCAAAATTGTCGTTTCTATTTCCACTGGTCTCAAGATTTATATAAAGGGGTCCTGTATTGGTACCTGTAACCTTTTGAAGCTTGTCGCTTGTAATTTCCCCCATATGTCTTACCGTTTCAGCTCCGGGTGAGAAATCCAGTTTCTCAACCGTACCATTTTTTGTTCTTAGTTTCATTCTCTCTACGTCATCATTTACGTAATTCACAGAGACTTTCTCTTTCCCCTTGGCACTAACCTCAAGCTGCAAAACATCGCCTTTCTCAACAGGGGGAAATTCCAATTCACTTTCTTTTTCATTTGCGGAGCCGCACCCGGCTAAAACAGCTGCCGTACCAAACAAAGCGGAAAGCTTTAAAAAGCCTCTGCGGCTGAATTTTTTATCTAAAATACCCTCTGACTGCTCAGACATAAACAAATGTTATACGCAATCCCAAGCCATTTCAAGCCTCCACTTTACTGAAGAACAATTCCCTTGTATAATACTCATACCTCGGTTAATCTGAGGCAGACGCAAGTCGAAACTTCTCAAAGAGCTTCGTTGCGTACTCAAAAAATAGAATGGCAAAGAAAGTTAAAACAATAGTTAAAATCAATCTTAAGGCAGCTGAGGCTACCCCCGCTCCCCCAGTAGGAACAGCTTTGGGACAGCACGGCGTTGCCATCATGGATTTTGTCAAACAATACAACGACAAAACCAAAGATATGAAGGGCCAGGTTGTTCCCGCCGTTATCACTATTTATGAAGACAGATCTTTTGAATTCATAATCAAAAAGGCCCCCGTTTCCGACATGATCAAAAAGACTTTGGGAATTGAAAAAGGAAGCGGAAAAATGCCTAAAGAAGTTGCAGGAACTCTAACAAAAGATCAAGTAAGAAAAATTGCTGAAGATAAATTAGTTGACCTTAACACAACTGATGTCGAGGCCGCTATGAAAATAGTTGAAGGTTCAGCCCGTTCCATGGGTGTAAAAGTTGAATAATATGGGAAAAATGAAAACCGCCATGGTAGGCGAAAACAAAAATCAAGAAAAACACGACAAAGCTCATAGCTCTGACGCCGAGAAGATCCATGTGGCCGGACTTAAAGGCGGAGAAAGAGTGAAAGTTGTTGAGGCCGCCCCTACCGAGGAATCCCCGATTATTGAGGAAGGAACCGGTGAAGTTAAGGCTGACAAAAAATCAAAGAAAGTTGAACGCGTAAGAGGTAAAAAATATACTGAGGCCAAATCTCAGCTTGACCGCGAAAAATTCCACAAGGTTTCTGAGGCGGTTACTCTTGTTAAAAAAGCTTCTTATTCAAAATTTGACGGAACTATGGAACTGCATTTGGTCGTTAAAAAACTAGGCAGTTCTGTCCAGGTCACCCTTCCCCATCAGGCAGGCCGTGAGAAGAAGGTTGAGGTGGCATCAGATGACACCGTTACTAAATTGAAAGCAGGTAAAATTGATTTTGATATCTTGGTAGCCACCGCCGATATGATGCCCAAACTTGTTCCTTTTGCAAGACTACTGGGCCCTAAAGGACTCATGCCGAATCCTAAAAACGGAACTTTGGTGAATGATCCCAAGAAAGCTAAATCATTTTCCACTGCCTCCATAACATTGAAAACCGAAAGAGAAGCTCCCCTTGTTCACGCCGTTGTGGGTAAGGTAAGCCAAAAAGACGAGGAAATAACAGAAAACATCGAAGCCGTATTGAAAGCTTTTGGGAGAGACAAAGGTATTGTGAGAGCATTCGTAAAAGCAACAATGAGTCCGGCAGCTAAAATCAAAATTAAATAATTGATTTTGAAGCAGTTTTTTGTTAAGATAGCAAAGTCCGAAGAAAGCGTGCACACAAAACAAGCCGCGCTGGAGGAACGACCGATTCACTTTTAGTGCTTCGTCCCCTCCTTAAGAATTTAAATATATGCATAAAGCAGAAAAAGTATTTTTTGTAGATAATTTAAAAGCAGAGTTAAAAGACGCTAAATCAGTCGTCTTAGTTAACTATGCAGGCCTTGCCGTCAAACCCCAGCAAGAACTTAAAAGAAGGCTTTCTGAAGTTGGAGGAAAAATGATCGTTGTTAAAAATACTCTTCTCTTCCGAGCCGCAGAATCCGCCGGTTTTGACAGCAAAAATTTGGAGGGAGATATTCTTACAGGACAAACCGCATTGATTATTGCAACAGATGACCCGGTTGCCCCGATCCAAACTCTCGGTAAATTTGCCAAAGAATTTGAGGTACCTAAATTTAAAGTCGGTATTGTCGAGGGAACTTTCCAGGATACGGATTCCCTTGCAAAATTATCAACCCTTCCCGGACGTGATGCCCTTCTCGGACAATTCCTTGGAACTTTGATGGGGGTGCCTTATGGACTAGTCGGAACATTGAATGCAAATTTGCAGAAACTGGTTTATGTGTTAGACACAGCCAGCAAAAAATAATTTACGGAATAGGAGGTGAATAAATAATGGCAGAAGAAACAAAAAAAGTATCAGAAAAAGTTGAGAAAATGGTTGAAGAAGTTGCAAAACTTTCTGTTTTGGAACTTTCTGAATTAGTCACCGCTTTGCAGGATAAGCTTGGTGTTTCAGCCGCTATGCCCGTAGCCGCAGCAGCAGCTCCGGCAGCAGGTGAAGCTCCCGCAGAAGATGCAGGTAGTGCCAACAAAACCGTTGTCATGACTGATTCCGGTGCTAATAAAATTGCAGTTATTAAGGCTTTGAGGGAAATTAATCCCAACTTAACCTTGATGGATGCAAAAGGTATGACTGACACGGTACCGGCTGAAGTTTTGAAAGATGCTAAAGCAGAAGATGCTAAAAGCGCTTCCGATAAACTTGTAGCAGCAGGCGCAAAGGTTGAATTAAAATAATCCTTAATTCAACCTGAGCGTCCCGAGAATTTGTACTAATTCGAGGGAATGTACAAATCCTCTACAACAAAAAATCCCGCACTAAAAAGGCGGGATTTTTTGATGGGTATAAAATGTGCTTCGTGTTTTATTTGTAGCGTGAAAATTGAAGTCTTTAACTGTATCAGTGAACACTGAATTAACTCAAAAATAGTCTATAATTCCTATTATACGGACTTATGGCTAGCCAAGTAATTTAAGGCTGCCTGAGGAAATTCGGGAGGAAAAGATGATATTCCCTTCGGTATATAAGGTTTAGGTACATCTCCATATTCTTGTTTGATGCCCTTGGTAATTCTAACTCTACTTTTACTCTTATATTTTTCTGCTGTCATTTTCCCACTAGCATATGAGGTCAGCTCACCGAAAAACTGCATCATTCCCGAATGTTTATTGCTGTCATATGTCTGAGTTTCAGAATCGTATAGAGTATGAAGTTCCCTGCCCGATCTCAACTCGCATTCTGGAATAAATTCTTCAATTATCCATGTTTTGAATGCATCTACTTTGTCTTTTCCCCAAACTGCGTCAAGACCCGGTCTCCTATATTTATTTGTAGGCTGTGCCAATGGTTTCTTCGCCTCTTCCGAAATCTCAAAATTAGCTCCCAGATCCACTAAAATTCCTCTTATCAATAGTCTGTCGGCATCGGGAAGATCTTTATCCTCTACAACTTTAGGATCCATCTCCCCAATTTTCTTAAACCAATCTACTAGCTCTGCCTGCCTCTCTTCAAATGGTCTTTCGTTTGTTTCTGTCATAGCAATATTTTATCACTATCCCGCAAGTTTGCCCTTAAAATTTTCTACTAGTCCTTGCAAAAAGATATCTCTTTTCTCCATCTCCCATTTTGGAAAACCCATTTGATCATTTATCTCGAATATGCGCGGTTTACCGGACTTATCGACACCAAAGTCTAAGCTATAAATCGGGTTATCAAATTTTTTGGAAAAGATCTCTGACACTTTTTGGACTACTTTTTTGATAGATTCCGGCACTTTTTCATAATCAACTTCTGTAAGACTTCCCCCTTGTGCAGCATTTGCCAAAAGGCTTCCATCCGCCGGCTCTCTAACATGACACCAGACCGGTTTACCATTCACAACAACTATCCGAAGATCGTGCATGCCGTGAGCTATACCGGGAATTCCCCCGGAGGTATCCACAAATTCCTGGGCAACGTAGCGGCTATATTTGCCGTCAAATTTAAAATCCAGTGCTTTTTCTTTCGGGCCAATAAAGATACCGATTCCTTTAAGTCCGTTAAAAGGTTTGAGAACTACCCTATCACCCTTAATTTGGGAAAGAATTTCAGGCAAATCTTTTCTATCCTCGACCATAAATGTTTGCGGCATATATTCGCCGATTTCTCTAAATGTTGCCCACTTGTCCCATGCCAGAAGTTTAAAATTTCTTTCGTTTACCCAAACTAAACTGTTGTCTTTTTCCGGCGGAAATTTTACACCACCCGACCTGTCGTATACCAAATCAAGTTTTACCTCTTTTGAAATCTTAGAAAATTTTCCTTGGTTAAACTTCCAGACTCCGTCAAAAATCCCGTTGCCTTTATAAGTTTTGTGGGTTAAAACAAATGCCCCCCAACCCTCATTCTCACAAAGTTCGAGGAAGTGTATATAGACAGGGCGTTTGGCGCCAATGTGGGCAAGCGGATTATTACCTATAAAATCGCGGGAAAACATCATTCCGACATTCTTTTTATTCATTTATTTTTCCGCTTCCTCTCTTAAGAATTTTGCTATTTGATCCATCTCGGGTGACACGTCCGTGTCATAGGTAAACCCGGGGCCCCTATTTACTTCAATCAAATGATATTTGCCTGAAACTTTATCGACAGCCACATCAACTCCCGCAATTTGCAAATTAAGTTTTATTGCCGCATCCGTTGCTATTTTTGCCAAATCATCCGGAATTTTATCTAATTCTAAAAATTCCTCTTTGGCGCCCAATGAGACATTGTGACGGAATTCCCCTTCAACTGTTAAAATCTTTTTCTCCCAAACTCCGACTTTTCGGCCTAAAACTAAAACTCTGTATTCATTTCCCAAGTTTTTATACTCCTGAAAAAGAAATTGATTATCGGATCCGCTCCGGGCCTTGGCCGGAAGTTTGGCAAAGTCGTCAACTGAGTCAATCTTATAAACCCCTTTTCCTTTTTGCATCGAAAGTTCTTTAGCAACAAGAGGAAGACCAAGTTCCTTAACAATTCGCTCTTTATACCTGTCTATTTGTTTCTGCCGTACGTAGATGGTTTTAATTATGGGGAGGCCTAGGGTGCTTAGTTTTACCAACGAGGTAAATTTGCTGCCCAGGGGGCCTATTTCGCCCCAGGAAGAGTCTATAAATTTAATATTTTTTGCCTTGAGACAGGTGGCAAGTGTTGCCGCCATGATTGAGAATCCCCCTCCTGCACGCCTGAAATAGATAAGATCAAAGTCTGTAATCGAGACTCCGCCAATCTCGACATAGATGTTTTTATCCGAGATTGAAAAATACAAATCTGAAAATTCCGCCAAAGTTACCTCGATATCTTTACCGATTCGGGAGGCAATGTCCGTTACAAAAGTTTCTTTTTTAGGACCTCTCACCCCTACCAGAATTAATATTTTCTTCATCATTTTATGTAAACACTAGCCTTATTTTACACGATCGTCCACTTTTACTAAAAATCCCTGAAGGTCGCGTCTTCCGATAATAAAAATCTTTTTCAAACCCTTTCTGTTGGATATTGAGGCTATTGTGTTAACCCTCTTTCCCGCCAGATAGAAACTGATATTTATAACAGGCCTTTCCTCCGCACCCAATGAGCTTTTGAAAACCTTGGTCCAGAGAATATTATCTTTCTCTAAAAGACCGTACTTCTTAGCAAAATCTTTATCGATTGAACTTCTCCAGGCTCCGGTATCAATTTTAGCTAAAACTTCAACTTTATGTCGCCCCGGAATGACAACTTTGACTATTTCTTCATTATTAATGGTTTTTACTCCCTCCTCAACAGCTTTTCTGTTTTTAAACCTGCCGGCAAAAAGGGCCTTTGCAATTCTTATTCCATGTTCGGCATCAGTAACCTCCAGGTCTTCAACTCTTTCAAGCCGTCTTTTTAACCCCTCACCATTGGCAAGTTGTATTTGAAGTCCGGGTTGGGCATTAAGCTCAAGTACCATAGGGCCTTTTTCTGGGTGAATGACGATATCTACCCCTAAATAGCCTAGACGTGAGGCTTCCTGAGCCTTTACCGCAGTCGCTAAAATCAAATCCCAATCGGGTAATTTTATTCCCCGAAGCTTCCTTTCCGTACCGGGCTTGAACACAATTTCCTCCCCATGCCAAATCGCTCTTGTAGTAATTCCTGTTGCAATATCCACGCCTACTCCGATCGCACCCTGATGCAAATTGGCACGGCTCCCGGACTCTTTGGTGGGAAGCCTTAGCATGGCCATAATCGGGATTTTATTAAAAACGATTATACGAACATCGGGAGTGCCCCGATACGCCCATCTCCTAAAAACTTCGGCCCTACCCACATACTCCTGAATAAAAGCAACATCCGGAATATTCCCCATTGAATATGCACCTTCCAGAATGTCCAATGTGTGGAGTTTGAGATCGTCAATTTTTATCCTTTCCTTTTGTGTGGTTAACCAGCCACCGTCCTTAAGGCGTCTTTTAACAACAATTATGCCTTCTCCTCCCATTCCGCGGCTGGGTTTTAAGGCAAATTTCGGAGGGAGGCTGCCCCAATCAAACTCAAGAACATCCCTGGGGTCCGTAAATTTTTTGTAAATCTTTGGGTGAGCAACCTTGGCTATCCTCAAAATTCTTGCTGTCTGAATTTTTGAGTCGGCAACATTTTTTCCGCGCCTGGTGTTGTATTTATATGCAAAGAGTTGGCTTCTCGCGTTCAAACCAAGAATAGATGAGGCTTTCATTTTGATACAGATCTCTAAGATCTGATAAGCTTTCTAAAACGATAAAATTCCATTACCCGTAACCCCGTATATTTTCCGAGAATCAAGTCAGCGGCTGCAACCAGAAGAAGTGATATTTCAGGATTTAAAAGAACATAAGCCCTTAAAGGCTGTAGTGTTAAAAATAAATATGAGATTGCCGAGAGGATCAACGTCTCAAAAGTCAGGTTGACGGCTGTTTTTGCGCTTTTCCCGAGTTGTACCCGACTAAAGTCCTCTGCCAGAAGAATTAATATGAGTACCGCGAATATTGAAACATTTGCGAGTGCGGAAAAGTTAAGCAATGGGGCCATAAAAAGTACCCCGAGTACCCCAAGAACCACTGCCCAAAGAATAAAAGACATTTTTGGGAGATACTGCAATTTAAGTTTAAGTTTACGCAGAAGGAGACGGATTGCAGTTGACACGGCAACAATAACCAGGAAAAGTCCGATTCCGACAACGGGGCCCGTTGCTACAAAAACCACTGAAAGTGCGGCCGGTAGGAATATTCCAAATCCACGGATTCCGACAACATTCCTGGAAAATGCGATAACAAAGGTTACTATTGGTAAAAGCAAAAGAAGAACAATGGTGTTTGCGGGAACTCCCGAGGCAACTGCTCCCCGGATAGCATACTTAATAGGATTAAACGGCCACGCCGGACCAAGCTTTTGATTTTTTAAAAGTAATTCCAAAGGCCCTAGGGATTCTGTACTTTTTTGAGTTATATCAACAGGGACAGGCGCAGGTGTGGGAGTCGGTGTTACTACCGGTGTAGGACTGGGAGACGGAGACGGGGTTTTTGCCAAAGCAAAAGACGGTCGGATTAAGGCCAACCCCAAGACCATGGCAAACAATAACGAGATAATTTTTCGCATGGAATCCAATTTTTGGAAAGTGTGTATATTTTACCACAAATAAGGCCAAAAGTCCCCTAAAAAGTGATTAGTGTATTTTTTCCTAAAATCAGCTAGAATTAAAGCTCGCCGACAAATATTTCCCCCGAGGGGGATTTTCGGCGTTCAAAAATATGTTTAAAACATTTAAGACATTTTTCAGGTTTGCAACAGAGAATCGCCTGGGTTATACGATCCTCATTGTCAGTACAGTTTTAGCTAGTATCTTGGAGAATATCTCTCCCTATTTCTACAAGTTATTTGTGGATGCAATTCCTAACTTAAATTATCAATCTCTGCTTAAGATCCTCTTTTATTACATTGCAGCCAGTATGTGTTCCCTATTCTTTATTGAAGTCAGCTTCTGGGTTGGAGACAGGCTTACTTTTACCGCCGCAAAAAGAGTAAGAGAGTTTATATTTGCCAGAATGCAAGATTTGGATCTTGCATTCCATTCCGGAAAGTCGACCGGAAGCCTTATTTCTATATTTAAACGTGGAGATGGAGCTTTCTTTGATTTCTACTTTGTGGTCCATCACAGGATATTGGACATTTTTGTGGCTATTTCTGTAATGTTGGTCTTCTTTACAAAACTTGATTACAGAATTGCCCTGATAGCCATTGTTTCCATTGTCCTGACACTTATTGCCACAAAGTTCCTGATTGGAATTAATATTAAAAGACGCACAGCCTTCAACGACGAAGAAGATAACGTTTCATCTATAATCACCGACAACCTGATCAACTATGAAACAGTCAAACTTTTTGCCAGGGAAAAATGGGAAGAAAAGAGACTTTCGGGAGCTTTTAAGCCGTGGCTATCGAAACTTTGGAACTTTACACTTTCCTACCGCTATATTGATGTCACTTTAGGAACTATTTTTAATGTTGCTATTTTTGGAATGCTCCTTTTCAGTATTCAGGCAACAACCACCTTAAAAATGGATGTCGGGAGCTTTGTTATGGTTGCCGGATTTATTTCAATACTATTTCCCCGCCTTTGGGATCTTGTTTGGAGTCTTAGAGATATTGCCAAAAGCTATACCGATATTCAAAAGTATTTTGGCCTTCTTGATTATGAAATCGAGGTCAAGGATCCGGAAAAACCAATTAATGTTGACCATGTTTATGGTGAGGTCAGCTTTGAGAACGTCAAATTTGCATACAAAAATAGGCTCAAAAATGCCATTGACGACATTAATTTGAAAGTTGAGCAGGGCCAATCAGTTGCCCTGGTAGGAAGAAGTGGCTCAGGCAAAACCACGCTTGTTAAGCTTCTGATGAGATTTTATGACATACAAGAAGGGGAAATTTTACTTGATGGGATAAACGTAAAAGACTTTACAAAGAGTAAACTAAGAAGTTTTGTTGGAATTGTGCCTCAAGAGCCGATCCTCTTCAATAACACAATTGCCTACAACATTGGTTACGGGATTGACAATCCCAAACTCTCAGCCATAAAAGAGGCTACAAAGATTGCCAATATTGATAAATTTATCCAAAGTTTGCCGAAAAAATATGATACCGAGGTCGGAGAACGTGGAGTTAAGCTTTCCGGAGGCCAAAAACAAAGACTGGCTATTGCCAGAATGATTCTAAGTGATCCGGATATCGTTATTTTTGATGAGGCAACAAGCCAGCTTGACAGTGAATCCGAAAAGCTCATCCAGGAAGCTTTCTGGAAGGCCAGAGCCGGAAAAACTACAATTATTGTTGCCCACCGACTTTCAACCGTGATGCGTGCAGACAAAATTGTGGTCATGGAAAAAGGTAAAATTAAGGAAGTCGGAACTCACAAGAGTTTACTCGCCAAAAAAGATTCTCTGTACTCACATTTTTGGAATTTACAAATTAAATTGGATTGATTGAAATTATTCCTCCTTGGCCTGCATTCCCAGAAGCCATAAAACGGCTTCCTTTTTGTATCTTCTGTCGCCTCTGGAGTTGATGCGGATGGCCGGGAGTTTCCCTCTTTTTCCCCATCTTTTGATTGTTAATGGTGAAACCCGAAGCAAATCGCTAACCTCACGAACTGTAAGTAAATCCGGAAGATCTTCCAACTTGATTTTCTTTTTAGTATTTTGATCCATTTTTATATGGTTCTCTGCCTAACGTCTATCTATCCTAGTCAGAAAATATCAAAGTAGTGCACCCGTGTCAATAGGTATTTATTGGTAAAAGTCTTGGATTCGCGGCAAAGCTTAAGCAACGCGCTCTTTGAGAGCCGAGTAATATTTCTGAAGATAATCTTCCGCTTTCTCCCAATGCTCCTCCCCCATGCCTGATATGGCTAAATTCTTCTCAACCCCCGCCAAAACTCGAAGGTGGGCTGCCTTTGAAGCCTGAAGAGTCGAAATCCTATAAACCTCGGCCAAATGTTGACAGGCAATTTCCTCAGCATCGGCGGCCGCAGCCATATTTTCCTTTTTGAGCATACTTTTATGAAAATCAACATCCATTGAGGCAACAATTTTAGGCTCGAAAGCAAGTTTTATCTCCCCTTTTATAAGCCGATAGAATTCTTTCATCTTTTCTTTAGCCTCATCCCATTTTTCATCCTCCTCTTTGACAATTGCCTCAATAAAATACTTAACCGATTCCTTGGCCAGTTCCTTGGAAAGACCATATTTTTCCTTTAGATGGGCCATTGCGTAGTCCCTAAGTCTCACTCCCTCAGGAATTTTGGCAAGCCTCCACCAGGAAAGCTCAAGCCTGGCGGTAATTTTAGGGTCAAAAGAGAAATGCTCTGCAGAGTCATTTCCCCCAAACCTGCGTCTACGTCTCGAGTAGTCAAAAATAACATCGGCAAGTTTTTTCGGGGTCATATCGGGAAGATTGGACAACTCCCAGTAATATTCTGCGTAGTTGAGCTGCCAGGGCAAAAAACCGCTTGTTCTCTGCTCCCCGGAAGTTCTTAAGAATAAATCCACATATGGGTAAGGTTGATCCTTTGTATCAAGATATGAAGCAAATAGCTTTTCATCAATTTTCTCGGCAGGGACTTTATCCGTGGCAATTTTCTTGACGGCACGGAGTATCTCGTCATGTCCGCCGTAGTCCAGGGCCACATTAAAAATGTGTGTTTTATTGTTTTTGGTTTCTTCTTCAACTTCCCTTATATATTTAACCAAATTTTCCGGAAGCCTATCTTTCCTGCCTAAATGAACAAAGCGGATATCATCGTCTTTGGCCTCTTTTTCGATAATTCTGACCATCTTCCTAAAAAGTCTGAAGAGATATGAAATTTCCTCTTGTGACCTGTCCCAATTTTCAGTAGAAAATCCCCAGACTGTAAAAGTATGAACTCCCCAATTCCGCGAGGCTCTGGCCATGGCCATGCCAGCCTCAAAACCGGCTTTGTGACCTGATAAAGTAGGCAGGCCGCGGGATCTTGCCCATCTACGGTTACCATCCAGAATTATTGCAATGTGGTTCGGAACAATAGTTCCCTTAGGAAGAGTGATTTTTTCTTCAGACATAACACGTATTATACATCAATCCCACTCAGGATAATTTTAAACCAGGGGGTGTATTTTTTGGGATTTTTCTTCAAATCTTTCTCCAAATCCCCCGTCTTTAGCCATTCAAACCCTGCTACTTCATCCGGATTGGGGTTGACGGGACCGTCATAGGTACCCGTAAAAACATGATCAATCTCGTGTTCCCCCCAAACTTTGTTATCCATCTTAGCCTCGTAAGTGAAATTATATACTTCCGTAAGAGGAGTTTTAAAACCCAATTCTTCAAAAATCCGCCTTTCGGCAGCTTTTTGATAGGTTTCTTTCGGATAAGGGTGTGAACAAACCGCATTGCTCCAGGATCCCCCCCAGGTGGGCTTGGTGAATGCCCGTTTTGCTATAAGCATCTTCTTTTTATCCGGACTAAGCATTACTATGGATATAGCCCTGTGAAGTGCGACAGGGATTTTATGGGTTGCAAATTTCTCCTTAAATCCTAAGACATTATCTTTGCCGTCAACTAAAACCATCGGTTTTGTCATATATTTATCCTATTATACGGGTTCCGCAGGCAACTTTATTTACAATTATGCCTTTAAGTCCTTTAATACCCTTAAGTTTACTTTTAACTTTGTCGGCATCTTTCCCCTGGCAAATGATATGAACATTTGGTCCCGCGTCAATTGTAAAATATGCCTCAATTCCGTTTTCCCGGAAGTCTTGTACAGATTGGATCACTTCGAGAGTTTTCGGTAACCAATAATATAAAGGCGGTTTACTTGTCATCATTACTGCGTGCATATTAATTGCCTCCGCCTCAATTATTTCGCCAAATTTTGTAAAATCCTTATTTTTTAATGCTGATTTTATCTCTCTAACCTTTTTGGGCATTTCGGCAATTCTTGCCTTATAAAAAGGACTGCTGGCGGCTAATGTATGTCCCTCGCTTGAACTAACTTTCTTATCTTTATCACCCACCACTGCGATAACATCACGGATATCCCAATATCCCACGGAATATAGTGAACGGGCGTATGAGTTTTCGCTTTTTTCCCCCGCTTTCCATTCAACAATTCCATCAGGGATTGATCGGCATGCAGAGCCGGATCCAAGTCTTGCCAAAATCGAGAGCTTTTTTTCCGGTAGATTAAGTCCTGCCGCTGCAGCTCCGGCCGCAGTCAGTGCTGCAAAACCGGATGCCGAAGATGCCATTCCGGCTCCCTTCGGAAAGTTATTTTTACTTATCACATTGGCAAAGATTTTTATTCCAGCCTCTTTTCTTATAAAACCAAGGTGACTGACCACCCTTGCCTCCTCTATTCCGGTCACTTTTTTGCCGTTTATAACTACCAGATCTTTTTTAAGATTTTTGTCGAATTCTACGGATGTGGTAGTAAGAGCCTCCGACAAATTCATCGAAATGGATGAGTTTGCGGGAAGCCTTAGTTCTTCACTTACCTTTCCCCAATACTTTATAAAGGCGATGTTTGAGGGGGCCACGGCTACTTTTTTCATCATCCTATTCTATTTTGACTCCTTCCGCATTAGATTTTACATCAAGAACCGTTCCGCCTGATTTTGTAATGGCCTTTTTAATAAGATTGGTCAAGATTGGGTCGGCAACAGAAATCATGCAGTCCCCTCCTCCGGCGCCGGAAAGTTTCGCTCCGTATGCACCTGACCCGACTGCTGCCGTAATCAGAGCATCGAGTTTCTCACTACTAACCCCGATTTGGGTCAAAAGCTTTTGATTTTCATTCATTAGTGCCCCCAACTTTCTAAAATCTGATGTTTCCAGGAAGCTTACCGCTTTCTCGGAAATTTTTCCGATTGAATCAAAAATTTTATCAACATGCTTTTTATCACCTTTCCTTAATTTGGCAACTTGTCGTATTAAATTTGCCGTATCCGCTTTAATACCGGTATAACCGACAATTAAAGGAAGAGTCTTTAGATTAATCGGTTTGACCGTCTTTCCGCCGAAAGTAAAATATAAGGTTCCTCCCCAAATTGCCGCCGCTAAATCAAATCCTGACCCTACTCCCTGGATATCCAGAACTGTTTTATATGCTATATCAAACAACGATTTATTAGTAACTTGTATATCAAACACTACCGACAATGCTTTTACCATACACACCGTTACGGCGGAAGAACTGCCAAAACCGAACTGACTTGAAAACTCACTTTCGACTTCTATTTTAAGACCTGAGGATACTTTATATTTTTTGAAAAAATTCTCAACTGCCTTTAATACAAATTTTGTTTCTTTCGGATAGCCGGTTTTCCCCAGTTCGGAGATTTTAGCGGAAAAGTTCCCTATCCCAACTTCCGGGGCATTGATAATTATTAAATCCCCCGCCGTTTTTTCAACGCATACGTGCATTCTTTGATTAACTGCAGTCACAATGCACGGCCTGCCGTAGATAACGGCATGTTCGCCAAAAAGCATAAGCTTTCCCGGGGCCGAAACTGTCACTGAAAATTTATTCATGGTTCGTTAAGCTCCCTTAATGTCAATTCTTTTTTAGAGGTAATATTTGACAGTCTTATCGCTTCGTCCAAAACACCGAATCTGATAATTCCGTCCGGGTTTGCAGTATCTTTTAGTAAATTTGAGGCTGCGGTAACCGCTTCTGTCTCATTCACCAAACTCTGAGAAAGCCCTTCTGCAATTAAATCTAATTTCCCAAAAAGATCGACCCGGCCGCAATTCCATGATTTACAGGTCTCCGGCTTTCCCTTTTGGTGTAAACTGCACCCTTCCCCTATTATACTAAGATTCGGGCATGGTGAATTTGCAGGTTTACCTACTGAAACAATTGTTCCTTCGAGCTCAATATCAGGTAAAATGCAGCAGGCATTGCACAATTTCCCGCTCGGAAGTTCGCAGCCTTCTTTACCCCAAATATTTAATCTTTCTGCCATTTGCGCATATTATAATCCAATCTGAACTTGATGATATATAATTAGTCTTAAGTATGAAGAAAAGCCCACGGTATGAGCCCGCTCCGAAATCGTTTGTGGCAATTTATAATGAGCTCATACTCCCCCTAACCAAATTTGTCATTAAAAGGATGGGTGCAGGAGAAAATGAGGCGGGAGAGGTAATTGAGGAGACTTTCGTGGCTGCATGGCGCGGGTGGAACAGTTTTGAACACAAAAGCAGTTATTTTACCTGGCTTTGCAGAATAGCCCTCAATAAGATCTCCGATTACTACCGCGACCAGGTCAATAAAAACTCAAGAATCGTTGTGCCTCTTATAGAAGCTCTCACCGAAGCAGATACAAAAAGTTTATCCCCCGAGGAGCGAATGGCGCTTCACGATCTTAGAAAATCTGTCAATAAGTGTCTTGACAGTATGTCTCCGGAAAAAAGAAAACTATTGCAATTTAGGTATTGGTACGACATGTCATATAAAGAAATCGGGGTTCTCATGGGCATCAGTGAGCGCGCCGTTGAGGGACAAATCTATAGAGCCAAGCAAGAATTTGCTAAAGTGTGGGGTCGGAATCCTGATTAACGGCCGATTTTATAGAAGAAATACCTTATTGGGAATACCACCACAGCGTTTAGTATCCTCTCTATACGTTTAGGCTCGCTAAACCCTCTCCAAAGCCACTCAAGACCAGCCTGAGACATCCATTCAGGAGGAAGCTTGGAAGTACCTGCTATATAGCGAAAAGTGCCCCCAACACACATCGCCCCACCGATATTGAGTCTATGGAGGCGCTCATTGACCCAAATTTCTTGGCGGGGGTTGCCAAAAGCAACAAAAAGAAGCTGGGGCCTGAATGCATTTATTTGCCCGATTGCCTCGGACTCCAGTTTCTTATCTATGTCAGATACCGGTTTGGCGTTTCCGTTAAGTCTCGGCCCGGGGTGAAATTTAATTGTTAATTGTGAATTGCTAATTGCTAGTTTCTTGGCAGCCAACTTTGCCTCTACTCCCAACCCTCCAAGCAAAAATACTTTCCAGTGTTTTTTATTACCCAGTTTGACGAGATCGCCAAAAAGTTCTCTGCCTTTAATAATCTGAAGTGAGGGAATAGCAACTTTTAATCCAACTCCGTCGGGTACTGATATAGTTGCCCCATTTAGTGCGTTTTCAAGGTTTTTATCGGTTTGAGCCATCAAAATGAGCTCAGGGTTGGGGGTAACAATATAAAATTGTTGACTATGGGACACAAGGTCCGCCACTCGTGCTAGCACTGATGGAGTCGTTGTGCTATTTACATTTATTCCCATGATTCTCCCGTTTTCACGGACTTTTTTGGCTGTTTTCTTGGTGTTTTCTAACATAGTAAAATGGTCAGATATCTTATATTTTTGATCTAAAATAACTTTTGCCTCACTTTTACCGCAACAAATTTTATCTTATATTATTTTGTAAAAAATTATCTTAATACTGTCAATTTTAATATATACTACAGGTGGTATATTGAAATTAAATATTATTTGATTTCGACTAAATTGTGTATATTTATTATTCAATTTCCGATCTTCATTTTTAGTCACTTATCCTCAATTAGCTAACAATTTATTTGAAATAATTGAGTCTATACTACAGGTCATTCTTCGTTGCCTGGAGTTTTTCATCGAAATTCCTTCCAAAATTAATGTGCTTTTAAAATTATTCTAATCCTATATTCATGAAATGATCTATTTATTTACATTACCCTGTAATATGAGATCACCCCTTAGTTGTTACGCTTCTTTTCCAAAGTTCAATGTTTTCCAAAACAAGCCCGGTTCCTCTGACAACGCAAAGAAGCGGTTCGTCAGCGACATGTGCAGGAACTCCGGTTTCTTCAGTCATCAATTTATCAAAGCCCCGGAGAAGCGACGTTCCCCCGCTCATGATAATCCCTTTATCAATAATGTCTGCGGCCAGCTCGGGTGGAGTGTCCTCCAAAACCGCTTTTACTGCGCCCACTATCTGTAGCAGAACCGGTTTTATTGCTTCAGTGACTTCAATTGAGGTTAAAATTACGGTTCTGGGGAGGCCAAAAACCAGGTCCCGGCCCGAAATTTCCAATTTTTCTACCTTTGCAGTAGGCACGGCTGAGCCGATTTTGAGCTTTATTTCCTCTGCCGTTTGGTCTCCGATTATTAAATTGTGCTTTTTCTTAAGAAAATTTTGAACTGCCTCGTCAATCTTGTTACCCGCCACCCGTGCTGATTTATGGGTAACTACCCCGCCAAGCGATATAACAGCAGCCTCGGTTGAGCCTCCGCCAATATCCACAATCATATGTCCCGAAGGGGCAGAAACCGGAATTTGTGCTCCGATTGCGGCAGCTAGTGGTTCATCTATAAGGTATGCATGCGACGCTCCGGCAGAAAGTGTGGCATCAAGCGCAGCCCGTCTCTCCACCTGAGTACACCCGGCAGGCACGCAAACCATTACATCAGGCTTAAAAAATTGGAACCTGCCGATAACTTTGCCTATAAAGTATCGAAGCATCGCCTCCGTCACCTGGTAGTCCGCAATTACTCCATCTCTCATGGGCCGGCTGGCAATGAGAGCCTCGGGGGTTCTTCCCAACATCCGTTTGGCATCCTCCCCAACAGCCACGACCTTGTTGTCATCAGATGAAATAGCTACAACTGTAGGCTCATTTACAACCAAACCTTCCCCGGCAACCCATACTAGGGTGTTGGCGGTACCAAGATCTATCGCGATATTTTTGCGAAGCATACGTGAGTAGATTATAATATATCATAGCTAAATTAACACATGACAAAAATTAGAGTCATATTTTTCGTTATCACCTTAATTCTGGTTGGAAGTTTGGGCATTTTTGCCACCTATTACGCCCGGGGTTATAAGTTTGATTTAAAAACGTTCACTTTTCTACCTAACGGTATTTTAGTATTAAAATCCGAGCCTGACGGAGCCTCGGTTTATATCAATGGCGAGCTCAAGGCAGCCACAAACGCAAATCTTCCCCTTGCCCCGGGAACATACGACATTGAGGTCAAAAAAGACGGATATTTCAGCTGGTACAAAAGACTGACAATTGAGAAAGAAATCGTAACCCAGGCTACAGTTTCACTCTTTAAAACAGTACCTTCACTTTCACCCGTTACCTCTTTTGGCGCAGCCAACCCTGTTATTTCCGAAGACGGATCAAAAATTGTTTTCAGTGTACTGCCTTCAAAAAATTTGACTGACGATAAGGTTGGTCTTTGGTCATTCGATACGTTTAGTCTTCCTTTAGGATTTGGGTCCGGACCAAAAAGAGTTGCCGATGGCGATATGACAAATGCTACCTACACTTTCTCACCGGACGGCAGGCAACTACTTTTGAAGGTATCAAACGGCATATTTCTAATCGATACCGGATCATTTACTGCTCAAAATCAAAGAGTAAACGTCGCGTCCCAAACGGATGAGATTATCGCCGGATGGAAAACACAGAAGGATAATATCAACCAAAGTCTCATCCAGAATTTACCTCCGGAACTTTCCGATGTTCTTTCCAGAAAATCATCCGCTTTCATCTTTTCACCTGATGACAACATGGTTCTTTACTCCGCCAGCTCCTCCGCAACCCTCCCTGATAATTTGATCAAACCGCTGCCGGGAGCCTCGACTCAGGGCCAGGAAAGGGGAATTGTCCCGGGGCACACTTATGTATATGACGTTAAAGAAGATAGAAATTTTCTTATAACAGACCAGCCTGTAACTATAAATAATCTGGACAATCCCCAAATTCCCGCCCTCAGATGGATGTCCTCAAGCCGTCACTTACTTCTGGCGGGCCCGACACAGATTGTAATCATTGATTATGACGGTACAAATAGACAAACTGTATATTCAGGCTCATACACAATGCCATCAGTGTTCCCGTTCTCAAACACATCTAAACTTTTGATTTTGACCAATCTCGGCTCGCCCAATTCAACTTCAAACCTTTACACTCTGACGGTAAAATAGCCGTAGCTTCGTGATATAATTCAGAGGTTGATAGAGGTTCAGGCCCCTGTAGCTCAACGGATAGAGCAGACCCGTCCTAAGGGTAAGATGGAGGTTCAATTCCCTCCAGGGGCACAGGAAGTATTATTCGGGGTGTAAGCGGAGCTTGGCCTCCCTCGCACTTCGTATCTCGGGGTGTAGTGAATCGGTATCACGTTACGTTCGGGACGTAAAGACACTGGGTTCAATTCCCAGCACCCCGACAAAATAGGTTTATAGTTCTTCTTTGGAGTAAATAAGGAGGTCTGTTGCGCTGTCGTAGTCAAAAATTTCGTCTCCGTTAAAGATAAGTCCAAGCTCTTTCTCAGCAGATTCAGGAGAATCTGACGCATGAATTATATTTTGTGATCCACTCATACCAAAATCTCCTCTGATCGAGCCGGCCTCAGCCTCTCTTGCCTTAGTAATTCCGACAATCTTTCTGACAGCAGAAATGGCCTCAATCCCCTCCCAAACCATGGCTACTACCGGAGTCCATTCCATAAAGCTCTTGAGGGTTGCAAAAAATGGTTTGTCTTTGTGGTGAGCATACCAGTTATCCAGTATTTCATCCGTCAGCCTGATCATCTTTACTCCGACGAGCTTGAGGCCTTTTCTCTCAAATCTATGCATTATCTCCCCCACAAGCCCTCTTTGAAGTCCGTCCGGTTTGATAAGTACTACTGTTCTTTCCATTTATTTGATCAATTCTACAAATTTTTCTTTATCTTTAAAAGGACCAATTATAGCCAGGTTTAAGCGTTCCGGTACAAACAGCTTTTTGGCTTCAAAATAAAGCTCATCAAGGGTAACTTTATCAACTTTTTTATAAATCTCTTCCGGTGTCAGAACTTTTGATTTAAAAAGCTCCTGTTCACCAAAAAATCCGCTGACACTTTTAGTGTCTTCCAGAGCCAATGCTAAACTACCTTTCAGATAACCTTTTGCCTTTTCCAATTCTTTTTGGGTAATCGGATACTTTTTACCGGCAACTCCATAACATTGATCCAAAATAACTTTTATGGCTTCATCGGTCTTTTGAAGATTAACACCTGCATATGTTCCCATATACCCCACTTCCTCGTATCTATCCATACTTGTTCTGACTGAATAAGCCAGACCCCGTCTTTCCCTAACTTCAATAAACATCCTGGAGCTCATTCCGCCACCCAAAATCACGGAAAGGACACTTTGGGCAAATCTGCCTTCATAGTGCCTCCCCTCACCTGTAAATCCCATGATTAGGTGCGCCTGTTCACTCTCTTTTGTTTGAAGTTTAAATTTCGGCTTTGCCTGGGTTGTTTTAAATTGGATATCGGGTTTGGGTTTGGATGTTGTTATGTGGGCTTTTCCGAAATACTTTTCTGCAAGCTTTACAGCACTTGCCTCGGAAACTCCTCCCGCTATCGTTACCATCATATTTTCCGGGCAATAATGGGCCTTACGATAGTTCACAAAGTCGTTTCTGGTAATTGCTTTAACAGTTTTTTCCGTTCCGGCGGTGTCCCAACCGAGAGGATTTCCGTTAAAAATAAGCTCCTCAAAAATGTCGCCTATATGCATCATCGGAGTATCCTCGTACATTCGGATTTCCTGAATTATTGTTCCTTTTTCTCTTTCAATTTCATCGGACTTCATCAAAGGGTTTAATACCATATCCGAAAGGATGTCCGTGGCCGTCTCAAGGTTTCCCTTTGCGGATTTAATATAAAAATTCGTTAAATCCTTTGAAGTCCCCGCATTAAACTCCCCTCCCATAGCATCAACGGCCTGAGAAATTTCCCGCGCGCTGGGCCGTTTTTTGCTGCCTTTAAAGACAATATGTTCTAAAAAGTGGCTGATTCCCCCAACTTCAGGGTTTTCATTTCGGCTTCCGGTTTTAACCCAAATCGTGACGGTCACAGACTCAAGCGAAGGCATGGGGATGGTCATAAGGCGAAGTCCTGAGCTTAATTTATGAAGTTTGTGTTCCATTCGTACCAAAGCATTGTAATTCAGTTTTAAGTAATCTTCAATACCTCACCTAGAAGTTGTAGAATGAATTAATGCCGCTAAATCATATCAAAAGATCCCACCGTATAATAAGAAGTTTTGAGGCTGAAGCTCTTAAAAAGAGGCCATTTATTGTAAAAGTCGCTGATCTTTTAACGTCCGGGTTTGGGACCATAACCTTTCTTTTGGGCAATGTTATCGTTTACGGAGTTTGGATTTTGATAAATACGGGCAGAGTCCCGGGTATTCCTGTAATTGATCCTTACCCCTACTCTTTTATGAATTCATTTGTCTCAATTGAGGCTATCATCCTTGCTATTATTGTTTTGATGAGCCAAAACCGGCAGAACCAAAGAGATACCTTAAGAAATGAACTCGGGCTTCAGGTTGAGCTTATCTCTGAAAAAGAAATCACAAAAATCTTAAGTCTTCTAAAGGAGATCGTTGAGGATGAAAAGAGGCACCATGGTTTTGATCCTGAATTGGAAGAAATGACGAAAGGGCTGGACGAAGGCTATATCGAAAGAAAATTGACGGAGCAGCTGGAAAACTCGGCAGGTAAACCTGTAGCAAAATAGGTTTTACATCCTTTCCGGAGTATCAATTCCCAATATCTTGAGACCATTTTTTAGAACCTGGGCGGCCCCCGAAGTCAGCGCAAGCCTTAATTCTTCATTCTCTCCCCCGATTATCTTGTCTTTATTGTAAAAACTGTTATATTTTTGGGCCAAATCATAAAGGTAATTACAAAGAAGGTTCGGGGCAAAGCTTTTTCCCGATGTTTCAATTACGTCACTAAATTTGATCAAATCTCTCATTATTGCAAGCTCGCTTTCGTCCAAATCGGGAGTTTTGGCCTCAAATGTTAACTTTTTGTTTCCTGCTTTCTCTAAAACACTTTTACACCTGGCAACTGTATATTGAAGATATGGGCCGGAGTTACCCTCCAAAGAAATAGACTCTTTTAGATCAAAAGCCATATCCTGAAGCCTTCCCACTCTTAAGATGCTGTATTTTACAGCCCCGATTCCAACCACTTCTGAAATTTTTTCAATCTCATTTTCACTAAAATCACCGTTTTTCATTATTTCTTTAACACCATTTTTGGCTAAATCCAAAAGGTCATCAATATAGATAACATTTCCGAGTCTTGAGCTCATCTTCCCTTGACCCTTGATACTCATATAGCCATAAGCTAGGTGAACAAATTCACTCAACTTGCCAATTCCAAGCTGATCGCAAACCGCAAACATCTGCTGCATGGCCAAAGACTGTTCCGGTCCGATCACCCAAAACATCCGATCTGCTTTGTATTTGTCTTTTCTAAGCTTCGTGAGTGCTAAATCCTGAGTTATATAAAGGGCAGTACCGTCTCTTTTGATTACAACTGTGTCAGAAAGTTTATATTTAGCCAAATCCGTAACTATTGCCCCATCAGACTTCTTAAAAATTCCCTTCTTAAGGCCCAGTTCGGCCATTTCCTTTCCTTTTTTGTAATGATCACTTTCGTGCCAAACCCTATCCCAAACATTCCCAAGTCTTTCTAAAGTAAGCTCCTGCCCGGCGTATGAATAACAAAGTACCTTTTTCCAGAGCTCTCTATTTTTAGTTTCCTCAGCTTCCCAATCAATAACAATTTGTCTAACCTCATCTTCAACCTTAGGGTCTGCTTCGAAATCCATAGATCCTTTAACGTAGAGCATATCTACAAATCTGTCAGGCCTCATATGGAAACTTTCCGGAGTCTGCCATTCGTCTTGATGATCAAACCAATAATTTAGGTCGGTTTTATATTCCCCATCTTTCCTTGCAAACTTAAGATATCCCCACATCAGCTTTGCAATTGCAATTCCCCTATTATTGTCCACGCAATCTCTGATTACTTTTATACCGGTAGCTTCCATAAGATTCCCGACGGCCATTCCGGTAACGTTATTCCGGAGATGCCCAAGGTGCATTGCTTTATTTGGGTTCGGACTTGTATGCTCTATTTCATAAGTTTTTCCTACCCCTTTAACGCTTTTTCCAAAATCCGATTTTGATATATCAATCTGTTTCAAAGTATCAACTAATACATCGGTTTTTAGCCAAAAATTGATAAACCCGGGACCTGCAATTTCTATCTTTTCAATGATTTCTAACAAGTTTTTGTCTGCTTTTAGTTTTTCAACTAATTCTTCCGCCACTTTCTTTGGATTTTCTCCGTTTTCTTTTGCAGACACCAAAGCGGCATTTGTTGTATAGTCACCGAAGGCCGTGTTGTCCGGACTGTCGACAATTACTTCACTGACTCCGGTTATTTTCTGAAGCGATTTGGCAATTTTGTCTTTAATCATAATTAATTCTATCCCGAAAAGTTTTTTATTATTCTCCCATATATTTTTACAGCTTCTCCTAATTCATTTTTCGGCACTCTTTCATCAAATCCATGGGCATATTTAATATCACCGGGTCCCAGAACTATGCCTTTTTTGTAAAAAGACAGTTCGGTCAAATATTTCACTGTCTTTACAGCCTTAATGAAAGATAACTCCCTTGGTACATCGCAATACACAGGTTCAACTTCTTGGACAACTGTAATTTTTGCGCTTTTTGGTGAAATGGATTTAATTTTATTAAAATAATCGATAGTATCATCCGGTGAAACCCTGAAACTTAGTACAGCCTTAGCCTCAGCCGGAATTATGTTGTCAGCAATGCCTCCCTCTATTTTAACCAGACTCATGAGTGTCCCTTTCCCAAGAGGAATATTCCTTACTTTCATCATTAGATCCAATAAAATATCTATCGCGTTAATGCCTTGTTCTGGCCTACTGCTATGTGCAGCTTTCCCCTTGACTGAAATTTCGAGAACTAATATGCCGAAATGGCCATTAACAATTTCCAGGGATGTTGGCTCGCCGACTACAACAAACGGAAGCGAGAGGCCTGATTTTACAATTGCCTTTGCCCCATCAAGGGTTATTTCTTCTCCAACAGTAAAAATCAGTCCAAAATTCTTGCACCCGTCTTCTTTAGCTTTTATTGCCGCTGTTATCATGCAGGCTACTGAAGCTTTTGTGTCACAAGATCCCCTCCCGAGGACGTGTGAATTGGTTTCTCTATATTCAAGCATAGGACTAACCGTGTCCATATGGGCGGCAAGATAAACATTGGGTTTACCGTGCGTAGCAACCAAGTTAAATCTGCCTTTGTCTACAGGATATTTTTTGACACTAAAACCGTTTTTTTCAAGAATATTAAAAACATATTCGCCAATTTTCACTTCATTCCCGCTTGGTGATGGAATGAGCATTAATTCTTTAAGCAATTTTTCTTCAGGTACCATAAATTGATTATACCAGTAATTATTTTATTATTACCGGCGTGTCACAACAAATTTTACCTTGACCTTTTGCTTCAATAAACTTTGGGCAATGCACACATTCTCCAAAAACATCACTTGGTAAAAGATTTGAATCGGTAATTATTTCAGCCCCATTGTCAAGAAAAATCTTTAAACTTTTTTCATTGCAAAGAGCAAAGAATTTAGCTTCAGGAAACTTTTCCTTAGCTTTCGAAATGAGCTCGGAAACAATCTCATGTCCCAAGCCATGCTGTCTATGATTAGGCTCAACAACCACACCTCCAAGTTCCTTCCAGCTATCCGGCCACGCAAAAGTCACCGCCGCAAAAGCTGCCGGAGAATTGTTTTCGTCCCACAAAATTACACCCGTTCCTGTCTCAAGATAATTCAAAATCTCTTGAGGAGATTTTGGCAACATTGAGCCTGATTCAACAGTCCAGCCAGATATTACCTTTGATATTCGTTCCTTTTCTATCATATCTTTCACCCCCTCTCGGACATAAAAAAGCCCCTCAGAACACCAAATTTCTTTAGTATTCCAAGGGGCCTTTCGATTGCGCTCAAGGCTGTACCACCCTTTTTTAATTATTTCCCATAAAAGAACCGCTTGGAAGCGGTTCTTGAAATTCAAGGAAAATGATCCTTATTGATTCAAGAGCTTTGATTTCCAACACTCTTTAGCTTGCTTTTACGGTAAGCTCCCGTCAGGTATTTTGACCTGCAGCTAGCGGATCGCGACTCCGCCAAAATGCTTTTATTTATATGTTAACGATAATATTATACTCATCTTGTCAAATGAATATCCATCAATTAGAATCGATTAACATGTCACCCGAATCCCTTAAGGATGAACAAAGACAGCAAGCGGAGGCTTTGCTAAAAGAGAGAGCCTTGCCCGGACCTGAAGGAAAAACCATTTTACCCGATGGTATAGAACATGTCGTTTTCTCAAATGGGGACGGGCGCGGGTGGAGCGATATTTACAGGAAAACTTCCAACTAATTTATAATCTCAACGTATAACCAGCCATATTTTTTATCTTAGCCAATATTTTTCTCCGTCGGTGATTACCTCAATGTCCCCCATTTGATCGGTTCTTAAAACATTAACGTTGTACTTTGAAAGCATCGCTAAAATCTCTGGTCTGGGGAAACCCCAGGGGTTTTTACCCAAGGAGATTACCGCAATCTTAGGCATAGCTGCCTTGAGGAGATTCTCCGTAAGTCCGTTGATACTCCCATGATGAGGCACTTTGATATAGTCAACAGTTCCCACTGACCGGTTTGCCGCTAATTTATCAGAAATTTGAGGCGGCACATCTCCGGGAAATAGACCTGAGAAATTTTTGAATCTAAGCCTGTACACCACCGAGTAAAGGTTGGTCTCGTTCAGAACGCTGTACTTGGCAAGCCTACTTTCCCCATCTTTAACAGCCAGCTTACCTAAGAGTGCCTCGTTCGGGCTCAGTATATCTAAATGTATCAAACCGATGCCTAGTTCCATGCCTGTAGACGGATTGATGATGGGTATACCCCTACCCCCCACCTCTTTTTCTAGCGCTTTATAGATCTGAGTGCCAGGATCAATGGGGTTTATGACCATCTCGCCGACATCGTAATTTTGGAGAACGTCTATAAGTCCTGTCGAATGATCGGAGTCGGGATGAGTGGAAATGACGAGTTCTATCTCCCTATCCCAAAAGGGCATATAGCGTCCGAGACAAGTTAAAACACTTTTGTCTGGTCCTCCGTCAGTTAAAATTTGTGTTCCACCATAAGTAACTAAAATTGCATCCCCCTGTCCTACATTGCAGGCAATTATATGAAGATTCTTATCCGGACTTTGGACAATAGCAAGAAAGATTCCGGAGAGAGTCAAAATTAAAACGGAATATGTGTATTTCCAAATCTTCATATCAGAAAATCTCAACAATTTTGGCAAACCACCAAGTCAGAGGATAACATACATATAGTATAAGTTTCCCGAGTATGGGCAGCATGAGCCCCACTACCCCGCCCAAACTCGCCAAAATCATAATATAGGGCACAGTCCAAAGAACAAGCGCATTAATTAAAGGTGAAAGTATGTTAAATTGCCCAAAAGTGACGAAAAGGATGGGAGAAACCCCGATTTGAGCCGCAAATGACGTTGAAAAGCCTTCTTTAAGTACGCCAGGCATAAATTTCAAAAGTTTGGCGATTCTCTTCTCAAAAACCATGATTGAGGCAGTGGAAACAAAAGATAAAATGAAGCCGAGATCTGTTATCCAGGCGGGGTCTATGACAAGCATTATTCCGCCGGTCAGAAAAAGAACCCTCCATGCATTAATAACTCTTCCCGAACTTTCCACCCAGAAAACCAAAAACGCCATGATTGCCGCCCGGATAAGCGGTGCCTCAAAGCCTGAAATAAACAGATATAAAATAATACTTAATATAACAATAGGTATCGCTTTTCTCCTTGAAAGAAAGATTGCCGTTACTCCGAAAATAAACGAAATGACAAAAGTAACATTTGTTCCCGATGCAACTACGACATGTGCCACTCCCGTACTTTTTACCTTATTCCAAAAGTCTGTCGTCAAAGTTCCTTTACTCCCCAAAGTAATTCCGGCAAGGAGCCCCGACATCGGTTGAGGTAATTCCTTTTGATAAAAGTCTATAATGCTTTTCCGGGTCCCCGACCCGAAACCGGTGGACGGGTCTATAGAAATCAATTTTGCATTTTCTAATTTTTCCTCCCCGACAATTCCCTCGATAACAACTTTGTCGCCATAATAAACTTCAGGGAAAGCCGGCAGGGTTACTTTTAATTCCGCAGCGTTAAATGTTTGATAATTGCCGTAAACTACGGGGTCTGAAAAAACTATCGTCGTTATCCGGACACTATCCCCGTTTTGATAGACCGGACGGGTGGAAAAATAACGGAAAACGATTAATGCGACTAGGAAAAACCAAAGAAAATATTTTCCAATAATTTTCATTTGCCAATTTACAATTTACAATAAATTTTCAAGTATCAATTAATCAATTGAGAATTGTCAAAATGGTAATTGATTGATCATTGAAAATTGAAAATTGAGAATTGAGAATTAATAAACTGTTACCTGATTTTTAACCTTTTCGTATAATGTTTGGGTCAATGCTCCGCTTGTTACCAACTCCTCCGGTTTTGAGTACGGACGGTGTTCAACAATCTTTTGGGCGTAGATAGGGCCAATTCCGGGTAGAGTATCCAGTTCAGAAAGGCTTGCGGTGTTAATATTTATCAGAGAGTTACTATCGGATGAAAAACCTGATGATACACTTTGATCCCCTCCTGCAGTTTTAGCACTCAATTGCTCCGACTGCTCGTTAACACTCGGAATAAAAATCTTCTGTCCATCGGAAAGTTTTGCCGCCCTGTTCAAATATTTGTCGCTCCAAACCCTATCGGCATCGCCCGAAAAACCCCCTGATGCGATTAGTAAGTCGTCCACACGACTACCGTTGGAAAGTTTATAAACACCGGGATTTATTACAGACCCGGAAACTTCCGCGGTAATTTCACCTTTCTCCCCGCCCCCGGAGGAACTTTGCAAAATCTCAACCTTTGTTGACGAAAAATTTAAAGACTTTTTGATAAATAAAAAACCCGCGCCGACCAAAATCAGTCCGACAAAAACCGCCAGAAGATAATAGCGATACTTTAAAAGAAATTCGTCAAAATTAAACTTCGGGGGCAAGTCCTCCATTTTTTTAAAAGATGATCAGATGACAAAGTTGATTAATTTTCCCGGGACAAATATTACCTTTTTAATATCGTGTCCTTTTAACCATTTTGCAACGTTTTCATCTTTCTTAGAAAGTGTCTCAACGTCCCCTTGAATGTTTGATTGTTTGCTGCTAATTACCAGCTGGGACCTTAGTTTTCCGTTGATCTGAATAACGATCGTTACTGTATCACTCACTATCAAACTATCATCATATTTTGGCCAATTTGCCTTGTGAACACTGAACGGTTGACCTAGTATTTCAACCCATATCTCCTCGCTCAGGTGTGGTGCAAATGGCGCCAGAAGCAGGCAAAGAGTCTTTAGGGTTTCCTTGTCTGCACCTTTATCGGAAATGACGTTAGTCAATTCCATCAGGCTTGCTATGGCTGTATTATATTTAAAATTATACATATCCTCCGTTACCTTCTTTATAGTTTGATTAAGCTTGGAATCAAGGCTCGGGGCCCCTTCCGTTGGGCTGATGCGAGACAGGACCCCGTATTTATTAAATATCGTCCATAAACGGTTTACAAACCTCTCCATCCCTTCAATACCTGCATCCCTAAAGTCAGGATAGGCATCCATGGGGCCTAGAAACATCTCGTAGAGTCTTAGTGTGTCTGCGCCAAATTTAGCCACATATTCATCCGGGTTGACCACGTTTCCGCGGCTCTTGCTCATCTTGGCGCCGTCCTTGATCATAAGTCCGTGCGCAAAAAACTTAGTAATAGGCTCGTCGAAGGCTAAAAATCCAAGATCGTGCAGTACTTTCGTCACGAATCTGGCATACATAAGGTGTAGCACCGCATGCTCCGCTCCGCCAAAATAAAGATCTACCGGAAGCCACTTTTTTGTGTTTTCTATATCAAATGCCCTATCTTTTATATCAGCTGACGGATATCTCAGGTAGTACCAACTTGAATCCACAAAAGTGTCCAGGACATCAGTTTCGCGTTTGGCCTCCTCCCCGCAAACCGGACACTTGACCTTCCAAAACTCTTCATGGTTAGCCAAAGGCCCACGGCCGGTTCCTTCAGGCTTGTAATCGGTGATATCAGGCAAGGTTACCGGCAGATCTTTCTCGGGAACCGGAACCCAACCGCACTTAGGACAATCAATCATTGGAATTGGAGCTCCCCAATAGCGCTGACGACTTACCAACCAGTCTCTGAGATGGTAATTTGTGTGCTTTTCACCCCATCCTTCTTTCTCAATTTTGTCCCACAGATCTTGATCTGGGTCCTTTTCTAATATATCTATGTGATACTTTTTAGCAAAATCCATATCACGTTCATCGTGAGCCGGAACTCCCATGATTGCTCCTGTCCCATAGCCGGGTGCAACATAGTTAGTCTTCCAAAGGGGAAGTTTCCTGCCGCTTAAAGGATCGATTGCAAACTTACCCGTATCCTCCCCAAGCTTGTCTGCCGACTCTCTGTTATATAGTTCATCATCAGCCAAGGCAATGAAGGCAACCGCGTTTAGCGTGTCCGGGCGAGTCGTAAAAACCTCAATTTCGCGGTCTTCCCCATCAACTTTAAATTTAATAAGCATTCCCTTGGATTTTCCGATCCAATTCTTCTGGGCAAGCTTAACACGGGGGCTCCAGTCAATTTTATCCAGCCCTTCCAGAAGCTCGTTGGCATAGTTTGTAATCTTGAAAAACCACTGTTCCAGGTCTTTTTTCTCCACAAGTGTGCCGCATCTCTCACAGACTTTCATTTCCGGCTCCTCCGGTATAACTTCTCCCTTCGCATTCTTAGGCTCTTTACCGGCCTGGGTAGGAGTTACAACCTGCTCATCAGCCAGAACTGTTTTGCAGGACGGGCAAAAATTAACCTCCGCCTTCTTTTTATAAGCCAGGCCTTTTTCCCACATTTTCAGGAACAACCACTGTGTCCATCTATAATAATCCGGATCAGAAGTAGTCACTGTATGAGTCCAATCATATCCATGTCCCAGAGACCTCATCTGCTCTTCATAGTGCTTTGTGGTTCTTTTAACCACCTCTTTCGGATTTTCTCCAATCTTTATGGCGTAGTTTTCTGAATGGATTCCGAAAGAATCATAACCAATCGGCTGAAAGACATCTTTCCCCTGCATTCTCATGAAACGCCCAAAAATATCGCTTCCGGTTGAAGCGAAAGCGTGTCCTGCATGAAGACCCTCCGCAGAAGGATAAGGAAACATCCATAAGTTATAGAATTTGTTTTCAGGCTTTTTCAGATCAGGAAAATAAATTTTTTCGGCCTCCCAAGCTTTCTGCCATTTCTTTTCAATTTTTGCGTGATCGTACTTAACTCTATCCATATTTGTCAATTTTAGCACTTTGTCGTACACTTTTTGTAATGACACCTGCTTCAAATAATAAAATTCTCCTCCATAGCGGCCTTGTTGCGGCGGCATTGGGACTATCCTATTTTATTGCCCAGACTTCTCTATCTGAGTATAGTCTGCAAATTTCAGGAATTCTCGTGGCAATTTACATGCTCATTTCGTTTTTAATCAGAAAAAAGTTCCTGGGTCCTACCTCACGCATTCCTTTTGATATATTTGTATTCTCGTTTGCCGCATCATTTCTCCTTTTTACAACAGGGGGCCTTACTTCTCCGGTATTCTTCCTCACCTACTTTTTGCTTTTCGGAATTTCTCTTCTTTCCGCGCCGACAACATCTGTTGTAGCAGCCCTTGCTTTTGCAATTCTGTTTATTCTGACACCCAAAGTTGATTTTTGGACCGAGATATTGCAAATCGTTTCGCTTCTTTCAATCGCCCCAATTTCTGCAATGTTCGGTAGACAATATATAGAGATTCTGAAAAACGAGCAAAAAATAAAGCTTCTGAAAAACGTGGGGCAGGATTTTGCAGAGGAAATAAAATCTCAGGAAGAAGAAGTTGAAAACTGGACCGAAGGAGATTTCAGACTAAAATTGGTTAATATTCAAAAATATTTAGGAGAACTTTTACAGGACTCGAGCCTAAGTGATGATAAAAAGAAACAGGTTAAAGAATTGTACCAAGAAATTTATGAACTCTTTGTAAGTGGTATGGAGATGAAAAAAGAGGTTGGAAAATAACATGAGATCCTCATTAGTAATATGTCTTTCGATATTTTTGACCCTGGCGGGCCTAACTTTGCCGGAAGTTGTATCCGCACAGGCAAAAATTATCTCCCCGAATTATATAATTCAAATGCCTAATTTCAACTCGGGTGCAGGGATTCCCGCCTCCTCCGGCTATAGGCTGGACACAACGATAGGCCAAACTGCGGCGGGACTCTACTCATCAAGCGGATATGCCGTCCGTTCCGGTTTCCAATATATTCACTCTATAATTCCTTTCTCATTTTCCATGAGCAATTTTTTGATTAATTTCGGTACACTCACAACAGGTATTCCCTCCACTCTTACAAGCACTCTAATAGTATCCGCGGGTGGCGCCGGAGGATATAAAGTTACTGCCAGAGAATCAACCGCTCTTCAAAAAACCGGAGGACAATCAATTCCGGATACACTTTGTGACGCTTTGGGCTGCACCGAGTCCGCGGCAGGGGTTTGGTCGCTTGCAACAACCTATGGGTTCGGATACAACATGTCCGGGAATGACGTACCCTCAGATTTTATAAACTCTACATACTACCGCCATTTTGCCAATGCTTCCCAATCTCAAACGGATCAGATCGTAATGAGCAATGCCAATGTGGGACGTACCAGAACCGCCACAATAACATATAAAATAAACGTTTCTGCGGTTCAGCCAGCAGGAAGTTATCAAAATAAAATTTTGTTCACAGCAACGCCGTCATTCTAATGATTAAAAATAAGAAACAAACAAAAACAATAATTTGGGAAATTGATAAATTGTTATTTGGATTTTGTTTAGTATTTAGTATTTTGTATTTTGGGTTCGCGCAAAAAGTTCACGCTCAAACCCTTGGTCTTTCTATCTCCCCTCCCATCGACGAGATCATGATTATGCCGGGTAAGGAAGTTACCCGAACATTTACCATTACAAATGACGGAGAAAGCGGCATGGCAAGTATCTACATTGTCCCGTTTCGTGCCCAGGGCGAAAACGGAAACGTGGCACTTGATGAAAAAAATGCCGTCACCGGACTTTCCCCCTTTGCCTCCTGGTTTAGTATAATCTCGCCTGTAACTAGCTTCGGAGAGAAGTTTTACATGACTGGCGGGCAAACTCAAACAGTCACAATTAAAATTTCCCCAGGGGTTAATGCAGTCGAAAGAGATTATTACTTTACGCTACTTTATGAACTGGATAACGATATTCCCGGCGGTTTTACCCCCATCGGACCGACAAATCAGGCAAGGATTGGGGCAAATCTTCTCCTCTCGATCTCAAAAGATGGAAAACCGGTTAAAAATCCATATATTGCCGAGTTTTCAGCACCGAAGGTCATCGATTCGCTGGGTAGTCTTATTTACAAAATCAGGATCGGCAATAATGGCTCTTATGTTTTTAAGTCCAATGGAAAAATAACGATTAAGCCTACTTTCGGCACCTCTGAAACCTTAAATCTTGCCCCGCTTAATATAATATCCGACTCTATAAGAAGTATTCCCTGTTTATCCGGCGAGGAAATGATTTCCTGCCAATCAAACCACAAGGTATTAATCGGTATTTATAAATCTACTTTGAGTATAATTCCCGACGGAGAAGGTGATCCGCAGACAAAAACTGTGACGACTGTTGCCTTTCCTTTTTCAATATTATTTGGGCTCATTTTGGTCGCCGCTACCTACAAAATCATCAGAAAATCCCAAAAAACTGGCAAAGAATCCTCTTGACAACACTTTTCATGAGTCTAATAATGGTTTTTAGTATATCCTAATAAAAGAACATTGCTGGGCATGCATAAAGTAGTAAAAAAGAAATATTTAGTTGCATTTAGTTTATCTTTCGTGTCTTTATCCCTCCTTCTGGTTCTCTCCTTATTCATAAGCAAATCAATTGAGCCCACAAAAGTCAGAGCGGCTACTCTTACCAATGCGTCCGCTCTTTTGTCAAATCCCCGCCTTTCATACCGTGCTCTGGCAACAGCCGGAATAAGCGGAACTTCGTCGGTAACAATTAGTTCAAGCAATTCTTACCCCGACCATAACACTTTTCATTTATTCCCGGGGGACCCGATTTGCTTTGCAAACGGTGCATTGTCAGGTTGTCTTGGAAATATAGGTTATACAGTTGCTACTGTTTCAGGAGATTATTCTTTCAGCACTTCTACGACACTTTCTACCAACGTTAACTCAGGTACAGACCTTGTAATAGCAACACAATCCGGAAACCTAACTTTAACATTCACACTGGTTAGCGCAATTCCTTCAGGTGGCAGCATTTTTCTGCAAATACCGGTTGCCTCCTCCGGAAATGTTAATGACGGATTTCCCGACACAGGAACTAGCCTCACCGCCAGCGGTTTTGACTTCAACAGGCTCACCCCGACATCTGTTAATATAAGTTCAACCGGCGGAACATGTGCAGACGGCTGGAATACCCCAGTTGTTGCCTCAGCAAGCGGAACAATTACCATCACTAAAGCGACCAGCTCCTGTGCAGGTGCAACCGTTACAATTGTTATTCCCAACCTTGTTAATCCCGCACCTATAACCGGAACTACTCCCCATGTTCAGGGAACCGCCGACTACTATAGAATTGGGATTATTACAAAGGACGGCTCCGGCGGTGTACTTGATTTAACAAACGTCATTGTTGCCCCTATCGAAGGAGTTCTTGTTTCAGCTATAGTCGATCAGACACTTTCATTTACTGTTGCCGGCATAGCCAGCGGACAGACTGTTTGCGGGGCGTCAACCAGTGTTCAAACTCAAGCTTATTCTGTTCCCTGGGGAACAATCGGAACCGCAAATGTTTTCAGAAATGCTGCACAAATCCTGACAGTCGGCACAAACGCAAGCAACGGCTACTACGTTACAGTTGAAGAAAATGACCAAATGGGATTGAATGGAAATGTTTGTACAGGTGCTACTCCGGCCGCCGATGGTTTTACATTTTCTGCCGGCAAGTGTATCAGAGATACTGTTTGTGATTCCGGCTGCACTGAAACAACTGCGGCCAATTGGACCACTGCAACCAATAACGGTTTGGGTTATTCGCTTGAAAACGTAGGCGGAGGAACAGACGCAGCCTTTACAAGCGGAGCGAGTTTTTCAGCAAAACAGCTTCCCGATCAAGAAACAACCGGTCCTACGGAGGCGAAACAAACTATAATGTCTAATGCCGCACCTGTCTCAGCCAGCCAAGCCAATGTCTGTTACAGAATCTCAGTTTCAGGAACACAGCCGGCCGGTTACTACTATAACAAAGTAAAGTATACGGCGACCGCGAGGTTCTAAAATAATCTAATCTGCCCATGAAAAAATTACTTAAAACTTTATCAATAACAGCAGTAATCGCCATCATCGGATTTTTTACCGTATCCTCTCTGAAAGCTCAATCCGCCATTCCCCTAGTAGTTGCCCCGGCAAGACAAACCCTCGATGCGGATCCCGGCAAAACAGCTAGCTTTGCAGTAAAGTTTTATAACACAGGTACCGATCCTGTCTCCGGGACATTTAAGGTAGCTGATTTTATAGTTGATAACAATGAGGGTAATCCCAATTTCCTGGAAGGTCCCACAACCCTTTCTAACCGCTACGCTGCAGCAAGTTGGGTAACTCTGAGCTCAGATCGTGGCACAATCGCCCCAAGCGGAATGGTTACGGTTCAGGGAACTATAAAAGTTCCTGCCAATGCAAATCCGGGCGGAAAGTATTTTGCAGTATTTTTTGAGCCTGCTACAAGCATTCCCGCAGCCAGCGGCGTAAAAGAGGAAGAAAGCTCAAGCGTCTCAATGAGAATTGCCGGTTTGGTTTATCTAAAAGTATCAGGCCCTATTACAGAGAATGCCGGTGTTATCAAGTTTACTGCTCCCGGATTCTCCGAATACGGCCCGGTCACGATTACAACCGAAATATTGAATAGCGGCGATTACCACATCACGCCCAAAGGACAGATTACCGTTAAGAATATATTTGGGTCGGAGGTTGCAAAAGTTGATCTTCCGGAAACCAATGTATTCCCGGATGCATCGAGAGTAATCACATCAAAAGTCGGCGAAAAATGGATGATCGGCAAATTCACCGCATCACTTGCTGCCACCTACGGAGACTCAGGCAAGGCGCTTGCCTCTACCCTTTCTTTCTGGGTCTTTCCCTGGAAGCTCGCCACAATCATAGTCTTGGCAATCATTATCATCATCCTGATCATAATCCTTATCACAAACAGATTCGGCAAGAAACAAAAGAAGCTTGAAGAAGAGCTTATAGAGGAAAAGGAAGAACTTGAGAAACTCAAGGAAACCCTGAAAGATAAGATCAGTGAGGTTATTCCGGGCCAGGTTGAATCTCCATCAACTGAAGAAAAGAAATAAAACTTTAGGCTCCAATTTTCAATTGCCAATTTATGCACAATTTGCCTAAAGCAAATTGTCAATTTACAATGAATTACCAATGTCTCAACCAATAAAACGCGATCTGGAGGAAAGAACTTCAAAATTCAGTGAGTCTGTTATCGGTATGTGCCAATCCGTTAAACCTGACCTAATCAACACGCCAATAGTTACACAGCTTTTACGTTCAGCTACAAGTATTGGCGCTAATTATGCAGAGGCAAATAATGCTTCTTCCAAAAAGGATTTTGCCAACAAGATTTTTATTTGTAAAAAAGAGGCTCAGGAAACAAAATACTGGCTCAGAATGTTATCTAAAGCTACAAATCTGGAAAGCACTTCAGAAAAACTAAGAACACTTTGGAAAGAATGCCAGGAACTTACAATGATTTTCCAAAAGATTACCAACTCACTACGTTCCGAATGATAATTGGATAAATGAAAATTTAATGAAAATTGTAAAATGTAAATTGAAAATTAGCTTGCTTCTTATAGTCGCTTCTTTGTTACTTATTGTGCCCAAGTCTGTGCGTGCAGACGTACTTCCCCAGGAAAAGGTCATCGTACGGCCTAATGTAATCATTTCTGCGACCATCGGAATTCCCAAGATGACTCTCTGGGGGTATGGACCTGCCGGAAGCATTATAGAGCTGTCAGGCGTTGGCGTAGAACAAGAAATTATGTCTCAGCCGGACGGATACTATTCTTTCGATTTGGTCTACCTGCCGGATGCTGCAACCTTTCCCGAACTGTGTGTTACTGCCATCGATAGGGAGAAAAACGCAACTCCTCCGACCTGTATTCCTCCAATTGGTCAGGGAAACTACTTTTATGATGTCGGACCGGTCATTTTACCTCCTACAATTAGCCTTGGCGCCCCTCAAACGAACCCGGGAAGTCAAGTTTCCGCACAAGGGAATACTATCCCCAACTCTACCATTGATATAAAACTGGCCCGCCCGGAGGCAACACAGGGAATTTTAGGTTTAAGGTTGGTTGAACGCGTCCTCGCCTACTACATTCCTTCCTACAGCGTACTTTCCGATACCCGCGGAGAGTACAGCTTTAATATGCCGATAGCGGAAGGAGTTACCTGGAGAGTGTTTGCAATAACAGAATACGGCGCCGGCAGTAAGTCCCCCAAAAGCAATACTTTAAAATTTGAAACACTGACACCGGCAACGTTCGTCTGGAAAAGTGTTTCGACTTTTCTGGCAACATTCCTTCACTGGCCAAGAATATTATTCCTGGAAGCTTTAATAATATTAATTTTGGTAATTTGTATCTTGGTGGTCATTAAAAAGAAAAGAGGTAATCTTCAAAAAGATAGGCATACGGGAAGTAATCAAAAGTATTCACAACTAGTCGAAAGATATCAGGAGCTTATAAACCAAAGGAAGAAAACTAGTTAAACGATACCGTCACCTTTTGGTTTAGCTTCTTATTATCAATGGACGCCTCAATTGTAAAAAGTCCTAACTGATCACTTGAGATATCGAATGTTGCCCTGCCGGAATCGTCGGTAACCTGGGAAATGGGATAAATATGTAATGCCGTAATATTATTGCCCAGCATTACCTGTTTTCCGGGAACCCCTGCACCCTGCCCGTCCAGGACATAAGCAGTAATTCGGATGCGCTCGGCGCCCGTCGCTGCCTTCAAAGGAGATGCGAAGAGGTATGAGTTGTCATACGACACGCTTTGTGGTGTAATTACTGATGGATTTGGAGTACTGGTACCGGAGTTTTCTGTCTGAGCAAAGCTTCCAAATATTGCAGGCCTTTGAATTAAGTATAGGAATAAAATAAGGATCAATACGAAGATAATTAGTAAAATCAAGGCTATTACGACCGTACGGGAATTATTGCTACGCTCGCGCGTACCTGTATCACCACTTTCCATAACCTAATTATATATCACGAACTATCAAATAATTGATAGTCAAAAAGGGGAAAACCTAAGCTTCAAGATAAATCACCGAAAAATCGGACAAAAGACCCTATCAATATATTTAGCAATTCCCCTATCCATTCGCCAATTATTAAGCTTATAGTTTGTAAATTCAAGAAAAGGAATTTTGTGATAAATTGATATATTTAAGTAAGTCTATAGTATAGATTTTTGCGCTCAATTACCGTAAGGCTTTATACATAATCTAATTACCGCAAATTAACGCAAAATATATTTCGAGGCTAAAATTTTGAGCCAAAAACGGTTAAAAAACCAGTTATGGGACTACTCAATTCTTCATGTAAAATACACTTCGTGCGTAAAAAGTGTGCGGTAATTATGTTATATGGTCTGTGAAAATCATTGTTGGAAATTGTAAATTGATAATCGGTAGTCGATTCCATACCTTATATAAAAGGCTATTGACAGGCTAATCCCCCTTTATAATAATGTATAATATATATAATTCGTATAATCTAGCCTCATATTCAAAATGCAACTTACCAACGATAAATTAATTCTAAATTTTATAAGTAATCTTCAGAATGAAAGAAAGTCAAAAGTTTCTATTAAGAACTATAAATCCGATATTAGCCATTTTTTGGCCTGGGCTACTCTCAAGCTAAAATCCTTCGGCACTTATGCGGAATCCGTTTCCGAGATCGTCCCGTTCATCAGTCGAAAATTCTTCACCGAATACAAAGGCTATTTGGTCGAGAACAAAATCAAAACAAAGACGATCAACAGACGTCTTTCCACCCTTAGAAATTTCTCGCATTTTCTCTACTCCATCCAGGTATTTGACGCCGATTTTATGGAGGGAATTCAAAATGCAGGCATCGGGAATCCTGAAAGCGTGCAGGTAAAGTATCAGGATATTGTCGATAAGTTCAGGGAATCCATGTCTGCAAACGGAAAGGTGTCTGCGAATACAACCAAGAATTACGTTTCCGATGTCAGAAGCTTTTTAGCCTGGGTTGAACAGAAAGGAGAACTGCCCAATGGACTTTAGGAAGGTTACTTCAGAACATATCAGACTGTATAGAAATGAGGTATTAAAGAGTGCTTCAGCCTCAACTTTTGACAGAAAAATGTTCTCTCTCAGAAAGTTTTTCGACTGGGCAGTCAAGGAAGGATACTTGGATGAAAACCCCGCCGGGGAGTTTCTTAAAAGCGAGGCAGAAACTTTGGAGAATAAACTTGGCAAGATTGAGAAGCAAAAGAAGCTTGAGACCCCCTCCTACAATTCAGTCCAGGCAAGAATTGTCGCAAAACTTGCGGGAAAACCTAAGCTTCAAAAGCTGGCTTACGGCGCTTTCTATACAAGACCAAAATGGTACAAATCATATCATAACCTACCAATTGCCAGTTATTTCAACTATGGCATATTAGTTCTTCTTATGTCTGCGCTTGGCTTTGGTGTTTATAATCAATTTTTCAAGACAACCAGTACTCCTCTTGCCTACCCAACCACTTTAACCGCTGCAGGAAGATACTTGTCTTTCCAGGGAAGGTTAACAAATAATCTCGGCAACCCTATCACAACAGCAAGAAATGTAAATTTCAAGCTTTATAATGCAGCCACCTCCGGAACCTTGCTTTGGGATTCCGGTACCTGTTCCATCACCCCGGATACCGACGGAATATTCTCCACACTTCTTGGGAGTAGCTGCGGGGCCGAGATTGGCTCATCGGTATTCAGTGAAAACTCGGCAGTCTGGCTTGGTGTCACGGTAGGAGCTGACACTGAGGCCACACCGAGAGTTCAGATAGCAACTGTAGCCTACGCCTTAAATTCCCAGACACTTCAAGGTTACCCTGCATCCGAATCCGCCACTGCCAACACAATTCCGGCAATCAATAGCTCGGGCTACCTTGTTCTTGGAACATCTTCCCCCAAGATCATGTCTACCAGCGGAAATTTTGCAATACAAGGTCAAAGTATGACTTTTACCACACCAACTGCATCAAACGGTAACATTACAGTTGCCCCGGACGGAACAGGAGTACTTAATTTAACTTTTACAGGAGCTGCTCCCGGAGGAAGTGCAAAAGGATTTGTAAATGCAACGGATGCAAACCTGACTTCCGGTTCACTTTATTATGGAGCGGTTGCCAGCGGTGCCACAGGATATAATCTTTTACAGCTTCAATCAGGATCTACCTTAACCAATAAATTTGTAATTGACTCGGCAGGTAATGCCACAGCGGCAGGAACGGTTAATGGTTTGGCAATACTCGGCGGAACAATATCAGGCGGAACCTGGAACGGAACAGCCATAGGCACACAATATGGAGGCACGGGACAAAACTGGGCCTCGGTTGCCCAGGGATCAATACCCTATTTTTCAGGAACAGGAACAATGTCAACCCTTGTCCCCGGGACAGGAGGCTATGTTCTTTCAACAAATGGTACAGGGCAGGATCCTTCCTGGATCGCGGCAGGCTCGGTCGGTTATTGGCAGTTTTTATTAAATTCCATCTCCCCCGTCAACTCAACTTATGCATTTAATATTGGGGATACCGCTTCCTCCTCCGCTCTTTTCCATGTTCCAGGCACGATCGGCAGCAACGCCTGGTTCAACATGGGGGCAGGAAACCTTGGAATCGGTACGGTAACTCCCCTTTCAAAGCTATCAGTGGTGGGAAACTCAGCCAATTCAATAGGCAAAGCAGCCTTTTTGGTAGATCAATATGAATCACAAGATATACTTACCGCATCAGCTTCAGGTACGACCAAGATGACTTTGGCAAATGACGGAACTCTTAAGCTTTACAATGCAAGCTCAAGCATTGCCAATACTACCGGAGATGTCACGATTGACGCGGCGGGTGGACAATTGATCCTGGCAGGCACTGACACCATTAACATTGGCGGACTTTCAGGATATGACTACAATTCTCTTGCATTATCGGGTGATATCAAAGATGAAGCTGCAGTTGCTGCAGCCAATGATCTTTACATCGGTGGGGACTTGGAAGTAGACGGAGTACTCTACTCACCACAAATATGTCTTAATGGAGACTGTCAAACTGCCTGGCCGACAGGAAGTGTAAGCTATTGGAGACTTGACGCTACCGGCAAAGTTCTCTCCCCAACCCAAGCCGCATACGATTTAACAGTTGGTGCAAATGCAACAGGTGCAGCCTTCCAGGTATTTGCAGCAACAGGAAATATTACAACATCAGGAAACTTGAGTGTTTCGGGATATGCAACAACATCAGCCTCACTTGCACTTGGAAATACCAATGCAGCTCTTGGACCCGGCAACTTAAACATGAGTGGAAACCTAACTGCAGGAGGAACAACAGGATTTGGAGGCTTAACATACACCTGGCCTGGATCAAGAACAGCTGGAAACTTCCTAACAACCGACGGGTCAGGAGTTCTTTCCTGGAGTAATACCCTACCATCAACAACCACAATTGGTTTTGACAAGATCACAGGAGCAACAAATACAACAGCTGCAATGATTGTGGGAACAGGATCCTCTCTTACCTATTCAGGTGGAACTCAAACCTCAGGAGTTATTAATGCCAATCAACTTTTGGGTGCAACATGGGCAGCACCGGGTGCAATCGGAACAACAACCGCAGCTGCCGGTAACTTTACAACAATTGGTGCAACAACCCAGGGAACAGGAGCATTTACTACCCTATCATTTACATATGCCACCTCCTCCGGATCTTTAGCACTAGGTAATGCAACAGCTGCACTTGGCCCCGGACATCTCAATATGAGCGGAAACTTGGTAGCAGGAGGAACTGCTTCTGTCTCAGGATCTTTAACCTTCAGAGCAGGTGCAGGGGCAATCCAGGCAACCAATATGTCCGATCTTACCCTTGGAGGAAATACCACCGGAAATGTTGTTGCCGCTTCCCCATTCTCAGCAGGAAGCATCACTGATACGGGTCTAACTGCCAGCAAGGGAGTATTCACAGATGCCAACAAAAAACTAACCTCAACAGGCACTTTGGGAGTTGACCAGGGAGGAACAGGTTTTACAACTTATGCAGTTGGAGATCTTTTAACTGCAGGAACTACTACTTCCCTTTCCAGACTTGCTGATGTGGCCACTGGAAACGTACTGATTTCAGGAGGGCTAAATACCATCCCTTCCTGGGGCAAAGTTGTTCTTGGTACTCACACAAGTGGAAACTATGTCAGTTCCCTTGCAGGAACAGGGAATCAAATAACTGCAAGTGGATCAACCGGAGACATTACTCTCTCAATTCCATCTGACTTCCGAGCTCCGGGAACTGTCAATGCAGTCAATGGAATCTATACAGGCTCAACTGCAGGATTACAAAGAATTGATGCAACAGGAAACTTAGTTAATATCGTCAATATTTCAGCCTCAGGATATGCAACTGTATCAGGTTCACTTGCACTTGGAACAACAGCAGCCCCTGGACCCGGTAACTTAAATATGAGCGGAAATTTGGTGGCAGGAGGAACAATTAACGGTCTTACGGTATCTTCAGGGACAATCTCGTCAGGAACATGGAATGGGACAGCCGTTGGAACTCAATGGGGCGGTACAGGCAAAGACTGGCATTTAACCGCTGCGGGTTCAATAGTCTACTTTGACTCACAAGGTTCAATGTCTACCCTTTCCCCCAGTACCAACGACTACGTACTTACCACCCAAGGATCGGGTACTCCCCAGTGGAAAAATGTGACAACACTTGTCCCCGCATCAACAAATTACTGGAGACTGGATGGTACCAATATGGTTCTCTCCCCGACCCAGGCTGCATATGATTTAACAGTCGGCGCAAATGCAACAGGTGCAGCTTTCCAAGTATTTGCAGCAACCGGTGATGTCAAAATGAACAATGCCTCAATGAGCGGTACATTAACTGTTGCCAACGGACAAACTATCAAATCCGCTTACGGTCCGCTTACACTTTCATATAAATCAGCTGCCAATGCCTGGACACCGGGTCTAACACTAGCTGATGTTTCAGGCAACGTTCTTGTTGCCAATGATCTGCAGGTTGCAGGAAACGATATTTTGGATAGTGCTGCAGCCACCAGGGTCTCACTTGGTGCAACAACCACACTTACAAATACAACCACAACCCTTTCAGGAACAACCACCATGACAGCCTCATCCCTAGCCACTTTAACAACTGCTGCAAACCTTGCCATGAGTTCAACCACAGGTCTTACACTTGGAGGCAATTCAACTATCAATGGCGGAACGGGAGTATCCGGGACCCTAAGAATTGACTCAACCAGTAATGCCACAAAAGGAAATATCTCATTTAATGGAACAACCACATATGTTGACGGAAGCGGAAATATACACGGAACAACAATATACCAAGGGGCCAACCAGGTCTGTGATGCCTCAGGTGCAGGATGCCCTGCAAGTATGGGCGTCAATTACTGGCAACTTGCAAACCACGTAGTGGCTCCTGCAAATGCAACTGACTACGATCTTGCAATCGGAGGAAATGCAACTGCCTCTTCTAAGTTCCAGATAAATGCTGCAACAGGAAATATCTATACAGCCAACAATACAGTTGACTGGACACTAAACGGTGCCGCTGATGCACTTAACTTTGATGCAAACACATTATCTCTTGATGCTCTCAACAACAGGGTCGGGATTGGAACTGCTGCTCCCGGTGAAAAACTTGAAGTAACCGGAAACATATTGGCCAGCAATAACGCCGCCAGAGTTTATATTACCGCCCTAAGCAGCAACACAATAGGCCCCGAATTTAGAATCGCCAGCACCGATACCGGAGGTCACGAATACAGAATCGGTTCCTCTGCCAGCGGAAATTCAATCGGTGTCGGCAGTTTCTATTTCTACGATCAGACAATAAGTGCTATGCGTTTTGTAATAGATCCCAACGGACTTTTTGGAATAGGCAAAAGTGCCCCGACAGCCAAACTTGACGTTGCAGACACCTCCCTCGCAGGAATAAATGACAATATTGTGAGTGCAACATCCTCTGCAATGCAAAGCGGAAATTTACTCAAAATTGGCGAGGGTGGAACCCAAAATTTCACAGGTAATGCAATATTTGCCGACATTGCCAATGGCGGAGGCGGATCTTTCACCGGAAACTTTATAAAGTTTAACAATAAAGGCACCACAGTATTTACGGTTGACAGTCTTGGCAACGCAGATATCCGCGGAGTCAACTATTCCTGGCCCACGGCTGCAGCCGCAGGAGTACTTACAAGCGATGGATCCGGAAATCTTTCCTGGGGATCTGCCGGCACCAATTACTGGAGACTGGATGGTACCGGCAAAGTTCTTTCCCCCATTCAAACTGCATATGACCTGACGGTTGGCGGAGAAGCCACTTCTTCTTCCAAGTTCCAGATAATGGGAACAACCGGAAATATTTATACTGCCAACAATACAGTTGACTGGACACTTAATAACGCCGCCGATGCACTTAATTTTGATGCCAATACTATGTCAATAGATGCCCTAAACAACAGGGTCGGAATTGGAACAATTGGTCCCGATTCCCCTCTTGATGTGCTTTCAATCGGTGGCTCGCAATTGAGACTTACCTACACTGACGGCACGGTCTATACAACACTTAATACGGATACCTCGGGAAACCTGACAATTGATGCAACGGGAACAAAGACAATTATTGCTGATGATCTGCAGATTACCGGAAATGACATTCTGGATAGTGGCGCAGCAACAAGAGTATCTCTTGGAGCAACAACCACTCTTACAAATACAACAACAACCCTTTCAGGCACAACTACAATGACAGCCTCATCATTGGCAACACTTACTACAGCTGCAAGCGTTGCCATGAGTTCAACCACAGGTCTTACACTTGGAGGCAATTCAACTATCAATGGCGGATCAGTATCTGCAGGAACTCTTAGAATTGACTCAACCAGCAATGCTACAAAAGGAAATATCTCATTTAATGGAACAACTACTTTTATTGACGGCCTGGGTAACCTTAAAGTTGGTGGTTATGCCACAGCCTCAGCCTCACTTAATGTAGGTAGTGGTAATGCGTCTCCCGGAATCGGTAATATTTCATACTCCAATGCTCTTCTCCCCGGTGGGGTTGCAGGAACTTCAGGGTATCTACTCACCTCAGCAGAAGGTGGTGTTAACACTTGGACTAACCCTGCAAATTTGGGGACAAACTATTGGCAACTTGCCAACCATGTTCTGGCCCCTGCGAATGCAGTTGATTATGATCTTGCAGTTGGTGGTAACTCAACCGCATCTGCTAAGTTCCAGGTGTTTGCAGCCACAGGAGATGCCACAATGAGCGGAAGCTTAACACTTGGATATGGAAAAGCACTTCAGTCAGCCTATGGACCATTAACCTTAAATTACAAATCAGGGGCCAACACTTGGGCAGCAGGATTAACAGTGTCAGATGTAACGGGATATGTTGGGATAGGTACTACTACACCCAACAATCTTATCCAAGTAGCGGGTTTGATTAATTTTGATAACACCGACTTCAATACCAAAATTGGTTATCAGGCAGGGAATAACGTTGTTACAGGTGCCCAATACAATACCTTCCTGGGTTATCAGGCCGGTCTGTCCGGCGCTGCGGGCGGAAGCGCTGTTGCTGATTACAATACTGGCGTAGGAAGCCAGTCCTTACTCAATAATACCACCGGTCATTACAACACAGCTGTTGGTTCAAGCGCTTTGCACGACACCACCACCGGTTATTACAACACTGCAATAGGAGTAAGTGCTCTTTATTCAAATACCACCGGAGACAGCAATGTGGCAGTCGGCCTTAATACTCTAGCTAACAATACTACCGGGTATAGCAACGTTGCCATTGGGAACAGTGTTCTGGATAATGGTACCGCAGGGTACTGGAACATTGGTATCGGAGAATATGCTCTTAGATGGAACACTTTGGGCTATGATAACACTGCCCTAGGAAAGTCTGCTATCAAAAATAACTATACAGGTTTTAGCAACAATGCCATTGGATCATATGCACTGGCAAATCTGAGCGCTACAAATCATACAATCACCGCCCTTGCAAACTCCACAGTCAACCCCGGAACCAAGACCACTGTTACATCAGCTTCGCATGGACTAAGCAATGGTGCCGCCATAGCTGTTTTCAAATTCCTAGATTCGACTGTTTATGACGGGTATTGGACTGTATCTAACGTTACAACAGACACATTTGACATTCCGGTAACCTATTCAACAGCCTACGCAGCCACCATGTACTGGACTCTTCAAAGTGAGGCATACGGAGACGTGGCCCTTGGCGATAATGCGGGTTACGGCGCATATACAGGAAGTTTGAACACTTTCATTGGGTACCACGCAGATACAACCCTATCAAGCGCCGTCAACTCAATGGCATTGGGTAATGCTGCAACCGTTACTGCCAGTAACCAAATCGTTCTTGGAAACTCGGCCATTACAAACGTTATAACTGCCGGAGCTCTTAATGCCGGAGGACTTACAGGAATTGCCTACAACTCATTTGCAGGATCAGGTGACTCCCCTGCCGCCACAACTGCCATCACCGCATCAAATGATTTATTTGTAGGCGGAGATCTTGAAATCAAAAGCGGACTTTATTTAGCAACAGGTTCCAAAACTATTTATAATGTTACCGGAACAACTTCAACAGCCACTGAAATTTTTGCTACCGACCCCGCATTAATAAATAACTACAATACCCTCACCAATGGCAGCTGGCTTATTAACAATAGTACCAATAACGGAATTGCAGCCTTAATGGTTAATCAAGCCAAAGGCGGAGACATACTTACAGCCAGCGCCTCAGGCACAACAAGACTCAGGCTCGACAACACAGGAAAATTGTATTTTGGAGGGTCAGCATACTATGTTGATAATGGGGGCAGCGCACTCTTTAACGGATTATCAACCAATGGGAATGTTGGCTTTGGTAATGGCTCAACTGATACTGTAACCAGTAATGCTGGTGTCTGGAGTTTCCCGAATGTCACGAATATTGATCTTAAAAATACCACCAATGATGCCCTATCTTTTGAAACCAGTCTTTTGAGCCTTGATACCGCAACCTCTGGGGTTGGAATTTTGACAACAACACCGAGTGGCACATTCGACGTTAACGGGAATGTGTTCATTAGAGATAATGCCAACATGGCTAGTGTTCTAAGTGGATATAAAATAGCAGCATCGGGTGGAGTTAACTATTTTGAGAGTGCCGGAGCAGCTATGGGAAACGGAACAGGCGCAGATCTTCGATTCACCAGTATGAATACGGCGGCTACTTGGTTGGCGATTCAGGCTAGTACCGGCAACGTAGGTATCGGGGGCATGACAAGCCCTGCGGCCAGGCTGCATATTCAAGATGCCGCCAGCACCGGCAATGGAACAATCCAGTTTGGAGCGACGGCAACAACAGGCTATTATTCACAGATCAATCAAGCAGGAAACGATTTAACCCTTATCGCCAACGGTGATCAGGCATATAGGGTCGCCCTCGGCACAAACAATGGTACCGGTAATCTGGTTTTCCAAACTGCAGGAATGACGACCGGTAATACCGAACGCATGAGAATAGCCTACAACGGCAATGTTGGAATTGGAACTAATGGCCCCAGTTATCCCCTAACCGTTAACGCCAGTAATCCGGGTTGTAACGGTTGTACTCTCTGGACAAACTACTCCGATCAACGTTTAAAAGAGAATATTGCAAATATATCCGACGAAGTCCTTGGTAAAATAATGCAGCTTAATCCTGTTACATTTAAATACAATGATGTCTATTATTCCCAAACCGGCTATACCCGACCGGATGGAACAACCCCCACCTACACAGGCTTTATCGCCCAGGATTTACAACAAATCTTTCCGGAAATGGTGAGTACCTCCAGTAACGGCTATTTGGATACTAATTTAAGTAATCTGCAACTCTATTTAGTCAAAGGCCTACAGGAACTCAATACAAAAGTCACAAATCTTAATCTTCCAAGTGTAGCCACTGACTCAGGATATCTAAACATCGCCTCTGATAATAACGGAGAATATGTATTAACCGATACTTCAAATGGCTCTGTAATTAGTAATATCGGCGCATTTGCTCAAGCAGTTGCCGCCAATATCAAAGCCGGTGCAGTCGTGACACAGGACTTGGCCGCAAATACATTTACCTCTTTCCAGGGCACGGTTGATAATATGCTTGTTAAATCAGGCCTAGTTGCCGGCAATATCCAAACCAAGATGATCTCCCCTCTTGCCGATGCAACCGATGTGACCATCCAAGTCGGCTCAGCTACTCAATCCGGCAAACTTGCAGTTCAAAATGCCGCCGGAGCCGAGGTTGCCTCAATCGATAGCGAAGGAAATGCCACTTTCTCGGGAACTCTCTACGCAGACACCATTAATTCTAAATCATTGGACGATATGCAGGCACTTTTGACCAAGGTACAAGTTGACCAAGAACTTTTGGCTCAATCATCCACTTGGAGCATAAATACAGCCACCAATTCCGCAACAATTAGCAATGGTCAATTAGCAATTAGCAATTTATATGTTACAAACCAGGCCGCCATCAATTCCCTTTCGGTTACCAATTCTTTGGCAATCGGCACAGACATGATTATTCAGTCCTCAATCGGGGCCGATCAGTTGGCGGCTAATACTATTGATACTCTTTCCTCTCCTCTAAAGATTCAATCTCTTGCCATGGCCCCTGTTGAAATAATGGCAGGGCTTATCAAGATTGACACAAAGGGAAATGTACAAATTACGGGAAACTTGGCAGTCGCCGGGAAAATCGAATCCGCAGGTTTGTCCCTAAAAGACAATCAGCAATCAGCTTCCTCCTCTGCTCTTCTGACTTTGCAAAACTCAAACGGAAATACCGTTTCTACAGTTGATGCATCAGGGTCTGCCAGTTTCTCATCCATCTCGACACAAGGTCTTACCATTGCCGGCGCGGTTGATGCAACAAACTCTGCTGTTATCAACGGAGTAATTACTACAAATGCAACAGCCGGCACCGGAATAATTACCGCAGGAACTTCGGAAATTACTATAAAAAATAACAGTGTTACGGACTACACTTTGGTCTATGTTACCCCTACCTCGAGTACTGAAAATTATGTACTATATGTAAAGAGTAAAGCTCCGGGGCAGTTTGTTGTAGGGTTTACAAATCCGATAGATATTGACGTCAACTTTAATTGGTGGATAGTACGCGTTTCGCAATAACGAAACGCCAAATTGCTAATTGTTAATGGTTAATTGTTGATAGAGAACAATAAATACATATGTCATTTAAGTTAGACAACATAACTAGCTATAAAATGGGGAAAAATCTTTCAAATGAAATTTGGGAGAAAGTAATTACTTGGGATATTTTGCCAAAAAAGACAATTGGTGAACAATTAGTGCGGGCAATGGATTCCGTCAGCGCCAATATTGCGGAAGGTTTCGGCAGATTCCATAAGAAAGATAAAGTGAAATTTTATTATAATGCCCGCGCATCGGTGTACGAATCAGCACATTGGATAAATCTTGCACTAGAAAGAAACCTTATAGAAAAAGGTATTTATGACAAATGGATTGGTATTTTAAGAAAATTACCAAAAGAAATAAATACTCTAATAAAATTGACTATTGAAAATCTTAAACAATGAACAATAAGCAATCAACAATTATCAATAAACCCATAAAAATAGCCATTGTCGTGATAATAATTGCACTTGGAGTAATTTTTATGTTCAATTTGAATTCTAAAAAAGATCGTAACCAAAATTCCGGCACAGGGGGTGTTTTGGCTCTCAATGTAGAAAAACCAAAATATCTAACGGGCGAAAAGGTGGTTGTCAGAATGGCCTCTCTTGATAAAGACGGACAGACTTTGTGTAATTCCAATTTAGAGTTAACTGTGGATGGTGCCAAGGTTGGCGGCGTCAAAAAGTCTTCAACTTGCACCCCAGATTTTGCCACTTACGACCCGGATTACATTTACGAATTTACTGCATCAAAAGCCGGAACATATCGTCTAAAATTAACAAACTTGGACACCAAAAATTTCGTAATCGGCGAGACGGTAGTAGTTGATCAAAGGGATTTAGATATTACAAGACTTTCCCCGACAAGAATTAAACCGACGAAAGAACCGCGATACTCTATGATTATTTCAATTACTGCAAATAAGGATTTCAAAGGAGAAATTTCAGATATTGTTCCGAAGGGTCTTTCTATCCCCTGGCAGGGCCCTGCCAGTGTAACGGAAAATAGTGACGGCGGTAAAACAATTACCTGGCAGGCGGATCTGAAAGCCGGAGAAAATAAAGAATTTGCCTATGAATTTACTGCACCGCAAGTTAGTCCGGCAGTATATAAATTTGGCCAAAATAGTGAATGGTCAATTGTGGCGGCAAAATAATATAAAAATGAAAATAAATACTATTACAAAATTTGCTTTTATATTTGTTATTACGCTAATTGCGTCTCTATATTTGCCACAAACTGTTCGTGCGGCATCGGGTACTTGTTCTTCAATTGCTACCGGTAACTGGAGTGCAGTCGGGACGTGGGGCTCGGGTTGTTCCGGGGCAAACGGTCAACCGATAGCCGGAGACACAGCCACAATTTCAGCCGGAGATACTGTTACCGTAGACGGGGCCCAAGCGGCTTTAAAAGTCACCGTAGCAAATACCGGAACTCTTGCTTTCGGCGGTTCATCTTCACTGACTTTAGATGGAAATTCCGGAACTATTTTAACCAATAATGGTTCTATTTCTGCCGGTACAAGCTCAACAGTAATTTTTACAGGGAATACTTCTCCTACCGCACTTTTATCGGGAAGTTTTACCGGTTCTAATGCTTTTTATGACTTAACACTCTCCCCGACTATAAGTACCGCCGTTTCATATTATACAGGCGTGGCCCTTACAGTTAATAACAATCTGACAATCGATCCAACTTCCGGCGCCAGCAATGCTTTAACATTATTTTTGTCGGGAAATCTCACTGTAGGAGGACTTGTTGACATTAAAGGAGAAGGTTCTGCAACTTCTGTAATGGACTCCAATACAGCCACAGCTAATTCAGTAGGAACCATGAACATAAGACTTGCCGGAACTTTTTACAGCCGAACAGCTACCACAACTTTCACCGGAACTACCAGCCCGGTTTTTACCAGAACGGGAAGTTTTGCCTCAAACTCTTCGACAATAGTTTTTAGTCAATCATCCGCAGATACTACCTTAACCTCATCAGCGGGTTCTTTTTACTTTTGGAATGTGCAGATTAATATGTCAGGCAGGACCGGAATATTCGGCGGAACTCAGACAACTATTGCTCACAATTTAACAGTTGCTGCGGGAGCTTTGAATGACGGAGGTCATCAGATAATTGGCAGTGCCGCCAATGGAGGTATCCTAACAGTATCCTCCGGTGCCGGTTTAACACTTGGGTCAGCTAGTGCCGCAACTGCTTTCCCGACAAATTTAGATGCAGCTCATATTTCTTTAAATTCCGCCGGTACTATAACTTATGCCTCTAATCAAGCTCAAACTGTTTCGGGAGTACCCACTTACGGAAATTTAACTATTAGCGGATCTTCTACTAAGAGTTTGGGGGCTGCCACTACTGTTGCCGGGAATTTGACTATTTCCACAGGAACCCTGAACGATGCCGGTTACCAAATAACCGGTAATGCCACGGGGACTTTGTCGGCAGCCTCAGGTGCCAATTTGACTTTGGGATCCGCAACAACAGCCACCACTTTCCCAACCAATTTTACCAATGCCCATGTAAGTCTTGATCCTGGAAGTACTGTAATTTACGCTTCGGCTCAAGCCCAAACCATCTCAGGAGTACCGACTTATGGAAATCTAACCGTGAGTGCCGCCTCAACCAAAAGTTTGGGGGCCACCACAACTGCTGCAGGAACTGTGACTCTTTCAGCGGGAACTCTGGCCTTGAACGGTTTTGATATGAGTGTCGGCGGAGACTGGACAAATAATGGTGCTGTATTTACTCCGGGATCGAATACTGTAACCTTCAGCGGAACCGGGGCACAGGCCATTAACGGATCCGCCACCGATCAAACATTTTACGGATTAACAATTGCAAAAACGGCAGGTACTACCCTATCTGTGTCCGGAAGTACCACTTCTCTTGCAGTTACAAACTTTACTGAAACGACCGGTAATTTTACGGCTCCGGCAACAATAGATATTAATGGAAACGTTACTTTAACAGCAGGAACTTATACTGCAGGCACAGCAACAACAGTATTTGGTAATTGGGCCAACAATGGCGGTACGTTTACCCCCGGAACCAACACCGTGACTTTTGACGGAACCGGAGCCCAGGCAATTAATGGAAGCGCGGCAAGTCAGACTTTTTATGGCTTAACTTTAGCAAAAACCGCAGGCACCGCCCTATCTGTTTCCGGCAGTACAGCAATATTAAATGTTACGACATTTATAGAAACTACCGGAAACTTTACCGCCCCGGCAACGGTGAACATAGCAGGCAACGTAACGCTTTCTGCAGGCACTTACACATCAGGTGCCAACATGAATGTTGCCGGCAACTGGACAAACGGAGGCGGAACATTCTCGGGAGGAACCGGAACCGTGACCTTAAACGGAGCCAACTCAAGCACTCAGGCAATTTCGGGTAACACCACTTTCAATAATTTGTATGCATCAACTGCCGGAAACACAGCCGGGAGAACCATTCAATATACTTCGGGTTCTACTACAATAGTCACAGGAACATGGACCATGAATGGAGCTTCCGGTAAAATCCTAAGCCTAACTCCGTCAAGCACCACCAACTGGACTATTACGCCAACTGCAGCGTTAGTTGATTATGTTTATTTGTCCCGTTCAACCAATACTGTCGGCGATATTTGTGCTACTCATTCTACAGGAGACGCAAATAACTCCGGCTATACAATCACGGACCAAGCCTCCTGTACCAGTAATTCCGCCCCAGCCACTCCGACCCAAGAATTACCAATCGATACTGCCACCAATCAATCTGTTACCCCGGAACTGAAGCTTCATTCCCATGATGCCGACTCGGACTATCTGGAATATAAAATTATCCTTTGTGAGGATGTGGGCATGTTAACTAATTGTCAGACATTTGATCAGACGGCAAACCAAAGCGGTTGGTCAGGACAAGATGCAAATGGAGGCCAGGCTTATGCAAGCACTCCGACTACAGCCACCACGGCTACCTATACCATCTCGTCTGCCCTTCAAAATAGCAAGGCCTATTATTGGAAAAGCTATGCATACGACCCAGCGGGAACTGCAACCTGGAGCACCACACAGTCAAGCCCATTTTCTTTCACGACAATCGCGGCCCCTGCAGCAGGCACGGTAAATACAAATTTGAAGGGAATAAATCTTAAAGGTTTGATCGTAAAATAAAATTATGCAAAAAAGCTATATAAAAGTATGTCAAACATTATCTCTATATATAAAAGTACTCGCAAGAAAATGATGCGGAATGATGTTGTTGACACTAAAATTTTCACAATCAATACTTACGGTAGTAGCTATTTGTATGGAAAAACTGCTTAATTCAATCGAGAAATATTTGATCATTGTCGGTGCCGGACTTTTTGTAGTTTTTGTTCTCCCCGGTTTCCCCTCCCCATACTATATTCCGAAGGAAATTTTTCTGGCGGTTGTCATTTCCCTCGCTCTTATAATTTCGATGGTTAAATCCATAATTAAGGGAGAGACCAAGTTTGCTACCGGTAAATTTGATATCGCTGTTATATTATTAATGCTCGTCTACATCCTCGGCTCAATAGTTGGAGCAACCAACAAGATGGAAGCATTTCTATACCCCGGTACAACTACTTTTGTAATCCTTTCCGCACTTTTTTACCTGGTTATCAATCAGTTCACGAGACGCGGTAAGAATGCTGTTTCTCTGGCTCTTTTTGCGTCAGGAATACTCCTTTCTATTTCGATTCTTTTCACCCAGCTTGGGATTTTTGCAAAAATCCCTCAGCTCCCCGCTTTTATGAAAGATCCTACATTTAATCCGCTCGGAGCCAATTTACAATCTATTATTTATCTTCTTGCACTTTTACCTATTGGTATTGCACAGATAATTAAGGAAAAAGAAGCTGTTAAAAGACTTTTCTTCGGAGTTGCCTCAGCAGTAATAGTCTTTGGAGTTGTCTTGGTAGGCATCAATTTACTTCCCGGAAAACCTCAGGCAGTAATCCTTCCGACTTGGCAAACTTCCTGGGAAGTGGCTATTGATACACTAAAGAAAAGTCCCCTTTTGGGTGCCGGATCTTCTAATTATCTTTCTGCATTCAATTTATATAGACCGATTTCTTATAATGCAAGCAATCTTTGGCAAGTCAGGTTTTCCTCCGCAAACAATTATTATTTTACCTTGATCACGGAACTTGGGCTTTTGGGCCTGGCCGCTATGGTTATACTATTAATAAGCATCTACAAAAAGCTTTCTGCTGATTACAAAAACAGAGCTTGGGAGGAAATTTCGATTGTAGTTTTGGTTGTTGCATTTGCCCTGTTCCCCACCGCACCGGCTTTGATTTTTCTTTTGATGGCCCTTTTGGCTGTATTTTCAGGATCGGAGGAAAAAACTATCACTATTGCAACAAATAAAGTCCCTGCGACCATCGTCGCCGCCCCGGTCTTTTTGGCAATACTAGCACTCGGATTTTTCGGAACAAAGGCTGTAATGGCCGAGAATTACTACAACAAGTCGCTTGAAGCACTGTCCGCAAATAATGCTAAAGATACCTACAACTATATGGCCCAGGCAGAAAAGATGAATCCGTATGTTGACAGATATCACGCTTCCATGGCTCAGGTGGATATGGCCCTCGCCAACTCTATTGCCACCAAGAAAGACATTACCGATGCTGACCGTACAACAATTACACAACTTGTCCAACAGGCTATTGCTGAAGGTAAAGCAACGGTCACTTTAAATCAGACGAGATCCGGAAACTGGGAAGTGCTGGCACAAATCTACAGAAGCATAATGTCTTTTGCCGAAGGAAGCGACCAGTTTGCAGTTCAAACTTACACACAGGCGGTTGCACTTGATCCTATCAATCCCGATCTTAGGATTTCTCTGGGCGGCGTTTACTATGCCCTTGCAGACTATGACAATGCAATTAGCGCCTTCCAATTAGCAGTTGTCGCCAAAAGTGATCTTGCCAATGCTCATTATAATTTAGCCGCTGCATACGCAGCCAAGAAGGATTACGACAAAGCCATTACCGAGATGAATACCGTGCTTTCCCTTATACCTCAAGGCTCAGATGACTACAAGACCGCTACAACCGTTCTGGATCAGCTTAAGGCACAAAAGCCTGCAACGACTACAACGTCCGAGAACTTGACATCACCGACAACTACGGAGAAAACTAATGTTCAGCCTCCCATCACCCTCCCCTCAGAGGCTACCCCTCCGGCAACCACTAACTAATAATTCCTGTATTTTTCTATGAGACTTGCTTCGTCGGTAAGAAGTTTGACCGACTCACTCGATTTTAAAATCGCTACCCCATCTTCATATGAGGAAGTTGCAAAAACCTTTGTCAAAATGGCATTCTGAGCCAAGAGAATACGTTTCTCCTCATCATTCACAGGGCTTTCGAGTCCTTTAGCATTGGTAGACCTAATGATATCAATCAGATTTGCCTTTTGTATATCAAAATCGGCACTTTTAGGATCTAGTTTCGCCAAATTTACATAGGCTGTACGGTTTTGTATTAAATTGGAGGCATGAGCCGAGTACTCCATCATTTTAGCCTGGTGGGGCTTAAGATAGCCAAAAAAGTAACCTGCCGAAATCAGAGCCAGAATGACAACAATCTTAAAACCAAATATAAAATATTTCATTCCTCCAATTATATAGTTTGTCACTTGCAAAATGAAATTTAGGGTGATATATATTTACTACGATGGAAGAAGATACATCAACCTCAGTTCAGGCAACTAAAAAGAGAGGCTCCAAGTGGTTTATAAAGACACTCCCCTACATTATCATTTTGGCTGCAGGAATTTATGGCGGAACATACCTTGTCAGACAAAAACCGACATGGTTCGGACTTCCTCAAGGAACAGCCCAGGCCCAAGCCGAAGTAAACGCACTTATTGCCAAAGTTTCCAAATTAATGGTCCTTCCCACAGACGAAACCCCGACAGTTGCTACAGTAACTGACGCTTCAGCCGTTAAAGATCAGCCGTTTTTTGCTCAAGCAGTTAACGGAGACAAAGTTCTGATTTATCAAAACGCGGGAGAGGCAATACTCTATAGAGAAAGCGAAAATAGAATTATCAAAGTCGGAGCAGTTAATTTTAATCAGGCGGCCGCAAGTCCTGCCGCATCAGTAGCAGCAACCCCCACTGTTAAACCTACGGTTGCACCTGTTGCAACCCCGGTTTCATCACCCACCCCCTAACCCCAAGTTTATACAAGTTAGTACAACCTTCTGATACCTTTCCGAGGCTGGGATTACAAGTTTGTGCAACCCTCTACTGGGCCGATTCTGTTGCCACCGGAACCTCCAATACCCCGCTTGGGGTAGCACTTAACTCATCAAGTACCGGGTTTGCCGAAGGGGTACTTTCCGAAATTGACGGCAGGTCAAGTAAAAACAAATCGCTTACTTTTAAAGGAAACTTTTCCTCACCCGCCCCTAAATAAATATCTCCATTTTTGATAACGGGTTTTCTTGCATTTTCCCCGGTTGTTACATCAACAGATTTGTTGTCGGCAACCGAATAGACAACTGCTCTCCATGTCCCTGCAATATCCCGTCTTCCATAACTTACGTAGTCCCCTTCCATTTCCGGGTTAAGAGAAGTGTCGCCGGTTGTTAGTTGTTTAGTCGAGAAACCGTCAAAGAAAAAGACCTGCCAGGAATCGGAAACCCAACCTTCCCAGATAATTCTCCCCTTGTCATCAACTTTGGGATTTACATTGTTGCCGGTATACGTAAGCTGTGTGGTAACGCCCGTGGCAATGTCGTAAAGAAATACTTGCCAGGTGCCGTTTATTTGACCAACCCAGGCTATATATTTGCTGCTTACTACCGGGCTGCCGTTTGTATAACGGGTATCAGTAATAATTACCCTATTTTCACCGGATTTGTAATAAATCTGGCTAAAACCTTCTTCATCCGGAGTCGTACCAACAACAATATCATCCGGGACGGCAATAGTTTGAGCCACGACCGGTCTAACTATCAAAAACAATACTATTGCAACTGCTACCGGTAATGTCCAATTTTTAAGTATTCTCATTTAATTTACCCAGAAAAACCCTTTCTCAGTGCTATTCTGGAAAAAGTTGCCATGACGCATAATAACAGATGTTCCGGGTGCTGTTGTTATTTTAGGATAGCTTCCACTTCCATATGAATCAAAAGCCGTCCCCCCGCTTTTTGCCATTCTGAAGCAGTAAGTAGTGTTTTCGGCAGCGCCATTGTCCTCTACCGGCCAATCCCATTCGGAATATTGACCTGTATTGACAGCATTGGGGTTATTCGCGCTGGGATTTATCTCGGAATAATAACCCTCAGCCCCTGCCGTTGAGTCTGAAAGATTGTTAACCTCTGCAGTTGAGTCTCCGATGCTTGTTTCATCGTAAAGCCGCCAAATGCTCCCGGATGCCTTCGCCCCTACGGCAGTCCAACCACCTGCGGTTGTGCAATCTTCAGCTGCAGTATATTCAAGTTGAAAAGCTTGCAAACTTGCTGATAGATTTGCTGTCGAAACAGAAAAGTTCATTTTAATTCTGATCTTGTCTCCGCTTTTAAGAGTCATATTTTGTGCCGGAAGCTGTGTAAGAATAGCTTTTTCTCCTAAATTCAGGGTTGCCGAAGGCCAAGGATCGGTTAAGGTTACTGAATTTGCAGTTACATAAAACCGGAAATTGTTTTGGGTGAAAGATGAGGATGCCGCAGAAGGTGTAAACGTTCCGATACTTACTCCGGCATCATAGTTTCCGTAGTTATCTTTCTGAAACACTTTGTAGGCATATGCTTGCCCGTTATTTAACGCCGTCGTCGTACATTCCCCCGTACTTCCCCCTGTTCCATCAATCTTAGATAGAGAAGTTGAGTTGTTAGAAGAAACTAAACAGGCTACAGTGGCATTTACGTTAGTACTACCCAAACTCGGGGTTGAACCTTCAGTAGGAACCTCACTCCCTGCAGAAGATCCTAGCCAACGGTAAACCACAGAACCGCCTGTAGCGTTAAAGTCAGAACTGTTTGAGGTGGTCCAGTTGAGGGTTAATGCCGTATTCCCCACCGCACCACTGACCGAAGTAGCTCCATTTGGAGCAAGATTATCAATAGTGAGTGCGTTAGCATTTGAATCCGTACCGGCTTTCGCATTTCCGTTTCCACTGGTCCATGTACCGGAAACATATGGAGACACGCTGTAGGTTCCCGAGGCCAATGTATGATCTTTTGGGGTAACACAAACTAGATAGGTATTTCCTCCTGTTGTTGCAGAAAGCGCAGTACCTCCCGAAAAACTTACACTATCGCTACTTGGGGCTACGGCACTAAAGTACAATGTACCGGCACATGAGGTTGCTCTGATCGAGACACTATCAAGTGCCGCATATGAACCTGCCGGGGAGCCTGCTAAGGTTAATGTTAGGTCTGTGATTGTGTCAGTTCCAGTATCTGTTGTATAAGTAAACTGTCCTACTGATCGGATACCGCTTGCCGGAGCAACAGCAGCCGCTGCTGGATCTGAACTTGTTGAAAGAGTGGTGGTGGGTTGGGGTTTGAGAGCAACCGAAATAGCACCTTTATATGTGGTCGCGGCCATTGTGACTGTTGTTGTGCCGTATGCTCCTGCCGAAGTCTTCTCACCTGTGGCCATACAACTCCCGCCCCCCAGTCCGGCTGTATTGCTATTATCTTGCCATTCGGTTAAATTTGCCAGATTGACGTTTGTCCAGGCAGAACAGTTTGTGGTGCCGGTTGCGTTATTACTAGTGGACTCTAATAAAACAACTAACGTATCGTTCACTGTAGTTGTAGAGCCTGGTATATTTCCACTTGTATCATTGGCCGCACTGTCATTACCTCCAGCTCCCGTATCCCAAGGGTTTCCCGAGTTTAATATACCACTGAAACAATGAATTACTCCTTCAGTATTATTACCGGAGTCAGCTACAACCGGTGCAGAATCTCCTCCTACTGTGCGCTTCCAAAATACCGCTAGCCTGGAACCAGGATTTGTAGCAGCAGTTCCGGCAGATTGGGGAGACCATAAAGCAAGTTCGGCAAATCCATTTGCTGTCGTGAGTGAAATTGCTTCATTTTCTGAGGTGACAGCAAGTAAACATATGTCTCCTGCAGCCATATCAGCAGGATATGGAGGCGTAATAGATCCGGTTCCCACCGTAAAGGTACCTGAGCTTCTATAAGCAGCGGCTGCGTGTGCAACTTGCAATCTCGGCCAAACTGTTAAAAGCCATGAGGTAATTAGAAGAAAAATTGCAAGACTTTTTATGGCTTTTTTTGGCTTTATTTTAAACTTAAACTTTGCTAATTTAATGAACATAAAATGTAAACATTATTAATTAGTGCTTCTGTAGTTCAGGTTGATTTCACCTGCATAGGATGTTCCACCGCTTGCAGCAGCCACCACATCTATCTTTATCGTCATATAGCTCCCGGGCGTCCAAGTCCCTCCTGATACCGAAATATTCCCCTGATTCCAAGTGTTCGCTGCTGCTCCCACCTCTGTTCCTTCGGTATTATTAAGTGCTCCTGTAGTATCGTAAACATATACTTTTACACTACCATTTGTAATGTCTGATCGTCTTCCATAAACTTGGACTGGATTTGTTGCGGCAGAAAATCCGTCTGACGGGAAATTATCAGGAACTCTCCATCTTAGGAAAATTGAGTATGTCTGTGCGGTCCCTTGACTTGTTGTCCATTTATAAAAATTGTGCGTTTCGTTTGTATTACAGTCTCCTGTATTTACATCAGTAATGCCGTTACTCGCATTATTATCACAAAAATCGGATGTCATGGTACCGGTTCCGGTACCTGTTAAAACAGCCCCCTGATACTCAGGTGCCATAGTTTCCTTCCTTGTGGGTCTGACTGCGCCGGCATAGGCCATTCCACTTGTGCTAGTCGGGTCCAAGGTATAGGTATTTCCTCCTGTTCCGATTGTTACAGTGCTACTTGCTCCGAGTGTTGTTACACCCGAGACTGCACCGGAGTTGATTATTATACCGTTAATTGTATTGGTTGCAGTTGCGGCTGTAATTGCCCCGGAAAGGCCTAGGGTCGTGGCTCCACTTAACGCTCCGGAATTGATAACAATACCATTAATTGTATTTGTAGACGTAGGCGCGGATATTGCTCCAGCCAATGTTAGATCTCCGCTACGCGCCAATGTAAATTTGGTTTGCCCAGAAGCAGAAGCTGTAAATATTGCCTGATCACCTGTTTCATCAAGAATAATAAGGGCCTTACCGGTTACCTTGCCATTTACATTTAGAAGTCCAACTGGAGATGGATTAGTTCCGATTCCAACGCGTCCAGAGTTGTTGATATTCATTACAGCATTCTGATTAATATAAAATTCGTGGCCTCCTCCACCACTTCCCAAAGGACCAGCAGCGCCGGAGGAGTATTCATTTATCCCGTCAGTATTTAATGCAATTGCGTTGGTTACAATCGAATTATTAATAAGCCACCAATCAACTTCTGATCCATCCATATTGGAAATTTTGGAAACAACGCCGTCACCCCCGCTTTGAACTAGCCGAAGTGTCGGATTTGCACCGTAAATGTCCAGTTCTGACTGTGGATTATTTGTACCTATTCCGATATACCCATTTTTATTTATTACAAATTTTGTGGATCCTGATGCACTAGCAGTAAATATATCTTGGTCCTCATATTGATCAAGGTTAACGAGAGACTTACCTGTTGCTGCTAACCCGTTGTTAGCAATAGAGAGTGCCCCCTGAGGCACAGTAACCGAACCAATCCCTAAATTCCCGAATGACCAGGTTCCGGTTACTGTTTGACTTTGATCAGTTCTCGTAATCTTGGAGTTTACGTAATCAATCGTAATTCCGGCAACTCCCAAAGTTTGATCCGTAATTGCAAAGTCCGCCGCAGCAAAATTAAGAGCAACCGCACTGGTCACTATATTAGTCCCGCCTTCTTTGATCGTTGAAACTCCCCCGCCTGCCCCGGTATCATCAACTCCGCATGCTAAAACCCCGGCTACAGTTTCGAGAGCAGAACAATTTGCAAAGGAAGAATCAAAGAATGAGATGCCAGTTCCACTGCTTCCTGCTTTAATCGTTAATGTGTCTGAGTTGGCGTCTCCAAGAGTGGTATTTCCGGAGGAACCCAGGGTTGTAAATGCTCCTGCTGCTGCCGTTGATCCCCCTATCGCCACACCATTAACTGTTCCTCCCGTAATAGTTACATTGCTTGCATCCTGTGTGGCTATTGTTCCAAGACCTAGTAGTGTTTTAACTTGGGTGGCCGTCAAGGCTATCGGTGTCGCGGAACTTCCGGTATTATTTCCAATTATTGAGTTGGCAGCCAGATTTGCCATCTTGCCAAGTGTGACTGCCCCAGAAGCAATTGCTGTTGTTAAACTTCCCTGCGTATTCGTCACGTCCCCACTCATTGCCGGGAATGATGTTGCCCCAAGTACTCCGGTAATGTTACTCGCCGTTCCTGTTGTATTTTGATTAAATGTCGGGAAACTGGTTAAACTGGCTGCAGATCCTGTCGGGGCTAGATAATTTGTTCCGGCTACAAAATTAGCGGCACGATAATCTGAGGCATAATTGGAATTTGCCGCATTATCACCTGTGTTCGTGCCTGAAATACTTGAGTCGCCTGTTAATGTCAAAGTTCTGGCTGCATTGCCGGTTGTAATTGTAAGAGCCCGACCCGCAGTTAAGTTTTCAGTGTTGTTTATTGTTAAATCAAAAGCACCTGTACCTGATGATCTGATTGAAAATCCTGTAAGTCCGGCAATCGTCCCTCCTGTAATATTAATTGCATTGGCGTTTTGAGAAGAAATTGTCCCAAGGCTGGAAGTATTTGCTTTTAACCCCAATGCAGTATTTAAATCTGTTTGGTCAGATAAAGTTCCTGTGATTGCTCCCCATGCGACACCCGAGGAATTTGTGATCCAGGAAAGGACGGAACCATTGGTAGATAATACTTTGCCGTTTTGTCCTGTTTGATCAGGAAGAACTTTGGTTGGAGAGAGAGCCGTGATCCAGGAAGGATTGTTGTATGAACCGCTGGTAAGTGCAATATCTGCTGTTGTTACCCCGTTAACTGCCGTTGCTGACAAAGATCCTCCGGAAATTGTTGCACCATTAATTGTAACCAGGCCACTTAACTGCCCACCTGTAATAAAGACATTACTCGCTGACTGAGTTGCAATTGTTCCCAGACCAGATACGTCAGATGTTGATATTCCCAAAAGTGTTTTAACTTGGGATGCTGTGAGGGCAATCGGTGTTGTTGCTCCGGCTGTATTATTTCCGATAATGGAATTAACAGCCAAATTGGCCATCCTTGAGAGAGTGACGGTCCCATTAGCAATGGTATTTAAATTAGTTGAGCCTGTCCAAGTAGAAAGGGCTGTGTTTTCAACACTCGTTAGACCGACTTGAGATTTTGTAAGTCCGGTAAGAGCAGCGCCGTTGATGGCAGGGAGGTTTCCTGAAGTATCTAGTTTAACCAACTGGGAAATTCCATTGAAAGTGTTGCCTTGAATAGTGACAGATGAGTTTAAGCGTGCAGTATTAATAGTCCCGGTAGTTGCACTATTAATAGCTGTAATGGCACTTTGACCTGCAGCATCACTGTTAGCAAGAGCATTGGCAGTTGTGGCAGTTGTAGCTGTATCTGCATTACCGGTTAAAGCTCCAGTAAAGGTAGTGGCTGCAACGGATGTAAGGCCAGACATTTGACCTCCTGTGATGAACACATTACCGGCAGACTGGGTTGCTATTGTTCCAAGACCTGATATGTCACCTGTTCCTATACCTAATAATGTCTTAACTTGCGATCCTGTCAGGGCAATTGGGGTTGCGGCCAATCCTGTATTATTACCAATTATCGAGTTGGCTGCTAGATTTGCCATTTTGCCGAGAGTAATTTTACTTGACCCGATTGTAGTTGCACCCGTATTATCGATTGTTACATCTCCACCCATTGATACCCCTGTAGCAACGCCTGAGCCGTTACCCACGATGATATTGGCAGAAGTTAGAGTAGTGCCAAGCTTCCCTGAAAGAGCTGTATTTAGATCACTTTGTTCAGAAAGTGTGCCAGTTATAGCTCCCCAGGCAACACCTGAAGAGTTGGTTACCCAGGACAAGACACTTCCATTTGTTCCCAAGACCTTGCCATTCTGACCTGTTTGATCAGGTAAGACTTTGGAAGGAGTAAGACTGGTAACCCAAGATGGGTTTGAGTACGAACCGGTGGTAAGAACTATATCACCTGTTGTAATACCATTTACAGCAGTTGCTGACAAGGATCCTCCAGACATAGACCCTCCCGAAATTGTAGCTCCGTTTAGAGACACTATTCCACTGATATTCCCTCCGGTAATAAAGACATTACTGGCAGATTGCGTGGCTATTGTACCAAGACCCGATACATCAGAGGTTGAAATACCAAGTAGGGTTTTAACTTGTGAGGCTGTTAGTGCTATTGGGGTTGCAGAGCTTCCGGAATTATTTCCGATAATGGAATTAGCAGCCAAATTGGCCATCTTTCCTAAGGTGACTGCTCCATTAGCAATAGTAGTAGTCAGATTCCCTTGGGTATTTGTGACATCTCCGGACATGGCTGGGAATGAGGAAATACCTAAAACTCCTGTGATGTTAGCGGCAGTTCCTGTTGTATTTTGGTTAAGTGTCGGAAAATCATTGGCAACAGCTATCGATAACACTCCTGTTGAAGTGGTATTTTTAACAATGCCGGTACCGAGAGATCCCAAGAACTGTGCCCCGGAAAGTCCTGAATCGGAAGTTCCTTGAACAATAAACTTGTTGCTCAAAGAAATATTTGCTGAACCGTCAAAACTTGTTCCTGCAATGGTTCTGGCAGTTCCAAGTTTGGTTGCGGTTGAAGCATTCCCCGTCAAAGCACCTGTAAATGTAGTTGCCCCAACCGAGGTCAACCCTGACATGTTGCCACCTGTAATAAAGACGTTGCCGGCTGACTGGGTTGCGATGGTTCCGAGACCCGTGACGTCGGAGGTTGAAATACCGAGAAGTGTTTTGACTTGAGCCCCAGTTAAAGCAATCGGGGTTGCTGCACTTCCCGTGTTATTTCCGATAATGGAATTTGCAACCAAGTTTGCCATTTTTGATAAAGTAACAGCACCCGATCCGATTGTTGCATTTATATTTGTTGTTCCGGTTCCCGACAAGTCACCACCCAAACTTATAGACTGATTTCCGGTTAGATATCCGGCGTTATTGGTCCATTGTGAAACATTATTTGAGGTGAAGTTTGAGGTTGTCAGGTTTGATACTGTAAGTGCCCCGCCCGTTACTGAAAGTCCGCTTCCTGTAATGTCCGTAATGGCATCCGTCCCTAACGTTAGGCCATTTGTAAATGTCCAGGCACCCGTGATTGATTGTGTTTGATCGCTTCTGACTATCTTAGAGTTGGTGTAATCGATCGATAAATTACCCTCGCCGGAAGGAGAGTTGGTCAAATTGAAATCCGACCCCAAAAAGTCAATCGTAGTGGCGGAGGAAACTATTGTTGCATCATCCACCTGAAGAGTTGAAATTCCCCCACCCGCTCCACCGGCATCTGTAGCACATATCCATGAATTTCCATCCCATTTTAGTATTTCGTTGGCCGAACAAGTTCTCAAAAGTGAAACACCGCTGCCGCTGGCCTGAAGTCCCCCTCCTGCATGCAAAGAAACCGCCAAATCCAGATTTCCTGATATACCCCCTCCGGTGAGTCCCTCTCCGGCCGTAACTCCTGTTATAATTCCGCCTCCACCGTTTCCACAATTTCCCCATTTGAATTGGCCTGAACCGGAATCATAAGTCAAACAGTTGCCGTTTAAGGCTGAATTCGCAGATGACAGCTTTGAAATAGTTACTGCACCTTCTGCAATTTTACCCGAATCTACTTGTCCGGTAATTGAATCCAAACTAATTTGGGAAAGGTCAAGAGTGGTAGTTGATGTATCCGGTATATTATTTGTGGTATCACCGGATCCCTGACTCATTTCCTTAACAATTTGTTTATAGATGCCATTTCCGTTTGATATTGACTCGGCAACACTTTGGATATAATTTACAACCCCCTGTATTGGAGAGGATGAAACCGACCCATTCAATGTTCCGCCTGCAAAAATCCAAGTACCTTTGCTATTATCGTAAATGGGTTTATTGAAACCTGTCGGTTTGTAATCGGAAACCCCCAGAACCTTCATATTTGAAGCAGTTCCGGAAACAGATTGAAAAAGGGAAACCGCGTTTTTAGCAATTAGGCTTTCTACTTCGGTTGTTTTTTGAGCACCCGTCTTAACAACAATCTTATTCACTTTTCCGGTTTCATCGGCGATTCCTGCAAAAATAAATCCACTATCAAAAGTTTGGCCTACAAATTCCCCGATTAATTTTCCATTCTCAATTTTTCCCTGAAGAATTTTGATTGCATAAGAGGTACTGTCATCTAAAACTAAATTGGCAACCACCTTGTCTACAATTTGTGCAACCGTTTTGGTTCCGTCTTTAAAATAAAACGGGGCGATTGTCCCATCATTAAAATCATCAAAAGCCTGATCTCCGGAAAGAAACGCTATTTTTGCGGTACCCACAAACTGACTACCTCCATCGGCAACTTCCCCGTCGATAACTTTGTAAGCCGAAAATGAGCCGTCCGAAAGAATTACCGTACCGACAACATTGCTATCAAAAGATGAATTCTTTGCTTTTGCCTCGTCGAGATAAATTCCCTGGTTTTCAATATTTTTATTAAGTTTTGCTTTGGATAATGATAGATATCCGTTGTCCCGGAAAAGATTCACAAAATAAGCTCCCCCCATTACAGCAGTAGAGGCAGCAGTCAAGGCCAGCACAATAACAAGGGGTATGACGCCGGACTCATGTTTATTTCTTCGAGGTGTATATTTTGTTGTATGCGACATTTATTTATTTTTTCTTAGAAACATGACAAGTGTAGTGCTTCCGACGGTGGCAACTATGAAAAACAAAAACGCAGCAAGGCCCATCGTGTTGTATGTTTCTATAACTGTTAGCTGGGGTTGCATTACCATAATTCCCCAATCATATACATCAACTTTTCTATAAGCTTCAAAATTTGAGTCTCCATTTTCGTCATACGCAGTAATGGATCCGGATTCTCCGGAGGAAGCTTTAATAACCAGACTATCTTCCGGTGCTTTTGCGATTATCTTTTGTTCATCCGGGTTTAGGATATAGTTCCCTACATTATCAACAAGAGTAACGGTCGTAGTTTGATCGGAATCAATATTTTCTAAACGTTTTTGCAGTTCAGAAACATCAACCGAGCCAATAACTACCCCCAAAAACCTACCATTTGAATCGTGTATCGGGAAAGAGATTAATATTGAAGGTCCAATTCCCTGTGAATTGGGCTGGATAAACTGGGTTACGAATATACTCCCGGCTTCTTTCGGATTCGTAAAGTAGTCTCTGTCGGAAATATCTACATTTTGACTTTGCAAATAAAACGGATATGTATCTATAATCCTCCCCTTATCATCTGTCACAATGACTCTAAGGAAGGAATTATTAGAAGAAAGATAAATTTGCCTGATTTCACCATCCAGATTTTCCGTTAACTTCCCCTCTGCTAAAAGATTTGGAAGTTCATTGTCATTTAAAAAAGCGGAAAGCACCGACACGTTCCCGTCCATAAAATTCTTGGTAATCTCAGCCGCAGTCTCGGACTTTCTCTCCATTTCAGCTAAAACCATGTTTTGAAACGAGGAATAAATACCGCGGAGCACTAAAGAACCTACCAAAAAAACAGCCAAAAGCCAGAAAAAACCTGCTGCGGCTTCTTTTCTTGTCCTTATCTTAAAAGAATCAAATTCTCCGGCAAACGGAAAGATAAACGAGAATGTTCCCAGAATCATGCCGAAAATAGATCTTCCCCACATTCCGCTCACAAAAGTTGCCACCGCATAAAGAAGCGCCATCATCCCTGCAAAGAATGAAATTCCCCTAACCAGGTGCTTGTTATGTTTAAGAGATTTAAGACTGCAGAACAAAAACAGGCAGTAAAAGCCAAACCAAACTAGGGAAAAAGCAACTTTTGAAATCGAATCGACAGGGACCAAACCGGAAAAAGAATAAGATTGGGGATCCAGAAGAAAACCTACGCCAATTAGAACGGCCAATATATTTATATAAATTACATACCGCAAATAATAATCCATCTTTTTAAACACGGAAATTATCACAATCAGAAACACAGACAAATAACCTATCGAGGCAATCGAATGCTGCGACAAAAACACTCCAAAAAGCACTAAATATAAAACAGCGATAAAAGAGTTCAGTAAGTTATATCTGTGACCTTTTTTGTTATTGAAAAGATCAAAACTCAGTAAACACACACCCCCGAGAAAAAGAAAAATACTAACTACGTTTATTAGTGGGGTAAATTTGACGAGAGACTGATTGGCGGCAACATAAACCGGGTTTATAAACTGGGTAAAACCAAGACCCATCGAAAGAAAACCTATAAACCAATCAAAAATACTGGGAGGGTTGCTATTGCCCGTGTTTCCTTGCAGCACTGTTTCATGCAATTTTTCTCCTTTTTTGTGAAGAAGTCTTTCAACTTCACCGGCGGGAATTCTAAATCTTCCTTCACTCCCAAATCTCACGGCTTTGATGCTTCCGTCGTCTAAATATTTGTAAACAGTGTTTGTAGAAAAACCCAGGAGCTTAGCTACCTCTTTAACAGTATATATAGTTTTTGACATTGGCAGTTTTTACAAGTACCCTTAGCTTCATTTTTACAAGTTTGCGCAACTATTCACAAGTACTACTACTATATGTAAAAGGTTTTGAGGCTAATTGTCAATCCCCTTTTGATAAAACCGTGAGGCTAAAAATGATATAATCTGTGTAGTTCCTGGGAAAACTGTGAAAAAGGGCCGTTAGTACATCGGTAAGCTAAGCTTGTCTCGGACAAAAGCGGAGCTTGGCCAGTCAAGGCCCTGGTAATACACCGCAAAATGGGCTCGTAGGTAAACGGTATACCGTATCATTCGCATTGATAAGTTCCGGGTTCAATTCCCGGCGAGTCCACAGATAACTGAGGGGTGACGAGCAACGGGGAGACCCAAAGCCGGGGTTACCCTTTGTGGGTGGATTTGGGGCTGTTGCGAGGCAGGACCCCACGCTTCTTTTACTTCAGGTAGTTAAGAGGGTTAACACGGACTCCGTTAAGGTAAATTTCAAAATGGGTGTGGGTTCCTGTTGAATGACCCGTATTCCCCATTCTTCCGATGGTTTGGCCTTTACTGACAGTTTGTCCGGAAATAACCATGATTTGTGACAGATGGCCATACCTGGTCTTAAATCCGTTGCCATGATCAATAAAAACCATATTTCCATACCCGGACGAATCCCAACCGGCATAAATTACACGTCCGGAATCGGCCGCAACGTCAGATGGACCTGAAGGATTGGCAATATCGATACCCGGGTGGTACCAAGAGAATCTCTGGGTAATAATACCCATTGTCGGCCAGACAAACTGTCCCGAAGCAGTAACGGCGCCGGCGTTGGGAGTCAATTGTCGCGCTCTGGCAGTGACCTGGACAGACGGCATAACACCTTCAGGAATAATTACGGTTTGTCCTATTGCCAGTTCAAAAGTTTCGTCATTTGTAAACGTATTAAATGGAAAATCGACTATTGCCTGAGCCTCAGCATCGTATTTCTTGGCAATTGAATAAACGGTGTCGCCTTTGGCAACCGTGTGGGCAACTCCCGTAACTGGCAAGATTTTGATTGTCTGACCAACTTTGATGGTGTCTTTGGTTAAATTATTTTGCCAACGGATGGTGTCCGCCGAAACTCCGAACTTATTGGCGACGGAAGTTACCGTGTCCCCGCTTTGAACTTGATAATCAATGATACTATCCCTTACCTTACTAGATATTTGTGTATCAATTCCGGGGTCATCTGTTGAGGCGGAGAGTACTGAAGGAGCGGCTGAAATTTCCCAGGGGTTTACGGACTTACCCGGCAACTCTTGGGCAATTAAGGGCGCCAGCATCACTCCGAACGCTGCAATTGCCGCCATTCCGGAATGGCTTAAAGTCCTGGAAAGCTTTCCCCTCTTCCTATAGAGAGCCGTGACAACAATTCCTTTTCTTTCCTCAATTTTTAGAAAACTAATATGGAGACTTTTAAATAGGAAGTTCGTCAGCTCAAGAAGAAATGTTTTAATTTCTTCCCAGGTCTCAAGAAAAATTTCTAAATTTTTTTCCATAACATTAAGCGGACGGCAAAAATGCAGTACTTGATAATACTATATGGAAAAGGCTGAAGCAAATCTAAATGGAGAGTAAAAAAATGACTCAATTAAGCAGTCTTGAGACTGTCGAGGAATTCATCGTTGGATTCGGTCTTGGCCAACCTGTCAATCAAGGTCAGGGTTTTTTCGTCATCATTCATTAAATCAATCATGCGCCTTAGTGTGTTTACTTTCCTAAGTTTTTCCATTCCGAAAAGAAGTTCGTCCTGACGGGTTCCGGAGCGGGCAACATCGATTGCCGGGAAAATTCTTCTGTCGGAAAGTTTTCTGTCCAAATGAAGCTCCATATTTCCGGTACCCTTGAACTCTTCGTAAATAAGGTCGTCCATCCTACTTCCCGTATCAACAAGACATGTGCCGATGATAGTCAGGGATCCCCCGTTTTCAATATTTCTGGCAGCTCCGAAGAATTTCTTGGCCGGGAAAAGTGCCATTGGGTCAAAACCTCCGCTAAGAGTCCTACCCGATGTGGGAAGAGCCAAATTATAAGCTCTGGCCATTCTGGTAATTGAGTCAAGAACTATAACAACATCATGTCCCATTTCAACAAGTCTGCGCGCGCGTTCAAGTGCCAGCTCACCTACTCTGGTCTGGTCGGAAGGTGCTTCATCAAAATTACTGGCAGCAACTTCTCCGAGACCATTGGTTACCTCTTTCATTCTTCTCGTGATATCGGTAACCTCTTCAGGACGCTCCCCGATAAGAACAGCCATTATATGAACTTTTTTATTCTTGCCCTTTCCGTCCTCGGCATAGTTTTTGGCAATTCCGGAAATTATATCTTTAACAAGCCAAGTTTTTCCTGCTTTCGGAGGAGAAACTATCAAAGCGCGCTGTCCGAAACCGACCGGGGCAACCAAATCTATCATTCTGGTAGTTAATGTATCTTTGTCGGTCGAAAGTATAATTTGTGTATCAGGATATAAGGCAGTCATCGAATCAAAATCGGGTCTTGTACCAATAGATTCTACGGGTTCGTCGTTTACTTGCTCGACTTTGAGCAGGCCCCAATATCTTTCATTTTCCTTGGGGCGTCTTGCTTGCCCTGTAATGGTATCCCCCTCCCTGAGACTAAAGCGTCTGATTTGAGATGCTGAAATATAAATATCGTGATCGCTTGGAGCAAATTTTTCCGGTCTTAAAAGACCTGAGCCTTCATTGGCAATGTCTAAAACTCCGATTACAGTTTCCGTCGGAAGTCCTGCATCGGGAATTAATCTATCATCAACTACCAAAGGATTAGGTTTTGTTTCAGTCATTGCTACACCACTTCCGGCGTCAGATGAACTTTCTGCCACAGCAGAAATCTCCCCTTCACTCTTGGGAGAACCGACTAAAGACTGAATGTCTTCCTTATCTTCTTGAATTTTACTATCTACTGATTTTCTTGGCATGAATTAATGTTTTAACAATGAAATTTGGCAAGACCTAAAAGGAAACTTAAACTCGAAGTTCAATCATTAGTATAGACCTAAATCAGGCTGTGTCAAGAAGTTTCGGTATTGGTGGTGCAGGAGAGAATAACAAAAGGGCTTTTTTGGGCAAAAAGCGATTTTTCTCCCCTGCACTGGTAGAACCTTGAACAAATTATTTGGAACGAACCAAACCTAAATGACTTACCACCATTGCATAGGCGGAATTTATAATGCCATCAAGACCTGGTTTGAATCGATCGATGCGGACCATGACAGATTTGAGAATGATCTCGTGTCCTTCAGGGTGCGCCTGAACTTTTCTCGAAAATTTACCGAGGTAAATCTCGATGCAAGTTTCTGTTGATGCGCGATTGTCTGATGCGTATCCAATTCTTTCGACCGAAGCCGAATCAACCACAATTCCCTGCTCCGCAAGAAGCTCGCGAAGAGCTCCTTCACTGGGTTTTTCACCCTTGCGGGCAAAGCCTCCGGCAAAGCCGAGAACTTTTACACCCTGGATGTCGTTGATGTGGTCATAGATGATTGGACGGAATTCCTCGATGCAGTGCAAATACCACCGTTTGAAAATCCACCAACCACGTTTTTCAACAACCACAAAAATAGACCCAGGGGTTGCATGACCGTCGTCATTGATCGGACCATCAAATTTTCGAATACCATCGTAAAGATAGGCATTTGTGTCCGCGTCAACAAAAGCGACATGTTCGACCCGGCCGAATTTGGGATTTTCAATTATCACAAATTGGCCATCAATATAAAACGGTTGCCAGCCAAAAGTTTTGCCTTCAGGCAGGGTAACCTCACTTGCACGAACAACTTTTTGAGACATGCATCCCTCCTATTGAATTTGATTTTTGTTCAAGGTGCCCACAGGGCCTAAAAAAATATTTTAAGCCCGGCAGGCACCTCAAATGACATATAAAAGAGCAAACTTTCGAGGCTGTATATTAACACTTTTGAAGCTAAAAGTCAAGCTATAGGCTATTTCAAGCTTCGCTTGTGGGATATTTATCGTCTTTTAAGCACTAAAACAAGAAGAGCTATGGCACCAACCAGAAGTCCTCCCCACTCCAAAAACTGGGGCCAGTAGAAAATATAGATTGTCGAATCTTGATTACTGATGAGAGAAGGAACTATCCAGCCGTTTGCCCAAGAACTCACTTTTGTATGCTCCAAAATCTTTAATCTTTTATCTATAATCTCAAACCCCACCCAGCCTTTGTCATAACCTTGCCCTAATTCTAAAATTCCGGATCCTGTCGTACCCACTCTATATCCCCATGTCCCGTATTTATTAACATTCGTGATTTGCAGACCGTTTGAAATTGGCTCCGGTTCGGTTTTTATAACATTCAGTTCATAAAATTCAATTTTGTTAATTAAATTTTCGGAAGACATTTTTCCGAAAGAACGTGTTTCAACATTCAAAGTGTAGCCGTACTCGGTATCCTCCGAGCTTCCGGTGGGTAAAATCGTATAAATTTTATCAAAAGCACCCGTCGGCAAAAGCTCATCCATGTAGATTTTTTGGGTCTTTACATTATAAAGATAAAGCTTCAAAGATCTGCCTTTGAGGTTCACGCCGGAAATGCGCATCGAATAGGCTTTAGAGTAGTCCAAAGTCGGATAATAAAAATAGTCGCAGGAAACCCCATCGCCCTCTGCGGCATAGTAATTTCCTCCGTTTTGTTTTTCCTTTATGACATTTCCCCTTCCGTCAAGATTGCAGTTCTTTGCCTCCTGGTATCCCTGACTGTCGGGAAAAGTTTCGCTTGCAATCAGATTTCCGGTCTCCCCGATTTTGTAAATAGGATCGCTGTAGTCGGTTGTGGGAGCACTGATAAAATTATTAACTTCCGGCAGGTTCACTTTGTAAACTGCAATTTTTCCAAAAGTATTAACCCTCGAAATTATGCTTGATGATTCCAAAAAAGTCTTTTCCTTTTGCAGGACCGCTTGCGAGTTGGGATTGCCCGGTTCATAGACCGATTCGTCAAAAACCAAGTAAGATACCTGGTACTTACCCAAAACCCTCTCCAGATCAGCCACGCTGCCCCAGGAGAGAGCGTAGTTGGCTTCTTCGTAAAACTTCTCGTTATAAGGGCTCCAGACATCAAAAGCCCTATCAAGGACTGGCTGAGGCAAACCGTACCACAAAAATCCCGATCCCCTGTAGCCCCAATCGTTGAATTTCCAACCCCAAAAATCGGTAAGTGGAAAATCGGCAATACGGGCCGTCGGATCTGCATTTTTAAAATAATTGATTGTGTCAAGATAATATGAAGGCAGATTAACTTTCATACTTCCTGCAATCAATTTTCCCTGAAAAATAGGCAGTACCGTAAAAACGCTTCCCGCAATAATTAGTCCCGAAAAGATAACTGCGGGGATATATTTGAGGCGGTTTTTAATGATTCCGGCGGCCACATAGACAAAAAAACCAAGCCCAATGGCATAAACTAACGAAGCCGCATTTGACCACTTGGTAAATACATTTCTGAATATTTCGGAGAAAAGCGGAATCGGCAGATTGCCTCCGGAAAGCATAAAATACGAGGCTCCGAAAAGGACAATAGACGAAACTCCAAAAGTCTTTTTTGACTTGAATAAAATCAAAATTAAACCTGCAGCCGAAACGGCAAATAAAGCAAGAGAAATATTGTCTACATTCGGATTTTGGTTATAGTTAATCCAATCTTTGTATAAGTAGTCATATTTTCCGGACGCGCTCCAATCGTAATAATCAAACCAGTAGCCTTTTAAAGTCGCCACATCGGAAAAACCAGATCTTGCCTGATTCATTAATTGAGTTTCGGGTGTGGCAATTGAGTTGATATGCGAGACGGACGGAATTTGCGAACTTGTTGCCGTAAAATAAAGTGCCGGTCCAAGCCAAAATGCATTTATAAAGACTGTAATTAAAGCCAATTTTACCGACCGCGAAAGACCCGCTTTTCCATTCCTGACTATTCCCTCAAGCGCCAAAACCACAAGAAACACCGCATAGACAATAAACATTGTTTGTACATAAAACGCGGCGGTTGCCAGGAGTGAGACAACGGCAAAAATGACAAGATCGCGGCGCCTTCCGTTTTTTAGATAGAGACTTCCCAGGAAAAGCAGCCAGGGAAAGAATCCGTAAAAAGAGGTAAATGTTTCAAAAGGCGTAAAAAATGTTTGAATTGCGGCTAAATTTAATATATAAAAAACCGCAGATACCAAGCCGGAAACATTTGCCAAAAAATCATTTTTCTTACCCAAAAACGCTTTGGCTACCAAAAAATAGACCCCCAAGGGGCCTGCCGAAAACATTAAAAAAGTCCAAAGGTATCTTATTGCCGACAAAGGAACTATCAATGAAAAAGGCCATAAGAAAAGCTGTCTGGTCAAATCTGCCGCGTGCGCCATTCCCCCTAGGAGTCCGAGCCCTTGATATTCCTGCCAAACGGCGGAAAGGGACCTTACGATATTAAGTTTAAAATTAAGTTCGGGTGCAAGATTATCCCAACCCAAAAGCAGACTACCCTGCGTGTAATTCCGAAAAGCTATAAAAAGTGTCAGTCCAAGAATAAGAAGAGGAAAAAAATAGTCCTTAAAAAGCCTGCGCATAATTAAGTTTAGGATTGATTGCATCTTCTGGCAAGCTTTCTTTCAAATACAATGAGGCAACTGCCTTCCAAGATCTGTCCTGAATTTGAGGTTGGGTAATTTTACAACCCGATAAATTTTTTCTTAAGGAGGCGGCAAAAGCTTTATAGTTCAAAGGAAATGTTCTGCTTTCCGCCTCATTTTTGCGTATATTTTCCGAAAAAGCTTCCGAAACCAAATAGGGTTTGCCGTAACCAAGGCAAAGTGAAAAGGCACCGGATGCAGACATTTTAGTTCTATATGGAAAAACAAAAAGATCTGTGGCTGCAAATACTTTTCTGACATCCTTTTCCGGAACAAAACCGGTATAAATAATGTTTCCATTGGCCTCTTTGATAACTTTTTGAAGCCTCTCATGGTATCTTTGATAAGCCAAAGTTCCTTTCAAGGTCGGGCTTTCCCCTCCCGCAACCAAAAGCCTTACATTTTGGCCGGGGTTTTCTCTTGTGAACTTGGCAAAGTTTTCGATAAGCCAATCCGTTCCCTTATACCACGAACAGTATCCGAAAAGACCTAAAAGCTTTGTTCCCCTTTTAACACCAAAGTATTTCTTGGAACTTGCGGCAAAGTTACGGCTAATTTTCCTCTCTATGGTTATTCCATGGGGAATAATTTTAATTTTCTCCGGGTCAACAAATTTGGAAAGTCTTCCCACCAGAACGCTATCGTGAACAAATACTTTGTCGGATAAAATTCCGCAGGCAACATAAAAAACCTTAAGAAGAACATTTAAAGCCGCAGCCTTAATTCCGTTTTTCTTTATGGCTAAATGCCCAGAAAGTACATTTATATCATCAACCACTTGGTGAAATGTAATTTTGGTACTTTTACCTAAAAATTTAAAGGCCAGGAGAAGTCCTAAAATCTGAGGAATAACAATTTTACCTCCAAAAATGCTGAACTCGAACTGCATCAGAATATTCTCAACTGCATCAAAATCGAGGATTTTTTGCATGACATCCTTAAAAAAACCGAGAGAATTTAGCCTATAAGTAGGCACAACAAGTATATTTTCTGCCATTAAAAATGGTTTTGTTCTTTTTCTTACTTCCGAAAAAACCACTATTTTTTGGCTTTTGGGAAAGTTTTTGGTTAAAAGATAAGTATAGCGGGAGATTGCGTTTCCACGAGCCACTTCCCCGCCATAAGCAGGGTATGAAGAAAAAATCCCGAGCGTGTCGGGATTGTTAAAAGATTTATACATATGATTTACTAAGCCTTCAAATTTCTTTAAGGGCTTGGTAGATCTGGCAAGCGCTTTCTTTTTGTTAACCCGAAGGTTAAATTCAAAAAAGTAGTGTGCTTGCCAGTCATCGAGGCGTTTAGTGCTTGGAAACCCAGGCGTTGACCTGATCCTCAGTCCATTTTGTGGGAAAAATCCATGCATCCACTTTGGACATATAAGAAACAATCTGATCGCCGTCTTTCTGAATACCGTTCCAGACTGTTGGGGTTTTATTCCCGTCAATCCAGATAGACATCCAGCAGGATCCAGCACCAATTGCTGCAGTGTATCCCTGGCCATCCCAAAGACCGTAAACTGGAACCTGTTCCGGTTCTGTGGTTTTAGTACAACCTGCGGCTGTACCGTTCTTGTACGCGGTATCTCCGGCATCCTTCGTGTAGTACACGAACATTTGTCCGGCTGGCTGCATAATGACGCGGGGAAACAAATAGTTTCCGGGTTTCATTGCGTCACGCCGCTTCTTGGCTTCCAGTTCCTGTCCAATAGATGGCTTTACAGTCGTCACATCGGACATATTCCAGGTAGAATCATAAAACCAAATTGATCCTTCGGAATAGACGAACCAGTCTAAATACTTTTCCGGTACGATATCCTTGACAAGTTCATTCATTGGCCGAGGGTTAAATGCACCAAGATCGGACCTTATGTCCACAATCATGTGCACATCCCACGGATTCCATGGTGAACTGTCAGAGTTTGATACCTGTGCCTGAGAAAGTGCGGTTGATAATGGCAAATATGTCTGCCAAGGGAACCGACCTTCAAAAATGATGGCACAGCCGGGTAATTTTGACAGATCAACTGCATAAAGCTTCGATCCATCTTTACCCTGAATCTCAATCCCAACTTTTTCAGGTTGCGGCGATCCTGTTGCCTTGTAAGGGCAGGCGCTGTAACCGGCAAAAGGATTTACGGGATTTTGTGCAGCAACCTCAACAATAGGTGCAGCTGTTGCTGCCGGCACTACTGTCTTGATAACTGCCGACGCTGGCGTGGTTTTGGCGGTTAGAGTGGCTGTAGTTTGAATAGTTGCAGGTTTAGTACCTGGGAACAACTTCGGCCAAGCTACAAGTGCAATCATAACCAGTACCACCACAACCAACGCTATACCTACGACCCACACAAAACTATCTCTTCGTTTTGTCATTTCACACCTCCTTGGTGCGTAATGCTTAATAAGAATTTTCTCTGGCCAGAGAACCCACCTAACGGTGAGGGTCTGAAAACTAAACAAAAATAAAAAAATAACTTAAGCTTCTAATTTTCAGAATCCCACCGTCAGAAGTACTCAGCCAGAAATTTGCCTCGATTTGTTAAAGAACTACTTACTCAAAACTTAAAGACTCGATCGCAATTGATCGGATCTTAGTTGTTTTGATTAACCTTGTTGCCATCTCTCTTTTTAGAAAGATAGAAGAAGATACCTGAAGAACCAAGGATCATAGATCCTATAAGGGGAATGTTTTCGGCTATACCGGTATTAACCGGGGTGTGAACTCCACAAACAACTCCGCCCCCATAGGATTGGGTGCAGACGGTTACCTGGTCCTCAGCAAAGGCAGCCTTGGGAAAGGCAACAAATGCTAAAGCGATAAAACTTACTATTAACTTTTTCATATAGGCTGCATTATATCTCATAATACGCAAACTGTCAATAGTTTGTGTATTGATATCATAATACGCAAACTGCCAACTTATTGGATTAGTTTTGCATATACAAATATTCTCTCAGTTCCGCTTAAACTTTCGCATGTATAAAGAATAAGGTCGGCAGAGTAATCTGTAATAGCCTCACCATTTTCCGTTTTATAGACACCGTATTTATATTCTCTTTGCTGCCAATCAACAGTAACAATATCCCCCACTTTGACTTTCGGAAGATTGTAAAAAGAGCTTTTATGCCTGAATGAATTTGTCCAGGCTAAATAGCCATACCTATGGGCAGCTAAAATTACCGGGGCACCTGTCAGATCCGGCTCACCAAAATCGGAGACTCTCCAGACTCCTTTTTTCAAAGCAGATTCATAGTTGTTGTATGTTGCCTCTTCAATATCCGTATTAACTCCGATTGAAGGAATAACCAAACGGTTTACCTTCGGGAGTGCCGGATTAAAATTAGGGAGGGTTCTGCCTGTGGCATTTTGAGTTGCCTCGGTAAGTTTATCTACCTCACTGCCGGAAAGCCTATAACGGGTGAATTCAATGATGCTCGGGGCAAAATAAACTAACAAAATAAGTACTCCAGCAATGGCTAGAATTTTTGCCAATTTTAAAGAAAAACGACGGGTTTTTGAAGGTGTGCGGGCTTCTTCGCTCACACAAGGATCGGCCTCCTCTAAGAGCAGGCCTTCGAGCAAATTGATCCTGATATTATCTTTATTCACTGTTCCTTCCATAAGTATTATTTTAAACACCAAAAAAGCGCGACCATTTTCACTACCTTAGGAATGGGTAGATCCCCTGCCCAAGAATCCACCCATCCCTAAGATCGATAAATAACCGCGCCTTTACTGAAAGACCCTTGACAACCTTCATCAATCGTTTTAGTCTGATTACGATTTGTCTTGAATGCTTAGTTAGTTTCCTGTCCGCAAGACAAATCCCGTGTCCAGACATTTTAATAAAACGTCTGGTTAAGTTTTTGAAAGAGCATCTCTACTCGTGGCGAGTCCCACTAGAAATTAGAGGAGAACCCAACGATGGCGATGCTCTTTTTTTGTGCTTCAAGCACCTCATTTCAAAGTTCCAACAAAATATTACACCCTACTGTCGGCTTTGTCAAACCCTATAACGTTAAATTCTTTGGTATTTATGTTACCTATAACATTTAACGAAATATAAAATCCCGTAAACACGGAATTTTTAACAATAATTTTTTGATAAAAATAAATTGTGGATATCTCGGGGATAATCCGTTACCACGTATAACAATGCAATTCTTAACAAATTTAATGTCCGCAGTCGAGGCTATCTCAGGAGTTTTTTAATCACTTCCCCAACATACATATATTCCTTTGAAGATACCGCTATAGTAAAGCCTAACCTTTTTGCTTCTTTTAGCCTTTTATCCTGGGCGACAACTTCTCTAATTTCCCCGAGAAGGCCGACTTCCCCGACTGCCAGAATCTTGCCGGATATCGGTTTATCAAAATATGCTGAAGCAGTTGCCAGACAAATTGCTAAATCGCTCGCCGGTTCCGTAACTTTAAAACCACCCGCAACATTTACAAAAACATCGCTGTCGTAAAGAGGCAGTCCGCAGCGTCTTGTAAGAACCGCTAAAAGAAGTTCCAACCGCCTTGAGTCAATTCCTTGCGCAACCCGCCTGGGAATGGCCAATTTTGTGGGCACAACCAGAGCCTGAATTTCTACCAAAATTGGACGGGTCCCCTGCATCACGCTCGTTGCAATGCTCCCCGAAACGTGTTTTTGATCCTTTTCGAGGAACATTTTTTCAACGTCATCTATGGGCTTTAGACCGCTATCTTTCATCTCAAAAACACCAACTTCATCGGTAGGACCGAACCTATTTTTGACAGCCCGAAGAATTCTTGTAGTGAGAGTCTTATCACCCTCAAACCAGAGAACTGTATCCACAATGTGGGCAAGAACCGCCGGACCGGCTACAGTTCCTTCCTTTGTCACATGCCCGACTAAAAACAACGGAACACCCAGACTTTTTGCCTCCTTTAGAAGCCTGAAGGCACACTCTCTCACCTGTCCGACGCTCCCGGCCATTCCGGAAAGATCCGACGTAGTCATTGTCTGGATTGAATCAACAATGACAGCCTGCAAGACCGTGTCTTTAAGGGTGTATATAGTATTTATCACTTCGTCTACATCTGTTTCCTCAAGCAGATTGATGTCTGATTTTTTGATTCCGAGGCGATCCGCTCTGATCTTGACCTGTGTTGCCGATTCTTCGCCGCAAACGTAGAGAACTGAGGACTCCTGTGTATCAGATCCGGATAAAGATCCTGCAAGCTGTGTAAGAAGGGTTGATTTTCCGATCCCGGGCTCTCCGGCAATGAGAACTGCCTGTCCGGGTACTAAACCGCCCCCGAGTACCCTATCAAGCTCGGATATTTTAGTGGACATGCGCGTTGCCGAGGTCGATTTAATGTCGGCAAGCTTGATTGGTTTTGAAGCTGAGGAAACTCTATTTTTGCCCTTAGATTCCTGCCCTTTTCCTCCTGAAACTACGGTTTCCACCATAGTATTCCACTCACCGCAGTTGGGACACTTCCCAAGCCATCCTGTGGACTCATAACCGCATTGCTGACAAACGTATCTGGAATGAAAGGCCATTTGGCCAATTGTAATTTGTTAATTACAAATTGTAAATTGAAGATTTTGTATGTAGCAAGTATTGATGAAATTCACTTACTTTTTCCTAAACGTTAAATAATATGTGCACCTTTTTATAGTCCCGGATTTGGACACTTCTTTAACTGTTTTGTTATACGCTTCGTGAATGATCTCAAGTCGGGTGCCAGGTGTAAAATTCCCCACCCACTCGGTTCTTGCCGGCGTATCGTACCACGACAGTTTTTCTTCCACGGTAAAGGTTCTTCCCGGTCTATTTTGTTGCTTCAAGATAAAACTACAATTCTCGATCCCCACAATTACGCCATCCACATAAGACTGATCTTTCGCAGGTAATTTATCAAAATATGATAAATCTATATTTGGGAATCTGTTTTTGACAGATGTTTTCAAGTTTTCCCTGTAATTCCAGAAAAATTCTCTTGTTTCCGAGTCTTCTAGGTCATCAGAAGCTAAACTTATCAAAAAACCGCCTCCAGGTTTCAAACAATTGTAAACTAATGAGCAAACTTTCTCTTTTTCTTTAATCCATGGCCATGAAGCAAGAATAAGGCTTTTGTCGAATTTTTGATCACTCACATATCTGTCTAGTTCTTCTATATTGCCCGTTACAAAAGAGGTATTTGTGTTCCTGCAAAAATTTCGGGAGTATTTGACAAAATTTTCTGAGATCTCTATGCCCAAGACTCGTCCCTCTTCACCGACTCTTTCACTAATTACTTTTGAGACCATTCCCGGACCGGAACATAAATCTAATATATGATCCCCTGGTTTTATATCTGCAAATTGTATAGCTCTTTCCCCCCTGAGTTTCCACCCAAACTGGATTCTCTCTGCAACATAAGCTTGAACAACATCTTCAGAGATATATCCACTAGCAGTATCTTTTGCCTCTACCATGCCAAGAGTATATCAAACAACCAAATTTTTGTCCTGCATACAATAAAGTTTATTTAGGTTGTAAACGAAATTTTTTTACACCAAAAGTAAAAGTTTACTTGTAGCCAAGTGGTACTGAGGTGAGAACAAGGCCAAGGGCAATTCTTTTGTCTTTAACATTAACTTCCTCCACTGTGCATTTGACTTCGGATCCAACCGTAAGCTTCATAGAAGGAGGAACCTGGGTGATATGAATAAGTCCCTCAACTCCCGGCAAAAGCTCTACAAAATACCCAAAGTCGGAAGCCCTAACTACTTTTCCGGTAACTTTATCTTCCGCTTTAAATTTCTTCTCAACTCCCTCCCACGGGTCTTTAAGAGCCTGTTTCATTGAAAGTGCAAGTTTACCATCATGAGCCGCCAATACTTTTACGCTTACAACGTCGCCAACTTTAATAACATCGGAGGGAAGGTTGACTCGGCTGTAGGAAAGCTCGGAAACGTGCACCAATCCTTCAACTTCTGCTTTTTCTTTTTTGACGGGAACTTCAATTTTGACGAACGCCCCAAAGGTAGCGACTGTTGTTACAACACCGTTGTAAATTTCGCCCTCTTTGATCTGTTTTAGAGCTTCTTTGGTAAGAGCAATATCCCCTGCTTCTGAGATTTCTTTCTCAGAAAGAACAACTTTATTATTCATCTTATCTACTTCCATTACTTTTGCCTTGAAGTATTTATCAACCAAACTTTGCGAATTTTTAGTAATTTCTCGACCAAGTTGTGATGTTGGGATAAATCCTTCAATTCCAAAAACATCAACAACAAACCCCGGAGCTGAAACTCCTTTACCAAGGACCGGAACTGCTTCTCCTGATTCCTTAGCCTTTTGAAGTTTTATCCAGGAAGTGTCTCTCATTGCATCTTTAAGGCCCAAAATAGTAATTCCGTCGCGTGTTTCAGGTACTAAAATTGTAACTAAAACTTTATCCCCTGCTTTTAGAGACTCTATAAGCTCTTTCGCGTCGGTGTAGCCTTTTTCTTTAACAATACCTTCACTTTTTCCACCGATATCAAAAATTACATTTGAGTCTGTTTTTGAAAGAACTTCAGCCTCAACTCTCTGGCCTTTTTCAAATTTTTGAATCTTTTTTGTGGCACGGGCAAGAAGCTCGGCCATTGTGGTTGCTCCTTTAGAAGTTGTTTTTGTTGTCACTGATCATATCCACCTTTCTTGTTGGTATGGGTATTATACCCTACCGAGATTGAGGGTGCAAGGGAAAAATAATAATTTTTCCACAAAAAATACCCCACTTTATTGTTTGTGATATAGTTAAAACCATGGAATTGGGTACAGAAATAGGCTCAGACAAATTTACCAATATTAACGTCAAATATGATGAAGGAACCTCCAGAAATGAACTTGCGGCAAAAATAATTGGCAAATCTTTAGAACCCGTATTTGAACTAGAAAAGATAGGTGTATTAAAAGATGTATCAGTAGTTCTACATGGAGGCATGATAACAAAACCAGACAAAAAACCTAAAGACTATGATGTCATGGTTATCTATGATTCTTTTCAGAAACCAACAAATCAAGACACCCTCTCTGAACGTGCCCAGAGTTTGGTAAAAAGAATATTTTCGGACGGGAAGCTAGATGAAAATGTCGGAACAGAAATAAATATAGAGGATCCATCAAAAGAAAAAAATCGAGTTTCAGCAAAATATATTGACTTTTGGCTTAATTCCAAAAAGTCATTCATAGAGAATCTTCACCAATCACCTGAAGATATAACAAAACAGGCTTTTGGATACTTGTCACTTCTTCCTTCTGAAATTGTAAAAAGCTATCCTTCATATGATTTCGATAGCTATACAGACGAACAAATAGATACTGATGCTGGAATTGCAACTGTTTTCGTTTTAACTTTAGGGGAAATTTATAATTATAAATTTAGTGACAATGAAATATTAAATTTATGTGAATATTTTGGAAGATCAGAAGATACTCCCCTAGGTAAAGCAATTGGGCTAACTGAATCTTCACCTGATAATATTCAGCCTCAACAGATAGAAAAAAGTATTGGTAAGTATCTAAATGAGAATATAAATATCATGGAATCTATTTTACCAACAAACTTATTTCGGGAATTTAAAAATGTAATAAACAACAAATCACCAAAGGGAAATACTATTGAATTTGCAAAACAATTTAGAGACGCCTATCTAAACAAACTTCCGTTTCACACTAAATATGATGGAATTATAGAAGGGCGCGTCAAATGGCTTGCCGAGAGTATTATTAATAAAGTCAATCCAGACATGAATGCTACAAAATATGGTGTATTAATTTATGGAAAAAATATTGAAGAATCTGGAAAAATTTTATTCAAGGAAGACAAAAACTTCTTAAATCTTGATTCTTCCCACAAAAAATCCCCCAATTTCTCGGAGGATTAAATGAATTTGAAGATTTGTTTCAAGACATTGTTCTGGCGATGACGTATTTTCGCGGTAGGTTGCCCCACAACTATCGTCCGCGCTACCCCGTTTCACTTCTGAGTTCGGAAAGGGATCAGGTGGTACCAGGGCGCACAAATCACCAGAACATTGCCTTGAAATTTAGGATATTTTAAACTATTAGAAAAGGAAGGTCGCGTCCCTAAGTGTGGGATCGCAAGCATCAATCTATTCGTACAGGTAACCTTAAACCCTTACAGGTCTTCCAGTGCCTGCCGATCAACCGGATAATCTTTCCGGGATTTAATATGGAACCCTAATCTTGGAGTTGGCTTCCCACTTAGATGCTTTCAGCGGTTATCCGTTAGGAATATAGCTACCCGGCGTTACAGCTGACGCTATAACCGGCACACCAGGGATTCCTCCAGGGAGGTCCTCTCGTACTGTCCCCAGCTCTCCTCAAGATTCCGACGCTTCCACAGGATAGAGTCCGACATAATAGTTACAAATTAATAAACTCTAATATTTTTGAAATTGACAAAAACTTTCAAAAACTAATATTAATAGGGCTAATTTTTGATTAGCACCTCGTATCGCTACGAGGATCCGACCATATCTTTCCCGACTTGTGATCAGGATCAGACGTATGGCCTGTGAGGATTTCCTTTGATTTCTCAAAGGATCTTTCCTGCTGATTGACTCCACCGGCTAGATTGTCACCTTTCGGTACCAACCGGATACTGAGTGTTTCCAGCAAATAGTCTGATTTATTCTTGGCGGGGGCCAAGACTATACAAAATATAACAAAAGTAAACTAACCTCTATGACTTCAAAATGAAGTCTGATTCAAAAACGTCTGTATAGTAAAGACAGCTTAAACTTGTCGTCTTAATATGTAACTAAGACCAACTGTCTCACGACGTTCTGAACCCAGCTCGCGTATCACTTTAACGGGCGAACAGACCGACCCTTGGCACCTTCTTCAGCGCCAGGATGTGATGAGCCGACATCGAGGTAGCGAACCGCGCCGTCGCTATGGACGCTCGGGCGCGACTACTCTGTTATCCCCGGGGTAGCTTTTATCCATTAAGCTCCGGGCACACCCATTGTGCCTCGGAGGATCACTAAGACCTACTTTCGTACCTGTTTGGGACATCTCCCTCACAGTCAAGCTGGCTTAAACCTTTGCGCTTCAAACCGCCATTTCCATCGGCGGAAAGCCAACCTTTGTGTCCCTGCGTTACAATTTAGCAGGGTACCGCCCCAGTAAAACTGCCCGGCAAACACGTTCCTCTTCCGAGTCTTAATCGGAATTAAGTTAGCTTCACATTCTCCAACGAGTGGTATTACAATGTCGCCTTGCGGCTCCCACCTATTCTAGACAATCAAAAAATATGAAAGCAATATCTACCTGCAGTAAAGCTCCACGGGGTCTTTTTGTCCATGTGGAAGTAGGCCGCGTCTTCACAGCCATCGCTATTTCGCCGAGTAAACCCTCAAGACAGTTATTAGCTCGTTACGCTATTCATGCGGGCCAGAACTCGCCTGGCAAGGAACTTCGCTACCTTAGAACAGTTATAGTTACTGCTGCCGTTCACCGGAGCTTAAATTCAGAGCCGTTACCTTGCGGCAACAACCCCTCCTCTTAACTTACCGGCACTGGACAAGCGTCAGTCCGTATACTTCAGCTTTCGCTTTTGCACGGGCCTGTGTTTTTGATAAACAGTCGACCAATAAACTTTAGTTGCAATCCTGACTTGCGCCAGGACAACCCATCTTCCTAAGTTACGGGTAGTTTTTTTGCCGAGTTCCTTGAGGATTTGTCTCTCGATCGTCTTAGGGTGCTCCCCCAGTCCACCTGTGTCGGTTTGCGGTACGGCTTAACTTAAATCTCACTACGAATCTTTTCTCGTAAACTGAACATTTCGAAATTGCCCTCCTCGCGGAGAACTTTGCACCACCTTGGTTTATAACGTCCTGGCGGATTTTCCATCCAGAACTACCTCAGCTTCTGCACTCTACTTCACGAAAAAGCTTCGAAACTCCTGCTTAGTGAATCCTTAGTTGATAACGATTTAAGAAAAATATTGGAATTTTGACCAATTATCCATCGACTACGCCATGTGGCCTCGCCTTAGGAACCGATTAACCCACTGTGAACGAATCTTGCAGTGGAAACCTTGGACATTCGACGGAGAGGATTCTCACCTCTCTTGTGCGCTACTCAAGCCGACATTCTCACTCCCAACCGCTCCAGCAAACCTTCCGGTTCACCTTCACCGCTGTTGGAACGCTCCCCTACCACTCCACATCCAATAAATTGGATATAAAATCTCTAGCTTCGGCATACAACTTATCCTCGATAAATCTTGGGCGCCCTCTCTCATCGACCAGTGAGCTGTTACGCTATCTTTAAAGGGTGGCTGCTTCTGAGCCAACCTCCTGGCTGTCTGAGAGAAAGGACTTCCTTTCAAACTTAGTTGTAATTTAGAGGCCTTAACTGAGAGTCAAGGGTTGTTTCCCTTTCGTCGCATCAGCTTAGCCCGATGCGGCTTTCTAGTCCGATAATTCACGCTAGTATTCGGAGTTTGATTGAGTTGAATTGCTTGCGCTCTCCAACCCATCCAGTGCTCTACAACCAACAGAACTTTACGGACCACGGTCCCCATAGACCTTTCGGGGAGAACCAGCTATCTCTGGGTTCGATAAGTATATTGCCCCTAACCACAAGTCATCCCATGTCATTGCAACGACAACGAGTTCGGGCCTCCTGTCAGATTTCTCTGACATTCACCCTGCTCATGGTTAGCTCACCCAGATTCGGGTCTTCCAGTTACTCCAAACGCGCTATTCACACTTGGTTTCCCTTCGCCTCCCTCCAAATAGGAGTTAGACATAAGAAGTAACTGAAAACTCGCCGGCTCATTCTTCAATAGGCACGCGATCACACCAATAAATTGGTGCTCTCACGGTTTGACCGCAAACAGTTTCAGGTTCTATTTCATTGGGTGTCTCACCCGGCTTTTCACCTTTCCCTCACGGTACTTGTTCACTATCGCTCTCTTATCTTATTTAGTCTTGGAGGATGGTTCCCCCGGATTCCCACAGAGTATGTGCTCCGTGGTACTTAGGAAATCCCTAGGGTAATATTTGATTTTGCATACACGATTTTCACGCTCTTTGATTGGCCATTCCAGACCACTCTGCTATCAAATACTAATCCCATATTGGGCTCCTGCAACCCTCCTCGTCACCGAAGTGACATGGAGTTTAGACTATTCCGTTTTCGCTCGCCGCTACTGGCGGAATCTCAATTGATTTATTTTCCTCACCTTACTTGGATGTTTCGGTTCAGGTGGTTTCCAGTCTCAAAGTTATATAACAACTTGCGTTGTCATTTTGGCTTCGAGGTAACCGAGAAACTCGGTTGGGTTTCCCCATTCGGACACCGTCGGGTCAAAGCTTCGTAGCAGCTAACCGGCGACTTTCGTGGCTATGTACGTCCTTCATCGGAGATAAGAAGCAAGGCATTCACTGTCTGCGTTATTTAACTCGCGATCCCACACATCACATTCAATCAAGAATATGATTGGGACGCGACCTTCCTCTTCTACATTTAATTATTAGCTCCAAATTGGAGCTAAACAAAAAAATCCTAAAATCTTCAAATTTTAATGTTCTATTCACCGCCTCTCGACGGATCAGTGCGGACTTAGTAGGAATCGAACCTACTTAAATAACCTTAAAGCCCTGTGGACCCAGAGGGGGTCGACAATTTTGCTGCGCAAAATTGAAATACCTCTCTACCAAAATTTTGTGGACTCGGGCGGGGTCGAACCGCCTACCTCCTCATTGCAAATGAGGTGTTCAGCCAGATAAACTTCGAGCCCCCATTGGCACAAAATTTTCTTCAGCCAGGATCGGCAAATCCGACGCCTTTAGGCTAAAACTTTGGGCCCGGAAATCCTAGCCTCCAAAATTTTAATTTCGGCTTTCAAGCTTGCAACATGATCTTGCAAAACTTTGAGTTCACTTGAGGCCAGTTCTCCCGATGCTGACTCGTGAGCAACTCCCCTAAAATGACTCAGGCGAAAATTAACCTTAGCCTCATATTCTTCTAATTTTTTCAAAAGTGCTACTAATTTTTCTTTATCGGACAGTATTTTCATTTCAAAAAACTAGAAAACCGACCCTTTGAGGTCGGTTAGATAAAAACCAAATTTCTTAAAATCTAGCCACGAAACGCGGCCAATATTTGTTTGAAAAATTTCTTTATGGTTTTCATTAAGCTTCCGAACTCAAATGTAAGGGCATTATACCTCGTGGGGAGAAGCCCCGTCAAGTGCAGAATCCCCAAAAAAAACCGAGGCGAGCACCTTTTAAAAACAAAAGGCACCCGCCCAAAACTAACCAACAATTTCAATCAAAATTAGCGAGGCGCCGGTAAATCCTTTCAACAACTTTTTAACGACTTCTGCATCAGCTTCATTCCTAACAAGAATGCGGTTTGGATGCTGTTTCCCCAATTTTGCCGGAAAGTAGTGTAAACCACTAACGTCTTCACTCCAAAAGGCAAAGGTCTTTTCTCCAAGATAATCTTCAATACGAAAATGCCAACGTTTCGTCCTCCAATACCGCCGGGAAAGCTTTGTCTTCAGAAAGTCAACCAAATCTGCGTTATTTCCTTCTATTGTATTGAAAATCATGACTTTTGCCATTTTTCCCTCCTTCAGGAAAGATATGATGGGACATCTGTTTTCCATTGTAGATCGACAAGTCTTTCTTTGAGCCGGCCAAGTTTGGCTGTCATTTCATTGATCGATTTAGACTCTCCCATAACCTCAGCATAAGCTTCCTCAAAAGCAATATCTGATTCCAAACGTTTGATCTGGCCTTCCAAAATACTAATTTGGATTCTCTTCAGGCACATTTTCCCCTCCTTTTTAGGAAACTAATTAAATATGATTTTTGATTGAAATGTTAAATTGCAAGCGATCAAATTTGTCCGCAATCGGACCCCGCGATTTTACATTTAAACCTGTAGTAAATCAAATCAAAACCAAAAAAACAGGCGGGGCTTACATTGTTAAAATTTCTTAACAATTTCGGCACCCGCCCAAAAAACAAAAACTAATTAAAAAACGTACGGTCCTTCTGTCCGCAACTTAATTATTGCTATCTTAAGCCGTGTTTCTTTTAATTCCTCTTTTCTCATTGCCAGAACCTCAAGTAGCTCTGTGGCAATATCGGGACTCGGTCCCTCTTGAAATCCCATTGTTCCCAATTCGAACTCAAGATCCTGGATTATTGATTCGAGATCTTTTTCGATCAGGTGCAAGAACCAAAGTCTGATTCTGATCAAAAGCCCGAGCATATTCCCTCCCTAAGGAAACTTTCTGAAATTTGGATGCTTTTATACGTCCAATATTACTAATATCTCCACCACTTTGCCTTCTTCGTCCACAATTGCAAACTGACCTTTTTCTTTTTTCTCCTTCAGAACAGAATACAGTCGTATTGCTTTCCTTATCAGCTCCGCTTTCGCATGTTTATGCATACCGTGAGCTAGCTTCTTCAGTATCTTCGTGTCCTCTTCCGACATAACAATTGAGTATCTGGTAGTCATTACATCCTCTCCTTTGCCTGCATTTTTTGGATACGATGGAAACAAGGAATTTAAAAGTGCTAATCAGTAAACTAACAACAAAATTCCGTTTTGCATTTCGGAATGAGGCTATGATAATACAAAAGTGGCTAAAAGTAAAATTATGGGATATAGATGAAGAGTTCTTGGGTGGGTGCGCATGGGATCGAACCATGGACCTCGTTCTTATCAGGAACGCGCTCTACCACTGAGCCACGCACCCCCATTGAAAAAATCTTTGCTATTTTAACATAACAGTCTTTTTTTAACCACCACACACCCTCAATTGACTCCTATCTGAACCCATGACATCTAAAGATGTCTGTCAGTATTCAACAATTTATAAAAGATATCTCATAGTTTCTTGATTGTTGAATTCTGTCATAGTATACTTCCCCTATTCCATTAGGTATTAATTGCAATACGTTTGGAATATTGTATTCATTTCATTTTCGTTCTTTAAAAGGGGGGTAATATGAGAGTTCCGTGTTGGCCAACTATTTTTTTGGCGCTTGTAGCTATCGTGCTTTTCGTTTATTTGAAGATTTCTACAAGAAAACAGGGCAGATACGATTTACTGCCAAAAGGTGGCGCTGATTTCGGCACATTAGTATTTGGCGTGTTCTACGTCATCATATTTTCAGTTGCCGCATATGTTTGGTTTATCTCAGAACTATAAGGAGTATAAAATGCCTGAAATTCCGGACCCGTAAGCCTAGCATATTTCCCTCCCTGGAGGTGGAACCGTCAATCGAAAAAATATCAAAACATTGATATTTCAAGAAAGACGGTTCCACCAAGTAATTTACATTTAACAAACCAAGCATATTCTATATATAATAGAATATAACCATGTCAGGTCTTACCACTCTATTTCTAAAGCTTCCAAGGAACGTCGAGGTTACCCCCGAGGCTGCAAAAACATTCCTTTCAGCCTTAAGCCAAATAAATTCAGTCTCAGGTTTTCAAAAACTTGTGGGTAAAAAAGCCCTTCCTCTCGCCCTTGAAATAGCCTCGATTAATCAACAAATCAGATTTCTTATTACCTGTGACCCTTCTTTAGTTCCCTTTTTGGAGGCTCAAATTCAAAGTAATTACCCTCTTGTAGTCATTGAAAAAATAGACGATCCACTTGCTGGAATTCCTTTGGAAATCAAAGAATTGAAGCTCGGGAAAGGCAGTTTCTACCCGATTGCCACTTATGACAAGTTTACGGATGTCGATCCCCTTTCCTCAGTTCTCTCGGTTCTTTCAAAAGCGGAGCCGACGGAGGTAATTCTTATGCAGGTGGCGCTTGAATCAACGGGTACAAAATGGCAGTCCCAAGGAGCCTCCTACGCCGATTACGGCACCAAGAATGAGGATGGCACTTATGCCCCAAGGGCGGACAAAACGATAATAACTGAGAAAATTTCTTACCCAGGTTTCAAGGTAAATATTAGACTTATCGCCAACACGAAGAAAGCCCTAACGGAGCTCTCCTCCGCTTTCGGAGTTTTTACCCGTTCCGACGGAAATCACTTTGCAACCAAAAAGCCCGGACTCTTTAATGGCGGGGGCGTCCTCCCCAATGCCCTAGGCCGTCTTGTTTCAGGGAATGACATTTTAAACATTCTGGAACTGGCCACTATCTGGCATCTTCCTTCAGAAAAAATTAAAACGTCGGGTATCGCCTGGGGAACAAAAGTCCTTTCGGAGCCCCCGGAAAACTTACCTAATGCAATTACTACAAAAGAAGACGATCGGGATCACGTCAACTTTTTTGGCAAAACTGTATTCAAAAACCGGGACACCATCTTTGGAATTAAAGACATCGACAGACGCCGTCACATCTGGGCCATCGGAAAAACAGGTACAGGTAAATCTACACTCATCGCCAACATGGCCATTGATGATCTCAAAAAAGACCGGGGGTTGGCCATAATCGATCCCCACGGCGACCTTTGCGATATCGTTTTAAATTACATTCCCAAACACAGAATCAACGATGTCATCTATTTTAACCCTGCCGATACAAGCTACCCCATCGTCATAAATCCGCTCGAAGTTACAAATAATGAAGAAGCAGAGCTTGTTGTTTCAGGAATTGTTTCAATTTTCAACAAGATCTTCGGTTTCTCCTGGGGCCCGAGACTTGAGTATATTTTAAGAAATTCCCTTTTCACCCTGGCCCAATATCCGAACTCGACCCTGAAAGATGTTCCCCTGCTTCTTACAAATAAGCTCTTCAGGCAAAAAGTTGAAAATACAATTTCAGATCCTACCATGGCAGCTTTCTGGCGGGATGAATTTGATAAAATGCCGGAAAGGCTCCAACAGGAGGCCATCTCCCCCATTTTGAATAAAGTCGGGCAGTTTGTAACCTCCCCCCTTATTAGGACAGTCATAGGCCAACCTAAAAGTACTATTAAACTCGATGACGTCATGAACGGCGGGAAGATTCTTCTGGCCAATCTTTCCCAAGGTAGACTCGGCGAGGACAACGCGGCTCTCCTTGGCGCCATGCTTATTACCAAATTCCAGCTGGCGGCTATGCATAGGGTCGCACTTCCCGAAGAACAGAGGCGTGATTTTTATCTCTATGTCGACGAGTTCCAGAATTTTGCCACGGGATCATTCATTAAAATTATGTCGGAGGCCAGAAAATATAGGCTTGATATCATGCTTGCCAACCAGTATATGGCCCAGATTCCGGAAGAGGTCACAAAAGCAATCCTCGGCAACGCCGGAACTGTTATGACATTCGCGGTCGGTGCAAACGATGCAGATATTCTGACAAAAGAATTTGCGGAGGTGTTTACGGCTCAAGACTTAATAAACCTCGGCAAATATCAGATTGCCACCAAGATGACCATCGACGGCCAAATTACACGCCCGTTTGTATCAACCACTCTCCCCTTGCCGATCTCAAGCAATTTAAACAAGGATAAAGTCATCCAAACAAGCCGTGCACACTGGTCCGGAAAATTTAAGACCCCATAATATTGTAAAATTTGCATGTTAGGTTTATAATTCGAGTCTGAATAAATCCAATTGCGGATTTAGGCCCTGTTGAGTTTGCACATTAACCCAATAGAGAGATAAGTCATTTCATTTTTTATTCCCAAAGGAGGGAGCGATGAAAAAGGTTCCGCGCGTTCTGTTCGTCTTGGTTTTGGTAATAGGCATCTGCACTCTATTGAGTGTACCCTCATTACCCGCATTCGCGCAGGGACAAGGCAACTGCCTTGACCCAAATGCCACCGGCTATATCAAGGAAGATACTGGAGGTACTTCCGTGACCATCACTGCTGATGCTGGTTTCATTATCAACAGTATTACGGTTAAAGCCGGATCTGATGAAAGCACGACCGATCCTTGCACCACACTCACCCAAAACGGAACATTCGCATGTTACGCCGTGAGCGGTCTTGGAACGGGATCTGTAACAGTCACAAAGGTTGGAAGCGGCCCTGATTGCAAAGACATCAGTCATTTGGAAGCAATCGAGGTAACTCCGCCTACCGAGACGCCACCGACGGAAACACCGCCGACTGAGACTCCTCCAACGGAGACTCCGCCTACGGAAACACCGCCTACCGAGACACCACCGACTGAGACTCCTCCCCCAACAGAGACACCGACTCCCGGATCTACATCCATCGAGATCGGATCTTGCCATTGGACTGGAAGTCTGTCAGTACGTAATGTCGCGGTCACGCTCAATCACGCATCTCTCACCATCGACGGTCAAACGCTTACAGCGTCAGGTACTATTCAGCTGCCAAGCGGAAACTACCCATATACTTGGGTTGCAGTCGATGGGTATACCGGATCGGGTAGTGGCACTCTTGCTGTTTCAGCAAGTTGCGAACCGTCCGTTCCGACCCCGGATCCGACACTAGCTATAAAGGCTGTGCCTGTTACCGGTGGTACTGGTCCAAGCTTTTTTGTGCTTGTCTGGCAGTGGATTTTATCTCTGCTGGGCTAGCAGAAAGGGCAGGTTAATGTAATAAGATCGGGAAACCGGAAAAAATACGCTTATGCGTAATAATCATCCTGTTTCCCGATCTGCACCACAATATTTACTTTCTCTATGTTAGCTTTACTTTTAATCCTAATTATCCTATAATACTTTCTATGAGTCCTGAAAATAAATTCACCAAAGGCCAAGTTATTGGCATTGCTGTTTCTGCCGGATTGGTAGGTATTGCCGTGGCGGAAACTATAAATAAATTTTCCGGAATTAACTCAACTGATACTACTTCTCTTGATCCGACCCCTACTAACACATCTACTCCCCGTCCGACGGAAACTGCTACCCCAAATCCTACTCTTGAAAATGTAGTTATGGAGACTACCGAGCCCTCCCCAACCCCCAAAAATCCTTATGATCTCGGAGAGATTCTTCTCTATGATAGCGAAAAACTGTCTTTTAAAATAAACGCAGACAAAATCAAAATAAAAGAGGATTTTAAGCTTGTGCTTTATCCTGACAATCTTAAAACTGAGGAACAGAAGCCGTTTATAGAAAGCTACTTTGCCCCCGGTGCCAATGCCGGCCTTTTGGAAATTGAAAAATACGGCAATTTAGTCCTCTACCTGCATTCAGGCTACACTGATTCCAAAAAGAATGAGGCGGAAGACTTGAGGCATTTCCTTGAAGGAGGCTATTATTTTGCCGATAAAAATGCCGATCAGGTTGCCTCACAAATGCAGTATCTCGAGGATCAAACATTTGAAATTTCCGGGGATGAGGACATAAAAGAATATGAAGTCTTTGCCGTCACCCAAATTCCGCACGACAAGATCCCTGAATATGACAAAAACACAAAAAATGCCATTGATGTGATAACTGAAGTTGATCCCGTTTTTGAATATTTTAAAGAAAACCCAAATGGAATTCTTATTTCATTCTGCGGTTGGGGTCCTGAAGGATATAAAGAACACGACAGATACTCTTACTCACGCTTCGTAATCGGCCTCAAACCGGTTAACTAATTTTTCCCACAAAAAATCCCCTGTAAAAAGGGGATTTTTGCTTGTTCTCCAAAGACTAAGATTAATTTTAGAATCCAAAATGTGACTGAAAGCATCGTTTATAGTTTTTTAACCAAAAAACCCGTAACTTAAAATGGGGGTGTAACAGTTACCAATAAATTGATAAAAGTCATCTCCTTAGAAAGGAGGTGATCCATCCGCACCTTCCAGTACGGATACCTTGTTACGACTTAGTGCTTATCGCTGTCTCTACCTTGATCCCGTACAACGGGATTTAAGGTATATACAACTTTACTCACTTGACGGGCGGTGTGTACAAGACCCGAGAACGTATTCACCGCGACATGCTGATTCGCGATTACTACCAATTCCAAGTTCATGGGGGCGAGTTGCAGCCCCCAATCCCCACTGAGAAGCCGTTTTTGGGATTAGCTCCACCTTGCGGCTTGGCAACCCTCTGTCGGCTCCATTGTAGTATGTGTGTCGCCCCAGCTATAAGGGCCATGCTGACCTGACGTCGTCCTCACTTCCCTCTGAAATAAATTCAAAGAGTCCCCTGAGAATATTCAACTCAGGGCAAGGGTTGCGCTCGTTACCCCACTGAAGGGAACACCCTACGGCACGAGCTGACGACGGCCATGCAACACCTGTGCTACCATCAATATTTCTAAAGATCGGCTCCTATTTCTAGGTGCTTAAACGGTAGCATGTCAAGGCTGGGTGAGGTCTTTCGTTTCGTCTCGAATTAAACCACATGCTCCACTGGTTGTGCGGGTCCCCGTCAATTCCTTTGAGTTTTAGCCTTGCGGCCGTACTCCCCAGGCGGCTCGCTTAACGCGTTAGCTTACGGGGCTAATGATAAATCATAACCCCTAGCGAGCAAAGTTTACGGCTAGGACTACAGGGGTCTCTAATCCCTTTCGCTCCCCTAGCTGTCGTTCCTCAGTGTCAAAAAATGGTTAGCTTCCTGCCTTCGCCCTCGGAGTTCCTGATGATATCAACGTATTTCACTACTACACCATCAGTTCCAGAAGCCCCACCATATTTCAATCCAGATAGTATTAACTCCCTTCCCCCGGTTGAGCCGTGGTCTTTGAAAATTAACTTTTCTAGAAACCTACGAAACGCTTTACGCCCAATAAATCCGGATAACGCTTGCACCCTCTGTATTACCGCGGCTGCTGGCACAGAGTTAGCAGGTGCTTATTCTCAATAACATCTCTATTACTGTAAAAGGAGTTTACGACCCGAAGGCCTTCATCCTCCACGCGGCATTGCGACATCAGACTTTCGTCCATTGTGTACGATTCCCTGTTGCTGCCACCCGTAGGTGTATGGGCCGTGTCTCAGTCCCATTCTGGGGGAACGCGCTCTCACGCCCCCTACCCGTCATAGGTTTGGTAGGCCATTACCCTACCAACAGCCTGATGGGAAATAGGCTCATCCATCGGTGCGCGGTTAGGCGCTTTTCTCTTTCGAGGTCATGCGGTATTAGCTCATCTTTCGATGAGGTATTCCACACCATTGGGGAGATTCCTATTCATTACTCAGCCGTTCGCAACTAGTCTCTTGCGAGACTCGTTCTACTTGCATGCATTAGGCATGCCGCCAGCGTTAATCCTGGGCCAGGATCAAACCCTCAAATAGTGTCAAAATAGGCGTTACAGCCTAAGTTGACGAATCCTGCTTTCAATCACATTTTGAAGTCCAAACGCGTAAATTTGTTTGGACCGTTCCTAAACTTCGCACAGAGGTTTAGGAAATTGTATTAACCTGTTTACCCTGAATTTCACTTCAGGGTCATCTTTGGATATTAAAGTGCGGGTCAATAAGATACAAATAACAGTCATAAATACTCAGGGACAACTAAAAATAAACTAATCTGGGTCCTTTTTATTTAAAACTGTAATTTATATCTTAAAAGTGCTTGCCGCCTTGGGCGGCCTTTGGAGAGTTATCAACCTTTGAGGCGAGTCAACTTTTCCTTCAGTGTAAGATGCAGTATATCGCAAAATTATTAAACCGTCAATGTAATACGAAAGAAAAAGACCACTCTATTTTATTGCTCACGCAAGAGTGGTCTTTAACTACTATTCAATTGTTTTTCTCCCCCTAAAACTACAGCTTTTCTGCACATTCTTGGCAAACACCTTTATGGAGATGCTCTTCGCACGTCCATTCATGGCAGATGCTGCATTGGAAAAGATCGTCCGGCTTGGTCCAATCGTCGAAGTAGGAACCTTCGCCAAATTCCGAGGCTCCATAACCGAGGTTCACATAGCTACTTTCGTATTTTTGGCGTGGTTTTTGGGATATTTTTCCACATACGTGACAGCGGAAATTCTTACCAAGTTCAGCCAATTTTTCCAACCTTTCTCTTTTGTTCCTTTCGTCTAGCTCTTCACTTCCCTTTTTCCGGGCAAGTTCTTCCTCCTTTTTAGACTGCTCATTTTCTTTCCGCTTGTGTTCCTCTAACTCATCAATTTTATTTTTCCAGTCTGGAATAACTGGTTTGACAACTACAACTGGTGTTTTCTTAAAAAAGCACATGGCTTCCTCCTTTGTAGCTAAATAGATTTAGGGTATGTTTATGTGCAAACTCAAACTTGATTCGCGCAATTGCAAATCTGGCTACGATTATACACTATCGGTCAATTTTGATGTTAGATCTCCATTGCAGCCTCCCCTGTTCCCAAACCCCACCATATTTTTTAACCTAGTTCAATCTCCATTGAAGCCGCTCCTAGAAATTTTAGCAAATTGTCGTTAGGGAGACCGAAACTGACCGAAGGGAATTTCGGAGGGTCATCATCCCTCGACAATGAGCGTAAAAATTTCTGGTAAGGCTGAATTTGAAGGCTCCTTCTTCGGTTCCATTCTTAGAGAAGCAAGAATGGAACATAATCATAGTTTCCCTGAAACTTAGAAATTGTTATTATTAATTATGGCAAAGAAGTTAACTGCCAAAGATTTAATCAAAAAGGGCGTTCCCTACGTCCTCATTCCCGGCATTCTCGCCGCCGGTATACTCGGTTGGAAGACGGGAGCCTTTGAAAGAATCCAAAATTACTACCAAATAAAGGAGTTGTTTCCCGCAATCGGTATTGTTGCCAAGGTTGAAGATGGTGATACTTTTGTACTCAAAAATGGTGTTAAAGTCCGACTTCTCGGCATTGATGCCCCAACAGGAAAGACGCCTGCATCGGACTATCTTGAGGCTAATGTTGCAGGGAAAGAAGTCTTCCTGGAATACGACCGCTACCAGGACGACAAATACGGCAGGATTCTTGCATGGGTCTGGATAGACTGCGAATCCTCCCCCACTTTTCTTCCCGCCAATTATATGCATAAAAGTGACAATGAAAGTAATGAGGGTTTGATAGATAATCCCGAAGGATGTAAAAAAGGAAAACTAATTAATGAGGAGCTTGTCATCTCCCATCTTGCCGAGCCGGTAGTTTATAAAGACCGCGGCGAACTCAAATATGAGAAGCGTCTCCAATTCATGCTGGATCTACAGAGTTCCGGACCTTAAAATGTTATGGCATTTAAGGTGATTATACTTGTGGCGAAACAAGAGGTAATTTGTCAACAATTTCAGTAACCACCCCGAGTTCTTTTGCTTTTTCGCAGCTTAAACCTTCACCAATTTTTGCAATAGACTTAATTTTAGTTTTTGTTTTACCCGTGTCGTAAGCAATAATTTCGATATTTCTCTCTAGAAGTGTGTGGAAAAGACGCAACGTTTCCTCATGAACATGTAATGGTGCTGATGGCTGCCCAATGTTGTACGTACCTTCATGAATTGTAAACCTACAGCCCTTAACTGCGATTCTGTTCTCGCCAGCTAAAAAGATTGTTACGGCTGCGGAGTCAACTTGCCCAAAACCAATGGTTTCAACCTTTAACGGAAGAGCCTTTAAATAATCATGCAATCTAATAGCTGAATCTATATCACCACCAGTTGAAGAAACGAGAAATTTAATTTGTTCAAGTCCTGGGGTATTGTATATCTGCCCATTTATCCATGTTATAGCTGTGCCGACAACGTTCGGATCTATATTTCCCGTTAATGTGTACCAAATTTCTCTCATTTCCCTAATCTTACTCCCCTTTCTTTAAAAATTCCAAATAGGAGTTACTTAACAATTACTCTGATATAATCAGGGTGTTTATGAAAAGCTTACGGGATCTTCCAAATGCTTTAGAAGCAGCAACAAGTGTTTATAACGACAACGTGCTTATTCCTAAACAATATCTTATTGGGCTACAAAATACGCAGGTTTTTGAACAAATGCTTCATATAATTCTGTCTGGATTTGTTGACAACATAAAGAATTCTATTAAAAGGGACGGCTTATATTATCAACCAGAATATCACCATTATTGGACTTATAAAGATCTTGTTCCACGAATAAAAGCTTTTTTACCAGTGACAAATAACGAACAGTTTTATTCAACATTAAAAGAGGCTGATGAGGCTAGGAATAAATTTGTTCATGAGTGTTTCAAAGAAGAAAATGGACTTACTAGCCTTGATTTGAACGATTTCTATAAAAACAGTAAGGCCCTTGAGATCTTGGAGATATGGAATACAACTTATCTCAAAGCGAGTAAAGAAATCGGGAAAATTATAAAGATTCATTTCAAAGAAAAATTTTTACTCCTCAAGGAAAACTAAAAAATCGCCAAATTTCTCCCCCATCCTCCAAATCCCGCTTGAACCATCCCCAGCCTTGAAATTTTCAATTTTTACCACAAAAAAAGCGGGGCTTTATACAAATATTTAAAAGCCCCGCTGCGAGGAGAGAAATTACCAAAAACCGAAAAAGTGGCCAACTACCCAAATCACGATGCCGACTATTATGATGTCTATTGAAACGACAAACATATGGCCTATTACGGCTGCATATTCATCTGATGCCTTCTTGGCGTCCTCTCCAAAACCGCCCAAGGAGGCTGGAAGATACAACATTGGATTGAAAAACAAAATTGTTTTCCACCCGTCTTCATCGCCTTTGTCAGACATTTTTCCCTCCTTAATGATTTATTGTTTTGGTATTAGTGTTTGGTCTTTGGCCCTGAGTAAAACAGCATTATCGCTCCCCAAAAAGCCATGATCATTCCAAAGCTAGTAACAATTCCCTGCTGTATGCTAAAGTCTTTGGTAATTAAAAGGGGTAAGATCACCAAGCCAACTCCAACACCAAAGACAATTATTGCCTTTACCTCTGATTTCATTTTTTCCTCCTTCGTGGTCTTAGGTTATGTTTAGGTGCAAACTCGAACTTGATTCGCGCAATTGCAAATCTGGGTACGATTATACACTATCGGTCAATTTTGATATTGACGAAAATACCCGGGTGCGGTATATTCCAGGAACCTGCCTTATCAAAAATGAGCCCGGAAAAAAATAACGGATATGTGCAGATGGGTCTCCGTGAGGTGTCCCCTTCATTTCCAAAATCACCTGAAGAGACCGTACGGGATGCTTGCTCAGAGTATTACAAGAGAACTTTAGACCTCTGGAAAAACTATTCTTCCCAAGGACATATGGAAGTTGAGTATCTTTACGAAAATATAGAATACCCAAGGATTTGTGATATCAAAATACCGCGGGAGTTTATACCTTTACTAGATAGGTATATCAAACGCAAAAAGGCAGGTGTTAAAACAATTATCCCCTCGAACTGGGAAATCTTTGATAATCCGGATAGCAACTTAGGTGCCAGCTCCGAATTATTTAAAAAGTATGAAAAGTGGTCCGAGGAAACGTACGCCAACTGGACCTGGTATATTCAAAATACCCCCAACCCCAACTCTCAGATACTACATGGCAGAAAAGAGTTTGTAACTACTAATGACCAGGAATCGATAACCTTTTTCTTCACTCCGGAGGATAAACTGACAGGATTTCTAATGAATAAGGAGATGCCGCTTTCTTTAAAACTGCCGCACCATCTCAACCATGTCCGTCCTCTGACAAACACGGCCATCTTTAAAAACGGGGTGCTGGTGGATCTGTCTCACGATGAACCTAATGGTACACTGTTTACCGATCTCAGAGGTCCGAAAGAAGAAATTTATCCCTGGTGGGTAAATGACATTGAGACCAGCTCCGGTGGGGGTCCGGGCACTAAGGAAAACTGGCAAAAATATTTAGAAACAATAGATGAGGGATATCCTGTTGTAAGCGGCAGAACTTTTAAAAGTGTGTTACAAACCAAAAAAGCAGCTATCGATAACCTGGAAAGGTGGCAAAATTATATTTATTACAAGCATCCCCAAAGATTTCACTTTAAATTAGATCCTTTCAAGGGTGAGTTGGGTTATTGCGGATTTGGAAAATTTGGCCGCTTTGTTTCAAAAAATCCGAACACACACAGAGATCTTTCAGCAGAAGAGACAAGAGAAATGATTTTCAAATTTATCCCCAATCTCCCTTAAAGAATATTTGATACAAAAAAACAGGGCCACCTCTAAGAATATTGTTATATTCAAAAAAGTGGCCCAAAAACCATTTCATCCAAAATCATTCTCCTATCTCGCTTATCAGCGAAAAGAAATATTCTCCGGGAGTTTGTCCATTGGTAGAAAACCTATGGCCAGGAAGCCAGTTGATATTATGCTCAAGCCCGAGGGCTTTTGCTAAATACTGGGCCTCTTCTCCGGAAAGAGTTACTATTGTCTCCTCCATTGTGGGAAGTTCCGAAACATAGATCAAAACACTCCCGGATTCGACCGTTCCGACGACTTTTTCTATCTTGTACTTCTTTGATTTTTGACCGCGGATACGACTGGCAAGATTTGCCAAAAACGACTTTTCTGACATAGTCTTCCTCCTTTTCTTGTTTACCCCGACATGCTTTCCGGACTATGGATTTTTTGATCGCTCAATTCGCGACATTATGTACCCAAGTCCGGGTCCATCATAGTGAAAAACATAGTCAATCGGAGTCTGCCCCCCTTCCTCGTAGAAGAGAATCTCTTGAAATGTATTTCCTTGATCGGCAGTCAAGTTGAATGCCTCCCACTTTTCCGGAAAATGAGGCCGAGAAACAACAACTTCGTACCAGTTTCTCTGGCTGTCAAATTCCCACATTTCGATCCTGCGTGTTCTCTGCCTCCGGGCGCGGACATAATCGATAATTATGTTTATCGCAAGCGCAGCGGCAATGACAACAAGACCCCAAATAGCTATTTTTTCGTTCATTCTCCCTCCTCTCAAAAAGTAGCTTTAATCGGTTAGTGGTGTGAGTTCGTCAAGTGTTGCAACGATAGTGTCGCCCCTCGCATAACAACTGCCCGGACCTTGCGATAGGACTTCGATAATCATCACTTCACTAGCGACACCGCCAGGCAGTCCAAGTCTAATTACTTTTGCTTCAAATGGACTGCTATCCGTTTCCATCCGTAATTTAAAAAACCTTGTTGAAACGCCTGGTACATCCATGTCTCCCTCCCTCGGATTATGTTAAATTGCAAACTAAAAACTTAGATTTTGCCGCATTTGGCAAATTCTGGCTGCAATTATATCACTATCAGGCAGTTTTGATGAATCAACGAACCATTTTTCCAATAAAAAAGGCCTAACCTTATCAAAAAAACAATAAAGTTAGGCCAATTTTGGCGAAGTTTAAAAAATGATTGCAAGATCCCGAAAATCTGCCCAGATAGTGTCTCCAGTTTTGGAGTTATTTTCTGTGCAAGGATCAAGAATCCCGTCAATCATAACTTCGCATCCGACAGCACCGACTTTTCCAGAAACGGAAACTTTTGCTATTAAGGAACAATATCCTTCCTTTGTATGGAGTAAAAGTTTTTGTCCGATTTCCAGACTATTAATTTCGGCTGTCGACAAACCAGTCTTGCAGAGTATGTTTTCCATGCTTACACCTTTCTCATTGGTCTGAGAGTAGATTCGTTGGCAAAAAATCGGTGCCCCGGTTTACTGTTTCTACGACCACCCCAGGCCTCGGCACGGACAACTTTTACCCGACAAATACCCCCAACGGAACGGATAACCCGAACAATACCTCTGAAATAGCTTGAAACATCATTCCGGTCAAAAATTACACATAAGTAATTCTTGCCTTGCTGTGGTTCTGCTGCTTTCACTGCATTGCCGTTCATGACCGCCTCCCATGGCTCTACAAAAAATGTTAATGAGGTTGCAATTAACCTCGCGAAGATTATATTCTAGCACTTTTTATTCCTGAGAGTCAAACTATGGGGTTAAATTAGGGGATCATATCACCGAAAATTACCGATTTAATGTTCTCTTTCAGTGGTTTCTCATTCCAAAAATCAGAATTATCAGGTTCATTTGCATCAAAAACCACCTTATTTTCTTCTATCCCTGTTATTTCAGTTTTTGGAAATAGAAAGGGCTTATCTAGAAGTGTACACGAGCCGTCTTTTTTGCACCTTTCATCACACTTTACGGGCTCACCCGCTCTTTCGATAGCATATTCGAGAAGTTCACAAGCCATCTAACCCAAAGATATACCAAATTTGGGTTTATAGAAACCCCGAGTTTGCTATGGGTTTCCCAGTAAATATTTTTTGGCAAAATCGTCCGCTTCTTTCTCCTGCCTTTTAATCTCGGATTTTGTCTGCACCACCCCAATCGAGTTCCTATGCTTTAGGATTACATGTCCGATTTCGTGAGTAATGGTCCAAATTATCTGGCGCGCGTCTTCCCTTAGGAGTTCGTCACTCAGGAATATCAGGCACTCCCCTTTCTTCAAATCTTTCCTGCGCACAGTGAAAGCCCATCCGTCCTTAAAGGAGCCAACAAACCAGCAGTGTCTAACCACCTCTTCGGTAATTTCGGGGGGTAACCTCAGAAGAGTCTTGGCAACCATCCTCTTCATAAACGCGGTTCCGATCAACTTGTGTCCGAATGCTTTTTGGACTGTCGACTCATTCACGGGCCCCACCCCCCAAAACATAGAGAAGAACTCCCACAATAATTGCGATAACAAGAATGCTTGTTAAGCCCGCCACAAAAACTATTCCCAAAAGGGAAAGAATCCAAAGAAGCACAAATATCACAGCAATCTGCCTGAACGGGCTTGGAAGCGCCCCGATTAGCCAAATGAGAACCAGAAAAATTAGTATGTCCCAAATGGTTATGGGGAAACCGTTGAATCTAAAAAGGATCAATTGCAGCACGGTAAAAGGTCCGTAACCGGCGAGCCAGAGTAAAAATAGAATTATCAGTATTGCTATAAACATTCCTCAATATAGCACGCCATACTTAAAAATAACTGAGTTTGAGCCGCAAAAAAACAGGACCACCTCTTGAATATTGTTACATTCAAAAAAGTGGTCCTTAGAACCATCACTAAACGCCTTTCGGTTTCATTCCGGAGAAATATCCAGATCATCAAAGTTGACCAAAACGGTCTTGCCAATTTCGAATTCCTTCTTAGGATCCCAGCCGCAGAGGACCGCGGTGATTTTTACTTCGCCGTGTCCGTCCAAGCAGATAGATTCCATGGGAATCTCGACTTCGAGCACAAGATAGGGCTTGCCTACTGGCCGGTATAACAGCTTTCTACCCATTTTCTTGAGTGCCTCGAACTTCCGTCCATTGATCCGACCCTCCAGTACATCGATAGATGCGTCCATTTTTCTCCCTCCTGAATATGAATCTTACTTGGAAAAATAATTAATCAACAAATTCTATCGGCAAGTCCGGTCTCATGACCAACTTACGTACTTGGTCACCCCAGGCAATCAATTCCAGACAGATCACATGCGGTTTTTGGTCCGGAAAAGTTTTCGGATCAGCATCTCTTAATTTCACCGTTCCACCGCTGAACCTTTCGACACTTGCCATAAATTCCGTCAATTTCCGGGCATTGCCTTTCCTGCAGAGTTCCTCGAAAGCCTCAAACCGGGTCCGGCTGTCAACTTTGTAGAAATCCGGCTCTTCTTGTCTTGCTAATGATTTGGCAACACTCCTTTGGACAGCCTCACGACTCGGTGGTATGTAATGATCTCCGCACCTGATATTCAAAATCAGATACTCAAATGCCAGGTTCGGATCCGACTGATCGCTTCCGAAAGACCAACCTTCAAGATCCTGCAGTTTTTTGACGCCGTGACCGTGCATCAGTTGATCCAATTCACAGCAATTCACAAAACAGTTCGCAATACTGATACTATCGGGGTCGTAGGCTAATGATAGCCAGTAACCCATGCCGTCCATGTCTTTCTCCGCCTTTTTTACGTAGAAAACACACATGATTGACCTCCTCAAGTCAATTTGAATATAAATGAAACCTATGTTAAAGAAATTACGCAAATGTAATTTCTGCGAGGCTCGATAATAACACAAAACTTAATTAAATTCAAACTATGGGGCTATGTGAATCTTTTTTGCAATCTGGGGACAGGCTTCAACAAGTTTTTTCTCCACTTCTTCCAGATCTTCCTGTTCTATTATGCCTATGTTCCGGGTAGTTTCGGCACTTTTAAAAATTTCCGGAGCTTCTGCGGGGTTCGTTTTACAACGTCTGATAAACAAATCTTTATAAACTTGACTACGGGTTGGGTTGCTTTCGCAAGTCATTTTAGGGATTGTCGGACTTTAACATAGCGCTTATATCTTTTTTCCTTAAGATATCATCGAAAACATTTTGTATATTAGTTTCTCCCCCGTCGGCAGTGTGAACCGTGACCAAGAGCCCATGATCAAAAAGTACGTTTAAGAGAAGCCCGTCATCAAGAATTCTATGATATTCGTCTTCCGGCCTTGTTCTCGAACATAACTCGTTGGCTTTTGCTTTGCAATATTTCCAGGTCCTCTCCGGAACTATCACCATTCTCCCTGCGGGGCTGTCGGCTTCCTTCTGTTCGGAGTTATTTCCCTGATTTCTTTCTACCATTGCCTCTATGGTAGTCCCCAGTTTTACCTTGTTCAACCCCCAAATCTACCTAAAAATGTCTCCATTCTGTATAATCAGCTCATGAAGAAGAATTTTAAGAATACCTCCTGGCAAAAAGTTGCACCTTGGTATAACCGCGTTACTGAACACGGGCAGGGGCATTATTATCACCAACATATTGTTATTCCCGGAGTTCTCCGCCTTTTGGATCTTGCCTCGGGGGGGTCAACCGCTAATCATAAATTGTTAGATTTAGCCTGCGGCAATGGGGTATTGGCCAAAAGTCTTCCTAAAAATGTTGAATATATGGGAGTCGATATCGCTCCGTCTCTTATAAAAGAGGCTCGGAGGACCGATCATAATTCCAAACATAAATATTTGATAACTGATGTCACCAAACCCCTACCAATTTCTGAACAATTTGATGCCGCAACTATTATTCTGGCTCTTCAAAATATATCAAACCCCCAAAATGTACTAAACAATGCGTCTAAATTGTTAAATGAAAATTGCAAATTGGTAATTGTCTTAAATCACCCCGCCTTCAGAATTCCCCGTCAATCCGCCTGGGGAGTAGACACGGATCGGAAAATCCAATACAGGAGAATTGATAAATATATGAGCCCTATGGCAATACCTATTAACCCCCACACCTATGAGACAACCACCAGATTCTCGACAAATCCTAAAAATATAGGTGTGGGAGTAAATGAATCCTTTACTATTTCTTATCATTTTCCTCTCTCTGCCTACGCCAAAATGCTTAAGGACGCCGGATTCGTAATTGAAGAAATTGAAGAATGGACCAGCGACAAAGAAAGTGAGGGCCGTGCCGCTCGTATGGAAAACCGCGGAAGAGCCGAGATTCCCCTCTTCCTGGCCATCAAAGCAGTTAAAAAATAATTCTTTCTATTATTTTCAGTAAACTCTCAGACTGGACACTTAACATTCCAGAAGTGGGTGTATAATTTGCGGAAATGAAAAAACTTAAAAAATTCTGGACATGGATTCGGGCACGCAAGCTAAGACTTGTCGGCGCGGGAGTGATTATTGCCCTTTTGATTTTCGGTGTTGTAAAGATTGCGGGGGCAGGGTCTACCCAGAAAGTCCAATATCAAACTTCCACTGTTCAAAAAGGAACCGTTGTTTCCACGATTTCCGCCTCAGGGAATGTCTTAACTACTAATATTCTTTCTATCACCACTCAGGCAACCGGAGTTGTATCCAAAGTTTATGTCAAAGACGGAGACAAGGTCGTGGCAGGCCAAACCCTGGCAACGGTTCAGCTTGATTCAGACGGAACCTTGTCTAATGCCCGTGCCTACGCGAGCCTGGTTTCAGCCCAAAACGGAGTAAACTCTGCAAACGGTAACTATCGAACAACTCAGGCAAATTTGGCCAATATTGATAATCAGCTCCAGGGCCACTCAATCGACGAAACTTTTGCCCAAAAAGCTCAAAGGACTCAATCTGAAGTATCCAATGACAACGCTTATGACCAGACTAAATCTGCTGCGGCTAATTTAGTTTCGGCCAGTTATAGCTACCGGCTCACCTCCCCCGTAATCACCGCTCCTTTTTCGGGCACAATTGAAAGCGTTGGACTTGTTGAAGGAATGGTTTTATCAAGTGCCACTTCAACCACAAGCATCAATTCCGAAAAAGTTGCAGTTATCAAAGGTGATTCGCTTCCCGTCATTAGCGCATCTTTAAGCGAGGTGGACGTCCCCAACGTCAAAGTAGGTCAAAAAGCTACAGTTACCCTTGATTCAATAAGCGGTAAAACTTTTACCGGGGTGGTAGCTACGGTTGATAGAGTCGGAACAATTTCGAATAACGTTACAAGCTACAATGCTAATGTAAAACTTGATAGTAACTCCGACCAAATTTTGCCCAATATGGCAGCAACCGCAGATATTATAGTTGCTACTGCCACAGATGCACTTTTCGTGCCGACAACCTCCCTTTATACCCAAAATGGTGCTACCTATGCCAAAACTTTAGTAAACGGTAAAGAGGTAGATGTACCTGTTGAAACCGGGATTTCCTCCGATACCGACACTGTTATTACATCGGGTTTGACTGAAGGAACCGTGGTAATTACAGGTACCACTTCGGCCGCCACCACATCTTCATCAGCCGATACTACGTCTGTTTTTAGCAGAAGCTTCGGCGGAGCAGGAGGCGGAACAGTTATAAGAGCAGGCGGAGGGGCAACTGGAGGGAGATAAGGCCCATGATTCAGGTATCCCACATCAGTAAAATCTACAAAACCGGGGACGTCGAGGTAAAAGCACTCGATGACGTTAGTTTTAACGTTAAAAAAGGAGAGTTTGTGGCCATAATGGGACCGTCCGGCTCCGGTAAATCAACCCTCATGCACATAATCGGAGCTCTTGATACACCGACCTCAGGATCATATATTTTGGACGGCAAAAATGTGGAAAAACTTACCGATGATCAGCTTGCCGCAATAAGAAACAAAAAAATCGGGTTTGTATTCCAGTTTTTCAATTTGCTCCCCCGCACTTCTGCCCTGAAAAATGTCGAGCTGCCAATGATTTACGGCGGAGTTAAAAAAGAGGAAAGAGAAAAAACTGCCAAAAAACTTTTGGAGATGGTAGACCTAAGTGACCGTTTACAGAATGCCCCCAACCAGCTCTCCGGAGGTCAGCAGCAAAGAGTTGCTATCGCCAGAAGCCTTGTGATGGATCCTGCAATCATCCTGGCAGACGAACCCACGGGTAATATTGCCACAGCCCAGGCAGAAGAAATTATGGCTCTTTTTCAAAAGCTGAATAAAGAAGGCCGCACCATTGTTATGATTACCCATGAGCCGGATATTGCAGAGCACGCCAAAAGAATTATTCACATCAGAGACGGAAAAATAGTACAGGATGGTAACGGCCACAAGCAGAAAATTATTAGAATTTAGAATTTATTAACGTATGGAAATAAAAGAATTAATCGGAGAAGCATTAAATACGCTTAGAGTTAATAAGCTCAGGACCTTCCTGGCAGTACTTGGTATTGTCATAGGTATAGGAAGCGTAATAGCTCTTATTTCTTTAGGACAGGGCTCACAGGCCTCAATTACAAACCAGATTGAATCCCTCGGTGCTAACCTTTTGACCATTTCTCCGGGAAGCCTCAGAAGTGGTTTTGTTCAGGGAGGGGGCGGAAGTGCAACCACCCTTACACTTGCTGATGCCGAGGCGATTGCCACCTCCCCCACTGTCACAGATGTATCCAATGTTTCACCCGAATATTCAGGACGCGCCCAGGTTACGGCAGGCAGTAATAATGCCAATACTCAAACTATCGGGGCAACCGCGGTCTACTCAACAGTCCATAAGATCGAGGTAGCCTCAGGCAGGTTTATTACAGACTATGACAATGCCGGGCTTAGCAAAGTGGCTGTAATAGGGCCGACTGTAGTTACCAATCTTTTTGGTGAGGGAGCGGATCCGATAGGACAAAGTATCAGAATCAAAGGCCAGGCATTTAAGGTGGTCGGAGTTACCGTCAGCAAAGGCGGATCGGGGCTAGGGAACCAGGATGATATTATTTATGTTCCTTTGATGGTTGCCCAAAAAATACTTTTCGGGGCAACCAGTCTAACCTCTATCTCCGTGGAGGCTAAAAGCTCTGAAGTTATGACCACGGCCGAGGATCAGGTCGGATACCTGCTTTTAGATAGGCATAAAATTGCAGATCCTGCAAATGCCGATTTTTCAATATTTTCTCAAAGCGACATATTAAATACCGCAAGTTCGGTGACGGGGATTTTTACGGCACTTCTTTCGGGCATTGCCGCAATTTCACTTGTTGTTGGCGGAATCGGAATAATGAACATTATGCTTGTCACGGTTACCGAAAGAACCCGCGAAATAGGTCTCAGAAAAGCACTCGGGGCCAAAAAGAAAGACATTATCACACAATTTTTAATCGAATCCATAATACTTACTTTTGCCGGCGGAATAATCGGAATGATCGTGGGGGTGCTCATTTCATTGGCCCTTTCAAAAATTATCGGCATCCCGTTTGCAATATCTGCAGGCTCAGTTACCTTGGCAATTGGCGTTTCAACAAGTATCGGGATTCTTTTCGGCTGGTATCCTGCCAGGAAAGCCGCAAACTTACAGCCAATTGAGGCCTTGAGATATGAGTAAAGAACTTTAAGGTTGCTCTCAGGCAGCATGATTTAATATGGGAAGTCTATGAAAAATAAAAATTTGATAATTTCAATTGCCCTCCTTCTGGTGGGTCTTGGCGCCGGATTTTTCGGCGGAATGCAATATAGAAATATACAGCTTAAAAATACCAGAGGTAATTTTACCGGCAGCGGAGGCGGAAACTTTCAGAGGTATGTAGGAGGCGGTAACCCTCAGGGAGTGGGCAGTGCTGCCCGTGACGGCATGATTACGGCCGGAAGTATCGTTTCTATCGATAGCGGATCAATCACAGTTAAACTGGCAGACGGTTCATCCAAAATAATTATTCTTTCAGGATCAACCACCTATTCAAATACTGTAAGTGCTACTCCATCCGATCTTAAAACCGGGGAAAACGTGGCAATAACAGGTACTACCAATTCGGACAGAAGTATCACCGCTACAAACGTTCAGATCAACCCAAGCCTTCTTGGCAGGGAACCGCAGCCTTCCCCTACTCCTTAAGGTTACATTTTTAAAACCTCAAAGACTTTAAGAATAAGAAGCACCGGCCAAACTATGGCTTTTAATACACCCAAAACTCCCTCACCAAAACTTTGAGCAGTTTGGATGTAGTAAATAAGAGCCCCTAAGAAACCAAAGCCGTAAAATGCTCCCCCACTTGCACCTGATTTCATATCTTTACACCCCCTTTCCTTTTTCATATTAATTAAATAATAGCATTAAATTCCCAAAGTTTTTAGAATCTTTGTGAACTTAATTGTTTCAACAAGGCTAAATCCCCCATAAGCAAGAATTGCAGATCCTATTGTGTTTGTAAGCACAGTAGTCCAAAGATACCGCTTTATGGGTACTTTGTAGGCTCCCGCCAGAATACTAATAATTTTTCCGCCGTAGCCGGGAATCATTCTCCCGAAGACCAAAAATGCGACCGAGTTTACAGGTAGTTTACCTAGTCCGAAGGGTATTTTTTCTTTACTTTTTTCAAAATTTGTAGACCTGCTGATCCTCCGTCCCAAAAAATATTCCACCATTGCAGCCAGAGTATTTCCCACAAGTGCTATCCCCGCTCCAATCAGGGGTCCGTAGGTTACACCCATTACTACCGTCACAGGATCGGTTGTAATAGGGGTCGGCGCAAGAAGAGGATAAATGAGCACTGCCACTATCGGCGCCCAGGGACCGGAGTTATGGAGAATCTCGGTAATAAGATTGGAATGTTTGGCCAAAAAGTAAATAACGACAATAAAAAGCAGGATTGCGAGAACTGTTCCGAGTTTGCTATTCTTCTTACCGTTAAACATAAAAATAATTATATATTAAATATTTACCCCGCACCTCCGCCTCCGCCACCCCCACCTCCGCCTCCTCCTCCGGAAAACCCGCCGGATCCGCCGACTCCTGAGGCACCGTAGCTTCCGAAAGATGAAGAAAGTGCCGAGAATGAAGATTCAAAATTCGACATTCCGGAAATTCCGCCAACATAAAATGCCGTATAGACTGAAGAACTCCTCTGCATCGCCTCTGAGAACCTGATGGGCAGCTGCGAAAGCGCCTTGACCGAAATTCCAAGAACCGTCCCGTAAACTAAGTATTTTTCCCACAAAATTACAGAGTCTATCGGATAGTTTTTGGTTACCGAATAATCCTTAAGCCATTTTTTGAAAGCCAGCCAGCCTGCTTTCTCCTTGCCGCCCCATTTGCTTTTCTTGCGCATAAAGGCCACCGCAAAAATCATCACAATAAAGTAGACAAAAAAGATGACCATCGGGATATTGATTAAGGGATCGTAAAATGATCCCACTTTAGACAAAATAGGCAAGGCTACAATCGGCCAAAGTGAGGCAAGCACGAGCTCCAAGACTGCCTTTTTTTGATAATTCAAACTTTCTTCTATAAAAAATCCCATACCTTTTAATCCGTCTGAAGCATCCGTCTTCCATTTATTCCAAAAAGCAGCAGCTGTAGCCGGGTGACTTTTGCCGAAATCTTTCATTTCATCAAAATCAACTTTTAGATCCGTCTTTGTCGATTTAATCAGATAGCTCGAGAATATGAAGTCGATCAGGTCTTTTTCCGTCGCCGAAGTTTTTTTTCGGTAGTCCATATCTTCCAAAACCAGAAAATATTGATCTTTACTGCCAAAGAATGTCTTTTTAGCGCCTTTTGCAAACTCGATTGATAAAATTTTGCGCCTGGTTAATTCCAAAATTTCCGAAACAAGTGACGCCCCTGTGGTATACCCTTTGAGCATTTCTTCCACATAGGGAGGGGCAAGACCGCTCGGCGGTTCATGAAGGCTCCCAGCCAAATTGACCTCGGGTAAGGGCTCATCACGCCCCGCTTTTAACCATCGGTATATCCAGACAATCATCCTCCATATTGCAAACAGTCCGAGAATTCCCATGATGATTTCGGCCACTTTCAGAAGGTTTTTGTTTTTATCCTGAAATCCCTTTTCTTCAGCTAGAATTGCACCCAGTGAGCTACTTCCCTGCCTGGCATTAACAAATGTCGGATCTGTCGGGAAAAGTACCCGGACTTCAAAGAATTTATTTGCGGGTAAGCCCGCAGCCGAAAAATCAACCTCCCTGTCTGAAACTATATTTATTTTTCCGTTTAAGGGGCCATGTCCGAAGGCATATGCCTGATTGTCCGTAACCGGATACGACAGAAGCACCTTTGCCGTTACCTCCCCGGTTCCTACTGCCCACTGATCACCGATTAACTGCCAGTAAAATTCGGATATATCCTTTTGATTGGTAACAGCGTTTTGAAGTTTGTAATTCAGGGTAAAAGTCTTTTCTTCATCTTGAGCCGTGTAATACCATTTGATGTAGACCTTATCGCTCTCCGGAGAAACGGTAAAATTGTCTGCCCCGGTAACTTTTATGTCTTCGATTTTACTTCCTTTTAAATAAATCCACTCATCGGCCCACGAGTAGCTTCCGCTGAAATCATAAACTCTGGTTTCGCTTACGTCCGCCGACCCGTCTTTGTTTATTTGGACATTGATATCCGCGGATTTAATTGAATAGTCTTTAGCCGATGAAGGAACGGCTCCAAAAAACAAAAAGACCGCTGCTAATGTCAAAAAAACAGAGATTTTTCTAAACATTCTTTCTTATCATACCCGTAAAAGACATCCTGAAGCAATCAATACACAGGTGACAAAATAAGGGCTTCTTTTTCGGCTTTAGTCCAACTTTTTAACTGGGCTTCTCTTTTCATTGCCTCGGATCTGCTTTTACATTCTTCCGAATAAACAAGTTCCACGGAATCAAAATAACGGACATATTTCGCGGACCTACCCGATTTTGTTTTGTGTTCCGCGACCCTCCTTTTCAAATCATTTGTCTGCCCGATATAAAGAGTGTTTGAAGAAGTACGGAGAATATAAACAAAATAAGCCATCCCTAATTATATCCTGATCCTATGGGTTGTGAAGCCAAAATTCGCCGGACATTATATGAAATACCTTAAAAAGCTCTATCGAATCATAGATACACAGCGGGCAACGCGAGCTGGGGAGCTTGGATTCGAACCAAGAATAGCCACCTCCAAAGGGTGGAGTCCTACCATTAGACGACTCCCCAAAATACTGAACTGCATGCGTATTTTACAACAATCAGAATAAATCTGCGAGATAACTTCTTCCCTTCTTGATTATTCCGTGTAAGCAAGCTATATTCGCATGTGGAAAAAATTCAGCTTCAATTTACATTTTGGCTTGGCAAAAGTGCTTCAGGAAAGGACACTCAAGCAGAAATTATTGAGGGTAAACTTCCAAATACAATTCGTAGGTCTACTGGTGATATTTTTCGAAGTGCCAAATATGGTGTTGGAGAATTTGCAAAGTACCATAGCATTCTTGAACCATATATTAACAATGTTGATTCAGGTGGACTTATCCCTGATGAACCAATCGTTAATATTGTAAATGAAGTAATTTTAGAAGATATCAAAGCTGGAAAAAGAACATTTTTGTATACAGGATTTCCAAGAACCGTGATCCAATTAAATTTAATTGACGAAATGTTTAGGAATATATCAAATACTGATTTTGAAATCAAAACAGATTATATTTACTATTCTGTAACAGACGAAACTGCGAGAGAAAGAGCAGAAAAAAGATACCAGTTTGCATTGGACATGGGTGAAACCCCAAGAGATGATGATACACCCGAGGCTTTTGAAAAGAAACTTCAAGACTTTTATAAATTAACAAAGCCTTTGATTCAAAGGCTTTCTATTGAAGATAGATTAACTATAATAAATAGCGAAAAAACAATCCCAGAAATAGAGATAGAAACTTCACAAATGTTTTCAAAGGAACGTGTGTGACCCCACTGGGATTCGGACCCAGAAATTTTCGGGATGAAAACCCGACGTCCTAACCGTTAGACGATGGGGCCTAAGTGAGCCCTCTGGGACTCGAACCCAGAACCGCTTCCTTAAAAGGGAATTGCTCTACCATTGAGCTAAGGGCCCTGGCTTGCTCACTACTGGCGTATTTTACCATTTCGGAAGGCTAAAATAAACTCACTCCGTAAATATCTCTTCTTTCTTTGCCCTGACAAAGTGAACCCACTCCTCGATCACCTCAAGAAAAGCTTTAAGAGGGGCTTCGATTATAAAATCAAAAACAAATCCAAGAACATTTAGTTTGGAAATTTGCGTTGAAAGCCACTGCCCCACTCTGATAATCGGCAGGAAAAGAAAATCCACAAAAGACGACAAAAGTCCCTCACGGGATTCCTGATAGACATAATCTCTCGAGATACTCCGTACCCTGTAAGCAAAGAACGAAACAACACAAAGGAAGAATATAAATATTGCCTGACTGACCATGTTGAAATTAAGCTGGTTTAGTCCCCAAATAATAAATGTAAAAATTCCGACAAAAAGCATGCCATAGATAATCAAAAATACTCTTTCAAAAAGAGTTTTTGCCTTTTTACTTTTGCCCACTTCAATCGGTTTAGGACTGCCCTCTGAATAAATATATTCATTCATCTTGGCTAAAATTCGTCTAGTATTTTCTTCATCAGGAGTTCTTATTCTGGCATTCAAAAGAAACATCAAGCTTGGAGGAAAAATAAGATTTATGGCAAGAGCCATATAGTTGGCCCGCCCGACCAGTAAATCAAAAGGAAGCTCAAGCGCCACAGCCAAAACCATCTTGGTCAAAAATATATAAATGATACTTCGGGTCGAAGCTCTGATGGATTTACCCCTATTTTCCGCATAGAGTTTTGTTAAAAGCTCTGAGGCTGATTTTTTAAATTCCTCCTTACTTTCAACACTTTTAAGAAACATTTCGGGGTTTCTTATAACCATTTCGCGGATAACGTTAAAGGGGGCAGTCATTCTTGAAATTTCCCTTTTAACCTCCGCCGCCACTGGAAATGTTAAGTTTCTATCGACTTCTTTTTTAGTCTCCAAAAGCTTGGGGAAAATATTTTTGGCCTCGGAGGACTCCACCTTAAACCACTCGGGTAAGAGCGCTTTGAGGAGATGGTAGCTGATAAAAATTTCGCTGTTTTTGGCAAATGCACGCTCAACTGCAATATAAACCTGAATGTCTTTTAGTTTTTCGTCTATGGTTCCGGCTATTTTGATTCTGGGTTGCAGGCTCTCCGATACAAAATTAATAAGAAGCTGCGGGTATGGATTAAAAACCAGAGATTCCTCAATCTCACACCCCGCGAGATTTAAGAGCCATTCGTTCAACTCTTTGTCCTTTATTAGAGTAAACGCAATTCTATATTTGTTGATGATGTTTTCAATGGCGTCGGCTTTACTGACAGGAACCGTGTCGTCCTTGAGATAACGGGCCCAAATAAGCTCCCTGATCAAAAGAGGTGCCACTCTCTCGCTCGATTGGCCGAGGAAAAGTCTACGCCTTAGAATTCTGACAATTGCAGCCTGCCGTATTAGGTGGTCGCTTCTAAACTCTACCGCATTTCGGGCGGCCTCATAAGCAACGGCCAGAGAGGAGGCGGCACGGGAGGTCTGAATTATTTCCTCATCGGAACCGGTTTTTTTGAGGGCGTAATTGACGCTTTGTACAAAATCTTTCCCGTTCAGGTTGAGAGTATCCATATTCCACAAAGGATAATGGTAAAGCGATATAAAGTCAAAGAATTTTCGGGCAAGAAAATAATACTGTATAATTCAAATCATGTTTAAACTTGGTGCCAAAGATTTAAGAAAGACCCGTCCCACTCCGGAGACATTCGGGACCATCAAAAGAAATCAAATTTATTTGGTTTTAGACCGAGTAATAGATACCTACAATATTGGCTCTTTATTCCGTCTTTCCGACGCAATTGCTGCCGAGAAAATGTTCATTTGTGGTGACTCAGAATACCCTCCAAACAGTAGAATTCATAAAGCCGCCGTTGGCACCGAAGAGTGGGTTCCTTGGGAGAAAAGAAACTCTGCAGTCGACTTAATTAAAGAGCTAAAAGAAAAAGGGGTCCAAATTATTGCTGTCGAACAGTCCCCTAAATCAATTAGCTATAAGCAATTAGCAATAAACAATTTTCCGGTGGCGATTGTTGTGGGAAACGAAACCGACGGTGTTTCAAAAGAAGTATTAGATATGGCAGATATCATTGTTGAGCTTCCTATGTTTGGCGTTAATAAATCCCTGAATGTCTGGGGTACGGCAGCAATTGTTGCCTATAAAGTCCTGGAGTCAGCCTAATCGTAGTTTTTATAAATTCTCTCGTGTCCATGTTCCTTCAAAAATGACTTGACGTCTATATATCTGGCAAGTCCCGAAACTTCAAGTTTTTCCTCAATAAAATCATCTACCTGGAAAACTCCGGCCTCGGTCGTCATGACGATTCTGATTTCAACCGGTTTCTCTCCGCCTTCAGAAACCACTACACTTTCAATTGCGTTTGCGGAAACCGAGTGAATATCAATCTTTCCCATTCTGTAAGGAATCCTGCTTCTGCCCTTACTCATATCAAGTGCGTCGGCAATTCTCACGATTCCGCCCTCAATTGTAGAGGTTTTCCCCGCGCTTCCGTGGCTGTGGCTGATTATTGCGTGCAAAGTTTCTGAGGTAACCACTGTCCGCTCCTCTATCGGCATAAAATCCAGAATATCCTTCAAAAAGTCGCGTGCGATAAAAAGACTGAACATTTCGTGATTGACCCTATGGATACTCATTCCCAAATCGTGCATGATTGCGGCTAAAAATATCACAATTTCCGCATGTTTATTGGTCAAACCGAAATCTTTGACTATGGAAAAGGCTATCTTCTTATCCTCAAATATTCTGGCAATCTGAAGGCCGTAATTAGCTACTATATTAAAATGCATCGGGCCGTGGTCGGTATAGCCTAAGCGTTCAATAGCGTTAACATTCATAATCCTCCAAAGTGTTTTTAATTCCCTGTTGGAGTTAACTCTCCCCAGAACTTTTTCCAATAAGGCATTTCCGCGGGTCTGAACGTTGATTTTTACTTGAGAAGTAGAAGCTTCATCAATTTTGCTTCCTTGTTTAATCATTAAGTTATTTGAGGGCTGCATCTACTACCGATCGCATGTCGGTGTAGCTATAGGCACCGCCGAAATTGGTAGCGTTGATATAGAAGTCCGGCGTTCCCTGAATTCCAAGACTGGTTGCCAGATCCTGGTCACTTGTTAGCCTTGCATCATATTTTCCGCTATTTAGACAGCTTTCCATAAATGTTTGGTCAATTGCACTCTTAAGAAAATCTGCCATAACTGCTGATTTTGTCTTGTCATTACCAACCGTCACAGATACAGCCTTTCCGGCAGCATCAGTTCCGTTTTCAATTCCATACCCAGCCTCGCTCATAAGAAGTTTGTTTACTTCCCAGAATTTACCTTTTTCATTGGCACAATACAAAGCTTTCATTGCCATTTCACCGTTTCCGTGTCCCGGATAATAAATATAGACGAATGAAGCTTTGCCGGCCTTAACCAATTTCTCAATTTCTGTTACAGGTGGTACATAGGTTCCTCCGGCTGAGGCATACGTGAACCTTGACCCTGCTCCGCTTGCAATTTCAGGATCATAACCCCCTGCTATGTGACAATAAGGACAACTTGGATCCGACATTTCGACAAAAATAAGTTTGCTATCAGCGTTGCCAAATTTGATTACGTCTTTTCCAAACAGTCCCTTAATTGTATCCAGGGAGACTGTCGGTTCGGTTGTACCTGCCTGAGCGGTCGTATCCGTGGTCTTGCCTGTTGTTGACGTTCCCTTTTCAAAACCTTGTACTTTTTGCCATAAAGTTCCCGAGAAGAAAGCTAAGGCTATCGCGACAACAACAAGTGCCGGAACAAAAATCTGCTTGAAGTCAAACCTGGTCCTTCCCGAAGTTTCCTTTTTTGGCATGTGTTCATTGTCCCCTTTTAAGGGGTTCTTGTCAACCGAGCTATTCCTTACCATCACCGTCCAGGTATCTGATTACCTCCATTGCAGCCATACATCCCATACCGGCAGCAACAACAGCCTGCTGGAATTTTTTATCAGCCACATCGCCCGCTACGTAAATACCGGGAACAGATGTGCCGCAATGTTCATTTTTAGGCTTTATAAATCCTCGTTCATCAAGATCGATTTTACCTGCAAAAACATCGCTTGCAGGCTTATGGCCTATGGCAATAAAGATCCCGTCAAACGGCACCTCGGAGGTTTCTCCTGACTTATTGTTTTTAATGGCCAGTTTTTCAAGTTTTGCCTCGCCTATTGCTTTTACGACCTCAGAATTCCACATTATCTTGATTTTGGGATCATTAACCACTTTCTCCTGCATTGCGGCGGAAGCCTTGAAAGTATCGCGCCTATGAATTATTGTTACTTCACTGGCGTATTTAGTTAAGACCGAGGCCTCCTCCATCGCCGAGTCCCCTCCTCCTACAACCGCCACCTTTTTACCCCGGAAAAACGGGGCATCACACGGGGCGCACGAAGATACTCCCTTGCCGATAAGTTCCTTAATCCCGCGTGCATCAAGCCAAATTGTTTGAGCTCCTGTTGCAACTATGATGGATCTGGCAAAATAAGTTTTTCCTCCCGCTTTGATCTCAAACGGTCTTTTCGTAACATCCACGGATTCAACGTTCGCACCTACAAATTCAGCACCGAATCTTGTAGCTTGCTTCTTCATATTTTCCATTAAATCGGGGCCCATTATACCTTCGGGAAAACCGGGAAAATTATCAACAGTGGTTGTAAGCATCAGCTGCCCTCCCCATACTTCCCCACCTAAAATAAGTGTCGAGGCTGCTCCTCTGGTCGTATAGACAGCAGCGGTAAACCCCGCAGGACCGGAGCCGATAATGGCAACATCCCAAGGACCTTGGAGGTTGTCAGGTTTTGATGCAAAAATTTGAGGTTCCATAATATTATTATATATTTTCTAACAAAGAAGAAAGAATCCTGGCCGAAGTCAGAACTCTTTCATCTTTAAATTTCCAACTGATTATACTGCTGCCGGAGGAGTGCCTGTAGGCATTCCTGTATCCGTTCCTTCAGTCGGTGTAACCGGCGGAACGACTGGCTGTTCTACCGGAGCTATTGGCTCTGGGGTAGGAACAACAGGTTCTTCAACCGGAGTTGTGACGGGAGGAGCAATAGGTGTTTGAATACCTGCGTTGGGATCAACGACTGGTGCTCCTGTCGGTGGAACTTGTACTCCTGCATTAGGATCAGCTACCGGCATTCCCATTGGGTTTTGATTAGTTTGATTTGGATCCATTAAATAGTCACCCCCTTTTGTATTAACTCTTCATATGCTTCTTTTCCTGAAAAACCAACCTGACGACCTACCTCTTTACCATCCTTGAAAAGGATTGTAGTAGGAATGGACATTATTCCGTATTTGTTTGGTGTTGTCTGATTTTTATCAACGTCCATTTTGACCATCAGAAGTTTGTCCTTATATACTTCAGAAAGCTCATCAAGTACTGGCGCTGCCATCTTGCAGGGTCCGCACCAAGTAGCCCAAAAGTCGATAAGAACCGGGAGCTTGGATCCCAGGACCTGAGCTTCAAAATCTTGATCTGTAATATCAATTAATGCCATATTTTATATAGAGTAACTAATGACCAATATACCTTTTCACGAGGATACGCGTCAATAGTCTATTCTCAAATTTTGGCAGCCCTAAGCCTTAGCGAATTCCCCAGAACGGAAATAGAAGAGGCTGCCATAGCGAAAGCCGCAAACATCGGGTTCAGCAGTCCCAAAGCAGAAACCGGAATAAGAATCACATTATACCCGAATGCCCAAAATAGATTTTGCTTAATTATCCTCATTGTTCCCCTACTTAGCTCAATCGCGGATAAAATAGAGCTGAAATCTTTATTCAAAAGAGTTATGCCCGCGGATTCTATTGCAACATCGGTTCCCGTTCCCATTGCAATTCCGATGTCTGCGGCCGCAAGAGCCGGAGCATCATTAACTCCGTCACCAACAAAGGCGACGTTCGTAAATTCTTTCACCTTGGTAGCTTTCTCATCGGGAAGAACTTCGCTCAAAACATTTTTGATTCCCGCCTGACTGGCAATGGCACGGGCAGTTCTCTCATTGTCCCCCGTCACCATCCAAGATTCAATTCCTTTCTTGGAAAGTTGAGCTATGACACCTGCAACACCTTCTTTTAGAGTATCTGCAACTGCAATATAACCAAGTAACTTATTTGATTGAGTAAGTCCCATTACCGTTTTGCCGCCTTCTTCCAGCTTCATTATTTGGTTATCTTTGTTCTCAATTTTCCCGAAGAAGTAGTTCTTTCCCCCAATTACACCCTCAATTCCGGCACCCGGAACAGAATTAAACTTTGAAACACCCAGGAACTTAATTTTCTTTTCCTCTGCGTATGTGAGTATTGCCTCTCCCAACGCATGTTCAGACCCTTTTTCCAACGAAGCGGCTATTTGAAGAATCTTGGCATCAGACACGTCTGTCACTTTTGGCTTACCCATTGTCAATGTTCCGGTTTTGTCAAAAATAATAGTCTTAATTTTATGAGCGGTTTCTAAACTTGATGCGTCTTTTATTAAAATTCCATGTTCGGCACCCCGCCCCGTTCCCACCATTATTGCCGTAGGTGTAGCGAGACCCATTGCGCAGGGACAAGCAATAATAAGCACAGCAACCAAGTTTACAAACGCATTAACGGGAAAACCCAGCACATACCAGACAACAAAGGTCGCAACAGCAATCATTAATACAATCGGTACAAAATATGCAGACACCGCATCAGCCGTTCTTTGAATCGGTGCACGGGAGCTTTGGGCCTCTTTCACCATTTCAACAATCCTTGAAAGCATTGTTTCACTACCAACTTTTGTTGTCCTAAACACAAAACTGCCTGTTTTGTTAATAGTTGAACCTATTACGCTGGATCCTTTAAGCTTGTCTACCGGAATTGATTCACCCGTGACCATTGATTCGTCAATCGAGCTTTCACCCTCGGTTATTACACCGTCCACGGGCACTTTCTCGCCGGGTCTGACTCTTATTAAATCTCCAATCTTTACTTCCTCAATCGGAATATCAACTTCTCTGCCCCCTCTTATTACCCGGGCAGTCTTTGCCTGAAGGCCCAGAAGTTTTTTAATCGCGTCAGATGTATGACTTTTCGCTTTAGCTTCCAAAAGCCTTCCCAAAAGAATCAGGGCAATAATAACGGCTCCCGTATCAAAATATGTCCCTTTAAAAACGCCAAATATCGAAAGCACCGAATAGCCATAGGCGGCAAATGTTCCGATGGTAATAAGCGTATCCATGCTGGCTGCCCTGTTTCGGAGTCCCGACCAAGTGGCTAGATAAAATTCTCTACCAGCCCAGAACTGAACAGGAGTAGCAAGTAGCCAAAGGATAATTGGATTTAGACCTATTCTGAATAGTTCAGGAAAGCTTCCCAATAAAATAATAGCAGCTAAAATAGAGGAAACCACAACCTTGGTTTTAAGCTTTTTATACTCCTCTGCCTTTAGTCTCTCCTTTTGCTCATCCGGGGTCTCGGCATTTTGGTCTTTAACTTTATCGTCTGCAATAATTGCTTTATAACCTGTATTTTCTACTACCTTTTTTAAATCACTATCAGAAACGTGATCTGCATCAATTTCAACCATGGCAGTCTCGCTACCGTAATTAACTGCACAACTGACCACCCCCGGAATTCGCCCTACACTTCTTTCGATTAATTTTGCGCAAGAAGCACAGTGCATTCCCACAATAGGAAAAGATTTTTTGGTTATCATATTTTTATTCAACTATTATCTGGCCATGAAACATACCCATTCCGCAGTGAGTTTGAAATACACCTATTTTCTCTGGAGTAAGTTGTATTTCGACCTTTTTCCCCAACGGCAGATATCTTTTAATTTTAAAATCCGGAATAATTATTTCTTCTAAACAAGTGTTAGGGTCTTTTCTCTCAAAGACTAAAGTTGTGGTAACTCCTTTTTTGATTCTTATGTTGTCCGGTTTATACCCGCCGTCGACTAATATGTCTACCGAATTCGCCACCTTCCCCTCCGTAGCTTTAGTGTATGAGGGTTTTTTGCCAAAGAAAAACCAGTAAATAAAAACAATTAAACCGATTCCACCAGATATAATTAATAGTTTGTCCATGTTAATTTAACTAAAACGTTTGACTACCGCCGATACCATCTGCCTGACGCACCATTTGGCGTAAACACCGCCAAATAAGACTCCCAAAATTTTGTTAACCTCAGGCAGGCTATAATCGATATAAACCGTGATTTTTGCGTTATTGCCCATGTCTTCCAATCTGAAACCAAGCCGGTAATCTCCTATCACTACCAACTTCACTTTTCCGACAGTCTCCCATTCCTTTAAATATGGTGGTTCTCTTTTTACAACAACTTCATCTAAAAAAAGTTTTATCCCAAAGACTGTACCTTCCATAATTATATGTGAACCAATGATTTGTCCTTTCCCGCCATCCAACTTAGTTTCCACTCTGCCCCCACCCATCATAAGAGAAGGTCTGTTCATGTGTAGCGAAAGGTTTGAGTGATTATCCGTAAAATCAAATATTTCCTTTACAGTTGCCTTCACTACTTCAGTTTCTTCATAATGTCTCGGGTAGTTTTTATTTTGTTTCATTTTCTTTTGGAATCCAATGCTCCGGACGGGCATCAAACATATCTTTATCCATTTGTGAACAGAAAAAATAAGTCTTCCCTTTGAAATTAGACGAAAACTTCATCTGATCCACAGGCTTTTCCATTCCGCAAACGGGATCTTTAAAAACTTGAGCTATATCCATGATTTACTTTACAAGTCTATTATACAGCCAGGCAAACACCCACCCTACAAGCCACATTCCGATAACGGCTGAAATTAACCCTAAAACAAAGTTTCCTCGGGGCGCAACACTCCAGGTGTTAGCTAAATCAAAGCCGTGGAACCAGCTCTGTGCTAGGGTTTTTGAAAAAACCGGAAAAGCACTCACCCCGAAAGAACAAATCAAATACACCAATCCTGTTATGATAGCTAATGTATTTGCCCAGGCAGTTACTTTTAATTTCATTCTTATCACCCCCCACTACAAATCCCAATTAAAAACTACATTTTTACTGTCAATTCCGTTTATATTCAGACCTATCGAACGAGCCTTACCGGACAACTTGTTAAATATTAGATCACCTGTTACATGGTGTCCACCCTCAACCTCCATCCATTTAGTGGGTTTATAGACATTACCCTTATCATCGACCACTGCGGCTATTTTTGTATAATCGTAGTTCAAATCAATTATGTGGTTATCTAAGGTCACGGTAAAAACCATTTCCTGCCCCGCTTTCAACTCTTTAGGTACTACCCCAACTTCAACCGTCCCCGCCACCGAGCTTTGTTTTAGATACCCACCACTGTCTTGACTGCTCCTTTTTATTTTAAGGGTTCCGAAATAACCAAGAACAAAAGCTGCGGACAATATAAAGATTAAGACTAAAATAATTTTAATTTTCTTCATATGGTTTTCATTTTAGACACCTTATTGGCTATATATAAAATTCCGAGAAAATTAAAAACCAATCCGACCCAAAACAACTGAATCTGATAGGAAGAGACTAAAGTTAATATTCCGGTTAGACCCAGAATTGGCAATATATTTACAAGGTAATGGGCACAGCAGGACACCATTGAGAGAGTGGAGCTCATACCTGTGACAGCAACCGTACCAACAGACATTTGTTTGTTTTTAAAACGCAGAAATGAATACAAACCAACCTGGATCCCAAATCCAACCGACAAAGTGATAATAAAGTACCAGAATTTTCCGAATTGCTCCTGCGCAAACGGAAAGCCCGATACAAAAGTCAAAACAGCAAAATATACCGAAAGGATTACCACAGTAGCCAATACACCTATAACCAAAGATTTATTCATGTTTATTAAGAAACTTTTTTGAGGGTTTCTATTATCTCAAAATTATTAACCCTCATGTTTGGATCATCGAAAACCTTCTCAATAAAACCTTCCTTGTTTATTACGACATAAGAATGCCCGGGGTATGATCCCCTATGCATTGAGGAGTCTACGGTCAATGCCCCGTAGATCTCAGATACTTTCTTATCTGTATCAAGAAGTACGGTAGCACCGTTTAATTTTATATCCTGATTTACTGCTCCTGCCCAAGTTGCCTGATCATCAACAACTATTGTAAGTACATCAACGCCATTGTCCTTAAAGTAAGCATCACTTGCAAACGACTTCATCTGATCCCAGCAAGAAGGGGCGCACATTGCTCCCTCGCTAAAAAAGATAACAACTTTCCTACCCTTAAGGGCTGATAGTTTAATATTCCTACCATCAAACGAAGTTAGTTCAAAATTAGGCGCAGGCTTCCCCACTAACGATTGGAACTTGGCATTATCAGCGGGCGCAGCGGGAGCATGCATACTTGCCATATCGTCACCACCCGTGCTCTGGGAAGTAGAGGTTACTGAAGTTTTACTGCTATCAGTTTTGGACCTATTTTGGCCCAAAACTATTCCCGCCAAAAAGCCCATTATTGTAAGGGCAATTCCTGCCGGAAATAAAATTTTTTTGACACTTATAGTACTATTAAACATTAAGGTCGTTTCTTAAGCCCCACACCCTGAACCCCCGCCATTTCCTTGAACCGGAGCTACTTTTTTAGCGGTTTGAGATGCCCCCGCGGAAGAAGAATACTCAGCACTTAAAACCGTTTTTGCGTCAACCCTATCCCAGGCTATACCTTGGCTGGCAAAATATTGTGCAGTGGTTAAATATGTACCGGAAAACCAGAATGAATTAAGTTTTAATATATTTTTGTAGATCTCCTCGTCCGATAAATTTTGGGCAACCATCATCTCAATTGCGGCCAAGGCTGCCATTCCATGATTGCAGTCCGGAAACCAAGTTGAATTACCACAGCATGGTCGGAATACGTTTTTGGCAATTTCCTCCACTCTTTTTTGCTGTTCAGGTGATAAATTAAAGAAATCATACTTTCCCAGATAGTCGGTAGCCTTAGTTTTTGATAAAGTCCACCCCGCTGTTGAGCTGAAATTTTCTATATCCTTTTTATATTCGGTTCCCATGGGTCCTTCCGTATAGGCATTACTTTTTTGTGCAAGGCCTATGGCCCAAAGAAAATCAACTACAAACTGTGAATTGTCTGCATTAATATTTATTGGTTTATCCGTTCCCTCTTTCAATATCTTTTGGTCATCACTATTTAAATTCGTTGCTTGAATAAATTTTTCTTCATCAATTACCCCCGCTTCAATTAATTTTGGTCCCAAATCTCCCCAAGAAATCGGTAAATCAAATCCTTTTTCCGGAATCACTTTTTCTTTATCCACCGTATTGGCATCTGTTTTGGATATTTCTGTAGTATCTCCGCCCAGAGCATTAACTTTTTGATACAAGACACCGAGAAGGAACAGTGTAATTCCCGCAACAACAATTAAAACCGGTTTCAGAAATGTTTTTGTGTTTATGTTTATAACAAATTTCATATGTAGTTATTAATCAATATATAAATCGCCGAACTCAAAACAACCATCGATCCCAGGCTTATCACAATTCTTTGGTACGGAAAATAATGTTTAATTTTGATTACGTCTACCAGATAAAGTAGTAGTGAACCCGCTATCATTCCAAAAGTAAGCTTATCCAACCCAAACAACTGACTCATGCGGATTACTAAATTGAATTGATAAAATGACCAGAGGGTTGAGCCAAAGATTAAGACAAAAATTAAAGGTTTGAGTATAGGTCTATATTTCCATTTTCTCAAAAATGCACTTTTGATAAGTAACCATGAGGTAAGCCAAAAACTCATAGACCCAAGAAGGGCCCCGATCCAAACACCCGTAATGGAATCATCCACACCAATCCATCTGGTTAGGGTTATACCTGCGGCTGCACCTGCCACACAAAGCGGGCAATGTGCCGAAACGGGCACGGGAAATAGCATAAAACGTAAGGCAAATAGAGATAAAATATAAACTAAAATTTTCGATTTTGATTTCTGCATTTTAATTAACAACTGTTCCACCAAATTCCAATGTCTTATATCCTGAATCAAAGAAAACCGTTATTTGTCTATCTACCGCTCCTACACCTTGCAGTCCATGCGCTGCCGGGTCAAAAATAAATGTTACCTGAGCAGTTTGGCCGGCCGGCAAATCAATATCAATCAAGGGGTTTAAGTCCCCGCTCATTTCCATTCCGTAGAATTTTGACTCTTTTCCATTGACTGAAAATTTAGCCCTCGTACACATACAGGACGTGCTTATTTTCCTAAGTTTTAGTGTTTTGTCAGATGTATTTTTTACATCAAAGGTTTTTGTGACAGCCCCTCCTTTGTATGCAATGTTGCCAAGCGCCATAATTCCCGAGGGATTCGCTTCTACACCAACCACCTGTGTGTCGGCAGCGTATGCCTTTCCTCCAACCTCAGTGGTTGATTTGGTCATCAAAAAAACCAAACCCCCAACAAGAAAAATTGTTGCGGCAATCACAATAATGATAATTTTCCCTTCTTTTGTCATTTTTTCTCTAAAACACGCATCACTTCCCCAATAACATCCTTATCTTTACCTTTCCTAATAGAATCGGCTACACAGGTTTTAAGATGGTTTTCCAGTACAACTTCATCCGCCTTCTTTAGAGCTGCCTGAACAGCAATTGATTGATGTACAACATCAATACAATAGGCGTCTTTTTCAACCATAGAAATCACCTTCTCCAAGTGCCCTTTTGCGATCTGAAACCGGTGAAGAATTTTCCTCTTTACCAAACCATTGTCCATTTGCATACTAAACATAGTATCCCCCCGGGGGGGAAGAAGTCAAGACTCAAATCTGTTAGAATTTCCAAATGCCAAACATCTGGCTCCCGCTTATTACCGGTTTAACCACAGGCGGCTTTTCCTGCTTCGCGGTACAAGGAGGGCTCCTAACCTCTGCCCTGGCCGGCGAAGGGATTGGGGATGTTAAATATCAAAAGGAAAAAAGCATAGTAATGTTTTTATCGACAAAGCTCATTGCCTACACCCTGCTCGGCTTTATTCTGGGAGCCATTGGCTCGGCCGTCATAATTTCTCCCAAGCTTCAAGGCTGGCTACAAATGTTTGTTGGTGTTTATATGATTTTGACAGCTTTAAGGCTCATGAATATTCATCCCATCTTCCGCTACTTTGTAATTCAACCACCAAAACAATTCTTTAAATTGCTCAGAAAAAGCTCACAATCCCAATCTTTCTTTGCCCCGGCCCTTTTGGGTTTCCTGACGGTACTTATCCCCTGCGGAGTAACCCAAGCCATGATGCTTTTAGCAATATCATCAGGATCGGCTTTTCTGGGAGGATTAACGATGTTTTTCTTTATACTTGGAACAAGCCCTGTATTCTTTTTAATAGGCCTGGCCGCAACCAGTCTTCTAAAAAACAAGGCATTTGCCATAATTGCTTCCTTGTTTGTTTTGATATTGGGAGTAATGTCTATAAATAGTGGCCAAATTTTAAGGGGCAGTGTACACACTTTCCAAAATTATTGGAAAGTTGTAGCCGATTCTGGTGATAACGACGTTCTTGGAAACAAAGTTAATATTCAGGTATTAGATGGTGGTTACAAAGCCGATGTGAATACTTTAAAAGTCGGTGTTCCGGTAACCCTCAAACTGACGACCAACGGCACAAGAGGATGTGTCAGAGCTTTTACAATTCCAACGCTAAACATTACCAAGATATTACCGGAGACAGGTACCACGACAATCGAATTTACACCAACTAGAGTTGGTCTGCTAACATATACTTGTAGTATGGGAATGTATTCAGGATCGTTTAACGTAGTCAAATAAGCAAAGCTGATCATAACGATGATGAAAAAAACATATAAAGTTGAGGGTATGCACTGCGCCAGCTGCGCCACAATGATAGAGCTTGATCTTGAGGATATTGGAATTAAAGCCAAGTGCTCCTACGCCAACGGCACGTTGGATGTCGAAGGAGAACATGATTCAAAAAAGATTGTTGAAGTAGTTAATAAATCAGGGTACAGTATCAAATAATCATATGTGTCCAGTATGCACAGTAACCGTAATTGCAGGCCTAGGAATCTCAAGACTCCTGGGAATTGATGACGCCCTAACCTCCATCTGGATAGGTGCATTTATTTTGTCTTTTTCTTACATAACAATTGATTGGATAGAAAAAAAGTGGCCCAAACTTAAAATTAAAAGATTTACCTACCCCATCATAGTTCTCATGTACCTTTTAGTTCTTGTACCCCTTAAATATGCCGGTTCAATCGGAATTGCCGATAACACCCTTTTAGGGATAGATAAAATAATTCTCGGTACGACAGTTGGTTCGGTAGTTTTTTTGATCGGGGCCTGGGCGGACAAAAAAGAAAGAAAGCTCCGCGGCAAGCAGTTATTCAAATTCCAAAAAGTTGTTTTTCCCGTATTTTCGCTTATACTAGCAAGTGTGGTGATGTTCCTGGTCACCACATACTAGCAAGTGTGGTGATGTTCCTAATTACTAAATAAATGGCTATTAAAACCTACAAAGATCTGGTTAAACAGGTCGAAAAAATCAAAATTGACAAAAACGTCGATCTTTCCTCAGGCGAGGACCTTTCAATCGGGATAATGAATTTAATTGCCATCGAAGAGCATTTGTTCTTCACCCTTCAAAAAACCAAAAACAAGAATTATCTGGATCTTTTAAATGAGGTCCGTTTGATGAGAACAGGTTTGATGAAAGGGATTGTCAAAGATCCCGAAGGCGAGGTTTGGTGCATCAGTAAGCACCTACTCTCCTCCTCAATGAGAGTAATGGAGGTCGGCACAAAAGAGCTCAAAAAAGGCAACAAAAAAGAGGCCATGGACCTATTTGAAAAATCATACAAGCTTTATTCCCTATTCTGGGCTTTGAATCTTTCGGACAACAAGAAGATTAAGTTAAGTGGTAATGACGCTAAATTTATTAATGAAAAGGGCGTCGAGGCAGGTTCAACTTCAGTGTTTGCAAAGCTCGGGAATGTAGTTCAGAAAGCCCTGGATTGCTGCATAGAGTAAAGAGGGCTAATTCTTACACTCTTCCCCTCAAGATCATGGCATCAATTATTCTTTTAAGACTTAGATAATTTGCCGCGCGTCTATAGGAAATTTTTTTATCTTTTTTGATTTTATCGATGTCTGTAAATGCCTTGGTTATGGTATTTTTAAGCTCTGCATTCACTTTTTCTTTTGTCCAGGGGTAGCCGCTTAGGTTTTGCACCCACTCAAAATAAGAAACTGTCACGCCCCCGGAGTTACTTAAAATGTCCGGAATTACATCAATTCCCTTTTCAAACAAATAATTATCTGCTTCGGTTGTAGTCGGACCATTGGCCATTTCAAAAACGACTTTGGCAGAAACACTCTCCATATTTTCCTTTGAGATTGCATTTTCTAAGGCCGCCGGAACTAAAATGGTAACAGGAAGCTCGAGAAGTTCAGCATTTGTGATATATTTCGATCCCCCGCTTAAAGACCAGGTCTTAAAGGTACCACCTTTTTCTTTAAATTCTCCGAGAGCCTTAATATCAAGTCCTTTTGGGTTATAAATCCCGCTTGAGGAATCGGATACCGCAACAACTTTAAAGCCCGCCTTTGAGGCAAGTTTGGCAAAATAGTATCCCACATTTCCAAAACCCTGGACCGCAACCGTAGAGGTTTTTAGATTTAGTTTTTTAAGTTTTGAGTAAGATTCCAAAACGAATACACCGCCCTGCCCTGTCGCCTCGGTTCTCCCCAGAGAACCTCCGAGTTCAACCGGTTTGCCGGTAAAAGTTGCAGGAGCTTGATAACCGATTTTTTTCTCGTAAGCCTCAAGCATAAGGGACATTATTGCCCCATTCGTATTAACGTCGGGTGCCGGAACGTCGCGCCAGGCGCCGATATAGGGAGTAATAAACCTTGCGTAGGCAATTGAAAGATTTTTCAGTTCCTCCCCTGTAAGTTTTTCAGGATCAACTATTACGCCGCCCTTGGCTCCGCCATAAGGAATTCCGGCAACGGCACATTTAAGACTCATTAGAGTTGCTAAAGCTTGAACTTCATCCTGATTCACATTCTGATGAAATCTTATTCCACCTTTAAAAGGGCCTCTGGCGTCGTTGTGCTGGATCCTAAAGGCTTTGAATGTATTTTTCTTACCACCCTTACCTATTATGGAGATTGATCCTTTAACAACCCTCTGAGGTACAAGTACTTTTTTTATTGCCTTCCTAAATCTTTTTTTGTCCAAATAGTCCTCTTCCAAAAGAACCGACGTGTCTTTAATCTGGGCGAGGGCTGCCTGAAGTATTGCGTTCATACGGGAAATATTACATTAAAAATCCCATCACGCAAACTAGCAAAAATGAGGCTGAAAGAAGCAAAATCGATTTCCTATCAGATAAATCTTCCGAAAAAATTTGTCCCCAGTTACCAAGGTTTTTCATTTCAAGAAAATCGGCAAACTGGTCCACAACTAAATGCAGGGACATTGAAAGGACAAGCCCCCGTACCAGGGTGGAGGTTGTGGAGCTGACGATGAAAAAAGTAAATATAAAAAAGACAATCTCAAAAATAAACGTGTGGAAAACAAGGTTCTTTCTCTCATTCCTTGTCTCGTATAAAAGAGTTATCACCCTGGCAACTTCCCTTCTTTTTAGAAGGAAGTTTACCCGCTGGCTGGTCAAGTCCTGCGGACTCAAAAAGAAAACATAAATAAGATGGTCTATATCGGGCAAAATTGTTCCGATTATTCCCCCGACCCAAAACGGCCAGTAACTTAATGCTAAATAATTCTTAAAAATGGATATTAAAACAAAAAAGGAGAACCAAAATGCAAAATGTACAAAAATTTCTTTACGCATGGCAGTAACTTATTATGCCACATTTTGACAATCTTTTTCGTCCGGGAAAAATCTATATTTTTCTATATCAAAAGTGAAATCTTCGGATACTTTCACTCCTTCCTGTCTCAAAAGCTGCCTTTGCTCATCGGCTGAAAACCTGCCCTTGATGCTCACTCTTCCCTTGTTATTAACCACTCTCCACCAGGGAATCATATCTCTATCCTTGGACATACTGAGGGCCCAGCCCACCTCCCTTGCACCGTTGGGCACGTCAAGAAAAAGCGCGACTTGTCCGTAACTCATGACAGACCCTGAGGGAATTTCTCTGACAACCGCATAGACTTTTTCGAAAAATCTTCTACCCGTCTTTTTTGAGTTTCGCTTCATTTTTCAATTGTTGCAGCTTCCACATAAAAAGGCGCCCTTTGCTTTTCGCATTTGTGGCATCCTTAACAAAGCTTCTGGCTTTTTCCAAAAGAATCCGCGGAGTGTCCTTGGCCAGCTTCATATAAAGCGACTTGTGGGGAAGATCCCCAAGCTCAACCGCCAGGTCGTAAGCATACTTTTGAAACTCCCGGCTGACATACTTGTCCCTATCCTCTAATTTATATTTTTTAACAATGTCTCCAATTTTTTGCATGCACTTTTTATAACCCCGTCTACTACCCTTTTTTCTTCATCAGTAAAGTTTTGCAGGACATATTCTTCCCCCATCGGACGGAAATCAGCCGGTCTATTATCCACTCCGATTCTCACATGCCAGTATTCATTCCCCCCGAGAGCCCCATCAATCGAATTCAGACCGTTATGATCTTTGGGGCCTTTGTCATATTGGATTTTATATTGTCCCAACGGAATATCCAGGTCATCATGAATAACATATAAATCAGATGTTGTTGCCCCGGGATAATGCGACATCTGACTATTAACGAAATCTCCCGACTGGTTCATAAAAACATCCGACTTTTTAGTAACCACCCCCGGAATTTTTAATTTCTGAAGTTCATCAATAAACATATGACCGACATTATGCCTTGTTTTTGCGTAATCCTCCCCCGGATTTCCGATTCCGATTATTATTTTCATTTTTGCCTATGAAGCAATTGTATCACTTCCTCATCCGTAACCTGAGTAAAATTTTCATAAAATTCGCCTATGGAGGTAAACTCATCGGGGGTCGTTAGTGCCACAACCCTGTCAGCTAAAAGCCCTAATCTTTCAAACTCGTTTTTAGTCACAACAGGCACGGCAACTGTAATTAGCGCTGCCTTCTTTTCCTTCAGATAAAAAATCGCTGTTTCAATTGTTGCACCGGTTGCCACTCCATCGTCAGTAAGAATTATTCTTTTTTCCTCAAAATCCGTTTGACTGTCATATCTTTCGATTCTTTCGGAAACCATCTTTTCTATCTTTCTGCTTTTTTTCCCGGTAGAGAACCCTTCCGGTCCAACTGCCCCGGCAGCAAGCTCCGGCTCGCCCAGTGTGGGAACTTTTTTAACAACAAGCGGCACCAAAGGAAGTTTTAATAACCTGGAGATTTCATATCCGACAATAATTCCGCCCCGGGGAATCGCGACAACCAAATCGCTCCCTTTTTTGAGAGGAAGCAGCTTCTGAGCAAGATTCCGGCCTACCTCGATCCTATCTTTAAACACTTCTGTTCCCTATTTTACCTTCTTTAGCAAGTCCCTGGATATCTTCCCCAAGAAAGGTACCTCCCATTCTTCTCCCTGCCATGCCTTATAAATCAAAACTAACCAAAGAACAAATGTAACGATGCCGATTAGTGCGGATAGAGGGAAAAGTATTATGGTTATGCCAAGCACCCACTGAAGCATAAACAGAACAACAAAAACTACAGTGGATTGCATTGCATGGAACCTGACAAAAGGATTTTTATTCGTTAACAAAAAGAATATTCCTGTGACCGGTCCCAAAACGTAAGAGAGAGCCCCTGCCATTTCTTTCTTCATTTCCGATTCTTTTTCTGCCATTGTGTAATCACCCCCGATCTAGACTCATCTTTTCACAAAATAGCCACCCTGGTCAACTGGAACTTTTCTGCAATTTTAAAAGTTCATTAAGCTCCCCGACAGTTGTTGTATCAGAAGCTCCTTTGTCATCCCTGAAGCGGATTAGCCTGGGAAATCTCAGGGCAAGACCGGCAGTGTGCTTGGGACTAACTGTAATTTCATCGGCTGCAAGCTCAACCACAACTTTTGGAAATACCCAAAAATCGGGGTCTAAACCTTTGTCTACCTCGTATTCTTTTGGCTTGCCTACTGAGGATATCTTCATAAGTCGTTTCTTAAGTTCTCTAAATTGTTCGTCAGTTAGCCCCGTTCCCACTTTTGTAACCGTCTTGAACTTATCCCCGTCCCTTATTCCTGCTAAAAATTGTCCCATTCCGAAGTCCGCCCTTTTCCCCTTCCCGGATGTAAAGCCCATGATTATGCAGTCGATAGTATCGGAAAGTTTTCCGCGGGTACCTTCCACCTCCTTCATTTTTACCCAGTTCCAACCTGTTCGCCCGGAGATGTATCCGGCTTTAGTTTTTTTAACAACAACCCCTTCGAGATTCTTCTTTAGATATTTTTGATGAAGCTCCTTTATCACTTCAGGGTCGCTTGTTATGGTGTTTTCATCGACTCTTAGAAGTGAATCATTAACAACTACCTTCTTGAGTGCTTCACGGCGGTCCAAATAAGGCACCTGAATCATGCTTTTGCCGTTAAGAAGGAGTACGTCAAAAACCTGAAACTGAAGCGGAATTTCGGATGCATTTTTTTCAATTTCATGCTTCCTTCTTCTTTGAATCGTTTTTTGAAAATCCAAAAATATTTCACGCTCCGGATCAACACCGATTGCCTCCGTATCGAGTATTGCCTCAGTAGCCTTTATATACTTCCCGACAGTCTTGAGCTCCGGGAAAACTTCCAAATCAATCGCGTTCATATTACGGGTAAATATCTTGATGAAGTTATCTTTCTTCCTGAAGTGAATAAAAATCCGAAGTCCGTCAAACTTAGGCTCAACCGAAACCTCCCCCATTTTCTTGATCATTTCGGAAGGAGAGTTGAGACGTGCCGCCAGCATCGGAACGACAGGAACCCCGATTTCAGGTTTCGCCGACTGCACATTGCCCTCTTTAGTGAGCCTCGCTATATAGCCAATATCGGGCCGGATATTATATGCATTCTCAATTTCGGAGGCCTCCACCCCACTCACTACCGAGAGTGCATCGATCACGGTTTTTTCCGAAAAACCAAGTCTAAGCCGGCCTATCGGAATTCTGGCAATAAACCGGGTGCTCTCAGGGTCAATTTTAGAGAGAATTTTGGCCATTTTTTCAATTTTCCGATCCTGAGACCCTTCCCCAGAGTCCTTTGCTATCGCAAAAAGATTTTCATATATATCCGTAACGGTTAATTTTTTGTCATTAACCTTTAGTCTTTTTGCCAGCTCTTCCGCAACACTTCCTATATCCCCCTTTCTTTTATATTCTGATTTAACCTCATCCGGGGAAATACCGTACGCCAAAGAAAGCACCCTAAGCATCATTTTTTCAGCCAAATTCAAAATAATTCCCTCATAATTCGGGGCCATTACTCCGAGAGATAAATACACCACTTTATCGATTTCGCCGGAGTCAGCTTCTTTCAATAAAGAGGCAAGAATACGCGTAATTTCAAGCCTGGAGGGAGTCTTCTCCAACCTTTCCAGATAGAGCGCAAAACGGGTTAGCTTCATACAATACCGATTATATTGCGTTTGAGGGGAAAATGGTAATTATTAAACGGGTAAACTTACGTTTGTTGCCAGGAATCCTGAGAAGAAAATATAGGCAAAAATTACAAGCCCTATAAATAAGAAACCGAAAATGATAGAGACAACACCGTTTACTTCATCCCGGATTAACTTGGCTATTCCCTCCCCTACTAGCGTCAATCCGAAAAGACACGGCACAATCAGGATCATGTACAAAATCTGCGGATCGTTAGCACTCATTTGTTTGCAATTACGTACTTACTGGCTTTAGTGCTTCCCTGCTTTTTAATTATTCCCTTACTAAGAAGATCTTTGAGTTCCCTTAAAATCGTGTCTTCCGAAACCATCGATAATACTTTTTTAAGTTCTGCCATTCCTCCTGAACCCTGATCGGAAATATATTCGATTAGGCGCATTTGGCGCTCGGTCAAGGCAACCTGTTCCCCGAATTTGACCTTAAGACGCGAATCGACCGACAGCTTTCTTACTTTATCTTTTATTTTTTCAAGTTCGGCGGCAACCACTCCCGTAAAATATTCCAGCCAAGGTGTAACGTCCCGCGTTCCGAGATTGGGAGAGGCCTTGTCAACCTCCCCGAGTGCCTCATAATAGGCCGCCGGGTCCTCATCAAAATGTTCCTCGAGAGAGAAAAACTTCTTTGTGTCATATCCTTCTCTCATAAGAACCAATGTTGAAAAAGCCCTCACTGTTCTGCCGTTTCCCTCAACAAAGGGATGGATTGCAACTAATATGTAGTGTGCAATGCCGGATCTGATTATCGGATGGATCTCGTGTGCCATAGGATCGTTCAGCCATTCAAAAAAGTCGTCTAAAAGAAACGGGACTTCGTGTGAAGGAGGCGGCTGAAAAATAATTTTTCCGCTTCCCTCTTCTTTGATTACCACCTCAGTTGTTCTGAAAACTCCGACTTTTTCGGGAACAATAATCCTATCGACAGTCGCTCTATGAATATCCTTAAGCATGTCGGTATCATACCCGCCGCGCTTAACAGCAAGCTCGTCCAAAAGCTGCATAACATTTCTATAATTAATGATCTCTTGAATATCCCGCGCACGGCCGTAAACCTCAGCTCCTTCCAGAATCTTTTTTGTCTGGTAAAGGGTTAAATCATTCCCCTCAATGTGAGTGCCGTGATGAATTGTGCGGACAATTGCATCCGACTGGAATTGCTTTGCAAAAGAAGGAACCAATGGCGCATTTATAACAACTTCGCGGCTAGCCTCAATTGACCCGATGTTCTTTAATATCTTATTGCTAATCGCATACTTTGGAGAGTACATACGTAGCTTATATTAACGCAGAAATTGCGGAAAATACAAGGGGAATTGCCCCGGCAAGGTCATCGGCGTTGTAGGCGGTGCCGACTTTCTTGTAAAGTTCATCTCCGGCTTTTTTAACTATATATGATGCTGCAGCAGCGGCCAGGAAGGGATCGTTTTTTGCCAAAAGTCCGACGGTTAAGCCTGCCTGAACATCCCCCGTTCCGCCTTTGGTAAGCCCCGCATTTCCGCCTTTTATTTCGGTGCACTGGGCGGGTGAGCAAACTGTAGTCACGGGAAGCTTCTGAACAATGACGCAGTTAAACTTTTGCGAAGCCGCTGAGGGATCCAAATCCCCGAACAGTCTTTGGTATTCCTTAAGGTTCGGGGTCAGAATTGCCCCTTTCGGAATCCACTCTTTCTCAATCATTTGGAGGCTCCCTGCGTCAATTACCCATTTTTTATCCGGAAACTTCGAAAGAAGATCACGGGTTATTTCTCTTGTTTCCTCCCCTCCTCCGTCATTTGATTCTTTTTTATAGCGCATCATTCCAGATCCGATAAGGACCGCGTCTGATTTGGCAATATAGTCCTCCCTTTCCTCCCAGGGGATCCATATAAAAGAAAGAAGATCGGATTTTACTTTCTCGGCAATTTCTCCCACGGAAGGCTCGGGAGAGGCAAAAAAGGTCATATCGGCAAGTCTTGAGGCGGTTGTCAGTGCCAGAAGCGGAGCTCCATGGAAAAGTTTTGAACCGCCGATAATAGCCACCTGTCCGTTCTGCCCTTTCGAAGAATTCCCTGAAGGCATTATTAATTGTTGTAAATTTTTCTCACCAAAAAGTTCCATATATTTGCCGCTGCCGCTTAGTCGTCCTGTGCTCCGCCTATCGGAGGCCTGCCGTCTTTTGAAGTTGCCTTGTTCCAGTCGTGATCTGCCCCCATTAACATACGCACCTCCTCAATATCCTTGTCTGACTTAGCAAGATCGAGGTATTCTTTTCTTTTCTCAAGAGGAATTGGCCCTTTTGGTTTTCCTGAGTTTTCCTTGGCCATTCTCAGTTTTTCATCTAAAGCAAGGCGTTCAAATCTTTCCCGGATATCTTTTGACAGGTTGGCTAAATCTGATTCAAAATATCTTTCTTTCGCTTCAGATGTTAATTCGGTTTTACCTTCCATATCTTTATTCTAACTCTTTAATTCAATTCTCTCCACATCTTTCAAGTCTTTTGTAAATTCATCATCGACTGACGTAATAATAGTTTGCTGACGGGTAGATATATCCATAACAATATCCCTATGTTCCGCGTCAAGCTCCGAAAAAATATCATCAAGAAGAAGTGTGGGCCTCTCCCCACTTTTTTCCTCAATAAAAGAAAGTTCTGCCATTTTTAGCCACAAAACTCCCATCCTTTGCTCTCCCCGACTCCCGAAACTCGACAAATTTCTTTCACCTTTATTAAAAATAAAATCATCTCTATGCGGGCCGACCAGTGTTGTTGCAGCGCCGACTTCCTCCTCACTATATTGTTCAAGTCGTGACTCGGAAATAACGCTTTTATCATAAGTCAGATTAAGTTTTAAACTGTTAATTTTAAACCCCAATCCGTTTATGAAATCTATAAATTCCTCCCGCCTGTTTGTAATATAATTGCCGTTTTTGATAAGAAGCTGATTCCAAAAAAGAAGTCTGTCGGGACCTAAATTTCCCTCTCTCATATCCCAAAGTATTCGGTTCCTTTGCCGGAGTCCCTTTTCGTAGGATAGGACCGATCTTCTATATTCTCTGTCTGCCTGAGACAAAACCGTATCTAAAAATTTTCTTCTCACAGACGGAGATTCGGTGACCAGTTCCAAGTCCCATGGCCCAAAAAGTACAGTTCTGAAGTTTCCGGCAAAATCAATCATCCTCCTAGGAATTCCGTTTACTAAAAGCTTTTTCCGGGGGGCCTTCTCGGGACGCTCCGCCCCGATATCTATATGCCCTCTTGTGATAACTACTTCAAGATTGTTTGTGGGGCTGGCGAGAGACAGGACCCCAGTAATCCGAGAAATATCATTTTTATAATTTACCACCTCTTCTTCCATCTTTGCCTTAAAACTTTTGCCCGTAGAAAGAAGATAAAGGCTTTCGAGTATATTTGTTTTCCCTGAAGCATTGGGGCCGGCTATCACGGTAATACCGGGTGAAAATTCAAAGACTTTCCCGTCAAAATTTCTAAAACCCTGAAGCTTAATTTTTTTGATCATACCCCTGAATTAAATACGATTTATTTACTTTTTTCAATGTTTACGTCCTGATACTCTATTTTTGGGGCTTTTAACCAGAGTGATTTGAGCTTTTCCCAATAAATCCTTTTATCTGCATGTAGGCCCTCGGAGAAAACGATAACCTCACAATCAAGCTTTTCAACAAAATGCTGGTAACGTTCCCAGGGAATTATCGTATCATCCTTGAAAAAAATTATCTTTTTTGAGGCCTTTATTTTTTTAAATCTGGCAAAAGCTGATTCCCCGATAAGATTAACCGCCGTACCCATAACTGAATAATAATAAGTTTTCATCCTTTCCGCCGTAAATGATGATATGCGGGGCATATTCAGCACTTTTCTGATAAATTTTGTCGTATTGAGTCTTGAATGAATAAAAAGGACGGGCCTTAAAAGCAAAAATGGCTTAAAAAATTGATAAATTTTACGGCCCGTTCTTGATAGAATAAACCTGGGGACAGAATTAAGAAGTATCAGTTCATTAATCTTATCAGGGTGGCTATAGGCATAACTTATGGCAACCAGTCCGCATGAGGAAAATCCGGCAATCGTAAAATTTTCCAATTTCAATGCGTTAACAAATCTTTCAACAAAATCCGTAAGCATGGCAAGATCATAAATTTTTTCCGGATCATGGATTATCGGAAAATCGAGAGCGATGACCCGGTAATCTTTGGACAAGCTCCTACCCAATCTTTGATACATCAGACCGCTATCGGCATAACCGGGCAGAAAAAGAAGTGTTTTTGAGTTCCCCGCACCGTATTCATAATAATGGAACAGCTCTTTCTGCTTCATTGAAGGACTTTCGGGGAAAATTTTTGCCAAAGCGGGAAAATTCAAAAATGCGCCCAGGTGACTCACTCCGTACCTTATTAAAGCATTTGTAAGGCCTTTTTTAATTCCTTTAAAAAGGCCTTTATTCTCTCCGGCCAAAAAATAATTTATCCTGGATTTGTCAAAAAAATCCAGAGTATCGGCATCCTGGAGAATTTTGGCATAGAGACTGTGTCCTTTATTCAGACTCTTAAAAGGGAAGCTGTGAGTATGCCTGAAAACCGCATCAATTATTATCTCTTTCGTTTCATCCGGAACATCAAATTTTTTCAAAGCCTCGCGGATCATTTTCCTTTCGATCCTGCCCTCAAAAATATATGTATAAATATTCGGGCGTCTGACGCTGTAGGTAAAATCGTGGAGAAGGCATGTTGCCGCAAGTAGATTTTTATCAATTCTTTCTTCAACACCTAAAAGCTTGGCAATTTTTAGAGCGTTGTCCTTCACACGGATAACATGATAATCATTATGACTGACGGATTTGAGGTCTGACATTTTGGAAAGCGCAAATGCCTCAATACTCCTGTAGGTTTCATCGCTCAACTTGTTATCCATAGATCCATTATGTCACTTCTGGCAGTAGGGGCAAAAGTAGGTTCCGCGTCCCCCCAGGAAGAATTTTTGGATAACTGCTTTGTGGCATCTCTCGCAGGGCTCTCCCTCGTGTCCGTAAACCAGGGTGTGGTTTTGATATTCTCCCTCGCGCCCGTCCGGAGTGACAAAGGAAAGCTCACTTGCCCCGCCATATTTTAACCCGGCTTTAAGAACTGTAATTATTGCCTCAAAAAGTTTTTTTACTGATTCCATATCCAAACTGTTTGCCGGGGCCTTAGGGTTAATCTTGGCCATCCACAAGGCGTCATTAGCATAGATATTCCCTACCCCGCCCATTTTCTCCTGATCCATAAGAACTACTTTGACTGCACGGGAAGTGCCGACCAAAATTTGACTGAAACGGTCCAATGTTAAATCTTTTAGTGGCTCGGGCCCGAGCTTTTTAATAAAAGATTCCGATTCTACGTCCGGTGTTTTTTCAATTCTGATCCAACCAAAGCGCCTGACATCGTTGTAATAAAGTTCCCCACCGTCATCAAGATTAAAAATAACCAATGTGTGAGGTCCCGGAATTCCGCCTGTTACCTTGCTTGATAATTTTGAAGGGTTTTTTAAATTCGGCCCCCGGTAAATATATTGTCCGGTGAGCTTTACATGGGTAATAATCGAATATTCGTTAGAAAGATCCATTACGGAAACTTTTCCGAACCGCCTGACATCTGTGACTTTTCCCCCGATAATTTCCTTCTCATCTCCTTGGAAAGTTTTACGGTTTTTAACCTCAACGGAAAGAATTTTATGTCCTGTTAAATACTTTTTTAACTGCAGCCGCATTGTTTCAACTTCAGGTAATTCAGGCATTTTTATTTACAAATTCTTTTATCTCTTTCTTAAATCTTTCTTTCGAAAACTTTTCGGCATTGCGGACTATTTCGTCCTTATTCCACTTTGTATTAAGCAGTTTTTTAATAGCAGACTCTAAAGTCTTCTCATCTGTTGAGTTAACAAATATTCCGGTTATTCCATCTATCACTGATTCTTTGTATCCACCACCGTTAAAGGCAATTACCGGAATTCCGGCGGCTTGGGCCTCAACCAAAGTCATCCCAAAATCTTCGTCACGGGCAAGAGCAATAAATCCTTTTGCTTTTCCTAAAAGTTCGTACATTTTTTCATCACTTACCCTTCCCATCATTTCTATATTTCCTCCGGAAAGCCTTTTTAATTTTTCTTCAACATCTGCAAATCCGTGTGATTCCCCCACTATTTTTAGATTCATTCCAAGGTGTTTCATAACAACAGCGGTTTCCTCCAAACCCTTTGCACCTACTAGTCTTGAAACAACAATCAAATAATCTTCCTGTTTCAAATTCTTTGTTGCTTTTTTGATTTCTTCAACTTCGATTGGCGGATAGATAACAGTCGAACCTTTTCCGTAAAACTTCATAATTCTTCCTGCAACATTTTTGGAATTTGCAATCCAATAGTTCACCTTCTGTGCTGATTTATAATCAAACCTACGCATGAAATACCCGACAATTTTTGCATAAATTTTTACAGGCCAATACTTTGTAAAGCCAACCGACGTTTCGTACCCATAAAGCCATCGCGGCGGTGTATGACAATACGCGACCACTTTTGTATTGGGTCCAACTTTAAATCCTCTGGTTATATACCAACTGCAGGAAGTAATTACTAAATCATATTTTGATAAATCAAATGATCCCCAAATAATGGGAGCTAAAAATCTTAAAGGACTATAAAGTCTCCAGATTTTTAAAAGTGGTGCAAGCCAGCTTTCAACAATTCTTTTACCCCTAAACTCTTTTTCTGCGGTGGAATTTTTTACACAAAAAGCAGTGTAAATTGGAGCGTCCGGGTACATTTCAGAAAGAGTTTTTAAAACCCTCTCCGCTCCCCCAAATTCTTTTATATAATCATGAACTATCGCCATTTTTTTCATTAAAATAAAGTTGTTTGTTTTTCCTGCTCCATGTTTTTCCCGACTTTTTTAATTCTTTCGGAAAGCGTCCTAAAACCGAAATTTTCAAAGAGATTTAAAACCTCAGGAGAGTCAATTTTCCACTCATTCATCTGCGGAAAATCGATTTCTATAGGCACATTTTTGACAATTGTCGCGAGCCTGTGGAATAGCGTTGCATCAGCTTTTCCAGACACTAATTTTTGCCTTACATTCGGTTCAATTTTAGATAAATGAGTATAAATATTATCTATACTTCCATATTGTTCCAAAAGTTTTTCCGCAGTCTTCGGACCGATTCCGGTTACCCCGGGGTAGTTATCTGAAGGGTCTCCGACCAATGCTTTATAGTCCGGTATCTCTTCAGGGGGTACTCCCATCCTTTCTTTTGCCTCAGGCGCGCCGTAAAGCTTGGCATTGGTTAGTCCCACCACCGGCATGTAAAGTTTCACTTTATCGTTGATAAGCTGGAGTATATCCCGGTCCCCCGTTACAATGACAACTTCATCTTTTGCCTTTTCGGCAATTGTGCCAATGACATCATCTGCCTCAAATCCGGGCATTGAATAAACCGGTACATGGGCCGCTTTAAAAAACTCTCTGGCTTTTGCAAACTGTGAAGTCAAATCTTCGTGTGTCGGAGGTCTTTGGGCTTGATACTTTTCAAATTCTATATGCCTGAACGTTTTCTCTTTCTCGTCAAATGCGACTGCGATTGCATCAGGCTTAAGATCCTGGACTATTCTTAAAAACATAGAGACTAACCCGTAAACGGCGTTTATGGGCTCTCCGCTTCTCGTAGTAAGTGGTGGCATAGCATGGAAGGCCCGATGGAGAATGGCATTCCCGTCAATAATTACAAGCTTACCCATGAATATATTTTAGCTCACTTTATTTCTTCTTCCCAACTATCTTTTCGAAGTCGTCGCGGCTAAGAGTTTCTTTATCAATCAAAGCTTTGCTTACTTTATCAAGCAGTTTTCTCTCTTCTTTAACAATCTTCATTGCAGTCTTAAGACCGGTGTCTAAAAGCTTTTTTGTCTCGATATCAATTTTTTCCATAAAAGCCGGTGAATTTTGTGCCTGTTCATACCATTCCATTTGCCCGAAATCTCCCATCCCCGCATCAGGACCAAAATTGATGGGTCCCAGCTCACTCATTCCCAACTCAACCACCATTGATTTAGCGATTTTAGTAGCCTGTGCGATGTCATTTGCGGCACCACTTGTCATTTCGTTGAATATCACCTCTTCCGCGGCACGGCCTCCAAGCATGGCTGCAATTTGCTGAATCAAACGTGATTTCGTTTCATGAGTCCTATCTGCAGCCGGAGGAATCAGGGTATGCCCCAAACTCATTCCGCGGGCAACTATTGATATCCTCTCAACCGGGTCTGTGTGCAATAGAAAGTGGGTAACAATTGCGTGTCCGGCCTCATGATAGGCAGTTAATTTCTTATCTTCGTCGCTTTGGAGCCTCTTTTTGGCAGGACCAAGCTTCACTTTTGTAGCTGATTCTTCAAGATCAGCCATCGAAATCTCGGATTTATTGTTTCTTGCAGCCCCAATTGCAGCCTCATTTAGCATATTTTCAAGGTCCGCTCCTGAAAAACCTACGGTCCTGTCCGCAACCTGGCTCCAATTGACACCCTTGGCAAACTTCTTGCCCTTGGCGTGGATATGAAGAATTGCCAATCTGCCCTCTTTGTCAGGCATATCAAGAACAATTCTTCTATCAAACCTTCCCGGACGAAGTAGTGCCGGATCAAGAAGATCTCCGCGGTTCGTTGCCGCAATCACTATTACATTATCATTCGGGGTAAAACCGTCCATTTCAACCAAAATCTGATTCAAAGTTTGCTCACGTTCATCGTGTCCGCCCATCATTCCCCGTCCCCTTTGACGCCCGATAGCATCAATTTCATCAATAAAAATGATTGCCGGGGCTGCCGCTTTTGCCTGTGCAAAAAGGTCCCTGGCACGGGAGGCTCCGACTCCTACCAGCATTTCCATAAACTCGCTTCCTGCCATAGAGAAAAACGGAACCCCCGCTTCCCCTGCAACAGCCTTAGCAAGAAGGGTTTTTCCGACCCCGGAAGGACCCACCAAAAGTGCTCCTTTAGGTGTACGGGCGCCGATTTTTTGATACTTTGCCGGATTTTTGAGAAAATCGACAAGCTCTTCGAGTTCTTTTTTAGCCTCATCTACCCCTGCCACGTCGGCAAAAGTGATGCTTTGTTTGCCTTTTGCAAAAACCTTCGCACCGCTTCTACCAAATGAAAAAATATCCTGAGCACCTTTATTTTGGGCACGAAGGAGATAATAGAAAAATCCTACCATCAGAAGAACCGGCAGGACTATTCCTGCGATATTGCCGATTATCATAATAGCAGACTGATCAACGATGTCGTAGTTTACGCTTGCAGGATCAATTCCGTAGTTTTTCAAAATCTCTGTAAAATTCTGAGTATCTTCTTTTGTCGAGGTTTTGACGGCGCCGTCTTTGTTTGTAATGACCAATTTGGATCCCTCAACATTTACTTTCTCCACATTTCCCGACTTAATGTCGCTCATAAGCTGCGAGATGGTTTCTGTCGTGGAACTGCCGACTGATTGAATTGCCGCGATAAATCCCGGTATTACAAAGAAGATTATTAAAATTGTTGCCGCAATTGTCCAGAGGTTTACCCGAAGTTTAAACCGAACCTGTTTTTGGCCCTTTTTGGGCGACTTTTCGGCTGATTTCTGACTAAAAAGATTAGCTGGTCCCATACGAGCGTTAATTGTACACTATTAGCGCACCTTTGTCCCGTCTGCTACTTTAGCCTGAAGTTTGAAAAGAATTGGGGCAATTTCTTCTGCTTCAGCCTCCGGTAGTTCATCCCCGGGTGCAGCCATGATCATCATTGCCTCAGACACCTCTTTTTCGGGACCCATTTTTCTGGGTTCCAGATTTATGACAAACGGAAACTGTTTGCCTATTACGTCCTCCGGCTTATAAAACTTCATAATTCCCGAGAGGCACTGTTTTTCCCCGATTTCACGGCCAAAATCCACCCTGAGTTTCATCACCCAATGGCTCCATTCAGGAACCTCGGCAGCTGTAACAGTCCCTATCCTGATATCAACTTTTTCAAAATCTGTAAACGAAATATTGTCCATATTAGCCGAAATAATCAATTTTCATAACTTTTTTAACTTTCTTCATTGTCTCTTTTGCAACCTCGCGTGCGCGGGCATTGCCGTCAGTTAAAATTTGGTCAAGAAGCGCATCTTTACCTTCAAATTCGCTTCTTTTTTCTCTTATTGGGTCCAAAAACTTATTTAGGGCGATAAATAGCTTCTCTTTAACCTCAACATCCCCCACCTTGCCTGCTTTATATCTTTCTTTCAAATCCTCAACCTCGGCTTTATCGGGATTAAAAACGTCGTGGTAGACAAAAACAGGATTGCCTTCAACTTTACCCGGATCTGTCGGATGAATTCTACCCGGATCCGTATACATACCCATTATTTTCTTTTTAAGTTCATCCTCCGAATCGGAAAGATAGATTGCATTTCCCAGAGATTTGCCCATTTTTACATTCCCGTCAATCCCGGGAAGTCTTTTAACGTCTCCCAAAAGAGGCTCTGGCAGAACAAATATTTCCCCGTACAAAGAATTGAATTTTCGGACAATTTCTCTTGTTTGTTCAACCATCGGGAGCTGGTCCGCGCCGACCGGAATCAAATCGGCGTTAAATGCGGTTATGTCAGCCGCCTGTGAGATCGGATACATGGCAAAACCTGCAGGAATGTTCTTTCCGAAGCCTTTTTGTTTGATTTCATCTTTAACCGTCGGGTTTCTCAAAACCCTTTCAAGGGTAACAAGATTGAGGTAAAAAACAGTCAGTTCCGCAATTTCCGGAATCATAGATTGAATGAAAATTGTGCTCTTTTTAGGATCAATTCCGACAGCCAGGTAATCTAAAAGCACCTGTTTTACGTTATCGCGGACTTTTTGGGGATTTTCAAAGTTATCGGTTAAGGCCTGAACATCGGCAATTTCCACAAATTGGTCATAAGAATCCTGAAGCTTTACTCGGTTTTTCAAGCTCCCTACAAAGTGCCCCAGGTGCATTTTACCTGTCGGCCTGTCTCCTGTTAGTATTCGTTTCTTCATATATTTAGTGTATCAGAAAACAAAAAAAACCGTCCCTCACTTATGTAAGGACGGATGTTAACCGTGGTGCCACCTTAATTACTTCTTAATTCAAATCTTAAAGCTCCGGAGCTCCAACCTTCTCCATCAGCGCTTTTTCTTCGTGTTGCGGGGTTGGGAGTTGCGCCCAACCTGTGAGATTATGAGCCTCACGTGCACTGTACACTACCCCGCATATAGACTAACTAACCGCAATTATAGCATGGCGGGCAAAAATTTGGTAAAATACGCACAGAGCCAAGGTAGCTCAGTCGGTAAGAGCGCGGCATTCATAACGCCGAGGTCGAGAGTCCGAGTCTCTCCCTTGGCACCCGAACCTCAGATAAATAGTTTTTCCCATTTCTTCCAGTTAGGATCAGGAAGAGTTTCCCTATCCGTTGTTAGAGGCGGCGCAAGACTTTTGATAATGGATTCATTCGGCAGCACTACAATTGCCTCCCCTTCTTTTGTCAGGCCAAGTTTATCCCTGATTTGTTTATCTATAAAATCGGAGCCTTGAGCTTCGGCAATCTGAGCCTGGAGTTTTGCATTATCTCCTTTCATTTTTTCAACTCTTTCTCTTTCTACCTCAACCTGTTTTCTGATGCTTATTACCCTATTTACATTTTTGACCGTAGAAATAAGAAGCAGGGCAACTAGCCCCCATGTGGCATATCCTAAAAGTTTTCTAAATTTGTGCTTAAGAGCCTCCAATTTTTTATCTGCCATAAATAATTATATCCTGTAATGCATTGACTATTTTCAAATTTAGACTATAATTGCAAAGCAATTAGATGAATAGTCCTATTATTATGGCACAAGAACCAATTAAAAACCTGCTTCCGAAATTTATAGATTCGCTCAGTGAAAAAAGGCGCTCTCCGGCAACCGTTTTGGCATACCGAAGCGACTTAACTCAGCTAGTGGATTTCTTGGTCAGACGTGAGAAAGTCCTCCCCGATCAGGTCAGACCTGAGGATCTTGACAGCTTCCGCGACACACTTTTGAACGATAAATACACACCGAAGTCAGTCAGCCGCAAACTTAACGCGGTTAAGACTTTCTTTAGGTGGATGATTTCCGAAAATTTTGTTACATCCGATGTTTCAGCCTCGGTAGCACACCCCAAAATTGAAAGCGTTCTTCCGAAGTTTCTATCCCCTCTTGAATATAGAGCCTTAAGGGATGTTGTCAGAAATGATGTCAGAATCGCCGCAATAATTGAGCTTATTTTGCAAACGGGCTTAAGAATTTCCGAAGTTGCAAATCTTAAAACAGAACACGTCGGCAAAGACACCCTTAAAATAGAGGCTTATGCCACACAACCTGAAAGGAATGTTCCGCTTAATAAACCTGCCGCTGATGTATTAAACGCCTATATGACAATCCGTCCCAAAGTCGAGTCCCCTTATGTTTTTATCAGTAAAAACGGAAAACCTCTGGCTGTCAGAAATATCAGAGCATCAATTGCCAGATATATGCAGAGGGCAGAACTTCCGAATTATTCAGTTAATGACCTAAGGACCACTTTTATGGTTGAAAACCTTAAAGCAGGAGTTGATATTGTTCTTCTTTCCCAGGTTTCGGGTCACAAAAGGCTTTCCACAACCGAGCGCTATCTTGAGCTTGCTCAGATAACAGAACCCGGTAAGAAACAAACCCTCATCGAGCTATAATTTAGCTTCTCTTCTGATATAATACGTCATAGAATCAGGTAATTTGGGCTTGTCGTTTAATGGTAGGACACGACTCTTATAAAGTCGATGCCATGGTTCGATTCCATGCGAGCCCACTAATTTGAGGCTATTTCTTCTTAAATGCTTGGGGCATACTTTCCCAATCCCTATTTTTCCTAATTTTGAGATTTTTATCCCAAATAGCTTGAAGCGCACTCATATCTACTCCCAAATTTTTGGAAAGGCCCAATATTCCAATCGTGTCTTTGGGAAAACAGGCTCCGCCAAAACCTCTGTCCCCATCCGATCCCGGAACCCCAAGATGAGATCCGATCCTCGGATCTGCCTCTACCGCTTTTTGAACATCGGCATAATTTGCACCGACTTTTTGCGATAAATCATAAAACTCATTGGCCAAAAGAACTTTACTGGCAAGCATAAGATTACTCATATACTTAATTACTTCAGCACTTGTCGTATCCGTAATTATGTATTTTTGGTCCTCTGGCAAAATTGTTTGATAAATGGCTTTAACTTTCTCCCCCGCCTCAGGCTTCTCACATCCGATAACCGTTCTAAAAGGTTTTAGAAAATCGGCATTGGCATTTTTCTGAGTCAAAAACTCCGGATTCATTACAAAGTCCACCTGAGGGTATTTTTCTGCCATCTTTTTAGTAGTTCCCGGAAGAGATGTTGATTTGATAATTACAATTTTGCCTGAGCCGTCAACCCTACCGGCAACCTCACCGATCACTTCTTCAACAATACTCATATCCATTCCTGAATAGTCGGAAAAAATCGGAGTAGGAACACAAATAAATATGAAGTCAGACTTTTCTACTACCTCATCAAGCGTATTGGGAGATTCCTTATATTTATCATAACTGAAGATTTGATTTTCAGGGTTTGTGGCAAAACCCTTCCCTGTAGCTGTACCCACATATCCGTTGCCGATAATGCCTATTTTATTCATATTAGATACCTGATATCCGATACTATGAGAAAACTGGGAAAAAATCAACCACTAGAGATTTGATCTCCTTTGGATTTCCGCTTCAACCAATTTTTCATCCCTGCCGTATTTGAGTCTGCTCATTTCCTTAATAATCTCGGCAACTCTTTCATTTTCGTCTGCTTTTTGTTTGGCCATATCTTTACTCATGTCCATTGAAAAAGGAGGTACCGGCTCGTTGTTTACAATCGTTTTACAGAAAGAGTGATAGCGTTCGACATTAAGAAGATCATCTTCCCCGAATGTGGGTGTAAATTCGTGCTGAAGGTAGTTGGCATCGGTCACACCTACCCTGAAGGACACAATAGTTCCGACATTTCCGAAAACTGCATTTTTAACTTCCTCCTCCACCTGCCCTATAAACTGGTTGGCAACACAAAGCCCCAGACGGTATTTCCTGGCCTCAGACAGGATTACGGCAAAATCCGGTGTAGCAAAGTTCTGGAACTCATCAACATAGAAATAAAAATCGCGCCTTTGCTCCATCGGGACATTAGCACGGCTCATTGCAGCCATCAGAATTCTTGGTACAAGTAGAAGTCCCAAGAAATTGCTATTCTCCTCCCCCAGCGGGCCTTTGGCTAAATTGATAAGGAGAATCTTTCCTTCATCCATAACTTTTCTCATATCAAAAGAGCTTTGTGATTGCCCGATTATATTTCTTATCAGTTTGTTGGTAACAAAACGGCCGAATTTTGAGACGGTGTAATCCAAAACCTCTGACTTATGAAAGTCCGATGTTTGGGCAATTTGATCAGTCCAGTAGCGTCTGATAATAGGATCCGTTACTTTCGGCAGCAACTTTTGGACGTAGGAAGCATCGGTCATTGCCCGCATAACTTCAACAAAAGTGTTTCCCGGCTCGGCCATTACCGTGAGCATGGCATTTCTAACTCCGTGCTCAAAACGGGGTCCGACAATGCCTGTTTTGTAAGGGTCAAAAAGTTTATACATCAGGTTTATTATTGATGTTGCCGCAAAATGCTTCTCGTCCTCAGTTCGGGCTTCCAAAAGATTCATTCCGAGAGGTCTTTCGACGTCACTTGGATTAAAGTAAATCACATCCTCCGCCCGTTCAGGAGGAACAAGTTTTAAGATATCCTCAACTGCATCGCCGTGAGGGTCCATAAAGCAAACCCCCTTACCGGCTTTGATATCCTGAAGAACCAGATCTTTCAATAGCTCCGATTTGCCCGTACCAGTTTTTCCGATTATATAAATGTGGCGCATCCTATCCTCATTGCTAATATAAACGGGTCTTTTTACTCCCCTATAGGCGCTGACCCCCAAATAAAGTCCCTCTGTAGGAATTTGGGAAGGAGCAGGGGCGGTTTTCGCGTTAAGCCAGAAAATATGCGGGGTGGTTACCTGTTTATTCGGAAAATGAAAAATTGTTGCCAACTCTTCCGAATTCAGTATCGAAACATGGTTCCCGAAAACATTAAACATGGGCATATAGCGGTAGAGAAAATCTTCCATAAATGAAGGCTTTCTATGAATCTTCCGGGATTTAAGGCTATTCAGGTCGCCGGCAAATTGTGCAAATGCCCCACTGATGTTTGTAACAGTGCTCTTGGCGGTTTCTTCATTAACCGACACGGCAATTATTCTTATTGAAGTTTCAAAACCGGGTTTTGCGACCTTACTTTCAACAGCCTCAAGCGTTTTACCGGATGTGGAAAATTTCGCTTTCTCGGCATCACTCTCCTGTTTTTTGGTATCACTTACAAACTTTCCTCCCTCTTTTTGCCAATCGCTCTCGGCGGGAGAAATAAGGATTTGGATTACAGCAGCATCCCCGGGTCCCATTTTGGCAAGAGCCGATGTAATGCCAAGCATCGGATCCGTTGCCAGATCCTTAAATGTTTTTAGCGGATAAAAATTACTTTTTCCGAGCTGAAGAGACTTGTAGGCAACTTTACCGTTATTCTCAAAAATATTATATTCATCAACTTCCAATATCTCCGCCTCGGGGTAGGCACCATTTATCTGCTTCTCCACCAAATCCTTGAGTTTTGTGGGGGCCCAGACATAAAAACGGATATCCTCCTGTCTGGCCACGATTTCAAAAGAAATTGCGGGCTGTACCGAAAACTTCTGTTTCCATCCTCCTTTTTTAATTGAATAGAGGCTGGAAAAAAGCTGTTCCATAACGTCAATTTTTGCTTCGTTATTCCGCGGAACAGTAACCTGCAAAAGCACTGAGTCGATTGATCCCTTTTCCCGGTTCCTGTTTTTGAAATAAATAAAAACAGAATAACCAAAAGCAACCAAAAGAAAAATAAGAAGTGTGACCAAAACCACGACTACAAATATTCCTGAATAGTTGATTGAATCAAGTGATTGCATTTGCTTTCTCCTTTCCGAGTATCTTCCAACCAAAGAATAGAGCTTTCTTGATAATTCTGATCCAAAATATGCCAAGCCATGTCAAGGATGAGGTGGCCGAACCTTTGGACCAGCCGGTAAGTGTTGTATCGTCAGCCGGAGGCTGAACCGTAATAACCTGAGTTGGTGGAGTTTGAATCAAGGGAGTCCCATGATCGTCCTTAACCTGAGCTTTAAAATTTTTTTGGACTACCTGAACACCCGTTGCCTGACGCAGCGTTTCGGGAACGATAAACTCAGCCTCTTTATTTATCTCTTGGATTTCGGGCTGAACCGGTTTTAGAACTTCAGGTGTGGCAGGCATATATCAATTATTGTATATCAGATGACTATACTCTCCAAGACTTTTCAGGTAACTTAGCTTTGAAGTTTGACTCCCTACCCTTTATATACAGGTAATCAGAGAGTCTATTTATATACGCCAGGATAGAATCCTGAATTACAAATTTTGAATTATGTAAAGATACGAGAGAACGTTCTGCACGGCGGCAGATACTTCTTGCATAAAAAAGTTTTGCAGCTTCCGGACTACCCCCATAAAAAATAAAACTCTTTTGTTTAGGTAAAGTTTTTTCTAAAGAATCTATTTCTTTTTCCAGTTTTGTAATTTTTGATTTGGAAAAATTGATTTTACTTCCGGCTAAAATTGCATTTACGGTAAAAAGGTCGGACTGGATACCCCCAAAGCCTCCTATAACACCCAAAAAAGAATTCAGTTCATCAACTCCCCCAATTGTACTTACCAAGTTTGAAGATTTGGAAATTTTTTTGCCACTGAGTGTTCCCGTCTGTCCTTTATCCCCTTTTTTTGTGTATATCGCCATTTAATACAAAATTAACATTCGGAGTGCCCGCAGGCGTGGCATTTAGCGCAGCCTTCCTGATATACAAGTGCCGGAGATCCGCAGGCAGGACAAATATCTCCCACAACTTTTGTTTCTTCGTTCTGAGAAGTCTCTTCGGCCGTTGGCATGGTCTCGTGGCTGACACTACCGAACCCAAAGTGCATTGAGAGGGCTTTGGCTACAGCGTCGGGTAGAGATCTAACTTTATTCGGACCAAAACCCACAGAACGACCTCCTCCGATTCCCCTAAGCTGATCCACAATCTCGCGGGCGCGCTCTATGGGTGGTTTATGATTACCGAATCTCAGAGTTGTAGAAATCATGCGCCCAAGGGCCTCCGCCATTGCGGCAACTTCACTTCCGGCTTTACCGATTGTTATAAAAACTTCAAAAGGATTTCCGGCAGCATCCTGATTTACAGTGATAAATGCGCTCCCGAGAGGTGTAACAATTCTATAAGTTGCCCCCTCTACTTTCATTGGTCTTTCCAAAACCACCTGACTTGCCGCAGCTTCTACTTCCCTAATTTCTTCTTTTTTGTTTAAGCCCAGGTTTAGGACTTGCTCACCTTTGCTCCCATCTCTGAAGATAGTAATCCCCTTACAATAGCCTTCCCAAGCAGCAAGATATGATCTTTTAACATCATTTACCGTTGCATTGTGTCTAAGATTTATGGTTTTACTGACAGCATTGTCGGTATGTTTTTGAAATGCTTCCTGCATTTTAATATGCCAATCGATATCAATTTCGTGTGCGGTTCCAAAAATTTTTCTTACATCCTCAGGAATTTCCACAATTTCCCTAACAACTCCTTTTTCTGAAACTTTATCCATAAGGCTCTCTGTCCAAAAGCCTCGGTCTTTTGCTATTTTTTCGAATTCCGGATTGATGAAGGAAAGCTTTCTGTCTAAATGCTTATCGTGAACTATATGTTGATAGGCAATCGCAAACATTGGCTCGATTCCGGAACTTGTTCCTGCAATTATGGAAATCGAACCTGTAGGGGCGATTGTTGTTATTGCCGCATTTCTTCTGGGAGTCTCATTGCGGTAAATAGATAACGGCCAAAGGAAAAACGGCCCGCGGGTTTTAGCTAATTCCTTGGATGCGGCAACCGCCTCATCCTCAATAAACTTCATTACTTTCTCTGCCAATAGAAGTGCTTCGTCGCTGTCATAAGGAATTCCTAAAAAGACTAACATATCGCTCCACCCGCCAACACCTAAACCAATTCTTCTGATATTGAAAGCCATCTTTCTTATTTGAGGAAGCGGGAACGGATTAACTTCAATGACATCGTCCAAAAATCTTACAGCCTGATGTGTCACATATTTTAATTTCTCCCAATCCACGTCTTTTTTGCCATTCTCTTCCTTAACAAAGTACGTCAGAAAAATACTTCCGAGGTTGCAAACATCATATGGATATAAAGGCTGCTCGCCGCAAGGGTTGGTAGACTCTATCGGGCCCAGTGCAGGAACCGGATTGGCAGCTCCACTATTTATTCTATCGATGAAGATAAGCCCCGGGTCGCCGGTTTTCCAAGCAAGTTCGGCAATTTCATCAAAAACTTTTTTGGCGGAAAGTTTGCCGACTGCGGTTTTTGTTTTAGGACTGATAAGCTCGTACTCCTCATTTTTATAGTATGCCTCCATAAATTTGTCTGTAATAGCCACGGAAATATTAAAATTGGTTATTCCTCCAGACTCCTTGCAATGAATAAACTCCATAATATCCGGATGGTCTACTCTTAAAATTCCCATGTTGGCCCCTCTTCTTTTCCCTCCTTGTTTTACTTCATTCGTAGCCGCATCAAAAATCTTCATAAATGAAACCGGACCAGATGCAATTCCCGAAGAAGTCTTTACCCGTGATCCATTTTCTCGAAGCCTGCTAAATGAAAATCCTGTCCCTCCACCGGTTTTATGAATTATTGCTTGATATTTTATAGCATCAAATATACCCTCCATTGAGTCGTCTACAGGCAAAACAAAGCATCCTGAATACTGAAGTCCATTACTTGTCCCTGCATTCATTAGTGTCGGGGAATTTGGCAGAAACTGTCTGGAAACAATCATTTCATAAAAATCTTTTGCCGTGTCCTCTACATCTTTCCTCTTGGCTCCCCACCTAACTTCCGCCGAGGCCATTTCCCATGCGACTCTCCAGGCCAAATCTTCAGGCTCTTCAATAGGCTTCAAGTCCTCATCCTTCTTGAGATACCTTTCGGACAGTACTTTCATCGATTGTTCCGTCCAAATTCCCTTCGGCAAACTTTTGTCTCTAGCCGGTCTTTCTCCAGCTTTCTTTTTAACCTCTACCATTATTTCCTCATATGATGGGGCTATTAGATCTTCAAGTGTTACCTTGGTTTCGCCGTTTTTATACGCAATCTTTTTTTGCTTTTTTACGGCTGCCTTTTTGATATTTTTATATTTTGTAGTTTGTAATGCCATTTTTATGGTTTTTCAATTAACTTTTCAAAGTCACTTAGGTCTTCAAATTCCAAATAAACGCTGGCAAATCTGAGCCAGGCAACTTTATCTATTTTCTTTAATCTTTTCAAGACCGCTCCCCCGATTACCCCTGTGGGGATTTCTTGCTTATCGCTTCTTAACATTTCCATCTCCACTTGGTCAACTACATCATCGATTAGTTCCAGTGAAACAGGGCGTTTCTCGATGGCTCTTAGAATTCCCCTTTTGATCTTTTCTTTGTCAAAGACTTCCCTTCTGCCGTCTTTTTTAATTACCCAGAGATAACTTCTTTTAACCTGTTCGACTGTTGTAAACCTCTTGCCGCATTTACCACATTGTCTCCTCCTCCGTATAGAAGAATCTTCAACGGTTCTGCTTTCCAAAACGCTTGTTTCAGCTGCTCCGCAAAATGGACATTTCATATATAGGATGACTCAATCACTGTTTCACGAATGTAAACTAAATACTCTATAAATAGTGATTAGGATAATTTACAAACACTACCCGTGGACTGTCAACTAGCAAGATTTTGTTCAAAATGTATCACGTTAAGCATGGTGCAAGCCTGACATTTTAATAATTCCTGAAGTTTTTGCGGGAATAATTTTCGGATACTTTTTGGAGCCAAAAAAATAGTATAAAAAAATGTGGCAATTAGAAGCTTTAATCCCCATCAAACGGGTTTTTTGACATCGGAATTCCTTTAGAATTTAGTATATCAAAAGCCGTCTTGTAGGTCACTTCAGCATAGGTCTCACCTTCTGCAATAAGAGACCTGGCATTTTCCGGTACTAACTGTATCAACCGTGCCGCAACCTCTTTATGTTTCAGGGATGCAAAGGCTAGCTGCATCAAAAACTCGTTTGTATCCGTTCCATGTTCTCTGGCAATTTTTTCCTGTTCTACGGCAATAGGCAGATACTTTTCTGCTTTCGTGAATGTCTGGAGTGCAATATCTGTCTCCCCTTTTGCAAAAAGTTCCTGAGACATAACAAGTCTTTTATCCGCAAAAAGAAGTGCAAGTTGTGCCTTTCTTAGATGAGACGTGGTCATTTCGAACCACACCCTGTCTCTTATTGCTTTAAGCTTCCAAAGAGGACTATCCGGTAAGACCCGTCCGGCTTTAGGAAGCGGATAGTCAATATTCGGAATATCCGGGGTCTCAAGTGCTCCGGGAGATGCGTGATTAGTCGGATAAGTAATTATTGAGGAGTCAAAAATCGAAATTAGAAGGACTGTAAAGGCAATTGCAAAAATACCAGCTACTAAGAGTGTTTTTTTCATCAGGGTAACTACAATCCTACTTCCATCAAGTTACAAGGTCAAGTTAACGAAAAAGAATAATCGGCCACTCCCAAAGCACATGCAAAAGTACGGAACCGAAAACATTTTTGGTTCTGCCGAAAATGAAAGCTGAACCGATTCCGAAAATTGCCGTGACGAGCAGGTATAAAATTCCCGACATCAGATTCAACTTCCATATAAAAAAGGCAATCGGTATATGGACTACCGTCCAAATAACCGAACTGGCAATGTTTGCGGCCAATTCGTCTTTCAAAACCATCCAAAGCCTGCCAAAAATATATCCTCTAAAGGCTGTTTCTTCCGAAAATGCCGTCGCAAAAGAAATTCCAAGTGAAGAAAGAATCGGCATGTTGCCGATGTTCGCAGCAAAATTCAGGTGCCCGTATTTGAAAAAGTTTGTTAAAACTGCCTCAATTACAAAGATTGCACCGAGTCCCAAAGAAAGGTAAATCGCGGGGAAAAGATTTTTAAAAGTGATTCCGATAGACGAAAGAGAAAATTTTTCTTTCGCTGTTAGCCAAAAAATCGGAACCAGCCAAAGAATGGGTTTAATTATAAGTTCCTCGATCTGGTCCGGGAATTTAAAAAGGAAGCGGTAGAATGCCCAAATTAAGATTAAATAAACCGAATAAATTGTTACGTGTTTAACTATGGTCGTTCTGGCAGTTTTCATTTTCGTACGTCGATTATGGTACTAATTTAATATTACACCCTACAAAAGCCTCGTCCATCGCGCTTATTATCATTTCGATTCTCTCCCTGGCCTCAGAAAGAGAAATTGCGTTTTTTTCATTAGGGAACCAGTGAAAAGGCAGGTTTCTGCAAACCCTCCACGTCTCCCAAAGGTGGGCAGCAAGAGTCTGTCCGTTACAATACTTAACAATTTTGTCATACACACTTTCCTGTCTTAATTCCTTGGGAAGAGACGGATTGAGGGACTTCCCTATCCTGAAGTGCTTTCCGAAATAATCCTCCTCCGTAATAAATTCCATATCCAAAAACATTTTCTTTAAAAAGCCTTCATACGCTTTGGCTGCAGGGAAAACAACAAATGAATAATCGTGGAATTTTTCCTTACCCCCCGGCAAGTCTGCCCCCCAACTCTTAACGGCAGTGTAAATAAACTCTGATGTTAATAGAAGTTTTTGGATATCTTCCCCGAGATAACTCCACCACGGTTTTAATTCGAGTTGTTCAAGTGTTTCCATGGCTTATTTATTGTACCAAAAAGTGTGAACTGTACTCTATAGATAGCGGATTATGCTATCTGTAATATAATGTACTATAATCTCCACCTGCAGATGAAACATATATTTAAACTAATTAAGAACAGAGTCAGGAAGATTTTCTCAACCAAACACAGGGTCAAAGCGGTCATCTATTGGGGGCTTGTTGCCACAATCGGCATCTATCTCTTTTGGGGTATTCCTCTCCCCACAAAGCTTATTTCCCAAACCTTACCCGTTTCAACAAAGATTTTCGACAGAAACGACAAATTAATTTACGAAATTTATACAGATAAGAAAAGAACCCCCATTAAGCTCAATGAAATACCGGATTACATCAAGGAGGCAACTATCTCGATCGAAGATAAAGATTTCTATAAGCACCAGGGCGTCTCATACACAGGAATAGCCCGCGCACTTTATAATACTGTTTTTAAGCACGAGCTACAGGGAGGCTCCACCATTACCCAACAGCTCGTAAAAAATTCTCTTTTAACAAGCCAGAGAACCGTCAGGCGCAAAGCCCAGGAACTTGTTCTCACAGTAGTTATTGAGTCGGTCTATTCAAAAGACCAAATTCTGGAAATGTATCTAAATACGATTCCTTACGGGGGTACTGCTTACGGGATTGAGGCTGCATCTGAAACCTATTTTGGAAAACCCGCAAAAGATGTTGATCTTGCCGAAGCGGCTCTTTTGGCAGGACTTCCGCAAAGACCATCCACCTACTCGCCGTTCGGAGCACATCCTGAAATGGCAAAGGGCAGACAGGAAGAAGTTCTAAAACAAATGGTGACCAATAAATATATTTCTCAGGCTGAATCGGACCAGGCAGACAGCGAAGCGCTGAATTATGCGAGTATGTCCCCTACCCAAGCTCCCCATTTTGCCCTTTGGATTAAAGAACAGCTTGCGGAGAAATACGGAGAAAAGGTAGTTGAACAAGGAGGATTGAGAGTCTATACGACACTCGACCTGGATATTCAAAATCTTGCCCAACAGGCAGTGGCTACAGAGGTTGGTAAACTCACAAAACAAAAGGTAGGAAACGGTGCCGCACTTGTTACAAGACCCTCTACAGGTGAAATACTGGCAATGGTCGGGTCAAAAGATTATTTTGCAACGGATGAGGACGGAAAAGTCAATGTTATTCTCGCCCAAAGGCAGCCCGGGAGCTCCATCAAACCCCTGAACTATGCGTTGGCTATCAGGGACCAAAAGATTACTCCGGCAACCGCCTTCGCCGATATCCCAACCTGCTTTAAGGTTTTTGGGCAATCCCCTTATTGTCCGGTCAATTATGACGGAAGCTTCCATGGCTTAGTACAAACCAGATTTGCTCTCGGAAATTCCTACAATATTCCGGCTGTCAAAGTTTTGGCGGTAAACGGACTTGAAAATTTTATAGATTTTGCCAAAAAGATGGGTTTGACTACCCTTACGGATCCAAAAGATTATGGTCTTTCTGCAACGCTCGGAGGACTTTTGGTACGCCCTTATGATATGGCTATTGCGTTCGGAGTTTTTGCGAATCAGGGAGTTGAACAACCGCTTGTCGCAATTATAAAAGTAACTGACTGGAAAGGAAACACTTTGGATGAATACGACGTAACCAAAAATACATTAACCGGAAACAGAGTTTTAGAGCCTCCCGTCACATTTTTAATTTCCCATATGCTTTATGACAATAACGCCAGAATCGCAGCCTTTGGTCCCAGCTCTTTTCTAAATGTATCCGGACACCCGGAGGTCTCCGTAAAAACTGGGACAACAAACGATAGACGCGACAACTGGACTATTGGTTATACCGCGGATGCAGTTGTTGTTGCTTGGGTTGGAAATAACGATAACACATCAATGAGCGGAGCGGTCTCGGGAGTTTCCGGAGCCTCTCCCATCTGGAACAAAATTATGAGAGCAGTGCTTGCCAAGGCCGAGGCAGGTGCATACGACAAAAATGAGAAAGGACATGCATGGCCAAAGCAGCCCGACGGAGTCGTAGGCGCAACAATCTGTGCGGACACAGGAGGTGCACCTTCTTCTCAGGATCCTGGGAATCCGGGTTGCCCAACCAGATTTGAATATTTCCTAACAGGTACCGTTCCGGCAACCACAAATGTAGTCAACCAGGATATCCTTATTAATAATGCCACAGGGCAAATGGCCGCCCCCACCGATCCGCCTGACCAGGTCCACACGGAAAATAAACCCACCTACACAGACCCTGACGGCACTCTTTATTGTCTGAACTGTTCCATAGCGTCCTCATCAGCGACCGTAAATTATCCGCTTTAAGTAAGTTTAATCTGTTATTTTGAGCCCTTTGCTGATACAATTCGCGGGAAATCAAGAATAGTCCCAATACGATGAAGGTTATAAAACGCATTTTGTCCCTGCTCGGAAAACCAATATATTTTATATTCGCGGGTATCATTCTATTGCCCCTCATTGTTATTAATAAAATCGGATCAATTAAGTTCAAAAAAAGGCATAAGACGAAGTCGAAGAAAAAGGTAAAGGCACGGAAGGTAAAACCCGGGGGGAAAGCACCCCGGAAAATAAACCTCCGGATTAAAGTTCCTTGGGTAATTTTGACAGTTTTGGCAACACTGCTTATTTGCGGTTTTGCATTTTATTTTTTCATCATCAAAGACATGCCCTCCCCCGGACAGCTTGCCTCAAGAACGCCTGAAGTTTCAACTAAAATATATGACAGAAACGGAAACCTTCTTTATAAAATTTACAAAGACCAAAATAGAACTATTATCCCCCTGTCTGAGATTCCTGAAAGTGTCAGATTGTCCACACTTGCGGCCGAAGATGCAGAGTTTTATTCTCACCCCGGATTTTCGGTAAGGGGAATTTTCAGGGCCATTGTAAATGATATACAAACAGGTTCTGCTCAAGGAGGATCGACCATTACCCAACAACTTGTTAAAAATGCACTCCTATCCCCGGAAAAAACGCTAACCCGCAAAATCCGGGAACTTATCCTTTCCGTTCAAATCGAGGCAATTTATACAAAAGATCAAATTCTGGAAATGTATCTAAATGAAGTCAGCTACGGCGGAACTGCCTACGGCATTGAGGAGGCGTCTGAATTATATTTCGGGAAGAAGGTTGAAAATTTAACCCTGGCGGAAGCCGCCCTTCTTGCGGGACTTCCAAAAAGTCCGACAACTTTTTCACCGTTTGGTTCAAACCCGGAACTTGCTTTTGAAAGACAACGGGAAGTTTTGCATTTGATGGTGGTGAATAAATATATTTCTCAAGATCAGGCAAATGAGGCAGCTGCCGAAAAGTTGCACTTTGTTTCAAGAAAAACCGAAATTAAAGCTCCTCATTTTGTTATGTACGTTAGACAGCTTCTGGTTGATAAATACGGCGAAGATGTCGTTGAGAAAGGTGGCCTGGAGGTAACCACAAGTCTTGATCTGCCTATTCAGGAAATTTCTGAACAGATTGTTAAAACCGAAGTTGACAGGCTGGGTCCCTTGCACGTCGGAAACGGTGCTGCACTTGTAATTAATCCACAGACCGGCGAAATTCTGGGAATGGTCGGGTCAAAAGATTATTTTGACACCGAAAGCGACGGGAATGTAAACGTCCTCACAAGTCTTAGACAGCCAGGAAGTTCTATCAAAGTAGTAAATTATGCCTACGCCTTATCAAACGGGCTGACTCCGGCTTCCATTATTGACGATTCACCAATTACCTTTTATTCACCTGGCTCCCCTCCCTACACTCCGGTAAACTACGACGGTAAGTTCCGTGGACCGGTAAGTTTAAGAACCGCGCTTGCAGAAAGCAGAAACATTCCGGCAGTCAAAGTTTTGGCTTCATACGGTGTCGCAAAGATGATTGAAGAAGGTGAAAAAATGGGAATTACAACCTGGACGGATACGGCCAACTACGGCCTTTCCCTGACTCTCGGCGGAGGCGCGGTTACCGGACTCGAACTTTCCAAAGTCTATGCCTCTCTTGCTAACTCCGGTAAGACTCCTTCTTTGATGCCGATTCTCGAAGTGAAGGACTATAAGGGACGGGTTTTAGAGAAAAGTACGCCCGAGACGACCCAGGTAATTGATGCACGGATTGCTTTCCTTCTAACCGATATCCTAAAGGATAATAATGCAAGAGCTCCCGAGTTTGGCTTTAACTCATATCTGGTAATCAAAAACCATCCCGAAGTGGCAGTCAAAACCGGTACGAGTAATGACCTCAGAGACAACTGGACTGTAGGTTATAACCAAAATTATTTGGTTCTGACTTGGGTGGGTAATAATGATAATTCCCCAATGAGTCATGTCGCCTCCGGTGTCACCGGTGCCTCCCCCATCTGGAACAAAATACTGTCAACAATTTTGAACGGGCAGCCTTCAATTGACTGGAATGCACCAACGGGTGTGAGTAAAATCAATATTTGCTCTGCCACGGGATCCCTTCCATGCGACGGGTGTGCAACTAAACAAGAGTGGTTCTTGGATGAAGCAAGACCGGTTAGACGCTGCACCCCTTCGCCCACGCCTCAAGGAATAAATAAAAACGGCATCCTGGATACGGGAGCAAAAACTGAATTTACCCGCTGATAACCTTTGAACGTGAAGATATTTCTTGGTAAAGAAGTATCTGGGGGAAAATAAATAGCCCCCCGGTAAGACTAAAGACAACTATCCCCAACTCATAAGGAAGAAGTCCTAAAATCATTTGTACAAACAGGGAAAAAAGCCCGAATACCAAAATTCTTCCAAGAACTTGCCAGAAATAACCCTTTACAATTTTTTTACTTTCGGCGAAAGACGCCCGAATTCCGATTCCCTTTTCAACAATTATAAATTTACTGAATGCAAACCAAGTGATCACAAGTACAAACGGGGCAACCAGTAGGATAAGTCCCAGGGCATATGCTAAGTAGAGTGCAATTGTTAAAAGCAGGAATTTACCGTACTTGGGGTAAGATATTTTAAAAATGTTTTTAGCTTGAGGTTTTTCACCTTTAAGAATTTCGGAAACTGCGATAATCCCGGCTAAATTTACAAAAGCTCCGATGATAATAAAAAGTATATAGATTATTGTTGTCACAACTGTACCGCTGAAAAATTTATCCAAAGACGGGATATATGAAGGCAAAAGTGTGATTAAGGATATTATCCCCATCGGCAAATAAATCCGGACCAGTATCAATAGATTTTCTTTTTCAGTAAACAAATTCCACGACTTTTTGATCAGGGCAAATGGCGATGTAAGTTTTTTCATATTAAATTATTTTTTCTGAATCACTATTGTTTCCCCTTTGAAAATATTTATTGAGTTTAGGTTAATTTTAGGTATACGAATGCTAAACCTTCCGAAACCCGGGCTCAATAAATTACTAAATAAGAGTATAGCGGAAATAATGGTTGTGGCAAGGAGAACCGCTAAAACAATTATTCTTTCCTTTTTACCCCAAGGTTTAGGAGGTTCTTTCCTCTTTTTTTTATTCTCGGGTTTTAAATCTTTAAGTTTTCTGGTTATTTTTCTGCCTTCCTCAAGATTTTCTTCCTCATCAAACTCGTCTTCTTTTTTGCCAAAAATTGCCATAAATTTATTATATAGAAGCTTATTTTCTTCTTAAATCCCAAACTTTTTCATCAACCATGTTTTGGGGTTTGATACCTTTAAGAGTATCTATAAGCGCGGAAACTGCCTGTTCCCCCATTTTATTTCTTGCCTCCCATGTGGCCGAGGCAATATGGGGTGTTGTTACAACTTTCTGATTGGAAATTAACTCCGGGTCTATATTCGGTTCATTGTCAAAAACATCGAGCGCGGCTCCGGCAATTTGCGCCTCAGAAAGAGCATTTACAAGCGCCCTCTCATCAACAATCGGCCCTCTTGCGGTATTTATAAGGTAAGATCCTTTTTTCATTTTGGCAAAAGTGGCCGCATTCATCATGTGTCTCGTCTCGGGAGTTAGAGGTACATGAAGCGAAACAAAGTCAGATGCACCTAAAAGTTCGTCGAGGGTAGCAAACTTAACCCCAAGTTCGCGTTCAGCATCAGGGTCGGGGGTATGTTTGTTATAAAGAACGTTCATTTTGTAACCCTGCGCACGCCTTGCAACCATTGAGCCGATTCTTCCCATTCCCACAATTCCCAAGGTCTTTCCTATTAAATTTGTACCGAGGAATATATCAGGCTCCCAACCTTTGTAGGCGCCGTGTCTTGTTGCTTCATCAGCCTCAACAATTCGGCGGGCCAGAGCCAGCAAAAGCGCCCAGGTATGCTCCGCCACGGCCTCGTTAACCTCGTCAGAAGGTGTATTTGTGACAACAATTCCGCGCTTTGTAGCAGCCTCCACGTCAACATTGTCAAATCCGACTGCATAGTTTGAAATGAGTTTCAATTGGGGCCCCGCCGCATCCATAACGTCTCCGTCAATTTTGTCTGTCAGAAGGCTCAAAATTGCGTCCACTCCGGCGATCCCCGCCAAAAGTTCCTCCATTGTAAGAGGTCTGTTAAATGGAGATACAACCACTTCGAAGCCTGCCTCTTTCAGCTTTTCAAGGTGATTCCCCGGTATTTGTCTTGTTACAAAAATTTTCACAATTTAAATATATTAAAATTGTACAACACTTACTCCGCTGCTTTTGGCCCTTACAAGCCAGGCATCCATCTCCTCAAATTTTAAAAGACCTTTTTGGGAACCCGTATAGCCTATGACTGACGCTGAATTACATGTTCCCCAGATAAGAGCTTCGTCCAGGGGTTTTCCGTGAATAAGTGCAGCCAAAGTTCCGGAGCCAAAGGCGTCGCCTGCTCCGGTTCTTTCGTATGCATCGACGGGAAGTACACCCGCTTTTAAAAACTTGCCGTTGATACTGTCATAAGCGAATGAACCATTTGATCCGTCGGTAATCACACAAATTTTCGGGCCCAATTTTGAAAGAGCAATCAAAAGATCTCTTTCTTTCTTATCCGATCCAGTAAAACCTGTAAGTTTTTCTGCCTCATCCCGATTGACAAAAATTACATGAGTTAGGCTCATTACATCTTTTATGTTTTCAAAATCAGAGCGCATTTGCCAACTCCCCGGATTAAAAGCAAGTTTTATCTGCGGGTTGGCCTTTAACCAATCAACCATATGGATGTAAAAAGGCCGAAAAGATTCTCCCATACTGGTCAGATATAGCCAAGGCGTAATCGGTAAATGCACCGGAAATTCGTAACTTCTGGGAGCATGGTAAACAAAAATTGTCCTCTCCCCCGAGTAATTAATTATTGTTGAATAATTAGATGATGTTGCCGGCTGCTCTATTATGTAAGTTGCGTCCACCCCTTCATCCTTAAGTCTTTTAACGATTATGTCTCCCACACTGTCTTGGCCCAAAGTTAAAACAATCCCGGTTGAGATTCCCAATCTTTTTGTTCCGACTGCATTATTGGCAGCATTTCCTCCGACTGAAAATTCCAGATTTTTAACCGGGATTTTATCTCCGTAATCAAAACATATCGAACACTCTTTCGTATCCAACCGGCAAATCGTATCGCTTTCCAATGGTGTCATAAACACATCCATTGAAGCGTCTCCTATAGAGAGTAAATCAAAGTTTTCCATTTCGGGCATTTGAGACTTTTTCCAAACGTTTTATAAATATTTCTTGTGCTGAGGCAACCTTTTCATCCATTCCATGCCACTCTTTCATTGCCTCCCCTTGAAGCGCTCTGGCAAAAGAAAATGAGATATCCCAAGGGGCATCACCTTTAAGTTTTACTATCTCATTCAAATTGTTTGTAGCCTCGTCCGGCGACTGCCCGCCTGAAAGGAAAACTATTCCGGCGACCTCTGGTGAAACCGATTTTTTAAGTGCACGGAGAGTTGCGTTGGCAACTTCCAAAGGTTCTGCCTTTACTCCGCTATCGCGTCCGGGAAGAACCATACTGGTTTTGAGAAGAAGATTTTTTAAGTTTACATTTTTGGCTTTTATTTTTTCAAAAAGAACCTGAAGAACTTTTGTTTCAATTTCATCACAACGGGTTGTTGTGTGATTTCCGGATAATAGAATTTCCGGCTCCATTATCGGAACAAAACCATTGCCTTGGGAAATCTCGGCAAATTTAGCCAGGCGTTCCATGTCCTCATCCAAAAAAGCGTCTGACGGATAAATATCGGATATCTGTATTGCCGCTCTCCACTTGGTAAATTTAAGACCCATCGGGGTATAGGCCTTAAGTCTTTCGTCTAAGGTTTCAATTCCTTTAGTAACTTGCTCCTCAGTTTCGTTAAACGGTTCAAGACCCTCATCAACTTTAATTCCCGGCACAATTCCCTTCTCCGTCAGATACTCCGGAAAAGATTTTTCTCCTACCGACTGGTGTGCAGTCTCATCAAAAAATATCACCCCGCCAAGAAAATTCTCAATCCCGGGGGTAGTTACAAGCATTTCCCGGTATTTTCTGTTTAACTCAGGAGTGGACTCAAGTCCTATTCCCGCAAAGCGCTTAGAAATAGTACCCGAGCTTTCATCTGCGGCAAGTATTCCCTTCCCGGGAGCCAGTAGCTTTTGGACAGTTTCTTCCATAATATTTCTTAAATGTATTATCAGTTTAAAGCCTAACCTTTCACGAGTAAAGCGGATTATGGTACAATTTTTCCATATGGATCCCATTAACCCCATTGCAGGTAATCCGGAAGCCCTGAATTCCACGCCCAAAAACAAAAATTCTTCAAACGGTTTAGTGACCGTTTTAAGCTTTGCTGTTTTTATCTTTTTCGCGCTTGGCGTAATAATCTTTCTTTATAATCAAAATCAAACATTAAAAAAACAAATTGCCGGTTATCAGTCATCACCAACCCCCACTCCCACTCTCACCATATCCCAAACACCTTCCATTGAGCTACCTGTGGTTTCTTCTCCGTCTGCCAACTCAAAGGTAAAAAGCCCGCTCAAAATTACCGGAGAAGTTCCTGCGGGATGGATGTTCGAAGGAGTTTTCCCCATAAAGCTTCTTGATTCAGAGAAAAACATAATTGCCCAAACAAATGCTAAAGAAGCAGTCGCCGGAAGCTGGCAAACCGGGGAGACTGTTGAATTCACGGCTACTTTAACTTTTAAAGCTGCAACAGGTTCGGGAACTTTGGTTTTGGAAAATGACAATCCGAGCGGGAGTCCTGCTAATACAAAAGCATTTGAAATTCCGGTTATATTTTCAATGAATTCTGCCTGTACACTTGAGGCAAAGATTTGCCCTGACGGTTCCTCAGTAGGAAGAACCGGGCCAAATTGTAAGTTTGCACCGTGTCCCTAATGAAAAACGGATTATTAACAGTCCTGCTTCTTTTAGCCCTTGGGGCAGCAGGGTTTTTTGGCTATAAATCTTTTTAAGAGTACCTCAGGAGTTTTTACGTAAGATTACTTTTTTCACCGCCTCAATTATATTTTCTTTAGTTAGTCCATACTTCTTCCAGAGTTCCTGGTATGTTTTTGCCGATTCCCCGAAAGCATCTTTTACACCCACAAATTCCATCGGGACTTGGTGGCCTTGAACAATAACCTCGGCAACTGCCGACCCCAATCCCCCCATCACTTGGTGCTCCTCGATAGTTACAATTCCACCGCAAATTCTTGCGGCATTTGTAATGGCAATATCATCAATTGGTTTTACGGTATGGCAATTAATAACCTGTGTTTCAATCCCGATTCCGGAAAGCTCCCTAGCCGCTGCAAGGCCTTCGGAAAGAATAGGGCCGGCTCCGATTATTGCTACTTGGGGGTCTTTACCATCGCGTAAAATATCCGCCTTGCCAATTTCGTATTTTGAATTTTCATTTGTTATAACTTCCGAATCCTGTCTCGCGAGGCGGAGGTATGAAGGTTTTCCGTTTTCAGCCAGGGTCAGGGTTGCCTTTTTAGCCTCAAAAATGTCAGCCGGGACCTCAACTACCATATTTGGAATTACACGCATGAGTGCTATATCCTCCAGGCTTTGATGAGTGGCACCGTACATTGAAGCCCCGAATCCTGCATGTGCACCGACTATTTTGACGGGGAGACTACTTAGTGCCGCAGTAACTTTTATCTGCTCAAAAGTCCTGCCCGGGGAAAATACGGCATACGAAGTTGTAAAAGGAATTTTCCCGGCCGCTGCCATTCCTGCGGCAACCGTGACAAGTGCCTGTTCCGCAACCCCAACCTGGAAAAATCTTTCAGGAAACTTTTCAGAAAATTCTTTTACTCTGGTTGAATCAGCCAAATCCGCTGTCAGAACAACAACATTTCTATTTTTCTCCCCCAACTCAACCAGCGCCTCACCAAATCCGTCGCGGATTGATTTTGTCATATCAGCTCCTCCATAGCTTTCTCAAATTCCTCTTCATTAGGCGCTTTGGCATGCCAATCGGGATTTCCCTCCATAAAAGAAACGCCTTTGCCAAAAACAGTTTTGGCCAGGATTACGGTTGGCTTGTCAGTATTCCCCTTGGCTTTTTCAAAAGCTCCAAAAATTTCCTCGAAATTATGACCGTCAATTTCAACCGCATTCCAACCCCCGGCTTCATATTTCTCTTTCAGGTTCCCGAGGGGCATTATTTCCTCAACCGTTCCTTCTATCTGAATCCCGTTTTTATCAACTATTTGAATTAAATTCGAAAGCTTATATTTTGCAGCAAAATTAACTGCCTCCCAATGGTTACCCTCATCATGTTCCCCATCGCTGGTCATGCAATAGATAAAAGAATCTTTTTTAATTGCCGCAAAGCCTGCTGCTTGGGCAAGTCCGAGTCCAAGCGGTCCTGAAGTGTTTTCAATTCCTTTCAACCTTCCCCTCTCGGGGTGTCCCTGAAGAGCAGATTCAAGCTCTGTGTAAGTTGAGAGTGAATTCTTTTCAACCAGCCCTTCTTCAGCCATTACCGAATAAAGAGCCGGGCAAATGTGCCCATTGGAAAGAAAGAAGCGATCATTTTCTTTGAGTACCTCAAAATAAAGGGCGACCAAAATTTCGACAGCCGAAAGCGATCCTCCGGGATGTCCTGATCCTGCTTTATAAATCATTTCCAGAACATCCTTTCTGACCTGAAGAGAAATTTGTTCTAACTCGTCTTTTGTGTGTGTCACGGTTAAACCTTAAAGGCATCATCCATCGAGCCGTCGCCATCCATTGAATGATCTCTTTGAGTAATTTTATTTTCGAATCTGTCGATAGCTGCAAGGACTTCATCTTTCGTTGAACATATTTCAAAAACACTCATCTCAGTTGAGTCGATATTCATATTTTTCCTAAAAACATCTAAGACTTCAGCCCAAAAACGGCCATAAAGAATTATCGGCTTGTGATGTCCAAAGTAGAGTTTGGCCAAAACCCAGGCCGTTCCAAACTCGGAAACGGTACCACTGCCGCCTTTGAAAATAATAAAAACGTCCCCATATTCCAGAAGCTTAAACATGCGCTCAATATAATTTGTGGTAACTACTTCCGTATCCGTAACATTTTTAAGGTAACGGCCCTCATATCCGACTGCCCCGACCGGATCGAAAGTTATAGCAACAGTCTTGCCACCGCCTTTTCTTGCTCCGCTAGTTGCCGCCTCCATCACCCCAGGGCCTCCTCCGTCAATGGTTACATAGCCCTTTTTAGCCAAAGCCTCGGCAACATCAAAAGCTTCCACGTATGTTTCATCCGTTTCGGAAATATTGGCATCGCCGAAAAAGGCAATATTTTTAATGAATCTTTTACCGGAATATTTTTTTAATTCCTCCATTATTGTTTAAAGGATAAGGAAATCGGATCTGTTGGAGCCACTCCGCCATTGATGGTTCTGCCTACACGGATTACCTGTTCCACTAGTCTATTGGCATACCCCCACTCGTTGTCATACCAGGCAAAAATTTTGACGAGATTTCCCGCAACCACCTGGGTTAGGGTCAAGTCGACTATCGCCGACTCGCTTCTGCCTATGATGTCGCTTGATACTAAAGGTTCCTCAGTTACGGCAATTATGCCCTTATATAGGGGATTTTCAGTGGCCTCTTTAAATGCATTATTTACCTCCTCCACGGTCACTTCTTTGCCTAGAAGCATCGTAAAATCAGTGATGGATCCTGTGGCTGTCGGAACCCTTAAGCTTGCTCCGTCAAAGAGTCCTTTGAGTGCGGGAATTGTCTCTGTTGTCGAAATGGCCGCCCCCGTAGAAGTCGGAATAATATTTTGTGCCGCAGCTCTGGCACGCCTCAAATCTTTGTGGGAACTGTCTTGTAAATTTTGGTCATCGGTGTAACTGTGAACCGTTGTCATCAGGGCTTTTTGAATTCCGAATTTTGATTGCAACACTGATGCAATCGGGGCAACGCAGTTTGTTGTGCATGATGAGTTGGAGATGATTTGGGGAAGATTATCGGTTTCGTTTACACCGATAATATAAGTTGATACATTTCCGCCTTTAACGGGAGCTGATATTACGACCTTTTTGGCTCCGCCCACAGCGTGTTTTTTAGCATCCTCATCCTTGGTAAACATACCTGTAGATTCAATAACCACATCAACCCCATATTTTCCCCAAGGAATCTTGGCAGGGTCCCTTTGAGCAAGAACCGGAATTTTGACGTTTCTTTCCGGGATCGAGAGTTCCCCTATTAAGGGATCTTCATCGGTTGCCTCCTTAGGATCTTTAAGGTCAGTCCCGGTAACTTTATATTGGTAAGTTCTATACATCGTATCGTAGTTGGTGAGGTGCGCCCAACCGGATACCGGCATACTGCCTGAAGTATTAATCGCGGCAAATTCAATTTCGTCCAGATGCTTCAAAACTCCGATTCTAAGCGCCAGACGCCCGATTCTTCCGAAACCATTTATTCCAATTTTTATCATGGCAGTATAACTATTTTAGTATATCATTCTGGGGACTCCAACCATATCCCCTCCTAGGGTATAATTACCTAATAAATATATGCAAAAACCAAGGCAGCTAAATCCGCGTTTTATGGTAGTCATTCCGACTTTAAACGAAGAGGCCCATCTCCCCCATCTCTTAACCGACTTAAATCGGCAAACATTCAAAAACTTTGAGGTTACCATCGTGGATGCTAAATCAAATGATAAAACCCGGGAAATTGCCAAAAAATATAAGGCAAATGTCCTTATAAGCAACAAAAAGAACGTTTCTTTCCAAAGAAATGCGGGTGCGAAAAAGGGAAGCTCGGAATGGATTGTCTTTATGGACGCGGATAACCGTATCCCGAAAAACTATTTACAAAAAGTAGACAAATATCTTGAAACCAACGGCCCCGACATTTTGTCTACATGGCTAACTCCTGACAACGGATCCAAAAAGGATAAATTAACGGCCAATATCATGAATGTCTTCATGGAAATATATAAAAATACAAAGAAACCTTATGTCATGGAATCCATGATTTTTATTAAACGCGACTCTTTCAAGGCCATAGGAGGATTTGATATTAAAATACCATGGCGTGAGGGTGAGGATCTTCTAAAAAGAGGGATTCAAATGGGGATGAAATACGAATTTATTAAGACCCCAAAATATGCGTATTCTTTCAGAAGATTCAAAAAACTTGGAGCCTACGGGATGCTTCAGGATACGGCACAAATGGAGATAATAAAATTAATGAAAGGTACATTACCAAAAAAGGAGGCTGAGATACTCTACCCTATGAAAGGTGGGGGCTTTTATATTGACGGTAAAAAGCAAAAACTAACACTGCAAAAATTTATTTCAATTTTATTCCAGGACAAAACAGTTAATGCCGGTTCTGTGAAGCTATTTAAGAAGAGCTTCGACTCCTGGAAGAGTCTTTTTGGATAAAAACTCAAGCATCGCACCTCCCCCGACTGATACCCAATCAAACGTGTTCTGAAGTCCAAAAAGATTTAGGGCAGTCTCCGTGTCCCCACCACCTGCAATTTTACAGGCGGATGAGCGTGAAATGGCTTCAAAAACACTTTCTGTTCCCTGCCTGTGCCCTTCATCCTCAAATCTACCCAAAGGACCGGAGACGACAATGGTGCCTGCCTTACTCAACTCACCCACAAACCTTTCTATTGTATGAATTGTTATATCTTCCTTATCCATTATTAAGTTACCGATAATTAGCTTGTCGCTCTCTCCTCTGCTTCTGACACTCACCAATTTTTCATCTCCCAGGTAGTCAGGGAGTTTTCCTCCGATCAAAACTTTGTCGGCAAACTTTTCTAACTCTTTGATATATAACAATTTGTCTTCCTTAACCCCGCTAATCAAAAATACCAGGGGTCTTTTAGGATTTTCCAGGACATACCCCAAATGTTCAATTTCCGAAACAAAATGAAACCCCGCAGCGTGCGGTAGAAACTTTGGCACCCCGACAATTGAGGCGTGATTTCTATGACTACTGGCAAAGGCCTCGTTAATATAAACGTCCCCCCATGAAGCAATTTCCCGGGCAAATGTTTCGTCGTTTGCCTCTTCCCCGGGATTAAATCTCAAATTTTCTTTTACCACAGCTCCCCATTCAGCAAAAATCGGTTCAAATGGTTTAAGACTTAGAGTTTCGTTAGACTTGCCTTCAGGGCGGCCCTTGTGGCCGATGATTATAATTTCAGAGGCTCCGTTTTCTTTTAAAAAATCCAAAGTTTCTTTTGAGGACCTGATGCGAAGATCATTAGGATCGGGGTTGGTATCAAGGTCAAGCCTTAAAATCACTCTTTTTCCGGCAACGTCAAGGTCTGTGGGTTTAGGCAGGTTCATACTTTAGTTGTTGGCCTCTATCTCTTCGATCTCATGAAGCCTTCTTTCATATCTGGCCTTTCCTGAGAATTTAGTCTCCAAAAAAGCAATAAGCATCGCTTTAGCCTCTTTTTCCTCTGTAAAGTCGGCTGCAATTACCAGTACATTCATATCATCATCATTTCTTCCTGCCTCAACTTGAAAGACGCTCTTTCCTATCGAAGCCCTAATCCCGTCAAATTTATTAGCCATCACGTCCACCCCTACTCCGCTTCCGCAAAGAAGAACTCCCCTGGCATTTTCAGTGCCGGCAACAAGTGAGGCAACTTGTTCGGCATATTTTGTATAGTCGTCGTGAGGATTAGGGTGGTATGCACCTAGGTCCTGATAAGGATATTCCAAATCAAAGAGCCATTTGGCAATTTTCTCTTTCAACTCGTAACCCCTGTGATCCGCTCCTATAAAAATTTTCATGATTATTTTTACTTGAACCCTTCAACTAACTCCAAAAGTTTTGCCTTGGGATCGGGCGCTTTTACAACAGCCGTAGCAATTGCCACGCCCGTTGCTCCCAGCTCCAAACTTTTTTTGATATCTTCCATTGAGCTTACCCCTGCTCCCACTATTAAAGGCTCCCCACCCTCCCGGGCAATGTCGTAGGCCTGAGAAATAATCTCAGGTTGCGCTCTGGCAACCGAATTTGTAGTAGAACCGATTAGGGCAGCGGGTTCATAGGAAACATATGTGGGTTTGAGTGTGACTATATTTTTAAGTTCCTCTAAATCCCCGGCAAAAATCAGGGTTTTGAGATTGGCCTCAAGGGCCTTTTCATTTGCCATACGGAGAGCCTCAAAATCGTTAAATTTATGCTCCGAGTGATTTAAAAATACCCCCGAAACTCCTATTTTTGCCGCTTCCTCAGGAAGAGTCAAACCCGTGTGCGGTCCGTAGCTCACAGGATCAACATGCTGTATCCAAACCTCCAAGGTAGTTGAGGCAATAACTTTTTCAGCATCAATCACCTGAACCACCGGAATTATTTTTACTTGAGACGCGTGAGCCGCTTCTTCCAGGGCTTTTGTCAGGGAGATTGCAGCCTCCCCCGAGCCTTCTTCAAAAGTTTTGTAGTTTACAAATATCATGCTTGTAGATTTATAAAAGAATCGATCCTACCCTTGTCAAAACCCACTACTGTCTCGCGCCTTCCATCATCAAAAGTTACCAGTGTAAAAGGTACTCCGAAAAAGCCCCCGGAAAGTCCCGACATCTCCGCCTTTGCCGCCTCATCCAAATCCACCATTTTTTCAGTATAAGTAATCCCCTTCTCTTCCAAATAATCTTTAAGCATTTTGCAATAAGGACAGGCTGATGTGGAGTAAATTGTAAATTGCATAGGCTACCTTATATTAGCTCAAAAGGCAGCGTTTAGTCTACTTAAGATATTAAAATGAGCCCTCGAGTATGTGTTCCGATCCTCTTACGACCGTAATTTGATCATATCCCGGATATTTTGAAGAATTATATTCGAGAATCCATCCGCCCTTTGCCTGGTGCATCATTCCTAAAAGAACTGTCTTTGTTCCGTTACTCAGGAGTACTTGATAACTTTTCCCTACGGGCAGCTCCGGAAGATCCGCCACAACTTCCGTTCTCGTAGCAATTCCCATCGCTTCCCCACCCGACACATTTTTAAGCTCAATCTTCTCCACATCGTTGGGTATTGTTAGGCCGTTAAGTTTTTGCTCCAATTGTTGTTCTACTGAGGGGGTACTGACGGGAAGAGTTGTCGAAGGCTTTTTATTAAACTTTGGAAAAACAATAAGAAAGACAAAAATTAATGCAATTAAAACTACAAAGATGAGTATAATTTTCTTTGTATTCATTCTGAGCGAAAGTTAACACTAAGTCGGGCCGTTGTCAAGCCTGACGGCCTACAATAATTTCCGCAAAATTAACGCGCTATTACCGCGGGGCCTGGTTTATTTTAAATAAATACTGAAAAGTACCAAAACCGCTGCCACCAGGAGCCACTGGGTTGATGCAAGCCAAATATCAATGCCTACCCAGCCAAAAACTGAAAATACAACCGCAACAACTGATCCGTAAAGTAAAACCCTGGAGGCTAACTTTTTGTTTTTGCTGATAATTTTCACTCAACTCACCCCCTTTCAATATAAATATACCACTTGACCAAAAACTTCATTAAAAGTACATTAAACCAATTGGTGAATTGCAGTGTAAATCTGCAGGAGTGCCGCTACCGTTATACCCGGAGCCCTTAGAAACCCGTGCAGGAATATGACATATATCGAGTCTCCTCTAAAAACAATCGAAAAGTTTATCCCCTCTTGGCGATATACCCAACCCGATCGTCTGTCTCAGGAAATAATCAGTGCATTTAACGAGACTCATAGAAAACCTGATGAGTATAAATTTAAGTTTAAGGAAGACAGGTTGGTCGATTTCCCGACTGAAACGGAAATAAATATTGACACTTCGACATATCTCGGACAAAAAGACGCCGAACTCCTTAGTGCGCTCACCTACTGGGTCTCGGAAAACCCATCCGGCACGGCTCTTTGGATCAGCCCCGCCTATGACTCAGCCTACCCTTGCAACAAAATTACCATGTACCGGATTGAGGAAACTTCCTCAAGTGAAAAATCTACTTTTAACGTTACCATTCTTTTTGACACTCCAAAAGAAAACACTCTGGAAATCGCTGCAAACCTTAACCCCGTCTTTGCCGATGTTCGTGACCCCGAAGTATTAAGAAATAAACTTTTTGTTGTGGATGAAAAATTTGGCTTGAGTAATCTTTTGGAGCTCATCGGGATCGAAGCACAGGGTAGTGATACCGCCCCTAGCCGGAAAATTGTTCATCAATTTATTGATCTAATCCGTTCGGGAGTTAGCCCCAGATTTATTGCCGAGGAAATGCAGAAAAATGGTCTCATTGGAGAATTTTCCGTCAGTTGCGGGGGGTCTACCTCACTCCTTGAAAGCAATTCCCTGACATTAAATTTAACAGGTCTCGAAGACAAATACGGTTCCTTGAGTTTTACTTGCCCAAAATGCGGAGCCGTCAACACACGACCGTTCGGACAACTCATCAGTAACTGTCAACACTGCGGTGGAGATGTCAGATGTTAATATCTTTCCCCTTTTGGTTTTAGGATAAATGGCCTTATTTTATCCATTTCTTTCGGCCTTTGCTTATATGTAAAAAGAATTTTATCGATGTAATTTCCTAAATCTTTGTAATAATAAACATCTTTTAGTTCAATATCATCGGCATCCACCATTCCGGGAGCATTTTCTTTAGGTCTTGCCGGGGTTCTGGCATGAACTACAACATTTCCTATGGCCATTTGCTTCCAGATAGCGTTCGGTGGATAAGTTTTGGCCTTGACGACTTCGTCCCAGGTAAGCGAACGCGGGTTTGTTGCCACAAGTGTTGTCGGTTCAAAACGCACCAACCGCCTGTCGGTAATATAGGCAATATCCCGGGCCTGATAATCAACAACAATTTTCGTCCCGATGACCCCAATTAACACGGCTACAATAAATCCGCCAAATATGAATAACATATGGATCGATAATTGTGTTCCCAGGAGTGTAAATGCCAAGAAGACCATCAGAGAAATTAAATATATCTTGGCAATTTTAAAAGTAAGAGATATTGGATGGGGTTTGACTACAAACAGAATTCTTTCCCCATCCTGCTTGCCAAAAAAATCAGTTTCCGTATTATGCAGTGACATATCTGGTATATTACTCTATAAAGACCGCAAAACAAACATTCCGATTAGACCGACTAAACTAATATAAATTACGCAGGGAATTATAACTCCTTTCAATACTTTTCTTTCCTCATTTTTTATTCCTACAACAGCTTCTGCAGCCACTATATCCGCAAGTGCAATCATGTTTCCTGCTGCTCCCCCAACCAGTGCCAGTGCTAAGATATTGTCAATGTTAAAACTTAAATCTCTTGCCGTAGCAGCCAAAAAGTTTCCAAACATCAAATTTGAAACAGTTGCACTCCCCGTAAGGAAACTGCCGAAAGCTCCCAGGAAAGGCGACCAAAGCGGTAAAAGCGCATTCTTTGCACCGCTGGCCAGGAAATCAATCATTGAGGATAGTCCCGAAAAATTCTGGACAGAGTTAACCATAATCTGGGCCATGGAAGACATAAAAACGATTATCAGGAACGGATCTAAAGATTTTCGGAAAGACAAATTTGCAGATGAGGTAAAGAATTTAAACCCCTTTCTATACAAAAGTAGAGTAACAGTTCCGGCAATCATAAAAGCAAAGCCAGGGTTGAAATAGGAAAACGTGTGTTTGATTAAAATTGGGATCGGGACTCCCGAGGAACCGATAAGAAATTTACCTGCAATTAAAATTCCGATCAAAAGAGCATAAGGAAAAATGACCTTGGAAAGAGGCATCTTTGCGGGACGCGGAATATCGACAAGCTCCTTCTCCACTTTTGGAATAAATATTCCGAGTTTTGTCGTAAAAAGAACCAGGGTTAATCCTACTATTGATCCCAAAATTGAAGGAAATTCAGTGCCTATAAATACGGATAGTATTGAGGGTACAGAAAACGCGATTCCCGCCCAGACTGCAAAAGGCAGAGCTTCGGTGAACTCTTTTTTCGAATTCAACTTGTCTTTAGTCAAAAACCACAGGATAAAAACCGGCACTAAAATTCCCACTAAATTAATAATTGCTGCAGTTAAGGGCACATCTGCTCCGGCAAGAGCACCAAAACCGATCTTGATCGGAGCTCCGGCAGCCCCGAAGACTACCGAGGCACTATTCCCCAGAAGAGCAATGATTACCGCATTTATCGGTGCAATTCCGAGTCCGGCCAAAAGAGGGGCAACAACAGTTGAGGGGGTTCCGAATCCTGCCGTACCTTCCAAAAAATTCTCAAAAAACCAGGCCAGAAAAATCACCTGAACCCGGAGGTCTTTTGATATAGACTCCAAGTGGTAGCCGATATTTTCAATAATTTTTGTTTCCCTCATAATTTCCAGGAAAAATATCGCGCCAAAAATAATAAAGAAGATGTCCAGTGCCACAAAAAATCCTTTCTCAACGGAGCCAATCAAAAAAGCGGGATTAATTCTCCAATAAAAATTGGCCGCAAGCCCTACAAAAACAAGGGAAATTAAGGATACCCAGGTTAATTTTACTTTTCTCCAAAGAAGGATAATGAATAGGATAAATGGCGCCACCGCCAAAAGTGTCGGCAAAAGAGTCATTACTTAATATTCTAACTTAAATTAGCGGCGACCAGAAGATTATTTTGAATTATTTAACCCTACCCAGGTATTCCCCCGTTGAAGTATCAAGCTGAACTTTTTCTCCGACTTTAATGAACAAAGGAACCTGAGCCTCGATTCCGGTTTCGAGTTTGACAGTCTTTTTGGGAGCATTAACACGGTTTCCGGCAACATCATCAGGTGATTCAACTACCTGAAGGGTGACATGTGCTGGGAGGTTTGCTCCGATAGCATTTCCTTTATACCAAACAATCCAGCATTTAAGGTTTGGTGTAAGGTATCCGAACTGTTCGTCAACAAGGGCAAGCGGAATACTGACCTGGTCGTAGCTTTTCGGATCCATAAAAACCAGATCTTCCCCGTCCCGGTAAAGATATTCCATTTCTTTTTTCTCAATTTCGGCGGTCTCAACACTCTCGCTGGTTTTATAAGTAAACTCCCCCGCGGTTCCCGTCTGTACATTTCTAAACTTAATTCTCATGACAGGAGATCCTTTTCCGGGAGACATAAACTCTGCCTTAGTTATAAAAACGGGGACACTTTTAAAAAGAATGAAGCTGCCTTTTGTAATATTGCCTGCATTAATTGTGTTCGCCATACCCGTGTATTGTAATCCCGAAGCTAGTTAGAGGTCAAATAGCTCTTTTCCCGGGAAAAACAGCGTTTCCTCAATTGAAGATACGTCGGATACCAACATTACCAAACGATCCACACCCACAGCAATTCCCGAAACTTTCGGTAAACCACTTTTTAACGCCTCAATTAAATCCGTATCAATCGGATAATCAGTCTTGTGCTGAGCCTGCCGAAGCATTTTATCTTCTTCAAACCTTTTGAGTTGGGCCTCAGCATCGGTCAGTTCCGAAAAACAATTTCCAAGCTCAACCCCATCCAAAAATACTTCAAATCTTTCTGCAAAACGCGGGTCGGGGGCAGGTTTTGAGAGCGATGCCTGAGAAAGAGGATAATTATAAATAAAGTAAGGTTTGCCAAGCTTTTTGAGTTCAGGCTCGATCTCATTAAAATATATTTTGTAAAAATCTTCATCGGACACTTTTAGAACATCCTTCTTTGCGTATTTTTCAAAAGCCTCCAAAATTCCGATTCTTGGCCAAGGAGGGGTCAGATCAATAGTTTTCCCTTGATATTGCCATTTTTTAAGATCCACCCCGGGATTTACTTTTTTAACTATCTCTATAAACAAATTTTCAAAATCTTTCATTATGTCAAAATAATCCGCCCCCACCCTATACCACTCAAGCATTGTAAATTCGGGGTTATGTAGTGAGCTGACCTCTTCTTCATTTCTAAAACATCTGGTAATTTCAAAGCAGTTTCCGAGTCCACCCGCAAGAAGTTTTTTGATTGAAAATTCAGGGCTCATAATGAGATACCCATCTCTTTTTACACCTTTAGAAGTTCTCAGCTCGGTTTTAAAAACCTCTAAATTGGGCTCAATTGAAGGAACAGGAACAAGAATTGGGGTAAAAACTTCATGAAAATTTTGTCCTTTAAAAAAAGAACGAACCGTATCCGTTACCTTTTCCCGAACGAGATATTTCTTTAGAAGCGTCGGGTCATTTTTTATCTTCTGCCAGGTTTTCATTAGGGATATTATACATTTATTAGGTTTATTTAAGGTAGCATGATACAATAACAATCTATGGGAAATTTTGGAAGAGATAGAGGAGGCAGAGGCGGAGGTAGTAGAGACTTCGGAAGACGCGATTTCGGCGGCCGTGGCAGAGGTTTTAGTGGCGGTTTCGACAGAGGTTCGGAAAGACGCGAAATGTTTAGTGCCGTCTGCAGCAACTGCGGAAAAGATTGCCAGGTACCTTTCAGACCTTCAAACGGCAAGCCGGTTTATTGCAGTGAGTGTTTTGAAAAAATGAACGGCGGAAGAGACGATTCAAGAAGACCGGAAAGAGACAATTTTAGGTCCCCCGCTCCGGCTTTTGACCAAAATAAGGCTCAATTTGAGGCAATGAATGCCAAACTTGATAAAATTCTTAATATTTTAGCCCCCGCCCCTATTGTCAAAGAGGCTGAAGTAAAAGAGGAAAAAATTGTTGAGGAAGTTAAACCCGAAAAAGCCAAAAAGGTAGTCAAGAAAGTAGCTTCAAAAAAGACAAAATAAGTCTTCCCTAAACTCAGGTTGGGTTATTTCTCTGCAAAAAGGCGTTCAATTTCTGAAGCAATAGTGAAGTCTCTGGGGGTCACTTTCCCCCCGACGCTAAAGCGCTGAAGATCAAAAACTATTTTCTTGTAATAAATGTGAATGTCGGGGTGGTGGTCAATTTTGTTACAAAACGGAGCCAGAGTTTTTACAAAATCCACAGCTTCGGAAAAGTTTCCGAAAACAAACTCCTTACTAATTTTATCATTATAATAATCCCAACCGGGAAAACCTTTCAACTTCTGCCCTATCTCGTCCTCGGTTAGTATTCTCAGATCATCTTCCATGGTCTGATACTACCTCGCTAACCTTAATTTAAGCTGAGAGATGGCTTACCCTTGACAAACGTCTACGACTTAACAATAATGCTTTCTATGGATATCGGGCATCATGAGCTACCGCAGACTCCCGGGACCCCCGAAGAGGAGCTTCGTGTACTTCAAAAAAGGCAGAATGGCGGCGGACTCTGGACAGAAAAGGATAGATTGAGACTCCTCGATTTAACAAATCAACAGGAATCACAAAAGAACCAAATAACACCTGCTCAAAAAGAGGCGCTACATAAACAAGGCACTGAGGCAGAGTTAACCCAGGAGGACAGGAAATTGGTCCAAGAAGTAAACGGCCTTCGTGAACCCCAGAAAGGATAGATTACATTGAGCGGATTAGTTATAATAGCGCTGGATGGCTAAAAATTATTGGAATAGTAAAGGTTTTGTCTTCGTCAGGCATCTTTCAGATGTCTGACTTGTCACGCCATAATATCTAATACTTCTATCGGGACAAAACACCGCAACCATTGTCCACTTTGTCTATGGTCCAGGCATCTTGACAACGCTCCCGGTGATAGAAATTCCTTCTGTGGGGCAAGGATGAGGCCAATCGGCCTTACATTCAAAAAGAATGATGAACTAATGATTGTTCACCTATGTCTTAATTGTGGCAAGGTTTCGTGCAATAGGATTGCCGGCGACGATAGTTCTTATGTCATAACTTGTATGTTAGAAAAGCCGGGTAATTTTGGTGAAAAGGTGATTACCAGACTAGCCAGTCAGGGTATCAGACTATTGACTCAAGATGATAAACGAGATGTCCTTATCGGTCTTTTTGGTTACGATTATTATAAATGCCTTAAACGGGTATATTGAAGTTGCAGTTTTCGAATTCCTAACCAAGCAACGAAACCAAACAACAAGACTATGCCCTCGATTGTCCAAAGCTTAAGAGCGGTTTCAGAACCCCAGAAGAAGGCGAAGCCGACGACTGCATCCAATAGTGTCTTAAAAGCGAAAGAGATCCAAAGCCAACGTGCCTGCTTGGAAGCTACCCCATAAAACAGTAGTACACTACAAAAAATATGGGAAAGAATTGCACCGACACGCTCAACTATTGGAGCCATGTAGAAAAGTGGATTACTTAGTATTTGGAGATTGGCTAGTGCCACTTCGGTTACGGATTGAGGGTTCGTAAGTGCAGTTATTATTGAAATCAGGTATGAAAATCCGAGATACAATGCTTCAAAAACGCCAAAACCGATTCCAAAAGCCAGTACCTTCGACCACGGTACACGCCCTAGTCGGGTGTAGCGCAACAGTAACCACGTCAATAGTACTTCAGTAACACCCGTTAGTGCACCCACATAGATATAAAACAAAATATTACCGGGAGCAAAAAGTTTATCCGGAGTAAAAAGCGCCCCATAGATAACAGGCTCAAGCTGAACCGCCATAAAATTCTTGATTGTGATGGTCACAATCCATACCAGTGCCCCCAATCCCATGTAGCGCCAAGGACAAGCTTTTTGTCTGGCAAAGACGATGAAGGCGGCCGATACGGCAAGCATGCCGGTTCCGATAATAATGATTGGGTAAAGATTCATTTGATATAAAGTATATCCTACTCAACATCTTAAGTAATTAATTTAAGTACATTTAGTGCCGACCGGCTCACTTTTACATTACAACTCCCACAAATAACTTTTATCCGCTGGTATTTTTTCATTTACTAAAATTTTTCCATTTCCAAAGGCTTTAAAGTCCAGGTCATCCACTCCCGGCTGTCTTTTTACCCACAGTTTATAATTTCCCTGAGGGTTTCTTTTGCTAACCAGTTCTATCTCCGCGGTTTCAGTTTTACCTAAATCTATTGTCGGCAGCCAAAAACCCACAATTTGCAACGACTTGGAGTCATCCTGGTAATTCCTTTCCTCGACTACATAAAAGTCCAGCGATTTATTTTGCCTGAGCGAATTGGGTATACTAAAATCCTCAGCAGTTGCTTCCCGCAAGATTTTATCTCCAACTTTTACTTTCAGACCGGTAACTCCCGATTTGGGTATGATAACTCTGACATAGTCGTTGTAGGGTCCTCCCCAAGATATCGAATCGAACTCCTTGGGCTTGTTGTTATTTTGCCACTTCAGAAAAATAATTTCGCGGCTTTCATTACCGTTTTTTTCTATATCTAATTTTACCTGTCTGCCAATACAACAGTCAGCTTTATTTGCGCCCATATTACTGTCTACCACATACAAATAGTCTCCGCTTCCATCCCAACCCGTGGTTAACCCCCCATCCCAACCGGTATCAATTACATCTTTTTGGATATCAGGATCTTTTGTCCATATTAATATTTGTTTTTTATTCAGTTGATCCACTATTAATGACCCAAGTTTTGCGAGCTCTATCCAGCTAGCGGTTTTTGTTCTTTCCCAAAGAGCCTCTCCCGTAGCCCCAACAAATTCTTTTTTTAGAGTCACATTTTCAAATATCCTGGTTTCGGCGTAAGCCTGTGCCAAAGGATATAAGTTGCCTGCATTCACAGTTTCATTATAAGGAGATACCTTGATTGGCCCCATTATCTCCAGCCACTTTGTCAAAAGTCCCAAATTCACCGCCACTATTCCGTCCACTTTTGTTTCTCCTCCCTTTTCAAAAAACCAATCCATTGTTGCCGCTGCCGATGCATAGTCAGGATCCCAATTGGAGTCCCGTAATTTGTACCAACCTTGTAAAAATGCCTCTTGTACCGGATATGGCGGTTCTACATGTCCCGGAAGCTGACCATCCGGTTGATACAAATCATTGATTGACATGTCTTTTAATGCTCCGTTTTCAAATGTTACTCTGGCATAAGTGCCGGGGAAACCTCCGGTTGCCCTTAACTCTGTGTTATTTTGCAGCAAAATGAGGTAGTTTCCGTTCAAAATCTTATCAAGTTTATTTGTAAACGGCAGCCGGCTCGTGCACCACTCCACGACCGGATAGTATCTTTCAAATTCATCTGATCTACCGCCCAATACTCCTCTTACCATTTTTATTCCGGACCACCCGCACTGCACGCCAAAGGCCAGAAAGACAAACGCCACGAGCATGATAAGTATTAATATACTTTTCAAAATTTTACGTTGCTTCACCTGTGAAGTCTTCATTTCTCTAGGTTAAGTTTAATGCTTACTTCTTTCCTCACGCACAAGATATTCTGAAAACCAAATATTTCGTGGGTCAAAGGGCGGTATTCGGAGATGGGAATTAACCCTGAGGGTAGCAATCTAAAAAACCGGTAATCCGGAAGTAGTTTCACAAAATCATAAAAGAACGTCCCGGAAATTACATTCATTTCATTAAATTCGAACAAAATCACCTCAACTTTTTTCTGTCTTAATATATTTTTCGCCCCTTCCAGAACTTTTAATTCATTCCCCTCCGTATCAATTTTCAAAATATCAATGTGGCGGATGTTTGAGGCAGAAGCTAATGCATCCAGAGTTAATACTTTTACTTTGTAGCTCTGAGCTTTTTGTTTATGAATGTCTTCAATTACTGCCTTATGCAAAGAAGAAAGTGTTGAGGTTGGTTGGGTGTGTTTTAAGGTTGCATCATCGGCAAAATCCCAAAGATATTCCGTCCCCAAATGATCACTCAGTGCAATGTTCAGTAGATGCAAGTGCCCTTTTTTCACCTTTGCAGAAAGTCCCCGGCTCATCTTTAAAAATGTTTTCGGATGGGGTTCGCATGCATAAATATCAGCTTCGGAAAATTCACTAATTCCGAATATATCCAAATTTGCCCCCACATCCACTATTGTCCGCACCCTCATTTCTTGATTCAACTTTCTGCATAACCACGCCTCCCCCGTAGCCTTGGGTCCTTCTGAATTAAGTACACCTAAACCCCGGAGTGCTAACTTATACATATGCAGGTTGAATTTATACAAAGAAGGTCTGGCAAAAATTTTCCTATACAACGCCGTCAATACTTCATTCATGTTTATTGGTATATTACGCGCTGACTGATTATAACATTGAGCTTGCCGAAGCGCTCCCTGTTCCTAGTTTCGCTCTGACCACTGCTTTGTCCCGTGTTCTCAAGGCTCTATAGTCCTGAGCCTGCTGAAGGATTTCAAAACCCGATCTGAGCCGAACAAGCGAGAGAGAAATTGAAACAAATCAGGTTTTTTTCAAGAGTTGTTGAAGTTCGTTTTTAATGTTCTGTAAAGACGAAGTAATTCCATATAGAGACGGCACTTTAATACCTGAACCTTTCATAGTCTGGGGTTGAAATCTAACACAAACAGATATTACCTTTCCGGTTTCAACCATCAAAACAGGACCACCGGAATTCCCATAATTTAAAGCCTTATCTATTACATAGAATTTAGGGTCAGAAGACGACCTAACTGGACCGAAATGTTCTGTAGTAGAAGAAATTACCGCAGAGGTGGCACGAGTTGGTATTTCCATAAATCCCACCATCATGTCACCTTTATCCTGAACCTCACTTTTCATCAGGGGATATCCAAAAGCATATACTGGTGAACCCTCTTCTTGATCAGAATATTCAACTTCTAAATAAGGAAAATCTACCCTTGTTTTAAAATATTCCCTTTGTTTATTCTCCTCGAAATTAGCTTTTAAAACGGCTAAATCATAGTTTGCCCATTTATTAATTACCTTAGCCCCTTTTACCAATACAGGGACTGGATCGTTCGGCCTTACCAAATCCGTAATGTCACCAATATCAAGTTGATTTACTACATGATTTGCTGTAATAAAATAACCATCACTCGATATAAAAAATCCTGTTCCGTTCGGTGTGGGAAAATTACCCCTATTTCTATCGGGGATTGTTACTACAAAAGTGGCTTCTTTTGTAGCACTGAGAGTTTTTCTTATCACCTTTTTAATGTTGGGGTAGTTGGTCAGATTAAGAACTAGCTGGCTCCCCGGGCTGGATTTCCTTCGGTAAACTCAGGATAAACCTTTCAGCTAATTCTCACGAGCCAAGAGAGCTTCGGCTAACTCAGTACAAGTATTAACACCTAATTCGCCTTTTATCAACTTCTGCTTCTTTGCTCTACCCCAACCTTTTAATTGCTTTTCTCTTTTGGCGGCATTGAATTTGGTTTGATATCTTTCGCAATAAACAAGTTTCAGCTCAGAAAACTTTTTAGTAAAAACGACATCTTCCCCACATGTTCCTTCATTCTCTTTAATAAATCTGGGGTAATACCTACATAGTAAGTTTTCTGGTCGCAAAGAAGCATATAAACATACCAGGCTTTGTTCATTTAAAAAATCTGTGCTTGCACTGAGCTTGCCGAAGTGCTCCCCGGGCTGGATTCGGACCAGCGACCTTATTCTTACTCGCTCCCCCACATTTCCGTGGGACGCGGAACTATATCTTGCGCCTGTTCACGTCTGTAAACGAGGCGTCTGGGTACATAGTTTCTGAACCTTCCCTAAAGCATCCGCTTACGCTTAACTTCAGGGCTCGGCTGCGGGTTACCTCGTCAAAAGACAGGGGCTTCACGCAATTCTCCCAGTTTTCATCTTAAAGTTTCCTCTAAGAGCTGCTAAGAAATCACAGGAATCCGCTCTACCGCTGAGCTACCGGGGATTATCAAAGAACGGTTGATTATATCAAATCCGATGCTTAACTGGAAGCTTCGTATTATAAATTATAGATTGTTAATTATTAATTACTTTGGTGGTATACTCATTTCATGGCCACGGACTGGATCAAAAAACAGGTAGAAGACCTAAAGGAACAGAATCTTTATAACAACATTCTGACGATAGAAAGCGCGATCGGGTCTGAAATCCAAATTGAAGGTAAAAAGCTCCTGAATTTTTGTTCAAACAACTACCTTGGCTTGGCCAACAATCCCGAAATGAAAGAGGCCGCAAAAAAGGCTATCGACGAGTTTGGCATTGGGCCTGCCGCAGTCAGAACCATCGCAGGTACCACTTCGCTGCATAAAAAGCTTGAAGAAAAACTTGCCGAATTCAAAAAAGCTGAGGCCGTTATAACTTTTCAATCCGGCTTTATCGCAAACCTGGCGGTTATTCCGGCCTTAACCGGTGAGGGCGATCTCATTTTTTCTGATGAACTAAATCACGCAAGTATTATTGACGGCTGCCGTCTAAGCAAAGCCGAAGTAATAAGATTTGCCCATGCAAACCCGGCCGATTTGGAAGAAAAACTAAAAGCCGCACCCAAAGAGGCTAAGAAACTGGTTATAACTGACGGGGTTTTCTCAATGGATGGTGATATTGCCCCATTAGACAAACTTTACGAAGTCACCTCAAAATATGACGCAATGTTGATGGTTGATGACGCCCATGGCGAGGGTGTATTGGGAGTATCCGGCCGCGGCATTGTTGACCATTTTCATCTCCACGGAAAAGTAGATATTGAAGTCGGAACCATGAGTAAAGCTTTTGGGGTTGTCGGCGGAATCGTGGCCGGAAAACGCGAAATCATCGAATGGCTAAGTCAAAGAGGCCGACCATTCCTGTTTAGCTCAGCCATGACTATTCCTGATGTTGCAGCCTGTATTGCAGCCGTAGAACTTTTGGAAAAATCGGGAGATTTAGTTAAAAAACTTTGGGAAAACGCAGATTATCTCAGGGCCGGATTAAAAAAGCTCGGGTTTGATACTGGGTCCTCCATCTCCCCCATTGTTCCTCTTATGCTTGGTGAAAATAAAACTGCACAAGATTTCAGCAAGGAACTTTTCAATGAAGGCCTTTTTGCAAAAGCGATAGTCTACCCCACAGTTCCCCAAGGTAAAGCCAGAGTCAGAGTAATGAACTCAGCGGGGCACACAAAAGAGCAACTAGATGAGGCTCTCAAAATCTTCGAAAAAGTCGGCAAAAAATTAAGCGTAATATGACCAGAAAATTTTTAGTTACAGGAGCATTCGGACTAGTGGGAAGCGACCTTGTCCCGGAACTCTCGACCCGATTCGGTAAAGAAAATGTCTTCGCGATGGGTAATAAAACAATTCCGGAAGATTTCGACGGAAATATCGTTCGCGGCGATGTTACGGATATTGCCTCACTCGAAAATATCATTAAGGAAAATGAAATTACGGATGTCTATCATCTTGCCGGAATTTTGTCTGTGGGAAGCGAAAAAGATCCGGACTTGGCCTGGAAAGTGAACTTCGGGGGCTTAAAAAATGTACTGGACTTGGCAAAAACTTATAAATTTAAAGTATTTTTCCCGAGCTCTATCGCGGCTTTTGGTTCCACTACCCCGAAAGTCAATACTCCCCAACACACAAGCCTTGAACCAACAACTATCTACGGAGTCGGTAAGGTTTCCGGAGAGCTAATGTGCCAATATTACTGGAAACGCTGGGGAGTAGATGCCAGAAGCCTAAGATATCCGGGTTTAACAGGCTACAAAGCTCCCCCGGGAGACGGTACCACTGAGTATTCCGTACACATCTTTTACGGACTTTTGAACGAGGGAAAATACAGCTGTTTCCTGAAAGAAGGAACGAGGCTGCCTATGATGTATATCGATGACGCCATAAAAGGAACAATTGATCTGATGGAGGCTCCCTCCGAAAAAATAAGTGTTAGAACAAGCTACAATTTTGGCGCCATTAACTTTACTCCGGAAGAATTGGTAGCCGAAATCAAAAAACTTTACCCGGATTTTGTCTGTACATACGACCCCGATCCTGCCAAACAAGCAATTGCCGAAAGCTGGCCGGAATCAATTGACGACTCTGATGCAAGACGTGATTGGGGATGGGAACCTTCATTTGATCTACCTAAAATGACTTCCGTGATGATTGAGGGATTAAAGATTAAGTTGGGTAAATAAAAATTAATCCAGATAATCTTGCAATTTCTTTCTCCTTGAAGGGTGTTTAAGTTTTCTTAGTGCCTTGGCTTCGATCTGGCGGATACGCTCACGGGTAACCCCGAAAACTTTTCCGACCTCCTCCAAAGTCATTGCTTTGCTGCCTTCAAGTCCAAATCTGAGCTTAAGTACTTTTGCCTCCCTCTCGGAAAGAGTCCCTAAAACTTCTTCTAAATGATCCTTCAAAAGCTGCTTACTTGCCTGGTCGACAGGGGAAAGAGTTGTTTCATCAGGAATAAAATCTCCGAGGAAGCTTTCCTGGTCCTCTCCCACAGGAGCCTCTAAAGAGGTCGTTTCCTGGGCAATTTTGAATATCTCGCGGATTCTATCTCCCTCCATTTCAAGCTCTTCTCCGATTTCCTCAGGAGTAGGCTCACGGCCAAGTTCCTGCATAAGCCTACGGCTAGTTCTATAAATTTTATTGATCGTCTCTACCATATGGACAGGAATTCTGATGGTTCTTGCCTGATCGGCAATTGCGCGGGTGATGGCTTGTCTTATCCACCAGGTTGCATAAGTTGAGAACTTAAAACCCTTTCTCCAGTCATACTTTTCAACGGCGCGGATGAGTCCCTGATTCCCCTCCTGAATAAGATCGAGTAGTGAAAGCCCGCGTCCTATGTACTTTTTGGCAATTGATACAACAAGCCTGAGGTTACTTTCTGTCAGTTTGTCTTTAGCCCTCTTGTCGGCTTTCTCATATCTTTTCGCAAGCTCAACTTCATCCTCTGCCAAAAGAAGCGGAACTCTGCCGATTTCCCTTAAATATTGTCTGACAGGGTCTGTCGACTCAATCCCCTCAAGTTTAGTCAGAAGTTCAATTTCGCGGTCCAGTTTTTCCTTGGCTTTTTCATCGGATTCAATCTCACCCGGAGTAACAGACTCAAAAACATCAATTCCTTCCGCAAGAAGTTTTTCATACAGGTCATCAAGTTCCACCACTCTTTCTTCCGCGTCAGGAAAGACATCCATGATTTCTTCCTGGGTTACAAACCCTTGATCACGCCCTTTTTTAATTAAATCGAGTACTGGTTTTCGAATCATTTGTTTTGCAAATGATTGCCTTCATCATACCTTATGAGTTGACACTGCGAAGAGTGTCAACGAAGCATGAGTTAGCAATCACAAATTTGACCACAATAATGCCCTATTTCTAGGGTTCATTCAGTATTATACCTCCACCTTCATCTTTTTCGTAGGTGGAGCGCATTTTGACGAGTTTATTGAATTCGTTTTGAGCTTCAAGAAGCTTTTCTTTATCGCCTTTTTCCTCCATCTCACGTATTTGAGACTGCAAAATTTCCAATCTTTCTTTTACAGAAAGTATTTTAAGCTCTTTTTTAACTAATTCCAACTCCTTTTGCAACTCCTCCGCGTTCTCATCTAAATTACGCTCCTCACCGAGAACCATTTTTGAAAATCCTTCAAATAGTTCTTTGGGTAAATTTTTCCCGAATTCAGATATTTCAAAAGCCTTGCTCTGAGGCATCTTTTTATATTCCTCGATCAATTTGACATTAAGTGGCAACTTCACAAGTCTAGCAACGTCCTTCATAAGAAGAGCCTTAGGATCTCCCGTAAATGCCAGCTTTAAAAAGTTCTCTTCAAGTATTTCTCTTTTAGTCCTCTCCTCCGGCTTCTCTATTGAGGCGGCAGGTGAAACCTCACCTTTTTCAACTTTTGAAATTTCCCCGGTGACGGCATCAAGGGGAACTCCGAGTTTTTTTGCAACAACATTCGCGTAATGCGACTGAACAATATTGTCGCCTATCTCGGAAAGAATCGGGACAATCTCTTTTGAAATTTTTGATTTTCCGGAGCCGGTTTCGGCGCTGTTGCGTGCAAAAACGGAATCAATCAAAAAGTCCCAAATGACTTTTGCGCCAATAAGATCCTTTTTATAACTTTCAATATTTCCCCGGGCAGCCTCGTCGGGGTCTTTGTAGCCACCCGTAATTTCAGCAACCTTAATTTCGACTCCCATATCGCTTGCTACTTTTATTCCGCGCCTGGTGGCTGCGTCTCCGGCCATATCACTATCGAGAGCCAAAATAAATTTCTGGGCAAAGCGGGACAGAAGCCTGACTTGTTCCTCGGTGAGCGCAGAGCCTTTTATGGCTACAACATTTTTAATCCCTGCTTGCCACGAGGAGATGAGATCCAGTTCTCCCTCAACAACAATTGCGGTTTTTTTCTTTTTGATAAACCCGCGGCTTAAATTTAAGCCAAAAAGAACATTGCTTTTGTGATAAAGCGGGGTCTCGGGAGAATTAATATATTTTCCTGTCTCACGCTTGTCCCACGGTAAAATTCTGCCGGAAAAACCGATGGGATTACCCCTATGATCAAACAGAGGAAAAATCACACGTCCGCCGAATCTGTCATATAAATTAGGTCCCCGGAGTATTCCAATTCCTGCTTTTTCGATATCAAGCGGGGCGAACTTTTTCTTATCAACAAGGAACTTTTTCAGTGCATATGAGTTTTCCGGGGCAAAACCGAGCTTAAATTCCTCTATTGTCTCTTTTTTAATACCCCGTCCGTCAACTAAATATTCCAATGCTTTCTTACCTACGGGATGGCTTAAAAGCAGATAATTGTAAAAACGAAGAGCCTGGGTATTAATCTCTATCAGTTTTTCCTTTTCGGAAGTTTCTCCTCCGCCGAATTTTTCGAGTTTAATCCCGGCCCTGTCCGCCAAATATTTCAAGGCCTCGGGAAATTCCATGCCTTCATATTTTTCCAGGAAAGCAAAAACATCCCCCGCCTCACCGCAGCCAAAACATTTAAAAATCTGGAGTTCGGGAGAAACCATAAAAGACGGGGTTTTTTCGCCGTGGAAAGGGCAAATTGCTTTATAATTCCTGCCTGCTTTTTTAAGCTCAATTCTTTCCCCGATTATGGAGACTATATCAGTTCTTGATTTTACCTCTTCTATTTGGTTTCCAGGCATCTTATTCCGATTGTAGCATATAACCCGAAAATAACATGAAATCTATATCTCAATATCCAGAATTAACGGCAGATGATCTGAGATCTCCGTATACGGAACTTCAAAATTTTTGACTTTGACGTCGGGAGACACGAAAGCATAATCGGCAAAATATTGTTTGGTAAATCCCGGCTTATCTTTGAACTGTTCCCAGCTCACTTTATTCCTGGTTGATTTGATATCGAACTCTTTAATCAAGTTTTTATAACCGTCTGCCTCAAGGAGTCTTATACTTTCAGTTTCAGGCATCAAATTGAAATCCCCGCCGATAATTTTCGGGCCTTTTTTACCTTTGAAAAACCCGGTTATCTTTCTTGATTGCTCAATGCGTGCCGGCGTATCCAATTTATGTCCCGGGCGCGACTTCCCGTGCACACTCATTATATGGAATGTACCCTCTTCTGTATTAATGGAAATGTACTGAGAGAAGCCGGTGTCATTTGAGTTATTCCGATAAGTGACCAACTTTCCGGAATTGACAGCGCTCAGGTCTTTTTTCAGAAAAATCGCCATTCCGTCTGCAATCTTCCATGATTTAAGAAGAATTCCTTTTTCATAAAAACCCTCATAATTTTTCAGGATCAATTTTAGTTTCTCAAAAAGTTCGAATGAAATCTCCATGAGGCAAAAAACGTCCGTAGTTTTGGATTGAATCCTCATAAAATCGAAGTAAGGTTTGCCTGCTTCACCAAACCAGGAGTTTAGAAAAATTATTCTCATAGAGTTTTACCCGTCAACCAATTTGCCTGACTATACAAAGTGGAGTTCTTTCTGACGACTGACCTAAAGGATTATCTTTAAAGACCTTTTTACAAAAACTTTCGGGGATGTCCAGGCTCGACCTTCCAAGAACGGCTACTCCTAAATCATTTGCATCAATAATAACAACCTCGTGTCCCAGCTGTTTTTTTAGTTTTTTAGCTACACCGCCCGGATCTTTTGGCCCCAATTTGGCATATTTGTTGTATGGAGGAAGTGTGTACTCACAAGGACCATCGATTGCATTGATATTTTTACCCACCACCCTATAAAACACACCTTTTATTCCGAAAGGTTTGGTTGCGATTGATGCCAGCATTCCGAGGAGTATCCTTAAAATTCCCGCTTCCCTGATTGCCAACTCCATCGTCCAGGGACTTCCGAGTCCTATTCCATAGGGTGATTTGTGAACAAGACCGGATAAAAATTTGGCAAGAGGAGAGGGGTTAATTTCACTGATCGGATATGCCCTTCCCTGAGTTATTGCAACAATCCTCTCACTGATAAAAAGCTTGTCCCCGGCTTTGAGATACGGTTTTACATATTTGTCGCAAATTTTAAAGATGTTGTCTTTGGCCGTGATTACATGGGTTTTAATAGGAAATCTGGCAAATTTTTCAGAACCAATTTTTATTTCTATCTTTTTGCCGGTGTTTGGTTTCAAAATTTTATTCATTTTTGTGAGCGGAGGAGGTGAGATTCGAACTCACGAGACTCTTGCGAGTCCGGGTTTTCCAAACCCGTGCCATAGGCCACTAGGCGACTCCTCCAATTAGAAACATATTATACCAAAAGTGCCTCTGGACAGATTTGAACTGTCATCTAAGGATCCGGAATCCTCAACTCTATCCGTTAAGCTACAGAGGCCCTTATGTCACCCTCAGAGTAAACGATCTTTAGCTTTCTTAAGCACTTCTTTTTCCCGACTATATGAAAGCGATTTCAAAGCTTCTTCAAATGTCAGCCAGGCCACCTCTGATGTCTCAAAATCAAACCCCTCAGGTAAATCACCAGCCCATTCCATTAAATAATAGGTAACGAATTTTAAAATTCTTCCTCTTTCCGGATGTGTATAAAAAAACTTAATTGTACCGACTTTTTCGATGATTTTTGCCCTTACTCCGGTTTCTTCGGCGACTTCCCGAATCGCAGTTTCCTGAAGCGATTCTTCACTCGCCTTTATTTTTCCCGATGCCATCGGACCGGGTATGTTTTTTCCGGAATCATCAAGCCAACCCTTCGGAAGCATCCAGTAGGTTTCAGGGAAAAGGTCGCTTGCCGAAGTTCTTCTTATTAGCCACAAAACTTCCGGCCTCTGCCTTTCACCTTTTATCTTTTTAAAGACTACTCCACCGGAAGAAAACTCGCGGCCCATTAGTATTGTTTGATCTTGTGTGTTAACTCCCACTCTTTTAATACATCTTTTGCACTTTTAAGCATTTCTTTCTCCTTTTTGGAGCCAATTTTCTTAAGCGCATCTGAAAATTCCATCCATTTAAACTCCTGAAACCCGATCAATTCACTTGATCCTCCTTTTTGAAGCATTAGATAATAATAATATTTTTGAGGAATAGCGCTGCCGTTGATAATGGTATTTCCCGCATATCTTCCTGCCTCATCTAATATTCTGGCCGAAATTCCGCCCTGCTCAGCCGTAAGTCTGATTACAGCACGAACTGAGGACTCTCCCCTTCTGACAGTTACCTTAGGGATTTCCCATTCTCCGCCTTCTTTTGTTTTAACCATCAAAAACTGGCGTTTTCCACGATTATCCCTAAAGACAATTGCCCCTCCCACCGATATTTGTTGGTTATTTTTGTTAATCATAAAAATGCGGTGAGTGCAGGATTCGAACCTGCGTAGGGATTTCTCCCTTCGGTTTTCGAAACCGACACGTTTGGCCGCTCCGTCAACTCACCATTTTAATGTGTGCCCCCGATCAGAATTGAACTGATATCCCAGGTTCCGCAAACCCGTACTCTATCCGTTGAGCTACGAGGGCAAGTCTTCAAGCCTTTTCATTCGCTCTCCGGCAGTTTTTTTATTATCCAACCCACCATTTTGTCCAAAAAAGAAGGCTGCATCTCTTCATAGGCAACGTATGCAGAAATTTCTTTTTTAAGATTCTCTTTGATTTCCGGGCTAATAACAAGCTCCATTCTTCCGGGAAGCCCTATTGTATCAAAAGCTAAAACTTCGGTTCCCGTCTTTGTCAAAAAGCAAAATCTGAGCATGTTTTGCCAGGGTGTTTCTTTTCCTGCAATCTTAACCCCTTTATTGGTTATTTTATATTCAACGTTTTCAGGTGGGACAGTTGAAAGAACATAAAACAGAAAAATCAACGAGACTAAAAGTACTACAGGCATTGCACCCTCGGCTATAAAAAGAATTATGCTGATTATTCCTACAAACGAAAAAACAGTAACATAAAACTTTCTGCCATACCTTTTGAATGGCCGCGCCGGTGCTGTCCAGGTAACTAAATCGCGTTCAGCTTCCCGTCTGACAACCACCGCCTGTGGCTCAACATTTAATGTGCTATTGGCAGGTTCCATACATGCGTAGTATACCGCAAAAGCTCGTTTCGTTCCATAGCCTGAAGCTGATATAATATGCCTTGCTGGAGGATATGCCGAGCGGCTAAGGCAAAGGTTTGCTAAACCTTGACCACGCAAGTGGTCGGTGGGTTCGACTCCCTCATCCTCCGCTTGAGTGGTAGGTGGGCGGGACGGTAACGCGCGAGTCTTGAAAACTCGTGAGCGCAAGCTCTAACAGGTTCGACCCCTGTACCTACCGCACGGTTATCTTGCAATCGTCAGTCCCCAGACTTTTTCTATCCCTCCCCTTTTTAAAACTTTTGAAGCTTCCATCAATGTTGAACCGGTAGTAAAAACATCATCAAAAATAATGACGGATTTCAGATTTGCTAAAGATGATTTATATAGGGGATTAACAGAAAAAACACCCCGTAAATTCTGGCGGCGGTCTTTTCTGTCCAGTTCAGTTTGAGAAACCGTTGAAACAGTTTTTATCAGTAAATCCTGAGTAAATTTCCACCCCATTGAGGCTGCTACGAGCTTCCCGATTTCCGCCGATTGATTAAATCCTCTCGTATTTTGTCTATGCCAATGGATTGGAACCGGGGCCAAATATTGAACAGAGGGCATTACCCTACTCCCCAATGAGCTAATTAAGTAATCAGAAATTTCATTCCCCACTTCCGTGGCATATTTATATTTTAAAGACAGTATCGCCTTCCTGATAACTCCCTCATAACCCCAGATTGTAGTCAGGCCGTCTATCCCGAACTTCTTTTGACAATTTATATGTGTAGTCCCGTCGATAGACGGATGCTTGCAATACGGACAAATTGCGTCAACCCTTGGAGTTTTATCGATACATGTTTGGCATAAGTATCTTCCGCTACATCCGCACCTAAGACATGTTTTCGGAAAAACAAGGTCAAGAATACCCATTAATCATATTTTTCCACTAAAAAACCCGCCGGTATAGCGGGTTTTTTGTTTGTGGAGACGGCGGGAATCGAACCCGCGTCCGAAAAAACTTTCTACAAAACCTCTACAAGCTTAGTAAATTTTTTAAATTTCTCCCTAGATTAAGCCAATTCACAGGCGGCTAAGGATAAGATTTATTTAGGCTTAATTTTAAAACTTTAAATCAGTAAGTTTTAAACAGCATCTCGGATTGGTTTACACCCTTTTGATTCAACCGAGAATCAAATCTAAGGATGCAACTTAAGCGTACGCTACTGCGTAGTTAGGTTGGGCTTGGAATGAATTCCTAGCTTTTATTTTTTGATCTCTTTTTACAAGTGTGGATCAAACTTGGCTTGCTGTATTGTAAAGAGCATTCCGTCGAGACCGATCGTCCCCGACTTAAATCGAACCTTTCAGTTCCTTTTCGATGTCTCGGTTTATGTCGTGGCGTTTAATTGACTCCTTTTTCTCAAACTTGCGTTTACCACGTCCCAGCTCAAGATAAAGTTTAATTAAGCGGCCTTTATTATACACCCTGATAGGCACAATTTGCAATCTTTTTTGCTTCATTTTTGTAATAAGCGACAAAATTTCTCCTCTATGAAGCAGGAGTTTTCTCATTCTGGTCGAGTCGTGCTTTTGTATGCCGGAAACAGGAATGTTGGCATTGATCAGATACATCTCGTCGTTCAAAATCCTGACTGCAGCTTGGCTTATATCGACCCTTCCCTCACGTACCGATTTGGCCTCGGCACCGAGCAGGGAAATTCCCGCCTCAACACCCTCGCCTGTTAATTCATATTCAAACCGGGCTCTTTTATTTGCGATATTCATATCAACCTATTTTAACATTTTAGATATGTTTCATATCAATGGAGAGAAGCTTCTCCCCTGTAAGAAGTATTATTTTCTTTTCTGTTTCTGAGGCAACCAGGTTAACAGCACCGGAAATTTGGTCATTAATATATTGAGCTTTATATTTTCCGTTTTTATCAATCACAACAACACGTTTGCCTGCCTTGTCCAGTAAATAGACATACTGATTGTCCGAATCGGCGAAAATCGCATCGACATTTCCGATTTCCGGTTTCACCCCTGAAATAGTAAAGTTTTGAGGTGAACCCAAACTATATTTAAGAACTTTAGCATTAGGATACAAAACATAAACCGCCCCATTCATTCCCCAGGAAACAGAATTTGAAAAATTCGCCTGGGTCGAGGACGAAAGCCACATTTGCTGCGAACCAAATGTATTTCCGGGTTGGCCGGAATATCTGTAAATTAGACTGCCCCCTTTATCTAAAACATACAAATTTCCGGCAAAAGCATAGATCAGAGCGTCCCCACTCCAGGTTTTGTCCACAACTTTTGTTTTATTGGATCCTACAGAATAAATTCCGTCAGAAAACAAAACATAAACATTGTCTTCGTATGAAGCCAGGTCAAGGGGACCACTAATAACACCGGGGCCTGCAACTACCTTACTTTTTTTGGTATCGATAGCAATACTGACAACCCTTGAACCCGACTTATCAAGTACATAAATACTTCCGCCTGAGAAAGAAATTGCGTCGCCCTTAAATCCGGATGACAAAAGTCCAAGGTCCAGGAAAAGTCCCGGTTCTGCGGTATATTCTCCCAAAACTGCAGCGCGGCTGTCTTCAATTTTTTTCTGCAATTCTTCGATTTTAGGATCTTTAACTTTTAACGCTTGAATCTGCGTTAATTTTTGCTCGCTTTCCAAGAAAAGCTGTCTTGACTGGTCAGGGTTGACGCTGGCAAGACTTATTGCCTGTTCCACTCCGCCCGTTGCCTCACTAAGAAGTCCCTGATATTCCTTTTTCAGATCGTTTATCTTTTTTTGCCTAATGCCAAAGCCAATACTAACAGCCAATATGAAAAGAAGTATTATTCCGACAGAAAAAGTCAGTTTGCGGCTCTGGGAAGTCGCTTGATCCTGCATGCCAGGCCTGATATAAATATTTCTTCTGGGAAGTTTGCTTGTAAGTCCGCTCCAAAAACCGGACAGCTTCGCCTTTACATCGATATTTTGATTCCCCGGGTTTACAGGTTCTTGCGGCGGTGCAACTTTTACAGCCTCGGGTATCGTTTCAAATGCCACCACCTGCTCAAATTTTATTATTATTGCTCCGGCTGTTCCGATTTCAACTCCTCCATAAACCAGTGGCGTCAGTTCTTCAACTGCAGATTCAGGATTTTTGCCCGACAAGCTATTTTTAAGATCTATCAGGTTCACCTTTCCAAAAAAAGCCTTCGTTCCGACGACAACCATGTCTTCTTCTTTGGGAAAACCTGATGCCGCAATAACCTCTGCCCCGCTTTCTAAAATTGAGGCCAAGGACCCACTCCTATTGATAACAACTCTGGCTCCTCCAAAAGCCGAGGAATATAAAACTCCGTCGGCAAAAGCACAGCAGGAAATTTCAATTTTGCCGTCATTTAAACCGATCTCGCTGACAACTTTTTGAGTCGCATTTCTTAGAGCATCAAATGTTTTTTCCGGAGAAGCTCTGTAATATTCCTCGCGAATTTCTCCGACAATTTTCCTTTCAAAAGAAATAGCTTCAATCCCCTCGTTTCCGTTTTGAGAGGCAATCACAACAAAAAGCTGCCCTCTGGATTTTACCTGGTCAGGTTCTGCAGGCGAAAATCCATGAATTTGCACCCAACCGGTATCTCCGGGAGAAGCCGTAACTTTGGCACTTTGTATTCTCAGCATTCTAAAGAACTGTTATTGCGGTTATAAACACCAATATTGAAAACAGTAAATGTATAAAAGCCAGTAATTTGACTACTGACTCAAAACTCAAAGTCAGAGTATTTGTCATAACTTTTACCTGTCTTGTGATAACAAAGGCAAAAATTACATACATTCCGAGAACAATTACTGTCAAAATCTTAACTATTATCCAAATATTAAAACCGGTTATTATAGTTTCCATTTTTTTTACTAATGAGCCGCAATTCTTAAATCATCCAAAATATCTGCAACTTTTTCGGGGTTGGGGACTTTTTCAAAACTAATTTGCTGAATTTCGCTGGCTGTTTGGATCAAAACATCTCCGTAATTCAAGGTTGTCCCGAGGGCTCCGCCTGTCGAGTAGGTAACATCCTGAATTTTTTCTATTTCGGCATCGGATACCCTCCTGTCTATCAAATTAAAAAAGTCTACATCGATGACTCTCCTCGTAGTTATAAAAAACACATTAAAATACCATTTGAAAAACCCCTCAATTACATATGCAAAAGAGACTAGGTACCATGTCATGACAACAACTAACGAGTATCCCCTGGGAAGAAGATCTAGAATTCCGGTTTTGGCAACAAAGAAGGGTAAAAGAAAAAGTATCATACCAAAAAACATCCATTTAACATTTAAAATCGGGTGTTGCCTAAGCATAAGGACAATTTTTTCGTCATTTTCCCTGGTCTCAAAATTTATATTGTGAGGATATAGATTAAATGTAGAAAAAAGTTTATGGCTCTCTCCTCCGGAAAATCCCTTGATTCTTTTTTCCGGTATTTCGGGTTTATTTTTTGGGGAAACGAATATCTCAGGCATTCTAAACTGATTATATCAGGATTCAAGAAAACGCCAAGCTTTTTGGCGATGAATTGAACCCTGAAATGTCATTTTCGTTTCGACGCTTTAGCCGCAAAGTTATTTGCGGAAAATGTCATAGCAGACTTCAATAATTCTACCTTTTTTCAACATTGAAGAGAGGTCCGACTATCTGAATATTGGCGGGAGCCCTAAGATTAAAGTAATTTTTAAAATCGTCTCCGTTAATAGATTGGCCATTAACCGTGACTGTAGTCGTTCTTCCTGTGCCGAAATCAACGCTCACGGAAATGCTGTCCACGGAATTTATTGGACTTCCCTGGCGGCTCGCAAGTTCGCTTTTTACCCTGCTGGAATCCCAGGTATCCGTTCCTTCGGGATTACTTTTATCCGTTTGATATAAATGTGATTTTGTTGAGCCATCCTTTTCGGCAAGAAGCACTGCATTCACAATATCCGCAAGCTCATCGGGTCTTAGCCAGGCGGTTTTATTGGCAGAGGAACGACTCCCCCAATCACAATAAAACATGGGTGAACTTTTATCATAGGCGTTATTCATTAGGTCCGAAAAACTGTTTACAGAACCAGTTGCGTCAACAAGTCTTTTTGTCCAGGAGGTAGAACTCCAACCGATATCTGAGGATGTATAAGCATAGCCTCCGTGGGTCGAGGAAAACCAAGCCGTAATCGGTTTTCCGCCGGAAGTCATAACAATGCCTTTTGTTGCTTCAACCGCTGCTGCCCAGGTTGAATTGTTTAGTTCTTTTTTGACAACCTGACATTTTTGGCTCGGACAAATAGATTTTGCGCCGTTATCCGTATACGAAAGCGCGTAAGATCTGGCAGCAATCACCTGGGCTCTCAAAGCTTCCTGCGGAAAATCTGTGGGCATTTCATAAAGATGTTTCAAATATTCGTCGATATTCCAGGTTTCGTTAAATGATTGTCCGAATTCGTTGGTTCCCGACACTTTAATATTAATCGATTGACTGTATCCTGTTGTATAGTCGGCATTGTAATAGGCCTTTAGAATTGTTTCAGCATTTTGCCCCGCCTCCGCCCTACCCTTTGCACCAAACTGATTCATACCGACCCTATTGGGAACACCGTACGTAAAGAATGCGTATTTTGTACCGGGGAACCCTGGGTCTTTATATGGATCTATATCGCTTGAGCAGCCGCCCTTCATGTTGTAGGCAGAACGTGATAGTCCCAAACTTTCAAGTTTTGCCGCAATAAAAGCTTCCTGTTTGGCGGAAAGTGTTGCCAAATAAGCATCAACTTTGGCAACTTCTGCAGCTAAAAAGCTTGTTTTGTCTGCCAGCTGTTTTTGAGAAACACCAAGAGAATCTTTTGTTTTTTGCAACGACTCCCCATCACTTTTAAGTTTGGCGAGTTCTTCCACATACTTTTCAATGGTCGCCCGATCAGCATCCGCTGCACGCTGTCTGAGTGCCAGTTCTTGAAAAGCTTTTGATGCCGTGTCGGAAAAAATGAAAGGAGTAATGGGATCGTAAAGCCTTAAATACATATACTGTCCCCTGGCTTTTTCGTCCAAAATTTGTTTTGTGTAGGCTGCTGCTTCTTCCCGAGTTTTTATGCTTTTAGTCAATGTTGTAATTTGAGCATTTAAGGCTGACACCCTCTTATTTATCGAATTAAGTTGTGATTGCAAGTCAGCTAAATTCTTTTTGTTGGCATTTTGGGCGGGTAAATATGCTTTAATAATACTGTCCAGCTGGTTTGCACAGAATTCGGCATCCGCTGCACTCATTCCTCCGGGACTTGTATTTTGGCAATCAATCTCGGCACGAACCACGCCAATGATCAATGGCCGATAGCCAATGACCAATAAAATTCCAATTATCAATATTCCAAATAAAAATTTATAACGTATTGAAAATTTGTTACGCATCATCTCATTATATCAGCTTGTGTTCTTTTACTTTTAACCTAATTGCTTTAAAATGTAGGGGTGAAGAAAAATATATTATCCCTGATTCTAACTGTAGTCTTTGTATTTTTATTTTCAGCAAGCATATCCACGGTATCCGCAGATGACGACCCCACTTGTGGCGGAGCCAACCAGCCTTGTTGTGGACAAAGTTGCGACTCAAGCAACTTAACCTGCACCAATGTTGGTGAACCTGGATTTTATTGTTATGACAACAATGTCCCATTAACTTCATCCACTCCACTGCCTAAAATAAATGTTACTTGTGGCATCAATGGAACGGGGATCAGTACCGCCATTGGCTGTCTGCCGGTTCTTGGATCGTCAAATGAATTCCTGAGTTCTCTTCTCAAATGGGCTGTCGGTGTCGGGTCGGGAATTGCTTTTATGCTAATGCTATATGCTGGTTTTATGATCATGACCGCCCAAGGCAACCCCGATAGACTTAAAGCGGGCCAGGAACTTCTAACCTCAGCCATTGCAGGATTAATTCTTTTGGTGTTCTCAATATTTATACTTAATTTTATAGGAATTGATATACTTGGATTATCTAAGTTCGGTTTCGGAAAATAATATGCTTGCACAAAATCTGGACTCAATACAAAAAGGCGCGTTTCCGGGGTTTAAGTTTACAGATACAAAAAGTAATATTGGATCTGTTATCGGAGACATTCTTCCGTATATTTTTAGTGCGGCGGGAATAGCGCTTTTAATCTATTTATTAATCGGTGGTTTGCAGATGATGACATCAAGAGGTGATCCCAAAGCAATGCAGTCCGCGCAGGCTAAAATTACAAATGCTGTAATAGGATTCGTTATTGTGCTCTTGGCATTTATCATTGTCCGCCTACTGTCGAGAGTTTTGGGTCTTGAGAATACTCTTTTCGGCCAAATCTTCGGAGGGTAGCAAAGCCCCACAGTTACTTGTTTTAAACCTAACTCTATAATAGAATGTTTTTGTGAATAGATTAGCATTTTCAATAGGCGATGCATTTTTAGGAAATTCTGCCCCCAGCGCTTTAAAAAATCCTAGCGGGGTAAGTGAAATTGTTTCAATTTTTTTAAATATTGCATTTATTCTCGCTGGTCTTACACTTCTTATCTTTTTCATAATTGGGGGAATCGGACTCATCAGTTCCGCCGGACAGAGCGATCCGGGGAAAGCTGAACAGTCTAAAAAGACTATCACGTCTGCCGTAATCGGCTTTGTTATTGTATTTGCGTCCTACTGGATAGTAAAATTAATCGGACAACTTATAGGAATACCCAATATTATCTAAATGGATAAAATACTAACAATGATACCTTCAGACCTTGATAGAGGAAGTACTAGTGGTGGTGACAGCACCTCGTCAAATCCATTTGGTACCGTAAACCTACCCGCCAGTATTCAACAAAAATATGGTACGGATGCCGGGCAGGCAATAGGTAAAATTATTCAATATGTTATTTGGATATTAATAATCGGCGCCGGAATATATGCCCTGTTCAATTTTATTCTTGCCGGATACGCATTTCTTTCCGCAGGAGATGATCCTAAAAAGGTTGCCGGTGCATGGGCTAAAATTTGGCAAACAGCTCTCGGGCTTGTGGTTGCAGCGGCGGCATTTATTCTGGCAGCTATTTTCGGGCAGTTGATATTCGGAAGGTGGGACTTTATACTCAACCCGACGATTCCAACTCTATAATGAAATTGAAAGCATGAAATTACTAACTGACATTTCAATTGCACCCAATGGCGGTTTCAAAGGTTTTGGTACGCTTGGCAACATAACGGAAGAGGGGCAAGGTGTCTCAAAACTTTCTTCAATAATTTCTATGGCAATCGGCGTCATGACTATTGTGGCAATAATCTGGTTTGTATTTACTTTCATAACCGGGGCAATAAGTATTATCGGTTCCGGGGGAGATAAGCAAGCCTTGGAAAGCGCCAAGAAAAAAATCACAACAGGGGCCATCGGTTTGATCGTTGTAATTTTGGCTTTGATTATAATCAACTTGATAGGTAAAGTAATCGGGATTCCAAATATTCTTAATATCGGTGCACTTTTTGGGTTGATCACGAATAGCCAATAATGTTAAATAATTTAATCGCTCAAAATTTGGCCCAGGGTTCAATTATAAATCCCGTGCTTCCGCCCTCTTTGGGACAAGACCCCGACTCTATTGGTTTTCTTCAGAAATTTCTTCCGCTGGTAGTTACCTTAATTTTGATAGTCGGGGCAATTGTTTTCTTTTTCAACTTAGTGGTGGGGGCAATTCAGTGGATTTCCTCAGGGGGAGATAAAGAGGCGGTCGGAAAAGCAAGGAGTAGGATTACCAGCGCCTTGATCGGATTGGTAATTCTTTTTGCAATCTTCGCAATTATTCAGCTCATTGAGAATTTCTTCCACATTCAGATTCTGACTCTTGACATTGGTAAGCTAATAATTCCATAATATAGCCACATGCAGAAATTACTTGCAGATACAGTGATCAGTTTAACTCCTGCGCCTGATAGTGGTTTTGCTAATCTTGGCACGCTGACAGTACCATCCCTGGTATCAGGACTCATTAGATTAGTAGTTGTTGTTGCAGCACTTGTTTTCTTCTTTATTCTTGTTATCGGCGGAATTCGCTGGATAGCATCAGGTGGCGATAAGGCTCAAACTGAGGCTGCAAGAAATCAAATTACAGCAGCTCTTGTTGGGCTTGTAATCGTATTTGCCGCCTGGGCAATACTTGCTCTCATCAAAGTTTTCTTCGGAGTAGACATCTTCTCTCTAACAATCCCGACTGTTTAATCTTTCTGTTGCTACCGTTGCCTATTTACTCTAAAATAATGTCAATATGGAAGATGTTGCAACCATTGCAGATTTAGGTAGTGTTATTGAAAGAGTTGTCGGTTATGCTTTGGGTTTGGCTGGAATAGTACTTTTCATTCTTCTTATTATCGGCGGATTTAATTTTATAACCTCGGGTGGTGACCCTAAAGCTGCTGAAGGGGCAAAAAAAACTATAACTTCGGCCATCATAGGACTCATTGTTATACTAATTTCTTACCTAATCCTTGTTATTATCAAAAACATCACTGGAGTTGATGTAACCCAGTTCAATGTAGTTCTTACTCCATCACCATAATTCAAGCTGATATAATGAGATTGCCATGAATAGCCGAACAAAAGTTATCATTCTGCTTCCCCTCTTGGTTTTTTGCCTTTCGCTTTTTATTACTCCTGTGCATTCCCAAAACCAAAATCCTGTTGGTGCAACCATGGCTTGCGATAATATTTCTGATCCTGAATACAACTCTCTCCGTCCGTACCAGGGTAATACCAAATGCACTTCTCAGACTGCATCTGAAGCCAGCTTCTGTGGAAACGAACTCACACTTAAAGAAACCATTACCGAAACATATCCCGGAAGTGGAGGCACCTGTACAACAAAAGCCGGTAAGATCTATTGCACATACAATGTGAGTGTCCCCAGTCATTCAATTGCCATAAATTTATCCGGTGCAGAATTACCCATTATGGGAAATACTGAGGATGTTACCAATTCACAAAGTTCTACCGACTCACTTAATGATGCTGAAAAAATGAACGGCTACGCCAGCTGGTACCTTAACGGCGTCGTAAACCGTGCAGAATATGGTACTTCTAAAAATAGCTACAATACAGTCAATTTCTCGGGCCCTATCCAAAAATTATATCCCAGTGCCCTTTTGGAGGCTCAAAGAATAGATTCAATCAACGGAGCTCTCAAGGAAACAAATCATAATCAAATTGTAGTTTGTGCAACTACCGGCAATTACATTTTAGATACGCTTAATATTGGCAAGGCTGTGCCGACAGAGTGTTACAAAGGTAACGGTTCAAAAGCCCAGGGACAGGTTTTCAGGTTAAAAGCGGACCCCAACCCAATTCTGGATGATGTACCAGTCCTGGACAAGATACTCAATACCTCTCACGGATGGGACGAACAAATATCCTGGCTCAGGACTATAACAAATATTATTCCAGGAGGAGTCAACTCTATCGTAGATGGTTTTGTAAAAATACTTCCAAATTCTATTGCCAAGGATCTTATTCAAACGGCAGTTGATACCTCAATTTCAGCCGCTTGGAATAAAGCCACCCCTCCTCTACCTTGGAATGACGGAACGGGTCGGCCTTTTACAAGCGAGCTTGCATATGACAAGGCATATAACGAATGGCATGGCCAAACTTGCATTGTGATTCCTTTAATAAACCGCCTCACTTGCCTCGACAATATATTTATCCCGAATAAGTATGCTGATCTTTTTCCGTACATTCCCCTTTCCACGACGGAAGATGTTCCGGGAGAAATAATAATTGACAAGGCCTCCTCAGCAACCAATGCCGGAGTGGGCGGGGTAACAGTAAAAAACATCAATTTAACGGGAGACCTGTCATCCACTCTCTCGTTTCCCCATCTGGCGGAAACCAATGAGTTGGGTGAACTCCTACAAAACACTTATACCCCTAAGGGATCTGACAAAAATGGAGATGCTACCAATATATCTACTAAAACCTCCTGCAACACTGTAGAAGTTCGCTCCAACCCGGGTGATAATCTTTTTGCCAGTGGAATAACCGGAAATTTGTCTTACACGGCAAGTTTTTCCTGTGTGTTCGATGCAAATACCTCCACACCTGTATCTGACGGGCCCATCTGTCTGAGTCTTCATGGAGGCTGTGTTCCGAATAGTTGGACGTGTAATAGTTCGTATGGAAGTCTGGATTGCGGATCGGGCTATAAATGCGGGATGAGCTGTAGTTCACCAGTACAAACACAAACATGTTCAAAGGATATCTACATCAGTCTTTCTACTAAAACAAAGGTTCCTTTGATGGATGAAATTTGGTCTCGCCTCGTGGCAGGTCCCATGTCTGTCTTTAAAAGAATTTTTCCGAAAACTAATACTGAAGGAAGTGTGGGACAGATAATGGATATCCCCGGATCAACAAATGTTACTTATTCTGGAACAAATGTCACCACATCAAATACGGATCTTAAGTTTCCTCATGTAGGAGGCATTTCTGAATATTTCTTGAATGGCATACAAACAGCTCTCCGGCCGAAAGGTTACGGGGAAAGTTTAACTTTCGACAGTAACCAAATGACAAGCCAAAATGGTGTCGCCAGTAGCCTCTGTGATTCCAGTTGTAATTCTGATCCCACAAATGTCAATTTCAGCGGTGTAAAAGAAAAATTTATTGACCTTGCCGGGAGATGGGTTGGGAGTGTTCCGGGAAACCCCAGGATTGACATGTATGACACAGTAGTTAATGCCGCCAAAAGTGCTGGGGTAGATCCAATATTTGTGCTGGCTATTTGGTTACACGAAAGCGGAGGAAGTAACTATCTGGGTATCTGCAACAATCAAGGTGCCGGCGATCCGGGTTCAGAGTTTTGTCAAAAAGTTCAGGATTTTGGAATCAACGACCCCTCAATTGAAACCTATTACAACTCCCAAGGGAAGGTAACTTCCGACCATTTAACTGATCAATTAAATGCATTCCTAGATTTGCCAGGTTATTACAAAGATGTGTGTGGAAGTAACTCCACAGCCAAGTGCCCATTGGAATACTTCTATGCCATGTACTACGTGGGCCAATGCAATCCAATAAATAAGACAAATAACTATGGCGCCAGTATTAAAAGCATCTATAGCGCTCTTAGCAGTCAGAATTTTGCCTGTTATCCAATTAAACTGAATTAAAATTCTAAGGGGCCTTTTAATTGGCGGCGTAAATATGTAAAATAAAGCAACTCGTATGCATAAAAAACTGCTCGTGTCTGTTTTAATTGGTATCAGCCTTCTTTTCTCATTGGGTCGTAATTTTGCCGCGCTGGCAGCTGAGCCGTCCGCCGGCACAGGTAACACCAACACAACAACTTCTACCAATACCAGTAGCACCACTTGGTACAACCAAGATTTTTTCAACTGGTACGGCAAAGTCTACGATGAAAAAACCTCACCGGCAAATGAAATTTTCGGTGAACGCTACACCGCAGCCCAGGTTCAGTGGATATTATTTAGCCTGGGTTCAACTTTTCTTAACATTATACCGGGCAACCCCGCTTTGACCCTATGCTTGGCACAAGGCAGTGCTAGTTCTTGTTTTGATGTACTCCCCGATGTGGTAAAAACACTCGTTATTCCTAACTATACAGGCATGTCCGGAGGTCAGGGGCTCGCATCGGTTTATATGCATACAGTGGACAAAAGTCCGATGTCCGGCATCGGCTACGTTAAAAGCCTATCCGAAAAAATTTCACCTGTAAGTACTGTTAAGGCCGCTGATCAGGGAATAGGTTATACTTTCGCAGGAAATTCCGTTGTGGGACTCTGGAGAATTGCCAGAAATATCAGCTTTAGCCTTCTTGTAATTGCTATTGTTGTTATTGCGTTTATGATCATGTTTAGGGTCAAAATTAACCCACAAACAGTGATTTCGATTCAGTCCGCACTCCCCAAATTGATAATTACGCTCATATTAATTACCTTTTCGTACGCAATTGCAGGTTTTGCGATTGATTTGATGTATGTTGTCATCGGAATTTTTGCAACTTTTGTGAGCAAGGGGGCGGGGGGCTTAAGCCAGCTTGATGCCCCAACCCTTTTTGCAAACTTAATAGGGCAATACAACGGATTTGATATTCTTTACACCTACTGGGTTCATTTTGTAGCTTCGGCGTTTAGAGCTATATTCGGTAGCGGAAGCAGCTTCTGGATGGGTATATTAATATTCATTTTTGCGATTTTCTCCATAATCGCAATGCTTATCTGGTCTGTAAAAATAATTGTCATGTTAGTCAAAAACTTTGCCCTTTTAATGATAACAATTGTCGCAGGACCGTTAGAAATCGCATTCGGAGCAATTACCAATAAATTTGGCTTTGGTTCATGGCTAAGGCAGATTGTCTCGTATGTTGCTGTCTATCCAATTCTAATAATTATGGTTTTCTTCTCGTTCTTCTTCTTAAATCAGGGCATGGGAACAACGACCTCTTATCTCACCGGAGGTAGTATGCCATTTGGTGTGACACCAAATATAATAGGGGCAAATTACTGGTCTCCCCCGTTTTCCATTGCCACATCACACGACTCAGGAAATACGCAATTAATTTGGGTACTTGTAAGTTTCTTTATTTTCAGTCAAATTACAAAGGTGGCAGAAATTATTCAATCACTATTCTCAGGCAAGCCGTTTGACTACGGAAGTGCGATTGGAGAGGCAATGGGCTATGCCAAACAAGCTGGAGGATTTGCATATGACAAGAGTGGGGCCAAGAATTACTTTAGTGCTATCAGTGAAGCTAGGGGTGCTAGAACTACTGAGAGGTTACTAAAGCAAGACTCTCTTACCCGCAAGATCGCTGGTAAGGTTGCGGGGGGAGAAGGAAATGTTGTAGATGCCGCAAACAAATATAGAGAAAAGGCGGGCGGGCAACATATCGATTAAAGGCCAGGCAACACAATAACAAAGGTGCGAAGTTCCTCTAATTAGAATCCTATTTAGTTTAGCTAATCAGTTCGAAACCATTCCTCATTAGGATCTCTGAATGCCCTGTAACCAGTTGTTTTAACCTCCGACATCCTTCCAGTTGTGCTCTTGGCAATTTTTTCCGAGGATACAACTATTGGCGCCAAGGCTTTCGACATAGCCAACAGCATCAGATAAAAAGAGTCGCTGTAATGTTCATACTCGCCTTTGGTTTGCAAAACATCTAGTGTACTCCTAAGACTTGTGTATAAATTGTCCGTCCTGCCCTCAGATTTTTGTTTTGGTGCAATGTCTTCCAAAAAACCAGCAAACCTTTGCACACCTCCCCTACCGATAACGGAATAATGACCAAACGCTAAATTTTGAAAAAGAATTGTTGAAGCATACATCACCTCAAATGACTCTTTCTTTATCGGAGTTCCATCTTCCGCCTTTTTCGCATACCTCCTCGTGCCAATATCAACCGATTTAATTACTGAGGTAAGTGCTGCTAGTGGATTACTTACTATTGCATCAACACTTTTCGGATTTATGACACCATAAAGGGGTGCGTAAAGTTGTGAAATAAAGTTATCGTTTACGGCTCGAGAGTCATCTCCATAAGCCGGATATTGTTTCCAATCAATATCTTCCAATGTTCTCCTAACTCCCCCCTCTTTCGGTGAGGCCTCAACCCATTTGCCATTTCCATCCTTTTTCCAAGTTTTTCTTAAAACATCGCCAACCGACGCATCCTTGCTGACAGTAAGCATGTCAAAAAGACTAATTTGGAATTGGGGGGCAAGCATGGGGTAGAAAAGTTTCTTTCCGTCTTGCCCGGGGAAAATAGTCGGAACAAAAATAACACTATCTTCTACTGCTTTTTTAAGGTTATCATTTACCTGTTTGTGTTCTTTTTCTCTTAAAGCAGATCCCTCTTGCCAAGCTTTGTTGTTCCCCAATTGCGTCTCATATGCTCCAATTACCCCAAAAAACTTTGCCAAGTGGGGTTGTTCACCCTTTTTGATTTTTTCGATCATCACCCCTCTTCGATTCATCGCCTCCGCATCAGAAAGAAGTTCATTTGTTAAATTATTTGCTTCCTCAGGGTCAACCGGCATTAATACACCGGAATTCATCGCAGAAGCCCTACCCTTAACACCTGCGTAAAGAGCCTCATGAAAGTATGGTCTTCTGGCAGTAAAGGCATCGCCGCTTGCTGTTGGATCACCTTGCGCCCCAATTACTTTCCATGTGTAGCCCTCCGTTTTATTACCCCCTCTGCTCCAATCGTAACTCCAGCCCCAATCAGCAACACTAAAACTCCCAAAAGAGATTGCATAGGACATATCAAAAGCTGATTTTGCGATCCTTTCCCCCATCCTCTTTTTTCCAAGTAAATCATAATTATTTAATATATTGTTGGCTACGTAATTTACATCTTTCACTAATGAATCATATTTTTGAATTATCTTTTGTTCCTCCTCCGTTAGACTCTCTTTTTTTGAAAGCTTTTCTATATCATCACAATTGAGGCTGTCTAATCTTTTTCTCGCATTGCAGACGCACATTGCAGCTGTTGTTGCAACCACCCATCTTCTCTCGTTTTCTGATTTCATTTTATTAAAATAATCCAGATTATTTATATAAACTGTTTCGGTAGTTACAAGTGCTGGATCAAAATTTCCTAGAAAACCATTTCCATCTTCGGTTTGGGGAATTTGGGTGATCCTTCCTGTTTGCGGATCCGTAAATAAATAAATTTTAATCTCTGTCGATTGTTTAGGTTTGCTAGGAATGCCATTTTCTCGAATTTCATCTTCACCGTTTTCTTTTATTCCCATCCTTGTTTTAGAAAAACCGGCAACAAACTTTTGCATCGTTTTTGAAATATCTAACTTTTCACCAAAGGCGGGGTTATACGTATTCATCTCTCCCCTTATTTGGTTCCAAAAATAAGACTCGGAAGAATAGTGAGCGAAAGTTTCCATGAAAATTTCTTTCTCTTTTCTTACCTCGGCTTCTTTTGTTCCGGCTGTATCGGGATGGTCGGTGCTGTCTACCTGAACGTTCCGAGGAAAAGAAAGGGTATCAAAAACCTGAGGATAACTTTCCTGAAGTTCTGCTAAATCACTTGACACGGGCCCGCTAAAGAAAACTGACAGGTCGGACATGGGGAGCTGCATCCCTCTGTCTGAAATTAATCTCAACGAATCCATCCCGGACCATGCCATCGAAAGATATGGCAGAGACCAGTTAAAAATTACCTCTGAAGACTCGCCTATTGTAACCTCACTTAACGCGGTCGTAAGCAACGCTTCGTTCTCTCCTTCTTTTGCAAAATCTAATTGTTCGCAAAGATTTGCTTGATTATAGCCTGTTCTTTCCAAATCATTCTCAGCAGAATACAAATTCTTTTTAGCTGAAGCCGCTTCCACAACATGCCTAAGCTTCGTAGAAAGTGTCCAGTACGGCCCTAATATTTCACCCTGAAGTGCTTCTTTAACCTCTCTTTTTTCTTTACTTAGATCCTCAGGAATTCCGCTATAGTCATGGTCTTTCAAAACATCATATTGCCTGTAATATTGCCTTCTTTCCCCATTGCCGAAGCGAGACTCACGAGAAAGTCGTTCGGCTTCTTGTTTTTGACTAGCTAATTTTGACTGATCTATTTCTCCATTTTCTACTGACATATCGGCGGGCATACGCAAATTATATAACAGCCTAGGTAAAAGGTACAAGGCAAGAGGTGGAGAAGATTAAAATGTTGTGAAAAACGATACTTCTTGCGTAGAATACTTCACGCGCTAATCTTAACCTAGAGTAGAGCTTTCCGCTTTTACTGCCTTTATGGAACAACATCCGATACCGCAAAATATTTCTTCGTACCAATTTAGGCTGGTGGGAGATATGACTCTAAAACAGTTCTTCCAACTCGCCGGAGGGTTTTTGGTGGGATTAATCTTCTATTCCTCCCCACTTATCGGAATTGTTAAGTGGCCGCTGGCAATTATTTCCGTAATTTTGGGGGCCGCCATGGCCTTCGTCCCTCTTGAAGAACGCCCGCTCGAGCAATGGATTTTGGCTTTTTTCAAAGCAATTTACTCCCCTACAATTTTCAGATGGAAAAAGACAACCGAAACTCCGAAATTTTTTGAGGATGAAGGAGCTTCAAGTACCGTTACTGCTCCTCAAACACAAAATCAGGACAATGCCCTTAAAAACTACCTTGATAACACCAAAAGTGCAGCGGAGCCACTTGCAAAACTTGAGGGTGCAGAACAGGGTTTTCTGGCAAGACTTTCAGGTATGTTTTCCGTGATCAAAGGCCCTGCACCAGTTGCGGCCCCGGCACCCGCAATTCCGGCTACCCCCGCTGCCCCTAAAAAACTGGAAATTCCCATTAGTATGCCTGTTAAAATTACCCCCATGCAGACAACACATTTGGTGGTCGAGGAAAAAGCCCAGCAACCTGCCTCTCAAACAGTTCAGATTGAAACTCAAAATGTTAATCCGACCATGGCGGGTGAGGAAATTGTTTCGACCAAAGAAGCCATTTTCTCCATCGAGGCCGCTCCCCCCAATCCTCCGACAAACTCCAACGTAATTGTCGGTCAGGTGGTTGACGAAGTAAGAAGAATCATTGAAGGAGCAATTATTGAAATACGCGATGAATACGGGCGTCCGATCAGGGCCCTAAGAAGCAACAAGCTCGGACACTTCGTCGCTGTTACCCAACTTGATAACGGAAAATACAGCATTATCAGCGAAAAGGACGGATATCAATTTATGCCCATAAACTTTGAGGCCAAAGGTGAAATCATTCCGCCAATTCTTGTAGAAGGACGAAAACTTGCAGCGCCTACCACCCAGCAAATTCCGGTAAATATGAGTAGTCAAACAATTTTTAACTAAATGCCCAATAAAGTTACCAATTCCAAATTCAAAATCCCGTTCTTGAGCATTCCTGATACTCCCCTGACTTCAACCACCCAGGCCTTCGTACCTGTTGCTGACATCACAAACGATATCGCAATTTATAAAGATGGTGGGGCGGCTCTTATAATGGAGTCAACCTCGCTTAATTTCGGACTTCTTTCCGAAAAGGAACAAGAGGCTGTAATCGCAGCCTATGCTGCCATGATAAATTCACTTACCTTTTCGACACAGATTGTTGTTTTGACTCAGAAAAAAGATATTTCCTCGTACCTGAACTTTCTGAATGAAGAGTCTAAAAAAATAACCCAGCCGCTTCTTTCCAAACTAATGGAGAATTATAAGAGCTTTATTACTGAATCCGTTAAAAAGAAAAATGTTTTAGGAAAAAGATTCTTCGTCGTACTATATCTATCCCCTCTTGAACTTGGTGTGGCAAACTCCGTTGCGGCAATTACCAAACGCGGAGGAACTCTTCCTTTTTCAGAATCCTATGTCATTAAGAAAGCAAAAATTGTTCTTTACCCGAGACGGGATCATCTGATCCGCCAGGCAGGACGTTTGGGAATAAAGTTTAAACAGCTTTCAACTCCGGAACTTATTAATCTTTTCTATTCGATTTATAATCCTGAAAAACCAGCCGTCAAAAAAGAACCTGAGGTAGTGCTTGAATTAAAAAACAATGAAACCGGACGATAACAATCAAAATCAAGTCAATGCAAATGTTCCCCAGGCAGCACAGCCTGAAGTCAAACCCAGGTTTGTTTCTCCGGCCTATTCTGTAATGAACCAGAAAATGAATTTACTCGATGTGATTTCACCACAATCCGTAGAGGTTGATTTTGACTATATAAAAGTAAATGACGTTTATTTCAGAACAATTTTTGTAGGAGGATATCCAAGATTCGTGGCTCCCGGCTGGCTCGAGCCTGTGGTAAATATCGATACGTCTCTTGATATTGCCTTTTATATTTATCCGGTTGACGGAAAAAGTGTGCTTGATGATCTGAGGCGTAAGATCGCCGAAATGGAAGCAGAAATGACCACAGATATTGAACGCGGCAAAATTGTTGACCCCGTAACACAGGCAAAATTGGAAGATGCACAAGCTCTTCAGGAACAACTCGTAAAAGGAATCGAGCGTTTTTATGAATTCGCCTTTTACATTACAATTCCGGCCAACTCAGTCGAGGAGCTTAATCAAATCACTAAACAGGTTGAATCTCAGCTCGGATCTCTGATGATTGTCAGTAAACATGCAATGCTTGATATGTCTGAAGGTTTTATGGCAACTGCACCTTTCGGAATAGACAGGCTCAATATTACGAGGAACATGGATACAACCTCCGTTGCTACGACTTTTCCTTTAACTTCAACCGAACTTTCAAGCGACAGGGGGGTTCTATATGGTATGAATTCCCAAAACGAATCTTTCATCATTTTCGACAGGTTTAGCCTGCCAAATGCCAATATGTCCATATTTGCCACCTCAGGTGCCGGTAAATCATATTTCGTCAAGCTCGAAGCATTAAGATCCCTAATGGTCGGTGTAGAAACAATCGTCATTGATCCTGAAAGCGAATATAAAAGCATCGCGGAAGCAGTGGGTGGTGAGTATATTTCCTTCTCGTACAATTCCAGTGCAAAAATCAACCCGTTTGATCTTTCCCAAATTAGGGAAGAGGGAGAAAATCAGCTTGGGTTAAAGATCCTTTCCCTGCATTCTCTGATGAAAGTAATTATGGGGGCAATTACTCCTACGCAGGAGGCACTTTTGGATAGGGCACTTATCATGACCTACAAAGCCAAGGGGATCACAATGGACCCCGACACTCAGGGAAAAGAACCGCCTCTTATGGAGGATCTTTATAAAACCTTAATCGGAATGGAGGTTGCCGACGCACTTGACCTGGCAGCCAGAATTGAAAAGTTTGTCAAAGGTAGTTTTGTGGGAATTTTTGATCAGCAGACAAATATCAACATTACAAATCCGTTCACTGTTTTTTCCGTCAAGGATTTGCAAGATGCCCTCCGCCCCATCGCTATGTTTATAATTCTCGACTATATTTGGACTAAAATTAAAAAGGACTTAAAGAAAAGAATTCTGGTGGTCGATGAGGCATGGCAAATGATGAAGTTCCCCGACACGGCACAATTTTTATGGAGCGTTGTCAAGAGGGCCCGTAAATACTATCTAGGACTCACTACAATCACTCAGGACGTCGAAGACTTCCTCGGACAGGACATTGGGAAGGCTATTGTTACAAATAGCGCTATGCAGCTTCTCTTGAAGCAGTCGCCTGCAGCAATTGATAAAATCGGCGAAGTGTATTATTTATCCCAGGGAGAAAAGCGGCTTCTTTTAGCGGCTAATGTGGGTGAAGGGATTTTCTTTGCCGGACCCCATCATGCACCAATCAGGGTTGTGGCATCAGAGGAAGAAAACAAACTCATTACTACCAAACCACAGGATGTAATTAAGGTGACAACGAAACCTTATGCTGATAAATAACAATGGATAAAAGGATTAGTCTAACCCAAGAAAATATCGAGTATCTAAGGAGGGCTTTCTCACACTTCTTCCCCGAAGACACCATTTACGCAGCAGACAAGCCATTTGAATCCGGGGAATTCAACTGGAAGAATAGAGCCGATTTTATAGATTTTGTTTATCGCCTTACCGGAATTTCTATAAAATCCGAGAGGGATTTAGGTGCCATCAAAAAGGCTCAACTTGAAATTGAAAATCTTTTGAGCGAATCTTCATCACCGGAAAAACCGGTCGAATCAAACATGCCGGACAAGGAAGCGAGGGAGAATTTGGAAGCGGAAAGGCAAGCTAGGCAAGAGGCTATCGAGGAATCAAAAAGAAAAGCTGATGAAGCTGTAAGAAAATCTGTTGAGAGACAGCAGGAAATATACAAATCGCAGGCTAAAATTATCCAAGCCGCCCCCAAAGATATTCAAAAGAACGTATTGACGGAGATTGGCGGCAAAACCTTGTATGCCGTACCTGCCACAAAAGTTCCAGAGGTTGTTTTTTCTGAAAACGAACAAAAACTAGTGGATATTGCCAAAAATGATCCTCAGCTCTTTTCTCAAAAACTTTCGCAGCTTATAGCCCAAAAAAATCCGGATATTCCGAAAGAAATATTAGAGCCCTTATCTCAAGTTATTGCTGTAGATACTACCCAAGCCCTTATTAATCCGGCCCAAAAACCTGTTCCCGTGGGAGTTTTTGCAGCAGCCACGAAAGTCTCCGAACAGATACCGGGCTTAAGTGCTGTCGCGCAGACTGAACTTGCCAAAACAACTTCTGTTTTTACAGTATTTACTGAAAGCAAAGACAACCTCTATCGAACAGTGCTACTAAGGTCTCTCGGAGAAAATATTACTGACACGGTATTGGGACCCGCCGAACAACAGTATGTTTTATCCACTGAAAAATCTGATGAAGCTTTTACAATTAAACTGGATCAACTCCAGAATAATTCCTTTTCTTTTCAGGAAGGAGATATATCCGACAGTTTTAACTCTCCGGTAACTGAAAGTGTAAAGGGAATTGCTGAATCAAAACTCCGGGCGTTAGCATTGGCAAAAACAAAATCTTTAGGTACTACAGGAGCCCTTGGAAAAGTCTCCAGTCTTGCTAACTCTCAAGCTTTTGACAGCATTGCCCCATTTTTGGGCCTACAAACCAACTTTGAATATGTTGGTACTAATTTTTTTGGAAAACTTATCACCAGAGTTTTCCCTGATTATGCCCCATTAATAACAAATATCGCCGGGCGGTTGGGTATAAATGTAGGCATCCAGGCTGTCGCCCCTGTTGCAACCGAGATGGTTGTCGTAGAAGGTGCGGTTGTTGCTGAGAGTGCTGTTGTTACAGAAGGAATAACTGAAGGGGCTGTGGCCAAAGCAGTCGCAGGAAAAAGTTTGAATATCACACTGGGAAATGCCATCGCTAGGGGTGCATCTTCAATACTCAGCAAGATTGGAATGCAAGCGGCGGCCGCAAAAGTTGGTGCAATGGTGGGAACCGGAATTATTCCCGTTATCGGCACTGTTGTAGGACTGATTTTAGGTGCAGTTTTCGGAAAGATACTGGAAAAGGCGTGGCCATGGATTAAAAAGAACGCACCCTATCTGATTGGAGCCGTTCTTGGTGTGGGAACGTTTGCCATAGCAGGGCCACTTGCAGGAGTTATTGCAGGTGTTGGTGCATTTGGGCTGGCTTCAGCCGCTACCAGTGGAGCAATTACCTTAGGGTCGGTTGGTGCAGGTATCGCCGGACTTTTTGCAGCCATAGGAACGCTGATCGTAGGGCCTATTGTTATGCCATTTCTTATAATCTTTTTGATTGTGCCAATTGTAGTTGCTTTAATTCTTTTTGTAATTAATTCAGGCGCTTATATAGTTCCCCCTGTTATTAGTACGGAAGAAAATCCTTACATAAGTATTACAAAAGTAGCTGCCCCTGAAGGGCCTTTCCAAAATTCCCAATTACCACGTAGTATTAAATATACTGTTACCATCGCTGCCAAAAAGGGGCCCTTAACAAATATTTCCTACAACGAGACATGTAATGTTAGTAAAAAAGGCGGAACCGCAAATTGCCCGGATGTTAAAAGCCAAATTCCACAACCTCCCGATACCATCTCTCCAAGTGTACCCGTTACTTTCGACTACACAACCACATACACTAAAGAATTTACCGATTCTATCGTGACAAATACATTTAGTGTTTCTGCTTATGAAAGCGGGGGTGAAAATATTACAACTAGCGGTTCAAGCTCAGTAATATTTGGTTCGCCTCCGACAGGGTGTTTTACATTCGCAGACGGATGGAATAATACTGAAAAGTCTAAAGAAATAGATGCAATTACCAAGGTTTCCAGGGCCACGACCTATATGGCAACCCTATGTTCTAATGGCCCAATTAATCTACATCGTGTAGGAAGCGGATCTGGTTGCGGTGGTGGCGGAGGAGTGGTTACATCTGCAAATGACATAGAAATATATGACGCCGGTGTAAATTGTTCAACCTTTGTAACTTTTTACACTCTAGCTCATGAATCCGGCCATATCTACGCCCACAGAACTTCTAAATATACAGAATTTTTGGATTCCGGGGCAACAGATGAAGGATTAATCTGTACATACCCAAACTCATTGGCCAAATCGGAAGATTTCGCAGAAATGATCGCTTTATATTATACGAAAGTAGCCGGATCAACAAAGGCTGCCTGCATGAGAGGAACTCTGCAAACCGCATATCCATTACATTGGGACTTTGCACATAATCACATTTTTATGGAAAACCTTGATTGGTAGTTTAGAATAGATATATGAACATAAAAAACAAGAAGATCATATTAATCGGGCTAATATTAGTCTCACTGATTTCTTTGGTATATATTTTTGCTCAAATAAAAAAGCCTGCGACAAGTATAAAAACACCAGCTCCTTCCATAACAATTATTATTCCCGGTAAAACAACTGAAAATGATGTTCTTAAAACTTTTGGAACACCAATTGCCAGTAGCGCAGGTATTTTGCAATATCCCTCCAACAGTCAAACCAGGAACAATGAAGTGGTTGTAGATAACGGCTTGGTTGATTTTGTAAAAGAAATAGTTGCCTATAATGATCCTATCACTCTAACTGATCTTAAAAATAAATATGGTGATTCACCCGTTCTTTACGGCCCGGATTCAATTAATGGATATTACCTTTTTTATCATCTAGATAAGGGGGTTGCATACATTGCTAATCCGATTTCCGATAATGTTATAGAAATTTGGTATTTTACTCCAACTACATTGCAGATATTCAAAAATACACTTGCAAAAGGTTACACTGAGAAGGTGCCCACAGCTTACTAATTAGAATCCTAAATTTTTACAGGCATTATCAAATGAAGATAATTTGAATCGCTTGTATCTTTAAAAACACCCGCAGAAGTTGAATTAATAAATTCCATTCTTATTTCCTCCCCTGTAACGGAATGTAAAAAGTCTTCAAGATATCGGAAGTTAAAGGCAATCTCAAATTCCTCACTCCCCTCTTTTTCCACCCTTGCATCAACTTTAGTTTCCTGGCTTCCTGCTGCGCCGCTTTCCGCAAATACTTTAATTGAATCCTTAAGGAGCTTAATCTTTATAACATTAGCTGATTCTCTGGCAAAAATTGACGCCAGCTTTACAGCCCTTAAAAATTCCTCCTTATCTAGCGTAATTTTTACGTTAGATCCTTTAGGAATGATCTTTTCGAAATCCGGATATTCTCCCTCCAGAAGTCTGGATGTCAGTACTGTATTTTCTAAACCGAAGATCACCTGTTTTTCATTCTCTTCTAGATCAAAAAGAATTTCTTCCGTATCAAATACTCCCCTACCAATTTCTCCCAGTATGCCTTTAGGAATCACCACGGTTTTTTTCTCATCCTTATATTCTTTAAGTAAGATTACCTTCCTGGAAAGCCTAAAACCATCAGTAGCCACAAGGGATAAAGAATCATTCGATAAAATAAACAAAACACCGGTAAGGATCGGCCTTGTTTCGTCAGTCGAAGTAGCAAAAGAAACCTTATTAAGACTATCTGTGAGATCTTTTTTCAGAAAAACAATAGTATTTTTGTCATTTAATGAGTTCGGAACTTTTGGAAAATCTGTTGAATTCATTCCTAAAATAGTTGAAGAAAAACCGCTTGTCATTACTTTCAACTGTTCCTTTTCCGACTCAAGATTAATTGTTTCTTTGGGTAGATTGGAAACAAGATCAGTAATAACTTTTGCAGGTATACTTATTTCTCCTTCTTCATCGACTTTTGCACCAATCTGTACTGATGCTGATATTTCAAGATTAGTTGAACATAAAAATATTTTACTTTTTCTGGTTGAAAGAAGAATGTTTCCAAGAATAGGAAGCTGTGCTTTGGTACTGGCAAATCTTGTAGTGATACTAACCGCTTTTTCCAGATTTTCCTGAAGCACTTGCAATTTCATATTATTTTATTTTAGCTGTTTTCTCTTCCTGTGTTTTTATCATATATACACTAGTAGTTCTAGTAGTAGTAACGGTTGATAAGTTGAAAAATATTCGATTTTATATTTATCTTTCGGGATGATTTTGTGTTGATAATAGGCATACATATTTGTGAATAAATTTGTGGATAAGTCGCCAGACAGTGTTGATAAATTGTGAAAGTCAAAAACATATCCTCAAACCATCCGTTTTATCTTCAAAATATCCTCACGCATTTGCACATCGTTTGTGGCTAACTCGGTTATTTTTTCCACAGCGTGCATAACAGTTGTATGATCTCTGCCTCCGACTACTCTACCGATCTCCTGAAGAGGCACCCCCAAATGAGTTCTCAGAAGGTACATTAGAACCTGTCTGGGTCTGGCGATCGGGCGGGCCCTACTCTCCCCCAGAAGAAGTCTCTTGCCAATTTGAAAATATTTGGAAACCGCGTCGACGACCTCGTCGGGTGTACTCCTGGTGATCTTACCCGATGTCTCCAGACTTTTTGAAAACATTGACTCTATAAGTTCATTCGTAACAACGATATTTTTTAAATGGATTTCAGTGAGAAGCCTTGTTAAAATTCCTTCAATTTTTCTCGCCGCTTCGGAATTGGCTGCAATCATCTGAACTTGTTCGGAAGAAAGGTCAATTCCCTTTTCCTTGGCCTTAATTTGGGTAATTGCACATCTGAGTTCAAAATCGGGCGGTGCTATATCAACAATCAAACCTGCTTCAAAACGGCTTCTAAGCCTCTCTTCAAGCTTGGATATCTCAGAAGGAGGTCTATCTGAGGTTAATATGATTTGCCCTCCTACTGAGGTAACTGCATTAAATGTATGGAAAAACTCCTCCTGCACAGTATCTTTGCCGGCAATGAATTGAATATCGTCAATCAGTAGTAAATCAAGTTTTCTATATTTGTTCCTAAAAGCCTGTGTTGTTTTGTTTCTAATCCCCTCCACTATGTCATTTGTAAAATCCTCACCCGTGCAAAAAATTACTTTTTTGTCCGGATTCTTTCTTAAAACATAATTCCCGACAGAGACCATTAGATGTGTTTTTCCGACCCCTACCCCACCCCAGATAAAAAGAGGGTTATATGCAGACCCCAGGTCCCGCGAAACAGCCTCGGCTGCGGCGTGGGCCATTTGGTTACTGGAAGAGACTGCAAAGTTTTCAAAAGTAAAACTGGGTCTTATCCTTGCTCTTTGCAAAACCTCAAGAGTACTGTTCTCATCTTTTTCGATTGAAAAAAGCGGCGAAACTTGTTCTGGGGTGTTTTTTGTAGCTTTGGGGTTCGATTTAACAATGAATGACAGATCACACTTTTTCCCTACAACTTTCGACAGAGAGTCCTGTATCAAGCCGAAGTACCTTGCCTCGATCGTGTTCTTTGCAAAAGAAGTTGGGCATCCGACTTCAACTATTGCTTTTTCACTCAAGTCTTCTATTGAAACGAGATGTGTTTGGGAGAACCAAGTTGAAAAAATAGCAGGAGACACGGTAACCTTTATTATTTCCAGTGAATCCTTCCAGACTTGTTCGTTGTTCATATAATTAAAAGACAGTACTTAGTACAAAGTACAAGGGGCGGCGTCACGTAGAAGAATTCTCTAGGTACTTAGTGCTTGTGTACTGAAGTATTGTTTACAAAGTTATCCACAATCCGTCAAGCCCCAATTAGATAATTTACATTTAATAATTATCAATTTACAATTTCTCTGATATAATCAACCCATGGCAACCAAGAGAACTTACCAACCAAGTAAAATAAAAAGAGTTAGAGCACACGGTTTTAGATCTAGAATGGCCACTAAGTCCGGAAGGAACGTTCTGAAACGAAGAAGAGCAAAGGGCAGAAAGAATATTTCTGTCTAGGCTTCAATTATGCTTGCAAAAAAATTTAAACTCACAGGTTCAAAGGATTATGCCAGAGTACAGGAAAGCGGGAAGGTTTTTCAATCTGACAGCTTTGGTATCGCTTATCTGGGCAGGGGAGATTCAAATCCAAGTAGATTCGGATTTATTGTTTCAACAAAGATTGCAAAGGAAGCAGTTGACAGGAACAGATGCAAAAGGGCAATGAGCGAAGCAGTGAGGATAGATAGTATTAATTTGTTACCCGGGTACGATGTTGTTTTTCTAGCCAAGACTAATATCTCCAGAGTTTCCACATCAGACATTATGAAAGAAGTACGCCTGTCACTTACAAAAGCAGGCTTAATGAAATGACAAAAATACTAATTTTTATTCTAAGTCTCTATAAAAAATACCTCTCAAGGCCCCTTTCACAATCATTCGGAAACGCCTGTCGTTTTACACCGACCTGTTCAGAGTATACAATAGAGGCCTTGGAGAAATACGGATTTCCCAAAGGAATGCTAATGGGCCTAAAAAGAATAGGGAAGTGCCATCCTTGGGGAGGTTTCGGATTTGACCCGGTTAAATAATAAATAAAATCATGGGAAATATATTTACAACGATACTTGTTCAGCCGTTAACAAACGGTCTTATTCTCTTTTACAAATATTTAGGACAAAACCTTGGAATTGCAATAATTCTCTTTAGTATGTTTTTGATTTTTGCCATGAGGCCCCTAACCAAGCCGTACATGGAGTCTATGAAAAAAATTAAAGCCATGGAACCGCAGCTTGCCAAATTAAGGAAAAAATTCGGCACCGACCGTGTAAAAATGTCTCAGGCGCAGGCGGAACTTTATAAGCAAAATAAAATTAACCCCACAGCAGGTTGCCTTCCCTACATCTTGCAGTTTTTGATATTGATAGCTCTTTTTCAGGTTTTCACAGCTGCCCTTTCGAGTAAGGACATAGCTTCAGGTAAGCTTAACCAACTTTTATATGCCCCCCTTAAATTCTCGAACGAACAGCCGCTTAACACAAGCTTTTTGTATTTAGATGTCAGCAAACCCGATACTTTCCACATCGAGGGTGTACCGTTTGCTATACCGGGACTATTTTTAATTCTCGCAGCTCTTGCGCAGTTTTTATCCGTGAAAATTACAAGTCCTTATATTGCTGAGGAGCAAAAAATTGCTAATAAATCTAAAAGCGAACTCGACAATACACAGGTGGCAATGCAAAAATCGATGACCTACATGATGCCCTTGATGACTTTAATTTTTGGGTTAGGACTCCCGTCCGGTCTGGCTCTCTATTGGTTGGTGTATTCGTTGGTTAATGTTTGGCAACAGGTTTCGGCGTCCGGGTGGGGTAGTTTGACGCCCGGAATAAATCTGTTAAAATCCAAACTTGCAAATAAATAATGGAAAAAAATATTGTTATCTTAAAAGAAATTACAGAGAAGCTTTTTGCCCTCATGTCGACAGACGTTAAAATCTCCGTTGATTACAAAAAGGAAGACGATGTTTTTGTTATAGATGTAGACGCAGGCGACACTACGGGTCTTTTAATCGGTAAAAGGGGAGAAACCCTTTTGAGTATCCAGAATGTTTTATCCGTTCTTTTCAAACAAAGAACAGGGGAGTGGGCAAAAATTGTTGTTAACGTCGGTGATTACAGGCAGAAAGAAGAGGAATATTTAAAAAACCTCGCCGTTACCACAGCACAGAGAGCCGTTGAGACAGGATCTCCACAAAATCTCTACAATCTTAAAGCTTGGCAGAGAAGGGTAATACACTTATCTTTGGCAGACAATAAAAACGTTATAACAAGCTCCGAGGGTGAGGGTGAAGAGAGATACTTAATAATCAGTCCTAAAAAGTGATTTCCAAATCAAAACTTCTTGATAAATATTTAAACCTCCTTCTAGTATTTCTTTTTCCGGCGCAATTAGCCCTTCATTTTTGGCCCGGCTCCGCTTTTATTTTCGGAATCCGCGTCGATTATCTTTCCCCTGCAATTTATCTAACAGATATTATATTTGTGCTTTTATTTGTTACCTGGTTTATAAAAGTAAGAACTAAAATATTTGCTGATCTTAAAAAGAATAGATATCTTCTCGCAATATTCTTACTGGTTTTTGTGTTGAATTTGATAGTCTCCCAATCTTTTCTAGTAGCGCTTTTTAAGTGGCTAAAAATAATTGAATTTATAGCTCTCGGTTATTATTTCAAGGAGAGGAGAGATATTTTTACAATAAGTAATATAGCGTTTACTTTTTTTTACTCGTTATTATTTTTCTCCTTCATTGGATTACTTCAATTTATTAATGGAAAGACCTCGGGTAATTTATTTTATCTCTTGGGAGAAAGGTCTTTTTCAATTTTTACTCCAGGCATTGCTCTTGTTGATTTTTTTGGGAGGAATTATTTACGAGTATATTCTACATTTCCACACCCGAACTCATTCGCGGGGTTTTTTGGCGTTTCTATAATTTTTCTTACATTTAATCATTTCACGATAAATGGTTTTTTAAAAATTGCGGGACTAGTAATAATACTTTTGGCATTTGCTTTAACATTCTCCCTGTCTTCCTTTGTGGGTATTGCCGTCTGTATATGTTTCTATTTGTTGTTTAGAAAATTTATTTTTAAAAAAACAACATATAATTTATTATTAATTTTTGTTCTCCTGGCTAGCTTATACTTATCAATTTTTTCAAAACCGATGCTTAATAGTAGAGGTGATTTCTCGCAAAGCGTTGGTCAAAGATTGGAATTGGCAAATATATCCGGAAAAATATTTTCTGATAATTGGTTTATTGGAACCGGTCTGAACACCTTTATTATCAAGGAGGTTTCGTTTGCAGCAAGTGAGAAAGGGGTCTGGCTTTTACAGCCGGTTCATAACATTTATTTGTTGATCTTTACGGAGACGGGGATACTGGGAATAACTCTGTTATGTTTCCTCTTATCCCGGCTGTTTGTGAAAAATATTCAAACTAGAAATATTTGGGGGCTTCTGATAATCGTTTTCGTATTGGTAACCGGACTATTTGACCACTACTGGTTTACAATTCAGCAAAATATGCTCCTTTTGTCATTATTCTTCGGTATTTCCTTCAGAGAAAAAATTTAATTTTTCTGTTAAACTGATTTCATGCAAAAAAGTTTTTTGACTATTCATACTGATGGTGGGTCAAGGGGTAATCCGGGACTTGCAGCTTGCGCTTTCGTTTCAGAATATGACGGTAAAATTATCGAGGAAAGGTCAAGATTTTTAGATACAGCAACAAACAACGTTGCTGAGTACCAAGGGGTTATTTTAGCCCTTGAGTGGTTACTGGAAAATAAACCGGTTTATGACGAAGTCCTTTCTTATAATGAAGTTCTTTTTTTACTCGACTCGGAATTGGTAGTCAAACAACTCACGGGTTTATACAAAATCAAAAACCATGACCTTTTAACACTGAGTATACGGATCAATAGACAGATGATTCGCTTCGGAATAAAAATTCATTTTAGGAATGTTCCCAGGGAACAAAATAAAAGGGCTGATTTCCTCGTAAACGAAGAACTCGACAAGCATAAATAATATTCGGGATATTTTCTGTGAAAATTTCACGTTCTTGTTCACGTACGGGTTGTAAATATTTCCGGCCGACGTAAAAAGATTTTTAACTGCAACTTTTGGATCAGATAAAAGTTTTTGAATTGCGGTAAAATATTAATTAACATGAATCCTCTTGAAAAATCTCTTGTTTGCTTTTTCTCTGAACCAAACTTTCTGGCAGTTAATATCTTAGAAAGTCTTCTTTCAAATAATTGTTTTGTAAACATTATCACCGATGACACAAAAGGATGGTTTGGTAGAACCACAAACATTGCGTCAACCAATAAATTTCACATTGCCGGTTATGATACTTTCCCTAAAAAGATGGTTTGTAATTACGTTATCTTTTGTTCCGGCTTTTTCAAAAAAGAAAAGTCTTTATCCGATATAAAAAGATTTTTAAAAGACGGCAACTTTCAAGACAAAAAAATGTTATTAGTTCTTCCGAAGGAAGTTTATAAAAATTTAAACCTCAGTTCACTAAACCTTCCTGACAATGTGGGAGTCATCTATGTAGGCGATCTTCTGGGTCCGAGAATGGATTTGGAAAGTGATTTAAAATTACCTATATATTTAAATGAAATTATCGATAAACGCCAGCTTATCATTCCTGTGGGTGAAGTCCTTTATCCGGTTTTTGTTAGTGACGCGTCCAGGCAAATAGTTAAGTGGCTCTTTGCTTTTGGGCCTTTCGGAAAAGAAGTCTTTTTACTGGGGTCGGATGTCTCATCAAGTGTTTTTTGGCAAACAAACACTAAACTAATTGGGGAAATAAAATATTTGTCTAGTACTGACGATACTCTCGATAGACTTCCTAAAAACGTAGACAATTACAGAGTTAACAGGGATCTGACGTATTTACTGGCTGAAACATATAGATGGATTAAATCTCAACCGATAGAGCATACAAAACCGAAAAAAACCGTTACTAAAAAAATAGAGGCCCCGGCTATTCCCAATGCTTCGAGGAGGAAAATAAAAATACTCTGGTTATCCACTCTTTTGATATTGGTGCTTCCCATTCTTAGTGTGTTAGTTTCTTCAGGTCTTACCTATGTTTCATACAGTCAATTCAGGGCCGGCCACGATAATGTAGCGCTAAGCCTTCTCCATATTGGTAAGAGCATTTCCGATATTGCTTATATTGAAAGCGGGTTTTTGAAACATGTTCCATTTTTTGGGCAAGTTTATAAAGAAACGGGATATATTTCGTATACGGCAATTAGTATTTCAGAAATTGGAATTGATGGCATTCCGCTTCTTAGAACAGGTGGAAATTTGGTCAATGATGTTTTGGGCGACGCACCTTATTCGATAGGAGGTGTTCTCGGGGGAACGGATGAAAGACTGCAACAGATTTATGATAATCTATCCGATTTTGAGAAAGTTTCAGTGGAGAGTAAAGACAATGGTTCACTAGCCGCCGGATATCTTTTATCAAAGGTTAGCTTTGCGAATTACAAACAGTTAATTTCACAAATTATTGTTATAACAAACAAGATGCCAAGCGTGTTAGGAAGTGAAGGAAGTAAAACTTATTTAGTGCTTTTTGAAAACAACATGGAATTAAGACCAACGGGGGGGTTTGTTGGTTCATATGGTCTTTTGACGTTTGATGGAGGAAGACTTTCCGACTTTACGATCAGTGACGTATATTCCGCAGACGGACAGTTAAATGGTCATGTAGAGCCTCCGGCACCGATTAAAGATTATTTAGGTGAGGCCAATTGGTGGTTTAGGGATTCGAACTGGGATCCTGACTTTCCTACTTCTGCGAAGAGGGCTGAATGGTTTTTGGATAAAGAGATGGATAGAACTGTCGATGGCGTTATCTCGGTGGACTTAAACCCTATAAAAGATTTTTTGGTTGTGAATGGTCCGATTTCCTTGCAAGATTATAATTTGAAAATTTCTTCTGATAATTTGTATGAAGAGGTTCAATCGGAAGTGCAGGATAACTTTATTCCGAGTACTAACAAAAAGGCCAGTTTCTTAACAGCGCTCTCCAGAAACATACTTAGCGAGGCGGGGTCGCTCTCGCCTAAAGAAAAGCTCTCCACTTTAAAACTTGTTTATGAGAATCTAAATGAAAAACATATTCAAGTATTCCTGCACGATACCGATTTCCAACGGTCAATGAGTAACCTTGGCTGGGATGGGTCTGTGTTTATACCGTCTTGCGGCGACGCCTGTTATTCTGACCTTATGGGAGTCGTGGAGGCAAATGTGGGGGTAAATAAATCCAATTATTTTGTTAAAAGATCGGTTGATGTAAAAGTAGACGTTACCGGCGGTGAAATTGAAAGAATCTTAACACTGACTTTACAAAATTTGGCAAATGCAAGTTTGGGGGTTTCGGGAAGATATAAGTCATATGTCAGGCTACTGGTTCCTGAAGACTCTAATATAATACAGGTTACGAGCAGCTTCGGACAAAACACAGAGATACTAAACCCCGAAATTTCTAATGCAAAGGGACGCAAAGAGATAGGTGTGCTTATTGAGGTATTGGGTGGGGAGACGAAAAAGATAACTTTCAAATGGTCAGGAAAGATAAACGCTCCGGTGAGCGAATATAATTTGTTTTTCCGAAAACAAGCCGGGGTAGATAACTATCCAATAAACCTGTCGGTCGACACTCCGACAAACCTCTTGGGCTCAAACCCAACCTTTACCTTGACCAACCAAGGCAAATACGTCTATAATACGACATTGGTTCGCGATTTGTTCTCAAGACTCTCATTTTAAATGCCGAAAACTATACTTAAAGCAGAGAAAAGAACCCTGGAGGGTAGAAAGGTAAAAAATCTTCGAAAAGAAGGGATGTTGCCCGGAAACGTTTATGGCAAAAAGGTCAAGTCTCAGGCGGTCCAGGTAGATTTAAAGGATTTTCAGAAAACCTTTAAGGAAATCGGGGAGACCGGTTTATTAACTCTTACGATCGGAAGCGAAGAAAAGCCTGTTCTTATTCACAACCTTCAATTTAATCCGGTAAGTGACGCACCTATTCATGTAGACTTTTTGCAAGTTGACCTTAAAGAAAAAGTAGAAGCAGACATCCCAGTTGAGATTTCAGGTGAATCTCCTGCAGAGAAGGAAGGAATCGGAACTGTTGTTCAATATATTAATGAACTTAAAGTTGAAGCTCTCCCCGCTGATTTACCGGAGAAATTTGAGATCGATGCTAGTACACTTGCAGAAGTAGATCAGTCAATTCTTACAAAAAATATTAAATATGATAAATCCAAAGTTGAGATTAAGAGCGACCTGGAAGCAATTGTTGCTAAAGTAGAACCTCCTCAAAAGGAAGAAGTTGTTGAAGTACCGGCCCCTGCAGAGGGTGAAGTTCCGGCTGAGGGTGGAGCTCCCGCAGAAGGAGAGACACCGGCTGAAGGACAACCATCTGAAGGCGAATCAACCCCTAAAGGAGAACCACAAAAGTAAGCCTTCACCTGAAGTTATAACTGAAAATTCGGATCTAATTTATAAGCTTTGTCAGCTCTTCCGATTTCTATCCAACCGGGAACGTAATTCGGATTTTTGCTTAAGAAATTGTTCCAAAATTCCTCAGTTGCATCAAGACGTGTCTCTGCCCCAAGAACTCTTTCCGGCAAAGCTTTGGGGGATAAATAATTTTTAATATTTATCATACTCAGCATTAATAAAACAAAGCAGATTACCATAAAGAATAGAAGTTTTGTATTATCATTGACCTCGGGCGTTGGCATGTGTTAGTCTAGAGTATGGACCCAAAAGCGACTGTCCCGCAAGGGGAAAATTACGCTCCTATAGAGCCAACTCAACCGGAAAATCAGATACCTCCTCCATTGGAAGAGACACCGTTTGATGCACCTCTTGAGACGCCTGTGGCACCTCCTGTGGGGCCTGTTACACAGATCCCGCCCGAGCCTGTTATACCACCAACCGTTTCAACCCCTCCCGTTGATCAGCCTCCGACTCCTCCGATTCAACCAGCAAATACAGCGCCCGTCGATACAGGCTCTAAAAAAGGCTCACCGATTTTTGTGATAGCTTTAATCATTCTTTTAGTTGCAATAATCGCCTTAGCTGGCTATTTTTTGTATACAAAATATTTTAATTCCGCCCCTACGCCAACACCGGTAGAAACGATCATGCCAACCATTGTTCCAACGGAAATTCCCAGTGCTTCCCCTTCTGCTATGCCCGTAGGAACGACTCCAACGTCATCACCATCCGCATCAACAACCCCGAAAATTACCCCATCCAGTTCACCTTCTGCAACAATTGAACCCTAAATCGAAGTCATTTTGGCCACTGCGATGTAATTAGAAGTTCTTTCTCTCCAAGCTCATCCCAAATTTGTTCCGTAATAAAAGGCATTAAAGGGTGGAGAAGTTTCAGGAAGGTTGCCAAACCATTCTTCATTTGTTTAGCTCCGATTTCACCCTTCTTTGAGTTCTCTATACATTCGTCACAATACCAATGCCAGAACTCAGTATACAAAAGTTCAGCAGCCTGATTTAGTTTATATTTTTCAAGATATTTCGTAGTTTCTTTAACTACATCGTGCAAGTGCTTATCAAAAGACTCATTGGTTTTTGATTCAGCCGAAAATCCCGACACAAAACGGGAAGCGTTCCAAAGCTTATTGCAGAACTTTCTTTGAGCATTAATATTTTCTTCGGACAAGGAAACATCGTTTTCTATTAAAGCTCCCCAAAGAATTCCCATCCGGAGGGCATCTGCACCGTACTTTTCCGCCATCTCGATGGGATTGATAACATTCCCCTTAGACTTACTGATCTTTTGGCCCTCTTTGTCCCTGACAAGCCCGTGTATAAGAACTTCTTCAAATGGAATCTTACCTGTGGCATAAATGCCAAGCATGATCATGCGGATCACCCAGAAGGGAAGAATGTCATAGGCAGTTTCCATAACGGATGTGGGATAAAAATATTCGAAATCTCCCGGTTTGGTAGTTTTTAGAGTGGCAAACGGCCATTGTCCGGAGGAGAACCATGTATCAAATGTGTCAGTGTCCTGGTTTAGTTTGTCGTGCCCGCAATTATCGCACGTGGTTGGGATTTCACCGTCAGTTATTGTCCATTTCAGACATTTATCGCACCTCCAGGCAGGAATTCTGATTCCCCAGACGATCTGGCGGCTGATGTTCCAATCTTTAAAATTTTTAAGCCAATGAATTGAAATCTTCTCGAATTTCTTGGCAGCGAATTTAACCCCGCCTTTTTTGATTGCTTTAATCACAACCTCAGTTAATGGTTTAACTTTCAAAAACCATTGCTCCATGATCATCGGTTCAATTGTATTCTTGCATCGATAGCAAACTCCGACACTATGAACATAGTCGTTATCAACTTTCACCATGAGTCCAGCCTTTTCTAGATCTTCGACTATTTGTTTTCTGGCCTGATTAATATAAAGCCCTTGATATTTTCCGGTTAGCTTATTAAGTTTTCCATCAAGCCCTATTACCTGTTTAACCTCAAGGCCATGTCTTTCGCCCATCTCAAAATCGTTAAAATCATGAGCCGGGGTTACTTTGACTACGCCGGTTCCAAATTCCGGGTCAACTAGCTTATCGGCGATAACTTTAACTTTAAAATCACCTATTAAACCCTTAACGGTGATTGTTTGCCCTACATATTTTTTATAGCGCTTATCATCAGGGTGAACCGCAACTGCAGTATCACCAAATTTTGTTTCAGGCCTGGTTGTTGCAAGAGTAAATGGACCATATTTCATATAATAAAGAGGATCTTTTCTCTCGATATAGTCAACTTCGAGGTTGGAATAAGCAGTGCCGCAATGTGTACAGTAATTTACAAGCTTGTTCCCGCGGTATATTAGTCCGTCATCAAACAGTTTTTTAAATGTTGAGTAAACTACCTTTATAATTTTGGGATCAAGCGTGAATTTAAATCTGCTCCAGTCACAAGAAGCTCCAAGAACCTTTAGTTGGGATTCCATAATCCCCGTATTTTCCTGGACGTAATTCCAGATCTTTTTATAAAGAGTATCCCGATCAAAATCAAAACGCGATTGACCCTTTTCTTTTAATTTTTTCTCAAAAACAAATTGAGTTTCGATTCCTGCATGGTCACTTCCAGGTAGCCAAAGAGTTGGCTCGCCCTTCATTCTGTGATAACGAATCAGTACATCCTCAATTGCAACAAATCTAGCATGACCTATGTGAAGGGGATCATTGGCATTGGGTGGGGGCATGATAATTGTGAACGGTTTTTTATTTTTATCAGCTTTTGGGGAAAATGCACCCGAATCTTCCCATTTTTCATAAATTGAAGACTCAAATTTTTTATGGTCGTACTGGGGCTCCATGGCTCATATTGTACCACGAATTAGGCTAATTTTAAGTTCGGTTCCCGGTCAATACTTTCCGGGTCTACAAAGTTTTGATTAAGGTGTGCAGCAATTCCGATCATAGCAGCATTATCTCCATAAAGTTTTTTAGAGCCCGGGAAAAGTACCTGAATTGAATATTTCTTACAGACTTTTCTTAATCTTTTTCTTATTTCGACATTTGCGGAAACCCCGCCCCCAACAAGCAGTGCGGTATTTTTAACCTCGTATTTTTTAAATATAAAATCTAGAACTCTTTCGATATGTTTAAATGCGACGTTTTGGAAAGTTGCGGAAAGGTTGTAAACATCATCTTTGGAAAATGATTCTTTTTTGGCAACCTCCCTCATCATGGCGGTTTTTAATCCCGAATAGGTAAAGATTTGTCTTTGTTCCTGTCCGGCAATAGGAACGGGGAGGGTAAACTTGGTAGCATTTCCCAACCTGGCCATTTTTTCTAAGACTGCCCCTCCCGGATAACCAAGTCCGAGCATTCTGGCTGATTTATCAAGTGCCTCCCCAAGAGCGTCATCGGTTGTTTGGGCAAGTATTTCATACGAACCGATTTTGGCGATTTTAACGAGAACGGTATTTCCGCCGGAGATTACAAGCCCCAACATGGGGAATTTGTAATTTGTAATCTGGAGTTTGGAATTTGCGAACGAAGAGAGTAGATGCCCCTCAAGGTGATTGACTGCAATTAACGGTTTTTTATATTTAATAGCCAATTTTTTAGCACGGTCAATCCCAACACCTAAAGCTATCGAAAGTCCCGGTCCCACTGTAACCGCAATCGCGTCTAGATCTCCGATTTTACACTTTGCCTTACGAATCGCTTTATCTATTATCCAGTCTATTTTTTCTTCATGCATTCGCTGTGCCAATGAGGGCATAACTCCGCCGAATTTTGCATGAGCGGAGGCTTGAGACCAGATGATGTTAGAAAGAATCTTTGTTCCTTCGATTACTGCTGCCGATGTTTCATCGCAACTCGTATCTATTGCCAGTATTTTCATATCCTATTCAAATAGAGAAGTGCTGTAGCGCCCTCCTCGGTTCTGTAGTATAGACCAATTTTGTCGGCTGTATATTGGCCCAAAGCTCTACTTCTATCCGGAATGTCAAGAAGTTTGTCCCGGTCAAATTTACTAAAGCTTTCTCTTTTGGCCGTTTGAATTGTAATATGTGGTAAAAATGATCGGCCATTAAGTTCATTTTCAGGCAGTTTTTCCTCAAGCATTTCTCTTATTTTGGAAAGTTCTTCCGTATTCTTAATACTTAGCACAAAAGCATTTTTATTTTCTCCGATAAAAACCAGGCGCTCAGGAATGATCGGAATGTGTTTCTCGTTTTTTGGTATGGAGGAAATAGCCTCTTTTACACCCACGAGTTCTTCTTCGTCTATAGTTCCCAGGGGTAATATCGAAATATGATAAAACTTTTTACGTCCGTTGATGCTCTGGATCCAATCGAAAAGAGGACTTTCTAAGATAGGGATGGCAATATAGGATTTGTCATAAGTTTCCCCAAGTGATCTTTCTTTCATTATCTTTTTTACCGGGACTGATCTTAACCCAGACAACTATTGCCTCATCATCAAACTCACGGATAACCTCGGCAACCTTCTCTGCCCATTCTACAGAAATGACTGACCTTTGTTCAATAAGATCTTCAAAACCCAAAGCAGTTAACTCATTTGAATCTTCCAATCTCCAGGCGTCAAAATGATAAAGTCTATTTTTGCCTGTTTTATATTCGTTTTCAATGGCGAAAGTAGGGGAGGTAACAAGTTCTGTTATCCCCATTGCGCGTGCAAGCCCCTTTGTAAACTGAGTTTTTCCGGCGCCCATTTCTCCCTGAAGTGCAAAAACAATAGACCGCTTACCAAAGTACGGTTCGTTTTTCTGCCAGATTTCTTTTGCAATGTTTTGAGTACCCTCTTCACTTGTGCTTAAAACATCATTTATGTCTTTGAATCTAATTTCCCCTTGCCTTAAGGTTACAGGTTCGTCAAAAGTTGTGTCGATTACAGTCGAAGGATCTCTGGTCGGAAGCGTGCCCGCGTCAATGACCAGATCAATCAAGTCTTTCTGTTTCTGGCTTAAATTATCTAATATATCCGATATTTTATACGGTCTTTTTTTGTAACTGGCATTAGCTGATGTGGCAGTGATTGGTTTGCCAAATTTTTCAACCAAATCACGTATAAATTTATAATCAGGTAACCTTATTCCGACTTTTCCGTCTTCGGATTCGATTCCTTTTGCCAGCTTATGTTTTCCTCTGACGATAACAGTCAAAGGTCCGGGTAAAAATTCACGGAAGAGATTTTTTGAAACACTGTTGAGACTTCCGTATTCCTCGGCCATTTCAATGTCTTTGACCGCAATGGAATAAGGTTTTCCTAAAGGTCTGTTTTTATAAACCGTGAGCTTTTTAACAGCGTCATTGTTTGTAGCATCAACTCCGGCGCCGTACATGGTTTCGGTCGGATATATGACAAGACCCCCGCTTTTCAGGGTTTTTATAGCAGAACTAACAGCCTCTTTATTATTCTTAATTATCTTCATAGAGAGGTATTTTACACCAAATTATTGGGCAGGGCCCGTACCGCGAAGATATATGGCTTGCCAGGCTTTGTAGTTGCTGACGAATGTCTTATTAATAATTTCCCGGCCACCTCTTGTTACAACGTAATTGAAACTGACTCTGGCACCCCAGGCTTTGTAATCAACTTGTTTGATTGTTCCTGCGGGAAGAGTTGGATCATCCTGATAAAGATCCTCGGGTGGGGCGGTAACGTTGGTCGTAACCGGTTTGGAAATTGATACCTTTCTTCCGTCGCTGGTTCCGTAAAGTTCAAATACCAAAGAATAATTTTTTGTGTCTGCACTAGCCTCAATTAAAATGTAGTTATCAGTATCATTTGTAAATTTTAAATCCGGGGAAGGGCTATAGACTGTGGCATCAAATCCCGGGGGAGAGTCTTGTTCGTAATAACCGACACGATAGGCATGTGCCTGTCGCTCGACAATCGGGAGCCCTGCGTTCAAAAGTGCCCTGAAAAGAGTAGTTGAAACCTGGCAAACTCCACCACCATCACCAAGAATGGTTTTACCCTCACTGATAATATAAGCCTGCTGGTATCCGGTAAAAGCCGACACGTCTCCCAAGGTGTTATTAAAGGAGAAAGTTTCACCCGGTTTAACAAGGGTACCGTTAATTCGGCTCGCTGCAAGGGCAATATTGTGAACACGCCCCGGTATTGAATGAAAATAGATCGAAGTTCCCCGTCCGATAAGCTCCTTAATTCCGAAATCATTAACCTTACCGGTTTCAACTTCAGGCGGAGCTTTGACAACCGGAATATCGAGACTCAAGTTCTTTTTGTCAGATCCTCCGAGTTCGGTAAGCTTTTCAGTAAGTAAGGTTTTGAAGGCATTCTCGTCGATTTTTATTCCGTCCAGTGCAGGCTGAAATTCAGTGACTTTACCGTTAGCAAAAACAAACTTCGGGTTTTGAGGATCCCGTTCAACTGAGGGAACGGCCTTTTCGATTGTGCCGGTGAGGGCGCTATCTTTGTAATCGCCATGCGGATCAAGTAATTTAAAAATATCCGAATCCTGGAGGACAATCTCATTATATTCAAATTTCAAAATCAGACTTTTATTCAAAAATTTCTCTGCCCGCTGGGACAAAGCCTTTGATTGGGCATCGTTCAGGGTATTATCAATATTGTCCACAGGAATCAATATTTGCCCGTTCTGATTTTGTGCCAAATTCTGGGTAATCCTGACAATCAACTCATTTTGGTCAACTTCCCGCCCTGCCAGACCCTTGTTAACGACAATAGTGCTACCGGTTTTGGTAACTGAGGGATCAACGGGATCAATGGAAATCTGTCCGGCAATAATCGATGTAATCTTTGCAAGTCTGTCTTTATCGATATTTACAACAAGCCCGAAATCCTCCGGAGATAGAAATAACTTTACCCGGTTTTGAATATCATAGAAAAAGTTTCCGCTTCTGGCGAATTTATATGCTTCGGAAGCGGAGGTGGGGAAGTCGAAATAAACACTGATGTCTTTTGTGTTTATTTTGTATGTTTGATCCTGGTAAATTAGGATTAGCTCCGAAGGAACCGTAATAGTTTTGGACAAAAGCAAAGAGGCACCCTCCGCGGTATTGCCTGAAACATTTATTCCTGCGACAGAAAGGTTTGGATAAATTTTGCCGTTATACACTATTAGGTAGGAAAGCATTCCCGCAATCAGGATTAAAACCAGCATCATGAGCCAAATTGCTATACGCAAAAGACGTTTTTTGACCGGTGCTATAGCTTTCTTTACCATATTTAATTAAAGTGGCTTGCCATATTCTAGGCGTATGATACCATTTAAATATAGTCTAATAGACATATCTATGCCACCCTCCAATATTTATCAAAATCAAAACGTACAAAGTCCTATCGGAAATCCCGTTCCTACCCAAATTCCTACGCCACCTAGTCCTCCCAACATTCCTCCCCAGGTAGTTACTCCGTCGAAGAGGTTTCCAAAAGTTTTGATTGTCTTGGGGGTGGTGCTTTTGCTGGCGGCCATAGGATTTGCGGCATATAAATTTCTTGGAACACCCCAGAATAAAAAATCCGGAAACATTATCTGGTGGGGTCTTTGGGAAGACACCAGTGTCGTTGCACCCCTTATTACCTCCTACGAGTCCTCACATCCAGGAGTGAAGATCACTTATGTTTCCCAATCGCCCCAGGATTACCGCGAAAGACTTTCCAATTCTCTCGCCAAAGGTGAAGGGCCGGACATCTTTACATTTCATAATTCCTGGGTTCCGATGTTTAAATCTGATCTGGATGTCCTTCCGTCTTCAATAATGACGGCGGCCGATTATTCTAAAAATTTTTATCCGGTTGTAACGTCTGATCTTTCTTATGGCAATTCTTTTGTCGGAATTCCCCTGGGATATGATGCACTGACACTCTATATAAACCAGGATATCTTTGATAAGGCCGGAAAAACTCCTCCGACCACCTGGGACGATCTAAGAAGTGTCGCAAAGGCATTAACCATAAAGAACGACAAAGGCACAATTATCCAATCCGGTGTGGCATTAGGGAGAACCGAGAATGTTGATCATTGGCAGGAGATTTTGGCGCTTTTGATGATTCAAAACGGAGTCGATTTGGGAAACCCGACCGGTAAAAATGCGGAAGATGCTTTGAAATATTTTACCCTCTTTTCTTCAGTCGAGGGCATTTGGGACACATCTCTTCCCAGCTCAACCCAGGCTTTTGCGGCAGGAAAACTGGCCATGTATATAGCGCCCAGTTGGAGAACTTTTGAAATTGAGCACCAAAGCCCGGATTTAAAATTTAAAACAGTTCCCATTCCACAGCTTCCGAAGGATAGTCCTAGCGAGGCTGACATAACATATGCAACTTATTGGGCACAAGGAGTATGGTCAGAAAGCACAAATAAATCTGTAGCATGGGATTTCTTAAATTATTTAACAACAACGGATTCACTTCAAAAACTTTACCAGAATGAAGCTGCAATAAGAGGTTTTGGCGAACCCTATCCCAGAACCGATATGGCATCCCTTCTTACCAGCCACCCGATTATCGGCTCAATTATTAGCCAGGCACCGGGCGCCAGAAGCTGGTATCTTGCAAGCCGGACTTTTGACGGTGCAACCGGAATAAACACCTTGATTTCCAACTATTTTGGTGATGCGGTCAACGCTGCCGTGACAGGTAAAAAGTCACCCACCGAAGCTCTTGCGACCGTGGCCCAGGGAGTTTCCCAGGTACTGGCGCAATATGGAATCTCTGTAAGATAATGTCCTACTTGCGCGATTTTACGCTCAAAAAGAATCTACCGGTAGAGAGCCTGAGTTCTTCTGACAAATTTTCAATCTTTTATCACAATATTTTTAAATATCCGCTAACTTTTTCGGAACTTTTCAGATGGAGCGCAAAAAACGTTCCCGAGGTATCACCCCGGATAGGCTGTAAAAATGGGTACTATTTTATTGAGGGAAGCGAAGGCCTTATCTATAAACGCGCCGTAAGGAAAAGATATTCTCAGAATAAAACTAAAATTGCTCGTAAGGCAGCAAAGCTAATTTCCCTAATACCCAGTATAAAAATGGTTGGCTTAACAGGTTCTCTGGCCATGGAGAATGCAGACAAGGGGGGTGATATCGACTTAATCCTCATTACAAAAAATGGAAAACTTTGGACATCAAGAATTATCGTCTACATGATCCTGAAGTTATTCGGATTTCGCTTGAGGAGTCCTTTAAATTCAAGACAGAAAGATAGGTTATGTTTAAACATCTGGCTTGATGAGACAGATTTAGGGTGGAGAAAGAAGGAAAGAAATTTTTATACGGCACATGAGATTTTACAGACAATTCCGCTCGTAGATAAAAAAGGGACATATGAATGTTTTCTTTCGGAAAACAAATGGGCTTTGGACTTTTGGCCGAATGCTGCGGAAGTTAGAATCATTAAAAACAATTCTTCATATACGAAACAGAGAAGATTGAATCTGATAGAAAGTCTGGCCTACAAAGCACAGTTGTCCTATATGAAGACAAAAGTTACCAGAGAGATAGTTAAACCCACGCGGGCTATTTTTCACCCTAACGATTTGAGTAAGGAAATTATCGGAAAGATGCCATTGACAGACATATAACTTATCCCTAAAATAGCACTCATTGGGTTGGAATGCTAACCAAATATGACAACTAAATTGAACCTAAAACCAACTGCCGGTTATCTCTTAATAGAACCTCTGGAGGCAGAAACAAAAACTGCCGGCGGGATTTATTTGCCCGACAATGCTTCAGAAAAACCCCAGAAGGGAAAAATTATTGCAGTCGGACCCTCCTCGCTTCAAGAAGGTCAAAAAATTGAGTCTCCCGCTAAACTGAATGAGATCGTTTTTTATAAAAAATGGGGCGGAAATGAGGTAAAAATCGGAAACGTTGAATATATGTTTGTGAAGTTTGAAGATGTTTTGGCAGTAGAAACTAAATAAAATGGCAAAAAAAATAATTAGTGGTGAGGAAGCTAGACAGGCTTTATTAAAAGGAATAATTAAACTTACTGATGCTGTCTCTACAACTCTTGGTCCAAAAGGTAGAAATGTCGCTTTGGATAAAAAATGGGGCACACTGAGCGTCATACATGATGGAGTATCTGTTGCAAAAGAGATTGATCTTCCCGACGCGTATGAGAATATGGGTGCACAACTTGTTAAAGAGGCGGCTTCCAAGACCGCTGACGTGGCTGGTGATGGTACTACAACCTCTACTATTATTGCCAGTGCGATAGTTGAAGAAGGAACCAAAATGATAACAGCAAAACACAACCCAATGATTATGAGACGAGGAATTGAGAAGGCTGGGGAATACGTCGTAGAGGAATTAAGAAAGAAATCTCATCCAATAAAACTTTCTGATGCGGCCAGTGTTGCAACTGTTTCGTCTGGCGATCCTAAATTGGGATTATTGATTGCCGACGCATTGAAGAAAGTTGGAGGTAGAGATGGTGTTGTAACGGTTGAAGAAGGAAAAAGCCTAGAAACCACAATTGAACACAAAGAGGGGATGGAGTTTGATAGAGGCTACGCCTCAGCTTATTTCGTGACCAATCCTGACAAGATGGAAGCTGAGATAGCGGATCCATACATTCTTTTGACCGACAAAAAGATTACTGCGATCGCGGACCTTCTTCCTTTGCTGGAAAAATTTGTCAAAGTTTCAAAAAATCTTGTAATTATTGCCGACGAAATTGAAGGTGAAGCATTGGCCACATTAGTGGTTAACAGGCTTAAGGGAACAATTAATGTTCTAGCTATAAAAGCTCCTGGATTTGGCGACAGAAGAAAAGAAATACTTGAAGACGTTGCGATTCTTACGGGGGGTACTGTTATTTCCGAAGACACAGGAAGAACTTTTGAATCAATTGACATTCCTGATCTTGGGCAGGCCGATAAAGTATGGGCGGATAAGGACAATACAAGAATAATTGGGGGTAAAGGAGATAAAGCCAAGATTGACGCAAGGGTGACCTCAATTAGAAAGCAAATTAGTACAAGTGATTCCGATTTTGATAAAGAGAACTTTGAAAAGAGGCTGGCAAAACTTACTGGTGGGGTAGTGCAAATAAACGTTGGGGCTGCCACGGAGGTTGAATTAAATGACCGCAAAGAACGCATAAAGGACGCTGTAGCCGCTACAAAGGCCGCACTAGAGGAAGGTATAGTTCCAGGCGGGGAAGTGGCGATATTGGACATAGCTAATAAAATGAATAAAAAAGATCTTGAAGATGCGAATGCAAGTCAGGACGAGATAGTCGGGTTTGAAATTGTTAAAACAGCACTTGAGGCTCCATTCAAAAAATTAATTGAGAATGCCGGCCTTGATTCTGGACAATTAATAGCAAAGGCTAAGGAAGTAAGTGCGAATGGGCAGGGATATGATGTATTAAAACTAGAATCTATTGAAACAGCCTTACCGATTGACATGATTAAAGCAGGAATAATTGATCCTCTTAAAGTTGTTAGATCTGCTGTCCAAAATGCCATTTCAGTGGCGACGATGATACTTACCACAGAGGTATTGGTGACTGATATACCCGAAGAAAAGAAAGAGCCTCAAATGCCGCCGGGCGGAATGGGTGGAATGGACTACTAAAATTACTCAACTTTCCAGTTTCTGATTGTGTCACCAAATAGTTTATCCATGACTTGCCCCGTCATTAAGTTGTCCATGATGGCAATATTGTAAAGATCATGGCAAGCCTTTTGGTTACAATCCCCAACATGCTTTACAACAGTAAACCATTCCTCGTGTGTTACGGAATCTTCGTCAGAAATATATCCTTTCAAAAATCTAAGCGTAATATTTTGAGCTAATTTACAATCAATATTTGGGGATAACTCAATAGCCCTTTCAAGCAGGTCCCCGACATTGTATAAATTTGATTCATTGATTAAGCCTTCCGGCAAATTATTTTTTGAAGTGTCCGGATAGTCCAAATAAGCATTTCCAAACATTTTTTCAAGATTAGGATTAAAATCACCAAACTCTCCAAACGCTGTTCTTATTTCTTTATCCATTTATAGCCAGTAGGTTATAATATATTTTTCAATGTGGCAAGATGCGGAGAGTTTTTTGAAGGAAGATAAATACATGGCCCCCCTTATTAAAAAGTGGGGACACTGTACGGTTAAAAAACATCCCAAATCAAAATATTTTGTAGATATCTTCGAGGCAATAACGAATCAACAGCTTTCGGGTAAAGCTGCTTCTACAATTTTTGGCAGGGTACGTGATTTATGCGGTGGAAAGATTAACCCTGAAGCTATTTTAAAACTACCTGAGGCTGAACTTAGGTCGGCCGGACTTTCTTTTGCAAAAATTAAATATGTCAAGGATTTGGCAGAACGAACAAAAAAGGGAGAATTGAAAATCCGGGCTTTGGATAATTTGTCTGACGATGAAGTGGTTGCCGAACTAGTAGCCGTAAAAGGGATCGGTCGTTGGACCGCAGAGATGTTTTTAATGTTTTCGCTGGGAAGGCCTGACATCTTTCCGGTGGACGATTTGGGAATTCGGAAGGGATTTGAAAAAGTAACAGGTCGCAAGTTTGATAAAGAAAAATCCGCCAGGTTTGCCTTCAAACATTGGTCTCCTCACCGGACAATTGCCTCATGGTATCTTTGGAGATCGTTGGAAAATAGATAAACCTTGGGTTTACTGTGACAAAACAGTCAGGGGATTAACAGAAACTTTGTTTTGGTGAATCTCAAGATGGAGATGTGAACCTGTAGCGTGACCGGTTGCACCCATCTTTCCGATTTCCGTTGAGGTTTCAACATTTTGCCCCGTTTTTACTTCAATTTTACTTAAATGAGCATAATATGAATCTATACCGTTGTTGTGTTTTAGGATAACTAGATTTCCATATCCTGAACGGTCCCAGCCGGCGTAGGCAACAACCCCTGCCATGATCGGTTTAATGGATGTACCGACACCTCCCCCAAAGTCAATTGCTTTATGAAAAATCGAATAGCCTTGATTTATTCTTATTTGGGCAACAGGGTAAATCATGCCTTTTTCAGTCGTGAGATTTGTTTGCGATTCAATAATTACATTTTCTGCCCCTTGTGCCTGAACGCCGCCTGTTTGGGGGATAAACGCAGCAGTTGTTGCGATGACTGCAAAGCTCGCAGCAAAAACTTTACCCGCGTTTTTATGATCTGCGAAATATCTGGCAAATCTGCCGAGGAAAGTTCCTTTTCGGTATTTTCTCCTGACAACGGAAGGCCTGGGAAGAAGCGGCTCTGCCATCAAAGGTTTTCGCCTCTTCACCAGTTTTACATTCATCTGGAGGCGATACTTCGGCAATTCAACGTTTATTTTTCTCATAATGCACCTTTGATCTAGGTGCCACAGACAGAGCATTACAAGCTCTACTTCACAAATACACCTCAGTAACCTTGGTGTAAAAATTGATACCAACCAATCGAAGGCAGGCACAAAAAATCCCGCTTTTTGCGGGATGAGTCGCTATCTTATACTATGAAAAGACCCAAAGTCAAGTTTTAGGAGGCCGGAGCGGGAATCGAACCCGCGCATAGAAGTTTTGCAGACTCCCGTGTTTCCTCTTCACCATCCGGCCAATAAGGGTATTTTACCACGAGGCATGGTCAAATACCGAATGGAAGCTCTGTTTGCCATGTGCTACACTCGGTCATTATGAAGACGGTAAAAATCATTTTGACAACCATCTTCTTTCTAACAATTGTTGCGGGAGGAGGGCTTTTTTTTGCAGGCTATTTTAGCCCAAAGCCGGGAGGGATAAGAATAGAGACCACTCCTAAGGCATCTGTTTTTATCAACGGAGCATTTGTGGGGGAGACACCGTATACTGGTTCATTCAAGGCAGGAACAATAATTTTAAGGTTGGTTCCCGAGGGGTCAAGCGAAACTCTGGTTCCCTTTGAGACGTCAATTATTTTATCTCCGGGTATAGAAACAGCTGTGGGTAGAAGTTTTACATCAAGTGAGGATACATCCTCCGGTTATATAATCTCTTTTGAAAAGATCAGTGGAAAAACTGCGGCTCTTGTGGTCACGTCCCAGCCGGCAAATGCTCAGGTACAAGTTGACGGTGTTTCCAGAGGATTTTCTCCATATAGTGCCGGGGCAATCGCTCCGGCGACGCACACAATTACTGTTAAGGCTCCAGGTTATACCGATCTATCAATGACAGTAAAAACGATGGAAGGTTTTAGGATGTCTTTTTATGCAAAATTAGGGAAAGGGGAGAACAAAAATTCAGTTTCCGGCGGAGAAAATAATAAAACGCCTATTAAAATAGTAAAAATTCTGGATACACCCACAGGGTTTTTAAGGGTCCGCAGTCAACCGGGAGATGGCGGAGGAGAAATTGCCCAAGTCAAACCGGGAGAAACTTTTCCTTATATTGATACTGATATTGCAACTGGATGGATTGAAATTCAGTACGAAGCATCAAAATCGGGACTGCCCTCGGGAATTACCGGATGGATATCGGGAAACTACGCAACAATTAGTTCAACGCTCAAGTAGGATCACTGGATAACGGAAATTCCGCTATACAAAACCCAGTACACTAGAATTACCCAGATAAAAACCGCTGTCATCAATAATTTGTCTGTGAGAAGTAATTTTTCAGGAGCTTCGCTTTTATCCTGAAATATAAGTGATTCATATCTCATTATTCCAAAAATCGTGACGGGAATGGTAAGCATCAAAAGCTTTCCTATTGTTGTAGTTCTCGACAACTCTGCCAGAATCAACCAAAAAGGAGTGGATGTACGCGGACTTTCAAAAAAGGTAAAAAGTGACCAGCTCATCCAGGAAGCATTTCCGAACATGGTTACATAAGAGTTCAAGAGATCTTTATGGTAACCCCCCAAACTTTTTCTGGTTAACCCGTCAGAATCCTGGATAATATTAAGTTCCGCTCTCCTTTTACCTGAAGCCAGGAAAAGTGCAACTGAAATTACGCAAAGTAGAAACCAAACTGAAAGATGTGCGTTGGTTACAACAGCTCCGGCGTAAACCCTCAGAACAAAACCTGCCGCGATAATGATAATATCCAGGATTGAAATATTTTTTAGCCACAAGCTGTAGAGAATCTGGAGAATCAGATAAAAAACAATTATCGTCAGAAAAATCGGATCCAGGTTCCCGATAAAGGTAACGGCAATTGCTCCCAAGATTAGTCCAAAGGTCTCGATTATGGCTAATGGTATGGGGAGAGAACCGGAAGCAATGGGACGGAATCTTTTTATCGGATGAAGACGGTCTCTCTTTCTATCAAAGATGTCATTAACAATATAAGTTGCGGAAGTCGTGAAACAAAAAGCAACGAATGCCCAGATGGCTTGTGTAAGTAAAACCTTATCAAAAAGATATCCCGAAAGAAAGATCGCAGCAAAAACTGCTAAGTTTTTAGTCCAATGTATCGGCCTAGCCACTTTTATAGCGGCAATAATTAAAGGGGTTTTTTGTTGTTGTCCTTCTTGGGTTTGTACGTTAACCATATTATCAGGCCTCCCAAAAGCATGGCTATACCTACCATTGTATAGATCTTATTAGCCGTATTCAAATTAAGTGCCAAAAATCCAAGCACCGCAGTTATCGACCAATAAAAAACAGCAACCTGGGTTTTACTTAGTCCGGCATCAAGAAGTCTGTGATGCAAATGCCCCCGGTCTCCCCAAACGGGCGATTTGTGGTTAAGAATGCGTCTTATGACTGTGTAGCCTGTGTCAATAAGCGGAACACCTAATACAACAACTAAAGTTCCAACTTTAGTTGTTGAAAGTATGGAAAGAACCGCCAGAAGGTAGCCCGCCAGGGTACTTCCTCCATATCCCGGCATTATCTTTTGCGGAAATATGTGCCAGGGCAAGAATCCCAAGTACGCACCTGCAGTGATTGCAGCGAGAATTATGACAGGCCATTGGGTAATGTCTGCCGAAAATCTCAAAGATAGAAACGCAATAGTAAGGGCGGCAACAACAGTAACCCCACTTAGCTGTCCGTCAACTCCCTTGGCACCCATATTAACGATATTCATTAAGAAGGTAATCCAGAGGATGGCAAAAATGTCCGAAAAAACCCAGATTGCATGAGATTTACCGAAAAGGTCAAAACTGATTTGAGGTTGGCTTAAGTTGATGATTCCCCCCAGTGGATTTGATATAAACGAAATTCCTATCCCTCCTGCAATAGGGGCCGCGGCGGCTATAAGCCCGATTACAATTCTTAAGTACGGATTCAGATTGTATTTATCATCGAGTATCCCCATGACAACCAGAATGGTCGCACCTATTAAAATTCCTATAAGGTGTTTATCGATTGGTAGAAAAACCAAGGCGGAGACAAGAAGGGCAATAAATATAGGAATGCCGCCGCCCCTGGGGACCGGGTAGGTGTGAATTACTTTGGGATGTTTGTTTTTTTTGGGATCATCAATGATCCCAATTTTTTCTGCAAATTTAATTGCCAGGGGGGTTGTCAGGAACGCAACAACTGCTGCCACAAGCCATGGCATTAGAAAAAGGTTGCGTAAATTGCTCATTTTAGAAAAAACCCACCAAAAGAATAATCTTAATTACAGTTAGTGTTGCCATCAAAGAAACAACAAATGACCCGACTGCCAAGAATTTTTTAATAAAATCATCCTTAGCAGATGTATTTATAAGTATATTGATGAATGTTATGAAAAGAGATAAAGATGGGATTACAAAAATGAACCATGTCGGAGCGAGTTGATCCATACCTGTCGGTTTTCCGTAAAAAAGAGGAATCAGAGGTGGCAGAAAACTCATTACCGCCAAAATTCCGGCGGCAGATAGGACGCTCAAGATTAGGGCGGCCAGGAAGAAATTATGAAAAGTAACTTTTTTCCACCACATATTAATTAAGGACTACATTGTACGATATCTACTTTGCGGGAGCAAAATCAATTTGAGAATAGATATTGGCATCATATACATGGTCAATCAGTAAATATCTGCTTTTAAGTAGGGAAGATAGCTCCGGATAAGGATGAGAGTCGGTAAGAATTATAAACCTCGGCGGGTTGGCGGCAATATTTTTTGCCTCGATGCTCAAGCTGGAATAGTCATTTATATGATAATCGACAACATATTTGATAGGGGGTAAACGTTTGGAAAGGGAATATACAGCGGCTGAGTCCGGATCCCACATAAAAACTCTGTCTTTGGGAGCACTTGAATTAACCAGAAAATCTGCAATTTGATAATCTCTGTTCACATTTGATGAAAAACCGTCAAAATATGCGTATTTAGATTCAGCTCCCACAGCGAACTTTATGAATCGAATGTAATATGAGGTTGTAGGATAAAACCAGAACTTGTAATAGATGGGGACAAAGAAGGAAAGCGCCAGCGGCAAAACAACCAAAGATTGCTCAAAACTCTTTTCCATAAAAAGAATCGAAAGGAATATGGAAACGGGGGCTACGGCCTGAATGAAATAGTGCGGATAGGGTCGCTCCGAAAGGGTAATTGCAAAAAGTGCAAAAAGCACCCAGAGAGACAAAAGGATAAATTTCTTTGAAAGTTTTTTGCGGAAGAAGAAAAGAATGGCTGTACCCAAAAGAACAACAGACCCTCTTATTAAAAGTGGGGCGTTCCTGACCAGGAATGATTTTTGTACATCGCCCGGCCGGAAACTACTCAGATATCCAACATTTTGTAAAAATGCTGCCTTGATATACTCAGGAAGAGCACCTTTCGCAAAAAACCAAACGAATGTCAGTACCAACGGAGAAGCAAAACCCAGGACCAGCAATACAGTATTTTTAAGAATTTCTTTCCAATTTTTAAACCCTTGGGTGATTATCCAGTAAAAAACAATAATCGGAGCGTCAAATGCAGCCGGAATTTTGAAGAGGGCACCGAGCCCTAAAAGCACTCCTGCCAGATAAACCTTTCCCGGTTTGGGTTTTCCCGGCAAAAGAATGAGAAAGGCGGCGATTGTGAAAACGATCATAAAAAGCTCAGAGTTTATAGTTAAGCCTTCAAGAAGCGGTAGTGTGGTCAGTAAGGCAAAAATCAACGTAGATAGCTTTTGAGCCTTTTCATTTTTGTCCAGAATAATTTTTGCAAGCTTGTAGAAAAGAAAAATTGTTACCAAACTCCAAAATGCCAAAATTACCTTAAACCAGAAGAGATTACCAGCGACGGCCGCAGTTAAATATAAAAGAGGGGGTTTATTATCATAGACATCTTTATAGAGAGTCAAACCCTGACGCACACCCTGCCCGAGGGTTAAGTAGACCATCTCGTCGCCGTAATAATAAGGTTCAAAGAACGAGGGGACTCTTAAAAGGAAAACCAAGGACATTACCACCAAAAGCCAGTTTGGAATGTCCGGTAGATGAAGAAAATCTCCGATTTTGTGCAGCCTTGCCCAGAGAGCTTTCATAACATATCCAGTTTAAGATATAATTGCCATATATGCAAAGCGCTTTAGTAACAGGTGGGGCCGGATTCGTCGGCAGCCATTTGTGCGATAGGTTAATCAAAGAGGGATACAAAGTAATTTGCCTGGACAATCTACTAACCGGCTCCAAAAAGAATATTGAACATCTTGTGGGCAGTCCCAACTTTGAATTTATTGAAGCAGATGTTACGGAACCCTTAAATATCAAAGATCGGCCGTTAGATTACATTTTTCACCTTGCCTCTCCTGCATCTCCTATTGATTATCAAAATTACCCGGAAGAGACTTTTTTAGCCAATTCTACGGGGACATTAAATGTATTAAAATTAGCGAAAGAAACTGGTGCAAAAATGCTTTTAGCCTCAACTTCGGAAGTCTATGGGGATCCTCTGGAACACCCGCAAAAGGAGACTTATTTTGGAAATGTAAATACTTTCGGACCGCGTTCCTGCTATGACGAAAGCAAAAGATTTGCGGAAACAGCTACATATATTTACATTCGAAAATATGATATTGATGCCAGAATAATTAGAATATTCAATACTTACGGTCCGAGGATGCAAAAAGATGACGGTAGGGTAGTTTCAAATTTTATTATGTCGTCCCTGGCGGGTACCCCTTTAAAAATTGATGGTGACGGAAGTCAGACGAGGTCTTTTTGTTATGTAGATGATTTGGTTGAAGGAATTACAAAAGCAATGTTTACCGAGAGTACGCGCGGAGAGATATTCAATCTTGGAAATCCTGATGAATTTACAATCAAAGATCTGGCCGAGATTGTGAAGAGACTTACAGACACCCGATCTCAATCCCTTTTTAGCGGAGAGTTCAGGGTGAATGATCCCATGAGAAGACAGCCGGACATATCAAAGGCAAAAGCCAAACTTGGCTGGGAACCGAAGGTTGATCTGGAAGAAGGACTTGGGAAGACAATCGAGTACTACAAAAATAATTAAAGTTACACCTTTTCAGTCACTTTATACTCTATATATTTTCCAAGCATTAATCTTGTGTGGGCGTCAATTCCGGGAAGGGCTGTAAATATAAATCCGGCGATGGGCATTAGCACAAACTCCAAGGGGGTGAGAATTTTTCTTAAAAATGAAACCTCTTTTGGCCTTGGAGGTTTTTGAATATTATCTATAACTATCATTACTACCAAAAATACGAGTGCAATGGTTAGGATTAAGGACGAAAGTTTGGGGACAGTGTAGCCCAGAGCTGTTCTCCCGAATGCCGGATTAAGGAGTGTCGGAAGGGTAAGTCCTATTGAGATAATAAACCAGTTTACAGGCCACAAAAAGTGCGACCAAGTAACCTGAATAAGCCTCATTGTTTTGTCCCAAAAAGGAACATTGCGGGTCAGGAAATAACTTTTAATAATCCAGGGATCATCACTGACACCCCAAGCCCACCTCTGCAGCTGCTGATACTGGTTTTTAATAGTTTTCCAAAACGAATCGGATTGAGCCGCATCTGCGAATAGGGGAAGATAGATCGGTTCAACCTCGACTCCGCCTCCGTTTTTATAAAAAGCCTTGAAGAATATTCCCCAGTCTTCCGGAATTTTGTCAGCGTCCCAATATCCGACCTTGTCCAGAAGTTTGTATGAAAGTGAATAATTCTGTGTGTTAATCAATTTATCTTTGCGTACAAGCTGCGAAAGATTGTTGATAGACATCAGTGTATTGGAAACACGCGATATTGCCGGAATCTCCCAGATGTTGTTGTAAAACATAACGGATGGTTGCCAGAACATCTCGTAGCGTTTCGGGTCGTCCAGGTATTTATAAGTTAAGCAGGCAAAGTGTTTCGGGTGAAATTTATGATCGGCGTCACAGGAAGTGATGGTAAAGTAGTCAATATTTAGTTTCCCCGCATCAATATAGTTTTTCTTTATCCAGATAGCTGCATATTTTTCATTCGAAGCTTTGCCGACAACCTCTCCGGCCTCAAGCTTATGAACCGTCCTGAAAAAATGTCCGAATGCGCCTTCATATTTTTTCTCCAGGGTTTCCCATTTCTCGTCACGGTCCTTAGCGGGTTCTTTCTCTTCCATTGCCAAAACCGGAATTATTTGATTTGTCGGAAGCTCCTGTGCCGCGAGAGAATCAAGGGTTCTTTCAAGAATGTGCAGAGGCTCTTTATAGGTGGGGATTATTACGACATGTCTTACCTTTTTCCAATCAGGAAAACCTTTTACGTCTCCCATCCAGTCGTAAATCTTTGCGGCTTGTATCCTTGTGTTTGAAATAATGGCAAAAGCTGCGATTTGAAATGATTGGAAGAACCAATAAATATTAAATGTGAGGACAAAATAAGCAACAATATTCGGAATTACAAAAATTCCCCAATACGGGAAAAGAATTAAATTCCAGGAAACAAAGCCGGGTAGAATTTCCAATCCCCTTTGAATTTGTCTATCGTGTTTTTCGATAAAATTACGCATTCTTTTTATTTTTGGTTCAGACGGGGAAACAGGGGGGCGGCTGATTTAATAATAGGCCCGACAAAAATCTTATTAATTTTTTCGGCTGTTTCGGGTAAGAATGGCTCCAGGTTGGAAGATATCGTTCTGACGTGATCGACAAGGTGGATCAAAACTGCCTCAGACTTATCTCCGGTCAATTTCCACGGTTCCTCCTCATTTATAAAATGATCAGTTTGGGCAATCTCATCCCAAATTAGTTTAATAGCAACATCAAACTTATATTCTTTTAATGCTTTTTCAATTTTTTCGTCCTTTTGAATTTTTGTAGGTTTAAATTTAAGTTCTGATTTCTCACAAAGTTTGGCAACCCTTGAAACCAGATTTCCAAGACCATTTGCCAGTTCCCCGTTATACACCTCTTCAAATTTTTCAAAAGTGAAGTCAGAATCTTCGGTTGGATTAATTTTCGCGAGAAGATAATATCTCAATGCATCCGTACCGTATTTTTCGGCGACTTCAATCGGATTTATTGTGTTACCAAGGCTTTTGCTGATTTTTACTCCATTTGCGGTAACAAATCCGTGTATGAACACTTGTTTTGAAAAAGGAAGACCTGCTGAGGCAAGCATTGCCTGCCAAATTGCTGTTTGCTGTCTTAAATTATCTTTCCCGGCAACCTGAAAACCCGGCCAATATTTTTCAAAGCTTTCTTTGTCTTCCGGCCAACCAAGGGTTGAAATGTAGTTTATCAGAGCATCGAACCAAACATACATTACGTGCGTTGCGTCTCCAGGAACGGGGATGCCCCAGGGCATCTTACTTTTAAGGCGTGAGATTGAAAAATCCTGCAAGCCCTCTTTGACAAAAGTCTTAATCTCGTTGAATTTTCCCGCCGGCACCACAAAGTCGGGATTATCTTCGTAAAACTTCAAAAGTTTATCCTGATATTTTGAAAAGCTGAAAAAGTAGTTTTCCTCCTCAATTATTTCCAAATCCTGATTGGGATGTAGGGGACATCTGCCGTCAATCAGCTCCGAATCTGTTTTTTCCAATTCACAGCCAACGCAATATTTGGTTTTATAAAGCTTCTTGTAAATGTCTCCTGCCTTATCGCAAAGTTTCCAAAATTCCTGGGCGGCCTTAATATGGTGGGGATCAGTAGTTCTTATGAAATGGTTGTAGCTAAGATTTAAAGCGCTTTTTAATGCATCGAATTTGGCCGCATATTCATCACAATACACCTGAGGATCTTTACCGGCATCAAGTGCCTTTTGGTAGATTTTTTGTCCGTGCTCGTCCGTGCCGAAATTAAAAACGACATCTTCTCCTAAAAGTTTATGAAAACGAGCCAGTGAGTCAGCCTGTACGATTTCGAGTGCAAAACCGATATGGGGCTCCGCATTTACATACGGCAAGGTTGTTGTCAGATAATATTTCTTATCCATAAGCGTATTGTACAGCGAAGAAGTGGTTTGAAGCTACATCCTATCCATCAAGGCGAAATAATCATAAACGCGTAGGCTTTTTTGGTGGGCGACTTTATTTTCATGCGTCGCTCCAACCGACCTCCCCCAATCAGGGGTTCTGATGATACAGTCAATAAAACCACTGTTTAAAACTTTCTCCCAAAGATCTAGATAATCTTGATTGACAGCACCGTGAGAATCGAACCTCTTGAACAATTTTTTATTAAAAATATCACCAGCTGAAAAGACAATAGCCTTAGGTAATTTACGATTAGCCTCTTTTGTTCTTTCTTTCAGCAATTCTAAGTTTCTTTCGATAAATTCCTGTCCATCCGATGTTACAGCACCAATCACATAGTAAATATCTATATTCGGTCGTTCTTTCTTGATTTCGCTTAAAGCACCTATAAAACATTTTTCTGCTTCTTCAATAGTGATCGACTTGGACACACTTTTTATTAAAGATTCTTTGCCCTGAATTGCGAATATTGATATATCCCTTATTAATATTTCAGACATTTTTTGCGATTTTAACTCAACGATTATTTTTTGGCAAACTTTTTGATTTTTTCCGCCCAGACGTTGGCCCATTCTTCGGCCTCAATTTTTTTAAGAGCCAGCCTCACCCCATTTTTCTTGAGGGACCTTTTGGCCAAAGCAATTTCTTTCGGGGTAGCCAGCAAGTTTCTTTTGATGTTCTCTTCATCCCTGCCTTTTTCAAGCCAATAAGAAATTGAAACTCTTTTAATATAAGTTTCGAGCTCTTTTTCGTCAAAAAAATCTGTCAGGAAGGACTCAATTTCCTTTAAGTTGTCGAGATCGTTGAGCATCTGCGCAAAAGTTTTAAGAAGTTGTTTTTTAAGCGATGGGTTCATGTTATTTCAAGGTGAAATATAGCTCGATACATAACGATATTGCAACTATTAGGATCAGATTAAGAATATTACCAACTCCAAGGTACATTAGAATTAAGAATAAGGATAAAGCAACTGAAGCGATAAATCCCCGGCGTGAATTGGAGAAAATGAGAGAGAAGGTAAAAAGAAGCGCGGTAAAAAAGGTGATAAAAAATAGGGGAACCACACCAAATGTTTGCGGATTAACAAAATAGACCAATGCCGCGAGAAGTATCCAAAAAAGAATTGTTAAAAGAAGTGTGGGGAAAAAATTCTTCCTTTTTAAAACTTGTTCTTTTCTAATTTTTCTTTTCATGGTTTAACCGAATATGGAATATAATAAAGTATGAGCGTAACTCTAGTTTTCATTATAGTATTAATTGGATTTGTGATCTTATTCATTTTTATTAATTGGAGGCTGGGTAGTTTGATAAAAAGCCAGAAACCATCCGATGAAATTTTGGAATACCTCAAGACCACAAATGTTCGTCTAAATGAACAGGGAAAATCTTTTAACGACAGACTCGATAACGCGGCGCGTGTGATCGGGGATGTTCAAAAAAATATAGGAGAGTTTTCCGAAATTGGGCGAGGAATGAAAGAACTGCAGGATTTTTTGAAATCCCCAAAGCTCAGAGGGAATATTGGAGAGCAGGTTTTGAAAGACATGCTTTCCCAGTTTTTACCGAAGCAATCTTTCAAGCTTCAATATACCTTTAAAACCGGCGACAAGGTGGACGCCGCGGTCCTAACCTCCGCAGGTATTATTCCGATTGATTCCAAGTTTCCGATGGAGAATTTCAGGAAGTTAATTAATGATCCTTCCGCAAAATCCGATTTTGAACGCGATGTCAAAAAGCATATTGACGACATAAGCCGCAAATACATTTTGACGGAGGAAGGAACCGTAGACTATGCACTGATGTATGTTCCAAGTGAGGCAATCTATTACGAAATTGCAAACGATGAGGACCTGTTTGACTACGCATCAAATAAAAGAGTACTTCCGGTTTCCCCGACAACTTTCTATGCATATTTAAAAGCAATACTAATGAGTTTTGAAGGACAAAAGATTGAAGCCCAGGCAAAAGAAATATTATCTTCACTACGGGCTATCGGAAAAGATTACGAAAGAACGGAGGAAAATTTGGGAATTTTACAAAAACACTTAACTAACGCGTATAACATGATGAATAATGTTTTTACAAGCTTTGGATCTTTGGGACAAAAAATTGCCTCAACCAACAAATTGGGAACCGGTGTTAAAAAAGAAACAAAAGAGTTGAAATAATTTTCGTGCTACAATCTGATCGTGACAGACAAAACTTCAAATCTGAAACTGAATAAAGAACAAATAGAAGCCATTAAATTTGGCAAGGGTCCTCTACTTATCATTGCCGGCGCGGGAACGGGGAAAACCACAGTCGTTACGGAAAGAATCAAATATTTAATTCTGGGAAAACACGCAAAGCCATCTGAAATTCTTGCCTTAACGTTTACCGAAAAAGCGGCGCGCGAAATGGAAGAAAGAGTAGATATCGGACTTCCCTATGGCTATACCCAGATGTGGATAATGACATTTCACTCTTTTTGCGACAGGATTTTAAGGCAAGAGGCGCTTAATATAGGACTAGACCCCCGCTATAAATTGATGACCGAGGCAGAAGGTATCCAACTTTTAAGAAAGAATTTATTCGGTTTGGATTTAAATTATTTCAGGCCTCTGGGTAGCCCCACGAAGTTTATAAGCGGAATGCTTCAGCATTTTAGCAGGCTTCAGGATGAAGATATTTTTCCCAGAGATTATCTGGAATGGGTTAAAAATCTGAAAGCAGTGACGGATGAGGAGAAAATTGAAAAGGACAAATATCTGGAGTTGGCAAAAGCCTATAAAGCCTATGACGAACTAAAAGTTAAAGAGGGACTAATGGATTTTGGGGATTTGATCGTAAAAACTCTGAAGCTTTTCAGGGACCGCCCGAATATTCTTTCCGAATATAAAAAACAATTTAAATATATTTTAGTTGATGAATTTCAAGACACTAATTATGCACAAAACGAATTAGTAAAACTTCTTGCCGGAAAAGGCGGAAACATAAATGTAGTGGGGGATGATGACCAAAGTATTTATAGGTTTAGAGGTGCGGCTGTCAGCAACATTATTCAGTTCAGAAAAAGTTATCCGAAGACCAAGGTAATCGTACTGACCAAGAATTACAGAAGTACACAGGAAATATTAGACAGAAGCCACGATTTGGTTAAATTTAACGATCCGGACCGTCTCGAGGTCGTTGAGAAAATTGATAAGCGATTAAAGTCGCAAATTGCCAAGGACGGAACCGAAATTAAATTTATTCATGCGGACAGAGTTGAGAATGAGGCGGACATGATTGCTAAAGAAATAAAAAAACTCGCCGAGGAGGAAAAATACAAATGGGGGGACTTTGCGATTCTCGTACGGGCCAATAATCACTCGGAACCGATCGTCAGAGCCTTAGCGAGGAACGGTATCCCGTACCAATTTTTGGGCCCGGGGAGGCTTTTCAAACAACCGGAAATAGTTGATCTAATTTCATACCTTAAAGTTCTTTCCAATTTTGAAGACTCTGTAGCTTTCTATAAAGTTCTCTCGAATGAATATTTCGATATTAGCCCCAGGGATATTGCGGCAATCGGTAACTATGCCAAGAAATATAACCTAAGTTTATTTGAAGCCGCCGAAAAAGTTGATGATGTTGCCGTATCCGCCGACACGAAAGAAAAAGTTAAAAAACTTTTAGGTATAGTCAATAAACATCTGGGACTTATTAAAAGAGAAACTGCCGGACAAATCCTTTATTATTATTTAGAAGATACGGGATTAATTCAAAAACTCTTATCTCCGGTCTCGGTAGAAGCTGAGTCAAGGGCAAAAAATATTTCCAAATTTTTTGACAAGTTAAAAACTTATGAAGTTGATAATGAGGACGCAACAGTTCCCGCGGTTGTTGATTATTTGGAACTTTCAATGGAACTTGGGGAGTCTCCTTTGGCTGCAAATGAAGATTGGACCGAAATCAATGCAGTTAACATTTTGACTGTTCATTCGGCAAAAGGGCTGGAGTTTCCTGCGGTTTTTATTGCCAATTTAGTTTCTCAAAGATTTCCGACAACGGAACGCCGCGAGCAAATTCCGATACCCGATGCCCTTATTAAAGAGGTTCTACCGGTAGGAGATTTTCACCTTGAAGAAGAGCGCCGCCTATTTTATGTAGGTATGACGCGTGCAAAAGAAAGACTGTATTTTACCGCTGCTGATTATTACGGAGAAGGAAAACGTGAGAAAAAACTATCGCCGTTTATCTTTGAGGCGCTTGGAGAAAAAGCCGCCGGCGCGGAAAAAACAACAACCAAGGCTGACCAGCTATCATTTCTTGATTACGGGATAAAAGCGAAAGACAATATGACGGAAATTTTCGCGGGCAAACCTTTTCACATTGATTATCTGAGCTATTCTCAAATCGAAACTTTCAAAATTTGTCCTCTTCATTACAAACTTAAATATATTCTTAAAGTTCCTACCCCCCCTCAAGCCGCGGCGAGCTTCGGAACTGCAATGCATTCAACCCTGAAAAATTTCTTTGAGCAAGTATTTTCAGGCGAAAAACCCTCGGAATCGTTAGTGTTTGATTTATTGGAGAAAAATTGGATTAGAGAGGGGTATAAAAGCAAAAAACAGGAAGCTCAGTATAAGGAGAGGGGTAAAGATTACTTAAGTGGCTTTTTGAAAAAAGGATTCAACCCCAAAAATCTACCGGTCGCACTTGAACAAACCTTTATGGTTCCCCTGGGTACCGATTTAAAAATTGGGGGGAGAATCGATAGAGTAGATGATCTCGGCGGAGGACAGATTGAAATTATTGATTACAAAACCAGCGAGAAAGTTCCGACCCAAAAGGAGATCGACAAGGATTTACAGCTTTGCTTTTATGCACTTGCGGCCAGTAAAATTCCGACGGAACCTTTCGGAAAACCAACCGAAAAGATTAAGCTTTCTTTATATTTCCTAAGTGAACAAAAGAAAATATCATCTGTAAGGACCGCTACGCAGTTGCAAAAAGCTGTTGAGGAAATTTATAAAGTCAGAGATGAAATAGAAAAATCTGATTTTAAATGCAGCAATCATATGTTTTGCCAAATGGGCTGCGAGTACTCACTGTTTTGCAAAGGAGACCAAAATGAAGATTGATAATTCCTGGTACATAAAGCCAACCGATAAAAATTTTCCTCATAAAATAAATGCCGGTGGTGTGGTGGTCAGAAAATCAGGGAGTGAAATATTAATTGCTTTGATACGTGATAGGAATTTTAGCGATTACAATTTACCTAAGGGAGGCGTGGAAAAAGGGGAAGACGTTGCCAAAGCCGCTGCACGAGAAATCTCTGAAGAGGCGGGTTTAAATAACCTTGTTTTTATTTGCGAGCTTGGGGCGGGGGAGCGATTAACATTTGAAAAAGATAAATGGGCAACCACACATTACCTTTTATTTACGACAGACCAGGAAAAAGGAAAACAAAATTTACAGGAAGATGAAAATTTTGAAGTTAGCTGGTTTGATATTAATAATTTACCAAACCTATTTTGGCCGGAGCAAAAAAAGTTGATTGAAAATAATTTGTCAAAGATAAAGGCTTCTGTCTAGGGTAGTCTAAAGCGTGAGTAGCAGCCTGGATATTCTACCTCATAGCCCCCGAAAGAGCGTTTAAAGTGTGTAAAACCAAGCCAACTCTTATTTGGGAAGCGCGGATCGTAGATTCCTTCGAAATCAAAGATCTTATTACCATTCTTTTTAGCCCATAGTATTCCATTCCAGAGGAGGGAATACTGGGATAGGGAAGTGCGACCCTCCTTGTTTGTGAATGCTTGCCAGTAATAAGTGATATAGTTTAATCTTCCGTGTGAAGAAGTCGTGAAAATCACTCCACCTATAATTCTGCTAATAATATTGTGCGACGCAAGGAAAAGGGACTGTGATTGTGGAAAACTTTTTTTTAATTTAATAAGTTGCTGGGTAGTCGGTACATATCTGTCAAATTTAGCGGATTTTTTCCACTCCTCCCGGAATATTTTTATTTCATCGGGGGTTATGTATTCTGCGGTTTTTATACCCTCCCCTTTTCTTATTGCCGCTCTGGCATCCTTCTTAAAAGATTTGAGTATTTCCTCCTTGCTTTGGGTCAGGTCTATCTGAAGTGTTTTTGAAGGTAAATAGGTACTTTTCGAAAGTTTGAAGCCGTTGTCGACTAAACGTTTTGCATCCTTCTCCGTTTTAGGTTCAACAATTGTTTGAAAAACACCGTATTTACGGGATAACTTTTTTATAGTGTCCATTCTAATTTCCTCAGGCCGTTGGAGTTTTAGAATAGAGCCCGCAAGGGGAATCTTTCTGATAAAGTAATTTATTCCCCCTATCCGCTCAACCGTCCAGCCAAGACTTCGAAGATACTTGGCATAAGATTCGGACTGGCGGATATCAACCATGTTAGAAACGGTTTTTGGTTAGACCTAGTTTTGCAGTAGTTTTAAGAACTCTCCAACGTATTTTTTCAGCTAATGTGTATATTTTATAGACCGGTTTATTTATTACAAGATCCCAAGTTCCCAGAAATTCTATGACTTTCGGATTGTAACCTTCTTTAAATTTTGTAAATCCTTTACCCTCTTCTCTCCCCCAAAGGTCGAACGTAGTTAGTCCTAACTTTTTACCAAACTTTATCGCATCCCACATCATCAGATTGTTAGCCATAACCTCTTTGTATTTTTCGGTTGAGGCGCCGTACGGATAATATAAGAAGTTTTTCCAAACGAAAAGAACCCAGGTGGTAATAATTTCCCCTTTATAGGTAGCAGTAAACAAATGGGCTATCCCGGCCTTCTTTAAGATATTCCACATCAAACGGTGGTATTTTTCGGTATGTGCGTAAAAACCTTGCCTTTGGGTTGTCTCGCGGGTGAGATCCAGATATTTTTGAAAAGCTTTATCCGAGTCATCTTCCCGGACTACTACTCCCTTTCTTTCGGCAAGCCGAATATTATAACGGGTTTTCGAGGTAAAGCCTTTTAATAAATCATCTTCAGACTTTGTCAGATCAATCCAAAAAGTAGTCGGAGTAAAAAACCTCTTTCCGCGAACAGCGCCAAATTCACCTAGAAGTTTGGTCAATTGATCTTTGGTTGATTGGCTAAAAACGGGGATGTTTGGCTCAAGTTTTACAAAGACGATATTGTTTTCTTTGGCAATCTTTTTAAAATCCGTTAACATTTCCTTTGTCGGAGCGGGGCCCTTTTCAAAGATAGCCAGCTTATAATTGGTCATGGGTATCCTATGAACCGTGAGTATTCCCCAAGGAGTTTCTAAAACTTCATTTCCCCAAGACTTTCTAAATTCCTCCCAATAGGTTGTTTGAAGAGGGTGTGTGGCTATTTCGTTGATTTTAAAATCGTTCATAACATTGACAGCTACTTCAGATATTTTTCGATAATATCGTCAAACGTTCCTTTTATGTCGTCAACTGAATCTAATTTTAGATCATCTGTGGTGGAAAAACTATTTTCTCCTACACTTTCCAATAAATTTTCCGGGATATCCATTATGAAGCGTGAGGGAGGGTTACTTATTCTTTCTCCGAAATATAGGCGGGAGTTGGCATAGGTGAGATAAAGAATTTCTTTTGCACGGGTAATGCCGACATAAGCAAGACGACGCTCTTCCTCCATTTGATTATTATCCATTAGAGACCTGCTATGCGGGAAAAGTCCTTCTTCCATTCCGACTATAAAAACAATAGGAAATTCCAACCCTTTGGCCGCGTGCAGAGTCATCAGAGACACGCAGTCTTTGAGTTGGGAATTAGGGGTGATGTGCCTATTTGAATCCTGCGAGGTTTCCACCAGCGTGACGTTTTCCAAAAAATCGTTGATAACCGGAAATTCAGTTGCAACACTTCTTAATTCTTTTAAATTCTCCAGCCTTGCCAGATTCTCCTCAGTCTCTTTTTGGAAAAGAGCCAGGTAATCAGTTTTTTGAATTACGGTATCGAGCAGATCCAGAGTTGTGAGTCCGGTTAAATCCGGATTTTCGGTTCTGAAGGTATCCAATTTTTCAAATCTCCTTATGCCTATTTTTTCAATTCTTCTTTTGGAAACGGAATCTTTGGGGTTTACTAAATACCTGATAAAGCTAATGACATCCTTAATTTCCTTTCTGTCGTAAAATTTCACTCCGCCGACAAGAACGTAGGGAATACCTGCGTGCAGGAAGGCTTCTTCCAAAACACGGGACTGGGCATTTGTCCTATAAAGAATAGCAATGTCTTTGTAAGTTAGCTTTCCTACGGAATACTTAACCAATGTTTCTATTTCATCAACGACAAAATCGGCTTCATCAAAACCGTTTCGGGCAGCGTAAAGTTTTATGCGGGCACCTTTTTCTTTTTCTGTCCAAAGTTTGAGTATTGGATGACTGGTATTTTTAGAAATAACCAGGTTGGCGGCGTCAAGAATGTTTTGTGTCGAACGGTAGTTTTGTTCAAGGTTAATAACTTTAATGTTTGGATAGTCGCGGGTGAGGTAATTTATATTTCGATAGTCCGCACCGCGCCACGAATAAATTGACTGAGAAGCATCCCCCACCGCCGTGATGTTTTGACCTTTTCCTACAAGAAGCTTGGCCAGCGTGTATTGAATTTTATTAGTATCCTGCCACTCGTCAACAAAGATGTGAGTCAGCCGCTCCTGCCAATTCTTCAAAATCTCAGGAACTTCCTGATAGAGATTAACAGTTTTAATAAGAAGATCGTCAAAGTCCAGTGCCCCGATTTCTTTTAATTTTTTTTCGTATTCCAGATAGACTTTGGCTGCAATTTCCTGCCAATCGTTTCTGACGAAGTTAATATATTCTGCCGGAGAAAGCATCTGGTTTTTTGCTTCGCTTATTCCGTTGAGAATCGAAGAGGGAGTATACTGATCGGTAGAAATGTTAAGGTTGTCCATGATTTCTTTGACGGAGTCTTTTTGGTCGGCTTCGTCATAAATAATGAAATTTTTAGGAACTCCGATATTCTCGCCGTCAATTCTTAAAATTTTCGCACAAAAAGAGTGGAAAGTACCCGTAGTGGGAGAGTTACCATCGGTCAAGGCTAAAATTCTTTCTTTCATCTCTCCGGCGGCTTTATTTGTGAAAGTTAAAAGAAGGGCATTTTCAGGTTTTATTAAATTTTTCGAAATGAAGTAAGCTACACGGTGGGTCAGCACCTTTGTCTTTCCGGACCCTGCACCTGCTAAGACTAAAAGTGGTCCGCCGGTATAGGTAACGGCCTCCTGTTGTTGTTTGTTTAAATCGGTTACGACATTCCCTGTCGAACAGGGGCCTTGGCCTGTTATACTAGTATCTAACATGCTTGATCATTCTAACATGCAAGATGTTGATGAGCGACCGGAAAAACCGGTCAAAAAACCAAAGAGGAATATTTTAAAAGTTATAATTTTTGTTTTTTTGTCGATTCTTCTCTTTATATTTTTAGGCATAGGCCTACTTTTTTATAAATATCCCCTACTGGCAAAAGCTCTTTATAACTTTGTTACAGTTCCTGTTTCTCAAATTGCCTCAGATGGCCAAAAGGTAAACATACTGGTTATGGGCAAGTCCGGAGGAGACCATGACGGTGCAGACTTAACAGATACAATGATTTTGGCCTCGGTTTTTCTGGGAAGCCCGGCTGTAAAAACGGTTTCAATTCCACGGGATATTTGGATACCGGAACTTCGGGCAAAAATTAACTCTGCGTATTATTGGGGAAAAACAGGCACTCCATATTTTGATAGCAGCGCAAACGGCGGCGGAATCGGATTAGCAAAGAAAATCACAAAAGAAGTTACCGGGCAGGATATCCAATATGGAGTTGTGATTGATTTCTCTTCATTTAAGGAAATAATCGACACACTGGGAGGGATCGAGGTAAATGTCGGCAATGCCTTCACTGATAAGCTTTATCCCATTGCGGGGCGTGAGAACGATATGTGCGGCGGCGACAAAACCTTTGCGTGCCGTTACGAAACAATAACTTTTAATTCAGGATTACAAACTATGAATGGTGAAACTGCTTTGAAATTTGTCCGCTCACGTCATGCAGAAGGAATTGAGGGCACGGACATTGCCCGTGAGGCAAGACAGCAGAAAGTAATAGACGCCATTAAGAAAAAGGTTATTGATCCGAAGGTATATTTATCTTTAAAGATTGATCTCTCCTTGCTAGATATTGTCAATAAATATGTTGAAACCGATATTGATTTACCGACCGCGGGAATTTTAGCCAGGAAAGCTTTAGACGGAAGCAAAAATATCAGCCAAAATATTATTTCGGAGGATCTTTTGATAAATCCACCGATAAATAAGACCTACGACAATTTATATGTTTTTATTCCGAAGGCGGGTAGCGGAAAATGGGATGAAATTCAAAATTGGTTCCGGACAATTTTGAAAAATTAATTATGGTCTATCTCCTTCAAGTATTAATATGCCTGGCCTTTTTAGTTATCCCGACGGATGTTGTCAGGCGCATCCTATCGGTAACTAAGTTAAATTTAAAAAGACTGGAAATAGGTTTTATTAGCTTGTTTTTGGGACAAATATTTTTTGTTTCATTGGTTTTTGTTTTGTCTCTTCTAATAGGGCTTTCGGAAATAGCCGTGCTTGTAGTTTTAGCTGTTTTTGCCTGCGTAGATATATTTTTATATGTCAGAAAAAGGCAAAAATTAAAAGTCAATTTTAATATTGAACCTGGCGAAAAGGTTATTTTGTTAGTTTTGCTGCTGACCTCACTCGGATTTTTATTTCTGTTACAAAGGCACATGCTTCCCGAAACTGCGGACGGTTTGTTTACCCCTCACAATACGTATGGAGATATTCAATATCATTTGGCAATAATAAATTCCTTTTTTCTCGGCAAGAATTTTCCTCCTCAAAATCCGATTTATGCTGGTGTAAATCTTGCCTATCCGTTTATGATTGACTTTTACACAGCAATTTTTAGGACAATTGGTTTTAATTTACAGTACTCATTGATCATCCCGGGACTGATCTTTGGTGAGTGTGTATTTGCCTCCTTCCTTCTTTTCGCCTATAGATTTTGCAAGAGTATAACCGCTACGGTCATTGCGTTTTTGATTTTTCTTTTTAACGGGGGACTTGGAGGCTATCTGATGTTGAAAGAATCCTGGGGAACACCGTTGTCCGGCGAACTATTTACCCAAAGCTTCCATTCCGTCATCGAAAAATATAATTTTCGGTTTCCAAACGTGGTCAGTAGTGTTTTTATGGCAGAGCGGCCAATACTAGTGGGAATGGCAGCATTTTTAATTGTGCTTTTACTTCTCTATGTGAGTTTTGAAAAGACAAAGGGGGGTAAAGAAATAATCCTGGCCGGACTTATTATCGGACTTCTGCCTTTATGGCACACACATACACTTATTGTTCTGGGTATAGTGTTGCCGTTTTATGTGCTCTCATACCGGATATACAACAAGGCGACTTTTGCTAAAACCGTAAAGTTTATTTTACCCATCTTATATTTTTCCATACCGCTGGGGATTTTGGGCCTGCTTTGGCACCTTCCGCAAGTATTTGGCGGCGGGGCACATTTTTTTTCAATTAAATTAGGCTGGGTTGTCGGATCTGAAGGATTAGTTAATTTTTGGTTAACAAACTTAGGGATATTTATTCCACTGCTTCTCGTTGCCTACATTTTGCTTGATAAAAAACAGAAATTATTCTATTTACCGATTTTTGTAATTTTCATTCTTGGCAATATTATTAATTTTCAACCTTTCAATTGGGATAATTACAAAATCTTTTTGGCCTGGTATGCAGTTTCTTCTATCGTTGTGGCAGTTTTGATAACCAAACTTTTTGAATTAAACACCTTGGGTAAATCTTTAGCTGTTGCCGTTACATCCTTTTTCGTTATAAGCGGAGCTTTGTTAATAATAGGCGATTATCAGACTTTCTATGGCCTTTTTAGCAAGGAGGATATTGTGCTAGCCAATTGGGAAATTGACAACACGGGCCCCAGAGATCTGATCCTTACAGGTCCGCAGCATAATCAGTTTTCGATTTTGGCAGGCAGACAAATTCTGATGGGATATCCGGGTTATCTTTGGACACAAGGAATAGATAACCGGGGAAGAGAAATTGATATAAAGAAAATGTATAAAGGAGATGTATCATTAATAAAAAAATACGGTGTTGATTATATAGTCTTGGGATATGTAGAGAGGGAAAGCGACGATCCGGATGAGACTTTCCTTGATTTGACTTTTCCGCTGGTAAAACAGACGCAAAATTTTAAAATATACAAAGTAACATGGTAGAAATATTTATTTCCTCACTGGTTGTTTTTGTTTCCCGTTTTTTTACATCGTTTTTGCCAAGTTTTCAGATTGATATGGGAACATGGATCGCTTGGTCGCAGAGATTGGCAACGGTTGGATTTTCCGGATTTTACACAAACCAAACATGGACCCAATATACACCCGGTTTTTTGTACTACCTTTGGGGAATCGGGAAACTTGGTTGGCTAAGTCCCCTGGCAATTAAAATTCCGATAATTTTGGCTGATATTGCTGTAGGCATAATCGTCTATACTCTTGTTAAAAAGGTAAACAAAAAAATTGCTCTGGCATTGTTCTTCCTTTACACACTTAATCCGGTTGTTATTTTTGACGGGTCAGTTTGGGGACAAATTGACGGGCTTTTAACCCTAGCGCTTTTTCTGTCAGCCTATTTTTTGATAGAGAAGAAAAATTTCGTTTGGTCAATATTTTTCTGGTCTGTTGCCTTTCTTATTAAGCCCCAGGCAGCGGCAATATTGCCGGCTCTTGTGGCCGCAATCTTTTTGAAAAAAATCAGTTGGAAGAATACTCTTTCAGGAATATTGGTGAGCGCGGTTACAATATTGGCGGGTTCCTTTTTGTTTTTTCCGTCGGACCCGGTTTTGGGATTCCCAAAGCTTTTAACACAAATGTTCGGGTCTTATTCCTACACTTCAGTTAATGCTTTTAATATTTGGTCATGGTTTGGTATATGGAAACCGGACAGCCTGATTTTTGCTGGCCTAACTTTGTCAACTTGGGGAACAATCCTGTTGGTTTTAGGGGTTGGTTTTGCAATTTTTGCTTTACGAAACAAGCTCGATAAAAAATATAATTGGTATTTGCTTTTTGCTCTCTTAAGCCTTTGCTTCTTCCTTTTTCCGACAAAAGTGCATGAACGATATCTTTTTCCTTTTTTTGCATTTTTGTTAACTGCCGCGGGACTTGCGAAATCTAAAAACCTTTTTGTAATTTATATTATTACGTCTATAGCCAGTTTTTTGAACATTTTTTATCCGTATGCATATTACAATGATAATTTTTTAAGCCTGAAAGTTTTGAAAGATTTTAGTTTTTCGGCATCAAAAATAATCGGACTAATATTCCTTTTGTCTTATTTTTGTCTTATTTTTTGGGAGAAACTCCCCAAAATTAAAATGCCGAAATTTAATCTGAAATCATCGGTCTCTGAAAATTTTCCAAAAATATCTTTAAGTAAAAATGTGGCAAGAAACATTCTTTACGCAATATTGGGTTTTGCGTTTATTGCACGCGTATTTAACCTGGGTTCGCCCACAAATATGTATTTTGATGAAGTCTACCATGCGTTCACAGCCAAGGTTATGATGGGGGCTGAGGCGTCAAAAGCCTGGGAATGGTGGAATACTCCCCCGGAGGGCTTTGCTTATGAATGGACACATCCTCCTTTGGCAAAGTTAGGGATGGTTTTGGGGATGACGATTTTTGGCCAAAATGCTTTTGGTTGGCGTATACTGGGAGCTCTTCTTGGAGTCGGAGCGGTATTTTTAATTTATCTGATTGCTAAAAAAATATTTAAAGATGAGGTAGTTGGACTCATTTCGGCCTCGGTTTTCAGTTTGGACGGACTGGCACTTGTCATGAGTAGAATCGGAATGAATGACAGCTACATTCTTTTCTTCTCGCTTTTATCAATTTATTTATTTATGAAAGGAAAAGATCTTCCCTCGGCAATATTTTACGGATTTGCTCTTGCGTCGAAATGGTCAGCGCTTTGGGCAGCCCCGATAATTTTCGTTCTTTGGCTCAAACGGGAGAACAAATTCAAGTTATCGATTCTTTGGTTTGCGGTCTTACCTTTTGCAATATACCTTTTGAGCTATCTTCCCATGTTTACAACGGGACACACTCTGACAACCTGGTGGGACATGCAGCAACAGATGTGGTGGTATCACACGGGACTTCGGGCGACTCATCCGTATTCTTCCCCATGGTGGAGTTGGCCATTTTTAATTCGGCCGATTTATCTTTATACAAGTGCTGAAGTTGGAGGAATGGTTTCCAGAATTTATGCCATGGGCAATCCTTTTGTCTTTTGGTTCGGAATTGCCTCGGTTGCTATATGTGCAGTATTTTCCTATCTGGAAAGGAATAAAAACCTGGGTTTTATAATTTTTTGTTATTTAATATTTTTTGCGCCTTGGGCGGCTTCTCCGAGAATTATGTTTTTTTATCACTATCTGCCGTCGATTCCGTTTTTGGCAATTGCGACAGGATACGTGTTGCGCCGCATTCCCAAACTAATATTTCCTTATCTGACTATATGTTTACTGGCATTTGTCTATTTCTATCCGCATTGGGCGGGACTTCAGGTGCCTTTATGGTTGGACAAAAGCTACTATTGGCTGGCTAGTTGGAGGTAAAATTACGCAGGAGCTAAATAGAAGCCACCTTTTATAATCGCATAAACCAAAATTCCCAAAAGAAGAATTGTTATTAAAAAATAGACAACGGACCATCTTCCCGATTTCGGAAAAAATTTATCAAAGGGATAATAGGAGATAATTTCAGGCCTCAATTTTTTGAGAGAAGAAGATGTTATCCAGTAGCCCAGACAAAAAATTGCGATTGAGGCCACGACAAGCAGGATTTTACCAAAGTATGTTTTGACAAAATCCATACCTGGAGTAAATAAAAGAATAATTTTATCCACAGATAATTAGAGAGCTAAAAGTATAGCGCCAAAGATTACGAATATTCCGATCCCTGTACCAAGAAGCGTGGGCCAGCTTGTACCGGACACCGGAAGGGCGGCCTCGGTTGGAGCGGGGGTTGCAACTGAAGTTACCACAGCGGTGGCGGTAGCCGTGGCTGTTGGCCCGGATGTTCCTGCCGGAGTGGCGGTGGGAGTTTCTGTCGGTATATCTGTTGGGGTTGCCGTCGCCTCTCCCGTAGGTGTCGGGGTTACAGTCGGAGCCGCTGATGGCGAACCGGTGGGTGTCTCCGTCGGTGTAGTAACGGAAATAGTAAAAGATATCGGACCGCAGTTTGAAACACTTTCCGCCTTTGGATAACTACTTGGTACGTTCGGGGCAATCGGCTGTTGCCTTAGCTGGTAAAGTCTGTAAGCGGTAAATATGGCGATACCGGCAAGAATTATGGTTGCCAATATTATTAATGTTGTTCCGATTTTGCTAATAGGTTTTTTCATATTTTTAGAACCACCCCAATGTTACGTGGTGTATTTGTCCTGAAACTGTAAAAGTTGTTGTACCACTTGGTAGGGTGTAGGACTGGCAGAAGTCGGTTGAGTTAGGTCTTCGTGCAGTGGTGGTTGCTTGCTCCACCGCATTGATAATAAATTTGGCCATATCAAAAGCACCGGAGGCAGCAGAACCTGTTACACAGAAATTGATGGTATCTCCTGCCTTTAGTGCAGATCTGTCGGTTGACGAGAGAAGATTCCAATCAGAATCATAAGTAGATATCGCCGCACAGAAAGGAGCAACGGCGGGCGTGGTGGGTGTCGAAATAGGGGTAGAAACTGGTGTTGACGACGGATTATTTGGTGTCGAAACAGCACACTTCGGCTGAGGACAATTTATTTGGGCGTTGGTTGAAGCAGAATCACAATAAACTCCTGAGGCGTTAACTAAGTCAACTTGAGCGCATAAATTTGCAGACCTGGCGGCCAAGGTATCACAATCTCCGGATTCAACTGTGGCTCCGGGGTCATCTTCACTACAACCGCCTACACACCCATTTGGACAAGTAATTAAAATACAATGATCTCCGGTCGTTCCCGGAACATTTCTACACGCCGTTTCTGTTCCCCAGCCGCTTTTTGGGGTTGAAGTAGGACTACTACAGCAGGCGCCGTTATTACATATTCCCTGCTGACTATATGACCCCGCAGGACATCCTCCAACTACACAAGTAAAACCATTTTGCTCACAGGTGACGCCTGTACCTACTGGAGTGGCAACGGGGGTAATTGCAGGCACTCCCGAACCAGCCTCGAGGTTGCAACAATATCCCGTGTTGCAATTTCCAGTTTGGCTATGTCCGACTGCGCAATTTGTTGTACAGAAATTACCGTTTACGTTTCCTGAGGCATCGTAACCACAATTGAAAGTAGTGGCTTTTTGCTGGAAGAGTTGTTTTTGGCCGGTAAGTAAGGTTGCAGCGGCAACTCCTCCTACAAGTACAAATATCCCCAAAATTGTTGCGATTATTTTACCCGTCCCGAATTTTTTCTTTGGGGAGGAGGTAATATCAGAAAATGCAGGTGCCGGGGGCGCAGCGGATCCGGAATCCATAGTTGGTACTGCCATGGGAGCGACCGGTGCCGTTTCAATGGGGGTGATGGGAGGTGTAGGTATGGCTGTAGGAGCTGGGCTTGCACCCAGGTTTTGAAATTCGGGAGGAAGCGGTGGTAAATCAGCTTGTGGAGAAAAAGGAACAGAACCTAAACTACCTTGTTCTTGGTTTTGATTTGGATCCGGCTGATTTTGGTTGGGCATGTAATTAATCCTTAGAAATTTTCCAGGTGTAGAAACTAAATGCTAGTATTCCTAATCCCATCATAAATAGCAAAATCGTCGGCGTCAAGCTCCCTGACTGAGGCAGAGAGTCTGGGTTAACCGTACCCGTTGGCTTTGGTGTAGGTGTTTTTGTGGCTTTGGGTGTGGCGGTCGCGCTTGCCTTCGGTGTTGCAATTGGCTTTGGTGTGGGAGATTTTGTTGGTGTTGCCGATGGTGAGGCAACAAATGCCGGTAGCTCTCCTGCCTGAACCACAAAACTTCTGGTTAAGGTTCTCGTGATACCTGAAGCATCAATCCAGGAAACAGTAACTGAGTGTATGCCTGCAGCCAGATTTGACGGGGGTGACCAATTCCAGGATCCGTTTGATGAGACTGTTGTAGAGCCGGTAATTTCAGTGTCGGAGTGTACTGTGATTGTTACTTTCTCTCCTACTGGTCCGTCACCGAAAAATTGGGGTTTGTCACTTGTAATGGTTTCTCCCTCGGTAATGCTATCGAGAGTAATATTTGACGCAGGGGCAGTTTTCCCTACATCTACATTAAATTTAGATTCGGAGGTGGAATTTTCCGGTAAATTTAGATCTGCATTTGGATTTAATCCGTCGGTGGAGGGCTGTAGGTTTCTAAAATCCTGGTCCTGACCAACAACTAGGGCGGGAACAGGGTTAGCTGACTGCGGAAATATTTTCGCAGTGGCTGTTTCTCCTGTTGGGGTTACCGCAGCAATTTCTAAAAGAGTTTTAGCCGGATCTATTTGGGCATAACCTACAAGATCCGGGGTTCTTACCGACCCAAGCTGTAAAACAAAAGTTCCGCTTTCGGAAGTTAGCGTAGAGATGGTATAGCCATTTACGGTTACATAAACTATCGCCCGGCCTGAAGGTTCGCCTCCGGCGGTAATTATCGATCCTGAAATGGGAATTGACACTTGGTTTATTGACAAAGCTTTCCCTGTAGAAAATTGCCAGGGGACACCATTGTTGTCAAAAGTCGTACCATCGGAGTTTATTTTAAAATAGTAATTTGCCTCGGGGCTAAGCCCCGTGATGGTAATGCTATGCGTTGAAAACTTTTGGTCATCTTCGGTTTCATAAATGACCATGTTCACATTCTGATTTACGTCGTAATTAATAAAGTCTGTTGTTTGGTCGCTGGTTACCCAAGAAACTGTAGCTGAAGAATCCGAAACACTGCTTATTCTGACATCTTTAGGAGTGATGGTGGGACTTGCACCTATTTTAAATATTTGATTATTTCTCAAAAGAAAAACCCCGGCAAACACTCCCCCGAAGAGCAACAACATTCCGATAATTGTTGGAATTTTGAATTTCTTAATCATGTCTGTGGAATTGGCGAGGCGCTTCCCGATGCCTCAGGTGTAACTACCGGTGTCGGTGTTCCTGTGGGTGTAGGTATTGGGGCCGTCGTTCCGCCAACATTAATCGCCGGAACTTCCGAATCCGGAATATAGAGTGAAGATTCTATTTTTTGTATAACGCTTGTATTAAGTGTTGGGGTCAGGGGTTTGGAAACGCTCTCCGGGACGGGGGCTGCCGGTTTAACAGTAATAGTTCGGTAAATACTTAGTCCTACCCACAAAACAGCGGTAAGCAGAGTCAGGATTAATATCGTTATCGGTTTTGGAAGAGATGTTTTTTTCATATTTAATTGTTTCCTACATAGGGAATTCTGCCTGAAATTACAGCTACTATAACCCTTCCTCCATCCATGACGGAAGAGGTAACTGTTACGCTATCAATTTTGGATATTACCCTTAGGTTTTCAAGGTCTTTTAAGAAACTATATATACCTGCATAATTTCCCCTGATACCCACGGAGTAGGCCATCTCAACGGCGTTTTCAGGAAGCGGTTCAACCCCGCTTGATGAATTAACCATTTTCGGTTTTCCTATAAGAATTACGTTGTTTATGGAAAGTCCGGCTATTCCAACACCATTTTTAGCTGACAGACCTTGAATTTGTTTGGCAAAAATATCCGGACTTGGGGCAGAAGAAACGGCCAAATCGATGTCTTTTAAATAACTTTGATTTTGCACGAGGAGAGTGTTGGCTTTTTGTAAATCACTTAACTTTTGAGTAAGTGCGGACAGCGTTGTTTTCTCCTCTTTAATTTGCTGAACAAGGCTAATGATGGTTAAGGCTGTCGGTTTTAAGGCAAACAATAAAAATATAATTACTGCAGATATAGACAAAACTATTTCCATGAACGCGCGCAGGTCCGACCTCTTTTTATAAAGGGCGGCTACATTCAAAAACACTTCTTTATACCGGTAATATGATGATCTCCAACCTGTTGCCATAATTTTAGTATGTAACCTCGACTACGAAATCTGTTCCTCCGGGAATAATTTCAGATGAACCCACCTGCTGCAGTTCTGCACTTTTAAAAGGACTAGCATGAAGGCTGACAACAAACCGGGCAACATCAAAATCTGAGAAAGATACACCACGTATGGATATGATTCCTTCTTCAGCTGTTATGCCAGATAGGGTAATCGATTCCGGTACTTTGCTTGTGATTGCCCCAATTAGCTCTGAAGTTTTTTGATTCTGGCTAAGTTTGTCAAAAATACTCAACTTTGACTGGATTCCTCTGAATTGTTTTTCAAGGTTTGCCTGAGCGGTAATTTGCGCACTTTTAACCTTAATGGAGTTATTTAAGGTGGAATTTTGGGCATCTAGCCAAAATCGCGACAGGAAAGCCGCCATCACAACCATTTCAGTAACGATTACTATTACACGGAAAGTACCGGTTGCCCATCTTAAAATCCGTCCTGTTGTTGAAGCATTGAACTCTTCTTGTGGTAGTAGATTTATGGCTTTATTTTTGGGCATGATTCACATATAGCCTAGGGCTTAAATCAATATAGCACATGTAAATGCGTGAAAGAAGCTCTCTTTAAAAAATATTATTTTTTCTTAGCTGAAGTTTTTTTTGAGGCTGATTTTACTGCTTTTGGGGCGACCTTGGAAGGAGCCAATTTTGAAAGTTGTGACTTAATTCTGGCTGCCTTGTTTTTATGAATTACTCCTTTTTTTGCGGCGCGGTCAGCAAGCGATGAGGCCAGCGATATGTTTTCACTCTTTTTGGATTTTCTGGCGACACGAATGGCTATCTCAAGCCTTTTAACCAAAAGTTTGTTGATTTCTGTTTTGTTTTTGGAGCCCCTCAAGGCTCTTTTTGCTGTTTTTGTTACCGGCATATTAGTTTTGTTTTACGGTTGTTAGTATAGGGTAAAGAAGCTAGAATATCAAGAAGAGACATGGAAAACCTAATTACGAAGGGCAAAAAAATAATCAATTCACAACAAAATACTGTCCTCTCCGCGGCTACCTTAATTATGTTCATGATTTCAATCTCTATGATATTGGGACTTGTGAGGCAGAGAGTTTTGGCAAGTTTTTTTGATCCGAATTCGCTTTCATTATTCTTTGCTGCATTCAGGCTTCCTGACGCCATTTTTCAAGTTTTAGTATTCGGCACCTTTTCATCTGCTTTTATCCCCGTGTTTACAAAAACTCTGAGGGAAGGCGAGGCACAAGCCTGGATTTTGGCAGGCAAAATCGTTTCAATCGGACTTGCAATTTTCGTTTTTTCGGTTGCATTTATTGGTATTTTTGCCCCACAAATTTATTCCTTTATCGCACCGGGCTTCGGACCTGCCGAGAATACCCAAATAGTTCTCATGGCCAGAATAATTTTTGCTGCACAGGGATTTTTTGTGGTGAGCTATGTTTTAACTGGAGTTTTAGAGTCTTTAAAGCGATTTTTAATACCCGCCCTGGCCCCTATTTTTTATAATTTGGGGATAATTTTTGGGACGGTTGTTCTTACTCCTTATCTTGGTCTGATCGCTCCTGCAGTTGGTGTTGTAATCGGCGCTTTCGCCCACTTTATAATCCAGTATCCGCTTTCCAAGAAGCTCGGATTTAGATTAACTTGGAATTTTAAACCTGACGCCAGAGTAAAAGAGATTGGGAAGTTAGCGCTTCCAAGGGTGGTTGACCTGGCTTTTGACCAGATAGGTAAAAGTGCCGAGCTTTTTCTTTCCTCAATTATTTCTCAGGCCTCGTATACTTATTACACTTTTGCAAATTCACTGCAGATTCTCCCGGTAACTCTTTTTGGAACCTCTCTTGCGAAGGCGGTACTTCCCATGCTTTCAAACGTAGATGGCGATAAAAAAGAATTTAGAAAAATTTTACTTTCGGCAATATATCAGGCGATGTTTTTTACATTGCCCATGGCAGCGGCTCTAATTGCCCTGAGAATTCCCGTTGTCAGGTTGGTTTATGGAACAAAAATTTTTGATTGGAACTCTACTGTCCAAACGGGAACAGTACTTTCAGTTTTTGCCGTATCAATCGTTTTTCAAACTCTAATGACGATACTTGTCCGTTCTTTTTTTGCGCTGCACGACACAGTTACTCCGGTCAAAGTATCTTTTATTGGTTTGGCAATTCTGGTTGTTGGCGATTTTATCTTAGTTAAAGGGTTTCATCTCGACGTTTGGGCCTTGGCTGCGTCTTTTGCCTTCAGTACGCTTATTGAATCGATAATTCTTTTGGTTTTAATCAATAAAAGAATCGGAAAAGTCGTTGATTTGAAGTTTATTACCCACTCGTTAAAAATCTTTGCAGTAACGGCGATTTCCGGAAGTGCAATGTTTTTCATACTTAAAATTTTTGATAAATCCGTCTGGGTAAAAAGACTTTCGTTTTTAAGCTGGGTAGATGCAACAAGAACATTTCCTTTTGAAAAATTTGTGCTCGATACGCAATATACCGGAAATGTGATTATTTTGACGGTGGTTACATTTTTGGTTGGGCTTCTTATTTACGTACTTTTCTCGCTTCTTTTTAAGATTGACGAAGCCAGATATTTTCTGAATGTTGCCAAGAAAATTATTGCCTCAAGGGTATTGCCGCCTTTGCCTCAGAAAGAGGAGGAGCCTATTACCCCCACAACCGATACCCCAAGCGGGACTTGACAACTTTTAGCACTCGCGATATTATACTGCTAAGTGTGAATACACTGTTACTTATATGACAGAGGGACTTACATCAAGACAGACACAAATTTTAAAGACAATAATTGATGAATATATAGCCACAGCTGAGCCAGTTGGCTCCGAGGCTCTCGACAAAAAATATAATTTGGGTGTTTCCCCTGCAACCATAAGGAACGAAATGGTTTCTTTAACTAAATTAAACTTTCTTAAACAACCCCACGCTTCTGCGGGCAGAGTCCCAACCCCCGTAGCTATGAAATTTTATATCAACCAGCTGATGGAGGAAAAACAAATGAGTGTTGTTGATGAGGTTAAAGCAAAAGAAGAGGTTTGGGATGCACGGGACGATATGGACGAACTGATGGACGAGGCAACGCACGCCTTAGCTTCCAGAACAAGATCACTGGCTGTCGCCGGTGTTAAAGATGATGCCGGAGGAAGCGGAAAAAAAGACAGATTTTGGTATGCGGGACACTCATACATTTTTCAAAACCCGGAGTTTTCTGACGTAATAACTTGCCAAAACCTTTTTTCGGTATTTGAAGAATTTGATAAAATTGATAGGCTGTTTTTCGGACTTGAGTCTGCCTCAACCTTGGAAGTACTTTTCGGGGAGGAGCTGGGGATCCCCGGCTTGGCACCTACGGGAATAATTTCAACGCATTTTAATATAAGGGGCAAAAGAGGCGCGCTTGGTGTGATAGGCCCGGCAAGGGCAAATTACGGAACAGTTATTCCGATCCTAAGATATTTTGGGAATTTGATTGAAGAAGTTGCAAACAAATGACAAAAGATAAAAAACAGGAGACAAAAGTTAAAAAGACGGACAAAGTGCATAGCAACCTGGAAAGCGTCAAAGCGATGCTCGCCCGCGCACTTGCAGATTATGATAATTTAAGTAAAAGGGTCGAAAGAGAGCGCGAGGCTATGGGTAAAATCGCGTCCCTTGGAATTTTGGTAAGACTTTTGCCGGTTCTGGACAATCTTGAATCCGCTCAGGAGCATCTTCATGATGCCGGTCTTGCCATTTGCATAGTTGAATTTAAGAAACTTTTAAGCGAAGAGAGTTTAAATGAAATAAAGCCAGTTGTTGGGGATGAATTTAATGAAAATACAATGGAGGCTATTGAAGTTACGATCGGCGCGCGAGATAATATTATTTCAGAGCTGGTCTTGACAGGCTGGAAATTTAATGACGGACAGGTTATCAGGCCTGCCAAGGTGAAAGTGTCTAAGGTAAATAATTAAAAATATGGGAAAAATAATCGGAATTGATTTAGGAACAACAAATTCTTGTGTAGCGGTAATGGAGGGAGGTCGTCCCAAAGTTATTCCGGGGTTGGATACCGGCAAAAACACAACTCCTTCAGTTGTTGAGCCTATTAAAAATCTTGTCGGAGATGTTGCAAAACGCCAAATGATTCTTAATGCCAAAAATACGGTCTATTCTGCTAAACGTTTAATGGGCCGCAGATTTACCGATAAAGAGGTTAAAAGAACAATAGAAATGGTTCCTTATAAGATTGTTGACGGTAAAAATGGCATGGCTGACATTGAGATTGAAGGAAAGAATTACACTCCTCAGGAAATCAGCGCCAGGGTACTTATGAAGCTTAAGAAAGACGCTGAAAAATATCTCGGTGAAAAAGTAGATCAGGCTGTAATCACAGTGCCCGCCTACTTCGATGATGCACAGCGCCAGGCAACAAAGCAGGCCGGAGAAATTGCAGGACTCAAAGTTGAAAGAATTATAAATGAGCCTACGGCTGCGGCTCTTGCTTACGGTCTGGACAAGAAAAACTCCGAGAAAATTGCAGTTTACGACCTTGGCGGAGGAACGTTCGATATCTCAATTCTTGAGATTGGTGACGGGGTTATTGAGGTTAAAGCCACAAATGGAGACACACATCTTGGAGGAGACGATTTTGATGCACTGATAGTTGATTATATTGTCTCTGAATTTAAGAAAGAAAATGGGGTGGACCTGAAGGCTGATACCCAAGCCTATCAAAGGGTCAGGGATGCTGCAGAAAAGGCAAAAATTGAGCTTTCAGCAGCCGACGAAGTCGAGATCAACCAGCCCTACATTACTCAGAAGGATGGACAGCCGCTTCATCTGATGATGAAACTAACCCGTGCCAAGATGGAAAGTCTGGTTGACGAGCTTATCCAAAAAACATTAAAACCGGTTGAACTTTGTCTTAAGGACGCCAAACTGGACGCACATGACATCAACGAAGTTGTCATGGTCGGAGGAATGACCAGAATGCCTAAAGTTGTAGAAACTGTTAAAAACTTCTTCGGCAAAGATCCAAATCAGTCAGTAAACCCCGATGAAGTTGTGGCAGTCGGAGCTGCAATCCAGGGTGGAGTTCTGGGCGGCGAGGTTAAAGACATTCTTCTACTGGATGTAACACCTCTTACCTTGGCTATAGAGACCCTTGGAGGAGTGGCAACACCCATGATTCCCAGAAATACCACAGTTCCTACCAGTAAGACTGAAGTTTTCTCAACTGCCGCTGATAATCAAACTCAGGTTCAGATTGTTGTAACCCAAGGTGAGCGCCCGATGAGTGCAGACAACAAAACTCTTGGAACATTTATTTTGGACGGAATTCCTCCTGCACCCCGCGGAGTGCCTCAAGTTGAAGTTACTTTTGATATGGATGCCTCCGGTATCCTGACAGTCACTGCCAAGGATAAAGCATCCGGCAAGACCCAAAATATTAAAATTACCGGTGCGGTTGGGCTTTCTGACGATGAAATCAAAAGAATGCAGGAAGAGGCTGAAAAGCACAAGGAAGAGGATGAAAAGAAAGCTGAGGTAATAAAGGTTAAAAATAATGCTGATGCAATGGTTGCAACTGCCGAAAAGGCTCTGAAAGATGCGGGTGATAAAGCCCCGGCTGACGTTAAGGAAAAAGTTGAAGAGAAAATAAAGAAAGTTAAGGACATTTCCGGCAAAGAAGATTCTTCAAAAGAAGATATTGAGGCAGCCACCAAAGATCTTTCGGACACTTTAAGCCAGATTGGCCAGGCGATGTATGGTGCCCAAGGTCAATCCCAAGATGGAAATGAAAAGAAGGAAGAGAAAGAAGGGGACGGGGAAGAAAAGAAAGAAGAGAAAAAAGACGAGAAGGTTGAAGAGGGAGAGGTTGTAGAGTAACTTCATTTTAATGGCCACAAAAACTGACTATTACGATATTCTTGGAATATCGAAAAATGCCACTGCTGATGAGATCAAAAAAGCCTATCGGAAACAGGCTTTGGAGTGGCATCCGGACCGTCATAAAGATGATAAGGAGGCTGCCGAGAAAAAATTTAAAGAAATAAACGAGGCTTATCAGGTACTTTCAGATCCTCAAAAAAGAGCGGCCTTTGACCAATATGGTTCTGCTGCATTTACTCCCGGCGGATCTCCCGGCGGAAATCCATTTGCAGGAGGATTCGGTGGAGCTGGAGGCCCGTTTACTACATATACATCAGGTGGAGAAAATCCTTTCGGGAATATGGGTTTTGGGGATCCGTTTGATATTTTTGAATCCTTTTTTGGAGGCGGAAATCCCTTTGGTGGAAGAGCTAGTCAGGTAAAACCGCGTTATTCCATAGCGATCGATTTTATGGATGCAGTAAAGGGAGTTTCAAAAGAGGTTTCCATCGAAGGCAAAAAGCGAAAAATTAAGATCCCGGCGGGGATTTATGAAGGAGCAACCATCGATTTTGAAGATTTCAGACTTTCAGTCGGGATCAAACCGGACAAAATTTTTGAAAGACAGGACGATGATATCTATATATCAGTAGGAATTCCCTTCTCCCTGGCTACCCTTGGAGGAGAAATTGAGGTTCCGACCGTTGAAGGGGACGTTAAGCTGAGAATCAGACCCGGGACACAGGGAGGCACAATGATGCGCCTTCGCGAGCGTGGTACTACGCATCTGCACGGAAGAGGAAAGGGAGATGAATATGTCAGACTCAATGTTTTGGTTCCCGAGAAGTTGAACAGAGAACAAAGGAATTTAGTCGAAGAAATGAAAGAGAATAAACTTTAAAGGTTTGACTTCGGAGCTTCATTAAGCTAAACTTGCACTTGAATTTAGTGATTATTTGACGAGGTGGGAAAGTAAGCCCGCCTTTTTTTAATATAAACATATGCCGACAGCAAGAACAGAATTTTCACAAGCACTTAAAGCCATAGCCGCCGAGCGCGGTCTTGATCCTGATGTGATTTTGGACACAATTAAACAGGCAATTATTGCCGCTTATAAAAGAGATGCCAAAGAACAAGGGGCTGAGGTGGACTCCTTCGATTATGACGCAGTAATTGATCCCGTAAACGGCGAAACGAGAGTTTTTGCCTGGCCCCTCCCTGCTGAGGACGCAAGTGAGGCTGAAATTAAAAAAGCCAAAGCAGAAAAGAAAGATGTAACACCCCCGGGATTCGGAAGAATTGCGGCCCAAACAGCAAAACAGGTAATTCATCAAAAAATCCGCGAAGCGGAAAAAGGAGTAATTATGGAAGAATTCCAAGAAAGAGTGGGATCCTTAGTTTCCGGACTTGTACTTAGGTTTGACGGGCCAAATGTAAGAGTAGATTTAGGTCGTACCGAGGCCATCCTTGAGGCTTCCGAAAGAATTCCAAATGAGAGGTTAAATTTAAATCAAAGGCTTTCTTTTCTTATTAAAGAAATTAACGAGACTCCCCGCGGAAAAGAAATATTTTTGTCCCGTGCAGCCCCTGAATTTGTAGTTAAACTCTTTGCCAGAGAGGTTCCGGAGATAAGTTCCGGATCAGTTGAAATAAAAGCAATCGCAAGAGAACCCGGCGTTAGAACAAAGGCGGCCGTGTTTTCATCTCAGACAGGTGTTGACCCAGTTGGGTCCTGTGTCGGTCAAAAAGGAGTCAGGGTTCAAGCCGTTACAAATGAAATTGGTGGCGAGAGAGTTGATGTAATTCCATGGAGTGCAGAACTCACCGAACTTATTAAATCTTCTCTTTCACCGGCAGAAGATTTATCAGTAACGATTGATGAAGAAAAAAAGACGGCTAAGGTAACAGCTCCCGAGGATCAACTTTCAGTTGCAATCGGTAAAGACGGCCAAAATGTTCGTCTTACCGCAAAATTAACTGGTTATAGGATCGAAGTTGAGGGAAATGGTGAATCAGCCGAAGTAAAAGAAGAAACAAAAGATGAGTCAAAAGTTGAGGAACCCGAAGCTAAAGCTGAGGAGGAACAGCCTAAAGAAGAAGTTAAACCTGAAGAGAAATGAAAACAATGTCTTTTTGATTTACTTTTAAGTCAATCTTCTTTAAGAACCCCCTTAGTTTTGCTTCACTTACAAAAAATGGAAAAAAATAGTTTACAAACATTAACGCGTCCACCCATCGTAGTAGTACTTGGGCATGTTGACCATGGAAAAACGACACTTCTCGATGCAATAAGGAAAACCAACGTGACGGCACGTGAGGCCGGCGGAATCACCCAAAAAATCGGTGCATCTACCATTAAAACCAAAGAGGGCAAAAAAATAACTTTCATCGATACACCCGGCCATGCCGCTTTTACGAAAATGAGAGGGAGGGGTGCCAAAGTTGCCGATATAGCGATTTTAGTTGTTGCGCAGGATGATGGAGTCCAACCCCAGACAAGGGAGGCTTTGGAAATAATTCGCGACGCAGGAATTCCCTTTGTTGTCGCCGGGACGAAAGCGGATGTTGCCGGCGTGAATGCAGAGGCTCTTAAAGGGCAACTTGAAAAAGAAAATGTATTTTTTGAAGGTAGGGGTGGGGATATCCCGTTCGTTTCGGTTTCAGCCAAAACAAATGTTGGCATAACTGAACTTCTTGAAATGTTGACATTAATGGCCGATGTTGCCGAGCTTAAAGGAGATTCTACGGCACCACTTGAGGCTGTGGTTATTGAATCAGGCAGGGACAAGATGGGATCTGTTGCTACAGTGGTAGTGAGGAATGGTAGTATAAAAATGGGTGCCACGATCTTTGCCGAAGAAAGTGAGTGTAAAGTAAAGGCACTTTTTGATGACAAAGGAGAGTCGATTAAGGAGGTTCTTCCGGGCGAACCGGCCCAAGTTTTTGGATTTTCTGAAGTCCCTCCGGTTGGAGCTTCAGTTACCAGGGAGGCTCACACAGCCGTAAAAGAGGCTCCAAAGGCCAAAGGAGTTTTTGATCTAAGGCGTCTCAAAGACGATGAAATTCCGGTAATTATTAAAGCGGATAATGCGGGTTCTTTGGAGGCTATTATTGCCTCTCTCCCGCCAAAAATCGTAGTTGTGGAAAGCGGCGTCGGTGATGTCACAAGTACGGACATAATAGATGCTAAAACAGGAAATGCTTATGTAATGGCCTTTGAATCAAAAATTTCTGCCAATATTGTTAAACTTGCGGAGGCAGAAAAAGTAAAGGTGGAGAGATTCCAAATTATTTACGAGTTAATCTCGAGGCTTGATGAGATATTAAAAAAGGGTAGAGTCGAAATTATCGGAAGAGCCGAGATTTTGGCGTCCTTCCCGTTTAATAACAAAAAGGTTGCAGGTTGTAAGGTTATTGATGGTAGAATTTCCAAAGGAGACACATTAGTGCTTCAAAGAGAAGAAAAGGAAATCGGTAAGGCCAAAATCACATCGATTAAAAAACAAAAGGTGGAGGTTCCTTCGGTGGGACAATCGGAAGAGTTCGGAATAATTTTAGAGCCTCAACTTGATTTTGCAGTTGGGGATATGTTACTATCGGTCTCCAAGTGACTTAATCGGTAAATCTGCTCCAATCAGTCTACTTGAAAACAAATGGAAAATAGTTTTTTATCATTAATCGATTCAGCATCCTCAATCCTTATTGTTTTGCCTACAAAACCATATTTTGATCAGGTTGCAGCCGGTCTTTCGCTTTATCTTTCGATTCATGAGAAGAAAAACGTCTCAATTTTTTGTCCCAGTCCGATGATGGTTGGATTTAACAGGCTTATCGGAGTCAATAAGGTTTCTCAGGAGTTGGGTAAGAAAAATTTAACAATAAAATTTATTAACTATGAAGCTCTCAATATCGATAAGGTTGGCTATGATATTGAGAACGGCGAATTCAAACTTACAGTTACTCCCAAAAGCGGTTTTGTAGCGCCCCTAAAAGAACAAATAACAATGGACTATTCGGGAACAGCCGCTGATTTGGTTATTTTGGTCGGAGGGGCAAATGATTCTCATTTTCCGATTCTGGCTACTCCCGATTTGGCAAATGCAAAAGTGGTCCATATAGGCACACGTGTTCTCGAGACACAACGAGAAATTCTGTCTTTTGCAAAGCCAAGTTCAACCGCAAGTGAACTTGTGACGTCCCTCATTAAAGAGAACGAATTACCGATTGACCCCGATGTTGCGACAAATTTGGTTATGGGAATTGAAGAAGGAAGTGAGCGTTTCGGCAGTTCCGAAGTCACCCCCGAAACATTTGAGGCGTTTGCGTTTCTTTTGAGAAACGGTGGTCAGAGGATACCGCGTGTGAAGTTAAGCCCGGCAAATTTTCCGGCAGGGGCTATTCCGACAAAGCCATTTAACGCACCGACCATGCAGGCACCTGTGACTCCTGTCGCCCAAGTTGAAACACAAGCAGAAAAGCCGGCGGCAGAAGCCGGTGTGGAAACAACTGATGTAAATCCCCCTTCCGACTGGCTCCAGCCAAAGATATTTAAAGGCACAAACGTAAGTTAATCTTTGCGTTTTGAATTTGAGCATGGTACAATACCCAAGATGTTTGCAAGGTTCGGCTTGGAAGTAGCCCTACTTCGCACCACATGACAATATGGCATTAGCAAAAGAAGAAAAAGTAGACGTAATAAAGAAATTCTCCCGAGAAAAAGGCGACACAGGTTCTCCTGAAGTACAAGTTGCACTTCTTTCGGTTCAGATTGAGAAATTAGTTACACATTTGAAAGAACACAAAAAAGATGTTCACAGCCGTCGCGGGCTTCTTTCAATGGTAGCCAAAAGGAGAAGACTCCTAAGCTACTTACACAGGCGCGACGAAGAACGCTACAAAAAACTCCTCACAGAGTTAAAGTTGGATAAATAAAAATAAATAATGACAAAAAAGATTGAAAAGTCCCTCGAGTTGGGTGGACGTACACTTACCTTAACCACAGGAACCCTGGCAGAACAAGCTTCCGGGGAAGTTTTAGCCAGAATGGGTGACACAGTAGTTTTAGCTACTGTTGCCGTAGCCCCTCTTAAAATGGAGATGGATTATTTTCCGCTTTCTGTGGATTATCAGGAAAGGCTTTATGCCGGAGGCCGTATTAAAGGTAGTCGTTGGGTAAAGCGCGAGGGACGACCCACCGACGAGGAAATATTAGCGGGACGCCTAATCGATCGTTCGATTCGCCCACTTTTTCCTAAAACCTACAAAAAAGAAGTTCAGCTTATTGTTATGGTTCTTTCTGTTGATGGAGAAAACGATCCTAAAATATTAGGTGCCATCGCAGCATCTGCCGCGATTCATTTGACAGATCTTCCCTGGAAAGGTCCGGTTGCACCTCTTTCTATAGGAATGAAGGATGATACCTATTTAGTTAATCCCACATCAACAGATTTAGAAACCTCTCCGATGGACCTGACCGTTTCTTCAACAAAAGACGCAGTTCTTATGGTAGAGGCAGGAGCAAAAGAGGTTACTGAAGAACAAATAATCGGCGGAATTAAGTTTGCCGAAAAAGAAAGCAAAGCTATTTTGAAATTAATAGAAAGTTTGGCCGAAGAAAAAGGAGTCAAACGCGAAGTATATAAAGAAGAAAAACCAAGCTCAGATCTTGAAAATCAAGTTAAAAAGTTAGTCGGAGATAAAATGGCAAGCCTCGTTAAAAACATGGCCAATCATGAAGGACCATCGGATGAATATTCAGAGTTTATAGAGGCAATAAAAGCTCAGTTTGAAAAAGAAGAAGACAGAAAATTTGTTTTAGGCATAGTCGATCATATGAAGAAAGACCATATAAGAGAGCAGATTTTAGAAAAAGGTGTAAGGCCTGACGGCAGAAAATTAACTGAACTTAGAAAACTTACTGCAGAGGTCGGAATTTTGCCAAGAACCCACGGAAGCGCAGTATTTTCCAGAGGACAAACCCAAGTGATGTCAGTTGCGACCCTTGGCTCCGAATCAATGGGACAGCTTTTGGAGAGTGCCGAAGGTGAGGAAGAAAAACACTACATGCATCACTACTCAATGCCTCCTTACGCTACAGGAGAGGCGGGACGAGTCGGATCCCCAAACAGGCGTGAGATTGGTCACGGAGCTTTAGCCGAGCGGGCATTACTTCCTGTTATTCCTTCCCAGGAAGAGTTTCCTTACGCAATCAGAGTTGTTTCCGAAGTCATGAGCTCAAATGGTTCCACATCAATGGCATCAGTGGTCGGTTCAACGCTTTCTTTGATGGATGCGGGAGTTCCGATCAAATCCCCCGTTGCCGGAATTGCAATGGGACTTATCATCGATACCCCGGAAAAGTTTGCAGTCCTGACGGACTTGATGGGAATTGAAGACTTTAATGGGGATATGGATTTTAAAGTTGCGGGAACCGAAGCAGGCATTACAGCTCTTCAGATGGATTGTAAAGCTCTAAATATTACCTCTGAAGTTTTGGAAAAAGGTCTTGCTCAGGCAAAAGAGGCAAGAGCTGAGATCATGAAGAAAATTATTGCAACCCTTCCGGAACCGAGAAAAGTTGTTTCGGAGTATGCTCCAAAAATCAAAGTTGTGAAGATTCCGGTTGATAGAATTGGCGAGTTTATAGGACCTTCAGGGAAAAATATTAAAAAACTTATGGCTGATACCGGAACCCAGATTGATGTAAATGATGATGGTGGAGTTAGCGTTTCCGGAGTTGATCCTGAAAAGATGCAGGCCGCAATTGCCTGGGTCGAAGGATTTGCCAAAGAAGTTAAAGCTGGTGAAATTTATGAAGGAGAAGTAGTAAGACTGATGTCGTTTGGAGCATTCGTGAATATCTTACCCGGGAAAGACGGAATGGTACACGTCACGGATATGGGTCAGGAGGGTTTTGTTAAAGATGCAGGAGATGTAGTCCACGTAGGACAAAAAGTTCAAGTCAGAGTTAAAGAAATTGATGATCAGGGAAGAATCAATCTTTCCATGAATATGGATCCGACTAAGGATAAGCCTAGAGAAGAAAGACCCCGTGGCGGATTCGGTGGAGACAGGGGCGGATCCCGAGGAGGCTTTGGCGGAGGAAGCCGTGGAGGTTTCTCAAGAGGTGGATCACGAGGCGGATTTTCAAGAGGAGGAGACAGAGGTCCTTCCCGTGGCGGATTCGGCGGAGGAGACAGACGTGGCGGTTTTTCATCCAATTCTGATAGGTCCGGTGGTCCCCATTTCCCAACTTCAAGACTTGTTAGTGAAAAGAAAGACTTCTAAAAGAGGCTTATTAGATGTTAACTTCGTGCTAATATAGGTATATGGATTCTGCTGCCCAGGAAATTACTGCATTAATTGAAAAAGTTAAGAGTGCGGCACTTCCTGAAAAACTTCACGAGTTGGTTTTGGTACGCCTGGGACAGCTCTCCAAACTTACAAATTCCCCGTCATTTTTGCCCGAGTTCGACAGTATGGAAAAATATATTGATTGGATTACGGGTTTACCCTGGAGTAAAAGAACGCAGGATACGCTGGACCTGGAAAATGCCAAGAGAATTCTTGAATCTCATCATTTTGGTCTGGATGATATTAAAACGCGTGTTTTGGAGTACATGAGTGTAATGAAGTTAAAGCAGGAAAAGGGTGAGGGTGCAGATATTTATAGAGCTCCTATCCTTTGTTTTGTAGGACTAGTCGGAACCGGTAAAACTACAATTGCCTATTCAATTGCAGAGGCATTGGGGCGCCCAATTGCCAGAATTCCGTTTGGAGGTATGGGAGATCCATTGGATCTTCGGGGACAGTCTAGAATGCACCCCGAGGCAGAGCCCGGAAAAATAATCAAGGCACTCCGTGATACACAGAGCAAAAACCCTGTTATTCTACTTGATGAAATCGATAGGGTAACCGATCAGGGTAGAAGCTCAATAATGGGAGTTTTGGTGGAACTCTTGGATCCCAGACAAAACTATGCCTTTATTGACCATTATATTGATTTTCCGTTCGATCTTTCCGAGGCCCTTTTTATTGCTACAGCCAATAACACCACTAATATTGCCACGGCCGTGATGGACAGGCTTGAACCAATTTCAATGCCGAGCTATACCGATATCGAAAAAATTACGATTGCCCAAAAATACACACTGCCTACGTCAATGAAAACCGCAGGACTTTCTCCGGGAAGTTTGACAATAGATAGCGATGTTTGGGCTAATATTGTCAGACCTCTGGGTTACGATGCAGGGATCCGTACTCTGGAGCGCAATATTGATGGGATTGTCAGAAAGGTTGCCAGAATGATTGTAGAAGGAAAAGCACAGGCGGTTCATGTTACGTCTGCCAATATCAAAGAATTCTTGCCCCAATAATATACAATAACAATAAATTGTTATGAAAATACTGATAATTTCCGATTCTCACGGTCATATTGCAAATTTAAAACATATCGTGGGGTTTGCCGAAAAATACGGAGTCTCTGCAATCATTCATTCGGGTGACTGGGATACGTCGACATCTGTCGAGATAGTCAGACTTTCAGGAATCCCTTTTTACACGGTATCAGGAAATGCAGATATCGATCCTGAATTGATGGAAGATTTAAGGAAAAAGGCAAAAGGGTTTAACGAAAACTTTTTGATAGTTAATTTGGGTGGAAGAAACATCGGCATTACCCACAAACCGGGAGATAATAAAAAATATTTTGGGGGTAAGAAATTAGACTTAATAATAAATGGGCATTACCATTCAAAGTATGAAAGTGTGGAAACACCAATTAAGATGATGCGCCCCGGAGCAACAGTTACCGGAATTAATTTTGCGGTTTATGACACCGTCAAAAACAAAGTAGAATTTGTAAACGAAAATGAGCAATTTTGAAGAACTTCATAAGCTAGAAAAAGAAATGGAGGAAGATGACACACTCCCTCTTAGAAAAGGTGCCACAAAATTGGTTTTTGGCACCGGCAATACCAAGGCAAAAATTCTCTGCATCGGCGAAGGACCCGGGTTTAATGAGGACCAGCAGGGAATTCCTTTCGTTGGACAAGCCGGCAAGCTGCTGGATAAGTTTTTACTTGTCGCGGGTATTGAACGCGACAAGGTGTTCATTACGAACATAGTTCATCACAGGCCTCCGGAAAATCGCGATCCGGAGCCGGGTGAGATTGCTGCGTATGGAAAATATTTGGATAAAATAATTGAAATAATTAATCCTGAAGTGATTATCACCCTGGGAAGATTTTCTATGGCAAAATTCTTACCAAACGTTTTTATTTCAGGGGTGCACGGCAAGAAACAAAATGTTTTTTGGAAAGGCAGAAATATCGTGGTAATTCCGATGTACCACCCTGCAGCGGCTTTAAGAAACGGCAACGTGATGGAGTCGGAAAAGAACGACTTCTATCAATTGAAGGAAATATTGAGTAAAATGGAGGAAGAAAAGAAAAAAGAAGTTCCCAGGTCGGAACAAATGAATCTTGTTTAACAAAATGTCTGCCTTAAAATTTATTGCCTTATCAGGCACCACAGGGGTAACGGAAAACCTTTACGTTTATGAGTATGGAAACGATATGATTGTTGTGGATTGTGGAGTTGGTTTCCCGGAAAGTGAAATGTTTGGGGTTGACCTCGTTATACCGGATTTTTCTTATATCAAACAAAACGCCAGTAAACTACGCGGGATTTTAATTTCTCACGGACATGAGGACCATCTTGGTGGGCTTCCGTTTCTTATGAAGGATGTAAAAACAACTATCTACGCCTCAAAATTGGTTGCCGGATTTATTGAGGATAAATTTGAAGATTACGATACGCCCATGCCCAAAATTTCCGTTTTTAACCCCGAAAAAGACGTTTTGACCCTGGGAGTTTTCAAAATCACGCCTTTCAGAGTAAGCCATTCCGTCCCGGATGGGGTTGGTTTTTGTATAGACACTCCCGAAGGTAAAATTTTCCATGTGCCGGATTATAAATTTGACTGGACCCCTGTTGACAGTAGGCCTTTTGATATTGCCAAAGTTGCAACACTTGCTTCACAAGGCACCCTGGCACTGGCCTCTGACGCTTTGGGAGCAAATACCCCCGGTTATACTGAAAGTGAACTTTCAATTCAAGGAAGAATTGAGGCGATAGTCCAAGATATTCCCGGCAAGATTTATTTAACAACAATTTCCAGCAACATCAGCCGCATGCAGCAGACTATTAATGTTGCCGCAAAATTGGGCCGAAAGGTAGTTTTGATTGGTCGTTCAATTGAAAGAAAAGCTCAAATTGCTAAGGACTTGGGATACTTGTTTTATCCGAACGACTTAGTAATAAAGTCGAAACAGGCAGCGCACCTTCCACCCAATAAGGTTTTATATATTATCTCCGGGAGTTACGGACAACCGGGAAGTGCTCTTTACAGACTTTGTATGGGAGAGCATGATTTCCTGACAATCGGCAAAGGAGATGTTGTGATATTTTCTTCAGACCCTGCGCCGCCCGGAAGTAAGACCAACGTCGATTTTCTGGTTGATAAGCTGATAGAGGCCGATGTGGATGTTCACTACTACGATATGCAGGAGGATCTGCACGTTTCGGGACATGGAAGCATCGGAGATATTGAAACACTTTTTGCACTCACCAAACCCAAATATTTTATTCCGATCGGCGGAACTATTAGGCACATGAGGGCCTACGGACTTATTGCCCAGAGGATGGGGGCTCCTGAAAATAATGTTTTAGAGCTTCTTCCGGGTGAAATTGTTGAGTTCAAAAATCAGTATGCAAAAAGGGCCGGAAAAGTCGCCATAAAAGAAGTTTTAGTAGACGGACTTGGAATCGGAGATGTCGGGAATGTGGTTCTACGGGATCGTCATATTCTTTCTAAAGAAGGAATAGTTATCGCAATAATCCATTTTGACAGGAATGCAAGTGTGCTTATAGATAACCCCGAAATAATGAGCCGTGGATTTGTTTTTGAGCAAAAATATGGCCGGATTTTGGAGGATGCCTCAAAGGAACTTGCCCGTGCAATGCAAACAAAGAAATCGATTAATGCAAATGTGGTCAGAAACATTGCAATTGATTTCCTTGAGAAATATTTCTTCCAAAAAACAGGACGCCGCCCCATGATTTTACCGGTCGTGGTTGAGGTTTGAGAGTACTTCGATATACAATGGTTGAAATATGAGCAAGAAGAGGAAAAGATTTACAAAAAGATCGTTCAGACTAAAACTTAAAAAGGAGTCGATGTTCTCGATTTCCCAAATAATTTTCTTTATTGTTGCCGGTTTGATCTTGATTTCGTTCTCCCGCCAGGGAATGATCCTTGTAAAATTTAATGATTTTCTGTTGACATATTTTTCCTGGTCATCCATATTCCTGCCATTTGTGTTTCTTTCTTTTGCTTTTCTTCTTTCCAAAGTCAAATTTATTTTGGGTCAACCTAATGTGGTTGTAGGGGGCCTTTTATTTTTTATTTCCGTTATGGCTTTAGGACGCGCAGGACTAGTCGGGGAAATTGTTTGGGGTTCAATTGCGGAACTTGTAATGGGAGTTGGAGCTGGAATTATATTTGCTGGCGTCGGAATGATCGGATTAATAATCTTATTCAATACTTCGATTGACCAGGTTTATAAAATTTTAAAAGAATTTCTCCGGCATGCAGGAGTCTATATACATGGCGATAAGAGTCAAATAAAAGTTGGCGGAGCCGCCATGCCTCGGGGACAAATGAAAGTTATGGGTGGAAATTCGAATTTATCTGGGGCAAAAGCAGGGGCCCAGGCCCCGGTTTCTCCCAGTGAGCCGTTAGAACAAAAACTTGTCAGTAACATCCCTGGTGAAGAAACTGTTTGGAGATACCCGACGATGGATCTTTTGGGAGATATGAGTGGAGGAAAGGCAGAGCGGGGCGATATAAAAGGAAATGCCGCGACGATAGAAAAAACCCTTGAATCCTTTGGAATTACGGCCAATGTTGTTGAAGTTAATCTGGGACCTGCGGTTACCCAATACGCAATCGAGGTTGCTCTCGGTACAAAACTTTCTAAAATTACCTCTCTTGAGCGTGATTTAGCTCTTGCGCTCTCCGCCCCGACCGGGACAATTAGAATCGAGGCCCCGATTCCGGGAAGAAATTTAGTCGGAATTGAACTTCCTAATCGTTCAGCCGAATTTGTTCCTCTCAGAAAGATTATGGAATCTCAGGAAATGCAGGGAGCAAAATCAAAACTTGAAGTTTCATTGGGTCTTGATGTCTCGGGCAAACCCATTGTTGCTGATATTTCCAAAATGCCTCATGTCCTGATTGCAGGCCAAACAGGTTCAGGAAAATCTGTATGTATAAACACGTTTTTAATGTCCATTCTTTTCAGAGCAGCACCAACGGAAGTTAAGCTTATTTTGGTCGATCCCAAGAGGGTGGAACTTACACGCTATAATGGGATTCCTCACTTACTTTCACCCGTAATTGTTGAACCGGACAAAGTTCTTTCGGCACTTCGTTGGATTATGGCTGAGATGGATAGACGCTACAAACTTTTTGCTCAGGCAGGAGCCAGAAATATTGAGACATACAATGAAATGTCCGGGTTCCAGGCGCTTCCTTATATAGTTCTCTTTATCGATGAGCTTGCAGATATTATGCTTTTCAGTCCGGTTGAGGTTGAGGATTCTATTACGAGGATAGCCCAGATGTCACGTGCAACCGGAATCCATATGGTGCTTGCAACCCAAAGGCCGTCAGTGGATGTTATTACTGGCCTTATTAAGGCCAATGTTCCTTCCCGTATCGCTTTTGCAGTTGCCTCACAAGTTGATTCCCGTGTTATTTTGGATACCCAAGGTGCAGAAAAGCTTCTTGGAAAGGGAGATATGCTTTATCTTCCTCCGGAGCAGGCAAAACCGATGAGAATTCAAGGAGCTTTTGTCGATGATAAAGAGGTGGTAGCTTTGACATCATTCCTGAAAAACCAGGGTGTGAATCCCCAATATACCGAGGAGGTAACAAACATGTCTAAGGCAGGTTCGGTTTCAGTTCCTGGTGTCGGGGGAGACGTGGACGATCTTTTCAAGGAAGCGGTGAAGGTTGTTTGCCAGTATGACAGAGCCTCAGCCTCACTTCTTCAAAGAAGACTTTCCATAGGATATGCCCGGGCTGCCAGAATTGTTGATCAACTGGAGGCAGCGGGGGTCATTTCGGTAAGCGAGGGTGGAAGTAAAGCCCGCGAGGTGTTAGTGCAAAACGCTGACGAGTTTTTGGCTTCTTTTGGAAACCCTCCGGCCCAGTAAACATATTATGAAAACGATCGGTCAAATTATTGAGAATGCCCGTAAGGAGAAAAGATATTCTTTTCAAAAACTGGAAGAAATTACAAAAATAAAGTCATCGTTCATTGAATCGATTGAAAATGAAAAATGGCAGAATCTTCCGTCTTTTCCGACTATTTTAGGATTTGTAAAAAGCATTTCCCAGGCTTTGGATATAGATGAGAAAATGGCTGTCGCAGTTCTGAAGCGTGATTATCCGCCCAAAAAACTTAGCATTAACCCAAAGCCGGACATTTCCAGTAAGCCAGCCTGGAATCCAAAGTTGACATTTATTTTAGGGATAGGTTTGGTAATCGTACTTATCTTAGGATATCTTGGTTTCCAGTATAAAAAATTTATTTCTCCCCCCAATGTTACTGTTGAAAGTCCCACAGAGGGACAGGTTATAGACGGTAATTCCGTTTTAGTTTTCGGTTTAACTGACATGGATGTAAAAATAACGGTTGATAATCAACCGGTTTTGGTTGATGAAGACGGCAAATTTTCTACAAATATAGAAATTTCACCCACGACAAAAGAGATAACCATTAAAGCTGTCTCAAGATCCGGAAAGGAGACTACAGTTACGCGCAAAATCAACGTTGAGCAAGACTAAAAGACTGATATAATTAGAAAATGGATTCAGTTCAAACACTTTTAATTGTTGTTGTAGTTGCCCTTACCTTCCTTCTTATCGTCGTCGGGATTCAGGTAATGCTTATAATTGTTGATCTTAGACGTGCCGTCAAAAGATTAAATAGCCTCCTTGAGGACTCGATATTGGGTGGAGGATTAATTCGTCCCGACAAATTAACTTCGGTTATGGAGATTCTTCATAAAGGTAAAAAGCTCGAAACCCACGGAGGAAGCTAAAAAATAATTCAATTATCTCCCTCTTTGTTTAAAAAGGGGAAGGCGTTTAGAGGTTCGATTCTCTCAGATGCATCGCTTGGACTGACACGTCCATCCAAGTTTAATTGAGCCAAACATTCTATTACTTCCCTATGGGCCGCGCTACGGCTGACATTGGCATTTTGGGAATAAACTTCGCTGAAGACCTTGTCAAACTCATCAAAACTAATATTGCCTAGAGCATATTCATTAATAGCTGTTCTTATAAAGTTTCTATCAGATATCCGATCGGAAGGCTTGTTATTCTCAAATTCCTTTGATGACATACGCGAGTATACATTTATTATTGGCTAATTTCAAATTATGTAGGTATAATTTAGCCATGAGTACAGATGAAATCCGTAAAAAATATTTAGATTTCTTTAAAAAGTGCGGACATGTAGAAATTGCACCGTCTCCTCTTGTGATAGATTCTGATCCGACAACCCTTTTTACGAGTAGCGGAATGCAGCAACTCGTCCCTTACCTTAAAGGTGAAAAACATCCCGACGGAAAACGTTTAACCGACTCTCAGCCGTCACTTCGTTTACAGGATCTGGAGGAGGTAGGAGACAACCGCCACACGACTTTTTTTGAAATGCTTGGAAATTGGAGTTTGGGGGATTATTTTAAGGATGATCAGCTTCATCTTATTTGGGAATTTTATACAAAAGAGCTGGGGCTGCCTTCGGAAAGACTCCATGTCACGGTTTTTGAGGGAGGAGGGAGTGTTCCCAAAGATACGGAATCTTTTGAAATTTGGAAGAAAATTGGAGTTCCCGAAAGCCACATTCACTTTTATGATGCTACCAAAAATTGGTGGAGCAGGGCAGGAACTCCGGAACAAATGCCACCCGGTGAAATTGGCGGACCGGATAGTGAAATCTTTTACGAGTTTGAAAATGTTGCGCATGACCCCAAGTTTGGTTCCTTTTGCCATCCGAATTGTGACTGCGGCAAGTTTATGGAAATCGGAAACTCGGTTTTTATGCAGTATGAAAAAACCGGAGACGGAAAATTAGTGGAACTTAAACAAAAGAATGTTGATTTCGGAGGGGGACTTGAGAGAGTTGCCGCTGCTCTTTTGGAAAGCCCTGATATTTTCAAAACTGATATGTTTTTAGGGGCTATTCAAAAAATTGAGAAAGAAATTGGCCAAAATTACGGAACGGAATCGGAAAAAGACAGAAGTTTTAGAATTATTGCCGATCACCTTAGAGCATCTGTTAATTTGTTGGCAGAAGGTGTTATACCCTCGAATAAACTTCAGGGATATGTTTTAAGAAGGCTTATTAGGCGGGCAATGTTTCATTTTCATCTTTTAGGATCGGGTATTTCCGGCGGGGCCGTTTCCCATATAGCAGAGGAGTACAAAAAATTTTACCCGAACGTTAATAAAAATTGGGAGTTTGTCGAGGAGAATTTAACAGCTGAGGCTACCCGTTTTGAGGCCGCTCTCAAAAGAGGCTTGGCAAAATTAACGAAAGCAGTCTCTGAGGGAAAGATCATCGACGGTGAATTTGCCTTTGATCTTTACCAAACTGAGGGTTTCCCTCTGGAGCTGACCATGGAAATTCTCAAACAGAATGGAATGCAGTTTTCAGCCGAAGAGAAAAACGCTTTTGAGTCGGAGTTCGAAAAACATAAAGAATCGTCCCGTTCGGCATCGGCGGGAATGTTTAAAGGTGGACTTGCGGAGGCCTCAGTTATTACGACAAGGCTCCATACTGCCACACATCTTTTACATGCCGCACTTAGGCAGATTTTGGGAGAGCATGTTGGTCAAAAAGGAAGCCATATTACTTCGGAAAGGCTGCGTTTTGATTTTTCCCATCCTCAAAAGCTGACCGATAAAGAGATTAAAGATGTTGAGGATATGATAAATCTTAAAATTAGAGAGGATTTGCCGGTTACACTTGAGGTGATGAGTTTAGATGGTGCCATAAAGGAAGGTGCAATGCACTTTTTTGCGGAAAAATACGGTACTGAGGTGAAAGTCTATACAATAGGCAATAAAAAAGGAGCCTGGTTTTCGAAAGAGGTGTGCGGAGGCCCGCATGTTACTCACACCGAAGAGATTGGTGGTGTTAGAATAATTAAACAGGAGAAAATCGGATCCGGAGTGGTCCGTATTTATGCCGTCCTCGCTGACGGTCAACCTAAGAAAGAAAAATGAACCTCAAAGATTTTTTAACAAATAAAGAAAGCCCACCCGAGCTTTTTTGGGCGCTTGTAATTGAAAAAGGGTTAGTTCAGTCGGGGATCTGGTACATAGGGGAAGGCACGGCTGAAGTTATTGGAATAGGAGCAGGTATTCCCTGGGAGAGCGAAGATGAATTAGTCGAAGCAACTGATGCCGCACTTTCCTCAGCAATCCAAAAACTACCGGAAGATTACCCTGAACCGCAAAAAACAGTTTTCGGGGTTTCAACATCATGGGTAAAAGATGGAGAAATTTCGCCGGAAAATCTGATTAAAATTAAAAAACTTTGCACGGAGCTTTCTTTAACCCCGGTGGGGTTTGTGGTTTTGCCTGAAGCTATAGCTCATCTTTACAAATCTGAAGAAGGGTCCCCGCTTAATGCGATTGTTCTTAAATCCGGGAGTGAAAATCTGGAATTATCTGTTTTTAAATTGGGAGAACTTGCCGGCACAACGGAAGTTTCCCGAAGTGTTTCCTTGGTTGATGATGTTATTGAGGGACTTTCCAGATTTGATGGCGTTTCACCCCTTCCTACGAGGTTCATTGTTTATGATGGAAAAGAAGGGGAACTTGAAGAGGTAAAACAAACCCTAATTCAGGCAAATTGGGGTGAAGGAAAAGTAAGTTTTTTGCATACACCTCAAGTTGAAATACTAAGTACTGATAGAAAAGTTTTAGCGACTGCCTTAGCAGGGGGAGCCGAAATCGGGGATGTTACCTCAGTGGTGACTCCTGAGGAAGAGGGGGAAGAGGATCAAGTTGTTGAAGAAAAACTGGAAGAAAAACAGGAAGAACAAAAGCCGGTTTCTGCAGAGGCTATGGGCTTTGCAGTGGGAGAGGATATCTCTTCAATGAAAAAAGAAGACATTCAAAATGTAATGCCCATGGAACCTCCGCCTCCGGTTGCGACTCTACCTTCCCAACCATCTCCGGTTAATGTGGCAAATTCGATGCCGCAAAGACAGTCAGTGAATTATTTGGCTAAATCAAAAATTCTATTCCATTCATTTTCAAAAATATTTTCTAAAGCGAATCCGGGGTCTCCGCGCACAAATAAAGGCTTAATAGCTATTTTGGCGGTCTTGGGTTTAGGGTTTGTGGCCGTTAGTATTTTATGGTGGTTTGTGCAAACAGCAAAGGTAACAATCTATGTGACACCGAAGAGATCTGAGGAAAATGTGCAAATCACTTTCGATTCGGGAGGACAATCTGACCAAGGAAACGGAATTATTCCTGCAAAAGTATTAACAGATCAAGTTTCTGGAGAAAAAACAAAAACAACAACAGGTACTAAACTAATCGGCAATAAGGCAACGGGATCGGTGCAAATTGCCAACGGTAACGGTGCAGCAATAAATTTAGCGGCTGGAACAAGTTTGACGTCATCGTCCGGATTTAAATTTGTTACAAATAATGAGGCATCCGTTTCGGGCCAGCTACTGCCAGGGTCCCCGGGTACAGCGACTGTAAATGTGACAGCTTATGATATAGGATCCCAATATAACCTTGCCAAAGGTGAAGTGTTTAGCGTCGGAAATTATTCCAAGGCTTTGGTCGCGGCGACTTCTACGGGGGACTTTAGCGGCGGAAGCAGCCAGCAAATTTCGGCTGTTAATAAGGATGATCAGTTGAATTTAGAAAATGATTTGAAAAATGAGCTTGCTCAGAATGCAAAATCTGATCTATCCGCCAAAGTTGCCGATAATGAAATATTTGTCAATGATTTGGCCGCACTTGACACAACCAGCGAAAATTTTGACCACAAAATTGGAGATCAGGCAGATAGTTTAAAACTTTCGCTGGCTATTAGTGCGACAGGTCTTGCCGCCGACAAAGAAAAACTATTGGATTATGCGAAAGGAATTCTAAGTGGTAAAGCTCCTGCTGGTTATACTCTTTCGTCTGATCAAATAGATTTTAAGTTCACTTTTGTAAGCGTTCAGGATGGCAAATATACTTACGATGTTGTCGTTGGGGGGAACTTTTTACCTGCAGTCGATACGGAAAAAATTAAGAAAACGATTTTGGGAAAGACCGTGGCTGTGGCTACAGAATATTTAAATTCAGTTTCGGGATTTGACCACGCCGACATTGCTCTGAAGATCAAGTTTCCCAGCTTTTTGAAAACCATTCCGAGAGTTGCAAATAATATTTTGATAGAGGTTAAACCCGAGTGAATCCCCAGGTTTTTATAGTACAATTGGTGACATGACCCAAAAGACGATTCTACACATAGCCGCTATAATTTCAGGAATTTCAGGGATTGTTATTTTGGTGGGCGTTATCTATCCGATTGTCAGCTACAATGCCACCTATTCTAAAAATTATACGAAGATGGTGTCTCCCTTGGCTGATTCCGGAAACCAAATCCAAGGAGTATTAACGAACTCAACAAAAGGGGCAAACGACGACACTATGGCCAGTAGTTGGTTTACGGGAGGGGCAAAAGTGGATGATTTCACTGCTACCCAAGTTTCCTATTACACTATCTCTATCCCGAAAATGAAGATAGACTCCGCAAAAGTAGCAATCGGCGGAGAGGACCTTTCGAAAAGTTTGATCCAATATCCCGGCACCGCACTTCCCGGAAAACGGGGTAACGCAGTTATTTTTGGACATTCGATTTTGCCTATTTTCAATAACCCCAAAGAGTACATTTCGATTTTTACGATGCTGCCGTCTCTTAGAAAAGGAGATCAAATTCTGATAAATTATGACGGGGTTTCCTATACCTACAAAGTTGAAGAAATGTTTGAGGTACTCCCCACGGACTTGCAGGTTTTGGACCAGGACGTAAGTGATTCTTTTGTAACGCTAGTTACCTGCGTCCCCCCCGGAGACCCGAGAGATCCAAAGCGCCTAATTGTCAGAGCGAGGGTTGTTCCACCTGACAAAGAGTAAAATATATAGACATATTATGAAAATACTCGGAATTGACTATGGAAGAAGTAAGGTGGGGTTGGCCATTTCTGAAGGTTTTTTGTCGGAACCCTTAAAAGTGATTAGGTATAAAAATCCAAAAGTTCTGAGTGAGCAAATAAAAAGGATTATTGAGCAGGAAAAAGTCGGTAAAGTGGTTGTCGGAGTGTCAGAGGGGAAAATGGCTGAGGAATCAAAGAAATTTGCCTTGGATATTAGCCTTCTATCATCGGCAATTGTTGAAACTTTTGATGAAACTCTGACCTCGCACGATGCACAGGCTCTTTCAATGGAAGCCGGAATTCACAGAAAAAAACGCCATGAGATGGAGGACGCCTACGCCGCCGCCATAATGCTCCAAAACTATCTTGATAACGTTGCTTGACCGGAGCTCTTTCATGGTATACTTTAGGTAGAATGTTCAAAAGCATAATCGCACCGATGCAGGCATGGCTTCTTTCTCAGGGAAGGTGTGTTGGTTGCGGCACTCCTCTTACCGAAGGCAAGGTTAAAAAGACAAAGTATGGAGAACAGGTAACTTGCGCTAAATGTGGAAGGATTTTTATCCATGACCCCAAAGCCAATAAATATAGGAGAGCCCTTCTTGAAGAAGTAGATTAGTTTCTATGAAAAAGTTGCTGTTTTTACTCTTTCTCCCGATTGCCTTAGTAATTGCCAGCGGGTTTTGGTTTTATGAAAACTCCAGGCCGGTTTCCGCTACCGAGAAATTTACCTATTTTGTGATCGATAAAGGGTCCTCGGCTGGGCAAATAGGGACAAAACTCGAATCAGACAAGCTTATTAAAAGTGCATTTGCTTTTAAACTCTACCTTCAATTTTCAGGTCAAACCGGGAAACTCCAGACAGGGGAGTTTAAGCTCACTCCTTCTTATTCACTTTTTCAGACAGTTGATGCTCTTTTCAAAGGCCCCGTGGAGCTTTGGGTGACAATCCCGGAGGGCCTGAGGCGCGAGGAAATTGCTCAAAAATTTGTAGGGGCACTAAATAAAAACAGTGCATTTGCTGCTGACTTTCTGTCGGCATCAAATGGAAAAGAAGGCTATCTTTTCCCGGATACATATCTTTTTCCGAGAGATGTATCTGCCCAGGCAGTTGTTAAGAAAATGATGGACACGCTTGATTCGAAAACCGGTAATCTGAAAAACAATTCGGGGCTTTCTTTCAGCCAGGCAATAATTCTTGCCTCTATTCTTGAGCGTGAAACTAAAACAGATACTGAGCGCCCGGTTGTTGCCGGAATTTTATTGAATAGATTAAATGCCGGAATGCCTCTGCAGGTTGATGCCACAGTCCAGTATGCCGTTGGCACTTCAAAAAATTGGTGGCCGATCCTGTCTCAGGAAGATTTGTCGGTAAAATCTTCCTACAATACATATTTGTATCAAGGACTTCCGCCCGCGCCGATAGCCAGCCCCGGACTTTCCTCTATAAAGGCGGTTCTTAATCCTACAGAAAGTGATTATTGGTACTATATTCACGATTCAAGCGGGCAAATCCACTATGCCAGAACTTTAGCTGAGCACAATGCCAACATTGCAAAATATCTTGGTAGATAGCCCTGGCGCCGAAATTTTTATAATTTAAGTCTTGACATAGGTTGAATTGTAGGTATAATCCGATCTAGGCGTACGTGAATGGTACGCCCGTCTCGCTTCAAACTGCGGGCGTTAGGGAGTTTGTAATTACCAGAGAATAATGACAGCAAAAAAATCAACCCGTCGAAATTTTGGTAAAGAGGAGAAAAATTTACCAAAAATTAATTTAAGCCAAGTTCAAAGAGAGAGCTGGCAGTGGTTTTTGACTGAAGGAATTAAGGAAGAGTTAACCACAGTTTCCCCGATCGACGATTTTACAGGTAAAAACTGGCAGCTTTTTTTGGGTGATCACTCACTGGGACTCCCCATAATTACTCCAAGACTTGCCCAGAAAAAAGGTATAACTTATTCGTCTCCATTAAAGATCCGTGCGACCCTTGTAAACAAAAGAACAGGTCAGGAAGTTACACAAGACGTCTTTTTGGGAGATATTCCTCAAATGACTTCTGCCGGGACCTTTATTATTAACGGAATTGAAAGAGCAGTTATTAATCAAATTGTCCGTTCTCCGGGAGCATATTTTTCAGGTGACCTTGATCCGTCATCCGGACGTATTCTTTATAAAGCTGAGGTCCGCCCCCTTCATGGAAGCTGGCTTGAGTTCGAGGTAACCAGAGGAGATCTAATTTACGCCAGAATTGACAGGCGTAGAAAAGTACTGGCAACGACATTTCTGCGTGCTTTGGGGGTTGAATCCGATCAAATGATACTGGATGCCTTCAAAGATATAGATCACGACAAGGATCATAAATATATCGCCGCAACATTAAATAAAGATTCGGCAAAAACACAGGAAGAAGCTTTGGTTGAAATTTACAGAAAAATGAGGCCCGGGGAGCCGGCAGTTCTTGAAAATGCAGAAGGACTTTTCGCAAGTTTGTTTACAGATGGCAGACGCTATGACCTTGGTAAAGTCGGAAGGTTTAAGATTAACAAGAAGCTGGGTATAAGTATTCCTAATGAAAAATCCAACTGGGTGCTTACCAGACAGGATGCAATCGCGGCTGTTACCTATCTTATCGGATTGCAAAACGGAGTAGGAAAACTTGACGATATAGACCATCTTAGCAACCGTAGATTAAGAAGAGTTGGTGAATTGGTTGCAGTGAATGCTTTCAGAGTAGGACTTTTGAGACTCGAGCGAAGCGTTAAGGAAAAAATGAGCTTGATTTCGCCGGATGACAAACCTCTCCCGGCAACCTTAATAAACGCCAGGCCTCTGATTGCATCTTTGAATGAATTCTTTAGATCAAATCAGCTTTCAACAATTTTGGATGATACGAATCCTCTTTCCGAAGTAGATAATCTTAGGCGTGTTTCAGTTCTTGGAACAGGCGGAATCAATAGGGAGCGTGCCAGCTTCTCTATACGCGACGTTAATGCATCGCAATATGGAAGAATTGATCCTATCAGATCCCCTGAAGGACCCAACATCGGACTTGTCACATATTTGTCACTTTATGCAAAGGTTGATGAATTTGGTTTTATAGAGACCCTATACAAAAAAGTCGTAAAAGAAGGTAAAAAAGCTAAAGTGACAGATGATATTGTTTTCCTTACAGCCGACGACGAAGAAGACCATTATATTACACACTCAGGCGTGAGTACTGATGAAAATGGCTACATAACCGATAAAAGAGTCCCCCTTAGATATAAAGGTAAATTTATTGAGGGTTTGTCAAACCTGGTTGAATACATTGATGTCACTCCGCGTCAGGTAGTAGGAGCCTCGGCTTCTTTGATTCCTTTCCTGGCCAATGATGAGGGAAACCGTGCCTTGATGGGCTCAAACATGCAATGTCAGGCTGTACCTCTTGTTAATCCGGAATCCCCGATTGTCGGAACCGGTATGGAAGAGGAAATTTCAGCAGGTATGCAAAGAGTAATTAGGGCAAAGCACGCTGGAACTGTCGAATTTGCTGACGGTGAAAAAGTAATCGTTAAACTTGATAAAAAATTAAAAGATGAAGAGCCCAGGATCGATGATTCTGAAGTAACAGACGACGGAGCCCGTGAAGTTTACTATTTGACCAAATTTAAGCGTACCGCACATTCAACTTGTTATAACCAAATAACCAGAGTTGAACCCGGGAGTAAAGTTGTCGAGGGAGATCTTTTAGTCGATGGTCCGGCAAGCGAAGATGGAGAGCTGGGACTTGGGAGAAACTTGACAATCGCCTATGCAAGCCTTGGTGGTTATGGATTTGAGGATGCAATCCTGATTTCTGACCGTTTGGTTAAAGATGATCTTTTGACATCAGTTCACATTGAGGAATATGAGGCAGAAGTGGTTGATACGAAACTTGGACCTGAGGAAATTACGAATGACATTCCCAATGTTTCTGAGGCAGAACTTGCCAATCTTGCCGGCGACGGAATAGTAATGATCGGGGCAGAAGTTGGTCCCAATGACATTTTGGTCGGAAAAATCGCCCCCAAGGGAGAAACGGAGTTAACCTCAGAGGAAAGACTTCTCAGAGCGATTTTTGGTGAAAAAGCCCGTGAAGTTCGCGACACGTCCTTAAGAGTTCCGCACGGTGAGCGTGGAACCGTAGTTGATGTTCAAATTTTAGATCGTGATAAAGGGGATGAGCTTGGCCCGGGAGTAATCAAGAAAGTAATTGTCAGAGTTGCCCAGATCAGAAAAATTACAGTTGGAGATAAAGTTGCAGGACGCCACGGAAATAAGGGAGTCGTCAGCAAAATTATGCCTGTTGCAGATATGCCTTATCTTGCCGACGGAACCCCCGTTGACATACTTATTTCGCCCCTTTCAGTTATCTCCCGTATGAATTTGGGACAACTTATGGAGGCACACCTTGGCTGGGCCTTGAAGACGGAGGGTATTAAAGGTGCACTTCCGGTTTTTGATAAAATCGGGGCAGATGTTATTGCTACGGAGCTTAAAAAAGCGGGACTTCCGGTTAATGGTAAAACAAGACTTTATGATGGTATGACCGGCCAACCTTTTGAAGAAGAAACAGTGGTTGGTGTAGCTTACATAATGAAGCTTATCCACATGGTTGAGGATAAAACTCATGCCCGCTCAACCGGCCCGTACTCTTTGGTTACACAACAGCCATTGGGTGGAAAGGCTCAAATGGGAGGCCAAAGGCTGGGAGAGATGGAAGTTTGGGCACTTGAAGCGCATAGGGCCGCTCATACTTTACAGGAAATGCTTACCATTAAATCTGATGATGTATTGGGGAGGGCTAAAGCATTCGAGGCCATAGTCAAAGGAACCGAAATTCCCGAGTCAACGATTCCCGAAAGCTTTAAGGTGTTAGTACGAGAACTTAACTCCTTGGGATTAGCGATTGATCCTAAAGGAGCAGTTGTTGCCAAAGAAGTAATAGAGGAAGTTGCTGAAGGTGAGGAACTGGCGAAGGCAGCGGGTGCCGAAGTGGTTGCAACAGAAGAAGAACTTGTCGCAGACAAAGGTCCGATGGAAGTTACCGAGGTTGTGAGTTAAAATACAAATTTCATGGAACAATTAGCTGATCTTAAAAACTTAACAGATTTCAAAAGCCTACTTATTAGGCTAGCCTCTCCGGAGGAAATCCGTGCCTGGTCCCGTGGAGAAATAACCAAGCCGGAAACTATCAACTACAGAACCCTAAAACCGGAAAAAGACGGCCTTTTTGATGAAAGAATTTTTGGTCCCACTAAAGATTGGGAGTGTTATTGTGGAAAATACAAAAGAATCAGGTATAAGGGTGTAATTTGTGATAAATGTGGTGTTGAGGTTACAGAAAGCAGAGTCAGGCGTGAGAGAATGGGACATATTACGCTTGCAACCCCGGTTGCCCACGTTTGGTTTTTCAAGGGAGCTCCGAGCAAGATCTCTCTTCTTTTGGGAGTGGCTCCCCGTGGAGTTGAGCAGGTAATTTATTTTGCCAGATACTTAGTAACCGATGTTGACGAAGAAGGCAGGAAGGTTGCTTTAAAGAATATTCAGGGAGCCAAAGAGTCAAGCTTGGATGAAATAGCTGAAAACTTTAAATCCAGACGCGATGCCTTGAAAGTTGAAGAAAATGAAGCTAAGAAGAAGGTATCTCTAAAAATTAAAGACAAAGAGCAGGCTTCTCTGGCAATGGCTGAAATTGAGCTCAATTTGAGAAAGAAAGAAGCAGCTCTTGGAGAAGAAGAGAAAAACACTGCAGGAAGAACGAACGAACTTTTTGACAATCTCGCACTTATTATTAAAGGACTCCGCCCTCTGAGCATCTTAAGTGAAGAGGAATTCGATGAGCTTTATGATCATGAAGCAACAGACTTCTTTACGGCTAAAATGGGAGCGGATGCCGTACTTGAAGCAATCGGTAAGGTAAATCTTGAGGAAGTAGCAAAGTCACTTCGTGAAGAGATCGGATCAACCAAGGGTGGAAGCTCAAAATATATAAAAATTGTTAAAAGGCTAAAACTTATTGATGGCCTCAAACGCGCTAAAGTAAATCCAACCTGGATGATCATGAAAGTTTTGCCGGTTCTTCCTCCGGATCTAAGGCCTATGGTTCAGCTTTCCGGTGGACGCTTTGCCACAAGTGATCTTAACGATTTATATAGAAGAGTTATTAACAGAAATAATCGTCTTAAACATCTTATTGGTTTGGGTGCCCCAGAAATAATTCTTAGAAATGAGAAAAGAATGCTTCAAGAAGCAGTGGACTCTTTGATCGATGCATCTCAAAGGAAAGCTACCAGAAAATCCCGTGGCAGACAGCCATTAAGATCCTTAAGCGACATGCTTCGTGGAAAGCAGGGAAGATTTAGGCAAAACCTTTTGGGTAAAAGAGTAGATTATTCGGGACGCTCTGTTATTATCGTCGGACCTGAGCTTAAACTTACCCAATGTGGTCTTCCCAAGGATATGGCGCTTGAAATGTTTAAACCGTTTGTTTTAAGAGAAATGATTGCCAGAGGAATTGCTCCCAATGTAAAGTCGGCCAAAAACATGCTTGATAGAAGGCCTCCCGAGGTATTTGATATTTTGGAAGAAATTACCAAGGATCATCCTGTACTTTTGAATCGTGCCCCAACTCTTCATAAGTTGTCAATTCAGTCGTTCTACCCTGTTCTTATTGAGGGAAGCGCAATCAGACTTCATCCTGCGGTTTGTGCAGGATTTAATGCTGATTTTGACGGAGATCAAATGGCAGTACACGTTCCGCTTTCAGATAAAGCTGTTGAAGAAGCAAGGACTTTAATGTTGCCAACAAACAATTTACTTAAGCCAAGCGACGGCAGCCCGGCAGCAACGCCATCCAGCAAGGAAATTGCCTTAGGCGCATTTTACCTTACATCAATCGATACCAGACTTGCCCCTTACCCGACAATTTTTTCAGATAAAGAAGAAGCGGTTTTTGCAGAGCAGACAGGAAAGTTGGGTGTCAGACAGGTAATCCAAATTAAAATCGGTAAAGAAATTATTGAGACAACAGTTGGCAGACTACTTTTCAACGAGATTTTGCCGGAGAACTTTGATTTTGTAAATGAATCTGTAACATCGTCCGTTATTAAATCACTTTTTGTTAAAGCATACGCTACAGTTTCCAGGGAAAGAGTTACACAACTTGTTGACGACGTTAAAGATTTCGGTTTCCGCGGAGGCACAATTTCTGGAATTTCATTTGGTATATTTGATGCGAAAGTTTATCCGGGCAAGGCTAAAGTATTGGAAGAGGCTGATAAAAAGGTTTCTACTATTGAGGAAAACTTCGATCAAGGTCTTATTACCGCTGAGGAAAAGCGTCGTCTTACCCAGGAAGTTTGGATCGACACCTCTGAGGACCTGGCTGATAAAACTTGGAATGAAATGGAACCGACAAACCCGATTCGTATCGTGATCGATGCAAAAGTAGGTCGTGCCAGTAGGGATCAGGTTAAGCAGCTTTCGGCAATCCGCGGACTTGTCGTAGATCCTATGGGTAAAATTGTTGAACTTCCGATTAAAAGCAATTTCAAAGAGGGTCTTTCCGTATTTGAATACGTAACCAGCTCCCGTGGTTCCAGAAAAGGGTTAACCGACTCTGCCATCAAGACTGCAGACGCTGGTTATCTGACCAGAAGGTTGGTTGACGTTGCTCATGATCTTATAGTCAGATTGGATGACTGTGGAACCAAGGAAGGTTTTGAGATTAAAAAAGAGATTAGGCCTCAGTTTTTTGCAGGCAGACTTTTTGGCAGATTTGCCGCTAAGGATATTATTGGAAAAGACGGTAAGACAGTGATCGTACCGGCGGGCGAGATTATTGATGAAGCAACTGCAAAGAAAATTGATGAAGCAGGGATAAGCTCTGTCGTAGTAAGGTCTCCTCTTACATGTCAGGCAAGACACGGAATTTGTGTGAAATGTTACGGATGGGATCTTGGAAGTAAAGGTATGGTTGAGATTGGTATGCCGGTTGGAGTAGTGGCAGCCCAGTCAATCGGAGAACCCGGAACACAGCTTACTCTTAAGACCAAACATGCGGCCGGTGCAGTCGGAGCAATTGACGTTACACAGGGTCTTCCCAGAGTTGAGGAACTTGTTGAAGCCAGACTTCCCAAAGTTGTTTCCGCACTTGCTGAAATTTCAGGTAAGGCAAGAATTTCGGAGACCGACGCCGGTTGGAAAGTCACAATAACCTCCAAGGGAACTCCCAAAGAAGAAAAAGAATATATAATCCCCAAGACTTTGGAGCTTGCGGTTGAGGATGGAGAGACAATCGAAGTAGGAAAATCTCTTGCAAAAGGATCATTGGATATTAAAGACATACTTTCTATAAAGGGCCTGAGAGCTGCACAGGAATATATTGTGAACGAAATTCAAAAAGTTTATGAATCTCAAGGTATTCCGATTAATGATAGGCATGTAGAGGTAATCGTCAGAAAGATGAGTGATGAGGTCAGAGTTGTCACTACTGGGGACACGCCATTCCTTCCGGGAGAATTGACCAGCCGGGCTAACTATGACGAGGAAAATGAGAAAGTTTTGGCAGCAGGAGGGGAACCTGCAAGCGCGCAGCAAGTAATCTTGGGTATAACCCGCCGGGCACTTTATACGGATAGCTGGCTTTCCGCAGCCTCATTTGAACAAACAACGGATGTATTGACAGACGCTTCTCTTATGGGGCGTGAGGATAAGCTGGTAGGTCTTAAAGAGAATGTTATTATAGGTAGGCTTATCCCGGTTTCTCCGGAAAGAGCCCAGATGAATCAAGCATAAGAATAATATGCCAACAATTAATCAATTAGTAAGATCCGGCAGAAAGAGAATCGCAAGAAAGACCAAAACCACAGCCCTGAAGAGGTCTTTTAATGCGATGGACAGAAAATTTGCAGAAAGCCACTCATCTTTCAAAAGAGGTGTGGTTTTGGCTGTTCGTACAATGACTCCCAAAAAGCCTAATTCCGCTCTTCGTAAGGTAGCCAGGGTCCGTCTTTCCAATAAACAGGAAATTACGGCCTATATTCCGGGTGAAGGACATGAGCTTGCTGAGCATTCAATCGTATTAGTTCGTGGCGGACGTGTAAAAGATCTTCCCGGTGTTAAATATCACGTTGTCAGGGGAAAATATGATACGACCGGAGTCAGTGGCAGGCAAACCGGAAGAAGCAGATACGGTGCAAAGAAAGGACAAGGAGGAGCAAAATAAGCGTAAGCTTATTTCGGACAAAACATGGCAAGAAAAGGAACGATTAAACCAAGAAAAACTCAGGCGGATCCGATGTATGGAGATAAGCTTGTAACAAAACTTATAAACCGTAGTATGCACGATGGTAAAAAATCTGTCGCCAGCCGTGAGATCTACGACGCATTTGATATCATCAAAGAAAAGACCGGGAGCGATCCTCTTAAAGTTTTTAATCAGGCAATTGAAAATATTAAACCGACAATGGAAGTTCGTCCGAGAAGAATCGGAGGAGCGGCTTATCAAGTACCTCAACCTGTACGTGGAATCAGACGGGAATCATTGGCGATCAGATGGCTTGTAATTGCTGCAAATTCACGATCAAATTCTGAATTTCACACATATGGCGCCAAATTGGCAGCGGAAATCATGGATGCGGCTAAAGGCGAAGGATCGGCAGTCAAGAAAAGAACTGACATGGAAAGAGTGGCTGAGGCAAACAAGGCATTTAGTCATTTTCGTTGGTAAGTAAAGTTCTTCTTTCCAAAAAACCGTTTAGCTAATAAACTATCTAACTATGGCAGAAGTAGCAAAGAAAAAAGCAGCAATAGTAATGACGGCAACAAAAGACCGTAATGTTTCCTATGAGAAAATCAGAAACATCGGAATCATTGCCCATATTGATGCAGGAAAAACCACAACCACCGAGCGTCTTCTTTTTGAAACAGGCAGGACTTACAAGCAAGGTTCTGTAGACGAAGGTACTACCGTTACGGACTGGATGGCTCAGGAGCGTGAGCGCGGAATTACAATTGTTTCTGCGGCAATCACCACGTTTTGGGATTTAGAGAAAGATACTTCAGTTGAGGCAGGGCATTACAGAATTAATATTATTGATACCCCGGGACATATTGATTTTACGGCCGAGGTCGAGCGTTCTTTGAGGGTACTGGACGGAGCTTTGATGGTTTTTGATGGCAGAACCGGAGTTGAATCACAATCAGAAACCGTTTGGAGGCAAGCCGACAAATATAATGTTCCCAGAATCTGTGTTTTAAATAAATTAAACCTTATTGGAGCCAACTTTGAAGAGTCACTTAAATCGATTCATGAGAGATTAGGCGCAAATGCAGCCCCTGTAATAATTCCTATCGGTTTGGAGCATGAGCATAGAGGAGTAGTCGACCTTATTAAGATGAAGGCATTTACTTATAAAGATGTCGGTGACCACGATTTAACCGAGGAAGAGATCCCTGCTGAATTTTTGGAAATGGCCAAAAAATATAGAAGTGAACTTATCGAAAGGGCAGCTGAATTTGATGATGAGGCTCTGAATGCGTTCCTTGAAGGTAAAGAAGTTGAAGAAAATATGCTTAAAAAAGCAATAAGAAAAGGCGTAATATCGGGTAAATTCTTCCCGGTTTTTGGTGGAGATAACAGATCCGCGGAAAGCAAACTTCTTCTCAATGGCATAGTTGAGTTTTTACCGTCTCCCTTAGACCTTCCTCCGGTTGAGGGAACTGATCCTAAAACGGGAGAGGCAACAACCCGTGAGAGAAAAAATGAAGCGCCATTTTCCGGTCTTGCATTTAAAGTTATGACAGACCCCCACGTAGGGCGTTTGGTTTATGTAAGAATTTATTCAGGGACTCTTTCCTCAGGACAGGAAGTCTATAACTCTTCGGTGCAAAAACACGAAAGAATAGGAAAATTAGTTCTTCTTCACGCTGATCAACGTGAACTCATCGAGACTGCCTATGCAGGAGAAATTGTGGCCGTAGTCGGAATTAAAGATACAACCACAGGCAATACTATTTGTGACCCGACACACCCGATTGTTCTCGAATCCATTAATTTTCCTGAACCTGTTATTTCTCTGGCTATCGAGCCTGCAACAAAATCTGACCAAGAGAAAATGGGATTGGCACTTTCCAAGCTTTCCGATGAAGATCCGACCTTCAGAATTAAGGGTAATCCCGAAACCGGTCAGACTATTATTGCGGGAATGGGAGAGCTGCAGCTTGAAGTACTGGTTGATAGGATGAAGAGAGAATTCAATGTTATTGCCACAACCGGCGCACCCCAGGTTGCCTATAAAGAAACAGTTAAAAAGATAGGTCAGGGAGAAGGAAAGTATATCAGGCAAACCGGGGGCCGCGGACAGTACGGACATGCTCTTATCAGGCTTGAGCCGATGGGCCGTGGTGAAGGATTCGAATTTAAGAGTGAAATCAAAGGCGGCGCAATTCCTCAGGAATATGTCCCTGCAATCGAAAAAGGTATCAGAGAGAAAATGGAAAACGGAGTATTGGCAGGTTTCCCGATGGTCGACCTGAGAGCAGTGGTTTACGACGGGAGTTACCATGAAGTTGATTCTTCAGAGATTGCATTTAAAATTGCAGGTTCAATGGCCCTTGAAGATGCCTTTAAAAATAGCGGCCCGATACTTTTGGAGCCTATTATGAAAGTTGAAGTCTCGACTCCGGACGAATATATGGGAGACGTAATAGGAGACCTTTCCAGCAAGCGGGCACAGGTTGGAGGAACAGAGAAAAAAGGGATGATGACTGTAATTAATGCCATGGTACCCTTGGCTGAGCTTTCCGGTTATGCTACAAAGCTAAGATCTCTTACACAAGGTCGTGCAAGCTACTACATGGAGCCCAGTCATTATGAAGAAGTTCCGAAGAATATTGCCGATGCGATCGTAGCAAAAAGCGGCAAAGTTGAAATGCCCAGAGGCTAAAAATACTTGTTGACAGGCACGAATAGCCTCGGTTATAATTCAATCTCGGATATATAAATTAACTCTTGTAAGTTAAAAAGGTCAGTAATATAATACATATCTATGGCAGGCGAAGCAAAACAACATTACGAAAGAACAAAACCGCATGTAAACATCGGTACTATTGGTCACGTTGACCACGGCAAGACTACTTTAACTTCAGCTATTACTATGGTTTTGGCCAAGCAAGGTTTGGCAAAAGCTAAGAAATACGAAGACATTGATTCAGCCCCTGAAGAGAGAGAGCGCGGAGTTACCATCAATCTTTCTCATCAAGAGTACGAAACAACCAAGCGTCACTATGCCCATATAGATGCCCCAGGTCATGCTGACTACATTAAAAACATGATCACCGGTGCAGCCCAGATGGATGGAGCAATTTTAGTAGTCTCCGCAGCTGATGGCCCAATGCCTCAGACCCGTGAGCACGTTATTCTTGCCAAGCAGGTTAATGTTCCCGCAATCGTAGTTTTCCTTAACAAAGTTGACATGGTCAGTGACCCTGAGCTTATCGACTTGGTTGAGGCAGATGTCCGTGAACTTCTTAAGAAATATGGATACCCGGGAGATGAAGTACCGGTTATCAGAGGCTCAGCTCTTAAGGCAATTGAAGGTGATGCTGAAGCAGAAAAGAAAATCCAAGAACTTATGGATGCAGTTGATAAATATATTCCTGATCCCGTAAGAGAAATCGACAAACCGTTCTTAATGGCTATTGAGGATGTTTTCACTATTCAAGGTAGGGGAACAGTTGTTACAGGAAGAGTTGACAGAGGAGTAATCAAAGTCAACGAAGAGATTGAGATAGTAGGTCTTAAACCTACCCAAAAGTCAGTTGCAACCGGTCTTGAGATGTTCAGAAAGACGTTGGACGAGGCGCAAGCAGGCGACAACGTTGGAATTTTACTTAGAGGTATTGAAAAAGATCAAGTTGAGCGCGGCCAGGTTCTTGCCAAGCCGGGCAGCCTTACACCTCACACAGATTTTGAAGCTGAAGTTTATATCTTGAGCAAAGAGGAAGGCGGACGTCACACACCGTTCTTCACAGGCTACAAGCCTCAGTTCTATATTAAGACAGCAGATATTACAGGTGAGGCCACACTTCCGGAAGGAATAGAAATGGTTATGCCTGGTGATAACGCCAAAATGACAATCAAACTTATTTCCCCGGTAGCAATGGAAGAGGGATTCAGATTCGCAATCAGAGAAGGTGGGCACACCGTAGGCGACGGAGTCATCACCAAGATAATTAAGTAAAACGCCGAGGTGGCGAAAGCACATTAACCTTAATATGGCAAGCTCAAGACTTAGAGTAAAACTCAAAAGTTACGATCATAGGGTAGTTGACGAGGCGGCAGCAAAGATAGTCGATACCGCTTTAGCTACTGGTGCAAAAATTGTAGGACCAATTCCACTCCCTACAAAAAGAAGCATGATGGCCATTAAGGAATCTCCATTTACAGACAAAGACGCACAAGAACATTTTGAGGTTTTGGTGCATAAAAGATTGATTGATATTATTGATCCCTCCCCCCGTACCGTTGATTCTTTAGGGAATCTTGACCTTCCGGCCGGAGTCTCCATTGAGATTAAGATGTAAATAGTATTTTTTTTGCATTGGGGTTGACAGACTGGAAACCTTGGGGTATAGTAAAAGTACTATGGAATTTAAAGAGTTGGGTAAAAAACTTTCAATTTATAGAAAATTGAAATATGGAAGTTTGGGAATAAAACAAGTTGCTCCTATTCTTGGAATTAAGTATTCATATCTAAGTAAATTAGAAAATGGTCTACAAAGACCTTCTCTTAAAGTACTAAATGAAATAGTTTATAGGTATGAAGTCGACGGTGACGAAAAAATGAATCTATTAGCCCTTGCCGGATATTTAAGAGGGGGGGTGATTAACGTGGATGAAAAAAATGGACACAATAAGGAACAAGTGGTTCAGGGTCAGGCGAATATAAGCCTTAATCCAGCCCAAACCCCAGTTCTTTATATTGATAATGTAAACATCAAAGCAAATAATTTTGGTTTTGTAATGGATTTTTCACAACAACTTGGACCAACAAATCAATTTACTGTAGTTTCTAGAGTCGGAATGAGCAGGGAACATATGGGAGTATTGATTACAAGACTAACAGAAATATTTAATAAAGGTAAATTGCAAGTTAATACAAATAAACCAGAGATATCTAACTGAGTGTGGTGGGGTGGCCGAGTGGTTTATGGCGTCGGTCTCCAAAACCGATTTAGTTCGTTAACTAACGCGAGTCCGAATCTCGTCCCCACCGCGAAGCTGATTTAGCCATCAAAAAAGGGCCTTTCGGCCCTTTTTCTTTGTCGGAAAACCGACTTAGTTCGTTAACTGTCACCATAATAACAAGACGTCTGTTATTTGTCAAGACTATGGGCCGATAGTTTCTAATAAAGGGATTATTTTGTTGGTATTTTAGCTTCAGTTTGATATAATCCACCTATGTCTGTCGAAATTACTTATTTCGTCCACGGGACCACATTTGATAATGAGGCTGATATTTCTTCCGGTTGGAAAGACGTGGATATTTCTCCAAAAGGTATAGAACAGTCAAAGGCTCTTACTAATCAAATAAAAGACAAAAAATTTGATGTTGTGTTTTGTTCAGATTTACAAAGGGCTGTTCATTCGGCTGAATTATCCTTCAAAGATTCCTATAAAATAATCACCGACCCACGTTTAAGGGAGTGCAATTACGGAGATTTTAACGGAAAACCATCTGAAGTTGTCGAACCGATGCAGGAAACACACATTTCAGAAAAGTTTCCCAATGGAGAAAGCTATGAAGATGTTAAAGCAAGAATTGCAGTTTTTTTGGAGTTCTTAAAGAATGATTTTGATGGAAAAAGTATTGGAATAGTCGCACACAAAGCCCCGCAACTAGCCTTAGATGTTCTCATTAAAGGAAAAACCTGGGAACAGGCTTTTGCGGAAGACTGGCGCAAAACCCACTCATGGCAGCCAGGTTGGGAGTATACACTTCTATAATCCCATAGTTTGACTTTTTCTTCATTTTAGGGTATATTTCACCAAGCTAGAAAATAGCTTATCAGGCTTAATTGCAAGTCTGTTTTTTGTTCTCAAACATTAAATTATGCTCTAAGGAGGCATAAAATGATCACATTTGAGTATGAAGGCGTCAAGTACGAAGTTGATCTTGAAGCATATGAATCAGGTAAGATAATTTTACCTGACGGAACATTGCTTGAGATTGAAACTTGGACCAAGGCTGATCTGCCTACACCGATTGTAATACATCGGATACAGCATAATTATCTCTACACAGATCTTAAGGACTTGGCCAATCATTTTGACGCAGTTTTGGCCGAAGCGGTCGAGTAAAGTAATTTGAAATGTAAGTCAGTAGCCCTGAACAATAAATAAACACGTTCAGGGCTATTTTTTTGGAAAAAAAGTTAGGAATTGAACCTAATTCCCTTTATATTTACCTCACAGGATAGAGGGCTATCCACAATAATTGAAGCACGCCAAAGGTAATTAAAAAGTGTAATTGGCAGAATAGGCTCAAAATATTTTAAATATGGCCTTAATATTCTTGCCAATTTCCAGACAATCCCCGGCACTTTTACTTGTTTATAGATCTGACCTTTCCCGACAGTTATTTTTTCAAAAATTTCTGCCATGGTCAGATTTTCCGTGGCTATAGAGATAATTCTTGTTTTTTTTGGGGACCTTTTGGCCGCCTCCGAGACGAAACCGGCGGCGTCTTCAACGTTAATTAGGGCAACATTGCCCGGCCAATCGAGCCTTGAAAATATCGATTTCTTATCAACAAGCTGCCTTAAAAAGTTCAAAAAAGCATTTTTTCTGGGGTTTTCTCCCCATACTGTAGGAAATCTGACAATTGTTAACGCGAATTTTTTCTTTTTTGCTTCTTTAATAAGTATCTTTTCAGCCTCGAGTTTGGTTTTCCCATAGGCATTGCTTGGGCACGGTTTGGTTTTCTCGGTAATCGGCCTTTTTGCATTTTTTCTTCCCGAAAAAATTGCCTGAGAACTCGTAAAAATAAAATGAGTGTCGGGTCCAAGTCTTGATATAGCATTAAGAAGATTTTTTGTGCCTAAATTATTACACCTCTGGTCACGTTTGGAGGTATCTGTTGCTGCCGCAAGGTGGAAAACCAGCCTCGGGTTGCCGGGAATTTTATTAAGACCTTTTCCGGTAACCAGGTCGTGTTTTTTTTCATCCAAAATAAAAATCTTTTCTTTTGGATACTCTTTCCTGATAAGATCTAAAAGCTTTTTACCTATGAAACCTGAAGCGCCGGTTATTATTATCATTTGCTCCAAAGTATATAACAAGAAAAGCCTTAGACATAGTTGTTTTTGCGTGAAAAATGGATTTTAATTAATTCTTAATGGGTAAAGAACTGCCTTCCGGAGCCGAGGGGCAAATCGAAAAGCGCTTATCTTGGGCCGAGTACCTTGGCGATAATGGCGAAATAGCCATCACGGCTTATCAAGTTTATTCAAAAAGGGTTAGAGACGGGATATCCGGCAACGCCATAGATGATTGGTTTTTGGCAAAAAAACTTGTCCGCAACAGGTTTGTAGAAGAATATTTCGAAGGTCAGACTCCCAGCTTGCGAAGGGTGAGTACTTCTGATATAATTCCCGCTATAACATGATAGTGGTTTTCAACAAAGTTGACCACGATAATTAGGGTCTTTGCAAGGATGCCTCGCTAAATAGCGCCTTTCAAAGGCGCTTTTTTGTTGTTTAATGCCTCGATCGACGTAAAGAGCCGGCGGGGTCCAGAACCAAAATGATAAATACTATTTTAGGATTAAAAGGAGTTTGTTCCCAGACCTTTGTCGAAGGGTTTAGAATTCCCGTCACAAAAGTGGCGGCTGGACCCTGTGTCGTGACACAAATTAAAAAAGCTGATCGCGACGGCTATTGGGCTGTCCAGCTCGGTTTCTCCACAAGGAAGGCAAAAAACACCACAAAACCACTTCAAGGACATCTCAAAGAAACATCAAAAGACAAAATATTCCCCAGATTTTTACAGGAAGTAAAACTTGATAAAGAACCCGAATTCAAAGTTGGAGACGTAATAAACGCATCAGAAGTCTTTAAACGCGGTGACGTTGTCGCCGTAACAGGTATTTCCAAAGGAAAAGGATTTGCAGGAGTAGTTAAAAAATGGGGGTTTCATGGCGGTCCCAGAACCCACGGACAATCAGATCGTGAGAGAGCACCTGGTTCTATCGGACAAACTACCACTCCTGGAAGAGTTTATAAAGGTAAAAAAATGGGAGGAAGAATGGGTGGAGAACAGGTAACGATCAAAAATTTGCATATAATTTCAGTTGATGAGGAAAGCGGAAGTATTGAAATTTCAGGACAAATCCCCGGCACAATCGGTTCGATGATTACAATCAAAAAGTTAAAGTCGGGAAGTCTTAAAGATCTTGAGAAAGAAACAGTTGCACAAGTGGTTGAGGGAGAGGCTCCTGCCGGAGAGGGAGAGGCTCAAGCTGAGGGTCAACAGGCACCTGCCGAAACGGCTAAAGTTGAAGCTCCTAAAGAGGAACCGGCAAAATAATAATTATGAAAGCACAAACATTTACAGTTAAAGGAACAAAAACGGAAGACACAAACTTACCGAAAGAATTTGGTGAGAAAATGAATCTTCCCCTTTTGGCGCAAGCTCTTTATGTTTATGAAAAGCGGGCTCATGTAGGACTCAGGAAAACAAAGACCAGATCAGAAGTCGAAAGAACTTCCAAAAAACTTTACAAGCAAAAAGGTACAGGAGGAGCACGTCACGGGAGCCGCCGCGCTAATCTTTTCGTCGGAGGAGGAGTCGCTCTCGGCCCGAGACCCATTAAAAGGGAATTACATCTTTCAAATGACATTAAAAGTAAAGCAAAAATTCTGGCTTATGCCATGAAAGCCGAGGAAAAACAAATAATTTTTGTTACCGGAATGTCAAAATTGGGTAAAACAAAAGAAGCCCGTGAGCTTGTTGGCGCTTTAACCAAGGCAACAGCCGCGAAAAGGTTCACATTTGTTATTTCTGAGAAGTCGAAAGAGGCTGTAAAAGCTTTGAGGAATTTGGCCAATGCCACCTGCATTTTCTATAAAAATGCGAATGCTTTAGATATTTACAGAGGCGGGATGATTGTGATGGATGACCAGATAGTTAATAAAGAACCTGCTAAAAAAGTAGAAGCACCCGTAACCGGTGCTAAGAAAGCAAAATAATTATGAAACCTATTTTTACCGAAAAAAGTCTAAGAGAAGCGAAACTTGGAAATTACACTTTTCAAGTTCCTGTAATCATGAACAAAAAACAAATTGCTGCAAAAATTGCGGCGCTTTTCGGAGTAAAAGTGACTGGTGTCAGAACTACCAAAATCGGACCCGAGAAGGGCAGAAATGCTAAAGGCAGAAAATTTTCAACACAGTTGGTCAAAAAGGCAATAATTACACTTAAAAGTGGTGATAAAATTGATGTTTTTGAGGAGGGAAAGAAATGAAATCACTAAAGACAATATTATCTAAAAAATCAGGAAGATCTCACGGTGTAGTTACCGTCAGACATCAGGGTAACCGCGAAAAGAGATTTTTGCGCGCAGTTGATTTCAAAAGAGACAAAAAAGACGTTTGGGGAACTGTTGAGAAAATAGAATATGATCCCAATAGAAACGCAGAGATTGCATTAGTGCTGTACGAAGATGGTGAAAGGCGCTATATTTTAAGTCCTGTCGGACTAAAAGTGGGATCCAAGGTTATATCATCTGAGGTTGCGCCGACAGAGATGGGAAATGCACTTCCTCTCAGGGCCATCCCAGTGGGAACACAGGTTCACGGTATTGAGTTAACACCCGGTAAGGGCGGACAGATGGTTAAAGGTGCGGGAAATTTTGCAACAGTTTTCGGAAAAGAAGAAAAATGGGTTTTGGTCAAACTTCCCTCAGGAGAGATCAGAAGATTTAATCCGGAATGCATGGCCGAAATAGGTCAGATTGGGAATGTTGACGCCAAAAACGAAGTTTTAGGTAAAGCGGGGCGCGTCAGACATATGGGTATCAGACCCAGTGTCAGAGGAGTCGCTATGAATCCCCACTCCCATCCGCATGGAGGAGGAGAAGGAAGAAGCAGTGTAGGAATGAAATATCCGAAGACTTTTTACGGAAGGCGTGCAGTCGGAAAGACAAGGGATAAGAAACGTTATTCTAATGGTTTGATAGTTCAGAGAAGAGGAGGAAAATCTATTTTAGGCTAATAAAAATATGGCAAGAAGTTCTAAAAAGGGTCCGTATATTGACCCAATACTAGTTAAAAAAGTTGAAAAGGGAATGGGGCTTAAAGAAAGTCCTATCAAAACATGGTCAAGAAAATGCCAAATTTCACCTGACTTTGTAGGCAAGTATTTTCAAGTTCACAATGGACACGTTTTCATTGATGTTTTCGTGACTGAGGATATGGTTGGTCACAGACTTGGGGAGTTTTCTCCTACAAGAACATTCAGAGGACATGGAGAAATAGTTAAGAGAACCATGGACAAGACCTAACATATCAAAACATATGAATAACAATAAAGAATTTAAAGCAACGCAAAAATATTTGTTAATGAGTCCCAGAAAAGTCAGACTTGTTGTGGCGGTCATTAAGAAAATGAAACCGGCAGAGGCTGTTGAAAAACTGCCTTTTGTACAAAAAAGAGCGGCAGAAGATCTTGCCAAGGTGATTAAGAGCGCCATAGCTTCTGCTAAGGCTCAGGGAGTTTCCGACACGGACCTGATTTTTAAGGAAATTCAAATAGGGGAGGGGCCAAGACTTAAAAGAGGAAGAGCCGCAAGCCGTGGTATGTGGCATCCTTTCAAAAAGAGAATGAGCCACATCAGAGTAATTTTGGTTAGCACAAAAAAGGAAGAAGTGAAAATAAAAGCTGAAAGTATAGCTCCCGAAAAGGGAGGGAAAGGCAGAAGGGGAACCAAGAGTGCCCCTTCTGAGAAAGCATAATGGGACAAAAAGTTAATCCAACCGGCATAAGAATAGGGACATTCCTTCCTTGGAAATCAAGGTGGTTTTCTGATCCCGGAAATTTTAAAAACTTCCTGATTGAAGATATAAGAATAAGGCAGGAATTAACAAAGAAGCTTAAGCTTGCAGGGATCACATTAGTTGAAATTGAAAGATTACCAAAGAGCATGGTTGTTACTATTACGGTAAGCCGTCCCGGTGTCGTCATAGGACGGGGTGGAACCGGAATTGAAGATGTCAAAAAGTACATTTTAGGAATAATGAGCAAGGTACGGGGTAAAGCTATCAAAGATCTAAAAATAGACATAAGGATTAATGAGGTTAAAAATCCCGAACTTTCGGCATATTTGGTAGCAGAGAGAATTGTCAGCGAGATGGAGAGAAGGATTCCCCATAGACGTGCTGTTCAAAAAGCAATTGAAAGAGTAATGGCTGCCGGAGCCCTTGGAGTAAAGGTTGTGTTGGCCGGACGTATAAACGGAGCAGAAATATCGCGTACTGAAAAGTTCCATCAAGGATCAGTCCCGTCCCAAACCTTGCGCGAAAATATTGACTATGCCCAAATTCCGGCACTTTTGCAAAGAGGTTATGTGGGAGTTAAAGTTTGGATCCATAAAAAGGCTGAAGCCTAATTTAAACCATGTTACAACCAAAAAGAAGAAAATATATTAAAGATTTTAGAGGAAGAAGAAGAGGCAACGCTACACGCGGAAACTCAATTTCTTTTGGCGACTATGCAATGAAGGCTCAGGAAGTTGCCTGGGTAACATCCGCACAAATTGAATCGGCCAGAAGAACAATTACGCACTCTCTGAAAAGAGGCGGAAGAGTTTGGGTCAGGGTTTTCCCGGACAAACCGATTACCAGCCGTCCCGCAGGAAAAAGAATGGGTGGAGGAAAGGGAGATATTTCTACCTATGTTGCAGTCGTCAAACCCGGACTTATCCTTTTTGAGGTTGCAGGAGCCGAACCTGCCGTAATCAGAGAAGCATTTAGAAAAGCTTCCGCAAAATTGCCGATCGATATAAAAGTGGTTAGCCGTGAGGAGGAATAAACAATATTATGAAAAGAAAAGAATTTAAAGAGTTAAGAACAAAGACAGTCGTTGAATTAAGGAAACTTGTTTTGGCAAAAAAGCTTGAAGCTGAAAAAGCTAAAATGAAAAATTTGAGCGGAAAAGAGAAAAATTTGAAAGTGCACAAGAATTTATCCGGAGAAATTGCTAAAATACTAACCTTGATCCGCGAAAAAGAGATTATTGAGTCACTTGAGCCAAAGAAGGAGGGAACTAAATGAAAATTTTTGAAGGTAAAGTAATAAGTTTAAAACAGGCAAAAACTGCAACTGTTGCAGTGGAAAGAATGAAGATACACCCGCTTTACAAAAAGAGATTTAGTAGATCGACTAAATATCAAGTTCAGGATGAATTGGGTGTTTCCGTCGGCGATAATGTAAAATTTACAGCATCTAGACCTTATTCTAAATCTAAAAAATGGAAGATTTTGGAGATAGTTAATAAAAAACAAATGCCTGACAAAAAGAAGGAGGCTAAAAAATAACATGGTACAACTAAGAACAATGTTAGTTCCGGCAGATAATAGCGGAGCAAAAAGAATAATGATAATCGGTGTTCCCGGAAGAGTTGGTAAATTTGCAACCCTTGGCGATGTTGTCTTGGGTGTTGTAAAAGATGCAGATCCCGCCGGAGTTGTTGCTGACCACGAAAAAGTAAAAGTCCTTATAGTGAGAACTCATAAGGAAGTCAGGAGAAAAGACGGAACTTATATCAGGTTTGATGACAATGCAGGAGTCGTGATTGACAAGCAGGGTTTACCCCGCGGAACGAGAATTCTCGGACCCATTGCAAGAGAAGTTAAGGAAGCAGGCTACAACAAGATAGCATCGCTTGCCCGCGAGGTGGTTTAAGGGAATCATATTTATGATTAAATTTAAAATAGGAGATACAGTCAAAATTACAGCAGGAAAAGATAAAGGCCGCGAGGGCAAAATTGAAAAAGTTTTACCTGACGAGGGTAAAGTAATAGTTCCCGGAGTAAACCTTTATAAAAAACACGTTAAAGGTTTTGGCGATGTAAAGGCCGGAATCTATGAAATTCCGAGAGGTTTGGGATTCGGAAAAATTGCCCTGATTTGTCCGAAGTGTAAAAAGATGACCAGAGTCGGTTTTAAATTTGCAGGTGAAGACAAGGTCAGATTTTGTAAAAAGTGCGGAAAAGAAATAGACGCTAAATAAAAAATGAAAGTAAGATTACAGGAAAAATACGAAAAAGAAGTTAAAGATACTTTGGCTAAGGAATTTAGCATCAAGAATAATTTTGCTATTCCGAAGGTCGAAAAGGTAGTTGTTAATATGGGTATAGGTGCTCTTTCCAAGAACCAACAGCAAATGGATGCCCTAAAAAGGGATTTGGCAACCATTACCGGACAAACACCTTCCATTAGAAATGCAAAAGTTTCCATTGCCAGTTTTTCACTCCGTGCAGGAATGCCGGTTGGCCTAAGTGAGACTTTAAGAGGAGAACGGATGTATTCTTTTTTGGACAGACTTTTCTCGATAGTTTTGCCCCGTCTTAGGGATTTCAGAGGAGTACCTCTTAAATCATTTGATAGTAACGGTAACTATACGTTAGGATTTGATGAGCATACGGTTTTTCCTGAAATAGATCCGACTAAAAGTGCCTCTGCACACGGATTTGAAATTACAATAGTTACAACAGCAAAAGATAAGGAGCAGTCAAAAAGACTTTTGGAATTAATGGGAATGCCGTTCACTAAAAATTAAAATATATGTCAACAACAGCAAAAGAAGTTAGAGAAACAAAAAAATTAAAGTTTAAGGTCCGATATCACAACAGATGTAAAATCTGTGGGAGGTCGCGTGGATATATGCGCAAATTCGGTCTCTGCAGACTTTGTTTCAGAGAATATGCTATGAAGGGAGAAATTCCCGGAGTGCGCAAAGCGAGTTGGTAATAAGATTATTTCGGACAAAAAAATATGAAAACTAAACAGACAGTAACAAATTATTCGGTAGGAGACTTTTTGATAAGGATCAAAAATGGTGCAATGGCGAAAAATAAGGAAGTCACCGTTAAATCCAATAATCAAATAGTGGCCATTGCTGATGCTCTTGTCAAAATGGGTTTTTTGGATCAGGTCAAAAAAGAAAAAGAATATTTAACAGTTGCGCTTAAATTTAAAAATAAAAAACCAAGAATTATGGATATTAAACTTATTTCAAAACCCGGACTTAGGATTTACATGAGTGTTGATGAACTTGAGAAAAAGAAAAGCCCATCCGTTCTCTTGGTTTCAACTCCTAAAGGAGTAATTTCGTCATTGAAAGCAATCAAAGAAAGAGTTGGAGGAGAAGTAATTGCTGAGATTTGGTAATTTTAATATAAAAATGAGCAAAATAAGCAAAGCTTGTCATACACTATAAAAATAAATATATGAGTAAGATCGGAAAACAACCAGTTATAATACCTGCAGGAGTAACAGTAGAGGTTACAGGTCACACAGTGGCAGTTACAGGACCTAAAGGTACCCTTAAGAGGCATTTTCCTGCCGAAATCGCCGTCGAAGTAAAAGACGGGAAAGCTTTAGTTACTGCTAAAGGGTCAGGAAAGTATGTAATGGCTCTTTTTGGAACGACCAGAGCACTTATCAATAATGACGTAACCGGAGTTTCTACAGGATGGAGCAAAAAGCTGGAGCTTGTCGGAACAGGATTCAGGGCGGAGCTAAATGGTGCCGAGTTGTCTTTGACAATCGGGTATTCTCACCCAGTCAAAATTAAGGCACCCGAAGGCATCACATTCAAAGTTGAAAAAACATTTGTTTCGGTTGAAGGATTTGACAGGGAGTTGGTCGGGCAAGTATCTGCAGATATTAGATCAGTAAGGCCCCCCGAACCCTATAAAGGAAAAGGAATTAAATATTCAGATGAGATTATAAGAAGAAAAGCAGGAAAGGCTGCCGCAACAAAAGCAGGACCTGCTGCCTAAAATATAAAATAAAATGAGTAATTTACAATTAAAAGCAAAAAGATATCAGGCAAGAAAGGCAAGAGTTCGTGCCAGGATTATTGGCACACTGGAAAGGCCCAGATTTTCCGTTTTCCGTTCCAATGCACATATCTATGGGCAGCTTATTGATGATGCAAAAGGGAAAACTCTGATTTCTTGTTCCGACTTGGATGTTAAAGGAAAATCTAAGTTAACCAAGATTCAGGCAGCTCAAAATGTCGGAGAAGAGTTAGCTAAAAAAGCACTTGCCAAAAAGATTAAGTTGGTCACTTTTGATAGAAATGGATTTATGTTTCATGGTAGAGTTAAGGCCTTAGCAGACGGAGCAAGAAAAGGAGGATTAGAATTTTAAGAATGGGAAACTATAATAATAGGGGAAGAAATAACAACTACGACAATACGCCTAAGGAATTTGAGGAAACTGTTGTTCAAATTAACAGAATTTCTAAAAAGACCAAAGGTGGAAACCAAATCAGATTTTCAGCTCTTGTTGTTGTCGGAGATAGAAAAGGAAAAGTCGGTGTAGGCCTTGCCAAGGCAACCGATGTCCGAAATGCCATCAGAAAATCTATTGAAGCAGCAAAAAGAAAAATGATTTTAGTTCCGCTTGTCGGAACAACAGTTCCCTATTCTGTTAACGAAAAGTTTTCAGCAGCTAAAATTTTACTTAAACCCGCCCCTCCTGGGAGCGGTATTATTGCAGGGGGACCAATGAGAGTAGTTCTTGAAGCCGCCGGAATCCGTGACGCAGTCGGAAGAATTTTAGGAACAAAAAATAAAGTTTCCAATGTTTATGCAACACTTAAAGCCTTGGAAACTATTTCTGAAATAGTAGATATCAAAAGAAAATGAAAAGATTACCAAAAGTAATACAAAAATCTAAGAAAAGAGTCGGACGCGGAATGGGGTCTGGAAAAGGATCCCACACATCCGGGCGTGGCCAAAAAGGACAAAAAAGCAGAGGCACAATAGGAGTTCTCTTTGAAGGAATGAAGATGAGAAAGAGTTTCCTTAAAAGACTTCCCTTGATGCGCGGAAAAGGAAAATTCCATGCAAAGGCTCAACCTGAAATAGTTAATTACCAAAGGCTTGAAAAGCTTGCCGAGGGGACCGAGATTACTCTTGAAGGACTTATCAAACTTGGGGTTGTGAACGCAAAGTTAGCAAAAGTTAACGGAGTAAAAGTTTTAAGTGTCGGCAAAAATCCTAAGAAATTTAAGTTTTCAGTTCCTACTTCAGGAAAAGCAGTTGTCGCCGCCCCTGAAAAAACCTCCAAAGAAGAAGTTAAAGCTTCAAAATAACTGTATCCACAAATTGACACATTCGAAATTTGGAGTAGGATAAGTTTGAGTGACAAAACTTAAAAAGTATTATCACAATAAATTAATCCGCGACAAAATCCCTCAGGTGATAGAATCCGCAGGTGGTAAAGGCAGTTATAAGATCCTTTCGGGAAAAAAGTTTGAAGAAGAAGTAAAGAAAAAACTTTTGGAGGAGTCAAAAGAACTTGCCAAAGCTCCAAAGGAAGAAATACTTAATGAACTGGCAGATGTTTTGGAACTTATCAAATCCATTGCCGACCATTACAAAATAAAGTTTTCAAAAGTGGAGGAATATCAAAAGGAAAAAAGAAGAAAAAGAGGAGGATTTAAGAAAAAACTTTTCCTTGTCTGGTCTACAGGTAAAGCGGGAAAATAGAAAATTATTCCATTTCTAGTAAATTTCATAGGCGGATATAAAAACATACTGACTTCAATGGAAACATAAGCAAATACTTGTCGAATTAATAATTTGACACATTCGAAATTTGGAGTAGGATAATTGTGAATATAAATATATGCCTCGGACAACTAAAAAAATAGCAAAAGGAACAGAAACTAAAAAAACAGTATTCATTATTATGCCTTTTGGTGATTGGTTTGATACATATCATGATGAAATATATATCAAAGCCATCGGAGAAGCCGGTTTTAAATCTCAAAGATTAGATGATGAGAACTATCCAGTTGTTTTGGTCCAGGATATGTATGATATGACAAAGAAGGCATCTGTCGTATTAGCCGATTTAACAAACAACAATCCTAATGTATTGTATGAGTTGGGTTTAGCACATGCTCTTGATAAGCCAGTAATAATTATTAGGGATTCAATTGAAAATCTTCCGTTTGATTTGAGACCGTTTAGGGTAATATCTTATGATAAGAATGTTCCCGATTGGGGAAAGAAGTTATCAGATAGAATTGTAGACGCACTTGAAGAAATAGAAGACAACCCCGGAAGATCATTACCGTCACGATTACTTGCTTCGAAAGATGATGAAGACCTCGCCTTACCTTCAACCTTACCAAGTATGGGCTTACCGATGGGGAACAGAAATTCACTGAGATTAGAACTAGAACATGTTCTCAATAGCGAAAAACACACTTTAACTTCTCAAAGAAAAAGAATATCCCCTCCTGAAGCACTTGCCTTAATAAATTATTATTTAAGGGTTGACATGCCTGACAAGTATATAATCAGTAAAGTCTCAAGGCTTGGAGCTCCACCAGAATGGGTTAGCCAGAGAATAAAGGAAAATAAAAGGAAGAAATAGATTTGTCGACAATTTCAATAAATAACATTAATGCAACTCTTTTCTAAAAGGTACTCTATTGAAAATCTAACTACTTCTGTTCAAGAAGATGGCTCTTTCATTTCCCCAAAATTAAGAGAACGACTTGTACAACAAATAAAATACTTAACTGATTCTAAAGAATATATTGAACCATTTTTGTTGGTTAAGGATGAGACGTCGGGTAATATTTATATTCACGAAGAATCACTTAGAGAATTAGGAAAGAGGGAGATGGGCTATGAGTTAACCGACCTAATAGACTGTAAATCACGTCAATTGACAGATGACGGACTTAACAATGATTTTGCATTGTTCGATCTTTTGGAGATATTGATTATTTTTTCAATTAAAGAACAAAGAGATGGGATAGTTGCAAGGTTCAGCAAAATTTTAAGCGAAGAAAACAGTGATTTTGCTATTAACGAATTTATGTTTGTGTACAAAAAAGAAACGGGTCTGAAGGCAATCACGCCATTGTTAAAGGATCCAAATTTAAGAGAAAAACTAGAGTCAATTTATAATGCAATGTTAACTAATTCAGATTATGAATCACTGGCCCGCCAATCTGCAGATCTAGTGCAATTTTTATTTAGTAGTCCAGATGGCCAAAAAACGAAAGAATTTTCAAATGACTTGTGTAGAAATGTTGCGAAGAAATGGACAGAATCTTCAAAAGTCGAGAAATTAGTAGATTTGCTAGATGATGAAGTGAAACAAACAAAGAGGATGAACAACGAAGTTGAAGATATTCGACATACGGATCGATATACAATTCCAACAGAGGGATATACCTTTTTTAAGTTAATTTTTATGAATAATTTATCTATAATTGAGCTGGTAATCCAATCACTGCCCAGCGACTATATCTTTAGCGAAGATCCCGAAAGCATAAAAAAAGAATATTGGAAAGAATACAGTATTATAGAGTCGCGGTCATGGATCATCAAAAAAATTGACGAGGAAGACATTCCTTTTTAAGATTCCTCGATTTTTTTTGAGTATTATTAATAAATGCCCAGGTCTTCAAAGAAATCTAAAAAATTTTCTTTTAAAAAAGCTGCAATTGCTATTAGTGCGATTGGCATAATTGCCGGCAGTCTTCCAGTTGCCAAAAGAATTATTGATCCAACTGAAAAAGTTATTGAAGTCATAGACGGGGATACTTTCAAAATTTCAAATAAAGAGACAATCCGTCTTTTTAATGTTGATGCACCTGAGCTTGGGCGTTGTTATAGTCAGGAGGCCAAGAGTGCATTAACCAAAAAAATTCTTGGGAAGAAAGTAATTTTAAAATCTCCCAAAACTGATTATTACAGAAGAGTCCAAGCATATGTTTACGTGGACGGGGAATTCGTAAATGAATTTATGACCAAGAACGGATTTGCACTTGACCGGGGAAGCGGGACTGCAGAATCAGAAATAATTGTTGTCTCAGGAAATTCCGCAAAAGAAAATAAAATCGGAATTTATTCGGAGGAGTGTTCTCCGACAAAACCTACAAAGGCGGGATGCAATATAAAGGCGCAAATTCCATATGACAACGGAGAAAAAATATATTTAGTTCCGGGGTGCAAAAATTATACACAGGCGGTTGTAGAAAAATTCCGGGGAGAAGATTGGTATTGTACGGAAAAAGAGGCAAAGGATGCAGGGTATGTAAAATCCGAATACTGCCCATAAATTGAGAATTCTTTAAACATCAGATAAATTTGTTATACTTCAATTTATGAACAAAGTTGATCAAATGTCCGAATTGGGTTTTCGAGTCGAAGAAATGGTTCCCGTTGAGCAAACACTTAGTACCAAACCGGAGAGGTTTATGTCTTCGTATATAAAGTTTGGCAATAGCGGTTTTAGGGTCAGATTTGGAAATAACGGAGTGAATAATTTTGATTTCACACCGGAAAATAAATGTCTGTCGATTGAGGGAAAGGGTAGAAAATATGCCTTAATGTTAAGTGCATCACTTTTAGAACTTCATACTTTATTGAATAGTCCGGAGAAAATGAATGAATTAGGTTTTGGAAACCCTGATCTTGATAAAATGTCTGCACTCACAAACAAAGTATTTATAGATGCGTTAAAAAAATTATTTTCCAAAAGTGAAGTAAAGAATATTGTGACAGATGACGAGAGTGGTGTAGCAGCAATTAATTTCTCAAAATTTAAAGGTCTCGATGTTTCAGATCCCTTGATCAAATATTTGGATAGAGCTGCAAAAATGTCCGAAGGAATGAAAGTAGTTTATTACGAATCTAGTAGGAAATAAATTTACTATACTCCGGCTATATTTAGGCTCCGTTTTGAGATATAATTCGTAAGTACTTATGTTTAAATCCATCGGACAGTTTTTTGTAAAGGCTGCTAAAACACCATCGATCAGGAAAAAATTACTGATTACGGCGCTGATACTTATCATCTATAGGCTTGCGGCCCACATTCCCGCTGCCGGAATTGACAGGACAACTCTGTCTGCGCTTTTTGCAGGAAGCCCTCTTCTTTCACTACTAGACGTCTTTTCAGGAGGAACTTTAGCTAACTTTTCCATTCTTGCCCTGGGACTAAATCCTTACATTAATGCATCTATTATTTTCCAACTTTTAGGATATGTTGTTCCATCCCTTGGCGAACTCCAAAAAGAGGGCGAATACGGACAGGAAAAAATAAATCAATACACGCGTCTTTTGACGGTTCCTTTAAGTGCGCTTCAATCGTTCGGAATGTACGCACTTCTTAAAGGACAAAATGTTATTCCGAATCTGGACCCTACCGCACTTCTCTCGCTTGTTATTACGATGACGGCGGGTACTGTTTTTGCCGTATGGCTTGGGGAGCTTATTACCGAATACGGATTTAAAAACGGTGTTTCAATTCTTATCTTTGTCGGAATAGTTGCCAGGCTGCCGATTACGATCGGCCAATCCGCAAGTATTTTTCAGTCGCAGGATATCCTAAAAATTATTATATTTTTTGCAGTGTTAATTCTGATAATAGGACTTGTTGTCTTTGTCAGTGAGGCAACACGCAATGTTCCGATACATTATGCCAAAAGAAGGACGGAATCGGGGCTAGCTGCATCGTCTTATCTGCCGATAAGACTTAATCAGGCAGGAGTCATTCCGATCATTTTTGCCGTGTCTTTGGTGCTTATTCCTTCCATGCTGGGGCAATTTTTATCAAATATTCCCAATGCAGGCATAGCCAATTTAGCCCGTTCGGTAAGCACTAATTTTAATTCTCAGACAGTTCTTTACAATGTCGTCTATTTCCTGATGGTTTTCGGATTTACATATTTTTATACCGGTGTGGTATTTAATACCGAAAAGATTTCCGAAGACCTGCAGAAAGGCGGAGGATTTATTCCCGGAATAAGGCCCGGCAAAGAAACGGAGAAATATTTATCCCATGTTCTTTCCCGGATTACCGTAGTCGGCGGAGTGTTTTTGGGATTAATCGCGGTCCTACCGTCATTATTCCAAAATGCCATCGGGACTTCGAGTATAGCAATCGGAGGCACCAGCGTTTTGATTGTCGTTTCGGTAATTTTGGAAATGGTCCGTGAAATTGAAGGGGAGCTGGTAATGGAAAGGTATGAAGGATTTATTTAAATATGAACATCGTACTTTTAGGATCTCCAGCATCGGGAAAAGGAACACAGTCTGAGATTTTATGTCAAAAATTTGGGCTTTTTCACCTCTCTACGGGGGACGTGGCCAGAAAACTTGCAGAAACTGACCCGAGAGTTAAAGAAATAATAAATTCAGGGAAACTAATACCTGCAGAGGAAATGACAATGCACGTCATTGATTTTTTGAGCAAAGAAAAAGCCGATCTTAAAGATATTCTTTTTGAAGGATTCCCCCGGTTTGTTTCCCAGTATGAAGCGCTGGATAATTTTTTGAAAAGCAAAGGCGATGATATAGATTTGGTAATTTCACTGGACGTGCCAATTGATGTTGCCGTTAGGCGCATTTCCTCAAGATGGAATTGCCCTAAATGCGGAGAAATTTATAATACGGACTCAAAACCCCCAAAAAGCATGGGAATCTGTGATAAATGCGGCAGCACCCTGGTCCAGCGGGATGATGACAAACCTGAATCGGTAAAAACCAGATTTGAATATTATCAGGAAAACACTAAGGAACTTATCGATTATGTTGAGAAGTTGGGAAAACTGACAAGGGTAAACGGGGACAGGCCGATAGATGAAATTGCGGCGGATTTAGAACAGGTTGTTAGAAAGGCGAAGGAAAATGATCAAAATTAAAACAGATGAAGAAATGGAAATTATGGCTGAGGGCGGAGCCAAACTCGGCAGGGTTAAAAATGCGCTTGCCGCCGCCGTAAAAAAGGGAGTAACAGCCTTGGATATTGAAAATTTGGCAATGAAGCTTATTAAAGAAGAAGGAGCTGAACCGTCGTTTAATAAGGAACCCAATTACTATTGGGCGACATGTGTAAATGTAAATGAAGGATTAGTGCACGGTATCCCCACCAAAGAAGTTGTTTTTAAGGACGGAGATTTGGTCAAAATCGATGTCGGAATTTATTACAAGGGTTTTCATAACGATACCTCGATCTCTGTCGGGATTAATCCTTCCCCCGATAACAAAAGATTTTTGCATATAGGTGAGCTTGCTCTAAATAAGGCCCTCAAAGAGGTCCGCGAGGGTAGCTATCTTTATGCAATTTCAAAAGCCATTCAGGATACGGTTGAGGGAGCCGGGTATTCCACGATTAAAGCTTTGGTCGGACACGGAGTGGGTAGGAAGCTTCATGAAGACCCCCAAATTCCGTGTTTTGTGCCTGGCGGGTATGTTAAAGAAAGTCCCAAGATCAAAAAGGGTATGACTCTTGCAGTTGAGGTTATGTACGCTCAAGGTTCCGATAAGGTCGAGATTTTAAATGACGGGTGGACAATTGCCATGCGTGATGGTAAAATATCAGGACTTTTTGAGGAGACTGTTGCAGTAACCTCCAAAGGCTCGAAAGTATTGACTAGATGAAAACCAAAAATGTAGTTGAAGTGGATGGATCTGTATCTGCCGCTCTTCCCAATACTATGTTCAGGGTTGAACTTACGGACGGGAGAAGCGTTTTGGCAACATTGACCGGGAAAATGCGTAGGAATTATATAAGAGTTTTTCCGGGAGACAGGGTTAAGGTAGAAATGACGCCGTACGACGAAGGCCGGGGCAGAATAGTTTACAAGTATTAAAAGAAAGGAAATTATTGTGAAAGTATTAAGTTCAATAAAAGCGAGATGTAAAGATTGTAAGATTGTTAAGCGCCATGGGGTGCTTTATGTTATTTGCAAAAATCCCAGGCATAAACAACGCCAGGGATAATTTCCTGAATTTTATTAAAACATGACAAGAATTGCCGGTATTGATTTACAAGAAAATTGGAAAGTAGACTTTGCTCTGACCAAAATCAAGGGTTTGGGCTGGGCTTTGTCTAAAAAAGTTCTGAATGATGCCAAAATCGATTCCAAAAAGAGAGTATCGGAGCTTACCAGTGACGAGGTATCAAAAATTACCAACGAGCTTGAAAAATACAAAATTGAAGGAGATCTTTTAAGATCGGTCAGAGAAAATATTCAAAGATTACAGATTATCGGTTCATATAGAGGTTTGAGGCATACAAGAGGGCTTCCTGTAAGAGGTCAAAGGACTAGAACAAACGCCCGTACCAAACGCGGAAAGAGAAAGACTGTCGGAGCATTTAAGAAAGAGCTCTTGTCTAAGATGACTGTGGCTAAAGACGAAAAGTCAAAATAATATTTTATGGCAACCAAAACTAAAAAAGTAAATAAAGAAGTCGGACTCGGTAGAGTTTATATTTCTGCCTCTTTTAACAACACATTAGTAACGGTTACTAACACACAAGGTGAGACATTAGCTTGGGGATCTTCAGGTGCCTCCGGATTTAAAGGTACTAGGCGTGCAACGCCTTTTGCCGCAACTACCGCGGTTGAAAAAGTTATCAACAAAGTCAAAGAAGAGTTTGGAGTCGATGAAGTTGAGATTTATGTTAAAGGTCCCGGTGCCGGACGCGATGCCGCCCTTCGTGCAGTTAAGGCCACGGGAGTTAAAATTTCCCTAATTGCAGATATAACACCCATACCGCACAATGGACCCAGACCGAAGAAGAAGAGGAGAGTTTAAAATTTAGAATTTATTATAATATATGGCAAAATACGTAGGACCAAAAGATAAATTAAGCAGGCGCGAGGCATTTGATATTTTTAGTGCCGGAGCCAAGCTTCCCAGACTTAATGTTCCGCCAGGGGTTCACGGACCAAAAGGTATCGGAAAAACTTCTCAATATGGAAGACAGCTTCGTGAGAAACAAAAAGTCAAAAGGATTTATGGAATTTTGGAAAAACAATTCCGTAGGTATGTTGATGAAGCCTCTAAATCTAAAGGAAATACGGGCGAGGCACTTCTTGTAAGTCTTGAAAGACGCCTTGATAATACAATTTTCAGACTTGGTCTTGCTCCAAGCCGTCCCGCAGCCAGACAAATTGTTTCCCATAGACATGTTTTGGTAAATGGAAAGAAAGTAAATATTCCATCACTCAGCTTGAGGGTCGGAGACATAGTTTCTCTTGATTCCAAAGCCTCAAATATTCCTGAGATCAAAAGAGCAGCTGATCAAAAAGAAATAAAAATTCCTTCATGGTTGGAAAGAAAAGCGCTTGTAGGGAAAGTTTCCAGCCTTCCAAAGCGTGAAGATATAACGGAACCTATCAGTGAGCAGGATATAGTTGAGTTTTACTCTAGGTAACACTTTTGCCGTTGAGTTAAGAACCTGTTGATTCTTGCTCAAGATAATAGTAGAATACCTATCTAGCTCGAAAAAAAATGAACGAACCAATGTTTGAAATCAAAGAAGAAAAGAAAGAGACCAATTACGGGAGATTTGTTATCTCTCCGCTTGAGCAGGGATATGGTCTCACAATTGGCAATGCATTAAGAAGAGTTCTTCTGACATCTCTTCCGGGTGTTGCTATCACCTCCGTTAAAATTGCCGGTGTAAAGCATCAATTCTCAACGCTTTCAGGAATGAAAGAAGACACGGTAGAGCTTATCCTTAACCTTAAAAAAGTTAGATTTACGGGTAACATTGAAAAACCGGTTAAGGCAACACTGGAGATTGATAAAGCCGGTGAATTTAAAGCTTCCGATATCAAAATTGGCGGCGGAGTCGAAGTTGCAAATCCTGATCTTGTCTTAGGCACACTTAATAAAGGATCAAAACTTTCCGCAGAAATGACAGTTGAAAGCGGTTTTGGATTTTCTCCTGCCGAGGATCGACCTTCAGACACAATCGGACTTATTCCGATTGATTCCTCCTTCTCACCCATAAAGAGAGTAAGTTACAAGATTGAAGAAACCCGTGTCGGTAGACTTACAAACTTTGACAAGCTTATTTTAGAAATTTGGACCGATGGAACAATCGATACAGGTAGTGCCGTAACAGAATCAGCCAAAGTTTTAATGGGGTATTTTTCTCAAATCGTCAATCCTAAAGTAATGGAAAAGAAAGAAGAAGCTCCTAAAGATGAATTAGGTTTAACCGGAAAGCTTTCAGTTGAGGAAATCGGACTTCCGACAAGAGTTGCAAATGCTCTTATCAAAGCCGGTTTTGAAACAGTTGAACAACTTGCACACGCGAAGAAAGAAGATTTGGTTAAAGTTAGGAACCTCGGAGAAAAATCCCTCAAAATTGTAGCTGCTGCACTCGGAACAAAAGGCATTGAGTTCCTCGCTATCAAGTAAAAAATATGAACAAGAAAGTGTTCGGAAGAAAACTTTCCCGATCTCGTCCCGCTAGGGAAGCATTGTTTGCCTCTTTAGCACAAGCCCTGGTCAAAAATGGGAAGATAGAAACCACCCGCGCAAAAGCAAAGGCGGTTGTTCCTAATGTGGAAAAAATGATAACTTCTGCCAAAAAGGGCGGAATTGCAGGAAGAAGGAAAGTTTTGGCAATGCTTGATAATTCAAGAGCAACAACAGATCTTTTATTCGGGGCAGTTGCAAAAGCCTTTTCCGGTAGAAACTCCGGTTTTACCAGGATAGTCTCGCTTCCGAGGAGATCGGGGGACAATGCGGAAATGGTCAGATTGGAATTTACGGAAAAAATTGAATATAAAGAAGAAAAAAAGAAAGAAAAAACCGTCAAAAAAGAAGCTAAGACAGAGGTGAAGAAAGTCGAAAAAAAGACAGTTAAAAAAATAGTCAAATCCAAAAAATAATATATGAAAACATTTCAACCGACACCAAAAGATATCGAAAGAGAATGGCATTTAGTTGATGCTAAAGATGAAATTTTGGGAAGATTATCGACAAGGATTGCCGAACTTTTAATGGGTAAAGGAAAAGCAACTTTTAGCCGTCACATGGATAGTGGAGACTATGTGGTCGTAATCAATGCCGAAAAAGTCATGGTTAGCGGCAGAAAAGCTTCACAGAAGGTCTATAGAACTCATTCAGGCTATCCATCCGGTTTTAAGGAAAAATCCTATGAAATGGTAATGGAGGCGCACCCTGAAAGAATAATTGAGCATGCCGTTTCCGGAATGATTCCCGACAACCGTCTGAAAAAGGGTAGAATGCTAAGGCTGAAAGTGGTTGCAGGAGAGGTAAATCCGTTTGAAAAAGAATTTAAGAAATAATATGAAAACCAAAAAGATTGATTACATATTTGGGGTAGGAAGAAGAAAAGGAGCCACCGCCCGCGTAAGACTTTATCGAGGAAAAGCCGAAAATACCGTTAACGGAATGCCGGCCGCTCAGTATTTTCCCGGAGAAGTTGCAGGGAAAGCGATGGCAAAACCTTTCGGGGCAACCGAAACATCCGACAAATATTATTTTTCTGCTAAAGTCGCCGGAGGCGGAAAAGAAGGGCAGCTTAATGCACTTAGCCTGGGACTTTCCAGGACTCTTGTCAAAATGGCCCCCGACAAAAACAAGCTTGTTTTGAAAAAATTAGATCTTCTTACCCGCGACTCCAGAATCAGACAAAGAAGAATGGTCGGAAAAGGCGGAAAATCCCGACGCGCGAAGCAGTCTCCAAAGAGGTAAAATTTTCGTTCGGCAAAGTAGCCTGCCTCATGGTAAAATACCAGTTACGGGGTGTAGTTCACCGGTAGAATAGGCGCATGGGGTGCGTCTGAACTGAGTTCAATTCTCAGCACCCCGACAAGAAAATTCTATAAATCTCTTCTTGACTTCGGGTTTTCTTTGCAGAATAATGACTTATCTTGGGGTGGATAATTTCCCCATTGAATTATTTTAACTGCCGTTGTAAAAGATAGAAACAATGCCAAAAACAAAAAAACCTGAAATAGAAGCTCCGGTAAAACAAGAAGGTGGCGCTGCCAAACTTCAAGCTATTAGGCTCGCGATGGACCAGATTGAGAAACAATACGGTAAGGGCTCAATTATGCGCCTTGGTGAGCGTACACCGGAACAAATGAAAGTTGAAGTTATTCCCACAGGTTCAATCGCTCTAGACTTGGCACTTGGTGTAGGAGGCCTCCCCAGAGGCCGTATAGTCGAGATCTACGGGCCTGAGGCCTCGGGAAAGACCACTTTAGCACTTTCAGTCATCGCAGAGGCCCAGAAGCGCGGTGGGCAGTGTGCGTTCGTGGATGCAGAGCACGCTTTAGACCCAACCCGTGCCGAAATAATAGGAGTGAACCTTGACGATATGCTTATGAGCCAGCCTGACACGGGTGAGCAGGCTCTTGAAATTACCGAAACTTTAATACGCTCGGGGGCCTTGGATGTGGTAGTTGTTGACTCAGTTGCGGCCCTTGTGCCGCGAGCCGAGCTTGAGGGAGAAATGGGAGATGCTGTTATGGGAATGCAGGCCCGCCTCATGAGTCAGGCTCTGAGGAAACTTACCGGAGCAATATCTAAGAGCAAAACCGTACTTATCTTTACTAACCAGCTTAGGCAGAAAATCGGTGTTATGTTCGGCAACCCCGAAACCACCCCGGGAGGGTTGGCACTTAAGTTTTATGCCTCAGTCAGGATTGATGTTCGAAGAATCGAAATGATCAAAGAAGGCGAACAGGTGATCGGTGTCAGAACCAGGGCCAGGATCGTCAAAAACAAAGTTGCACCTCCTCTTAAGGTTGCAGAATTCGATATCATGAACGATGAGGGAATAAGCCGATCGGGGGGACTTCTGGATGTAGCGGCAGAGCTTGGAATAATCGGTAAAAGCGGATCATTTTTCAATTACGAAGGCAAACCTATTGCCCAGGGAAGAGAAGCCGCTAAAGCCTATATTAGGGAAAATGAGAAGTTTGCTGCCGAGATTGAAAAGAAAATCAGAGATATGGCCGCTTCCGGTAAAAAACTTCCAAAAGAGATCGGAGAAAAAGAAGAATAAGACCCTGGAATGCCAACAGTCACCTTACTTAAGCCTCAAAAAAACGGCAAAAGGGTAAACGTTTACCTTGATGGAACTTTCGGTTTTGGAATTGACCTTGATAATCTTGTTTTAAGTAATATAAAAATAGGCACGGAATTAACTGAAGAGGAGGTCGAAAAAATAGTCAGAAAGGCTGAATTTCAAAAAACTTTGGACAAACTTCTTAAGTTTGCAATGCTAAGGCCCAGAAGCGAGAAGGAAATAGATGAGTATTTGAGAAAGAAAAAGGTTCATGAAAGCCTTTGGCGGGACCTTTTTGAGAAATTGAAACATTTTGAACTTTTGGACGATGTTAAATTTGCTAAGTGGTGGGTTGACCAGAGACTGGCCTTCAAAAAGATTTCGACTAAAGTTTTGAAACTTGAGCTGGGTAGGAAGGGAATAGACAGAAACGTGATAGACGATGTGCTAGAAAAAGCCCCGATTGATGAGGAAAAGATGGCCAAAGAACTTTTGGAAAAACGTGCCTATAAGTGGGAAGGACTGGATCCTAAAGTTGCCAAACAAAAAAAGTTCCAATTTTTGGCCGGCAAAGGATTTGATTGGGAAGTAATTGAAAAAGTGGTCTTAAAAGACTAAAATACACAATAGAGTCAAAGAATATGGTTAAAAGAACTCGAGATATAGCTTCTTTCGCCGTAGGTCTTTAAGAAAGACCGGTTCTTCTTTGGCTTAAATATAAATATGAATACACGCGATGAATATGTAGACAAACTTGCAAAAGTTGCCAAAATGACTCCTGATGAGGCTAAAAAGGCACTTCTGGATGAAGTTCAAAAAGATCTGACGGGCGAAATTGCCAAAAAGATCAGAGCGGCCGAAGAAAAAATTAAAGAAGAAGCCCACGATAAGTCAGTTGAAATTTTGCTCGATGCGATGAAGCATGGTGCAACAGCTTACACCGCCGAATATACAGTTTCTTCTGTTACGGTTCCCAGTGAAGACGTAAAAGGAAGAATCATAGGAGCAGGAGGAAGAAATATCAGAACTTTTGAAAAGGAAGCCGGAGTTGAGATAGAGATTGACGAGACAAACGAAATCAGACTTTCTTCATTTGACTCTATTAGGCGTGAAATAGCCCGCCGTGCCCTTGAGATTTTAATCAAGGATGCCAGAATTCAGCCTTCAAGAATTGAGGAGGTAATACGCCAGGTAAAAACCGAAATGGAAGACGTCCTTTTGGAAGAGGGAAAGAAAATCACGCATGAATGCGGAGTTTACAACCTTCCGGTTGAACTAATGCGGATGATCGGAAGATTTAAATTCAGAACTTCATACGGACAGAATCTGGGAATTCACACAATTGAGGAAACCAGGATGGGAGTGGCTATCGCTCAGGAAATTGGGGCAAATGCCGATGTGGTACGCCTGGGTTGTCTTCTTCACGATATTGGAAAAGTTATTACAAACGAAGAAGGAAACCATATTGAGCTGGGAGTAAATCTTCTCAAAAAATACGGAATTCCGAAGGAAGTTATTGCCTGCGTCGCAGAACATCATGAAGATAGGCCATTTTCAAGCAATGAAAGTGTGATTGTTTGGATGGCAGATGCCATTTCAGGGAGCCGCCCGGGTGCACGCTACGAGCCGCATGAAGACTACGTCAAGAGAATGTCTACGATTGAAGATATAGTAAAAGGATTCCCGGGAGTAGAGGTCGCCTATGCATTTCAGGCCGGACGTGATGTAAGAGTGATTGTGAACCCGGATGAGGTTGATGATGATAAACTAACAGTACTGGCCCATGACATTGCCAGGAAATTAGAAAAAGAAGCTGAATATGCAGGCCAAATCAAAGTATCCGTCATCCGCGAGGTCAGAGCCACAGAAACGACTAGCGCCAAATAGGCATTTTCGGCGAAATAACATCTTTGTAATCTTGTTTTTGCTTGCTGCAGCCGTGGTAGTTATATATTTGATTGTAAACTTAAGCTCCGGTCTGAAAGTGTCATCGAAAAAGGATCCTAAAAATAAACTTGCAGATATTCTGGCAACTTCTACTCCGGTTCCAACCCCCACCCCGACTCCTACACCGAAACCTTTAACCTTTGCAGAGATGGATGAACTTTATGGGCCTTGTGTCCATATACCCGTTTTAATGTATCACCATGTTCAATCAAAGGAGGAAGCCATCAAGGGCAACGAGGTTTCCCTGACAGTCTATACTGACTTTTTTGAAAAACAAATGCAGTATCTAAAAGATCATGGCTACAATGTTGTATCAACCGCCCGGCTTGTAGATTTTTTTGATAACGGAACAAAAATACCCGGAAAAAGCGTAATTATTACTTTTGATGATGGATATGAAGATTTTTACACTGATGCTTATCCGATATTGCAAAAATTTGGGTTTTCAGCGACGGTGTTCGTTCCAACGGGACTTTTGGACAACTATAACTACTTGACCTGGGATCAAATTTCATCAATGAAAAGCTCAATTTTATTTGCAAACCACACTTGGTCCCATAAAAATGTAATGACTGTAGCTTCAGATATGCAGTATGAGATTTCTACAGCCGACCTACAACTTTCCGAACATTCTTTGAACTCTCCGAAAATATTTGCCTATCCTTTTGGCTTGGATTCAGTACAATCAGAAAAATATTTAGAAACACTTGGGTATAAAGCAGCTTTCACCACCAGTTCCGGAAGCACACTTTGCAAAAAGCAAAGACTCTATCTTCCCAGAATCAGAATAGGGAATTCTCTGCTTTCTGCATACGGATTTTAATTTTTTGACTTCATCTGTCTTGACATTTATAAAAAGTTGCCGTATTCTTGAGGCAATATGACAAAAGCAGAACTTCTTGATCAGGTCGCCAGAAAAGCGCATCTGACAAAAAAAGCCGCTGAAGAATCTATAGACGTTTTTCTTGATGAAGTAGGCCGTGTCCTTAGTAAAGGCGAAAAGGTAGTTCTTTCAGGTTTCGGCACTTTCAGGGTTATTTCCATGAAAGGTAAGACTGTTAAAATTCCAAAGACGGAGAAGATGGTTTCGATAAAAACCCATAGGCTTCCCAGATTTACTCCAGGTAAAAAACTTAAAAGACAAGTCTCCAGATAATTATTAATTTATAATTATTCGATGATATACTCTAGCTATGGATCGTGCCATAATTGTTGACGGTTTAGTCAAAAATTTTGAAGTTGCAGAAAAAGAACCCGGTCTGGGTGGCGCTTTCAAATCTCTTATTTCTTCGAAGAAAAAAAACGTTCATGCTCTAAAGGGAATCTCTTTTACAATTCAACCCGGAGAGCTTGTCGGTTTTATAGGCCCGAATGGAGCCGGAAAAACTACAACATTGAAGACTTTATCAGGACTTCTTTATCCAACGGCAGGTTTTGTGGAAGTTTTAGAATTTAATCCCTGGGATAGAAATCCCGAATTTTTGAAGCGAATCTCTCTTGTAATGGGACAAAAGAACCAGCTTTGGTGGGATCTTCCGGCAATTGAAACTTTTGAGTTGAACCGGGCGATTTACGATATTCCAACCCGTACCTATAGCGAGAATCTCACCGAACTGGTAGAACTTCTTGATATAGGAAAACTTTTGAATATCCCTGTCCGTAAGCTTTCTTTAGGCCAGCGAATGAGAATGGAACTGACCGCGGCTCTTCTTCATAAACCAAAAGTTCTTTTCTTGGATGAACCGACAATCGGACTCGATATTATTGCTCAGGCCAAAATCCGCGATTTTATTTATGACTACAACCGCAAATATGGCGCCACAATTCTTTTGACATCTCACAATATGGACGATCTGACTAATTTAGCAAGGCGGGTTATCATCATTAATGACGGAAAAATTCTTTATGACGGTGCATTTGAGGAATTAATATCCAAATATGCAAAGGAAAAAATCATTAAAGCCAGACTTTCCAACGAAGATAACATTGCCAATCTTGAAAAAATTGGCAGTATCAAAAAACTGTCTTTTCCTGAAGTGGTTATTTCCGTTCCGAGGTCGGCGGCAGCCGTTGCTGCATCCGAGCTTTTACAAAACTTCCCGGTTGACGATCTGACAATCGAGGAAATCCCGATAGAAGAAGTCATCAGAAAAGCGTTTAAAAGTGAACAGAAAAAATGAGAATGTATTTACAGATCTTCAAAATTTCTTTTGAGGAAGAGTTTGCTTACAGGTTAAACTTTATTCTTTGGCGTTTCCGCAATGTTTTACAGATTTTGCTAACATATTTTCTCTGGAGTACCGTTTACTCCGACCCGACTAAACAAATTTTTGGCTACGATAGGACAAAAATTTTGACCTATGTTTTTGGAATAATGATTGTCAGGGCTCTTGTTTTTTCTGCCCGTGCGATGGATGTGGGTATTGATGTTGCAAACGGAGATCTTTCAAATTATCTGATAAAGCCGATAAATTATTTTAAATATTGGTTCACCAGGGATATCGCCAGCAAGGTTTTAAATTTGTCTTTTGCTGCCGGGGAATTCGCTCTGCTTTTTGTAATTCTAAAACCCCCTTTTTTTATCCAAACTGATTTGGTCCCGATTTTGGCATTTCTCTTTAGTGCTCTTTTGGCGATTCTGATTTATTTTCTGATTCTTTTTCTTTTAAGTTCCATTCCTTTTTGGTTTCCGGAGGTGGGTTGGAGTTCCCAATTCCTGGTTTCCGTAGTAATTGTTGAGGCTCTTTCGGGATCCTTTTTCCCGATAAACATTTTACCCATCTCCCTGCAGTCGATAATACTGGCAACGCCTTTTCCGTACCTTATCTATTTTCCGATTGAGGTTTATTTAGGAAATGTTACGGGTTGGGCTCTTGCCGGGGGACTCATGGTGGCTACTGCATGGACCGGGATTTTGTGGGTAATACTTAATGTTGTCTGGCAAAGGGGTTTAAAAGTTTATCAATCATTCGGAAGATGATTAAGAAATTTAAAAAATATTTTAAAATTTGGTGGATGATGAGCGCAAACTCATTTTCTGTAGTTTTAGGACAAAAGATTGCGCTTATTATGTTTTTGATCGGGAAAATTTTCCGGTTCACTTTCTTTTTTCTTTTTTTATATTTTCTGTTAAAAGGAACCGGAAGTTTGGCCGGTTATTCTACTGACCAAATAATCTTTTTCTTTTTAACATTTAATCTCATTGATGTTTTTACACAATTTCTATTCAGAGAAGTTTATAATTTCAGACCGATGATAATAAAAGGAGACTTTGACTTGGTTTTGGTAAAGCCGATTAATTCTCTTTTCCGGGTGCTAATGGGAGGTGCGGACATAATTGACTTCGTAACAATTCCACCCCTTGTAGTTTTAACCATTGTTTACGGTATCAACCTTCACCCCTCATTTTCCGGAGTTCTGGTTTACTTAATCTTAATGTTAAACAGTTTCCTGATTGCCACAGCATTTCATATAGCAATTCTTTCCTTTGCAATCGTTACTTTGGAAATTGACCATGCAGTTATGATTTATCGCGATGTAACAAATTTAGGGAAACTTCCTGTAGATATCTACAAAGAACCATTAAGAGGCCTTTTAACATATCTCATTCCCGTCGGGGTAATGATGACCCTTCCGGGAAAAGCAATAATGGGTTTGACCACCCCTTTGGGGATAGTAATATCAATTTTGATAGGTATTCTATCGATTTTCTTTGCATTAAAGTTTTGGAATTTTGCCTTAACAAAGTATACTAGCGCCAGTAGCTAAAACATGAGCAAATTACTAGTAATCTGCGGACCAACCGCTACCGGCAAAACTTCGCTGGCAATATCAATTGCCAGAAAATTCAATGGCGAAATTATATCTGCTGACTCAAGGCAAGTTTTTAAAGGCCTAAATATCGGAACGGGGAAGGATCTACCGAAGGACGCAAAACTTAAATTTCTGTGGATTAAAAAATTTGGATACTATGAAGTTGGCGGAATCAAAATTTGGGGGTATGATTTGGCGGATCCCAGACATAGTTTCAGTGTTTCACAATATCTAAAATTTGCAGATAGAGTTATTGATGATATTGTCAAAAGAGGCAAACTCCCAATTGTTGTTGGTGGGACCGGGCTTTATATAAAAGGCGTAATAGACGGAATCCCGACAGCGGAGATACCAAAAAATAATCGTTTAAGAAAAAGCCTAAATGACAAAACGGCAAGCCAACTTTTTGAAATGCTGGCGCAAATGGACGCGATAAAGGCGGGAGCTATGAATACATCGGACAAGAAAAACCCAAGGCGTTTAATTCGGGCGATTGAGATAGCTACCTGGGTTGTAAGTCATAAGAGTGACGGACAAAAATCAAAAAAGGAAAAAACGGATATCAACGTTTTACAAATAGGTCTTATGGCGAATGAGTCGTATTTGAATGACAAAATTGAACAGAGGGTTTCGGAAAGGTTTAAAGAGAGACTTAAGGATGAAATAGCGGGACTTCTGAAAAATCATGTTGATTGGGGAATGCAATCAATGAGTTCGATGGGGTATGGGCAATGGAAAGATTTTTTCGAGGGCAAAAAATCGGAAAAAGATGTTATAGCAATTTGGGAAAACGAAGAAAAGAAGTATGTAAAGCGCCAGATGATTTGGTTCAAAAAAGATAAAAGAATCGAATGGTTTAATATAACAGACCCAAATTACCCCGAAAATGTGGAAAAAATAGTTAAGAAATGGCATAATATAGCCGATGCATAGAAAAATAGACATTTCTCACAAGACAATTATTTTTACTGTCCTTTTCCTTTTGGGACTCGGACTTCTGTATTATATCCGCGGAATTATTTTGGAACTTTTTGTTGCATTCTTAATGATGACAATTTTAGATCCTCTTGTGAGTCTTTTTCAAAAACTCAAAATTAAGAGAGGCTTGTCTGTATTTATAACTTACATACTGGTCATTGGAATTTTCGGGGGAGTTATAGCGCTCATTGCTCCGCCCTTGGTACAACAGACCACTAATTTTATTAATGCATTCCCGGGCTATTTAACAAACATCGGTATTAATTCTTCTGAAATATCGAGTTTCACAGGTGGAATACTAAACCAGATAGGCGGAGTACTAAATTTCACTTTTTCGATATTTTCCAATGTAATTTCTGTAATTACTGTGCTGGTTTTTTCTTTTTATATGCTTTTGGGCTACGAAGGTATTAGAAAGCAATTTGTAAGTCTGTTAGGTGAAGAGAAAGGTGGAAAAGCGAGCAAGCTAATAGAGTCAATTGAAGAGAAGTTGGGAAAGTGGTCCAGAGGAGAGCTGCTTTTGATGCTCGCTGTTGCGTTTGGTAATTATATTGGATACCTCCTCCTGGGGATTCCTTTTGCACTTCCTTTAGCAATTCTCACAGGTATATTTGAAATAGTTCCTACACTGGGGCCGATTATCTCTGCAATTCCTGCAGTCCTTATAGGATTTGGAATTTCGCCATTAACGGGAGTTGGTGCTGCTGCCGTTGCATTTATAGTTAACCAGTTGGAAAACTATATTTTAGTTCCAAAAATTATGCAGAAATCTGCAGGAGTTTCGCCGCTTATTGTGCTTCTTTCGATTGCAATAGGCGCCAAACTTGCCGGTGTAGCCGGGGTGATTATAGCGGTTCCCTTTGTTGTTACGCTTCAGGCGGTTTTAAGAAGCTATTGGGGGAAGGAAGAATAAAAATACCCACCTTGGTGGGTACCTCTATACTCTGGAGAGTAGTAAACCATTTTCGCTTTGCTCAAATGTCTTGGCTACTTTCCCGATTACGGCACGAAAAAACCCTCCTTGCGGAGGGTTGCTTCGTACTCTGGAGAGTAGTAAGCCAGGTTCTGTTTCTCGATGATCATCCATCTAACGCCCTCGAACCTCGGGACTCGGGAAAGCCCCTATAACGTCCCTTTCGGAGGTTGCAGCGGACAAGGGTTACCTCTTTTCACTCGTTTTGATTACACCTTTAGGGTGAATCAATCGACATAGTCTCTGTGGTCCTATCTGGCCCACGAAGATAGGCTTGCGCACATCTTCATGGTCTCCGGCTTGCGCCGGATGTCCTGCTTTCTGCTGCCTGGACTTTCCTCCAGGTACCTTACGATACCCGGCGATCATCCTTTCTCCAGAGTGCTTGAAGTATACCACTTATGAAGCCAATTTTCAGAATTTATAAGACTAAAGTCCCGATTTTTTCTCCTTGAAGAATTTTTTCAAGTTGTTCTAATTTATTGATGTTAAAAACAATAATTGGCATTTTGTGTTTCTGGCAAAGCGCAAAAGCAGTTGCATCCATTACCCCTAAGTGTTTTTCTAAAGCTTCCTGATAGCCAAGTTTTTGATAGAGCTTTACACCTGTGTTTTTCTTTGGGTCTCCGGAGTAGATACCATCTACAGGGGAGGCCTTTAATATTACATCGCAATGAAGCTCAATTGCTCTTAGAGCGGCCCCGGAATCAGTCGTGAAGTAAGGATGTCCCGTTCCGGCAGTCAGAATTACGATTCTACCTTTTTCCAAATGTCGTATTGCGCGCCTTCTGATGTACGGCTCTGCAACAGAGTTGATCTCAAAAGCAGTCATCATTCGGGTGGGAGCTCCTAACCGTTCGAGTGCCTCCTGTAGAGCCATGCCGTTGATTACAGTTGCTAACATTCCCATATAGTCAGCGGTGGCCTGATCGACGTTTACCGCCCGCTCTCGTCCCCTGAAAATATTTCCTCCGCCAATGACGATAGAAAGGTCGATTTTCGTTTTATTCCAGATCTTAATGAGTTGTGAGGCAATGTTTTCGTACGCAGTGAAATTTATTCCTTTATTGTCTTTTTCAGCAAATAACTCACCGGAGAGTTTCAAAAGCACCCTCTTATATTTCAGTTTACCCTTGTTCACTTTTTGAATTTTACCACAAACTAAATTATTTGACTTCAGAGGCTTTTGCTTAGGTAGGGGGTTAAAATCTGTGCTATAATACCGTATCTAGCTTATATTTTGGCCGTTTTGGAAAACTTCTAACTTTAAGCTGGATATTATGAATAAGAGACTTTTTGTAGCTGGCCTCCCATTTACAACCACATCTGAAGAACTTAGAGATCTTTTCTCCGGAATTGGTGCCGTTGTCGCGGCAAATGTCATTCAAGACAGAGACACCGGCCGTTCAAAAGGCTTTGGTTTTGTTGAGATGGAAACCCCCGAGGAAGCATCCGCCGCAATCGCTAAATTAAACGATACTGATTTTGGTGGAAGAAAATTGATTGTTGCAGAAGCTAAACCGAAAGAGGAAAGACGGGATGGGCCTCAAAGAGGTGGCTTTGGAAGAAGAGAAGATTTTGGCAGGCGTGAGGGCGGCCGAGGAAGTTTTGGTAGAGATGGAAATGGCGGTCATAGGCCCGGAAGAGGGAGGTTTAGCAGATGAGTATTTGTCCACGCTGCGGAAAAGAAAGAGTTGTGGTTTCAACACACAATGAAACTGTCTCTCAATCACAGGTTGTATACACCCAAACAGTGTGTCCTAATCCTGAGTGTCAGAAGATGGTTGAGAAAGATCTTAAAAACGATGAAAGGAAAAGGGCAATTCTTAAGGAAGAACAGGAAAAGCGGGCGCTCCAAAGATTGGCCGCTAAAAAAGTTCTAGAAGTTTCCTAGATTCTTCCATCTAGTGTAATATGGTTGTATGAGGCTTCGTTTGAGGGGTTTTACGTTGATTGAGATTTTAATAGTTATTACGCTTCTTGGAATTTTGATATTTTTCTCCTTAATCTTTGTTCCTGCTCAATTTGCAAAAGCAAGAGATGCTGAAAGAAAGGCAAATTTGAGTAAAGTTGAAAAGTATATAGAAGATTATTATACAGACACAGATTGTTATCCTCTTTCGATTCCTTTATGTGGAAACCCTCTTAAACTGGGTGAAAAAATTTACATTTCGGATCTTCCTTGCGATCCGGAAACCGGGAATTCTTATGTCTATGTAAGTGAAATAAGCTCGTGTCCGAGTTGGTTTCAACTGTATGGCAATTTGGAATACACAAAGGACACAATAATAGATAGGGTTGGGTGCCGGAATGGCTGCGGCCCGGAGTGCCAGTTTAATTATGGTATTGCCAGTTCAAACGTACAGCTTAATTTTCTATGTCAGGATAGTAATATTGTATCTACCCCTGAAACGGTTCCCGAGCCCACACCGGGTTCCCCCTCCGACAATTTGCAATACGCCTGTGCACCGGGAGGGGAATGCGAACTTTTCGCACACCCGGAGCTCTCAGGCTGTCCGGATATTTATTTAAATGATCCTACATGCCAGGATAATCCATGTAAGGATCCCAAGTATCGTTGTCATGACGCCAGCGGAAAAACCAACTAGATTTACCTTCACTTTTTAGATACTATGAATATGTATCTAAAATATGCTTGCCAAAATAACATCAGGTGCAGTTGCCGGACTGAAAGCCCTTTTGGTGGACGTTGAAGTTGATGTGGCAACCCAGGGTCTTCCCAGTTTTACAATTGTCGGGCTTCCTGATAAGGCAGTCGAAGAGTCAAAGGAGAGAGTGAGAAGTGCTATCAAAAATAGCGGCGCTGATTTTCCGATAAGTAGAATTACAGTAAATCTTGCGCCTGCCGATCTTCCGAAAATTGGCCCTGCATATGATCTTCCGATAGCTTTGGGGATTTTAATTGCATCAGGGCAAATAAATCCTAAAATTTCCGATTCCCTTTTCTTTGGCGAACTTTCCTTGGATGGGAATCTACGACATACCAACGGAATATTGCCGATGGCAGTGCTTACAAAGGAAAAGAATTTCAAAAAAATATTTGTTCCCAAAATTAATGAAAAAGAAGCCTCTGTCGTTGCCGGTATCGAAGTATATCCGATAGATTCCTTGCTTTCACTCGTGCGATTTTTGGGTGGAACGATTGAAATACTTCCCGCCCATAAGACAAATTTGAAAAGTATTCTTACAAAAACTATGGCGGAGTTTGATTTTTCGGAAGTGGTGGGCCAGGAACAAGTTAAAAGGGCTTTGGAAATTGCAGCTGCCGGAGGACACAATATTTTCTTAAAAGGTACACCGGGGAGTGGAAAAACAATGTTGGCAAGGGCTCTCCCCGGGATACTCCCGACTATCGCTGAAGATGAAGCCTTGGAGGTAACTAAAATTTATTCAATAACAGGCAATCTTCCTGACGGAGAATCTATTATAACAAAAAGGCCTTTTAGAAGTCCCCATCACACAACCAGTAGGATAGGCCTTATAGGTGGAGGCAGCAGTCCCATGCCGGGTGAAATTTCCCTGGCACACAGGGGAGTTCTGTTTTTGGATGAGTTTCCTGAATTTCCAAGAAACGTCATGGAAGCTCTCCGCCAGCCTTTAGAAGACGGTGTTGTTTCTATTTCCCGGGCCAAAGGATCGGTTACTTATCCGTCTCAGTTTCTTTTGATTACTGCCAGCAACCCTTGTCCCTGCGGATATTTTGGTGATACAAAACGCCCTTGCACATGTCTGCCCGGAATGATTTCGAGGTATCAAAAAAGAATTTCAGGGCCAATTCTTGATCGGATTGACATTCATGTTGACGTGGCATCAGTAGAAACCCAAAAACTGGTTGATGATAAAGGCGGGAATCGGGAAACATCGGTAGAAATTCAAAAGAGGGTGCAAAAGTCAAGAGAAATCCAACTGAAAAGATTTGAAAAATCTAAAATTAAATCTAATGCAGAAATGAGTACGCGGGACGTTAAAAGTTTTTGCGAGATAGACGAAGCCTCAAAAACTATTATGATGAGTGCTGCTGCGACAATGAATTTAACTGCTCGAAGCTATTTTAAAGTTATTAAAATAGCCAGGACTATAGCTGACTTGGCGGGAGAGGAAAAAATAACAACTACTCACATTGCTGAGGCGCTTCAGTATAGACCGAAAATTCAGGAATAATTGATATAATACTTTTATATGAGACTTGTTGTTCAAAGAGTTCAAAGAGCAAAGGTTTACAGGGTAAATGATGGGAAAACCCTTGGAGAAATTGGTCTTGGGCTTTTTGTTCTTGTGGGTTTCAAAAAAGGAGACTCGGAAAAAGAAGTTGGGATACTTGCAGACAAAATTTCAAAGCTCCGCGTAATGTCTGACAGTGAGGACAAGATGAATCTATCGGTGCCTGAAACGAAGTCCGAAATCCTGATAGTTTCCCAATTTACACTTTATGCAGATACAAAAGGAGGAAATAGACCTAGCTTTATAGATGCCGAAGAACCGGAAAAAGCCAAGAAACTTTATGAGCTATTTATCGAAAAGTTAAGAGAAAAAGGAATCAAGGTTGAGACGGGAAGTTTTGGAGATTACATGCAGATAGAAGCAGTACTCGACGGTCCCGTGACAATAACAATTGAGTGAACATGTCTTCAATCTTTTTCCCTACGATAATCTATGTAGACTCTATTCCCCATTTAGTTTTTTTGCCAACGACTGCTCTTCATTGTATAAATCCTGGTCTTCTTTAATCCATTGGTTTTGCTCTGTTGATAACCATTTATTAGCTCTCATTGTTGAAACAATAGATTCGATTCTCGAAATTCTTATTCCAATGATCTCATTCATCCTATCAATATCTGATTTATGTTGGCTATAGAAGGAAACGTTATATTTTAAATCAGCCCAGCCACCACTAACACCAGTGATCGAGTCTAAAGATTTTTGCCAACTATCAATATCAGTTTGCTTATAATTAGGTGGAACGTACCCAGCTGCATGAACAACAATTATTTGTGTAGGGCATCCATTAAGTATTCCCTGCACTTCAGCAATCCCAATATCATCAAATTTTTTATCAAACCAAACATCCTTGGCATCAGTTGAATCTCTTTCAATAAAGTCTTCAATTAATTCATCTGCATCGTAGTATCCCTCAATTCGCCATTCCCATACATAGGTATTCCAGTATCCAGCTTTAGACATTGCATTTACTACGGTGTCGTATGAAACATCCCCATCGAGGGTGTTTTCCTTAAGCATAAATTCACCCCGAGCTTTCGCTGATGCCTCTAACTTGGGCTCATACCTTATAGGAACAGCTCCATTGTCTTTGCGTTTTTGATTTAGAAGTTCCACAAATCTATTTCTGTCTATGGTCGGTTTTGTCACATCTGCCAAATCGTTGACAGGGTCATGCCAGTTCTTATCTAGGTTACCTATTTGTTTTGAGAAAGGCAGAACCAGTTTGATTTCACTATATTTTACGGGACCAAATTCCCTGGAGTCACCGGAACCCTTGCGGTTATCTCCCATTAAGAAAACAGAATCGTTTGGAACTGTATATTTTTGACATTCTCTAAGAAATTCTTCACCAAAAGTTGAGTGAGCCTTTGCAAGATATTGCTCTTTCTGGGGCTGACCATTTAGATAAAGAATTCCGTCTCTAAGCTCGACGGTATCACCACCTAATGCCACAATCCTTTTTATAACCCCGCTAGAAGTTGCATAAATGCTCCCTGTGACCTTTCTGATTTCATCATTTTCTGCGGTTACAATATCCCCGCGACCTATTGTATGGTTAAGATATCGTTTGCCACCAATAACAATTCCATTAGGGTATGGTAAAAAGTCGGCAGAGGATATGATTTCCTTAGACAATTCATTTGGGTCTTTGCCCTTAGTTCCTTTAGGCCACGTTGGATACATTGAACCCGTTCCAACAATATTGGTTGTTTCGGGAGTATAACCAAGCCATTCACGAGTAATATAATAAACTGCCGTATAGCCACCAACCCAAACAGGTAAAAGAATTGCTAAAACTCCAGCAACTGAAAGAACCCTAAATAGAACAGTTTTTAAATCTCTCAAATTAAATTGGGAAATTTTATATGTTTTGTCCTTTATCTTATATATAAATTTTGAAATACCGCTTACCCTGTAAGCAATAAAAAGGGGTAGTAAACCAATAATTAAAATAATTTTAGGTAGGAATGTAATAACGCCAATAGGGGACTTATTGAATTTAATAGTGTTAGATTTTATTAATTCTCGAATGATAAAAGTCAAAATCATCAATCCAAATGTCAACACTCCTACACCCACTGAACCAACAACCCCGATTAAAAATGTGTCTGAATTACCAAATTTGGTACTATCAACTATTCCTTTGAAGAAACCAGTGCCAATGGTCAGAAAAACAGCGAATATAACAATACACGATATCCATAAACCCGCAGATATGTACATGATGATCTGAAGAAAACCCTTCCTAGTTTTAACGGGTTTTTCCATAAAGTGATGCTATATTACCGATAGTTTAGCACTTTCTCAGTAATTTTCGTTTGCGTAAGCCTCACAACCTTCGATAAAGGAGAGTGATTTTCCGCCGCAGTCGCTTGGATCTGCAATATCATTTTCAGAAGCCCAATCATATCCCGCATTGTGTCCAGAACAATCGCTTGTACATTCCCAAGTATCGCTTGTTATCGAACGATCAACCTCTACATCAATAAAGTTGCCGTTTTCAAAATCTTCTGTTATGCGTTCAGACTCAGTGTTATTAGAAAAGAAAAGCAACCATACAAAAAAAATTATTCCTGCAATCCACAGTATTACTTTAACTGTATCGGTATTTTCTCTTTCCACTGAGTTTCCAAGCTGATTTTACACTTCTTTTTAAGAAAAATCTAAGTTTGATTGTTTATTTGGTGTTTTTAATTTGATTAATCAAGTGGTGGCACAAGCTTTTCTTTTTCCAGAAATTCCTGCAGTTTTTTCCTTGAAGTGTGTTGTCGGCCGATACTTACAAAAAGCTTATTCATCTCCGGCCAATATTTTTTGGGAACAGTTTTTACCAACTCCTTTTCTGTTTGTTCCGGTGTTTTGGTGTGCACCCAACCGAGTAAATTAGTAATTCTGTGGACATGGGTATCAACTGCGATTGCCGGAACTCCGAAGGCGCGGTTTAAAACCAAGTTGGCTGTTTTTACGCCGACGCCTGGTAGGGTAGTCAACTCCTTTAGGGTTTTAGGTACGTCTCTGTCAAATTTTTCCAATATAATTCTTGTAAGTTCCCTAATATGTCTTGCCTTTGTTTTATAAAAACCTACTGGATAAATAAGTTTACTAATTTCTGCTTCGCTAAGTTGATTTAATGTTTTAAAATCGGGAGCTTTTGCAAATAACCTATTTGCGGCCGCGAGGGTGGTATCGTCATTCGTACGTGCGGACATAAGAGTAGAAATTAAGGTTTTGTAAGGATCAGATCCAAAAACTTCCAGGGGAATTAAAACATAATGCTTTCTAAAAACTTTGAAGACTTTGTAGAAGTCTATGCTTTTGACTTTCTCAAACTTATCCATTTTGCTTGTAACGCAAAAGGGGCCGGTCGTACCGGTGCCCTTTTGTTTAAATTATGTTCAATCTAAAGGATTATTTGCCTCCGATTTTGAACATGGTTGTGCCACAGACTTCACAGATTGCTTTTGTAGCTTTCTTACCATTTTTCATGGTAACTTCTTGAGCATCTTTACCTTCTCTCTTGGCACGACATTTTACACAATACATCATTAATTCATTCACCCCCCTTCCTTAGGACAGACATTTTCATTTATTACGGATCGGGTTTACTTAGCTGTAAATCTAATCCAGGCTAAGTATACCACCAGCTCCAAGATTAGTATGAGGCTAATGACGATTAGGCTTCTTACGATGTCCTTTTTAATATAGGCTCCAGCCTCGGCTTGTGCCAAAGAATCGGCTTTTTTGCCACGCCTGGCTGAGGCCGTTATGCCTTGAGCCTCAATTTTCGTTTCCCCCTTGACATGGGCTGTTTTTGCCTGCCCAGGATCCCAGGAAACAAGAAATCCGTAATGAGGGTTTTCTTTGTTTTTTCGTGTCCGCACTCTTGCCATACCGTATTCTATATCTCCTTGACACTAACTTTTCAAGATGTAAAAATGACGAAAGCTTACGGGAAACATAATGCAAAATTTGAGTACATATATTTTTGTTCTTTTTGGGGTGTGGCTTTTAGTGCTAAGCTTTTTTCTGTACCGTTTTTTTGCTCTTTATAAAAAACTAACCGAAGGTGTTGGCTTGGGTGATATTAAAAATGTTTTGGAGAAAATACTAACCCGGGGAGACACAAATACAAAAGACATCAAGGAACTTATTGGAAGGCTTGATGCTGTGGAAGAAAAAGATAAACGTCACATACAAAAGGTTGGACTTGTAAGGTTTAATCCTTTCAGTGAGCTTGGTGGAGACCACAGTTTTTGTCTGGCGATTCTTGATGATAGAGATACAGGGGTTGTTATAACGGGACTTCATACAAGGGATAGGACCAGGATTTATATGAAAGATATAAAGAGCGGTATGAGCAACCTCGAACTTTCAGTAGAAGAGAAAAAGGCGGTAGCCAGTGCCCAAAAGAGTAAATAGATGGTACAATAAAAGATACGTTTTTTATGGAAAAGTCTCGTTTCAAAAAATTAATCAGTTCAAAGAAGTTTGTAATAATTGCAAGCTTCGTTGGCTTATTTTTGATCTCGGTCGGGGTATCCCTTACAGTCTTTTACTATGTTTTTCCTCAAGATGCTTCAACGCTTCTTTCCAAAATTAGCAACAAAACAAAAATAAATTTAAATCTTCCAAAAACCGAAGAATGTCCTATAAATGGTGCCATGTTTACTAAGGCAGAAAGTGCTGTGTGGAGTTCCAGGCGTCCCATAACGGCCATGATTGAAAATCATGTTGATGCCAGACCTGAATCGGGATTGTCCCGTGCAGACGTCATTTATGAAGCAGTTGCCGAAGGAGGGATTACCAGATTTATGTCAGTTTTTTACTGTGGGGCCTCGGCTGAGGACGTTTTGGTGGCTCCGATTAGAAGTGCCAGAGTTTACTTTATAAATTTAGCAGCTGGTTACGGAAAGGATCCGATTTTTCTACATCAGGGCGGAGCAAATAATATCTGTAGCACTTGTCCGGGTGGAGTTAAACCCAAATCCCAAATAGACCCAACCGTAAACACGGTTACTTTGCTTGAGAAATTGGGTTGGGCGGGTGGACCCGACGGTAATAATCTTGACGGCGGATACAATATCGGTTATCCAATAGTTGCTAGAAATCAATACAGATTGGATCCAAATAACGCTTCAGCCTGGGAGCATGCAGTAGTCGCCGACCTTAATGAGGTTTGGAAAGAGGCTGCAAAACGCGATTATAACTACAAAGATAGTAGTGGCACCCCCTGGACGGAAGGATTTAGAAAATGGCTATTTCAGGATGGAAAAGCCTCAACCACTCCTACGGCATCTGACATAAAATTCAATTTCTGGGACAGCATGCCGGGTTATAATGTCGAGTGGAAATATGATAGTGCTACAAATACGTACAAAAGATTTAATGGTGGTACAGCCCACATAGATTGGGAATTTGATAAGCCTCAGCTTTCGGCTTCAAATGTAGCCATAATGTTTGTTACGGAAAAGGGGCCGGTCGACACGGAACTACACATGTTTTATCAGGATATAGGTTCGGGGAAGGCCTTAGTTTTCCAAAATGGTGAAGTAATTCAGGGAACTTGGAAAAAAGCATCGGCGCTTGACAGAGAGGTTTTTTATGATACAAATGGGAAAGAGATACAAATGGTTCGAGGGCAAACCTGGGTTGAATTAGTTCCTGCTAAAAATAACGTAAGTTATTAGTAAAAAAAACTGCTCCAAAAAAAATAGATGGCAAATCTAGCTGACATAATTACCTCAAAAGTAAGAATAAAAATTTTGGAATTGTTTTTCTCCAATTTGAAGGAGGTTTACCATGTGAGAGGAATTGTCAGAGAGACAAATGAGGAAATTAACGCAGTAAGACGTGAGTTAACTAAACTTGAAAAGGACGGAGTTTTAAGAAAAGAACCCAGGGGCAATAGAATCTATTACTCAATAAGACCTGAATATCCATTTTTTGGTGATTTGACTTCAATTGTTGCCAAAACCACAGGTTTGGGAAAAATATTAATCGAAAATAAAAACAAAATCGGTAGAGTTTCATTTGTTATGTTTTCAGGGAAATTTGTCAGACGCAAAGAACACAAAAGAGAAGATGATGTTGATATTTTAGTTGTCGGGGAGGTAGTCTTACCCGAGTTGGCTTCAATTATAAGAGCTGAAGAGGCTTCCAGGGGTGAGGAAATCAATTATACCGCCATGGGCAGAGACGAATTTGATTTTAGGAAAAAGAGACGTGATCCATTTTTGCTTGGAATTCTGTCCGGCAGTCGGGTTATGATAATGGGTGATGAGGAAGACCTCGTAGGATAATGACTCCCGTTAAAAAATTCATACTAATAGTAGTTCTGACTTTGGCCGCAACTTATATAAGTTTACCCCAGAGATTTAGCATATTTGGTAAAGAAATTACCCGTCCGGATCTGAATATCAATATCGGTAAAATTTCTATTCAGAGAGACTTCAAAATGCATCTCGGTTTAGATTTGGCAGGAGGCAGTCAGCTTACGTTTGAGGCAGACATGGATAAAATTCCGAGTGAACAAAAGGCCGATGCACTAACCGGGGTAAGGAATATTATTGAGAATAGAGTCAACCTATTTGGACTTTCAGAATCGAGTGTCCAGACTTCAAATTTTGAAGGTAAAGATAGAATTATTGTCGAACTTCCCGGAATAAGCGACACTCAAACCGCGATTGATTTGATCGGAAAAACTGCTCAGTTAATTTTTGCGGAGGTTTCCGTGGCAACACCCTCAGGAACCGCCACTCCTTCAGCAACACTCGTGCCGACAAATTTAACCGGAGCAGATCTTAAAAGTGCCCAGGTTGTTTTTGATAAAAATACAGGAAAGCCTGCAATCTCACTTCAGTTTACGGAAGAAGGAGACAAAAAATTTGCCGAAATTACCGGAAGAAACATTGGGAGACAACTTCCTATCATTCTTGATAATCAAATGATTTCCACTCCCACAGTTAGTGAACAAATAATCGGTGGAAAGGCTGAAATATCCGGGAGTTTTACAATTGAAGAAGCAAAGCAACTCGCAATTCAGCTTAATGCAGGAGCACTTCCCGTTCCGATACATTTGATTGAGCAAAAAACAATTGAGGCAACACTCGGGGCAGAGTCGGTACGGCAAAGCATACTGGCAGGGGCCGTAGGACTTTTGATGGTTGGCCTTTTTATGGTTTTGTCATACGGAAAATTCGGATTAATTGCAGATGCCGGACTTTTAGTCTTTTCAATGATTTCATTGGCACTTTATAAAATAATCCCGATTACTCTGACCTTGCCCGGAATTGCCGGATTTATGCTGACAATCGGTATGGCGGTTGATAGTAATATTTTGATATTTGAAAGATTCAAAGAGGAAAAACTTAAAAGAAATATACCGGATGCTTTGGAGGTTTCTTTCGGGAGGGCATGGGATTCTATCCGTGACGCCAATGTTGCAACAATAATTACATCGTTAATTCTTATGAATCCTCTTGATTGGTCATTTCTTCCTTCGTCCGGTCCCGTCAGAGGATTTGCCATTACCCTTTTGATGGGAGTAATTTTAAGCCTATTTACCGGGATTTATGTTAGCCGGAATTTACTGAGAATCTTTATAAAGGAAAGAAAGGAGAAACAAAAATGAACTGGATGAAATACCGCTGGTTATATTTACTGATTTCGGGAATCTTAATTATTTCCGGAGTTTTTTCAATGATTAAATGGGGATTTCAAATCGGAATAGATTTTACCGGCGGAAGCCTTTTGGAATACAGACTTCCTGACGGGAGTGTAAAAACTTTTAAAGAAAAATCCATTGACCAAATCATAAAAGGAGAAATCAAGGCAAATCTTGAAAAAGAAGTGGGGGGAACTGTTACTGAAATAAGATTTGAAGATGTAGGTCCGACGGTCGGTCCCGAGACGCTTAAGCGGACAATTTATGCACTTCTGATATCTACTGCTGCAATACTTTTCTGGATAGCTTACCAATTTAAAAATTTGAAATTCGGAATTTCGGCAACTTTGGCAACACTCCACGATAGTTTGATATTAATCGGAGCTTTTTCGATACTCGGACATTTTCTTGGGGCTGAGGTCGATTTTCTTTTTGTCACGGCTCTACTTACAATTCTTTCATTTTCAGTTCACGATACGATTGTAGTGTTCGATAGGATCAGGGAAATGCGCAAGAAAGATTATCGCAGAATCTCAGAATTGGCCGATGAAGCAATTAGTGAAACCATGGTCAGGTCTATTAACAATTCGTTCACGATTATATTCATGCTTTTGGCATTAATTCTTTTGGGCGGAGACACTATCAGATGGTTTGCGGTGGCACTTCTAATCGGTACAATTTCAGGTACTTATTCCTCTCCGTTTGTGGCAGTTTCGATTCTTGTTACTTGGGATGAAATTCAAAAACGGGTTAAGAAATAATACCAACTCTTTTACGTTCGGCTCGGCGCTTCTACTGGTAGGGTTAGTCCTTTTGATTTTTCAAAAATTTTCGACAACCGCTATTAAAAAAATCCCCGCATCTTCTCCGGCGCCTACTTATGAAACCGCAAGAGTTGTAAAAGTGACAGACGGTGATTCAATCGAATTATCAACGGGCGAAAACATTCGTTATATTGGAATAAATTCTCCGGAACTTGAAAGCAACGAATGTTTTGCAGCGGAGTCGGCTAAAGCAAATTCGGATTTGGTTTTGGGTAAGACTGTGAGCCTTGTCAGGGATATCTCCGAAACCGACAAATACGGCAGATCTCTTTATTACGTGTATGTTGGGGACATTTTTGTTAATGATTATTTGCTCAAGAATGGATTCGCAAAAGTTATGACGGTTCCCCCGGATGTTAAATTTGAAGACGAATTTGTAAGTTCTGAGGCATATGCTAAAGCAAATGCTCTAGGTCTTTGGGGGAAATGTAGTAATTAATATTTCTTAATTTCCTGAATAATTTTTTGTTGGACATCTTCAGATACCTTTAGAGATCTTTCGTGTTCCCGTGCATAGTGGATTCCAAATTCAGGATCTGTAAAAGTTAACCTAGCAAATTTCACAGGGCGCCCATATCTTGGTCTAAAATGCCAGTGAATATGCGGATTTGGAGGATTATTTTGATAAGCCAAGTTCATCAAACATGTCCAATTAAAAAGGTCAGCGCCAAAAGCTTTTCTGACAGATTTTTCCAATTTACCGATTAGCCCAAAAAGCTCGTTCCACTCTTCACTTTTAAGTTCAGCCAGATCACCGCAATGCCGTTTTAAAGTGACATAGGACCTGCCAAGATAGGCTTGATCGCTTGCCAGACTAACTATCCAATTTTCAGTTTCAAAAATGGAGTTGTCACCCTTTTTCGTGAATCCGCAGATAGCACATTCCATATTATTAAATGTTTTTCAATTCCTTGAGTAGGGCTTCTTTTTCGTTTTCAACTTCCTTATTAACCACTTTTTCAAATAAATCATTCAGAATTTTTCCGACTTCGGGACCTGGTTTAATATTTGACTCTCTCATTACATCGTTTCCGTCGATTTTCAGGTCGTTAACGCCAAAAGGTTGTTTTTGCACCTCAACCAGACGTTTCTTGAACTCTTCCAGTCTCCAGGAAGTCTCTCTGGCACCTCCCCCGAGTCTGTCACCCACGCGAAGAGCCAGCATATCCTCAACATTTTCCAGGCCAACATTTTTTAGAAATCTTCTTATTGCCGAGTCAGTTTGGTTTTCATCAACGCTGAATTGGTGCCATCTTATAAGTCTTACAAATTTGTCTCTTTCCTTATTAGAAAACTTCAATCTATCGGCAATATTTTCGGCAATTTTTGTGGAGACCATTTCGTGATTGTAAAAAGTTATCACTCCCGTAGTTAATTTTTTATAAGTTTGGGGTTTACCTATATCGTGAATTAACGTAGCAAAACGGGTTAACGGGTCCGCCGACTTACAGTTTTTCAGGGACATTAAAAGATGCGTACCAACGTCGTAAATATGGTGTCGTCCTGGAGATTTTTGCTCGACACCGAAACATTTCGCGAGCTCCGGCAAAATCTCCTGCATAAGTCCTGATTCTTTAAAATTGACAATCCCTTCGTAGGGGTTGGGAGACGATAGAAGCTTAAACAGCTCCTCTTTAACTCTTTCCTTGGCAATTTTACTGATTAAAGGAGCATTCTTTTTAATTGCCTCAAAAGTTTTTTCCTCGATTGTAAAACCAAGTTCGGCTGCGATTCTTACGGCCCTCATCATCCTTAGTGCATCCTCGGAGAATCTTACATCAGGATCACCAACTGCCCTAATCAATTTATTTTTAATGTCTTCCTGTCCGTGGTAAAGGTCAATCACATCCAGATTTTTATCAAGTGCCAGAGAATTTATTGTAAAATCCCGCCGTGCCAAATCTTCATCTAAGGTTTTGCCCCAGGAAATTTTATCCGGATGACGGGAGTCGGAATAACCTTCCTCGGTTCTAAAAGTTGTAATTTCGTGAGGGCGTTCCGGATCGTCAGGATTATCGGTGAAAACTGTTCCGAAAAGATTGTTGTAAAGTCCTCCGGGAGTTAGCTTCAAAATTTCCTCAGGTGTGGCATTGGTTGTGAAGTCCCAATCATGAGTAATTCTGCCCATCAAGGTGTCACGTACAGCCCCACCGACGATATAGATTTCGTATCCGGCTTTGTCGAACTTTTCTAAGATCTCTTTGACCGATTTAGGTAACTGGACATTCATTACATATCAATTATACTTTAGTTCAAATGACTAACCAAGCAAGGAAATGGGAAATACTGAATGAAGGAAAAATAGAGCGTAGCGCGGGTGTAATAGATACACTTCTAAAAAACAGGGGGATCCTATCAGAAAAGGCAAAGAAAGATTTTTTTGACCCAATTGATCCCATGGAAATAACTCTTAAGTCGCTGGGAATTAAGGAGGCAGAAGTTAAAAAAGCGGTAGAAAGAATCAAAAAAGCCAAGAAAAACGGTGAGCACATAATAATTTATGGAGATTATGACGCCGACGGAATTACAGGCACGGCAACTTTGTGGGAGACTCTTCACGATGCAGGACTTTTTGTTTTGCCCCATATCCCTGAAAGGTTTACCGAGGGCTATGGATTAAATCTTGAAAGTGTTAAAAAACTTAAAAAAGAAGATCCGAAGCTTTCGCTAATCATCACTGTTGATCACGGCATTACCGCCGGAGAAAAAGTTGATGAGCTTTCCAAAATGGGAATTGAGATGATAATTACGGATCATCACCAGGCCGGCGAGGTTATCCCCAACCCCCTGGCACTTATCTATACGACCGAAGTCAGTGGCTCGGCCCTTTCCTGGTTTTTCTCAAGAGAGATTGCTAAGGAATTACGAATTACAAATTATAAATTACAAATCAAGGAAAGACTTCAGCTTGCTGCAATCGGAACCATTGCGGATCAGCTGCCCCTGACGGGACCTAACCGTTCGATTGCCAAATACGGACTTGAGGTGTTGGGCAAAACCAGAAGACCGGGTCTTGCTAGTCTTTATAAGGAAGCGGGGATATCGGAAATCGGGCCTTATGAAGTCGGTTTTATTATCGCCCCCAGAATTAATTCGATGGGACGCCTCCGGCATGGGCTTGAATCCTTGAGACTTCTTTGTACGAGAGACAGGCTCCGCGGTGCGCGCCTTGCGGGCGACATTGGCAGGGTAAACTCCGAGAGGCAGGAAATAGTTGAAAAAGTTGTCGAACATGCACTTGGTAAAACCCAAGGTAAAATTCCGGATGTAATAGTTTTGGCAGACAAAAAATACCATGAAGGAGTAATAGGGCTAGCCGCTGCCAAGTTAGTAGAAAAATTTTATCGGCCTGCAATTGTTGTTTCTGAAAATGGCGATATATCAAAAGCTTCAGCCAGATCCATTCCTGGATTTAATATTATTGAGGCCATCCGAAAACTTAATAAATATTATATCGAAGGCGGTGGGCATCCTATGGCAGCCGGGTTTTCCATAAAAACAAAAAATATTGAAATATTCACCAAAAAGATAAACCAGATTGCCAAAAAGATTTTGACCGAAGAAATATTACAGCGCCGCCTGAGAATTGATTGCGAAATAAATTTTAATTTGGTCAGTTTTGATCTAATAAAAGAAATCTCGCTTTTCGGGCCTACCGGGATCGGTAACCCGGAACCTGTTTTTATTAGTCGTGGAATAGAGGTTATTGGCGCAAAGACAGTGGGGAGGGAGGCGAAGCATCTCAAGCTCAAAGTAAAGCAGGATGAACACATTTTTGATTCAATATTTTTCGGTGGGGGAGAAATGTACTCAAATCTTAATCCGGGCACTAAAGCAGATTTGGTATATTCGCTGGATAAAAATGTCTGGAATGGGAATGAATCACTACAGCTTAAAGTCAAAGATTTGAAAGTGATTTCTTAAATAAAAAGAGTACTTTATTCGTGCCCGCCGCCTATAAGCCTTCGGGGCCGTTCTCTATTGCTTGGTATTTCAGGAAAACCAAGTTCAATTTCTTCGGAGGTATGCGGACCATAACTCTCAACGGATAAATTTATACCCGCAGGTATATTCTCACAAAGTCTTCCGCATGTATCTACCGATTTTCCGCAATCGCCATTTTCAGGCAACACGGCAATATGCACGTCGGGCCGGTCAATTCTCCACCGGACGAACCCACATTTTTCATAATCCCTACATTCATTTTCTGTTGCCATAGTAGTTATAAAAATTACCGATAAACAGGGAAAAAGATAAGCAGAAACATCATTGGCAGACCCGTATTTTACATTAAATTGGCCGTAGGATCAAGCCATTCTAGATTTAGCGGGGTAAGTGCATTAGAATATACTAATGGAAAGAATTCTTGTTGTCGGGACTGTGGATAAAATTGGCGAAAAAGTACGCCTTGAGGGTTGGGTAAACACGGTCCGCGACCACGGAAAAATTACCTTCATAGATTTACGGGACAGAAGCGGGGTTATCCAGTGTGTCGGCGCAAATCTTGAGCATGCTTCCCCGGAGTCTGTAATCGAGGTGGTTGGGGAGGTCGCAAAACGTCCTGAAAAATTGATTAACCCGAAAATCAAAACAGGAGGAGTTGAGATTCAAATAGAGTCTCTAAAAATAATAAGTCCCGCCGCCGAGCTCCCGTTTGATATGGGAACCGAAGATTTGAATTTAGACCTGCCTACACTTTTGGATTACCGGGCTCTTACCCTCAGGCACAAAAAGCAGCAGGCAATTTTCAAACTTCAGGCTGTGATAATTGACGCTTTCAGAACTGCACTTTTGAAAAAGGATTTTATTGAGTTCCAAGCCCCGTCAATTATTTCCTCAATTCCCGAGGGAGGAGCTGAGGTTTTTAAAGTCAAATATTTTGACCATGATGCCTATCTTTCTCAAAGCCCCCAGCTCTATAAATCGCTTTTGGTCGGCATCTTTGAACGTGTTTTCAGTGTTGACCAGATATTTAGGGCTGAGCCTTCGGTAACCACACGGCATCTGACTGAGGCAACAAGCTTAGACGCGGAATTTGGTTTTATTGATTCGTGGCGAGACGTAATGGATATGGAAGAGTATGTAGTTAGATTTATTTTTTCGGAAGTTGAAAAAAGGTGTCCCGAAGAACTGGCTTTATTTGGTGCCACCATACCAAAACTTTCAGAAAAAATTCCGGTTTTGAAGCTTAGGGAGGCACAGGAAATTATATTCCAAAGAAGTGGACGGGATGTCCGGGCAGAAAAAGATTTAGCGCCGGAGGACGAACGCGAAATCTGTAAATGGTCTCTGGAAGAAAAAGGAAGCGATCTTATCTTTATTTCTCATTTTCCGACTAAGAAAAAGCCGTTTTACGTTTACCCGGATCCGGAGAATCCTGCGTATGGATATTCAGTGGATCTATTGGGTCGCGGTGTTGAATGGTCAAGCGGGGGACAAAGGATTAACGATTACAATACCATCCTGGAGCATTTGAAAGAGTGGGGACTAAAAGAGGCGGACATGGAACTTTATCTGCAGTCATTCAAGTTCGGGGTTCCTCCCCTGGGAGGATTTGCCCTTGGGGCCGAGCGGATGACAATGCATATTCTGGGTCTTAAGAATATTAGAGAAGCATCACTTTTCCCCAGAGACATGGAAAGGATCGACCTTCGAATTTCCCGATGAAATTTAAGCTGAATAAAAACCACTATTTATATTTCGTGATGATAGTCTTCGTTTTTGTGTCTACAACGGCTATGTCTTTGACCAAAGGTATGACAGATTATGCTAAAGAGATCCCTGAGATGAATTTAACCTACAAAAATTTACCGAAAAATCCGGTTTTAAAAGTAGACAGCCAATCTTTTCCGGTAATTTCAGCCCAGGGTGCCATTGCCACCGATTTGAACTCAGGCATTTCTCTTTATGAAAAAAATTCTATGGCAGTACTGCTTCCCGCCTCCACAACTAAAATTGTAACTGCACTTGTGGCGCTTGATACCTACAAGCTTGACCAAGTAATAACAATTCCGGCGGGTATAAATGTGAACGGTCAGAAAATGGGACTTTATGCCGGGGAACAATTGAAAGTTGAGGATCTTTTATATGGGCTTTTGGTCTATTCGGCAAATGATGCGGCTGTTACTTTGGCGAAAGTATATCCGGGAGGATACGATTCTTTTATCACTGCCATGAATGAAAAAGCGTCCGCTCTTTCAATGACAGCCTCCCATTTTGAAAATCCCGTAGGACTCGACGGGGTAGCCCAGACTACCACTGCCAAGGACTTATTGAGGGCTTCGGAGGTCGCGATGAGAAACTCTGAATTTGCCAAAATCGTCGGTACCAAATCCGTCAGTCTCTCCGATGTTAGTGGCAAAACTAAATATAATCTTGCGAATGTAAATACGCTTTTGGGTGAGGTCCCTGGTGTTTTGGGAATCAAGACCGGTTGGACGGAGAACGCCCGCGAAAATTTGGTTACGTATATTGAGCGCGACGGTCATAAGATAATAATCGTTGTTCTTGGGAGTCAGGATAGGTTCGGAGAAACAAAAGAGCTTATTGATTGGATTTTTGCCAATTATGATTGGCAGGATGTAGTCGTTCCACAAGCCCTAAACTCTTAAGATTAGTTACCGTAGTATTCGGCTGTGACTGCGGGTAGGTAGGCAATAAATCCGTTATCCCCCTCAAAGACATAAATCGGCTGATAATATTCCGTAATCACATCCGGGTCAAAATAGGCTAAATATATATGTCTTATTTTCAGATTGTCACCGTCTTTATTAAGTCCCAAACTGGCAACAAAAGCCTGTCCGTTTTGCAGTTCCAAAAATGCCTCAGCCGGGGTCTTTATGGGATACGTTGAAAATTGTGACTCATCGACGCTGTGATAATGATATTCGGAGGCGATAATCTTCTGTCCGGTACTATTTGCGCCGCCAATGATAGCCCAAATATTTGCCTGATTGGGGTTTCCTGTCATAGCCGGCAGATCATCATAATTTTTTCTGAATAGGTTTATTTTTACAAAATTCGCTTCGGAAAGGGACATGGCGCTCACCAGCTGTCCGTTTGAAATTTTCAGGAAATCATGTGTAACCGACCCCGTCAGATCGGCAGGCAGCATATTTGCTTCTGAAAGAAAGGATTTAAACTCAGATGCAGCCACTTCGGCAACGGGAGGCTTAAAATCAATGGGAGTTTTGTCTGCAGCCAAATCATAACTGATTGAGAAAGTTTCCGTAACGATATTCATTTGTAAAGTTGACGGAAAGCCAGAATTTTTAAATCTGTAAATAGTGTCTGATACCTGCTGGATATTTGTACTAAATCCCAAAGCCCCCGCCTTGCCTTTGGCTGAATCAAGAGAAAGCAGATTTGCGCTGGTTTTAGGCATGAAATAAACCTTTGTTTGAGAAGGTATATCGGTAGGCAGTCCACCTTCGGGAGTCTCCAGAATGTATGTCAGTTTCGCCGTAATTCCGTTTTCGGGAAAAGGAATTTTAGTCAACCTGCCGTATTTAACTGTCGGAGCCGGGGGAGGAGCAGGAAATAGCTTTTTATAGATGCTAATCCCAGCGTTAAGAAATATTCTACCCACAATAAGAAAGACGATTAGATAGATTCCATACCGGACAGCCTTTCTTGACGTAATGGAAATATTGGTTAATGCGGTCATACTTATTCATTATAAATGATAAATGCTAAATCGAGAATTAGGTGATAAGTCTACTCTTACTTCGTAAGAGATCTTGCCATTTGGTAGCGTGGTAAGTTTGCTACACAAATGGTAGAATTGAAGCTATGGCGAAGGTAAGAACACGTTTTGCACCAAGTCCCACGGGATTTTTACATATAGGAGGTCTTCGTACCGCCCTTTATGCTTTTGCCCTCGCCAAGCACGAAAACGGCGATTTTATCTTAAGGATCGAGGACACCGATCAAAAGCGCGAGGTTGAAGGTGCAGCCATTGCTCTTCAGGAAACTTTAAAAAAATTTGGTCTGAACTGGGATGAATTTTACACTCAGAGCGAAAGACTCTCTTTGTATTCAGCTGCAGCGAAAAAATTAGTAGCTGAAGGTCATGCATTTTATTGTCAGTGTGATCCTAAAAATGCAAAAGAGGAGGGTTTTTCAAACTCGCTGCGCGACCCATGCCGCGAGAAGGGCTTAGCCTCCGGGGCGGTCAAGCTAAAAGTTCCGGAAGATGAGATTGTCAGTTATCACGACTTTGTTCATAAAAAGGATATCTCTTGGAACACAAACGATGTCTATGATGCAACACTTTTGAAATCCGACGGTTTTCCCACATATCACCTTGCTGCGATGGTAGACGATCTTGATATGGGGATTACCCATATTCTAAGGGGACACGATTGGCTTCCCTCGACCCCAATTCACCTTCTTATCTTTAAGTACCTAGGGGAAGGCAGACCGGAAATAGGACATTTGACGGATATTTTGTCTGCCGTGACAGGCAAAAAACTCAGTAAAAGACGCGATTCTGTTTTCGCTGAACAATTTTTAAAAGAGGGCTATCTTCCCGAAGCGCTTCTAAATTTCGTCATGCTTTTGGGATGGGCCCCGAAAGATAACCGCGAGCTCTTTACCCTTCCTGAGTTTGTCGAACACTTTGAAATTAATGGTTTTCAGGAGGCTAACCCGAGGTTTTTGCAAGATAAGCTCGATTGGTTTAATGGAGAATATATCCGAAAGCTCGATGACACTGAGCTTTGCGGCAAATTCGAGATCCTTAATTCTAAATTCGAATCAATCGAAAAAAATAAAAAGTTACAAATAACTAAACTTGTTAAAGACAGAATTACCAAAATTTCTGATTTCGAAAACATTGCCGGGTTTTTCTGGGAATCACGTGATGTAGATCAAAAACTTTTTGGGGAAAACTATAAAAGTCACCTGAAGGATGCGGGAGAAATTATTGAGAGTTTGAAAACGTGGAGTTTGGAAAATTTGAATGGGAGCCTGATGTCAAACATTAAAGAAAAAGGATATAAGACGGGAAATTTCTTTATGGACCTGAGGATTGCCGTAACCGGAAGTAAATTTACGCCTCCCATTAACGACTCGATTATAATTCTCGGCAAAGAAGAGGCAATCAAGAGAATTAATTCAGCATTAGAAGTTAGAAATTAGAAATTTTATATTTATGGCCCACGACCCGCCCACAACTACTTACAAAATTGACAGGGATAAGGTAGATACTGAATTTCTTCGAAATAAACTTAAACTTAAAAGTCTCGAGGCAGAGAAAAGTCTTTTTGAAAAATACCCCCATGTCCAAAAATTCCTGATTGAAAAAGGATTAGATCTCGGAAAACTTCGTGAACATTCTGCCAAAGTAATAACGACGGGCGCCCTCACCGGGAGTCTCCTTTTTGCGACCCCGGGCATGCCGAAAGATCTTCCCGATATTACTTCAATTGTTAAAAATATTACCGATTATAAAAATGAAAATCCGTCGGTTTCTAACCAGGAAGAGCTTTTAGGCAAAATCCGCAGTATTCTTCCCCAAAAAGCCGGCCCATTGACGAGAGTCCAGGAAAAAACTTTGGAGCAGGTTATTAGCCAGATCATAGGAGTAAACACGAGGGCAACTTTGGAAGGGGAGCACCTGAATACTACATACGGCTACATCGGCGCCGAGCAGCATCTGACCCGCTACCCCGGGGATACCATGGCAACGCATCCGAAAACTCCTGAACACGATGAGGGAATGGCGCCGGGACGGGGAGCTTGGGGATATTTTGCAAAGTCAAAATCTGATTTAAGCGCCGAAGATATTCAAAATGAAAAATGGTATGTGGTTGTCCAAACACTCTATCTGCCTGATTGGAAGACGCGTCTTGCCTACGTACGTGACTGGTATAAATATAGAAAAGTGCTAGTGGTAAATACCCAAAACGGAAATGCTGTTGTTGCAGATATTGCGGATTCCGGTCCGGCAGCCTGGACGGGAAAACAATTCGGAGGAAGTCCGGAAGTAATGAATTATCTCGGGGGCGCCAATTACAAAAAAGGAGCGGTAATTGTCTTTTTTGTAGATGACCCTAAAAATCAAGTCCCTCTGGGACCGGTTGAGTATAACCAAACTGACCTGCCCGGGGTTACAATGGTACAAGGATAATATGAGTAAACTATTTTTTGACAATTTACTGAATTTTGAGGAGGTTGAAGTATTTATAAAAAATTCGGCTTCATCAAAAGAAGAGCTGGAAGAGTTGTGGGGACTTGTGGATGATCTGGTCAATCGTAAAGTTCTGGAAAAGATTTTGGATAGGTTGCCAAGGGGCCACCACGAAGAATTTTTAGAGATTTTTCATGAATGTCCGCATGATGAAGTATTCGTCTTGGATTATCTAAAAGAAAAAACAGGAAAAGATGATATAGATAAAGAGCTTAAACAGGAATTGAATAATTTATCCTCCGATATCCTTCGGGAATTAAATCCTAAGGACGAAGTTACGGCGGAAATGAATGTATCTAAAAAATAATATGGATAAGCATAGCTTGTCGACAAATTTCATTTATGGATAATCATTTCGGCGGAGTTATCTGGACAAACCACGCACTTGACAGACTCCGTGAACGCGGCATTAAACAAGGAGATGCTTGGGCGACCTGGAGAAATCCGGAAGATTCCAAAAAGGGTTCCGCCCAGGGTTCTTGGATTTATTACAAAACTTTTAATTCCACAAGAATAGAGGTTGTTGCTAAACAAAACGAGAAGAAAGAATGGTTGATTCTCTCTGTCTGGTCCCGTCCTGTTTTCGAAAAGGACACTTCCCAAAAAAACAATTTCTGGTCAAGCCTTGTGCGTTTCTTGTTTAAATAATAGTGATTGGGTTAATCTAATTTAAATCCTTGAGAGGTTCCGTAATTTACAAACCCGTCTATATCCAAAATTGTGTCTGAGATTTTGGAATCCTTAAATCCGACTCCTTCAATTTTTGCTCTCTTAAAATCGGTTCCTTTTAAGCTGCATCTTTCAAAAATCGCACCCGTCAAATCCGAGTTCTCAAAACTGACATCTTCCAGATCGCAAAATACAAAAACGGATCTTTCCAACCGTGCTCCGGAGAAATTACAAGATTTTAAAATAAATTTTTTGAGCGCGCTTTTATTTGAACCCTTTAGTTTTTGGAAAATACAGTTTTCGGCGACTGCACCGTCAAAATCACAAGCGTATAGGGAAGTATTTGCAAAGTCCAAGGAGCTAAGTTTACTATCCGGAAATTTACACTCGGAGAAGCTGGCCAAGTCGAGAAAACTTTCTGAAAAATCACAGGACTTGAATGTACATTTGGAGAAATTGGTAAACTTTAAAGTGATTCCGACAAACTTGCAGGATTCAAAAATGTACCCATAAAAATCGTGTCCGTTTGTGTCCGTTTCACTAAATATCTTGTTTCTTACGATCATCCACCAATAATAGCATTAAAATATGCTTAAGGAAGCCTTTGGGCACTTTCCTTTTGAAGCATTCCGATCTTTTTTCCCAGAAGTTCCGAAAGACTCTTGACCCTGCCTCTATCGTTTACATTTCCCTTGAAACTGATCGGCTTTCCTATTGTCAGGGCATAAGGTCCTTTTAGATACCATTTTCCTATTTCTTGGACCCCCTTTATTATCGATTTTATTAATCTGACATTCTTTTCCCTGATCCCTATGCCTATGGGAATGATTGGCTTTCCCGAAACAAGGGCCAGCCTTACAGCACCGGTTTTGGATTTATCCATCTTATGAGCAAATTTACTTAAACCCCCCTCAATAAAAACAATCACAGTTATGCCTCTTTTAAGTTTTTCCAGGGCGCTCTCGAAAGCTTCGGCTCCACGGCCATCCCGGACGGGAATATGTCCGGCCCAATGCAGGTACCTCCCAAAAACCGGTACGTCAAAAAGTGTATCTTTGATAAGTACGGCTGCCTGCCCGTTTGAAATTGATGTTAGGAGAAAAGGATCAGTGGTTGTGGGGTGATTAGCTACGATTATTTTGGCTCCTCCGGGGATATGGGAATAGGAAGCAATGCTCATATTAAGCATGAACTTAGAATAAGCTTTCACCAATTTTCCGCCTGCCTGGTAGAGGATATTATTGAGTATCAAGTTAGAACTAGTATACATTGTTTGTTCTCTTCAGTTTTATTTCAGCATAAATCAGTACACTTTGGGTATAGGAAAGAGGGTGAAAAAATAAAATGATGAACTATTATGGCGGTTGGGGCATGATGGGATCTCCTGTGTTTGCCGGAGGTTGGATTATCGGTCTTCTGTTTTGGATCGCAGCGGGAATACTTTTTATTCTTGTTATTAAAAGCCTGTTTTTTCGCGGTTCCGGAAAGTGGCATGAAGACGTTGATGAAAATGAAGGTAAGGAAAAAACTGAGACGGCAGTAGATATCTTAAAGAAAAGATACGCAAAAGGAGAAATAACCCTGAAGGAATATGAGAAGATGAAGAAAGATATACAATAAGGGATGAAAGAAGTGGAACAAATGGAACAAAAAGTCAATGAGGTTAGAGGCCTTTATCTTAAGCTCGATTTACAGAGCGTAGCCCAAAAATTGGGAAGACCGCTCGTTATTTCTAACTATGTTTGCGATTTAAATGACGTAATTGCAAAAAAGGATAAGGGTGGCGAGTTTCAGGTGGCGCACGAGCTTAAAAATGCTTCGGATTGGAGGCTTTTCCAGGAACTTACTGCCCAGTCGGACGTAATCATTACCGGAGCCGGGTATCTGAAAAGATATGCCTCGTCTGGCGAGAAAGCGGAAAATGTCATTGACCAGTTTTCAAAAGGGGGCGAGTTTGCCTCGCTTGGCGACTGGAGAGAGGGTCATAATTTGAAAAGAAATCCCGATATAGTTGTCGTCAGTAGGAGCTTGGATTTTGAAATACCGGCAGCCGCCTTTAAGGACAACCGGAAAGTTATCATATTTACTACTACCGATGGTGCATTCTCTCAAAAGGCGGCAGATTATCAAAAAATTGGAGCGGAGGTCGTAAGTGCCGGTAAAGTTGGAGTTGACGGAAAAGTAATGATACGAAATTTGAGCCGTCGTGGTTATAAAGTTATTAAAATGACAACCGGGCCTAGAGTTTTGGATATCCTTTTAAAGGCAAACGTGATGGACGAAATATTTATCACAAGAGTTCAAAGGGAAATCAAAGGAAAACCTGCCGATGTCCAAACAGTTTTAGGTGAAAAGAAATTAGAAAATCTGCAGGGGTTTAAGTACAAACGCCTTTTTTATCAGGACGAAGTAATTGCTCACGATGGACACATGATTTCTCAGGACTTCGGAGTTTACAAAAAAACCGGGTAAGAGCTCCAGGTTCTAGACTTTTGGATTTGAACTTGCTTTAGTAAATGTCCGTATGCCTAGCGCTCCAAGTCCTGCCCAAAGAACAGTTATCGAGACAATGCCGCCGATCACGGGGATTACCTTTAAAATATAAATTACAAAAAGTCCCAAAGCCATTACCCAGAAGGGAGAAAGTTTATTCCATTTAAGTTTGGCCGAAATCCAACTCCCTAGGGCAAACCCGACAACGATTTTTGCAAGGTAGATTCCAATCATCAAAAATAGGAAGGCAACCCCGGCAAGAGGAAGTCCGATTATTGTGATGGTCATGATAATGAAGGCAGGGATTGCGGCAACCGTTATCAAAAATCCTATTCCGAAACTTTTCCAGAATGACTTTGAAACCGTTTCGGCAGATTTTGAGAAGTGATTTTTGAATAATCTCATATACAAGAAGCCTATGACAAGGGCTCCCAGGAATGAAATCAGTTTTATACCCGAGTCAGCGGTTTTGAAAGCGGAGGAAACCTGACTTTTTGATACGGGAGGAGGAGTAAATTGCGGCGTTGACTTATAAATTCCTCCTGCGATTTTGGCGCCGGGGGAAATTTGTATATCATTAACGTTTCCGTTTCCGCCCACCTGATAATAGAGATTTTTACCGATCACGGCATCGGCTCCTATCGTTGCCGCTCCTGCACCGATATAAACATTTCTTCTAACCTGTGAATCGAGAGAAATATTTCCGGATCCTGCTAAAATTGAACCTGCGACAACTGATCCTTTATCAATACTTATATTTCCCGACCCTGCGATCAGAGAACCGCCGAGAATGGCGGAGTTCAGACTGATGTTTGCGGCCCCGATATAACTGTTGCCTTTAACACTGCCGGTCATGGTAACCGAGTTTGCGCCAATATGAAGGTTCCCATTTATAATTCCGTTGACGGTTACGGTCTGCCCGCCTGCAAAAACATCTCCGTTTACAGTTCCGTCAATAGTAACAGACTGTCCTGCAGCAAAAAGATCATCATTAATTACTTCGTTTTTGGCAACAGTAACGCTGCCGTTCTCATTGGTTCTTGTTTCGGCGGAAACTTTAGTAGCCCCGAAGGAGAAAAGCAGTGCCAGGAGTATTAAGGTTGATTTAAGAATCTTATGCATAATTAGGTGATTAATTATAACTTATTTATTCAAGCAGTGAAACACTGTACGATGTTATAATTTCCATAGGATGACCGAAACGGAAGGGCCAGAACCATTTAGAGAAAACCCACTGATGCAAAAACTTCTTTCCCTTGATCTTCCCGCCAAGGATTATGCCGTGTTCGGTAGCGCTCCTATGGCTCTTCACGGACTAAAAAGTCTCAATAACGACATTGATGTGATTGCCAGAGGAGAAGCTTGGGAGAAAGCAAAGGAATATTGTTTTCCGGAAGAGTCTCCGATGAGGTTCGGTAATTTTCTTAAGCTTTTTGAAGGAAAAATTGAAATTTACCACTGTTGGTTTCCCAAAGACGCTTGGAATGTTGATGAACTTATTGATAATGCCGAAGTGGTTGACAGCGTGAGATATGTGAGGCTTGAGGATGTTCTGAAATATAAAAAATCCCGCAATGCCCCAAAGGATAAAGCGGACATAGAGGTGCTTGAAAGATATTTAGCCAAAAAACATTAAACATGACAATCATTCAAAAAATAATTTCCAACTTTTTAGCCTTTATTGCTGTTGTTACGGGACTTTTTAGACCCAATATCAGCCCTTCCATGCAAAACGCCGCAACTTCTCCTCAAAATCCCCTAACCATTGGGTACATGAGGCAAAAAGATTATCCCGGAAGCGAAATCACTATCGAGGAAACTTTGACTCCGGAAAGTACCTACAACCGCTACATTGCCTCGTATATGTCTGACGGGCTTAAAATTTATGCTCTGCTTCTGGTGCCGGATGAGTCTACGCCCTCCGGTGGTTGGCCGGTAATAATTCTGAATCATGGATATATTATTCCCGAGCGCTACACCCCCGACGGGAATTACATTGCCTATGCGGATGCTTTTGCCCGTGCGGGCTACATTGTTTTTAAACCGAACTACCGCGGTAACGGAAAAAGTGAAGGGTCTCCGACCAGTACCTATTTTTCACCCGATTATATAACCGATGATCTGAATGCCATCGCTTCCATCAAAAAATATGCATCCGCAAATCCGGAAAAAATCGGTGTTTGGGGTCACTCGATGGGAGGCTTTATTACTCTTAAGGATATAGTGATTGATACCCACGATATTAAAGCCGCTGTAATTTGGGGAGGAGTAGTGGGGACTTACAACGACATACTTTATAACTGGCAAAACAGGGTTTCTTATAAACCCAATGCGGAGGATCTGAGACTTAGAGTTCAAAACCGGGATATGCTTCTCAAAACTTACGGCACCCCGGCGGATAACCCGGATTTTTGGAATTCTATCGACCCTAATACTTTTTTGAAAGACATTGTTGCTCCGGTTCAAATTGAGGTCGGACTTGCCGATACGCAGGTTCCGCCCGATTTTTCAAGCGGGCTTTACGACAGGCTAAAATCTGCCGGAAAGACGGTTGAATATTTTGAATACCAGGGAGCTAATCACGACATAAATCAAAGTTTTAACACGGCAATGAAAAGGACAATTGATTTCTTTAACCTGTATTTGCGATAATTCCCCTATGAAAGAGCGCATCAAATCAATAGACTCCTTAAGGGCTCTGGCAATTCTCGGGGTGCTTCTCGTTCACACAACGACGCGTACTTTAGAAGCCTCAGAGTTTAATATTTCCGGTTTCTCCTGGACACTTTTTTTAAATCAGATTGCCCGTTTTGCCGTTCCCCTCTTCTTTATCATTTCCGGTTTTGTTCTGGAGCTAAGTAATAGATCCGAAAGTTACTGGTCTTTTATCAAAAGAAGATTCTCAAAAATTTTTATTCCCTATGCTGTATGGAGCGCCTTTTATTATCTTATTATTTACAATCAAAATCACGACAGTTTTCTTAAAGTAATTTTAACAGGGAATGCTTCATACCAGCTTTATTTTATTCCCACGCTTTGCATTTTCTATCTTATATTTCCATTCATTCACAAAATTTATAAATTCATTTCAAATAAATTTCTTTTGTCTTTAATACTCCTGTCTCAAGTGTTTTTCCTTTATAAGGATTACTTTGTAAAAGAGCTCGATCTTCCTGATCCGGTACGTATTGCAATACTTTCCTATTTCCTTTTTGTTATCGGAATTGTCGCAGCCGGAAACATAGATAGAATTAAACTATTCGTAAACAAATGGAAATACACGCTTTTCGCAAGCACAATACTTTTGGGACTATATGTTTTTTGGGAGGGGAGAAGTAGGTTCCTTTCGACAGGCAACTATCTTGCCTATTATTCTCAGTGGCGGCCGAGTGTCTTCATTTATACTATTCTTACAGCTCTAACCTTCTATTATCTTTTCGAATTCACCAAGTTTAAAGATTCGGTAGTTGCCAGGTTTTCAAAACATTCATTCTTTGTGTTTTTTGTTCATGTCGCCGTGCTTGAGGGGGTTTGGGCGGCATTCGGCAGGTCTATTTTTGGAATACTGAAATCCTCCCTCCCCGGAAAAATTCTTTTTGACCCTATATTTTTTGGCATAGTTACACTACTATCATTCGGTACCTCCTATTTTGTCCATAAAATCCGCAGGTCGGGAAGAATTTTAGGCTAATTCTCAGGGTATAATGCTAGTATTTTTCACCTATTATGAAGAAAGATAATATTATCAGTGTTAAACATTTAACAAAAAAATTCGGGAATTTTACCGCAGTAAATGATATCAGCTTTGATGTCAAAAAGGGCGAAATTTTTGCATTCCTCGGGCCAAACGGTGCCGGTAAAAGTACAACTATAAAAATGCTGACAACACTGCTCGATCCGACAAGCGGAGACATTACCGTAAACGGCTTGAAAAGAGAGGAAAAAGACTCCATCAGACACTCCTTTGGGATAGTATTTCAGGATCCTTCTCTTGATGACGATCTGACGGCGATGGAGAATATGTATCTCCATGCAATGCTTTACGGAATACCCAAGGATATCCGGGAAAAAAGAATAGAGGAGCTTCTTACCTTTGTTGAGCTTTGGGACAGACGGGACAGTATGGTCAAGGAATTTTCGGGAGGCATGAAAAGAAGACTGGAAATTGCCAGGGGACTTTTGCACCATCCCAAAATTCTATTTTTGGACGAGCCCACACTGGGACTTGATCCGCAGACCCGCAATCACACTTGGAATTACATTAAAAGCATTAATAAAAAAGAAAACATGACGGTATTTTTTACCACTCACTACATGGAAGAGGCGGAGAAAGTTGCCGGGAGAATTGCCGTAATTGACGGCGGCAGAATTGTCGCCCAGGGAACAAGCAAAGACCTTGAAACTCTTACCAAAACGAAAACGTTGGAAGATGCATTTCTTAATTTGACGGGGCATGAAATCCGCGATGAATCGGCAAATGCCACCGACCGCATGAGACAAAGGCACATGATGCATCGGCACTAAATATATGAATACAATTTACGTTCTGTGGCTCAGGCAAGTTAAAAAATATTTTAGATCGAAGTCCCGGATTGTCGGCTCCTTGGGTCAACCTTTACTTTTCCTGGTGGCTTTCGGTTTCGGATTCGGTTCAATCTACGCAAAAGCGGGCGGGGGTAACTATATGCAGTTTTTGGCTCCGGGAATAATTTTAATGAGCGTTCTGACAACCGCCATGTTTTCGGGAATCGATATTATTTGGGATAGGCAATTCGGATTTTTGAAAGAAACGCTGGTTGCTCCCGTTTCGAGACTCGAGATAGTTCTCGGGAAAACCCTGGGGGCAGCGACTGTGGCAATTTTTCAAGGAATTATAGTTTTTCTTTTATCCATGCTTGTAGGTTTCAGACCGCAAAACATTTACGGAATACTTCCCGCATTCGGTTTTGCCCTTTTGGTGGCGATTCTTTTTTCGTCTCTCGGGACTGCAATCGCTTCACTTTTGGAAGATATGCAGGGATTTCAGCTTATTATGAATTTTCTTGTCATGCCCATTATTTTCCTATCCGGCGCATTCTTTCCTTTGAATGGGCTTCCCGGGGCGGTCGAGTTTATAACCAAAATTAATCCGCTTTCTTACGGGGTGGACGGCCTCCGTGGAGCTTTAAGCGGGGTGTACGCATACGGGGCAAGTTTTGATTTTATAATTCTTGCGGCGGTTACCTCAGTGCTTCTTTTCATCGGGAGTTATCTATTCTCAAAAATCCAAATTTAATTTAGGGCATGCAATTGGGCCAAATTCCGCCTTTCCCTTTTGAAATCGCATATGCTGCAGTTTGGACTGATTCTTCGGCGGAGTAGCGGAGAGCCGAATTTGTGTCCTCGCCGATCTCCCTACGTAGGTTTTTCCAGGTTATAACCCCGAATTGAAAAAGTCCTGCATAGCCGGCATTTTCGGCGTCCGGGTCAAATCCTGACTCGCAAAGTGCAACGTGCCGTATGACATTCGGGTCAACACTGTACTGCCCGGCAAACCTTTCGATAAAAGAGTTTATTTCGGCGGAAGAAATAGGAGTTGGGGTAGGTGTAGGCTTAACCGTCGGTTTTGGAGTCGGTGTGGGAGTTTTTACGGGAGTCGGGGAGGGCGTGGCAGTCGCAAGCGGAGTCGGAGTGGGGGTAATCATGGGTGTTGTAGTTGTAGTCGGAGTGGGCACAGTCTTAGAACCGGCGTTTTTACCCAAAAAGTACATAGAGGATAAATAAATTACGGATACTAATACCAGAACAAAATAAATGTTTCTTTTCATCCCGGCAATTTTAGCATTAAGTATCAAGCCGATGCACGGTATAATGTTTATATGAAAGGATTAGGAAGGAAAACCGTCGGTTTAGCTCTCGGGAGCGGCGGTTGGCGCGGGCTTGCCCACTTGGGCGTTATTAAGGAATTGGAAAAAGAGGGAATTCCGATAGATTATATTGCCGGGAGCAGTGCAGGGGCTCTCATCGGAGGGCTTTACAGTTTTTTCGGCGGCACAAAAGAAATTGAGGATATAAATCGGAAACTTGACTACCGTTCGCTTTATAGTATTTTACTTGATCCGGTACGTGGGCCCGGGCTTATCGGAGGCAGAAAATACCTTGATTTTTTGGAAGAACGTGTGGGTGATGCCAGAATTGAGGACCTTAAAATAAAATTTACCGCTGTTTGTTCTGATCTTTTAGAAGGAGATGCTATCGGAATCGCCAGCGGGAAGCTAAGTACTGCAATCAGGGCAAGTTCTTCAATTCCCATTGTTTTTAAACCGGCAGTTATTAATGGTCGTCTTCTTGTTGACGGCGGAAATACCATGCCTGTGCCCGTAAAGATTGTAAGGGAAATGGGAGCGGATATTGTCATTGCTGTGAATGTTTACAGCAATATTTTTCCGTTTAAAAATGAGTACATTAAAGGAGAAAAACTCAACTATATGGATATAACCAAAATTTCCTATCAAATGATGCTGGCGGAGCTGGCGAGAGAAAATGTAAAAGAGGCGGATTTTGTTATCAATCCCAGGATTTTGGAGGGGGATTTCAGTTTATTTAAAAAGTTTGTAAATAACCCGGAAGCGATCGAGGAAGGCCGTCTCGCCGCAAGAAAAGTAGTTGCCGGTCTTAAAGAAGCTATAAAATAGTCGGATCATTTTTGGAGTCTTCTGCGTACATATCCGTCTTTTTGCGCAGTTTATCAATATTTAAAACCAGAAACTTCCGGTTTTTCTTCCCTAAAATCCCTTCTTTTAATAATTTTTCAATTGAGATACTTGAGGTTTCGCGGGATACCCCTGCAAGATTGGCAATGTCTTGGTGAGTCAATGGCAGATCAATTAGTATTCCATCATTGGTTTCTCCTCCGAATCTTTTTGCGGCGGTAAGAATTGCCGAAGCGATCCTGGAATCGGCATCTCCCACAAGCAGGTGATGATAATTTGCCAGAAGTCCGTCAACTCCTGCAAGTATTCTTTTAATTAGATCAAATGAAACATCGGGGTTTTCCTGCAAGTACTTTGTAACCTCGCTCTTGGGAACCCTATAAACTTGAGCCTCCGTCATTGTCTCAAAGGCGTAGTTATTGGCAACATCCCCAAGCGCCCAAAACATAGGGAAAAGCGACCCAGGTTTATAGATATTGAGTGTCAGTTCGTTTCCGCTTATAAGGACTGTACTCATTCTTACATACCCCTCCTTGAGATAGAAGACTGCATCAGGTTCCTCTCCGAGAATCACAAGAGCCGAGCCTTTTTTAAAAGTAGACAGTTTGTGGCCTGTAAAGTATTTATCCAGCTTCCCGACGATAATCCTGTTCATGATTTTGTTAGCTGCATTACGGAAATATCCCTCTCAACGTGTCAATATTACCATGCTTAACAAATTATATGCCAATACTAAAGTACCTGTCTAAAAGTTTAAACCATTCGTTTATTGGAGATTTTATTAAGATGCTAACAGCATCTCCTGATAACCTATGATATACGAAGAACGCGGGCCGCCCTAAGATAAGTTGGTAAGAGGGCAAAATTATTTTAAAAATTATAAACGGCTGGGCGGCAAGTTTAATCTTCCTGCCCAGTTTGTTTTTTTACATAGACAGATGGTTTAAGTCGTTCCAGGTATTTAAGGTCCAACCGTATTTTTCAGTGTTTTCGCAGATTGTAACTCCCGTATTTTGTGCCCACATATGCTCTTTCATTTTTATAAACATTTTTGGATCTGCCATTTCTCCAAAAACTATTTGAGACACAATCGTTTTGATCATCGTGCCGTGGCTGACGCATAAAATAGATTGATCTTTGTGATTATCTTTCAAGTGGGCTAGCACCTGTTTTGCACGACTGCTCAGTTCCTCATAGCTTTCCTCGTTAGAATATTTGTAAGTTTTATCTCCCTTCCGTAAATTTTCGAAAATAGATGTCATAATGGCTGAGGCCTTCGGGTCTTCTGAATGTTTTCCCCTGATTTGAGTCGGACTTTTCCATTCGGAGATACTATCCCAAAATTCAATCGGGGAGCCGTGTAATTTATTAATTATTTCAGCGGTTTGTCTGGCACGGAGTATCGGACTTGAGTAAATGAGATCAAAATGTACATTTTTTAATCTTTTGGCTAAAAATTCGGCCTGAGTCTTGCCCTCTTCCGACAAAGGAATATCAGAAGTTTGGTGAATATTGGCTTTGTTTCCTTCTGACTGTCCATGTCTGACTAAATAAAGAAGCATATGGCTATTATGCGGTACGTTTGGGGTCTTTGCAATTAGTTTTAGCCTACAAATGTAAGGGCAATACCTTTTTTGTCAGCTCTCCCCGTTCTCCCGATTCTATGGATATAATTTTCGTAAGATTCGGGTAAATCAAAATTAATTACATGGCTTACATTTGGAATATCAAGGCCGCGTGAAGCAACGTCGGTTGCTATTAAAATTTGAATAAAATCTTTTTTGAACTGATCCAAAATTCTGATTCTTTGACTCTGGTTTTTATTGCCGTGTATTGCACCGGATCTGAATCCGCGCTCAGTAAGACTATCTGAAAGCTTTTGTACTCCGTGTTTGGTTCTGCCGAAAATTAATACTTTTTCAAATTCAGCCTTGCTAAGCATTTTGCAAAGTTCTTCTGTTTTTGAATTTTCACCGGTTACCCTTACAATTTCTTGTTTGATATTACCCGTAATATCACCGCTTTTAACGGATACCGTGACGGGGTTAACAACAAAACTTTGTAAAATCCATTTGACCTTTTCATTAACCGTAGCGGAAAAGAACAGTGATTGACGCTTTTCAGGGAGCATCGAAACTATTTCTCTGATCTGTGGTAAAAAGCCGTCATCAACCATACGGTCGGCTTCGTCGAGTACTACAGACTCAAAATAATTTAAGTTTAAACTGTGGTTTCTGATGTGATCCCAAAGTCTTCCCGGGGTTCCTATTACAAAATTGGGGTTTCTCCTAAGGTCTTCCTTTTGTCTCCACATATTAGCTCCTCCTATACAAAGCGCGGAGTGAATATTAAGACCGTTTGCGAAGGAATATAACTCGTCCCTTGTTTGTGCAGCCAGTTCGCGGGTGGGGCTTATAATGAGAACTCTTTGGTTTCTGTCTTTCAAAACTTTTTCAATAAGAGGGATTAAAAATGTGGCAGTTTTCCCCGTACCTGTATTTGCCATACCGATAAGATCGCGTCCTTCAAGAATAGAGGGAATTGACTGGTCCTGAATCGGAGTAGGGATAGTGTATCCTTTAGAAACGACATTGCGTTTTATTACGTCGGAAATTTCAAAATCGGAAAATTGATGCACCACAACATATTCTTTTGAGTCATCAATTCTGGGGGGAAGATTAACTATTTGGGTAGGGTCAAAAGATTTGATTCTCCTTCCACCACCACCAAAAGATCTGCCCCTGGGTGAATAACCACCACTTTGGGAAGATCCATGTCGCATACCCCGGCTGTTTCTTGATTGATAATACATTTTTAAGGGAACAGAACTGCTTAAAGAAAAAGTAAATTTACTGGATAGTGAAGAAAAAGATACAAATAAAAAGTAAATATACTTGGGGTACCTTAATCTATTTAACTAAAACTAAATCAACTGACATTTAAGCAGATCTGATTCCTCAAATCTGCAACCTAAGAGAGAACTATATCACAGATTAACGGGGATGTCAAGCTATAGGATATAGGCACGCTTTAGGCAGGGGGCTCTATTTTTAAAAGAGACCTTTTTTTAATTCATCTAAAGAAAATTCAACTTCAAAAGTTGCCCTGTCTCCGATATTTACAAATAGGGACAAAGAATCTTTTTTACCCTCTTTGATTATCCCTCCTGTTGAGTAGATGACTCTTCGGGTTCCCGGATGCAACTCTTCAATTAACGGCTGTCCTTTTTTATTTACGAAATCATCCGGGGTGAGAATCGGTTTCGATGCCACCTTTACCTCAAATGTATTTTTCTTCCGTGTTAGTTTAGCTTTGCCGATGCTATAAACATATTTTTCCTTGCCGCCGATTTTTTGTATTGTAATGCCGTGGATTATGAAAAGCGCTTCGTTAGGCGTCAGCCAGATTGGCGGCATAGTTGTTCCTATACGCCATTTTGCCCAAGGCAGGTCGAGAGGGAAGGCTATGTCATCCAATTTCTGCGGTACTTGAGAATGCAGGGAAAATACCAATATCTTGTGGTAATAATCGGCGGAATCCGGCCGGAATAAATATGTTTGACCGCCCATTGGCGTAATATTTTTGCCCGGTCCGAATGTGTCGATAACCAAAAACGGCGGCAGGCTGTCTTTCCAGGAACTTAGATAATCTATTTTTACAATTGCGGGAAAAGGAACCGGTTTTCCTTTCTTATTTCTGAGTACACAGGTTAGCCCGATTACAAGTTTTCCTTCGGGCAGCTGGAGTGCCCTCGGATCCTCCAAATTTATTCCGTCATATAACGGTTTCCAGATAATTCTTTCATGGATTATTGATCCGTCCTTGTCCATTTCAAAAAGTTTCAGTATTCCGTTATCCGGTTCGCCGGTTTTCCCCGGTTTTTCTACCTCCCTGCCGATTAAATAAAGAGAATTTTTACCGATACCCTGCCAAACTGCCAAATTGTAGCGTGCGGTCTCACTATTCGGGAAAATATTTTTTATTTGGTTAATTTTCATTTAATGTAGCTCAGTTATAGTATAGCTCGACATAAGATAGGAAATAAGAGACTCTCCTCCTTGGTTCAAATTAACGCGGTCGGGATGCAACCCATCATAGCAACCCCCGGTCATTTTGTCATATACGGGTTTATTTATACTGTTATTTCCCAAATACCAACCAAAACATTTTTTTGCCAGATTTTTATATTCTTCGTTGCACGTGCTTTTATAAGCTGAGGAAAGGGCCAGAATCATAGAGGCGGCATCCTCGGGCTGCTGATCGTACTGACTCCTTTTGGAATTATGTCTATACCAATTTGAATGTCCGATGGGCATATACATATCCTGGGAAAATGTTTTACTGATCAAAAACTGAAGAGATTGGACAGCCTTAATCTTATACAGGGAATCTTTAAGGAGGTCTCCCGCAATAAATAGGCCTTCGGAAAGAATGGCATTGTTGTAATATAAATCTTTTTCAAACCATATCCACGATTTATAGGAATTCTCTTTTAATGCATCCGCCAGGGATTCTGCATATTCTTTAATATGTCTCAAAAGCGTTTTTTGGTGTTCAGGCATATACGGAAGCATCGTTGCAAAAGCTTTAATAGCCAGCGCTTTTGAGCGGGGGTGATTAAGCTTTGATCTTTTTTCTAAAGACAGGAGAAAAATTCTTTTTGCTTCATTTCTAAGTGTAACCGGAAGTTTGGTATTTCCCATAATTTCACTAAGTGCCCACATGGCTCTTGAGGTTGTGTCTTCCAGATCTTCCTTTTTGTTTTGGATAGTCGGCTCTTTATCGGGGTACCCGATATAGTTTACAAAGGACCCGTTCTCTTTCTGACACATTTTTATAAATGCAAAATAGATTTTAACCAGTTCCTGTAATTTTTTACTGCTCTTCTCCTTTATCAGCCGGCTGCAAAGTACTATGGCCCGTGCATTATCATCGAGTGTGTAGCCGAAATCGCGATTGGGTACTGAAAACTTGGCAAATTGAAAAAGTCCCGTGTCGTCGGTCATTTTATAAAGATGATCCAATTTCATGGGGGGAATTATTGTTCTTGCGAGGAGTTCAGTGTATTTTTTGGCGACATTGCTCCATAACATCGGACGCGTTTTGTCAAAGGCACTACGGGCCATCTCATTCAGTTTTTCTTTATCTTTAAGTAAATCGAGAATTGCCAAGGTAAAGGCTTTAGGATTTTTTATCGGGACTAATTTTCCGACTTTGGGAGTAATAATTTCTCTTGCCTGAGCAAAATCCGTGCTTATCACAGCCCGCCCGCTCCCGAGTGCATAGGAAAGAGTTCCACTGACGGCCTGATTCGGGTTGGTAGATGTTGAAATATAAATATCGGTCGCCTGTAAAAATTCAAGTAAGTCGGGGAGATCCAGATGCTGATCATAAAACTTTACATATTTTTTCATTCCCAATTTTGTAACCAGATTTACAAGTTCCAAACGGTATTTTTCACCTTCGGCGCGTCTCACAACGGGGTGTGTTTCACCTAAAATTAAATAAATTGCGGAAGGGTATTTTTTGATTACCTCGGGCATGGCCTGGATTACATATTCGATGCCTTTACCCCGGCTTAAAAGTCCGAAGGTGCTTAAAACAATATTATTGGATAGTTCCAGTTTGGCTTTAAATTCTTTTTGATCTGAAAAGGCAACAGGGTGAATGCCGTGAGGGATGACGGATATTTTACCGACTGAACCGGGATAAACTCTTTCAAATATTTCCTTTGAGCCTTTTGTCAAAACGATAACATTTTTACCCAGTTCGATAATTCTTCGCGTAACTTCCCGCATCTTTGGGCTTGGGGAGGGGAGCGCCGTATGAAGCGTCACGATAATCGGTTTTTTGCAATTTTCCATGAACCAAAGTATATTTTCCCCCTCGGATCCTCCGAAAATACCGTATTCATGCTGTAAGATTACCCCGGAGATACTTATGTCATCATTGATTTCTTTGGCAAGATTTAAATAATCTTTTTTACTGTTTTGATCTATTTTCCACTTGACCTCGGAAGGATATTTATAAGTGTCGAGTGAGGACAAATTCAGTGCTGCCACCTTGCAGCGTATTTCGGGGCCAAGGGTTTTTTTGGAATAACGGAATAAATCCTGGGTAAATGTAGCTATTCCGCATTCACGGGGAGGATAAGTACTCAAAAAGACAACGGTGGGCTTATTCGTAGGCGTAGAATACCCATTATACGCTTAAATTCGTGCCCGCGCCGAATTTACCGTATCTTGATGGTACAATTACGTATGATGAGAATTTTGAAAGACCGGGAGTATCTTCGAAGTATTCTCTTCGGGGCGGAGGACAGTTTGATTTCAACGACGGGTCTTATTGCGGGTATTAGCGTCGGATCCGATAATAACCGGTTTGTGCTTTTTGCTGTTGTTATCTCCATATTTATAGAAGCTGTGGCAATGGGGTCGGGGGAATACCTAAGCGACGATGCGGTTGAGGATCTGGATAAAATTAAAAGGAACAGGGAAAACCCGCTTCTGAGCGGACTTTTAATGTTTGCCTCCTACGTCCTGGCGGGTCTTATCCCGCTTTCCCCGGCAATATTCCTGCCGTTCCCGGCCTCGTTAGTTCTTAGCATCATCTTTGCCTTGATCGCATTTTTCGGACTCGGCTATATCAAAGGAAAAGTTCTCAATGCCTCCCCCGTCCGCGGCGGACTAAAGATTTTAATAATAGGGGGCTTTGCAACAATTCTCGGTCTTCTGATGGGTTTTGTTTTCAAACTTAAATAGCGCCTCTGTCGGTAAAAACTTCCTTTTGATTGAAAGAAAAAAGCCCACCAACCTGTATAACAAGTAGATAGATGAAAGGGGGTGAAAATATATGAACAAAACAATTTTAGCTTTATCAGCAGCCGCAATAGGAATAGGAGCATTGTTTGCTACCTCCTCAAGCGCGTTTGCTTATAGAGGAGATCCAAATGTTACAGGTCCTAACTACACAGCCGAAAGGCATGAGGCTATGACTAGTGCATTTGAGAACAAGGACTACAGTGCCTGGAAAGCTCAGATGCAGGGCAGGGGTAGAGTTACCCAAGTAGTTACGGAGAGCAATTTTGCCAAGTTTGCCGAAATGCACAGGCTTATGCTTGACGGAAAAACAGCAGAGGCAAATGCAATTAGAACCGAACTTGGATTGGGACTACAAAATGGTTCCGGCCAAGGTATGGGTTATGGCAGAAACGTTAACCGTTAAAGCCGTAAAGAATTACCGGGACCTCACTTAATAAGTGGGGTTTTGGTAATGGAATGAAGGAAAAAATATGAACGGGATATATACTAGAATAGAAAATCATGAAAGATATACAAAAAATATCGGACGAAAAGATAGTTGAAATGATCCGGAGGAAAGACAAGGAACTCTTTGTTCACATAATAAAACGCTACCAAGATAAGCTTATGAGATATGCAAATTATTTGCTGGGGGATGAGCACAAGGCTGCCGATGTTGTCCAAGATTCGTTTATCAAGACCTACATAAACTTAAACGGTTTTGATATCAAAAAAAAGTTCAGCAGTTATATATATAGAATAGTTCACAATGAAGCCATAAACTTAATCCATAAAGAGAAAAAGCAGGTTTCATTATATGAAGGAACTGATTTTGAAAGCGGGATAGATATTGAAGATGGGTTTGTTAAAAAGGAACTGACGGACCGAACCCATAACTGTCTGGGGAAAATGCCGGTTATTTACAGGGAGCCTTTATCCCTCTACTTCCTGGAAGAAAAATCCTACGAAGAAATAAGCGACATTTTAAGAATTCCGATGGGGACGGTAGCAACAAGAATAAACCGTGCAAAGGTTATAATGAAAAAAATATGTCAAAAAATAAAATAAATTTTGAAAAAGAAGTTATGTCGCGCGTCACCTCGGGCAGGATTGCCATGAAGCCGAAGTGGTATTTCGCCGTGGGCTCGGTCCTAATGCTTTTTGGGACAATTGCTGCCTCGGTTGCTGCGGCCTTTCTCATAAACTTAACGGTATTCCTTATTAAAAAGCAGGGCCCGGGCTATGGGAAGCTTACGCTGATGCTTGAAAGTTTTCCTTTCTGGATCCCCGTTTTGGCAATTTTGGGGATCGGGGCCGGGATTCTGCTTCTTAGGAAATATGATTTTTCCTACAAGAAAAATTTCTTAGTAATGATCATCGGTTTTATCGCCTCGGTAGTTATCGCGGGATTTGTAATCGATGCCTTAGGCCTAAACAATATTTTGTCTCATCGCGGCCCTATGCGCGGGTTTTATCAGCAAATGGAAAATGGCGCAGGAGCCCCGCGCGGCATGCGTTTTGGTCATTGACACCCCCCTGGGGTGTGCTATGCTTTCTTCATGAAGTCAATCACAGCCCGCCTCAACAATATCACGGGTCAGATCGAAGGAGTTAAAAAGATGGTGGATAAAAAATCCGACTGTCTTCAGGTTCTTACTCAGTTAAAAGCAATCAAATCAGCCGTCGGAAGCGTGATGGACACGGTTATCGAGGAACAGTTTAATACTTGCATGAAATCTATGAAGAAAGAAGATAAAGATCTACTGGTTAATATTAAAAATTATGTCAAAACCAATTGATCTAACCCCAGTTAATTTTGAGAACGAAGTCGTAAAATCAGACACACCAACACTTGTCGATTTTTGGGCTCCTTGGTGCATGCCGTGTCGTATGATGGCACCGGTACTTGAGGATATGGCCGAAAAATTTGACGGCAAATTTAAAATCGCAAAACTAAATACGGAAGAACCAAGCAACCAAAGTTTGGCCATGATGTTTCAGATTCAGAGCATTCCGAATATGAAAGTCTTTAAGGACGGTAAAATTGTTCATGAATTTATAGGTTTCAGACCGAAGGAAGTTTTTGAGAAAGAAATTTCCGAATTAATAGAAAAATTGAATGTTTAAACAAAACGAAAACAATTTAGATAAAAATATCAGATTATTCGTAGGCGGCGTGGCGCTCCTTTTGGCTACCTTTGTTTTTACGGGTGCCCTGCAGATTGCGGCATTTATAGTTGGAATTCTGGGAGTCTTTACGGGTCTGACAGGTTTTTGTTTGATCTATAAACTTCTGGGAATCACCACCAAAAAGCAATAACGCCCCGTATGGTTTTTGAAAAACTTGATGCAAGCCCTCTCCGCGGTTAAACTAGGACTTATATGATTAAAACGGTTCTTTTTGATTACGCGGGCGTTATAACTCCGACAAAAAATAATTTTGATTTTGCTCTTAAAAACAGCGAGCGCTTTGGTATGAGTCCTGATGATCTGATGAAGCTCACTTACAAAAACTGGGATGAAGCCGCAACGGGTCGCCTCGAAAGCAGTTTTTTTTGGGAGCAAATCGCGGGAAAACTTAAAATTAAACCCGATGAACTGATTAGTCTTCTTATTGAAACATTTCCTATTGATGAAAGGGTGGTAGATATAATCCGGAAAACAAAGGCAGACCACACGACCGTACTTTTTTCTAACCAGGAAAGAACTTGGCTGGAAAAAGTAATCGACGATAACGGCTTAAGAGATATATTCACTTATTTTGTGAACTCGTATAACGTCGGAGCCAGAAAGCCGGACTCAAAAATTTTTCTAGAAGCCCTGAAAATTACAGGCTCTCTCCCCGAAGAAACTCTTTTGGTGGATGATTCTCTGGAGAATGTGGAGGCGGCCAAAAAACTGGGAATTAATGCAATTAAGTTTGAGAATTTTGATCAATTTCTGGAGGAGTATAAAAAATACCTAGAAATTAGGGATTAGAGACCGATACCAATATGCCCGTTTTGTAGTTGATCAATTCGGGATTTTTCTTCTCAAATATAGTTTTACAAATTTCCAGAGCAGTCCGGCTTGCAATAGCATTATGGTTTCCAAAATCGACCTTTAGGGTTGATCTGGATTCCTCTTGCTTGAAATCACGAATGGCATTTTTCTTAATACCGGTTTTTTTAAAAATTTTCATTAGAGCCTCATTTTGATTAAAATACTCATTCGTTTCCCAAACCGGAATATCCAATATAATATTTGTTCCATTTTTCATAAACTGAACAAATTTGCCTTCTGTTTCGTCGAAAAAGAAGATTATTGAAGACCTGTTGGGCAAATGTCTTAGGGCAAACTTCATAAAATCCTGAGAATTTTTACTGTTATTCCACAGATTTTTTAAACGGAATTCGTAAACAGTCTGCCAGGTTTTAAATATCGAACCCCAAAAATCAAATTCAATATCTATATCAATTCCGAAGATACTCCTTTTATAAATCCAAGGTGAAAACATTTCTGAGGCAATTATACTATCTAGTCTCAATTTTTTAAATCCAGCCCCCATATTTATTTTATAAGTCATTCTATTGAAATTTACGTAAAACGATTATAATGGGTCGATGGATCCAAAGAAGAATGCCGATATTATTACAGGTGCTAGAGAGTCTACTGAAGAATTTATAATTAGGCTTTCCAAAAACGTAAAGGGCGTCGGAAATGCAACAGCTGGTGCTATAGCAAGTGATTTTAATGGTAATCTACAGGAATTCTTAACATCAAATAACAATAGACTCTTAAAAATAAAGACCACTTCTGGCAAATCGTTACTTTCCGAGGATCAAATAGACAGCTTACTTGGAGAAATAAAAAACATACCGAAAGGTATGGAACTACAAGAGACATGGGTGTTTTATATTGGTCGTGAGTTTTTGAAATCTCAGGTAAAAATGGTTAATACACTTGGATTTGCAGATTTTGATATTAACCCGTTGTTAGCTAAGGCGCTAAATTTAGATACTCCAAGAAAAGTTATAGCTTTTAATGTTTACCAAACTATCACAAGATCAGTGGTTACCTCTTGGGGAGATGCAGTCGAACTTATTGCAAAGTTTGTCGGATGCAAGGATAACGACTATATAATCGAGGGTAAAACAGGAACAAATTTTGATCTCGAAAAAAGTATTGAAGGAACTGATTACTATATTCAAATCAAAAGTGGCCCAAATACAATGAATGTTGGAATGGTTACAAGTCTTAACGAAACAATTGAAAAATTGGAAAGGGAAAAACCGGGTTCAAAAGGTATTCTCGGAATGACTTATGGCAAAAGGGAAAGGATTTCTAATCAAATACTTGGAAATCTTAAAGATGCAGACCAAAGAATGAAGATTGGGCGGGAGCTTTGGGACTTTATTCGTGAGAAAGAGGGTTATCACAAGGAATTGTTTAAATTACTTGATGAATCGTCTAAGGGGTTGTTGGATAAAAGCTTCATAGAACTCATTGAAGCCAAAATCTCCGAGTTCGAGGAGCATTGGAAAACCAACTTTTCAACCCTCTCCATCAACGAAGTCCTTGAGAAGTACATATGATCCGAACGTCTGTAAATAAAATGAAAACAATATCACTTTTCACCGGTGCAATGGGGCTGGATCTCGGAATCGAAAAATCTGGATTTGAGGTTGTTGCCTGTGTGGAAAACAATCGTGAATGTGTGGAGACGATACGAATTAATCGCCCCAAAATGAAATTGTATCCAGATGATATAAATTTGGTCGATCCGTATAAAATACTTTCAGATTTGGGGTTGAAATCAGGGGATATTGAACTCATAGCTGGTGGGCCCCCTTGTCAGCCATTTAGCACGGCAGGGAAGCGTTTAAGTCTTGGAGATTTTAGGGGAAATGTGATCATACGTTTTCTCGACTATGTAAAAGCCATTAAGCCAAATTATTTCATTCTCGAAAATGTTCGTGGAATTTACTCTGCAAAACTCGCCAACACTCCACCTGAATACAAAGAATATAAAGATATTGAGAATAATCCTGGGAGTGTTGTCTATTTCCTTTATAAAGAATTTGAAAAACTTGGATATGCGGTAAATTTTAGTCTTTTCGATAGTTCATATTATGGCGTACCGCAAAAACGTGAGCGTTTCATTATGTTTGGTGCCAAATCTGGTAAGATTGTTCCGATACCAGAACCGACTACTCTTAAAAAACCGAAAACATTAAAAGATGCGATTGGTAATATACAGAAACTGAAGCACGATTATATTCCCTTAAGGGAAACCCATTTGAAGTTTCTTAAACTTCTCAAAGGTGGCCAATATTGGAAAAATCTTCCAATCGATTTACAAGAGCAGGCAATGGGCAGATCATTTGGGTTACAGGGAGGAAGAACTGGCTTTTATAGAAGGTTGTCCTGGGACAAGCCATCACCAACCTTAGTAACACATCCAGCAATGCCTGCAACAATGCTTGTTCACCCAGACGAATTGAGACCACTTAGTATTCAAGAATATGCACTAATACAGCAGTTTCCTAAAAATTGGAAGTTCTTCGGAAAAATCATAAGTATTTACAAGCAAATCGGGAATGCTGTTCCGGTTGGCTTAGGCTATATGGCCGGCAAAGCGATTGCTGATCATAAAAACGCTAAAAACAGAAAGGACTATAAAGAAAATACCTCAAGATATAGAAATATGTCCGCTGAAAAATTTATTACAGACTTTGAGAAAAAATACATATCTTAAAAACCACACATTTTAAAAAGATCTGGGGATTATATTGGGACTAATTACACTATGAATTTTTGTTTAACTGTTATATTCATTCGATTTGGCTAAAATAGCAATTCGATAGTTAGCATAATCCCTCAATATTTTGTTGTGGGTATCCTTTATTAGTTCCAGGCATTCCACAGCGTTATTTTGTTGGAAAACAGATTCCTTAGCTAGATCAGAAATATCGTTATTTTGCGAAAATAGTCTATGCGTAAATTTGTCCCTAGCTTTTTTGAACGTTTCAATTTTATCAATAATCTTTTTAAGATCAGGATTCCGAAATTCTTTCAGTTCATTCTTTAGCTGACCTAAACCAAGTTCATACTGAAGTTTCTTAATTTTTTCGTCACTTCTAATTTTAGTAAATGGAAGTCCCTTTGTACTTTGAATAGTTACCTCATCAAGAAAAACTATCAAATTTTTTAATTCGTGTTCAACAAGCTGACATTTTAAAAGAAACGAGGCTATTTTTGCTGCGGGTAGATTAAGTTTATCTAGCTCTTCTACGTCTATTTTCAATTTTTCATAAGGCCATATATGATCAAAAATTTTCTTTTTCAATTCCGCTTCTGTAAAATCATTTAGAGACACAGGCCAGCTATTTTTTATGTTCATGTACCTTTTTAAAACCATTTGATAATCTTCTCCATAATCTGTGAGTCACTTCAGTCCCCTGGCCCTTTCGTCGTAATCTTTCAAATTCCGATACAACATTCCTGTCTTTATTGCCCACATATTGTTCAATCTCTCTAATTGTCTTATTGCCAATTTTTTGCGCTGATTTAAACAAATTTCTTAACCAATCATTCATGGTAATTACATCAAAAAATTCTTTACTATAGTCTGTCATAAATTTGAAGTCTGTTCGGATTCTATAAACTTAAATAATACTTCGAAATTTGCAAAATCCTCCTCTTTGCTTCTTCTTAAAATAAAGTCTCGGAAATGGTCTTTATTATTGACCTTTCCGTCGGTAATTATTTCAGGATAGTCATCAGTGACCGTTTTATCAAAAAGATTTTCGATGCCACTGTTGATTTCACTTTTTCCATTTCTGTCAAAAACATATGCCAAATTGTTTTTGTTAACAAGTTTTTTGAAATCATCGAAGTTTCTAGCACTGACAACACCCATCTTTTCCTCAAATCTATAATCAAAATCCCAAACGTAAATGATCTTTTTTTCGTTATTAAATACTCTTAAAAATTCAAAAAGTATTCTTAACCCACTATTACCTATACTGCCCAGTTTAACTATTTCTATATCTGCATTTGGGGCAAAGTAAGTTTTGGCTTTTTCAATAAAACTATGATTCTTACCCTCTGAAATGATAACAGTATCTGCTTTAATTGTTCTTAGGTGCAATAGGTCTTCTAACGTGACAAAACCTTCTGACAACTTGGAAATCCCCTCGACCTTGGTGGTATTTTTAATAGGAAACGCATCTGATGTGTCAACCAAATAAATTGAGTTTTCAGGAGCAAATGCAATAGTCGAGGGTGAGTGGGTTGCAAGGATTACTTTTATTCCTTTTTGTACAAAGCTTTCATTCAAAAACTCAATAAACTTTTCGATTATAGACGGATTTAGTGGTCCATCAATTTCATCAAGAAGTATCAGCTTTGGAAGTTTTCCCTTTTTAAAAGACGTATAAACGGCGTTAACTAAAGTTATTAATATTTTTTCACCAGACGACAAATCAGTAAAAGGCACTTCTTTGTTTTTTCGTTTTGTGTTTATAAATTTTATTGAAAAAAAACCGTCAAAAGAGTCTACGTCTTCCGAATCTGGATCGTTTATTTCAAAACCCAGATCAAACTTTTTTAAAATATTCTTAACTAAATTCCATGGCGGTTCCCCATGTTCTTTTTTGAACTGGTTCTCGTCTAAGTAGCTTTTCCCTTTGAGTTTGTTGAGCTGATTTTTATCAGTCTTTCTGTGGTATTCAAGGAATACTGTACTCAAGTCAGTCAGTATATTTCTTGTACCTATCGCGCTCTTTTCATACATATCGATAAACTCGTTCTTAGATAAACTGGTAATAAATTTTTTCGATTTGCATATGATTGAATCGTATACCGAAAGCGCTATTTCGCTATTGGTATAGTTTGGTTTGTCAAATGTCTCAGAAACTGTTTTTATATAGTTTGCAAGCAAATCATATAGTCCGGTCATATTTGGATTTTCTAGATCTTCTGGTTTAAGATCAAATATTGCTTTGCCTTTTTTATCAGCGACTTCTTCGAAAACTTTTTTATATTGTTGAATTTCGTTGTCAAGATTCCGAATTTGGGCAACAACATCATTTTGATTTTGGTTATTAAATTGATTCCATGCTTCTAATTTTGAAGATTTTTCTGTCGTAGCCACTTTCTGAAAATCATAGGCAAAATCGAGGTAGTTTAGGTGCAATATCTGGTCTATATTAACCCCGCTGACACCTATATACCCCAGCTTGATTGCTTCGATTATGTGTGTTTTACCACTACCGTTTTTTCCTGTTAATACAGCAAAATCATCTATATTTACGTCAGCGAAGCTATTTACTGACTTGTGGGAGGTGTTAAATTTTAATATCATCTATTGTATTTTATTTTCGAAAAATACTACTGGCCATATTTTACATCGATGGAAGGTAGAGCACAAAGTATCCGATATTTATGGGTTTAAAACAGTTATTTACAGTTATCGGATTTAACAAATCCTGCCTTTAGAGCCGCGGCTTCAGTGCAGAACCAGTCCTCACCTTTGTACTTTTCCACCACAGTTGTGGTGTAGTGGTCGCAGGTGGGAAGTGTGTAGGTTTTTTCTTTTGTCGCTGGGTTGATGCTCCCCTTGATCGTACATTTCGGGTTAGGGGGTTCGGTCTGGTAGCACTCGGGGGAGAAAATCCCCAGGCGTTCCCCGCGGGCAAAATCGCTTGCTTCTCCCAAAATTTTCAACTGCTTTGTATTGTCCCAGAGGTGGATCGCGAGGCCGTTTTTAATCAAGTATTCGTTTATGTTTTCCCCGCCTGCATAAACCATTGCCATCACCCTGCCGTATCTGTCCGTCTTCAGTTCTTTTAAGACTACAGTTTTTCCCGATATTTTTTTGGTGAGGGCATCCTTTGATTCTTCTCCCATACAGTACTTAATATCGGGTGCATCCAAAGACAAAAGCCTGATTGTCTGATCGTTTCCTATCTTGAAAGAGTCTCCGTCAATTACCGATACCACCCTTTCTCCGGCTGTTACCGTCCTTTTGACGACTCCAATGGTTCCTGCGACAAGGAGTATGGTTCCCGCGGTAACCGCCGCCAGTTTCCGCCGCACTGATGTCTTTTTTGTTTTAGAAGTTTGCTTTGCCATTTAGTCCTAAAAGTAATCCTTGGGAAGCGGGTAGGGGAATTTGAACCAGGAATCTTTTCCCGTCGGAGAGAACGGGTTTTGATTCGGCCGCTATTTTTTCTTTTACACCCGCTAAATCTATCTTGCATTTTTTCGCATCAATAAAGTAGGGGACGTCTTTTTGCTCAAGTTCTATCTCGAAGAAGTAGGAAGATGAATCAACTATGCGGATAGATCCTCCCGCGGGAGTTACATTAACTCCGGGGACAATTCCGCTGTCATCAAGGACAATTCCGTCAACGGGTGAGAAAAGATCCGCCTGGTCAAGTTTTGCTTTGGAAAGTTCTACGTCTTTAACACTGGCGTTAAGCGCTGCCTGTTTTTCCGCCTTTGTGTATTTGTTATCATCCTGCGGATCGGGGTATTTTTGGGCAAAGCCGTCAAAGTCGGCCCGTATTTTTTCGTAATCGGCAAGCTGCCTGTCGAGCTCGGCCTGTAGAATTTTCCGGTCAAGGGAGGCAATAAGATTTCCTTTTTTAACGGTGTCTCCCGTGTGTTTTCCAACGGAGTTAATTTTTCCCGATAGGGCAAACCGCGCATCAACAATTCTCCCTTTAATCTCCCCTTTGTAGATCTTTCCCATACCCTAATTTAATAGTATCACAATGGTGAATACAGGAGAATGTCACAAGGAATATGCAAGGAAGGAAATACAGCTGCCTTGAAAATTTACAAGAATGTGTGTTATTTGCAAAAATTACTCTGCAAGTTTTACATTTTTTGCACTTGGGCCTTTTTCGCCATCTACGACATCGAATGTAACGGCTGCTCCAACTTGAAGCGCGTCAAATTCAACACCAACTAAATCTGTAGAGTGAAAAAAAAGATCTTTTACTTCTCCATCACGAGAGATAAATCCAAATCCTCTGTCTGTTTTTGTTTTGATTGTTCCTTTCATTTGTTCCTCCTTTCTATATTTACAGTATACCACCTTGAGAATTTTCCAATTCTTCCGCTTTTTTCAAAACCTTTTCCATCAATTCCCAACCTTCGGGATATTCTTTATCTGCATAGACTCTAAAATCTTGGAGGGTAAACACTTTATCGTCGTTTTCGGGGTTATCAAAATAGGATATCGCGGTAAGAAACATTATATGCCCGTACATATTAACGGTCTGTTTTTGCTCATCCGTTAAGTCCATCTCATCCAGTGCCATTTGAAAGTAATTCGGTCCTTCTTTCTCAATTTCTTTCATTCGACTCATAATACATCTTTCCAAAGCCAAATTCCCATCTGAAGTATTATAATAAGTTTTATGAAGCAAATCGTACAAAAAGTAATTGCGGGGGTGGCTATTGTAGATGACGGCAAGATTTTAATTGTCCAAAGAGCGGCTGATGAAGATATCTTCCCAAACCTTTGGGAGTTCCCGAGCGGAAAGAAAGAACCGATGGAAAAGGTTGAAGAAGCTGCTAAACGCGAGGCTAAAGAAGAAACAGGGCTTGATGTCAAAATCGGTAAGCCGGTTTACGTTTTTAATTTCGGATGGGAAAAAGAGGATGAAATAAGAGACGCCACGGAAATAGTTTTTCTGGGAACTGTCGAGGGTAAACCTGAAGTTAAGATAAGTAGCGAGCATCAAAACTTTGCCTGGGTGAATAAAGAGGAAATTGAAAATTACAATACTTCAAAAGAAAGCAAAGAAGCGGCTAGAGAGGCTTTATCCGATGCTTAGTATTTCTCCTTCAAATTCTTGGTCGCCGGAAGAATAGGAAAAACTTTCCCCAATTTTCTTTCCGCTCAATGATTTTCCAAGAGGGGAGTCAATGGAAATTAAATTGAACCCGCTTATAAAAACGGGATTTTCCACAAAATACAGTTCTTTCTCACTGCCGTTTGTGTATCTGAGGAATACATAAGAGACGGCCCCAATTTTTCCGGGCACTTCCGTATCTAAAGATTTTTGAAGCTCTTCCGACAACTTTTTTATGGCAGAGTATTTCTGCATACTTAAATTCGCCGAATTTTTGGCATGTTCCACGTCTCCTGCCAGTGAGTATGAAGCAACCAGCCCTGCACTTAACTCGTTTGCGTCGCTTCTGGATTTATGGGCGGTTTGCCCGGCAGCTTCTTCCAACTTTTTTACTTCTTCAAAAAGTATCTCAATTTTTTGCCTCATGTCAGGAGAGTTTTTTATACATCAAAACGGAGTCTTCAAATTTTCCGAGTCTGCCGATTCCTTCGGGAAGTATTCCATATTCTGTAAATCCCATTTTCTTATATAAATCTCTGGCAATACTATTAGTAGAATAAACCTGCAGAGTTTCAACCTTTAAGTCGGGTATGTTTTTCTTGGCCTCTTCCTCGGTAAGCCCCATCAGCATTTTTCCGATACCTTCGCCTCTGAAATTTTTAGCAACAGCGAGTCCAAAAACGCCGATATGTTTTTCTGTTTTTTCTTCCATTTTTAAATCGCATGAGCCGATTTCTTCATCGCCGTAGAATGCCAAAAGATGAACTACTTTTTTATCTTTAATATCTTTAAGCCGTTCTTTTAGATATTTTCCCTCGCTTTTTAAATTTTCATGCTCTCCTTGGTAGGTAAGAAAAGTTTTTTCATCGGAGAGTGTATTAATGAAGTTGCACAAGTTTTCCACGTCACCAATTTCCGGATAACGGATAATTATTTCTCTTCCTTTTTTAGTTTTTCCCTGAAAAACAATGTTCATTAATGGTTATTTTATCACGGGTAAGTTAGAATTGTTGAAATGGAAATCAAAATTACGTTAGTTGGTATCAAAGATAAAGAAATACTTAGAACCCTAGTTAATGATTATCAAAAGGAGATTGTAAAATCTGAAAACCCGGAAGAATACAAATACTTGGATAGTTATTGGCAAAAACCCAACAGGTATCCTTATTTTATTGAAGTTGACGGAAAGATTGCGGGATTTGTTTTGGTTAATAACTACAATTTGATCGAAAAGGATGCTAAAAATGTTTCCGAATTTTATATCAAGCGGGAGTTTAGGAAAAAAAGTATCGGTAAAATGTCCGCCAAAAAAGTCTTTGATCTTTTTCCGGGAAAGTGGGAAGTCAGAGAGCTTGAATCAAATACCGTGGCTCAAAAATTTTGGAGAAATGTAATAGAGGAATATACGGGTAATAATTACAAAGAAGTTATTCTGGACAACGAAAAATGGCACGGCCCGGTTCAGACCTTTAAAAAAGCTTGATACGAACACAAGCAACAGTTACAATACAAAATGTACGAAATCTGCCGTTCGTACCCTTTATGATAAAAACAATTCTATTTGACTATGCCGGTGTTATAACTCCGACAAAAAATAATTTTCTTTTTGCAACCAAAAACAGCAAACGTTTTGGTTTAAGTCCGGATGAATTAATGCAAATGACTTATGAAAATTGGGGTGAAACAGCTCTTGGAAAGCTGAAAGATAGTGTTTTTTGGGACCAGATAGCCGGTAAACTTAAAATCAGTCCTGAAGAATTAATGAGTCTTGTTATAGAGACGTTTCCTGTCGACAAAAGAATGGTGGAGTTGATCAGGAAAACGAAAATAGATCACACGACTGTGCTTTTTTCTAATCAGATAAAAAGTTGGTTAGAAAAGGTGATTGATGATAATAAATTAAGAAATATATTCAATTATCTTGTAAACTCATATAATGTTGGTTTCAGGAAACCAGACAGAGAGATCTTTCTTGAGGCTTTAAAAGTAACCAATTCAAAACCAGAAGAAACTCTTTTTGTAGACGATTCTCTGGAGAATGTGGAGGCGGCCAAAAAGATGGGGATTAATGCAATTAAGTTTGAGAATTTTGAACAGTTTTTAACTGAATATAAAAAATACGTTAATATCAGTTAGCAAGGATTTTTTCGTAATTAAGATTGTTGGATTTGATGGTCTCCATGTATCCGCGTCCGAGAATGAAAATACTCTCCTGATTAATTGTTGATTTTTTGAATCGTCCTTTTTGTATAGTTTCGGTTAACCAGAAAGGCTCTGTTTTAACTTCTAGTGGATTAACTGAAGAAATAACAGGTTTTTTAACAATTGTTTTATAAAAAGACAGATTTTTCTTGCCAATCTCTTTCCAAGAATGATTCTTCAAAGCTTCCTGATATGCCTGTTTTCCTTGATTAACTGATTTGTGTAAATCGTTTATTATTTCAATAATTTTATCTGCAAATTCAACCGGGTTGTTGGCTATATTTAAAAAACGCTTGTAGTGAATTCCGCCCGCTGCCACTTTTGTTGAGATTATAGGGATACCGGAAGCCATATATGTTAATATTTTTACTCTCATTCCTCCCCCTGTTGTAACAGGGACAATACAAACCCGGACATCTTTAAAGGCTTGGTTGATATCCGGCACTCTGCCCTGGAATACAAACCTTTCACTTTGGTATTTTTTTCTAATGATATCTGGTACGTCCCCGACGAATCTAAATATTACATTTTTGTTTATCTCGAAGACCCGGGGTGCAATTTTATTTACAATATCATCAACTGCCTCCTGATTTGGTTGGAAATACATATTTCCCAAAAATAGAACGGTATTGTCTTTTTTTGTGACCTTTTTGAACTTTATCGTATCAAAATCTGATCCCAAAGGAATTACCCGTATACGTTTTGGATCTATTTTCATTGACATTAAAAGATCTTTCTTGTCGATATTTGTAAAACATGTAATCCCGGATACGATTTTAGCCACCATTTTTTCATGGTTTTTTTCTAGAGGTATTGTTTTACTATTCTTTGCAACATTTTTGACTAGTACAGAAGATACAAAATGTGCTTCGTATACCAGTGGAATTTTATACTTTTTATTTATATAAAGACCGGTTGACATCAGTAACTCCATGTCATTCATTTCAACAATATCTGGTTTTATAGATCCTATAATTTTATCTACAACGGAGTGATCATGGTAATAATATTTTGGAGACACCGCAATAGTTCTAAAATTTTGAGTTTTAATAGTATTCAAATCAGACCATCCCCGATAGCAATGAATAATCGTTAAATCTGCCCCCAGATTTGAAAGGTTTTTGGATACGTTATTAAATCTTTGGGATGCTCCATCAAATGATGGAATAAACGATCCCTCAACAAATTTGCATATCTTCATAATTGACCTATAATAACATCATATTATACACATTTTGTGTGTATATTCAAACACAATGATCGAAAGACTTACGGGATTTCAGGGAAAAGAGATTGGTCCGGACATGCTTTTACCGAGGCTGAATCTGCTTATGTGTAACGAAAGGACTCCGGACAAGGTCTTTGTGATTAATGTTTCCGGGGCCTCGGCATCCGGGAAATCTACTATTTCTACCATTTTGTCTTCAGAAATACCGCACAGTACAGTCCTCAATATGGATGATTATCTTAAAGGATGGGGGATTGGACTTCTAAACCATGATTCCGGTAACCCAAATAGACCATATTTTGCTAGATTGAACCCGGGTGTTTACGATTTGGAAAAACTGCACAGTGATGTGGCCCAATTAAAAAATGGTAAGAGTATTGAAAGGCCGATTTTTGATGAGATAACAAAGACGCCTTGTGGGACTAGAATTGTTGAACCCCCAAAGGTTTTGATTCTCGAAGGTATCTACTCATTGGAATCGCCGTTTTTGGAACTAGGGGACGTACCAATTCTCATCGAAGCAAGTTTACACGACCGTCTCTTTAGAAAAGTTGTTCGAAACAGCATATCTTATAGACAAGACATAAATGATATTATTCACTCCTACCTCACAGATGACGAGCCAACTTATCCATATTACAAAGACGAATTGCGCGCTAAAGCAAGATTTATAGTTAATAATCCTTTGAATCCGGTGCATGATTTTGCCTCATATTTAGGACGACAAACAGCTAGTCACACAAGTATTGTTCATAATATTATTCCAAAAATTGAATATGGGATGTTGCATCCGGAAGAACAGTTAGAGATCATTGAATCAGAAGATGACCAAAGATCATTAGCATATACAGTTGGGGATAGGCTATTGATCAACGACGCAATTAATCCTGACACATATGAGCTTCTAAAAAATTATTACGAAGTGAAGTAATAAGAATTACTCAGAATACCTTGCCCATACAGGAACTTGCATTACTGTGGCGTCGTTATGTGCATGTCCAAATCTTCCATTATCCCCAAATTCCTCACCATGGTCTGCACAGACTATTGTTAACGTTGGTCGTCGAATGGGTATTTTTTCGAATAGCTGTCCGATTCTAGCGTCAACCCACTCAAGTGCTTTAATTTGTGCAAGTTTTAATATTTTAATTTCTTCAGAGGTAAAGGGTAAATTTTCGGGTTTATATAACTTTTTCAAATTTTGTTCAGTATAAACACGCTTAATCAGGTCACGATATGAGTTGTCATAATTACTTCCGGGAACATCATAGGGTATATGGGTTTCAGGGCAATTTATAAATAGAAAATAAGGTATATCTTTGTTTACACTTTTAGCAATTGAATCAAGATTTCCCAATGGCAATACGCTTTCGGTTCTGGGTATCCTTTCGTAGGGATGTAAATTTTCAGACGTCCCAAAATAACGAAAATTTCTAAACAATTTTGGAAGAGAATTGTTATCGTCGCGTGTATTAAAGAAGGTTACTCCACCGAAGCCCTGAACATTATAGCCAATTTGTTCGTAGTGATTAATTATGTTAGTAGCGTTGTATAGAGAAAATACCGGCTTCTTAGTTTTTCGTGCACTTGCAGATCGCCAAACTTGGTCAATCCCCGGTATATACTGTAAATCGCCGTCTATAATTCTAGGAACATCGCCAATAAAAAACGAATAGTGGGCAGGATAGGTATAAGAACCGCTGGTTTCTGCCTTTCTTAAAGGGCCGATTTTTTCTAAATTTGGAGTACTGGCAGCCAGGGCCGTGTCATAACGACAAGAATCAATAGTAATCAACCTAATATCACAATTATCGTGCATATATTAACTTTCACAATAATACGACGGACCCATAGTTAAGTCAATATACATATGTTATCGAACAATAATGCAGGCTAGCCTATAAGGTGTATAATCACCTATAATGAATAAAGAGTTATGTTATTCCACAAATGAAAATACCCAAGAGTCCCTTGGGAAAAGTAGCCTGAATGTGGCAATTGTCTGTCTGTATGGGTATCCCCAGAAGCACGACTCCGAACCATTTGCAGGACAAACATTGAAAGCACTTCTTGATCAAAGATTTTCCGACACCGTAGCCTCCCGGATATATCTACTTGGCCGCGATAGCGAAAAACAAAATGAAGTTAATACGCTCGCGCAGGAACTTGTAGAAAATGACAATACACAAATAATAGGAATTTCAATTCCTCAAGGAACATACCAACTTGCCGGAGAGTTTTTATCGGCTTTGGAAAAGTTTGAGTACAAAGGACTAAAAATACTTGGTCATGCACTTCCAACCTATCTGCCTGAAAATTTTATAAACTCATTTCCCAATGCTTTAATAATAAGAGGGTGGGGAGAGGAATCGTTTTGCAGCGTTGTTGAGAAAGAACTAAAACACTCAAAAGATTTTAGCGATATTCCAAATCTTACATATTTACATGACGATAAAATTATTAATAACACCATCGAATGGCCGAATGTATTTGTTCAGCCTGTCAGGTATGATGTTCAAAATTTTTTCCCGCGCATCGAAGCAAGCAGGGGTTGTCACCATAATAAATGCACCTTTTGCACTAGGCCATTGCAAGAAAAGAACCAACAACCTTGGGTAAGAATACCTCCGGAAATTGTGCTTCGGGACCTGAAGGATCTTCATGAACATGGTGTAACCAATTTCACCTTTACAGATGAGGATTTTATTGGAAACGATCTATCAGGCGCCTTGCAAATAGCTGAAGGTATAAAACAAATAGGCGGGTTTAAATTTGCACTGGATCTCAGAGCAGACAGTATTTTAAATAGGTCAGACACACCGGAAAAAGCACGCGACCGCGATCAATTAATAAAAACATTAAAGGAAGCCGGTTTATCCCTCGTTTACGTTGGTGCTGAAACTCTTTCAGACACACAGTTAAAACGTTATGGTAAAGGAGTTTCACCAAATGAAGAAATTACTGCAATAAACAAAATAATTAATCTGTCGATCCCCATGGAGCTGGGTTTAATTACTTTTGACCCGGTTGTTTCAATACAGGAACTGTCGGAGAATGTAAAAATGTTGGAGAATACCGGCATCTGGCGATATGCCGGTCAATTATTCAATGAGTTGCATGTTTTTGAGGGAAATTCATACTGTAATATTCTTAAAAAAGCCGAACTGGATAGAGGTTTTGATCCTGATTACATGACATATTCATACGCCTATAAATATTCAGAAATCGAGAATATCCGAAATGTTTGTATGCCTTTTAAAAAAGAATTTGATAGTGTATACACCAGCGCGAGAAACATATTCAGAACTACTTTTAGAATACCCAATACTATTGACGAGTATCTCACCCAATATCGTAAAAATGAGCTGGCTATGTTAAAGAAACTGTTAAAGAATCCATCGCACGATAATAAAATTTTAAAAGATGCAAGGTATAGTGAATACTCGAGGGTTTTGGCATTAAAAGAAGGGCTGAAAGACAATTTTCTCGACACGAAACCAGAATATAATGAATTGGTGAATAATATAGATAAATACATTGAATCTTTTAAATAGATAGAATGTTTATGAAAACTCATTTTCAGAACTTAAAATACTTGGAATCGGAAAGCCTTCAAATTATATGGGAGGCTGTTTCAAGCTTCAAAAACCCTGCCATGCTTTATTCTATGGGGAAGGATTCATCCGTAATGCTTCATCTGATGCGTAAGGCTTTCTACCCTGGCAAAATACCTTTTCCTCTCGTACACGTAGATACATTATGGAAATTCAAAGAGATGACAGATTTTAGAGACAAAATGGCAAAAAAATTCGGCTTTGACCTCATAGTATATACAAATCCCCAAGGCGCAAAAGATGGCATAAACCCATTTGTTTATGGAAGTGAAATTCACACAGATGTTATGAAAACCCAAGCGTTGAAAAAAATGATAAATAAGTATAAGTTCGATGCCGTCTTTGGGGGAGCTCGCCGTGATGAAGAAAAATCCAGAGCTAAAGAGAGGATATTTTCATTCCGTGATAAAAATAACCGATGGGATCCAAAGAATCAGCGTCCCGAGCTTTGGCAAATTTACAATACGAAAATTAAAGACGACGAGTCTGTTAGAATATTTCCTCTTTCTAACTGGACAGAAAAAGACATTTGGCTTTACATATATCAAGAAAATATTGAAATAGTGCCTTTATATTTTTCAGCAAAGAGACCAGTAGTTGAAAAATATGGCACCTTAATAATGGTAGATGATGATCGATTTCCATTACAAAAGGGCGAGCAAATTAAACATGAGTGGGTACGTTTTCGCACCCTTGGTTGCTATCCCCTAACAGGCGCAATAAAAAGTAAAGTTTTTACAGTGCCGGAAATAATTGAGGAAACAATGAATAGTAAATATTCGGAACGTCAGGGGAGGGTAATAGATTTTGATCAGCGTAGTTCGATGGAAAAGAAAAAGAGAGAAGGATATTTTTAATTCATTATATGAATCGTAATATAAACCGGCTTTTACACAAATACACTGATCGAGACATGCTTCGATTCATCACATGTGGAAGTGTCGATGATGGAAAAAGCACACTGATTGGAAGATTGTTATTTGAGAATAATTGTTTATATGAGGATCAACTAAGTGCACTGGAAAAAATTAGTAAAGGGAGAGGGGTTAAGGACAATTTAGGAAAAGAAGTTGATTATTCGCTCCTTTTAGACGGATTACAGGCAGAAATAGAACAGGGTATAACCATTGATGTTTCTTACAGATATTTTTCTACCTCAAAGAGAAATTATGTAGTTGCCGATACTCCTGGACACGAGCAATACACACGAAATATGGCCACTGGTGCTTCGACTGCTGATCTGGCAATTCTTTTGCTGGACGCCAGTAAAGGATTATTGGAGCAAACAAAAAGACACTTATTTATTACGAGTTTGATGGGGATTAAAAATTTTATTGTAGTTATAAACAAAATGGATTTAGTAAATTATGACGAAAAAACTTTTATTCAATACCAAAACGAGTATCTAAGCCATATTAAAAATATTGATGGTTATGAAAAATTCATTATTACATTTATTCCTGTCAGTGCGTTGAAAGGAGACAATGTTTCCAGCCATAGCAAAAAGATGACATGGTATAAAGGTAAAACTTTAACAGAAGCTCTCGATAGTACTGAAATAAAGCAAAATCATTCAAACGATCTAAGATTTTTGGTTAAATATGTTACTCGCCCGAACTCGGATTTTAGGGGATATTGTGGTTTAGTTGCGCTGGGAAGGATTAAGGTAGGTGATGAAATATCAGTATTACCTTCAAAACAAACAACTACAATAAAATCAATCTTTTTATTTGATAAATCTGTTAACGAAGCACGGGAAGGAGAAAGTGTTTGTATTTGTGTCCAGGATAACATTGATATCAGCCGTGGTGATTTAATTACAAAAATAAACAACACAACCAAATTGAGTGACCAGGTTGAATCTGATGTGATATGGATGGACGAAAATGAATTGTCTCAAGATACTGAATACCTTATAAAATTTAACAATAAGACCGTTAATGGTCGTATCATTATCCAATACAAAACCAATGTCAATAGCTCCACAAAGACAAAGACCAAAGCTCTTCAAATCAACGAGATTGGTAGATGCAGCGTCATCTTTGATGAACAGGTAGTGGTTGACCCTTTTGCATTTTGCCGAGAAACCGGATCTTTCATTGTCATTGATAAAGTAACCAATAAAACCAGCGGTGCCGGCGTTATTGCCTCAACCCACGATAAAAAGTTGTTCGCAAAAACACCAAATGTTTTTTGGTTTGACACAAAAGTAAAAATGAACCAACGAACAAAAATTAAAAAACAAAAACCGTGTGTAATTTGGCTAACCGGTCTATCGGGTTCCGGTAAATCAACAATAGCGAGTAATCTTGAATATAAACTTTTAAATTTGGGGTATCATACATATTTTCTTGACGGAGATAATGTAAGACATGGATTAAATAAGGACTTGGACTTCTCTGATAAAGGAAGATCAGAAAATATAAGGCGGGTGGCTGAAGTATCAAAGCTCATGGTTGATGCAGGATTGATTGTTATTACAGCCTTTATTTCACCATTTGAAATAGATAGACAAAGTGCCAGAAAAATCATAGGGAACGATAACTTTATACAAGTTTTTATAGACACTCCTCTGGAAGAGTGTATTAAAAGAGATCCAAAGAAACTTTATAAAAGAGCGATGACAGGGGGCATCTCTAATTTTACCGGCCTAGGGTCTCAGTACGAGATTCCCAATAACAATGATCTAATTTTAGAAACATTAGGAAAAACTCCTGAGGTGTGTGCTGGTCAAATACTCAAGTATGTCCAAGAAAGGATCAAAAAATAGAATTAGTTTTTTTATACCTGAATCTTAAAAAGAGACAGTATTCCCAAAAGAACTACAAGTATTCCCACAATAATTTCTACTTTTCTCTGATTTTTGATTAAAAACAACAGCTTTGGTCCTATGTATGCTCCAAATGATGCCCCTGTAATCATAGCAAGTGTCATACCCACATTTGGCACTCCCTTAGCCAATATCCAGAGAATAAAAGCACCTATGCAGATAGGAATTTCGGCAAAATCTGTCGAACTGATTGCATTTTTGGCTTTCCTGCCTAAAATTACCTGACTCGATGTAACAATGGGACCGAAACCACCTCCGGAAAATGCCTTATTAAAAGAACTCATAAACCCGATTCCAAACATAGTTTTCCAACCAAACTTGAACCTTACTTTGGATACAACAAGAACCCCCATAACTATGCAAAGTATGCTGATATATATTCGTAATATGTCTTTTGAGATACTTTTTCCAAACCAAACCCCAAGGATGACACCCAAAACCCCCAAAATAGAAACGAGAATTACGAATTTGACATCTTCGGAGCCTTTCCTAAAATCACCATTTTTGAAATAATTGTGTCTATAAGTTGCCACTATGCCACCGATGGCTTGAGAGACGAGTATGGAAGGGACCACAAAATAGGGGTCAAAACCAAGCCCGATAAGTAGAGGGGATAAAATTGTACCAAACATCATTCCCAGTGAAGAATCAATAATTTCTGCAACGAAAGTTACGAATATAAGAAATATCAATATCATATATAGGAATTATATATAATCGTGCCAATTTGACAACGAGCGCCTTGGATTAAATTTGAGGAAATTGATAAACTAGTATGGTCCGGTCAGGACTTTTGAGATATTATAAAATCCTAATACTTTTTTCAATCAATTTACCTTCTTTATCGTGATCAAAGAATCCGAAGATAAAAGCATCGGGATGTTTGGAAAGAATTTTAATATATTCTTTGATATCCGTCGGTGTAGGAAGTGGATCAATATCTTTCGGATCAATCCAGTGAAAAGTCCCATCTTCTGTGGGCTTAACATCAACTTGTTTTGCAATATTTACGATAAAATAAATATTTACCCATTCCGAATCTGTGGGAGGGTATGGATGTTGGGTTACAGAGTATGGTTTTATTGATTCAAACTCAGTTATCCCGCTTTCTTCCTCAATTTCGCGGATGAGTGCGTCATAAAAACTCTCATGGGGTTCTACCTTTCCGCCAATTCCTGCATAAAGTCCCGGGTCAACCTTTTTGTCATCAGCTCTTTTGAGCATTAAAACCTTACCGTCGCACCAGATCAAAGCGTTAACCGAAAGAACTGTTTTGTAATCAGTGTATTTTTGAAAGTCATTCATATTGGTTATTTTAGCACTGACGAGCTAAAATCAGAACATGGATATTAAGGCCTATCTTGGTCAGAAAGTAGACGTTGTAGTAGACCGACCTCTTGGCTCAAAACACCCGGAACATGGTTTTGTATATGAAGTTAATTACGGATATGTTCCAAAGACTTTTGCACCCGACGGGGAAGAGATTGACGCTTACGTATTAGGTTTAGACAAGCCAGTAGAAAATGCTTCAGGAATTTGTATAGCGATAATTCATAGAACCAATGACGACGATGACAAATTAGTAGTGACTCCGGATGGTGAGGATTTTTCAGATAAAGAAATCGAAAAATTAGTTGAATTTCAGGAAAAGTGGTTTAAACACATCATTCTCCGCCCAGCCAATCCGCAATAGCTTTTGCCAACTCCTTTTGTTTTCCGGTAAAGCCGTGGTCTGCTCCTTTTATTACGCTATATTTAAAATCAGGCCGGTATCCCTTCAAGGTTTCAACAACTTTTTTAACATCACCCCAGGAATATTCATCATTATCTCCATAGATAACAATTGAAGGTTTGTTTACTCCTTTAAAATACCTAAAATGCGATTTCTTGGAAATTTTCACTCCCATAAAAGCCTCGGAAAATGGAAAACAGTTATAATCCCCGTCGGGGTTGGCAATGTCATAAAATCCTTGATAGGAAAATACTTCATCAAAAGGAATAAGGTTTTTAATTAGCTCCTCACCTTCGCCTTTTTTAATTTTATCTTTTGAAATATCAAGCAATTGAAAGAATTTTTTATCCCCGAGAATTGAATAGTAAATTCCGGTGTCATCTCCGCCGCAAACCAAAACATATTTCTTGAAAACATTTTTCGGTTTGTAATGCTCATAGACACAGATTTTATTTGCTCCGGTTGATACTCCTGCTAAATAAAATTCTGTATATCCCAATTTTTGTAAAAACTTTACTGCTCCGTCTATATCCTCAACACATTCTTTAATTTTTTCATATGCTGACCCAAAAGATTTTCTTTCAATCTTTTCTCCCTTCTTCATATCCAGATTTTTAATAATATTTGCACCCCTGTTGTTAAATTTGAGAATGGAAATTCCCTTCTTGTTTAAGGCTTTTGGTAAGTCTTGATATTTTTTGCTTCCGTAGAAAATCGAGGAACTGCCGTTTCCGTGCAGATAGATAACTGCCTTTTTAGACCCTTTTGACTCCCACAAAAGCCCCGGAAGTGTTAGGCCATCACTCGTTTCAAAATCAATATATTTCGGAGTCTGCATTTGTGAAATCTTACCATTTCAGGTTCAGAATAACAAATTAATAATTTCATCTTTTGCAAAACAAATACTAAACAAACTTGGAATGGGGTTTTCAAAATTTACAGCAACTCTAAAACATTTACATTCTGAGTGGTTTTGCTATCATAAGTTATGATCGGGACTGACAATAACGCTCCTTTATCCTTTATTCAAAAAAATACCAGGGAAAGAAGACAGATGATTGACCGCCTGAAGGATAAGATTAATTCTTCAAGAACTCCCCTGGAAAGAATTGCCGATTATATCGCTAAATCTTTTGGAAGCGTTCCCTTTCTTGCCGTAAACTTCCTTTTCTTTGTTGGCTGGATAGTTATCAATTTAGGTTTAATCTCCGGAATTACTCCCATTGATCCTTTTCCTTTCGGACTATTAACCATGGCGGTTTCACTTGAGGCGATTCTCTTAACAATTTTTGTTTTGATTTCCCAGACCCGCTCGGAGCGATCTGAAAATCTCCGCGAGAATATAGATCTCTTTTTTGAAATATATACCGAAGCGGAAATTACCAAACTGGTAGAACTAAACAAACTTATTGCCGAAAAGAACGGTATCAATCTTAGCAGTGATCTGGAACTTAAGGAGATTCAAAAACCGATTAACATGGAAAAGATTGAAAGCATGTTTGAGGAGAGGATTCTACAAAACAATAAACGTTAGTACTACTTCAGTAAAATTTCAGGCGTTTGGCTGCGGGACAGGGATTCGGACCCCGATAGGCAGATCCAGAATCTGCAGTCCTACCGTTAGACGATCCCGCAATGGAAACCAACAAGCGTATTATACTAGAAATTAAGCCTATCCACACTATTATTGAAAGATTTTTGGAAGGAAAAGAAATGCTCCGACAAAAACTGCAGCGATTGAGGCTACAAGAACTGCTCCTGCGGATACGTCTTTAGCTATCCTGGCCTTTTCCTGTATTTCGGGGCTAACCATATCCACTATCGATTCCACAGCGGTATTTATAAGCTCAAGTATCAGAACAGAAGCAATAACGAGTATCAGGTCAAACCATTCATAGTTCGGAATTTTCAGAATGATTCCTAAAACCACGGCAAGAACTCCCATCGAAATTTGAATCCTGAAATTTCTGCCTTTTTTGAATTCAGTTTTTATTCCGTCGAACGCATATTCGAAGCTTTTTAGCAGGGAATGTTCCGCCTTCATACTTAAATGATATCATGAATATATGGAAGGTATATTAATTGAATTTTTTGCCACGTTTTTGATTTGGGTTCTTTATGCCGGTCTCGTTGTTTTGTGGTTTATTGACGGCAAAATCAGAAAAGAACAGGTCGTACACGCGCTCGTAGCGGGAGCGCTTGCCTGGCTGATAGCATTTGCCATTAAACGCCTTTTTCCGACCCTCAGACCGTTTATATTAAACGGCGGGGAAGTTGATGTTTTGATGGTGCCGACAGATAGTGCGTTTCCATCCGCCCATACTGCCTTAGCCTTTAGCCTTGCAGTAACAATTTTTATGCACGATAGGAAAGTAGGCTTTTGGTATCTCGCCGCGGCGCTTATGATCGGGACGACAAGAGTACTTGCCAACGTTCATTATCCCATTGATATCCTGGGGGGCGCATTCATCGGGACGATCATTGCTGTAGTCATAGAGAAGACCCACATGTTTCAGCTTCTTCCAAGGAAGATTAGATAAAATTGACCTTGACAATTAGCAGACCTAATAGTAGACTGCTAAAATACAGATATGGCAAAAGATATTGCTCCAGCAAAAGAAACACTTAGAAAAGTGCCAGTTGTTCCGGTTAGAGGTTCCGTGGTTTTTCCCCATACGGATACATTAGTATCTTTCGGTAGGGCTAAAAGCGTAGCCGCAGTCAATTCAGCATTTCAAGACGACCGAGTTGTGGCTATTTTTTCCCAAAAAGATCCGAGGACTGCCGATCCCACTGAGGAAGACCTAAATAAAATCGGAACCATTGCGACAATCACCCAAATGATGACTACCGAGGGTGAAATTCATGCTTTGATACGGGGACAGGCAAGAATTGAACTTCGTGAGCTTATTGCAGATGAACCTTATTTGATCGGAAAAGTTGAAGAAATTCCTGAGGAATTTGAGGAAACTCCGGCCATCGAGGTTTTAGCCAAAAAAATGCAGGAGCTTTTCAAAAAAGCGATTAACCTCGGCAAACAGGCAGAAATAATGACGGTTATGAAGCTTGTTTCGGGAACGGTTGAGCCTATCGAAATAAGCGACCAGGTTGCTTCTCTTTTGGAAATAAAGCCCACCGAAAAGCAGAAAATTTTGGAAGAGACAAATGTCAAAAAAAGACTGGAAATTGTTTTGGAATACCTGACGAAAGAAGTTAATGCCCTCGAGATTGAACAAACCATTTCCTCAAAGACACAGCAAAGATTTGAGGATCAGATGAAAAAAGCAATGCTTAGGGAGAAGAAAAGAACCATTGAAGAAGAGCTCGGAGAGATGGACGAGGAAGGCGAAATAACCAACGAAGAATTTAAGGAATATAAAACAAAAATAAAGGCTGCAGGAATGCCGGCCGACGTCAAAGACCGTGCCGAAAAGGAGCTTAAACGCCTAAGTGAAATGTCCCCCAATAATCCGGAAGGTGCCTATATCAGAAACTACCTGGATTGGCTCTGCGACATGCCCTGGAGCAAAGAATCCCCAAATAACGTTGCAATGAGTAAAGCCTCAAAAATACTTGAGGACGATCATTATGGAATAGAGAAAGCAAAAGAACGTATTTTGGAGTTTTTGGCAGTAATGAAGCTAAAAAAGGAGTCGAAACGTTCCTCACGGGGAAAAGATGTTGAAGAAAAAGGAGGGGTTCACCCGACAATTTTATGTTTTATTGGCCCTCCCGGAGTAGGAAAAACTTCCATCGGACGTTCAATTGCAAAAGCCCTAAACCGCAAGTTTGTCCGTGTATCTTTGGGCGGTATCAGGGATGAAGCTGAAATCAGGGGACACAGGAGAACTTATGTAGGAGCTATGCCGGGCAGGATTATTCAGGGAATGAAGACGGCAGGTACAAAAAACCCCGTGTTCATGCTTGATGAAATAGACAAGGTGGGAGTTGATTTTAGAGGAGACCCTAGTAGCGCCCTTTTGGAGGCCTTAGATCCTGAGCAAAACAAGGAGTTTTCCGATCACTATCTTGAAGTTCCATTTGATCTTTCTGAAGTAATGTTTATTTGTACAGGCAATGTACTGGACACTATCCCGGCTCCTTTGAGAGACAGGATGGAGGTTATAACATTCCCGGGCTATACCGAGGAGGAAAAATTCCATATTGCCAGAAAATTCCTTTGGCCGAAGCAAATTGAAGGTCAGGGACTAAGCGACAAGAAAATAGAGATAACTGATGCGGGCCTTAAGGAAGTAATAGGAAGCTACACCAGAGAGGCCGGGGTTAGAAACCTTGAGAGAAACTTGGCAAGCGTTGGTAGAAAAGTTGCCAGACTTGTTGCAGAGAAGAAGAAATATCCCCAAAAAATCGAGGCCGCTGACGTTAGAAAGTTTTTGGGAAGCCAAAGATTCACCTCTCTTATTGCCGAGAAAAAGGATGAAGTGGGAATGAGCACAGGCCTCTCAGTGACGCCTTTCGGTGGGGAGATACTATTCATAGAGGTTTCGTTAATGCCGGGTAAAGGCAGGTTAACTCTTACGGGACAGCTGGGAGATGTTATGAAGGAGTCTGCAAAGGCCGCTTTCACCTGGACAAGATCGCATTATTACGAATTGGGACTCAAAGCGGATTTCGCGGAAAGAATTGATGTACATATACATGTTCCCGAAGGTGCAGTTCAGAAAGACGGTCCCTCCGCGGGAGTCGCCATTACCACAGCTCTTGTTTCGGCTTTGACGGGGATTCCCGTTAAACGCCATGTGGGCATGACTGGAGAGGTAACTTTAAGAGGCAGGGTATTGGAAATCGGGGGACTAAAAGATAAATCAATTGCGGCTCATAGGGCAGGGCTTACTACAATAGTATGTCCGAAAGACAACAGAAAAGATCTTGATGACATTCCGGCTCAGGTTAAAAAAGATATTAAATTCGTTTTTGCCGAGGAAGTTGAAGATGTATTGAAAGTTGCCCTTACTTCCTGGTCACCAAAAGTTATAAGCGGCACAAAATACACTCCGATTTCTGCAACCTTAATTGCGTAACTTCTATCACCGGCTTTATGTATAATGGGCCAGTATGTCTCCTGAAAAAATAACCAGACGGGACTTTCTCAAAAAGACCATCTATACTGTCGGCACTTTGGTTGGAATAAGTACCATTTCCGAGATGGTCAGTGAACTTCCATATGACTCAATTGAGAATCTTAAAGTTTCCCCGTCTTTTCCTCTGCCGCAAGAATTAAGGGGATTGTCCATGAATTCTCCCTTCTTGCACTGCTTTCCTGAAGCCCAAGATTCAGTTATTTCCGAGTCCCTCAAAGCCGGTGTCACTAATCTCCGGATTTTTATAGACGATGCAATCGAGCCGACTATCGGTGATTATAAAAGTCATATTACCCAGTCCGTTAAAAAGTTACATCAAAACATTGCATCCCGGGGAGGTACTCTTCATACAATAATCAGTCTTTATGACGCCAATGGAATGATGGACAGGTTTAATCTTGTTCACGGCCGGAATAAAATTACATCTCCTTATTGTGACGGATCTCCCGAGGGTTATAGAAAATTTTTTACTGATGAAAAAACAAAAAACCTTTTTCTAAACAGGGCTAAAATGATAATCGAATCTTTGGGGGACACTGATGTTGTTAGCGCCTGGGAAGTGGGTAATGAATTCTCACCTCCGGCGGGGGAGGACGGCCCGGCAATATTTCAAAATTGGTTTTCCGCAGCCGCAGGCTCTATCAGCAAAATGGATCCTGCTAAAAGACCGATCATAAGCGGAGTGGCAAAGCCATGGTATATCGATGAAAGAGATTTTAAAGGAGTCAACTTAATCAATACTATTCATATATATCCCGCTCCTTTTGTTTTTACTGAGTTTAGGAATTATCTTGGAAGAGATGACCGCCTCCTGCCACTTTTTGTCGAGGAAATCGGATTCCCCGGGAAATTACTGGAAATGAATATTCCGGCATCTTTAGTTGATGCCGCTTATAGTAGTCTTCTTAATATGGCAATTAGATCGGCAACATTTTCTAAAAATTTACTGGCTATCGACGGATTGGTGCCATGGAAGATAGACGGCTATGAAGACGGATACCCGAATCCCCTTAATATGCCCTTAACAAGAGAAACGGCTGTTAAATTCGGAAGCATTACTAAACTGTGACCCCATTGGGACTCGAACCCAAGTTACCAGGATGAGAACCTGGTGTCCTAGACCGCTAGACGATGGGGCCGTCTGCGTATTTTACCATTTCGCTTCGAAATGGCCAAGCTTGTCTTACCACGAGGCAACGTTTGTTGCCGAGTGGCAAGCTTTGCTTACCATGTAAACATATAATTTGATAAATTTTGATATATTTTGAATTTCTTGACATTGGCCTTATGAACAGCTACAATTTCTCCTTGTTGGCCCAAAAAGGGGATCCCTCGAAACCGAAGAGGGATATTTTTTTTCACAAAATTTATGAAAAACGATGTTAAGTTGACTAAAGAAGGATTGGAAGCTTTGAAAAAAGAGCTTGTTGATCTTCGTGATGTCAAAAGACCGAAATTAGTTGACCGCCTTTCAAATGCGCGTTCTCAGGGGGACCTTAGTGAGAATAGCGATTATCAGTCTGCCAAAGAAGAACTTGAGTTTCTCGACGGCAGAATTGAAGAACTTGAAGAGGTAATCAAAACCGCTTTAGTTGTACCCGCCACAAAAGCAGGCGGAGTTGACGTGGGTACAAAAGTGACGGTAAAAGTAAACGGCAACAAAGTTGTTTTCCACATAGTGGGTGAGTGGGAAGCGGATCCTGTTAACAAAAAGATTTCCCACGAATCTCCGCTTGGTAAAGCCTTGGTCGGTAAAAATATCGGAGACAAAGTTGAAGTTGAGGCCCCCGCAGGAAAAGTCCATTACGAAATACTTGCCGTAGAGTAATCTTCACGATTGAATTATAAATCATTTGAAGCTAGAATAGCTTAGGATGCATTGGGCTGACAAAATAGCAAAAGAAATAATTGCCTCAGGCAAATATCAACCTTATTGGGTTGATGACATGAAGACCCCTTCGGGATATGCGCACATTGGTTCAATGCTTGGCCCGATGATCCATAGCGCTATTTACCGTGCCCTTAAAGATGCTGGTCAGAAAGCAACGTTAACTTATGTTATTAACGATTTTGATACAGCTGACGAATTTCCTCCAAATTTTAAAGATCAACTTCAAGAACACGCAGGGAAAGTATTAAAAATGATTCCGTCTCCCGTGGAAGGTTTCGATAATTTGGCTGACCTTTTGGCAGAAGATCTGAAAAAGTCACTTTCGTATCTTGGGTTCGAAGCCACATATCTTTCTTCTTGGGACATGTACCATCAAGGTAAATTTGATGAGGTCATAAAAATTGCTCTGGATAATTCGGAAAAAATTCAGGAGATTTATGAAAAAGTGTCAGGTAGTCAGAAAAAGGCGGCGGGATGGCTCCCTTTCCAGATTATTTGTGAGAATTGTGGCAAACTCGGGACAACAAAAGTTACGGATTGGGATGGGGAAAAGGTAACCTATAAATGCGAGGAAAACTTAGTCACCTGGGCAAAAGGGTGCGGACACGAGGGAAAAGTTTCTCCTTTTGGCGGAACGGGTAAACTTCCCTGGAAGGTTGATTGGCCTGCGCATTGGAAAGTTGTTGGGATAACTATAGAAGGAGCTGGAAAAGATCACGCCTCGGCAGGGGGATCATACGATATCGCCATGGCTCTTTGCAGAGAGGTTTTCAACTATCCCGAACCATACAAACTTCCATATGAGTTTATTTTAATTGGCGGTAAAAAGATGTCTTCATCAAAAGGATTAGGGCTTAAAGCTCATGATCTTGTTAACATTCTTCCGGGAGAGGTGGCCCGCTTCCTGTTTATTAGTGCGGATATCAAATCTCAAAGTAATTTTGATCCCGTTGGAACCATGGCAATTCCGGATCTTTTCGACTCGTATGATAAATGTTGGGAGGCGTATGACAAAAACGGTGAAGAGAAACTTGCGAGGACATATGCACTGTCCCAGATTTCTAATATTCCGGAAAAAGAAAAGGGGTTTTTTGTACCGAGATTCAGAGACGTTGCGAATTACCTGTCCCAGGGATTAAACGAAAAAGAAATTTTGGCAAAATTTGAAACGGCAAAATCCGGAAAACTTGACGATAGTGAACTGTCGGTATTAGAAGAAAGAATTAAATATGCGGGTGTTTGGATTCAAAATTACGCCCCGGATCAATACCGTTTTGAGTTGACTGAAAAAGTGCCGGAGGAAGCCAAAAACCTCTCAGAATTACAAAAAAAGTATTTAGGGAAAATCCACGAAATTTATGAAAAAGGAGGGGATACCGACCCCGAAAGTCTTCAAAATAATATTTATCTTATGTCTCAGGAAATGGGACTTTCCGGTAAGGAGGCATTTTCAGCGATTTATCTTTCATTGATAGGTAAGCCTAACGGCCCACGTGCCGGAGTCTTGCTTTTCAATATCGGAAAAGATAAAGTACTTGAAAGGCTAAAGGAGGTGAATAATTTATGAGAGAAAATTTAAAAACTGATTTACTTTTGAGTTTGTCATTTTCATTTTTTGGTTTATTGTTGGTTTTCGGACTCGGTTTTGTTTTTCCGGAAATCAATCCTTACTCCGCAATTAAGTGGATAGTGATTGTTGCTACAGTAGTATTTTTATATTCTTTTATCAGCTTTATAGTTGTAAAAGTTATGGAAATTAAAGCTTGGAGAAAAGGAGCCAAAAAGATTGTAGAAGTTAAAAAATCCGCAAAGGCGAAAAAAACTTCCAAAAAATAAGGTCCTTTGAGTTTTGAAGCGTTATGAATAAAGTTCCCTGCCCATAATGCTTCTTTTTGGTATCCAAATGATTTAAGATTATAATTATAAATATGCTTGATATAAACTTCATCCGCGAGAATGCGGAATTAGTGAAAAAAGGAATCGCCGCTAAACAAATTGAATCCTCAATTGTTAATAAGGTATTGGAGCTGGATGAAAGCCGTAGAAAATTACTTCTTGAGATCGAACAACTCCGCGCAAGAAGAAACAGAATTGCTGAGGAAAAAAAGCCATCAGAAGAAGGAAAGAAAATTAAAGAAGAGCTGAAAGATAAAGAACCCGAATTAGAGGAAATCCAGGCCGAATATAAGGAAACTTTGAATAAGATCCCAAATCTTCCTTCGGAAAAATCTCCGATTGGGAAGAGCGACAAGGAAAATGTAGAAATTAGAAAGTGGGGAGATCCTCCGAAATTTGATTTCAAGGCGAAGAACCATCTTGAGATTGGTAAAAAATTAGGAATACTTGATTTTGAAACAGGGGCAAAGGTAACAGGATCTCAGTTTTTCTTCCTTTACGGGGACGGGGTAATGCTTGAAATGGCTCTTTCCAATTTTGCATTGGATAAACTTTCCAAAAAAGGCTTTTTGCCGGTTATTACTCCGGATATGGCAAAAAGCAGATTTTATTTAGGAACAGGTTACGCACCAAAGGGGGTTGAGGCACAAACTTATGTGATCGAAGGAACAGATTTGGGACTTATCGCAACAGCCGAGGTAACCTTGGCGGGAGCACATGCGGATGAGATTATTCCTGAGGAAAAACTACCCCTAAAATATGTCGGTTACTCGCACTGCTTCAGACAGGAGGCGGGTGCCTATGGAAAATACTCAAAAGGACTCTACAGAGTTCATCAATTTACAAAAACGGAAATGTTTATTTACTGTAAACCCGAGGATTCAGAAAAATTCCATCAAGAAATTTTGAGTCTTGAGGAAGAGATCTTTCAGGATCTGAAAATTCCTTACAGAGTTGTCGAAATGTGTACGGGAGACCTGGGGGCTATGGCTGCGAGAAAATTCGATATCGAGGCCTGGATGCCAGGTCGTGATGACTATGGTGAAGTAACTTCCACCTCAAATGTAACCGATTATCAGGCGAGAAATTTAAATATTAAATTCAGACGAGGCTCGGAAGGCACTGAATATGTTCATATGTTGAATGGAACGGCTGTAGTTATGTCGAGAGTTCCTGTGGCGATTTTAGAAAATTATCAGGAGGAAGATGGTTCGGTAAGAATCCCCGAGGTTCTTCAAAAATGGATGGGGAAGGAAAAGATTGAAATAAAGTAAAACTTACGGAGGGTACTCTAAATTAATAAAATACCCTCCGGGCGATGTTTGCAGTGTTGATGAATTTACTCGTGAGTTTTTTCGATAGCAACGATGAGGTTGCCGTCTTTGTCAAAAACGCTGTGAGCAAAATTCCGCTCTGTTACCTCCCGGCCGGATTCTGTGATATATGTCACAGATGATCTTTCAATAAAGCTTTGAGATCCGGATGGACTGGTAACAAGCTGTGTACTCCAGCACCAAGTGGTATTTTCGACGGAGAAGCATTCTCCATCTTTCACTACCGGGCTGGCAGCCTGGACAGGGTTCGCCAAAGCGAACAGTCCGATGATCAAAACAAGCAACACAATCGACTTAAAGAGCAATGATTTAAACATTTTAGCCCTCCTTATAGGCTCAAAAAATGTTACTTTTTAAATTCTCACGCAACTTTCTGTGAGTAAAAGCATTATATCACAAATTATCCTATAGTCAAGTTTTGAAGAGTTACTTTCGGTAATATTTTTTCCCTTTAAGTTTGTCAGGTAAATAGCTTTGGGTGTCGTATTTTTCGTATCCCTCGCCGTAACCCACGTCTTTCATGAGCGTAGTTACAGGGTTTCTGATTTTAAGAGGAACAGGGAGGTTGCCAAACTTACCCACATCACTCAAAGCCTCCATGTAAGCACTGTAGGCAGAACGGTCTTTTTTGGCAGTGGCAAGATATACCACTCCCGCAGCCAGATTTTCCTGGCACTCGGGGTATCCGATTGTCTCGCAGGCGCGAAATACGGCGTTGGCAACAACTAAGGCAGTTGGTGAGGCCACATCCTCTGATGCAAAAACAACCATACGTCTGGCGATATAGAGAGGATCTTGACCCGCGGCAACCATCCTGGCAAGGTAGTAGAGCGCCGCATCAGTGTCTCCCGCCCTCATAGATTTGATAAATGCGGATATTACGTTATAAAAATCCTCCCCGTGTTTATCGAAACTGTACTGACGCCTCTGGAGTGCGGTTTCTAGGTCCGGAACTTTTATTGTGGGTGTGGTAACCAAGCTTGAGGCAATTTCCAAAACATTGAGCATCACACGGGCATCTCCATTCGAAGCTTCGAGCAAAAATTTTTCGGCTTCTTTATTCAATTTTTTCTTAAGATGATTTAATGCTCTACCTAAAATTTTCAGTAACTCTTTTTCGGAAAGTTGCTCCAAAACAAGAACCCTGCATCTCGAAAGAAGCGGGCCTATTACCTCAAAACTTGGATTTTCGGTTGTTGCCCCGATAAGAATTATATCGCCATGCTCTACGTGAGGCAGTAGCTTATCTTGTTGAGCTTTATTAAACCTGTGAATTTCGTCTAAAAATATAATTGGGGCGTCTATTAATTTGTATTGCTTTTTATCTTGAATCAGGTTTTCGATATCCTTTACTTTAGTATTGACCGCAGAGAACTCATAAAATTCTCTCTTAAGGTTGCCCGCGATTATTCTGGCCAGAGTGGTTTTACCCGTTCCGGGCGGTCCCCAGAAGATAAGTGAGGGGAAGAAATTTTGTTTTACCGAGTTATCAAGAAGTTTTTTTACAATTCCATCACGTCCCACCAAATTTTCCTGGCCAACAAAATCCTTTAATGTTTTTGGTCTCAGAAGCTCGGGAAGCGGAATGTTGCTCATAAACCGATTCTAACCAAACCAAACCCGAAATACAACCCTGTACTGACTTATGCGGGGCAAGTTATAATAACTTATGTTAGGTACAAAAATACTTGAGGAAAGAAAGTCTGATTACAACGGCAAACTGGTTGTAGCCAAAAGCCTTGGCTACGGAACTTATATTCAATCAGACGGTCTGACACAGTCCGGCGGAATTGTAGAAACTATCTGGAAAGGGACTCTCAGATCCATTAATCATAAACCATTAATCATTAATAATTGTTTGATTCTAGGCCTTGGGGGAGGAACTGTATCAAAGCTTATAAAAAAATACTGGCCCGGCGCAAAAATCACAGGTGTAGAAATAGATCCGGCAATGATTGAACTCGGACAAAAATATTTGGACTTGGATAAAAAAGATATTGAGATAGTAATCGGTGACGCCTCAGACTACCTTTTCAAAACCCGAAAGCCCGCTGTTAATCATTATGATTTGATAATTATCGATTTATATAACGGCGACAAATTCCCGGAAAAATTTGAAACTACCACATTCCTTAGAAAGATTAAATATTCTCTTTCTGCTGATGGGTTGGTAATTTTTAACCGTTTATATTATGGTGATAAAAGGCCCGAGGCGGTTAGATTTGGAAATAAACTTAAAGATATTTTTGACAAAGTTGATTGGTTTTATCCTGAGGCGAACTTGATGTTAATTTGTAAAAAATAAATGCAGCTGGTATTTTTTGCTCTAATATTTTTGGCAGAATTTTTAACTACCCCGAAAATTCTACTTTTCTATGACCAAATAGAATATCTTAAAATTGTTTCAACGCATTCTTTTTGGCAAGTATTCTCACTCGGGCATTTTCCGATTCATCCGTTTTTCCTGCCAATCTTTTGGACAACCTCGCGTCTGACTTTGCCCAATTATACGGCATTTATATTTGGACTAATTTCGGCAATGCTAATGTACAAAATATGTAAAAAACTGTTTCGCAGGCAAAAATATTTTTGGCTCCCTGCTCTGATATTCTTACTTTTTCCGGGGGTATGGATTATAAATACAAACTTAATGATCCAATCAGTGCTCCTGGCTTTTTACCTATTTGCCATATATTTCTTTTTAGAAAAAAAGACCATCCTGTTTTTAATATCAGTATTTTTAATGGTGGGAATTCATATTGATGCCCTCTATTGGATACCAACAATATTTCTGTTCCCCATAATATTTAAAAATGAAGTCAAAGTTAGTAAACCAAATATTATTAAATTTGGAAAAACTGCGTTTTTGGGAATAGTTCTTTCGCTGCTATTTTACGTATGCATCTATTTATTTATTAGAAAAGATTTTGGCGGCTCGACAGAACAGCTCCTTACCTACAGTTCTTTTGGCATTTTAAGAATTGTCAGAAACGTTTGGATATCTTTCATTAACAGTTTTGGAAGCATAACTCCATTTCTTTTGATGTTTTTGCTTTTCAAGAATCTGAGGACAAAATATGAATGGATTGCTTGGATCTTTTTTGGTATTTGTATATCTATCGGTGGGGCATATTGGGAGGGAGACCTTATGATGAGACGGATAGTTTTTGCAGGTGTTATCCTCTCACTGGCATTCTATAAATATTTGGGTAAAAAGTCAGTGTATCTGATTTTATTTCTTCTTCCTATAACGGCAATGAACGCGGCGCTGTATTACAAAAATTCAACAGATATGCCATTAGTAGTAATGCAGAAAAATATTGATCAACTTCCTAAAAATCAGGTACTTATTCAGTCGCATTATTATTATCCGTTTACTGAATATGACGGAAAAATATTATGGTTTGAGTCAGATAATTTAGATCAGATCGGGGGCTTCCTAAAAAACGGAGTCAGGGTATTTATAACAAAAGAATCGGTTGACGCACCATACCTCCTGGCAGTCGGAAATAATTATCACATTACTTCTCTCGGCAAAGTCGGGAATTCTGAAAGCAGATTTTTATTTGAAAAATATAAAGTTGAGCAGTATGGGGACTCATTTGAGTTGAAGGTTCCGGACGGAAAAGAAATTTCTGCTGAAGCCGGAACACCCGTTGTGTTTTATGGAGCAAAATTCCGGGATAGGCTTTCGAGAATGAGGATAAATTACGGAGACGTGGGCATGTGGTTGTGGTCATTTGTTTCCAGCCATAAAGATTCTACAGGCTGGACTTATAAGGACGTCACTGGTGCTTGGGTTTGGCCATAATTAGGTATAAACTGCTACAATATATATTCATGCTAAATATATTTTCTAAAATACTGGATGTTAATGCCAGGGAGGTTGACAGGACCAAAAAGATTGTTGATCAGGTTAACTCCTTTGAACCCAAGGTAAAGAAACTAAAGGACAAAGACTTTGCCGCAAAGACCGAAGAATTTAAAAAACGCCTTGAAAAAGGTGAAACTTTAAACGAACTTCTTCCTGAAGCTTACGCACTGGTACGCGAGGCTTCCTACAGAGTTTTGGGAATGCGCCACTACGATGTTCAGTTGATGGCGGCAATTGCCCTTTTTGAAGGAAAAGTAGCTGAGCAAAAAACTGGAGAAGGGAAAACCCTTTCTGCGGTCCCGGCTTTATATCTGCATGCTTTAACCGGGCGTGGTGCCCATCTTGTTACGGTAAATGATTATCTGGCACGTCGTGACGCGGGCTGGAATGCTCCGGTATTTCATCTTTTGGGAATGAGCGTTGGTTCAATTATTCAGGAAACAAAATCATTCGTTTACGATCCGGATTTTACGGATTCAACTCACGGAGATGAAAGACTTGCCCACCTGAAGGCCGCCCAAAGACGCGAGGCGTATGCTTGCGATATTTTGTACGGAACCAATAATGAATTCGGATTCGACTACCTTAGGGATAATATGGTCAGTTCCCTCCCCGAAATGGTTCAGCGCGGTCACTATTTTGCGATCGTCGATGAGGTCGACTCAATTTTAATCGATGAGGCCCGCACCCCTCTTATTATTTCGGCTCCTGATACCGAGCCTACTGAAAAATATTATAAATTCGCGCAGATGGTTGATAAGCTCAACCCCGATACCGATTATACGATCGATGAAAAATCGAAAAGCGCAAGCCTGACAGAAATGGGAATAACCAGAGTAGAAAAAATACTCGGTGTGGATAATCTTTATGAGAAGGATTTTGATTCAATTCATCATATTGAGAATGCTCTTCGTGCCAGAACCTTACACCTTAAAGATAAAGATTACGTCATTAAAGATGATCAGGTTGTAATAGTTGATGAGTTTACGGGCCGTCTCATGGTTGGCCGCCGCTGGAGTGACGGACTTCATCAGGCAGTCGAGGCAAAGGAAAGTGTTCCGATTCAACAGGAAAGTAAAACCTTGGCAACCATTTCTTTCCAGAATTACTTCAGAATGTACGAGCACTTAAGCGGTATGACGGGTACGGCTGCAACCGAGGCAGAGGAGTTCAGGAAAATTTATAAACTCGATGTTATCGCGATCCCGACCCATAAACCGATGGTCCGGCGCAATTTACCCGATGTTATTTATAAAACTCTGCGCGGAAAATACGGCGCCCTGGTAGACGAAATCGGAGAATGCTATAGAAAGGGTCAGCCGGTTTTGGTTGGTACCACATCAATCGAGAAAAATGAGATTATATCGGAGTATTTAAAGAGAAAAAAGGTTCCGCACAATGTTTTAAATGCTAAAAACCATGAGAAAGAAGCCGAAATTATTTCTGAGGCTGGAAAACCCGGGGCGGTAACCGTTGCTACCAACATGGCCGGCCGCGGGGTCGATATAGTTCTTGGCGGAGCATCTCCAAACCGTGAGGCGGGGATCGATAATGAAAAATTTATTAAATCCAAAGAATACAAAATCTGGCAGGAATTGCATGACAAAGTTATTAAGGCAGGAGGCTTACACGTAATAGGCACAGAGCGTCACGAGGCCAGACGTGTTGATAATCAGCTAAGAGGTCGCTCGGGGCGTCAGGGAGATCCAGGGTCCTCTCGTTTTTATCTTTCCATGGAGGACGATCTGATGAGGGTTTTCGGAGGCGAGCAGATCAGCGGAATTATGGACAGGTTAAAGCTTCCGGAGGATCAGCCTATTGAAAATTCTCTGATCAGCCGTGCGATTGAGCAGGCTCAGGTCAAAGTTGAAGGTTTTCATTTTGATATCAGGAAGCGTTTGGTCGAATTTGATGATGTCGCCAATCAGCAAAGAGAAATCATTTACAAGCTCAGGCGTCGTATTCTTGAGTCAAAGGATATTAAAAAAGAGATTCAGGAAAAACTTACTGAGCAAATCGGCCACCTTACCGAAATAGAAAGTCTTGATGAGGAGGGTAAAATCGACGCCGAGCGAATTGCAGTCGGTTTTGCAGAAACGATTCCGTTTGATGATGCGTCCTTAAGGAGAATTAAATCTCAAGTATCGGGTCTCAAGTCTCAGGAAGAAATTCAAAAACTTTTGGAGTCTGTGCTGAATGATGTTTATGAAAAAAGAGAAAAAGATCTGACATCTCCGGTTATGCGTGAGGTGGAAAAGTTTGCCTATCTGGGATCAATTGACCACCTTTGGATGGATCATATTGATCACATTGACGACCTTCGTGAAGGTGTAACATTGAGAGCCTATGGGCAAAGAGACCCCTTGGTCGAATTTAAAAATGAGGCATACAATTTATTCGAGACTTTGGTCGGAAAAATTGACTCCGAGCTTTCCCATAGGATCTTCAGGATCGGAGTAGCAGCACCTCAACCTGAAATTCCCTTGAATCTTGCCCGGGAAAATGTTGATACGGGTGATTCCACCGGTCTTACGGGAAGCGCCGAGTCGGCCGCCAGGGGAGGAGTTCCTGCCTTTTCTTCGTCATCCGTTGATCCGGAAACTACTAAAAAAATTGGGCGCAACGACCCCTGCTGGTGCGGATCCGGCAAAAAGTGGAAGCATTGCCACTATCCTCAATTACCGCCTCAATGATAAGGGTAATCTTAGCCTCAAACTCACCATCCAGAAAAACATTAATGGATAGTCTTGGAATTTCCTATGAAATTATTCCTGCGGATATAGATGAAAAGGCGATAAGGAATAATGATCTTAAGATTCAAGCAGAAAAAATTGCCAGAGGAAAAGCAGAATTTGTTGCTCAAAAAATTGACGGAGTAATTATTGCTGCCGACACTTTCGGATCAGTTAATGGAAAAGTTTTGGAAAAACCAAAAAACCTAGAGGAAGCAAAAGAAATGTTAAGACTGCAATCCGGTAAAGAGGGCGTAATGTATACAGGTTTTTGTTATATAGATAAAAAGAACAATATAAATTTTTCAGATGCCGCAGTAATAAAATATACCTTTAGGGATTTATCGGAGGAGGAAATTACATCTTTTTCGAAGAGTCATCCTGTAACACAATGGTCGGCGGCTTTTGCTCCGATCGATCCATATCAAATGGGATTTATCAGGGAGATCAAAGGTTCTTTGACAGGTCTGGTTTATGGGCTGCCTGCAGAGTTTTTGATTCCTCTCCTTGAAAAGTCCGGAGTTAAACTTTTCTCTAAATAATTAATTTGATCCCGAAAAACCTTCGAAACTCTAACATTTATTCTGCTATAATGACTCTCATGGAAAACGGGGAAAATCAAAACAACCAGCAGGGAGGAAAATATATTTCAGTGGTAGTTTTTCTTTTTGTAATTTTATTGGTTGGGGGAATATATCTTCTCTTAAACAAGGGAAATAAAAATAATCAACCCTTACAAACGCTGGCTCCGTCTGCTACTATTGTAGCTAACGCGACACCTGATAGTACTGTCTCATCAGCCTCAGCGACAACTAATATGAATGTAACCGAATTACAAATTGAAGACGAAAAAATCGGAACCGGAGAGGCAGCTTCTGCAGGAAAAAAAGTAACGGTGAATTACGTCGGAACCCTCACAGACGGGACAAAATTTGATAGCTCTTACGATCGTAATCAACCATTCTCTTTTAATTTAGGGGCGGGAGAAGTAATTCCCGGATGGGATCAGGGGGTTGCCGGCATGAAAGTCGGAGGAAAAAGAAAATTGACAATTCCGTCCTCATTAGCTTACGGTGACGGTGGAGTACCGGGCGCAATTCCCGGCGGAGCGACCCTAATTTTTGAAGTTGAGCTTTTGAGCATCAATTAATGTTTCAAATCAAATTAGGTAGAGGCCGTTTTGGGGTATATATTCTCCTATTCTCTTTAGTCATAGGGATTTTAGCTTTCTTTTTAGGTAAGAATATAAAAAATCTTCAGGATCTGGGATATGTTGGAGTTTTTATTGCCAATCTTATTGGTTCAGCAACAATTATTTTGCCGGTTCCCTCTTTTGCTACAACAATTGCTGTGGGAGCATTTTTAAGCCCGGTCCTGACAGCTCTTGCTTCGGCTGCGGGCTCAACCTTGGGAGAGCTGACCGGTTACTACGCCGGCTTTGGAGGGCAGGGCTTTGTTAAAAGCAAGGACAAAAGAGTAAAAAAAGTTCAAGACTGGATAAATAAGTACGGACTTTGGGTGATTTTTATTTTAGCGGCTATTCCGAATCCGCTTTTTGATATTGCAGGGATTGTCTCCGGTGCCGGGAAAGTCCCTGTTTGGAAATATTTGCTGGTTGTTTTTTCAGGCAAGCTTATAAAATTTTTAGTTTTGGCCTATACGGGTTTCGGCATTTTTAAGCTCTTCCATTTAGCCTTTTAGGATGAACTGATATAAAATAGCGCTTATGCCGCAAAAATTTTTTAAATCAAGGAACGGAAACATTCCTCTCCCGGTTTTTTTCCCCGACGCCACCCGCGGTGTAATCAAATCACTTGATACGACAGACCTAGAATCAACCAAAACCAAGGGAATTTTAGTAAACACTTTTCATCTTTGGCAGGAGCTCGGCGGTGACGTTCTGGAAAAATTTGGCGGAATCGGAAACTTTATGAGTTTTTCCGGCGGGATTATTTCGGACTCCGGAGGATTCCAAGTAATGTCGGTAGTGAAATCGGGGAACGTCAAAGGGAAAATTACTGATGAAGGCGTAATCTTTCATCCGTCAAAAAAAACTAAAAAAATTCTGACTCCGGAAAAATCAATCGAATTCCAAATGAAGCTTAAAACCGATATGGTTGTCGTGCTCGACGATTTTACCGATCCTAAAGCGTCATATGAAGAGGCAAGGAAGTCAGTTGAGCGGACAATTATCTGGGCCAAAAGAAGCAAGGACGAATTTACTAAACTTTGCAAAGCAAAAAAGATAAGTGAGAGCGACAGACCTTATATTTTAGGGGTAGTTCAGGGCGGAAAATATCAGGATTTAAGGAAATATTGTACGGAAAAATTAGTGGAAATAGGATTTGACGGTTTAGGGTACGGCGGATGGCCGATTGACGAAAAAGGTGATTTCGATTTTGAATCGGCAAAAACAATTGCAGAGAACACTCCCGAAAATTATTTTCTTTACGGGCTAGGGGTGGGGAAGCCTGAGGAAATAGTTAAATGCAGTAAACTTGGGTTTAACATTTTCGATTGTGTCCTGCCGACCCGCGATGCCAGGCACGGCAGACTATATGTTTATAATGCCGAAACGATCGATGATATCGATGTAGAACGGGAAAATTTCTACTCGTTTTATTCCCCCGATAAAGAAAGATATTATAAAGATGATTCTCCTGTAAGCACTGCTTGTGATTGCATCCTCTGTAAAAGATATTCAAAAGCCTATCTGGCACATCTTTTTAGAATCGGAGATTTTACCGCCGGCAGACTGGCCACAATCCACAATCTCAGGTTCTACTCGATACTCGTAGAAAAACTTCGCTTGACAAATACTTGACTTAATGATTATACTTGCGCACTACTATGGAAGAGACGCAAAATCAATCTCAAGGGATTTCACAAGAATCTTCTCAAGCCCAAGATGACAGAGTTTCCTTTCCGACTGTCGGTGAACCTAAAAAAAGCGGAGGTGCAAAAACTCTTTTAATCATCGGAATTTTAGCTTTGGTTGGAATTTTGGGGTATGTAATTTACAAGAGTGCAACGGGTAAGAGCGAAGAGCTGGGGGTTACGGAGCCCACTCCTTTTGAAAATATGGCAGCTCCTACTGCTGCCGCAACACCGGTTGCAACTCCCACATCCAGTCCATCAGCAGCAATAGACAAGACAAAAGTTAAGATACAGGTTCAAAACGGGACAGGCATTGCGGGGGAAGCCGCATATCTTCAAACCCAATTAAACGGTATCGGATATACCAATGTTGTGGTAGGAAATTCTCCGACACAGGATGAAACAGAAACACAAGTCAGTTTCGGAAGCTCTCTTTCGGCCGCTGTCGTAAATGAAATTACCTCAAAACTTAATTCAATTTATCAGACAGTTACAAAAGTAAGTTCAACAAGTACAACCTACGATGTTGTTATTGTCACAGGTCTTCGAAAAGGAGCCACCCCGAAAGCATCAGCATCTCCGGCCGCAACACCCGCCATTTAACCTCCTGTGATAAAATGGTCTTATGGGTAATCTGCTCAAACTACCTTCAGGGTCTTTTAACCTAAATATGGGTAATATTTCCATTCCGATACCCTATTGGCAGGCGTTTATTATTGCAGCCCTGGTATTCGTACTGATTATCTCTTTGGCTATGTTTAGGCGCCATAAGGTTGATTGGTCTTTTAAAGGGGCGCTTTTCGGCATATTCTTCGGATTTCTTCTCGCGCTTTTCCTTGAAGGTTTTTTAATACTAGGCGGGAAAACGGCATTAACGTCGGTTTTGGGGTGGAAGGATGCTCCACCTGCGATTACACAGGCACTTGATGCGGGGCGTTCCGAACTTGTCAAAGTGCTTGGGGTTGATACCGCCACAATTCCCTCTTCATTTGCAAAAGACAATCCGACCGTTCAGGGAGCAGTCCAGCTGCTGCAAAATTTAAACCCCACAGATACGAAAACAGTAAGGTCGATTTTCTGTAGATAAAGTTTTCTAAGAAAATAGGATATACTTCTGCTATGCAAGAAACAAAACAGCAAATAGAGGAACTTACCGCGCGTTTAATGAAACTGATAGAGGTTATTAAACTTTCGGAAAAAAAGGAGAAAATCAAAGATTTTGAAGCAAAAGTGTCAGATCCCGATCTTTGGAGCGATCCTCAAAACGCAAGAGCGCTGACACAGGAACTATCTGATCTAAAAAAGGAGGTTGAAGAAGTAGAGGATCTTACAGAAACCCTGGAAATTCTTAAGGAAGTTCCCGACGAATCTGAAACAAAAAGGGCGGAGAAATTGCTTTCTAAGCTGGAGCTGATGTCATATCTCTCCGGAGATTACGACGGAAAAAATGCTTTGATTTCAATTCATGCGGGACAAGGAGGTACTGAAGCAATGGATTGGAGCGGGATGCTCTTCAGAATGTATATGCGTTTTTGTGAGAGAAAAGGCTGGACCACGGAAACTTTGGATTATTCGGCGGGGGAGGAGGCGGGTATCAAAAGTGTTACCTTCAAGGTCACCGGCCATTACGCTTATGGATATTTAAAAGGCGAAGCCGGCACTCATAGGCTTGTCAGGCAATCCCCTTTCAATGCGGATAAACTCCGCCAGACCTCTTTTGCTCTTGTTGAGGTCATGCCGGAGCTTGAGGATATGGACCTTAAAGATATTCAGATAAAGGATGAAGATTTGGACTGGCAATTTATCCACGCAGGCGGTCACGGCGGTCAGAATGTTAATAAAGTGGCAACTGCGGTTAGGCTGACCCACATCCCTACCGGAATTGTTATAACTGCCTCCACCGAACGTTTTCAGGAGCAGAATAGAAAGATTGCACTCGATCTTCTCCGGGGAAAACTTTGGATTAGACAGCAGGAAATTGAAAAAGGGGTCAAAAAGGAACTAAAAGGCGACTACCGTCCCGCTTCTTGGGGAACACAAATCAGAAGTTATGTGCTCCATCCTTACAAGATGGTGAAGGATCTTCGGACCGATACCGAAACCGGGAATACCGAAGCTGTACTCGATGGTGAAATAGACGAATTTATTGATGCAGAGCTTAAAATTCATTAGTTGCCCATAACTCTCAAGGTGTGGTATATTGGGAATATGCAACCCAAGCGTAAAAGTGTTTTACCGTTGATAGTTGGTGCGTTTTTGGTTGTGCTTGCAGGCGTAATCACTGCCTGGGTTCTTTCTTCAAAAGTAATGAAAGGCGGAAGTGACGGCAAGGCAGCACCCGGTGTCAAAGTGACTTCGACTGAGGCAGGCACACTTGATCCAAAAGTTAAATATGACACGGCTACCGGAGTTCTTCAGGAAGGCGGTATAAACGGGGAAGGAACATATCATCTCACGCGTGAGGGCGGAGTATCCAAAAATGTCTATTTGACTTCCAGTGTAATTGATTTAAGCCTGTTTTTGGATAAAAATGTCCAAATTTGGGGAGAAACATTAGCTTCAAAAAAAGCCGGTTGGCTTATGGATGTGGCAAAGATTCAGGTCGTTAAATGATCTTTTTCGGTCTGGCTTTATGTGTTTTCACTTGATACCCTAAATTATCCCAAAATTATGTCTCAGGAAGAAACAATATTAATAAGCTTTAAAGACGTCGCGAAGGCCTACGGCTCGGTGGTCGCTTTAAATGATGTCTCTTTTGAAATTAAAAAAGGAGAATTTGTGTTTATAACAGGCCCCTCAGGCGCCGGAAAAACTACAATTTTGAAATTGATTTTAGGTGAAATTGTTCCTTCCAAAGGTGAGGTTAGAGTGGACAACCTGAATATTGTTAATTTAAATGATAAAAATATACCTTCGTATCGGCAAAAAATAGGTGTAATTTTTCAGGATTTTAAAGTCCTTCCCGACCGGACTGTTTTTGAAAATGTTGCGGTTGCGCTTGCGGTGATCGGTCTTCCCGAAAGCGAGTGGGAAGATAGAGTTAAGCACGTTTTGAAGCTTGTCGGACTAAATAGCCATATTAATTCTTTCCCGTCACAACTTTCAGGCGGGGAGCTCCAGCGGGTTTCGCTTGCAAGAGCGCTTGCAGTTAATCCAAAAATTATTCTGGCGGATGAGCCGACCGGAAATCTTGATTGGGATACATCGGATGCTTTAATGAAACTTCTTGAAAAGGTTAATGAAGAAGGAAAAACTATAATCATGGCTACCCACAATATAGAGATAGTCAATAAGTATAAAAAAAGAGTAATTCATGTAGATCGTGACGATGGTGAGAAAGACAAGCCCGAAAGCGGGGATGATAGAATAAAAGAAACAAAAGAGAAATGAATAGTCATTTTAAAACTGCCTGGAGCTATATAAGAAGGTCGCCTTTTCAAGCGCTCGCTGCTTCTTTTGTTTTGACTCTTACTTTTTTTGTAACAACGGTTGTTTCCGTGCTCGTTTATTCGTCCTCCCAGCTCCTTACCTATTTTGAGACAAGACCCCAAGTAATAGCTTTTCTAAAAAGTGATGCTACAGAAACGGACATTGCGAGTTTACAGCATAAGCTTGAGGCAAACCCGCACATAAAGGATGTTGTGTATGTCAGTAAAGAAGAAGCTCTCTCGATTTATAAAGAAGCGACAAGCGACAATCCCCACTTGGGAGAGCTCGTAAGTCCTTCAATATTCCCGGCATCTTTGGAATTTTCCGTTACGGATTTGTCCTTTGCCCAAAGCACAATTGATGAAATAAAAGGAGAAGGCATTGTTGAGTCGGTCGGATTCACGGCGGCACTTGGAGGAGAGTCAAGCCTGAACGATGTCATAGGACGTCTGAAAACGATCACATCTTATGTAAGAATCGGAGGCATCGCTTTTGTCGGGCTTTTGGCGGTTACTTCTCTGGTCATTCTTCTTGTTATTACAAGTATGCGTGTAGTGGGCAGACGCGACGAGGTTGAGATCTTGAATCTGATTGGTGCTTCAAAGGGATTTATCAGAAGTCCGCTGGTTATCGAGGCGTTTATTTATACTCTTTCGGGGGTACTTCTCGGGTGGGCGATTTCATTTATAGCAGTTCTTTATTTATCGCCGTCAGTTGTTACCTATTTTGGAGAAATTCCTATTTTACCCAGAGATGCAATTGGACTTTTCAAACTTTTTGGCATTATTTTGGGAGTAGAACTTTTGGGCGGATCGCTTTTGGCACTTTTAGGCAGTCTGATTGCTGTTTCCAGAGTGAAAAAAGTAAGATGATTTTTTATGAAATATGTTACTAAAAAAATCTTTCTACTTCTTGGCATTTCGTTAATCTTTTTTACGTTTGTAAAGATATCCTTTGCTCAAACCTGCAACAGCTTGAATGACTGTAACGCTCTTATTGACCAGTATCAGCAGGAAATTACAAAACTTCAGGGGCAGGCAAATACTCTTAAAAATCAGATCGCCCAGTTTGATGCGCAAATAAAACTGACGACATTGAAGATTGCTCAAACGCAGGAACAAATAAATATGCTCGGGGGAAGAATCACTCAGCTCGGGGATTCGCTTGTCTCGCTGACAACAGCCTTCAATTCCAGGGTGGTTGAAACTTACAAGCTGTCAAAGTATGAGAATAATTTCTTCTTTATACTTTCGGCGAACGATGTCGCGGATGCAGTTTCCAGATTTCACTATCTTCAAAAAATACAGGAAGAAGATAGAAATTTGCTTCAAAGACTTCAGGAAGCCCAAACTACTTACCAGGGTCAGAAGGCAGATCAGGAAAAATTACAAAAGCAGCTTAAAACCCAGCAGGCAAGTTTGAATTCACAGAAAGTAGCTAAAGCAAAGCTGCTAAAAGATACTCAAAATAGTGAAACGAAATACCAACAATTATTAGCTGAAGCTCGTGCCGAGTATGAGGCTATTCAGGGAATCCTGGCAGGGAAAGGAAAGGAAACTGAAGTTGGACATGTAAATCAGGGTGATAAAATTGCTTCTGTAATTCAAGGACCATCGTGTAATTCCGGTGGAACCCATCTCCATTTTACTGTCAGCCAGAATGGTGCAGCAAAGAATCCGTTTGACTATCTTAAAAGTGGTATAGATTATGAAAATTGTTCCGGCTCCGAATGTAATAGTTCTGATGGTGATAGTTTTAATCCATCTGGTTCATGGGATTGGCCAATTAACTCTAAAATAAAGTTTAACCAAGGATATGGAAGTACATGGGCAATTAGAAATACTTGGTTGGGAAAAATCTACAGTTTTCATAATGGAATTGATATAGCAAGCAATTCATCGAACGATGTCAAGGCTGTAAGACCAGGGACCCTATTTAGGGGATCATATTCAGGAAGTGGTGGTTGCCCTCTTAAATATGTACGTGTTCATAATGATGAAGGAGGCTTAGATGTATTTTATCTTCACGTTAATTACATCTAGTTAATCGTTTCAATAATACTTAACTACTCTATTTTATATATGTGATATGATTAAATCATATAGTGGTAAACGTAATCGTTTGGGTAATACTGATTCTGTTTTTTTTGTTTAATAATCCCAAAGTCAATGCACAGGTGGTTATAAACGAATTCCAATTGAAGCCATCAAGTAATCAGTGGATAGAGCTATATAACACCAGTGATCTAGGAATGGATATTTCTGGTTGGTTAATCGATGATGCAGAAAACGGAAGTGCCGGCGTATATACAATTCCAGGTGATACAACCCTGCAGTCCAAAAAGTGCATCTCTTTTAAAAGTGGAAGCTTTAACTGGAATACCACCAGTGCTGATCAAGTCAGGTTAATCTCGGCATTAGGAATAGAAACATATTCCTACTCAAGTTCACCCGGAGAGAATATAAGTATCGGGAGAATTGTTGATGGTCAGGGTGATTTAACTATACTTAGCTCTCAATCCAGGGATGCATATAATTCAACGGGAGAAAGCTGCCTTGCGGAGGTTATTTCTTCCACCCCAAATTCCACGTCAACTCCAACCTCAGCTCCGACTCTCTATAAGGCTATGTATAAGATTAATACACCAAAAGATAATCAAGGAAATGTTCTTGCCGGAGTTCAAATTTTTGTTGACGGAGTATATGTTCACCACGAAGATGATGAAATTCTGCAATTCTTTAACGGTCATGAATGTTATACAGGAGTCGATTGCAATTTAGGAACTCATACAATCAGTTTAAGGAAATCCGGATACCTAAGTTGGGAGGACACCCATAATTTTTCAGCCGGAGAAAATTTGGAGGTAAACCCGGTTTTGAATAAATTAGACCAGCCTGCCGTTACAGTTACACCAACGGTGGTTCCCGCACCTACCAAAACTCCCAAACCAACGCCCACAAAGACCCCGTCTCCGACAGATTTACCCGCCACTGAATCGGCTGTCTTGGGCATACGGATAGATCCTGAGACAACTCCGAATCCTACCCCTGAGCCTGAAACATTCGGGAAAGGGAAAATCCCCGTTTTACCTTTAGGCCTGATATTTGGAGGGTTGTGCTTTATAGCCGTCCCTATTTTTAGTATTATAAAGAATGGCAAAAAAGATTCTGAAGTTCCTTAGCCTCTGGCTTCCTCCGGTTCTTTGGGCGGCAATGATATTCAAGTTTTCCTCCGGTACTGTCCCTTCTGCCTCTCAGGTTTATTGGCAGGATTTTATTGTAAAAAAGGTCGGTCACATGATCCTTTTCGCTACCCTGGCCATTCTTGTGTACCGGGGGCTAATCGGGCAGGGGGTTGGCAGAAAAAAGGCGGCTATATTAGCAGTTCTTATTTCCTTTATGTACGGTGTCAGTGATGAGGTCCACCAGATGTTCACCCAAGGAAGGGAATCAAGATTTAGAGATACGGTAATAGACGGGGTCGGAGCAGGAATCGCAACGTATCTTGTCTATAAGTTTATTTCGGTTCTTCCTAAGGGTTTGCGTGAAACACTATCCAAAATTGGTATAAAATAGCTATATGGCAAAAATATTAGTTACGGGCGGAGCAGGATATATAGGATCCTTTATGGTCCGGGAGCTTCAAAAAAAAGGTTTTGAAACGGTAATTGCGGATAATTTGTCTCAGGGGCACAAAGAGGCGGTCAAGGATTTCAGACTGGAGACAATAGACTTGGTTACGGAAAAAGAGAAACTCGATACACTTCTTACTTCAGAAAAATTTGATGGGGTAATCCATATGGCGAGTTTTATACAAATGGGAGAATCCTACCAAAACCCTGCTAAATATTATGAAAATAATGTTTATGGATTTATGAATCTTCTTGATTCAATGAGAAAAGGCGGAGTCGGGAAAATTATAATTTCCAGTAGTGCCGGGGTCTACGGAAATCCCGTTAAGCTTCCGATCGAGGAAGACGACCCCAAAAATCCGTTAAATCCGTACGGCGAAACAAAATACATTCTTGAACGCATGCTTGATGACTATGATGCGGCTTACGGACTTAAATTTATAAGCATCCGGTATTTTAATGCGGCAGGGGCCGCGCTTGACGGCAGTATCGGCGAGGCTCATCCCGAGGAATCTCATCTCATTCCGAACATAATTAAGAAGGCTCTAAAAGGAGAAGAAATTGAGATTTTCGGGAATGACTACAACACTCCTGATGGAACAAATGTCAGGGATTATGTACACGTACTCGACCTTGTTGAGGCCCATTCGATTGCAATGCAAAAATTGATTGATGGCGCCGAAAGCAATATTTATAATGCAGGAATCGGGAGAGGGTATTCGAACAAAGAAATATTGGACATGGTCGGGAGTGTCGTGGGGAACGATTTGAAAGTAAAATACGGAGCAAGGCGCCCGGGCGATGCCGATGTACTTTTTGCCTCAATCGAAAAGATCAAAAAAGATTTTTCCTGGAATCCGAAATACGGCCTTAAAGAAATAGTGGAAACCGCCTTTATATGGCACAAAAATCACCCTTCAGGATATGCTAATATTGATTAATGAGGTTTTTACACCGCCTAAGACATCTTTTTATTCCGCACGAAAGCAATAATCAGAAAGCAAAAATTCTGCATCCGAGTAGTCTTTTCCTAATCGCCCTTGGACTTATCAGTTTCCAGTTTATTATTGGCTTTACAGGCAAGTCTTTTCCAAAGGTTTTGGGTTATGCGGCCAATATTTCCCCCGAGGAGGTAATAAGACTTACCAATGTAGAAAGGGTAAATAACGGTTTGGCTCCGCTGAGTACAAATTCAACACTTTCCCAGGCAGCACTTGCTAAAGGAAATGACATGTTATCAAAAGGCTATTGGGCTCACTTTGCTCCGGATGGGACATCTCCCTGGAGTTTTTTCCTAAGTTTCGGATATAAATATAAATATGCGGGGGAAAATTTAGCGAGGGATTTTGCCGATGCGGGTACAGCGGTGAGCGCCTGGATGAGTTCTCCATCGCATAGAGAAAATATATTAAACCCGAATTATAAAGATATCGGAATAGGTGTTGTTGAAGGAAACCTGTCCGGAACAGATACGACGATTATAGTGCAATTTTTCGGTACAGCTTTGGAAAATACCGCGGCGGCAAACATTCCGGTTGCCAAAGCTCAGGGAACGACAACAATTGCTTCGCCAAAACCGACACTGGCCGCACCTCCCGTTCCGATACCGCTCCCGACGCCGGCTGCCACACCTCTCGGAATATCCGAACCGATTGCAAATGCAACCGGTTCTGCTGTCACATTTGTATCTCCGTTCTCTTCAACTAAAGGAATCTCTCTCCTTGTTCTCGGGATTATCATAATGGTTTTGTCGATTGATTTGATTGTTGTGAGACGGAATAAAATCGTCCGGGCAGGGGGTAAAACTCTGGCCCACATTGCTTTTCTCGGAATGATTTTGGCTGTTATACTGATATTGAAAGCCGGTCAAATAATCTAAGCATGAAGGCATTTATTAAAGATTTAAGCCACTACCTGGTGCTCTTTGGTATCCTCTTGGCGGGGTTTGCCGGTTTGATACTTTTCTCCTACGATAAGGCCTTCCAGACGGCCGTAGCATCGGCCATTGTACTATCCTACGTCTCATGGGGGGTTGTGCACCATTTCCTTCACGGGGATTTACACTTTGAAACGGTAGTTGAGTATTTAGTTGTGGCAATTCTCGGCTTTGTAATTATATTTTCTATGATAATCCGGACGTGAATTTGACCCTGTAAACATGTTATACTTCTCTCACTGGTATGAAAAAAGTTAGAAAAGCAGTTATACCCGCAGCAGGTTTTGGTACCCGTTTTCTTCCCCAAACCAAGGCTATGCCTAAAGAAATGCTTCCCATTGTCGACAAGCCTGTTATCCAATATGTTGTTGAAGAACTGGTCGAGGCCGGAATTAAAGACATAATTATTGTTACCGGATACCACAAGCGCACAATAGAGGATCATTTTGATTTTCCCAATATGGATCTTATTGAAAATTTGAAAATGGGTGGAGAAAAGAAAAAACCCCTTCTGGATGAGGTCGAAAAAATTGCCAATATGGCCAATTTTGTTTATGTCAGGCAAAAAGGTCCGTATGGGAACGGGACGCCTCTGATGAATGTCAGACATCTGATCGGTGATGAACCATTTATCTACGCCTGGAGTGATGATTTTATTCAGGCTACTCCCTCGAGGTTTAAGCAGCTTATTGATGTTTACGAAAAATACGGAGGAAGCGTTTTGGGGGGTATGAAAGCCACGAAAGATGAGGACTATGATCGGTATGGTTTTGCAGGAGGAACTGAGGTTGAAGACGGTCTTATCAAAGCGGATGTTGTTATCGAAAAACCCGGCAAGGAAAATGCCCCGTCGAACTTGGCAACAGTCTCAGGATTTCTCTTTACGCCTGATATTTTCGGATATCTTCAGGAAGCCTACAACAATCTAAAAGACGGAGATGAACTTTATTACAACGATGCCTTAAAGCTTATGCTTAAGGACGGAAAAGATGTTTATGCCGCCGAAATCAAAAACGGCAAATATTACGATACAGGAAACAAACTTGAGTATCTTAAAACAGTGGTTGAATTTGCACTTAAACACCCCGACTTAAACGGAAAATTCAGAGAATACCTTAAGTCTCTTGATCTTTAATTATGAAGCTACTTGTTACCGGCGCGGCGGGATTTATCGGTTCGAACTTCGTTCACTACTGGCTCCGGAAGTATCCCAACGATGAGATTAGAGTAATTGACGCCCTTACTTATGCAGGAAATATTGAGAATCTTACACCTGTCATTAAAAAAATTAAATTTATCGAGGCAGATATAAATGACAGGCCCAAAGTTTCAGAGGCCCTTAGGGGAGTTGATGCCGTAGTGCATTTTGCTGCAGAAAGCCATGTAGATAGGAGTATTTTTGACCCCAGTAGATACTGGCAAACCAATGTTCACGGTACGGTGACCCTACTTGAGGAAGCGGAAAAACTGGGGATTAAAAGGTTTCATCACATCTCTACAGATGAGGTTTATGGAGAGCTTCCGCTGGACTCATCCGACAAATTCAGCGAAAAAACCCCTTATGCTCCGAGGCCGGATAATCTCTATGCTCTAAGTAAAGCCGAGGCCGATAAACTTGTTTTGGATTTTTCTAAAAAAACGGACATGTTTATCACAATCTCCAACTGTTCGAATAATTACGGTCCATACCAGTTTCCGGAAAAGTTTATTCCGATTGTAGTGACAAATTTGATAGATGGAATGAAGGTTCCGATACATGGCGACGGAAGAAATGTCAGGGACTGGATTCATACGGATGATCATGCCTCAGCAATCGATCTTATCCTACAAAAAGGTGAAAGAGGAGAGACTTATCTGGTAGGCTCTAATAACGACAGAAATAATGATTTTATTGCTCACAAGGTAGTTGAGCTTTGTGGAAAAGATGAAAGTGTTATCAGACACGTCCCCGACAGGCACAGTAACGATAGGCGTTACGCAATTGATGCTACAAAAATTATCACCGAACTGGGGTGGAAGCCGGAGATAGGGAGAGATAATTTTGATGAAGGACTCAAGGAAACTATTAAATGGTATAAAGACAATCAGGATTGGTGGAGACCACTTCTCAAAAGACGTGCCCTAATTGCAGATGATGAAAAAACAGTTAGTGCCTTTATTACACTTGATAGAGAAACGGGCAAGACAAAATTTATTTTTGGGAAACTTGAAGATCGGGACAAAATTAAGCTTCCGGAAAACGATCTTAAAGAGCATTTTGTCGAAGAAAACGTGGTTCGTTATGAAATTGTTATGAAAAATCTTGCCACTAAAGAATGGTACGCCAAAACCTCTGACGGAATTAAAGATGAAATAAAAACTCTGGCGATAAATCCGGCTACATTTGGATATGTGGAGGATTTGGCCCTGAGAGACGACAGAGTAGATAATGGCCGTCTTATTAAACTGGCGAAAATTGTTCATGGTGATCCTGAGTTTGGAATTTACGGCATTGCAACATGGTTTGAAGTTGAGAATGATGCCGGTGTAAAACGCATGGAGGGTTACTACTCTTGGGGTTGGGGGCCAAAGTCCGGTGCAAAGCTTTTGGTTCTCGTCAAAAGACAGGGAGAAATCACACATTTTGCATTTCAGAGGGAGATAAAATTCCCGACAGGCTCTGTTACTTACAATCTTGCCGGAGGCTTTCCTAAGTTAAATGAAAGTGTTCTGAATTTTATTTTGAGATCTCTGAAAAAGGATCTAAACCTGAACATCAAAGACGGCGGAATTACATTAAACGAAATTGTCAGTTTGGGACGTGTTACACCGGATTCAGGAATGACGAATAATCACCCGAATTTGTATGCCGTTATTTTGGACTTCGATGATACCAAGTTCTCTGAAGTTCAGGCGGGGGATAAGTTGGAAGAAGAGGAGGGAATTGTACTTTGGCCTATAAGTGAGATTTCGGAAATGGTCAATAAATGTGATGACTCTTATTTTTTGTCAGCATTGGCTAGGTTGACCCTTTCCGGAATTTATACGATTAATTTGTCGGAAAATAATAAGAAAAATGACTGATCAAAATTTGAATATCATTAAAACATCCATTGACGGAGTCGTCCTGATAGAGCGTCCCATAAAAGAAGATAATCGGGGATTTTTCCACGAAATTTTCAGAAAGGAAGAGCTAAAAGAAGCGACAGGAGTTGATTTTAATCCGGTGCAATGGAGTCACTCAATGAGTCACCCTGGTGTGATAAGAGCGGTGCACACAGAAAATTGGAACAAACTTATTTACCCGGTTACCGGGGTTTTATATGCTCCGATTGTTGACCTTCGCCCCGAGTCTACGACTTTCGGGAAGGTTGAGTACATTACAATAGACAACACCAAGCCCGAATCTCCCCGACAGGCGATATTTTTACCCAAGGGAGGAATAGGAAATTCTATATGTGTTTTGGGCAACGAAGATCTGCACTATCTATATCTGGTGGATGAGTATTGGGACGATTCAAAGGCCAATGGGGTTTCCTGGAACGATCCTGATTTAGCTATAAATTGGCCTATCGAAAACCCCATTATTTCCGAAAGGGATAAAGGTAACCCCACACTAAGACAGATGTTCCCCGAAAAATTTAAATGACATTCAATTCTAAATTATGAAAAAAGTACTTGTTATCGGCGGAAGTGGCATGGTAGCTTCAAGGATAATTGATTTATGGAAAAACAAATTCGAGGTAGTCCCGGCGGATGAAAAAACCCTTGATATAACAAATGAGGAGGCGGTTAAGAATTATTTTCAATCTAATTTTTATGATGCAGTGATAAATTTTGCAGCATTCACAAATGTTGATGGAGCCGAAGCCCAAAAAGGGGATGAAGAAGGACTGGTTTGGAAACTTAATGTACTGGGTCCAAGATATCTGGCAAAGATTGCTAAGGAAAAGAATATATTTCTCATTCACATCTCAACAGACTTTGTTTTTCCGGGCAATGAAATAAATCCCGGGCCATACTCCGAAGATTCGGAATTACCCGGGACACCGGAAGGAATAGGGTGGTATGGATGGAGTAAAAATAGAGCAGAAAAAGAAGTGGCCTTGTCAGGTTGTAAAAATGCGATAGTTAGGTACGGATACCCATTTAGAGCAGATAATTTTGATCTCAAGCTCGATTGGGCTAGAAATTTACTCAAATTATACAATGAACAAAAATTATATCCACTCTTTACCGACCAAGTTCAGAGTGTAGTTTTTATAGACGATTTAGCTGACCCACTTGCCAAGATTATTAAGGACAAAAAGGAAGGCGTTTTTCATATCGCTTCAAAAAATACAACTTCTCCTTATGAGATAGGCGCCTATCTTTTGGAAAAACATGCAGGTAAAACGGTCGAAATTCAAAAAGGTTCAATGGTTAATTTTTTGTCAGTTCCCGGACGGACTCCAAGACCACGTCTGGGAGGATTAAGAGTAGAAAAGACTGAAAAACAGTTGGGGATGGATTTTAAAACCTGTAAAGAGATGGTAGATGAATTTATTTCCCTCTCCACTTATTAATTTCGCCGTGGTTCCCTGAAAGCAGAATTTTGGGTACTTCCCATTCTTTATATTTTTCCGGCCTGGTATATTGGGGATATTCCAGGTATCCCGGCTCCATATGCGATTCTTCAACAGACGATTCGTCTTTGCCTAACACTCCCGGTATCAGGCGTATCACGGAATCAACTATTACCATCGAAGGAATTTCTCCACCGGTTAGAACATAGTCCCCGATAGAAATTACTTCATCTGCAAGATATTCGTGGACTCTATGATCCACCCCCTCGTAATGACCCGCAATTAAAATAATATGTTTTTCTTTAGACAGTTCTTTAGCCTTTCCCTGCTCAAACCTTGCCCCAGTTGCGTCGAGAAGTATTACTTTTGAATTCTTGGTGCGTAAATCTTTGAGGGCTTTGTCGATGATATCGACTCTTAAGACCATGCCAACTCCTCCTCCGTAAGGCCTGTCGTCAACATCTTGTCTTTTGCCTTCACCCCATTCCCTCAGGTTATGGACTTTTACTTCTAAAAACCCTTTCGACTGAGCGCGTTTGATAATGGAAGCGTTGAAAGGCCCCTCAAACATTTCGGGAAAGAGCGTCAGGACGTCAATTTTTAACATACCATTGTATTTTAACAGGGGATTGAGCTAAAGTTAATCATATATGGACAAAGTTGTGATAATCATGCCCACCTGGAATGAGCTGGGAAATATTAAGGAAATGGTGCAGGTACTGACGGAAGAGGAATTCCCCAAAATTAACGCTGACATGGAGCTTCTGGTAGTCGATAATCATTCCACAGATGGCACTGTCGAGGCAGTTGAGGCGGCTGCGGGGACTCACAATAACGTTCATATAATTCAACAGCAAAATAGCGGGCTTGGTTGGGCATATGTTACCGGCATGCGCTATGCAATAGAAAAACTTAATGCAGATGCCGTAATGGAAATGGATGCGGATTTCCAACACCCTCCGCGTTTCGTCAAACCCATGGTCGAAGCTTATCTGAATGGGGCAGACTATGTTATCGGCAGCCGTTATATTAAAGGCGGTTCGGTTCCGAAGGAGTGGGCAACCAGCAGGAAAGCAGTAAGCTTTTTCGGAAATATGTTTATCCGTATTTGTCTTTTGAATTTCAAAATTCACGATCTGACCACCGGTTTCAGACTTACTAAAGTTCATGGAGTGTTGGATAAGATTGAACTTGAAAAACTGCACAACCTGGACAGATTTTCTCACAAAGTTGATCTTCTTTATCAATCTCTTAAAAATTCCAAAAACACTGTTGAGGTACCTCTTGAATTTGCATCACGTACAAAAGAAAAATCTAAGTTTAACTGGAAAGAAATGGTTGAAACATTTAAGTTGGCGATCATTTTGGGAATCAAAGACAAACAGAGATTTATTAAATTTGCAGTAGTCGGTTTTACCGGTTTTGTGGTTAATTATGTAGGACTTGAACTTCTGAAGCGTGCCGGCCTGACTACGTATTTTGCAACACTTTTGGCAACTGAAGCCTCGATCATCTCTAATTTTATTTTTAATAATATCTGGACCTTCAAAGATAAAATTATAACCTCTGTCAAAGATTTGATCGCCCAATTTTTGAAGTTTAATCTTTCATCTCTCGTTGCCGTAATAGTCCAACCCCTGATTGTGGCTGGTGCTGCCAGGTGGTTTGGAGATACATCTTTGGTTCATTTCCTGGCACTTGTGTTTGCCCTTGCTTTCGTGATAGTTCCTTATAACTATACTGTTTACAATCTATTCATTTGGAAGACATGGAAACTTCCCTGGAAGAAAAAATCTTAATCTCCGGCTTTGTTAGTTGGTGCCTGGTATATAACAGTTTCATGACAATCTGACTCAAACTCTTTTATCTTTTCATTGATGACATCAGTATCTAAAAGGTTTTCTATAAATGGAACTACCTCGCCACGGTCGGTATATTGGGTTTGAGATTTCCCGTCGCAATGCGGACAAATATTTCTCGGAGGAAAGTTCGGTTCATTGCAATTTGAGCAAATGTTTCCGACCATGCGGTATCTTTGTGCGTTTGTTCTCCAATATCTGGGTACTTCCATTGATATTTTATTAGTCGGAAACCATCTCAAAAACCCACGGTCTATCGATGGTTATCAATAATTTTTATATATTTCAAAAAGTATTTCTCAAAAAATTGTTTTAAATCTTTATTCTGTAGTTTTCTGATTCTATCTTTCAATTCATTAAGATCCGTTATCTTAGTTAATGTATTAATAATCTGTTTGTCCATGGGGAGGAGCCCTTCTCTTTTTCCGATTTCCAGAGCGATTTCCACAGCCTCACTAATATACTCTCTAAAGGCGTTAGCTGAATCACGTTTTTCGTATTTATATAGACCTCTTAATTTTTTAAGGGGAACGTTTTTAGTTTCTTCATTCCTAAAGAGATTGTTTAAGAAAACTTCTACGCCAAATCGGGTTTTTGCAATTTCTTTAAGATGGGGGATAATATCCTTTTTGTAATATGAACGTTCACCTGTAAGGTTTGAAGTAAAATTCGGCACCTGTCCATTCGACGGGTATCCTAAAACTGCCCTAAAATTATCTTCTAAGATCGGTTTGAGTAAAGTTTCTATGTGCGTATCGGAAAGATTAGTTAAGTCGGCATCGACAAAAATGACAATTTCACCTTTAGCCTTTTTTATTCCCGCAGCAAGTGCGTGGCCTTTACCTTTATTTTTCTTAAAATTAATCAGCTGAATTCTATCCTTAAACTTTTTCAAAATGGCAAGGCTTCTATCGGTTGAACAGTCGTTCACGCATATAATTTCACTTATTAGTGAGTTTTTGGAGAGAGTTTCAACTACACCTGCGACAGTTTTTTCTTCATTGAAAACAGGGACTATGGCGGTGACACTTTTTTGCATTTATTTTCCCAACCTTCTCTGACGTTTTTGAAACTCTTTTATGGCGGTATCAAGTTGCTTTTTATCGAAGTCCGGCCAATAAACTTTGGGGAAGTACAATTCCGAATAGGTAACTTGCCAGGGAAGAAAGTTGGAAAGGCGCTGTTCACCTGATGTCCTTATAACAAAATCCGGATCGGGTAGCCCTGCAGTATCCAGATTTCGGTTTATTAAATCTTCAGTAATTTCTTGGGGTTCAATCTTTAATGCAGCCAATTTTTGAAATGCTCTGGTAATCTCATCTCTGCCTCCATAATTTATGGCAATATTGACAATTATCTTTTGATTTTTACTGGTTAGCTTAACTGCCTTTTTTAAAACTTTTTGTAAAGAAAAAGGAAGCCCTTGCAGATTACCCAAAATTCTTATTTTCATTCCGCGCCTGTCTGCACTCTGAATTTTGTCAATAGCAAAACTTTCGAATAGTTTCATTAGATATGAAACTTCTTTCTTAGTTCTCTTCCAATTTTCAGTGGAAAATGCATATATAGTGACAATTTTTATACCCAGGTCTTGAGCGTAATTAACAATTTCTTCTATCTGCTGCGCTCCCTTTTTATGACCCATAAAATTTGGCAGCCCCTTTTCCCTTGCCCAGCGTCGGTTACCGTCAACAATAAAACAGATGTGGTGTGGTACTTTATTCTGCATCTTTAGACAAAATAGTTGAAAACATAAAAACTTTTTCAATAGCATTCATAACTATCTCCCGTTCTGCCTGGGGCATTTTATTAAGAACGCGAAAAATAAGCCTATCAAGAGCCGTTAGCAGTTTTTCTGTTATTTGTTCTCCTTCTTTAGTTAGTTTGATAAGCACTAAACGGCGATCTTGTCTACCATGGGTTCTTTCAATTAGTTTCTCCTTGTGCATCCTCTCAATGATTCCGCTAACTGTTGGAAAAGAGACATCAAGTTCTTGTGCGAGCTTCCCAATTTGAAGTGGTGTGCCCTTGGTTTCTTTTAAAATTAAAAGAACCATCAATTGAGAAGTAGTCAGGCCTGGTCTGACTTTATCAACAAGGGAGGCAATTTTTAGATTCCCAGCAATTTTTGGAAGTAGTTCTGAGAAATGTTTAGTTTGATCCTTAAGTTCAACCATTTTTAGTATGGCTAAATGTTAGCCATGCTAAATATTATACCAAATACTTTTAACTAATCAAAAGAGTTGAATTTACAATGTGGGCTATTGTTACAGGAATGGGGCCCAATTACTGATAGGCATTACATTATTGGAGATAAAGGCGAGCGAATACAGATATATCGGGATTATTATTACCGCCAGGGCGATCTTAGCTTCTTTTTTAGCCAGCACATCAGAAAAAGCTACAAAGAGAAACGGAACTACCGGCAAGAAATACCTCAAAAGGTCTCTGTGGGCAACGAACAAAATCATCAGATAAAAAAGGCCTGCGAATGTGGCAAGTTCAAACTCCTTTTTTTGGAAAAGCTTATATATGCCGATTGCACCGATTGCATAAATAAATATTATTTCTTCAAGCCAATAAGTTCCTACCCAGGGGGATGCATAATTAAATATCTGGAACGGTGGAAACCCGAGATGGATATTATCTCCCGAGTGGAAATATGCAAAAAAGTCTCCCTGGGTAAACCTGTAAAAAAGAAAGACTAAGGTAAGAGCGGACGGAATTAACAAAAGCGGATAAGATTTTTTCAGATTGAAATGAAGTCTTTTGTTTCTGAGCGATTCAAGTAGATAGTAAATTCCATATGCACCGAAAAGGAGAATACCCGGGGATTTGGTAAAAGTTGCGATCATTCCCCAAAGCCCGCTTAGCCAGAACTTCTTGTTTTTGAAGTAATAAATAGAGGCGATAATGCCGGCGACAAAAAGAGGGTCGGCGGACCCTACCGACCTTACAATCAACCATCTTGCAGGAAAAATTGAGAATAGAAATGTCAAAAATATGGCACTCTTTTTATCGACATACTGAGAGATTAATTTCTCAAAAAAGAAAATAGCCAAAAATGATGAAGCAAGGGTAACAATTAACATTGCATACGGATAGTTGATTAGAGTTCCAAAGAGCCTGGTTAGAAAGGGAAATAGAGGAAAGTGAGCCGTGTAGTACTCGGTAGGCAGAGGAAATTGGAAACCGGCACTGATTAAAGCTTTGTTGTATAGGGTTTTGGCAGCAACAAGGTAAAGCGGCCCGTCGTAGTTGGAAACTATAGTTGCCATGCCACCTTGCGGCAGAGGAATTCCCCAAAAAGAATCAAGCCTTAGATAGAACGGTAGCCAAATCAAAATTGTCGGAATCAAGGTAAATCCCAGGATCAGCAGTAGTTTACCGATTTTTTTCCCCATCAGAATGATATTAGCACGAGGGGAGCCTAATATGCTAGACTTCGTATGTGGACACTAAGACTCCTGAATTATCAATATTCCTGCCTACTTATAACGAGGAAGGAAATATTGCTACAACTGTCAAAAATGTAGTCGCTGGGGCATCCGAATATGCCGAAAAATGGGAACTTATCATAGTCGATGACGGGTCAACCGACAGTACCAATAAAATTGCACTAAAATTGGAGGAGTCCAATAAAAACATTAGGGTAATCAGGCATGAAAAAAATCAAGGGTACGGCGCCTCACTCAAAACGGGTCTATATAGTGCAAAATACAAATGGATATCCTTTATAGATTCCGATGGCCAGTTCGACTTTGGTGAAATAAATAAATTTTTAGATAAACAAAAAGAAACGGAAGCAGACCTTGTTATTGGCTATTACAGGAAAAGGAGAGCTTCTCTGGCAAAGGTGATTACCAGCAAAATTTGGGAAGCGGTCGTATTTACACTATTTGGCCTGAGAGTTCGCGACGTTGATTGCGGATTTAAGCTAATTTCCAAAAAAGTATTGGAGAAAATTCCTTGTCTGGAAAGTGAAAGAGGGGCATTTATTAGCAGTGAACTTTTGGTAAAGGCCAAAAAAAGCGGATTTAAAATTGTTGAAATACCCATTACGCACTATCCGAGACTGAAAGGGGAAGGCACCGGCAGGAAATTAGCCGTGATCGTCGAAAGCTTCATTGATCTTTTGCGGCTTTGGAAAAAACTAAAGTGAAATTCAAAATTATCGATTTTGTTAAGAAGAATAAAGTAGAAATAATTATATTGGGGTTAGTCCTATTAATAGGGGCTTTTTGCCGTTTATATAAAATCAGTGAGTATATGACCTTTTTGGGAGACGAGGGACGCGATGTGATAATTGTCCGACGAATTTTTACGGAACTTCACCCACCGCTTATCGGCCCCGGGACTTCTGTGGGAATGATGTATTTGGGCCCTCTTTATTACTACATGATGGCAATTCCGCTTCTGATCTCAGGATTTTCACCTGTGGGGCCCGCTGTTATGGTTGCACTTTTGGGGGTGGCAACAATCGCTTTTATTTGGTGGGCAGGACGCACCTGGTTTGGTAGATCTACGGGACTCATAGCTGCGGGTTTGTATGCGATTTCTCCGACTATTATTACTTTTTCCCACTCTTCATGGAATCCGGACATAATGCCGTTTTTTGCACTTCTTTCGATGTATTCGGTATGGAAAGTGTGGAGGCAGAGAAAACTTAATTGGCTGATCGTTTTGGGAATTTCCTTCGCCTTTGTACTGCAGTCCCATTACTTGGGGCTACTTCTTGTCCCGACCTTGTTTATATTTTGGCTATCAACCCTTGTTGATCTTAAGAAGAACGGTAGGGTCAAGCCATTTGTTAAAAAGTCACTAATGGGTCTGGGATGTTTTTTGTTCCTTATGAGCCCTTTACTAATTTTTGATCTGAGGCACAACTTTATGAACTCCAGAGCACTGTACCAATTTATTCTTGAGCGCGACACAACAATTTCCGGAAGCCCATGGCAAGCGTTACCTAAGTTGACTTCAGTATTTAACCTTATTAACAGCAGTCTCCTTGTGGGAAAAAATGCCCTGGCGGGGATAATTTCTTCAGTTTTTGTTGCCGGAGGCATAATTTATTTATTCGTCAGAAACTTTATTAAACATAAAAACTTTAGGATTAAAGGAGAATATATACTCCTTCTTTCTTGGATAGCCTTCGGCCTTTTTGGTTTAGCTCTTTATAAGCAAAGCATTTACGATCACTATTTAGGGTTTCTTTTCCCGGTACCTTTTTTCCTGGTTGCAATATTTCTTTCGAAATTATTGAAGGACGGGAAAATTACTAAGACACTAGCCGTTGTGGGAATTGTCTGTCTTATCGTTTTGAATTTATTCCAGAACCCTTTCAGATTTGGTCCTAACCGCCAGCTTCAAAGAGCCAAGGATGTGTCAGCAGAGATATTGACCCTGTCAGGCGGAAAACCGTTTAATTTGGCAGTTATTGCGGAAAGAAACTACGAGGACGGCTACAGATATTTTCTGGAGCTTTGGGGAGGGAAGGTGCTTCATGCAGATAGATGGGACCCTTCAACCATATCAGATACTCTTTTTGTAGTTTGTGAGAATGACCCGGCCAAATGCGATCCGGCTCGTTCACCCAAAGCCGAAGTTGCAAATTTCGGCATGTCTGTTATAAAAGGAGAATGGAATGTTGACGGGGTTATAATATATAAATTAGCTCACGCACAATGAACTACAAAGAATCAGCCAAAATACTTTCAGAGATTAAAGCATCTAACAAGATTTTAATTAATTGTCACAGAGGGCCGGACTCCGACTCGGTAGGCTCAGCCCTGGCTTTATCGCAAGCCTTGAAGAGTTTGGGGAAAGAAGCCACAGTAATTTGCCCCAGCGACATTCCTTCGGATCTGGCTTTTTTGAAGGGTGCTAACGAAATTATAAGGGTTAACTTTACTTCCTTTGATTTTTCAGCTTACGATCTGTTTTTGATTCTTGATTCCTCAACTTATGCGATGGTTACGGGTCTGAAAGACGCAGTCAAACCAAATATAAAATCGATAGTTATTGATCACCACCCCTCAAAAGAAAGATTTGGGAATATAAATTTGATTGATCCCGGTATGACGTCCACGGGTGAACTTCTTTATAGAATATTGGATGATTGGGGGGTTTCTCTTACTAAAGATATATCCGAGTGTCTGTTGACGGGAATAATCGGAGATACCGGAACCTTCCAATATCAAAATGTGGGAGAGGCCACTTTGAGGATTGCTGCGGAGTTAATGGAAAAAGGTGCCGATAAAGATAAAATTGTTTACAACCTTTATAGAAATATCGAATTCAAAGAGTTGAAAATGTGGGGTAAATTTATTGAAAGTATGAAAATTGAGGACGGATTTGTCTGGTCGGCGATTCCTTATACGGCATATAAAGATTTCGGTGAATATCCTTATGCCAAAGAAGACGTCGCCAACTTATTTTTCCCGATTGTCAAAGGGACGGAGTTTGGCATCGTGATGGTTGAGACATCAGAAAATATCCTTTCGGTAAGTTTCAGGTCCAGAAATGGATTTGATGTCTCAAAAGTAGCAAAAGAAGTTGGTGGAGGCGGACACAAAGCAGCTTCAGGCGCCAGAATTGAGGGGGTACCTTTTCAGGATGCAGTTAATAAAGTACTTATTGCTGCCAGAAAATATTCCCAAAGTAATTAATATGAGACCCTATCTAAGCGTAGTTATACCGGCATACAACGAAGAATATAATTTAAGAACAGGGGTATTGGACAGCGTTTATGACTATCTAAGTGAGCAAAAATATTCGTGGGAAATCCTTTTTGTGGATGACGGGTCAAAAGATAAAACTGCAAAAATTGCCGAGACATTTGCCAGAAAACATAAGAATTTCTGTGCACTAAAGGAACCTCACAGGGGAAAAGGGGGGACTGTCATCGCCGGAATGCTTAAAGCAAAAGGTGAGATAATTCTTTTTACTGATACGGATCAGGCAACTCCAATTGATCAACTTGAAAAAATATTACCCAAATTTAAATCTGGATACGATGTTGTAATCGGTTCACGCCACGGGAGGGAGGGCGCTCCGATTATCCGAAAAATCATGGCATACGGATTCTCTCTCCTCAGGTTTTTGGTTTTGAGATTGCCTTTTAAAGATACACAGTGCGGTTTTAAAGCCTTTACGGATAAGGCTTCTCAGGAAATTTTCAAACGTTTACAGCTTTTTAAAGCCGACGGTGAAAATACAGGTGCCTCCGTTACTGCGGGATTTGATTTGGAAATTTTGTATGTGGCAAAAAAGCTGGGTTATAAAATTGCCGAAGTTCCGGTAGATTGGCATCACAAAGAGGGAACAAAAGTTGACCCCATTAAAGATTCAATAGAGGGATTGAAAGGTCTTATTTCGGTACGTATTAATGCAATCAAGGGAAAATACAAGATATAGCGGTGTAATTCGTGCTACAATTTAGGCATGGCTTCGAAGATTTCGGTCGTAATTAATACCCTAAACGAGGAAAAAAATATTTCCAGGGCAATTTCGTCAGTTGAAAATCTTGCGGATGAGGTAGTTGTTGTTGATATGGAATCGGAAGATAAAACGTGCGAAATTGCTAAAAATTTGGGAGCAAGAATTTTCACCCACAAAAAGACCGGATATGTAGAACCTGCCAGAAATTTCGCAATCTCCAAAGCTACAGGAGATTGGATTTTTATTTTGGATGCTGATGAAGAGGTGACACCGGAACTGATTAAGGAAGTTAGGGCGAAGATAAAAAATCCAAATGCCGACTATTTTAGAATTCCCAGGAAGAATATTATTTTCGGGCGGTTCATAAAACATTCCCGCTGGTGGCCTGACATGAATATCCGCTTTTTCAAAAAAGGATTTGTTTCCTGGAATGAAATAATTCACATGGTTCCAATGACTCAGGGAATCGGTGAAGATTTTCCCGAAAAAGAAGAACTGGCAATAATACACCATAATTACGACTCCATTGAAGAATACTTAACCCGCATGAACCGCTACACTAATCACTACGCGAAAATTATTATGGATGAAGGATACAAATTCTCCTGGCGTGATATTGTTGTCAAACCGATGGGAGAATTTTTAAGCCGCTATTTTTATGGTCAAGGCTATAAAGACGGTATTCATGGTTTAGCACTTTGCCTTCTTCAGGCGTTTTCGGAACTTACAGTTTATTTAAAAATTTGGCAGAAGGAAAAATTTGAAGAAAAAGATTTGAAGCTAAATGATGTAGTAGCTCTTCTACAGGACCAGGAAAAAGAGCTGCATTACTGGGAGGCTGACGCTTCCGTTAAAGAGGGTGGAAGTCTTTATGACAGAATCCGCAGAAAATTGAAGATCTAAAAAATGGCTAAATCCCCGAAAGTTACGATTATTATTTTGACCACAAACGCTCTTAGGATGACGAAAGAGCAGCTGAAGGATGTCGCCGAACTTAATACTGAAGGAATTAATGCGGAATGTTTGATTGTTGATAATGGCAGCGGGGACGGAACGGAAGAAGCACTAAAAAATTACGGACTCCCGAATATGAAATATCGGTTTTTAGAAACCGGTGCAAACCTGGGCTTTGCCGGAGGGAACAATGTAGGAATTAAAGATGCGCTCGGCCGGGGTGCCGATTACGTAATATTAATGAATAACGATTTGATACTTTCGAAAGACCTTATTCAAAAATTAGTTAATTTTATGGATGAAAATACAGATGTGGGAGTCACATCGCCAAAAATGTATTTTGCCAAGGGGTATGAGTTCCACAAAGACAGATATAAGGAAAGCGAATTGGGAAACGTTATTTGGTATGCAGGAGGCGTAATTGACAGAAATAACGCTTACTCAGCCCATAGGGGAGTTGATGAGGTCGATCACGGACAGTATGACAAGGTCGCCGAGACAGATTATGCAAACGGTGCCTGCGCCATGATACGCCGGGAAGTTTTTGAAAAAGTCGGATATCTGGACTCTTCACTTTTCCTATATTGGGAGGATGCTGATTTTAGCGAAAGGGCTAAAAGGGCGGGTTTTAAGGTTATGTATTACCCCGGGACATGTTTATGGCACAAAGTCTCCGCATCGACCGGAGGTTCAGGAAGCCCGACAAATGACTATTTTTTGACGAGAAACCGTCTTTATTTTGCCAAGAGATATTTAAGTCCCAGAACTAAATTTGCAGTCTGGAGAGACACACTAAAGATTGCTTTCAAAGGTCGAGCTTGGCAAAAGAAAGGCGCAGTTGATGCAATTTTTGGGGTAAAAGGAATGGGAGCCTGGGAGAAAAGATGAAAAATACAATATCTGCAATTATTTTGATAGGGGGCAACTACGACAAGGAACTTTTGAAAAAGTGTTTGGATTCTGTTGCGTGGTGTGATGAAGTGATAAAAGTAGAAACGGAAAATATAAAGGGGAGTTTTTCCGAATGGAGGAACGAGGGAGCGAAAATGGCAAACAGTGATTGGCTTTTTTATGTTGATAGCGACGAAGAAGTAACCGACAGCCTCAAGAAAAATATTCTTCAAGTCATCGGCGCAAACGAGTTTGCGGGTTATGCAATTCCGAGGAGGAATAAATTTTTGGGTCACACGATGCGTTGGGGCGGATGGTATCCGGATTATGTGCTAAGGCTTATAAGAAAAGACAAATTGAAAGGCTGGTTTGGAGAACTTCATGAACAGCCATTAGTTGACGGAACTACAGGACATCTTAAAGAGCCGCTTTTGCATGACAGTCACAGGTCAATACACGACATGGTTGAAAAAACAAATAAATGGTCTGAAATTGAAGCTGAACTTTTGTTTGAGGCGGGACATCCGAAGATGAACTTCGCTAGATTTTGTTCTGCCGCTTTTAGGGAATTTTGGTATCGGGGAATTGTAAAACTGGGATTTCTGGATGGCACTACAGGGGTAATTGAAATAATTTATCAGATGTATAGTAGATTAATTACCTATTCCAAGCTTTGGGAGAAACAATTAAACAATGCGAGCCGCAATATATAATCCATATCTGGATACATTGGGAGGAGGGGAGCGCTATACCTTAAGTTTTGCCAAGGTATTGGCGAAAAACGGATATGACGTGGACCTGGAGTGGAAAGATCAGAGGATTAAAGAAACCCTTGAAAAAAGATTCGGGATGGATTTATCCGGAATCAATGTTATCCCCGATGTTAAAAAAGGCGACGGTTATGATCTTTGTTTCTGGGTCTCCGACGGAAGTATTCCTCTAATGCATGCCAGGCGCAACATTCTTCATTTTCAAGTTCCTTTTCATGGAGTAAACGGAAAAAGTTTGATAAACAAAATGAAACTTTTCAGGATAAATAAAGTTGTTTGCAATTCAAACTTTACAAAAAATGTAATAGATAAAGAATTCGGAATTAAAAGTGTTGTTATCTATCCGCCCGTAGATACGGAAAGTTTTAAGCCTAAAAGAAAAGAAAATACAATTTTGTATGTGGGTAGATTCTCTCAAATTCTGCAAAATAAAGGGCAGGACGTACTAATCTCCTCATTCAGAAAGCTATTTGATCAAGGTTTGAAAGATTGGAAATTTATTTTAGCGGGCGGAATCGAAGTGGGGGTAACCGATGGCCTCGCTGGTATTAAAGAACTTGCTGCAGGTTACCCGATAGAAATTATTGAAAGCCCGGATTTTTTAACGCTAAAGGATTTGTACGGAAAGGCAAAAATCTATTGGAGTGCTTCGGGGGTTAATCAAAATGAAAACACTAATCCGGAAAAGGTCGAGCATTTCGGAATCACCGTGGTGGAAGCAATGTCAGCAGGTGCAATACCGGTGGTTTTCAATGGGGGAGGGCACAAAGAAATTGTGGAAGAGGCCGTAAGCGGGTATCTATGGAAATCTCCTGATGAGTTGGAAAAGAAAACCGTCAAATTAATCAGTAATAATAAACAGTTTCATATGTTCGAAATGAATGTAATAAAGAAATCAGGGGAGTATTCAATTTCTAATTTTGAAAAGAGCGTAGTTTCTTATATACTTCGGAAATGAAAAAATATAATGTAACGGTAGTAATTCCAAGTTATAACAGCGAAAGTCTTTTGGAAAAAAATTTACCTTTTCTTCTTACGGCAAAAGAAAACTCCGCAAATGAAATTGTCGAAATTATAGTAGTTGATGATGGCTCTACTGATGGCAGCGTAAAACTCCTTACACAAAAGTTTCCTGAGGTGAAAATTATTAAACACAAAATAAACCGGGGTTTTTCGGCTGCCGTAAACACGGGAGTCAGAATGTCTAAAGGAAATTTAGTGCTTCTACTAAATACCGACGTGATTCCCTCGGAAGACTTTCTTACAACCGTTTTCAAACATTTTGATGACGAGAAGGTATTTGCCGTTTCCCTGCACGAAACCGGTTTCGGCTGGGCGAAGGGAAGTTTTTCAGCAGGATATATTCAATTGGGAATGGGAGAGGAATCGGATGTCCCTCATCAAAGTTTTTATGTCAGCGGCGGCAGTGGTGTTTTTAGGAGAGAATACTGGATGAAGCTATCAGGAATGGATGAGAAACTTTTCTCCCCGTTTTATTGGGAAGACATTGATCTTTGTTATAGGGCGGAGAAAAGGGGCTACATAAATTTATGGGAACCGCGAGCGAAGGTGGTGCACGAACACGAGTCTACTATTAGTAAATTTTCTAAGTCATATGTTCAAAGAATTAGAGAAAGAAACCAGCTTCTTCTAATTTGGAAAAATATCCACAGTTCCAAACTTGTCCGGAACCATATTCTCGGGGTTTTGAGAAGATTTGTGAGACATCCGGGATATGCACGGGTTATTTTTATGGCTTTAGGAAAATTAGGGACAGCGATGAGGGAAAGACGGAGGGAAATAAAATTAAGTAAAGTTTCAGATGAGGCAATATTTATGCGTTTTTAAAGATGGATATCGAACTGTCTATAGTTATCGTCAATCTTAATACTAAGGATTTAACTGTCGGATGTTTGAGGTCTATAGAAAAAACTGCAGAAACATTATCCTTTGAAGTTCTTTTAACGGATAATGGTAGTAGCGACGGCTCCGTTGAGGCTTTCAAAAAAATTCAAAAGGAAGATTTTTGGAAGGGTAGATTTGCATTGATTCTTAATGATGGAAATCTCGGATATGCCAAAGCCAATAATCAGGGAATCCGTAAGGCAAAAGGTAAATACATTCTTCTTTTAAATAACGACACAGTTGTTCATGCGGATGCGCTTCAAAATTTAATAAAATTCGCGAGGTCTTCTCCCGACGCCGGGGTTATCGGGTCCAAACTTCTGAATATTGACGGAAGTTTGCAGATGTCCTGTTACCATTTTCCGACAATTACAAATGCGTTTAAAGAATATTGGTTAGGCCAAAAAGGACTTTTTGAAAAATACGCGCCAGTTGGTGATGCACCGGCAAAAGTAGATTCTGTCGTCGGGGCAGCATTTCTAATCACACCCGAAGCGAGGAAAATAGTCGGAATTTTGGATGAGCGGTATTTTGCCTATTTTGAGGATATTGATTATTGCCGGCAGGTTTGGAAAAAGGGATTGAAAGTTTACTACTTACCTGATTCCGTAGTGACGCATTACCACGGAGCTACTTTTAAAAAACTCGGGGATGAAGCAAACCGTTGGAAGAAGCTGATTCCTTCAAGCAAAATTTATCATGGTCTTATTAAACACTATTTAATAACTGCTATACTTTGGTTGGGTCAAAAGAAGGAAAAATTGCATGTTTAAAAAATTTTTGAAAAACAAAGCAGGAATCCTTTTGGGCATTCTCATTCTTCTTATTTTAGGCATTTGGGCGGGAAAAGGACTTTTTAAATTTGAGTACATATTTACTCACGACGGGGACTACCAAATCGCCAGGAGTTCGGTTGCAATTGCGACCTTAAAAGAAGGCGGCTTTCCTTTAAGGTGGGCAGGGAGTATGAACGCGAAGTGCGGAATCCCCATCTTCAATTTCTTTTATCCGCTTATATATTATCTGGAATCTTTTTACAGCCTTTTTTCGAAAAATCTATACCTGGGCCAAAAAATAATAATGTTTATGTCCATCGTCGTGAGCGGGATTTTTTTCTTTTTATGGGCCAAGTTAAAAACAAAAAAGACCCTACCTTCAATTACAGGTGCAATTCTTTATTTACTGGTTCCTTACAGGTTCATATTGGTTTACGTGAGGGGAAATCCTGAGTACCTAAGTTATGCTCTTTTGCCGCTTGTTTTGTATTTATTCGAAAAAACTATTCAGGCAAAATCAAAAATTCCATCCCTGCTTTTTGCATTTGCGGCATCTCTTTCAGGAGCCCTCCTTTTGATATCCCACAACATTGTTGCGATGCTTTTGATGCCAATATTACTTCTTTATCTGGCTATCTGTTTTATCATTGAAAAAATACCTTTAAGAAATAAACTTCTGGTGGCTGCCGCATATATAGGATCTTTCGGACTGAGTGCATTTTTTGTTTTTCCTGCTCTCCTTGAATCAAAGTACTTGCGGTTGGGAAACGTAATGACAATAAATTATAAGGAGCAGTTTCCAACCCTTTATCAGCTAATAAGATCTAAGTGGGGGTATCTTTTTTCAAATCCCGGGCCCAACGATGGGATGTCTTTTATGTTTGGATACGCTCAGTGGCTGCTCTTTGGAATAGTGGCTATTTGGTTGTTTGTTATACTTCTTAAGTACTTAAGAAGTAGGAAGGTTTTGGAATTTTTAAAGAAGTACGCGTGGGAACTTTTTTTCTTTATCATGATGGCAGTGTCAATATTTTTGATGTTGCCCCAATCAACTTTTGTGTGGGAGATTGTGAAACCTCTTCAGCAACTCCAATTTCCGTGGCGGCTTCTGGGTATAGGCTCATTCGGGGCGAGCTGCCTGTCTATATTTTTCTTAAGTAAATTGGATAAAAGTAGGTTTGGCTATTTAATAAGCTTTATCTTAATTGCACTAGCCATTGTCGGAAATAGAAACAACATTCAGGCGCAATTCTTCGATTCAGGAACCGCAATTTCTCTCGATCAGTCTTTAGAGTCATCAACAACAACAGTTGCGGATGAGATTCTGGATGTTAAAGCGGTCAGGGCCTGCAGCGGCGCTACTCCGTTTATTGTTAAGGAAAGCGGAGAAACTATTAATTATGAGGTTGGGGAGCGTCGTAATCTTTCAGGATCTGCCCGGTTTTTCTTGCCAATTTCTTCCGGAAAAGTTATTTTGGGTTTGGAATATTTTCCCCAGATTTACAATTTGAGTGTAAATGGTACAGATAAGGTTCCGTATACTGATTGTGAAGGAAGGGTGTGTATAGATTCCGGCATTTTCCGGGATGGCGAAAATAACATTACTTGGAAAATTGGCCAAACAACGACCGAAAAAATCTTCAATTGGGTAACAATTGCCACTTTTGTATCGTGGATTTTGGCAATAATATATTTATCAACAAAGCGCGAAAAGATAGTTAAATAAGCTAAGACCGACTGTTTATGAAAAAATTTTTAAAGGAAAATTGGATTTACATTCTTGGCGGAACTCTGGTTTTGGCTCTTTTTTTACTTCGGTTTTATCGTCTTACCATCCTTCCCGTCTTTGTTGATGAAGCAATCTATATCCGCTGGGCACAAATTATGAAAGCGGAAGAAACCCTCAGATTTTTACCCTTATCCGACGGAAAGCAACCGCTTTTTATGTGGGGTGTCATTCCATTTTTAAAGTTTGTCAGTGATCCGCTTATGGCGGGAAGAATGGTGTCGGTTCTTTCCGGATTCGGGACTTTGATTGGGGTTTCGTTTTTGTCCTACCTTCTTTTTAAAAATAAAAAAGCTGCCTTGGCCGCCGGTTTAATCTATGCCGTTTCCCCTTTTTCATTTTTCTTTGACAGGTTGGCCCTGGCTGATGCCATGCTTTCGATGTTCGGGGTTTGGACATTTATTCTTGCCTACTTGGCGATAACCCGGGAAAGGTTGGATTTTGCAATGCTGGCGGGGTTTGCCCTCGGTGGAGCCTGGCTAACAAAATCTCCGGCGCTATTTTTTGCCATAATGCTTCCGGTCCTTTGGTTGTTTATAAAATCTCCTAAAAAGCTCATCAAGGCGATTCCCCTGACTCTGGTTATAGTGATAATCGGCTATGGAATGTTCAATATTCTCCGCCTCGGGCCAAATTTTCATTTGATCGCTTCAAGAAATTTGGACTATGTTTACCCCATAAATCATTTTTTAACTAGTCCCTTTAACCCTCTTAAATCATTTTTGCTCGCTTCGGGCCAATGGTTAATAAAAATGGGGCCTTGGTCGTTGTTGATTTTGGGGTTGATCGGTTTATTGGTTAATTGGAAAAAGATGTGGAAACAAAAGATAGTTTTATTTATTTGGTTTTTGGGCCCAATCGTAGTTCAATCGGAATTTGCCAAGGTGTTAACCGCCAGATATATATTTTTTACAATTCCATTTTTGATTGTTATTGCATCATCCGCGTTTATCGAAGAAAGAAAAAACATCTCAAGAATTTTAGCCGTGATACTGGTATTATTTGTCGGTCAATCTTTAATTTTTGATTACCATCTTTTGACAAATCCGGATAAGGCAAACCTACCGGGAAGTGAAAGAACGGGATATCTTGAAGAGTGGACTGCCGGGCAGGGAATTGCCGAAACCGCTGATTATTTAATAAATGAGCAAATTGTTAACCCTTCTGAAAAAATCGTAATCGGGACGGAGGGGTATTTTGGAACTCTCCCGGACGGTCTTCAAATGTATCTTAGTAAATACCCTCAAATTACGGCGATCGGTGTCGGACTTAATTTCGATAGTCTTCCATCACAACTTGTTAATGCTAAAAATTCCGGTGATTCGACTTACCTTTTGGTTAACAAGTTCCGGTTTCACAATACTCCCGAAAAACTGGGTTTAAAGTTGATTAAGGAATTTCCTAAGGCTGAGAAGCCCGACGGAAGTCAGGACTCTTTAATGCTGTTTCTGGTATTATAAATGTATTATGAGTTTGAAAAATATTTTTAGTAAATGGTGGTTTAAATGGCTGATTTTAGGAATCGTCATAAGGGTAGCCCTGATGCCGATTACTTTTCATCCGGATTTACTGGTGCACTCATATGCCGGCTACATTTTTGCTTATTTAGGTCAACTGAATATTTATGATTTTCTCGCTAAATTACCGGCGACCCATCCGCTTATTCAACATTATAATTTTCTGGACCTTTTTATTTACCCGCCGATTACCTATTACACTTTCGGGATATTTAGGTTTTTGGTAAAGCCGTTTGCGGATCCGAACTATATTCCCTGGGTATGGTCAAACTTATCTTCATTTTATTCGAACAAAGAACTCTATTTACACCTCTTTCTGTTTAAATTACCATATTTATTTTTTGATGTCTGGCTTGCCTTTATTTTGTCAGGACTTTTCAAGAATGAGGGCAGTAAAAAATCGGTCTTTAAACTTTGGATGCTTAATCCGGTTACTATTTATGCAACATTTATGATGGGTCAGTTTGATCTTTTGCCTGCGTTTTTTACAATGCTCGCGGTTTATTTTCTTGCTAAGGGCCGCAATGCCTGGGCAATGATTTCCTTAGGAATCGGTGCAAGCTATAAAATGTACCCGCTTTTCTTTGTAATACCTGCCGCATTTATTGCGGGCAAAAGTTTCTGGGAGAAAATCAAATTGATAGCTTTGGGATTTGCTCCATATGTGCTTTTTACTCTTCCTTTTATTTCTTCCCCTGCCTTTAGGGAAATGGTTCTATTTAATGCCAAGGACCAGAAGATGCTCTACCTGATATTCAAAGTTACCGGAGCGGAGGGGATTTACCCGTTTATAATCGGCCTTATCGTAATCTTTTTCGTTTCGTACTTTGACAATAAAAAAAGGAATATTTCCTATTATTTCCTGGCCATCCTCCTTCTGTTTTATTCAGTTACTTCATATCACCCGCAGTGGTTTTTGTGGGTAGCGCCGCTCCTGGTTTATGAGCTCGTTAAAAACAACTTTAAACATTGGACTCTCACTGCAACTCTTTTTGTATGCTGGCTAATATTAACTTTGCTCTTTGAGGCATCGTTGTCATATGGGCTATTCAACCCGATTTTCCCGCAACTGGTAAATGCTCCAAGTCTTTCGGATTTTGTTGCTAAGTACACGGACGTTTTCCTGTTTAAGAGTGTTATCAGAAGTATATTTGCGGGTGCTTCAATATATTATATATATTTGCTTTTCTCGGAAAGAGAAGCAAGTGGTGATACAATTTAGTCGTGGAAGACGAAAATCTGGAAGGCCATATGGACCCCACGACAGAAATATCTCTGGAAACTGTAAAGAAACGTTCCGTACGCGGAGTTGTGGTTCTTACAGGCAGGACATTTCTTCTGCAGGTTATTAGTTTCGTAGCGCAGTTATTTTTGTTTGCCTACCTTGATAAATATGAATTTGGTGTCTTTGCAATAGTCAGTGCAATTATTAACTTTTTGGTTTACTTCTCCGATATCGGTCTCGCCGCGGCACTAATTCAGAAAAAGGAAAAACCCACGGAAACTGACCTAAAAACCACCTTTCTTGTCCAGCAACTGCTGGTTATAACTATAATCGCGGTTGTTTTTCTCTTAAGTCCGTTTCTGGCTCAAAAATATTCACTTGGCCATGACGGACAAATCCTTTTGTATGCACTTGCCGCGTCACTCCTTTTTTCCTCGTTAAAAGGTATTCCGTCGGTTCTTTTGGAGCGCAAACTTGAATTTGTGAAATTGGCTTTTCCACAAATTCTGGAACAGGTTGTCTACAATATAGTCTTGGTTTATCTTGCCATGAAGGGCTTCGGGCTTAAAAGTTTTACCTTTGCCGTTCTTATTAGGGGAATTGTTGGACTTGTAACCATTTACATTTTCCAACCGTGGAAGCCGGGCATCGCTTTTTCCAGAAAAACATTGAGCGGTCTTTTTAAATTTGGCATTCCCTACCAAATCAATACTTTTTTGGCAACTTTTAAAGACGACGGGATGACGCTTGTTTTGGGAAGTATTTTAGGGCCGGTCGGGGTAGGCATTCTTTCATTCGCCCAAAAAATAGCCAGGTTTCCGCTTACATTTTTTATGGACACAGTGACCCGTGTGACATTCCCGGCTTTCTCCAGAATGCAGGATGCGAAAGCCGATCTCGAAAGAAGCGTCACAAGATCAATATTTTTCATTTGCCTTTTAGTATTCCCGAGCTTGGCCGGTATTTCAATTTTGGCTCCGATCCTGGTGCGCGTTATACCGAGATATAATCAGTGGGTCCCCGCACTCATTCCGATCATTTTTGTTTCGATAAATTTTGCCTTCGCTGCAGCCACAACTCAACTGACAAACCTTCTAAATGCTATCGGGAAAATCAAGATTACTTTCTATTTAATGATAATGTGGACGGTACTAACCTGGGCTTTTATTCCGGTTTTAGCTATTAAATTTAATGTGACGGGGGCGGCGATAGGATATTCACTGGTCGGGGCGTCCTCACTTGTTGCTATATATGTAGCCAAAAGATATGTTAACTTTTCAATTACCGATTCGGTGATAAAACCTTTAGTGGGAACAATCGTTATGAGTGTGGCGCTTATTGTAGCGCGAAGGTTTTTACCGGTAACTTTAGCCTCCATGGAGATATTGGTGGCAATAGGGGCAGCCATTTATATTACCTCAATGATTTCTATGGTGGGCGTCAGTCTTATCGAAGATGCTAAAAGAAGCTTCAAAACAATTTTTACGAAAAAGTAAGGCGATCATTCTTATTTTAACAGGTGCGATTGCCTGGTCTTTAACCATGGTCAGAAATAGTCTTTGTTGGGATAGCGGTTGCGCCGGGGGACTTGGTTTTTGGGGAGCAAACGGACACGATGGTATTTGGCATATTGCCCTGATCAGTAGTCTTACAAAAGGTAGTTTTCAAATGCCGACTTTTTCAGGCGATAGTATCCAAAATTATCACATTGGTTTTGATTTGATACTGTCTTGGATCGTAAGGATTACCGGGATTACCCCGTCCATCCTGTATTTTCAGGTGATTCCGCCGATATTGGCAATACTGGTGGGAGTCCTTACGTATAGATTCGTTTTTCTTTGGCGTAAATCAGAAAGTCAGTCTTTATGGGCTACATTTTTTGTATATTTTGGCGGAAGTTTCGGATGGTTGGTCTCTCTCATTAGGGGGCAAGGTTTAGGAGGAGAGAGTATGTTTTGGTCAATGCAGTCGGTATCCACATTAATTAATCCTCCTTTTGCACTTTCTCTCATAACAATTCTTTTGGGACTCATATTTTTACTTAAATTCATCGAAAATAAATCTAAAAAGAATTTTGCACTTACGGCTCTTTTTTTCGGAATCTCGATTTTTATCAAAGTCTATGCAGGACTCTTAGTTTTGGCATCCCTTTTTACGATTTCAATTTGGCAAATACTGAAAAGAAAAGAGTATTCATTTATTTTCATTTTCTTTCTTTCTTTATTCATCTCTTTAGCACTCTTTCTGCCGTTTAATAAGTCTTCATTCGGGTTTGTTATTTATTCACCATTTTGGTTTTTGGAAACAATGATGGTTTCTTCGGACAGGTTTAATTGGCGAAAAATGTACTCAGCAATGACTACCTACAGAATGGGGCAGATTTGGGTAAAGGCTATTTTAGCTTATGGCCTATCTTTTGTAATTTTTATAGTCGGAAATTTCGGAACACGGATCATAGCTTTTAAATCACTTTGGCAAAAACCGAAGAAGCTTCTCTCGGCCGGCCCGGTGGAAATATTTTTGTTTATTTTGATTTTGGCCGGAATCGTTGTTCCGACGTTTTTTGTCCAGAAAGGCACGCCTTGGAATACGATTCAGTTTTTCTATTACTCTTTAATTTTTGGCGGCATTGCCGCAGGGGTCGAGGCGTCCAAACTGGTGAATAAAATCTCTTCGTTCAAAGGTGCCCTGATCGCAATTTTCCTGATACTTATTACCATTCCTACCACAATTAGTTCAATCGGAAACTATTTTCCCGGGAAACCGCAATCGGTTCTTCCGAAGGAAGAGACGGAAGCATTGAAATATCTATCGGTAGAACCTGCCGGGGTTATACTGACATATCCGTTCGATGCAGACAAGGCAAAGATAGCGACAGCTCCAAGGCCTCTTTATCTATATACCTCCACTGCCTATGTTTCTGCATTTTCTGGACATCCCACTTATCTTGAAGATCAAATAAACCTTGATATTATGCAATATCCGTGGCATGAAAGAAGACAATTGGTGGAAAATTTTCTTAACACTCTTGATATCGACTATGCCAGGCGTTTCTTAAAGGAAAATAACATATCATATATATATTGGGTAGACGGTCAACATGCACGGATTGGGGATTCTCAACTTGGGCTTACTAAGATTTATCAAGGGGGTGATGTTACAATTTTTAAAGTGAATTAAAAATATGAAAGAAAAATTATTGGCATTTTCTAAGAAAAAAATCTTTTGGCTTATCCTTACAGTCCTTGTGACAATCCCCACGTTTTCAACTTTGATGAGACCCGGTTTTTTCCCGATGCAGGACGATCTTCAGGCATTCAGAATATTTGAGATGAATAAGTGCTTTCAGGACGGGCAAATCCCCTGTAGATGGGTTCCTGACGCGGGATATCAGTATGGATATCCGCAGTTTAATTATTATCCGCCAAGTGTTTACTATTTGGGCGAGGCACTTCATGCAATCGGGTTTCAATATATAGATTCCGTAAAAATACTATTTGCGCTGGGTTATATTTTGTCCGCGGTTGCTATGTTTCTCCTGGTAAGTGAATTTTTTGGCAATTTTCCGGCATTTGTCTCTGCAGTTGTCTACACTTATGTTCCTTACAAAGCGGTAGAAGTTTATGTAAGGGGGGCGATGAGTGAATTTTGGGCGCTTGTTTTTTACCCTTTGATTTTTTGGGCGGTTTACAAATTAATAAAAACTTCAAAAACGGCCTATATAGCTCTTCTTGCATTGTCTTTGGGGATGCTTTTAACAACACATCTTTTGATGTCCATGATTTTTGCTCTCCCCGCCGTAGTCTGGACAATCTATTGGTTGGTGAAGGAGAAGAAGATTGGTGAAATATATAAAGTAGTTGCAGGGGTGGTATTGGGATTTGCTTTTGCCGCATTTTTTGTTTTGCCTGTTATTTTTGAGCGTCAATATGTGCATACGGAGACTCTTACCATGGGATATTTCGGCTACCTGCAGCATTACGTAAATATCTTTAAATTGTTTATTTCCCGCGAATGGGGGTACGGCTCATCAGGCTTTCCTAATGAGAAACTTAATCTTTCAACGGGACTCGTTCAATGGATTTTCGGCCTCATTACAGTTGGAATAGGCGGCATATACGTTTTCTTCAAAAAGAAAAATAAATACGCGCCGCTTGCGTTAGTTTTGGGCGCGCTTGAGATTTTCACTCTCTTTATGATTCACGTTAAATCAAGCTTTATTTGGAATGCCATACCGATTCTTTCCTGGCTGCAGTTCCCCTGGAGATTTATGACGGTTAGTATTTTTCTTCTGAGTATACTGGCCGGACTGGGGATTTATTTGATGCCAAAATTTAAGGTTCATATCGGCATAGTGGTAATGGCTGCGGCATTCATTCTTAATATCGGTTATTTTGTGCCGAAAGATTGGCTTAATATTTCAGATGTAGATAAATTCTCCGGGATCTCGTGGCAGAAAGAACTTACGATCAGTATTTTTGATTATTTGCCGATATATGCAAAGCTGCCTCCGATTACCCCGGCTCCCGCCACCCCCGAAGTACTTGAAGGTACGGCAAAATTTTTATCCTATTCAAAAGGAAGCGATTTCCAAAGTGGTGTGATTGTGGTTGATAAAAATGCACTTATCAGATTGCCGCTTTTTGATTTTCCGGGTATGACAACCAAAATCGACGGGCAGGTAGTTAAGCATATTAATAATGATTGCCGCGGGGAAGAGTTTTGCCTGGGACTGATTACTTTTGAAGTTCCCGCCGGGGAACATCAAATCGAAGTGGAATTAAAAGATACCCCTGTCAGGAGAATAGGCAACTATGTGTCAATTGCATCGCTACTGATAATTGCCGGAATTTTGATCAGAAGGAAAAAGAAATGAAAAAATTTCTGAAGGAAAACATCGGTATCTGGATCATCATAATTTTGTCCGGCTTAATACTCTGGCCGTTATTTCAAAAAGGATATTTTACTCATCATGACGACTTGCAGGTAATCCGTATTTTTGAAATGCGCAGATGTTTTGCCGATTTCCAAATACCGTGCCGTTGGGTTCCCGATATGGGGTATGGGAATGGCTATCCTTTATTTAATTTCTACGGAGTTTTTCCCTACTATGTGGGAGCTGTCTTTAGTTATGTTTTTAGCTACCTGAATTCTGCAAAAATATTATTTTTTATTCCGCTTCTCCTGGGAGGGATCTCTATGTATTTTTTGGGCAGTGAGCTATTTGGAAAGAAAGCCGGGTTTGTGGCCGGCGTTCTCTTTTTATTCGCCCCTTACAGGGCCCTGGACTTGTATGTCAGGGGGGCAATCGCTGAAAGCTTTGCTATAAGTTTAATTCCCTTACTTTTTTACTTTAGCCTAAGGCTAATACGGAAAGGAAAACTTGTTGATTTTGTGGGAACTTCTCTGACCCTTCTCTTTTTTCTTACTTCCCACAACATTATGACCCTTATTTTTGTGCCGATTTTTGTTTGCTGGCTACTGCTTATGCTCTATTTGGAAAAATGGAAAAACATTAAAATTTTAATTATCAGCGTACTTACCGGAATAGGGCTTTCGGCATTTTTCCTGGTACCTGCATATTTTGAAAAGGGTTTAGTACAGTCAAATACGTTAACCCTCGGTTCCATGGATTTCAGGAATAATTTTATTTCGTTCAAAAGACTATTTATAGACAGAACATGGGGGTACATTGGAGCGGTCAGAAGTATGGACGGCGATCTGTCATTTCAGATAGGCTGGCCGCATTGGTGGATGGTAGCCGCTTCGATATTGGCAGTATCCGTCGGTCTAATTAAATCGGATTTTAAAAAGAACATTAAAAAATACTTATTGCCGGCATTTTTAATATTGATATTTGCCTTTTCTGTCTTTATGATGCGCAAAGAGTCGCTGTTTATCTGGGAAAAAATCAGTTTACTTTCTTTTGTCCAATTTCCCTGGAGAATTTTATCTGTCAGTATTTTTACCTCAAGTCTTTTGGGAGGATACTGTATTTATTCATTAAAGGGGAAATTCTCAAATATACTTGCGATAGCCGTAGTTGTTTTGGCGGTCGCTCTGAACTGGAATTATTTCAGACCGCAAATGTTTTTGAAGGATGTTACCAATGCTAATAAGTTGTCGGGGGGGCCCTGGATTACGCAGCAGGCGGGAGCCGTTATGGATTTTCTTCCTCTCACGGCATCGAGGCCCTGGGGACTTGCCCCGGTAGCACCTCTGGTTTTGAAGGGTAACTCCGAAGTTTCAAATTTTGTAAATAAATCAAACAGTTTCAGTTTTTCGGTAAATGTGATATCGGAGTCTGTGATCGATGTGCCCGTGTTTTATTTTCCGAACTGGCGTGTACAAGTAAACGGCGCAAGTTATAAAATGGATTTGGGAGAAATTGGTAGAATTGAAATAGCTCTTCTCCGGGGGGAATACCTGGTTCAGGGCAATTTTGAAAATACTCAGGTAGGGATGATTGCCAATTCAATCTCTGTTATGAGTTTTGTATTTTTTGTTTTTTATCTGGTATATGGAAAAACTAAAAAGTTTATTGAATAAATATTTCTGGATTTTGCCGGTTCTGTTGGTTATTCCGACAGGACTTGCGCTTTTGAAAGTAGGATTTTTCGGCGCTTCGGACGATCTTCATATAGCTTGGCTTTATGAGATGGAACAGGCTATACGGGCGGGACAATTTCCTCCGAGATTTGTTCCGGATCTCAGTTTCGGTTTTGGCTATCCTCTTTTTAATTTTGTTTTTCCTTTACCGTTTTATCTGGGGGAAATATTACGGATCTTTCATTTAAGCCTTGTAGGGAGTATCAAGGGGGTATTTTTCTTGGGACTGATATTTTCCTCACTGACAATGTACCTTTTCCTAAAGAACTTTTTGGGCAAATTTATGGCACTGGCCGGATCTCTTGTCTACGCTTATGCTCCGTACCGTTCAACTGAGGTCTATGTAAGAGGTGCGATAGGAGAGGCGCTGAGTTTTGTATTTTTCCCTCTTATTTCTTTGGCAATTGTCAAAATATATGACGCCTCCGTTCAGGGTAAACGGAGTTGGCGATGGATAGGAATTGGAGCGTTATCAGTGGTCGGTCTGGTAATTTCCCATGACATTGCTGCTTATATGTTTGTTCCTTTTGCCTGTCTTCTTGCTGTACTATTTTTCGCTGTCGTGAAAGACAAATTAAAGTATGCATTGAGTTCCATCTCCATGTTCGTTTTGGGTCTTCTCGGAAGTATTTATTTTTGGCTTCCCGCGCTTAAAGACAGTAGTTTGATGAAATATGACACCGTCTATGATTTTGTAAATTACTTTCCGACGCTAAAAAGGCTTTTTACTCCGTATTTCGGGTACGGAGGTTTTCCGACAATGTCCTTCTTCATAGGTTTAGTCCCGATTGCCGTAATTCTTTTTGGGGGAATATTCTTTTTGGTTAAATTTAAGAAATTTGAGCTGAAGTATAAAATACTTCTTTCATGGGCAGCAATAATTTTGGCAGTGTCAATGTTCATGATGAATTACCGGTCTATCTGGGCATGGAATATTATACCCTTCCTTCCGTATTTTCAGTTCCCTTGGAGATTTTTAATGATGGTCGTTTTTGTTGCGCCGATTTTTTTGGTCGGGTTTAGTAAACTTAAGAAGAATATTTGGATCCCGGTTTTAATCTCTGTTTTTGCCATTGCTACAACCGTTAGTTATTTCAGACCCCAGGATTTTTTCCAGGAAAGACAGGATGCATATTATTTAAACCGCTATATACCATATCCGAAAGCGTCGGAAGAGTACCTGAAGACGTCTGAGGAATATCTACGTCTGGGAATAAATACCAAGACCCGTCCGGAGAAAGTACCCTCTCCTGTCGAGTTTAACGGTGGTGTGGTAGGTAGTTTTGCCTCCACAGGGCACGGTCTTTCCGTATCAGTTTCCGTCAGTTCCCTAAATGGGGGACTTCTCACTTATAATAAATATTATTTTCCCGGGTGGAGGGCAACTTTAGATGGAAACTCTGTCCCGATTAATTACGGCTTATCATACGGGCAAATTGCAATAAACGTTCCGCCAGGAAATCATGTATTGAAAATAGTATTTTCGGAGACCCCTTTTAGAATATTTTTGGATATAACGTCCCTCGTTTTTATCATCTTTTCCCTTATGCTAATTTTAGGAAACGGAAAAATTCTCTTTAAAAATAAAAAATGAAAAAGATAATTATTTTTGTTTCGATTGTTCTTCTTGTCGCTACAGGTATTCTCGCCCACAGACTCAGGAGAATCGGCTATTATGTCATCCCTGATCCGTACGTCATTGCCGATGAACATACTAATGTCTGGTATGGACTTTCCCTAAGAAGGGACGGAATTCCCGTAGCCTGGTCTCAGCTTGCGGCTTATGGGTCTACTGGAATAATGGGTGAAACCCGGGGATTTAAAATATTTGTTAACAACGAGTCTCCTACTCTCAAAACGATTAAAGATTTTCCTAACCCGGTTACAAGTCTGCTGCAGCTTGATATCGGTAAGGGCCTTGAACATATAAGATTTGTCCAGCCGTATATGGACCACCCTCCTTTGGGGGCAGTTATTCTCTCTCTCGGGGTTTTGGATAATACTCAATCCTTTCCCGACCTATCGGCACATGATATGAGGAGAATGAGCGTATACTTGGCAATTCTAACAACGGTTTTAATTTATCTTGCAGGTTGGCAGATCACCAAAAACCCTTTAGTGGGTCTGGCGGGTGCAGTAATTTATGGATCGACCCCTACTTATATTTTATTGAGCAGGTATGCACAGCTTGAAAATGTCTTATCGCCGATGTTTCTTATCGTCTTTAATTTGATTTTGCTTACAAATAATAAATTGTCTAAGCGAACCAACACTACTGTTTTAATTGCGGCAGGAATATTTGCCGGCCTTTGCGCTTTAACAAAAGAGATAGGCTGGTTTGCTCTCCTTTTTGGTGTGGCTGCACTTTTATATAAACAAAAGAAGTTTAAAGATATTCTGCTCTTTTCAATTCCGGCTGTAATAATCGGTTCGTTGTATTTTGCCTGGGGACTCTATTTGAACCCGACATTATTCATGAACCTTTTCTTGTATCAGGGTATTTCCAGGGGTTTTATCGGTTCACTGAATATGCTCTCTGCGGCAGTCAGGGTAGGTATTTTAAATTTTCCGTTTGATGGTTGGTGGATCGGAGGCTTCCTGTCATTTTTGTTGATTGGCAGGAAAAAGGAATATTCACCATTGTTTATTGCAGCAGGGATAATTATCGGTTCGATTCTATTGATAGGTGGGGCAAACTTTGCGTGGTACTACATTCCTCTTATACCGTTTATGTCCATAGCTACGGCACTTTTTATTTATGAAGTTTTTACCAGCCCGAATTTCTCAAATATTCTGATCTTTTTCCTGATATTCATTTCGAGCAGTTTCTATTGGGGATACGGCGTAAAACTGGCGATCCAGGAAAGCACCGGTTTTCAACAGCCGTTTACACTTTATAGAATTTTACTTTTGTTTGCCCTGGCTGCGGGACTATTCTTCCAATTCGCCAAACAAATTAAGAGAGTTAAATGGGTGTGGTATTCTGTCATGACCTTGGTTTGTTTGCTTTTGATGTTTCTTAATATGAAATCGATTTACTTCCTTCACGAAAATTGGGGGTCGGGAAAATATCCGTCTCTGTATTCGTCCGGAGCCGGTCTTATTATGAAATAATATTATGGAAACCAAAAAGGCAAATAAAAAATATTTATTTTGGATAATATTGGCATTTGTAGCCGCTTTTGTTCTGAGGTTAGTTCTTCTGCCTTACGGTAACCATAATGACTTGATTACAAATACCGGTTGGTCGGAGTGGATTTATCTTCACGGTCCGAGGGGTTTTTATGAAAATAAGGTTTGGATTTATGATTGGCCGACACAGCTTCCTCTAATAAATTTAATCTATGACTTTAATTTTGTAATATTCGGAAAGACTTTGTGGGTAATTTCAACCATAAGGGGATTTTTGGCCGTGCATCATATTTTACCTGAAATTTCGAAGCTTTGGTTCAATCTCGAAACATGGTTTGGCTGGACTTACTATTCCAGTACTCCGTTTGTAAACGGACATGTTCTTTCAATGAAAGTGATACCGATTCTTTCAGATATGGCCATCGGTGTTGTGGTTTTTTTATTGGGTCTAAAATATGCCGACAAAAGAAAGGCCATCACTACGGCACTTCTTTATCTTTTTATCCCCTTTACGCTATATATAAGTTCCCTTTGGGGACAATATGACCAGTTGTCTGCGTTGTGTTTGCTTCTGTCGTTCTACTTAGTGTATTTAGTAAAAGATGGCAAGAGAAACCTTAAAGGTTGGTTTATTCCTTTATCGGTAATTTTTTATTTTGTGGCAGTTGAGGTAAAGCCGACTGCCGTTTTTACAGCTCCGTTTTATGTCTTCTACGCCTTGAAGCAAAAACCTAAATTCTGGAGTTTAATTTTATCCGTGTTTGTAGGTCTTGGACTTTTTTGGATAACCACAACTCCTTTTTCGACCGGCAGTCCCTTTTTATATACTCTGAATACCATAATTCCGAAAGTTTTTAATCAAACAAGAAATGTTCTTTCCACACAGGCACTTAATTTTTGGGAGCTAATTTCTCCGATGAAGTTAAGCTCCCTTAAATATTCCATACTTGGAATAAAGGCAATCAACTGGGGATATATTTTCCTGGGGTTATTAAACGCAGTCTCAATCTTTAAAATCTCGAAGGAAAATAATCTTAAAAACATGTTTCTTGGGCTCTTTGTTATTACGGGAGGAAGTTATATGTTTGTGACAGGAATGCTCGATAGGTATTATTTTGCAGGGTTGGTGTTTTTCCTGATATTAACTATGTTTTATAAAAAGACTTTAGTTCTTTGGCTCGGTGCTGCTATACTTTTTTCGATAAACCTATTTACTTCATGGGGATATCCGGTGAATTTGCAATTGCACGACGTATTTTGGGCCAACTACCCCGTGGTCAGGATATTAAGTTTCCTCCAAGTGGTAATATTTATTATAATGACAGCAATTTGTTTTAAACCAGATGAAAAAATTTCCAAGGATATTTAAAAACAAATACGTAAGAATTTGTGTCTTGGCTGCCGTATTTTTATTTACGTTTATGTTGAGGGCTCACAATTATGAGAGGGTTCCGAGCCCTAACCATCTAGATGAACAGCTTTATGCATGGAGCGGTTTATATCTTATTGAAACCGGTACCCCTGTCTCCTGGTCCACCTTGGATTACCCTGCAAGATCAAATGTTTTTGAAGGAGTAATCTCTTACAAGGGAGGGGAACCGTCCGCCAGCGTAGTTTTGCATAAACCCTGGTTGGACGAACCGCCTCTTTTTTCGCTCTTGGTTGGGTCTGTTGCTCATTTATATAAAGCCGACAGGACGCAATTTGTACCTTCTTCATACATCAGAATTCCGACCGTTGTAATTGCAGGATTAACCTCCCTGGTAGTTTTTGCGATAGCGGCGCTTACGGGCGGTTTTTGGACCGGCATTTTGGCTATGTTTTTCTATGGGACGGTACCGATATTTGTGCTTGGATCAAGGGTTGCTATGCCGGAGAATGTAATAGGTTTCTTGTTTTCAATTTCCGTACTTTTACTGCTTCTTTTTGAAAAGAAAGGTCAATTCCGTTACATCCTTCCAATTCCTATTCTGGCCGGTATTGCAGGACTTTCTAAACCGACAGGATATTTTATTATGCCCCTTGCCGCCTATTTTGTCTTTAAAAAATTATATGATGAAAAGAAAGTTTCGCAGGCCCTCAAATATACAGCCTACCTTGTCATTGCATTGCTTCCTTTTGTGGGGGTATATTTTTGGTACGGTATTCATTTTGATAAGGAAATATTTTGGCTGATTAACTCGATACAGGGATCCCGTCCTGCAGGGTTTGGTAGTTTAGCCTTTTTCCTGACTACTCCTTCGATCGGAACAGCAGTCCTCAGGGACTCCTGGTATATATTTGGCCTGGTCTCGGCTCTCTTTTTCATTCTTTTTGCTCAGGATAAAAACAGGCGCTTTATTGTACTGGCGTTTGTTTATTGGGTTTTGATCGTGGTACTCTCGGGCGGGGAAAATGATTTACTGGCTTGGTATAGGTTTCCGGTTTTCCCCATGCTTTCAATACTTCTTACGTGGGGGATACAATATGTAGTGCAAAAAGCTGATTTTTTTGCATCATTCATCGCGGTGGGACTTCTTTTAGGAAACCGAAGATTGCTGGTAAATGCCTTCAGACCCAATTTGCCCGTCGGAGAATTCAGACTTCTATTTATGGGGCTTATGGCGCCGTCTTTGCTGAATACTATTTTTAACAAAAAGTTTTTAACTAATATAAGCAGAGTTGTGATTATTGCCGTAATCATCGCGGGGGTGATAATAAATGTACAGTTTGTATATAACGCGTTTGAAATAGAATGCGAGAATATTACTTGTCCGATGGTTCCGACAACACTTCTTTCAACCTTTCACCTACCGGTACTTTGGAGACTTTTAGTTCGGTAAGAAACTTCATTATATTTTTGTATTCAATAACAATAATCAAAATAGGCAATGTAATGGCCAAAACTTCTACGTAGGGCTGCATTGGTATTTGGTTCCAAGATCCGGTTAAAATAAACGGATAGTATTTTACTAAGATAAGAAAAATTTGGAAGATAAAAATTGAAACGAGTGAAAACTTTGAAAATTTTGCAAAAGGGACAGCCATATAGATCCATGTGTAATACCAGGCTTGAATTGTGGGAAATTTAACTCCAAGATATGCAAGGATTATAAGCGTAATTATTTTAAAAAATAAAGCCCGGTATTTTTCATTCAATATAAATACCGGCAGAAAAACGATACTCACGTATTTTACGAGTACGGATGCTGTAAATAGTACCCACGACCAAATTTTCTTGCCTTGTTTAATCAAAACGTAAGAGATTACAAATATAGAAATCATAACCACATCGTTATGCGAATTGATTAACAGTTCAAAAATTAATAACGGATTAAAGAACCAAAAAGCTAAAACTTCCGATTTACGGTCGGAGTTTTTGAGTAGAAGACGGCCTGCGAGTAAAAAAAGAGCCGCATTTATCAGTTTCATGCCGTAAAAGGCAATGGGAAACACTTTGCCGAATGCAGCCAATATCGGAATGATCGAATAGAGTAAAGATACGGGCCCGTAAGCATAAGTCCGGTGTGTCCATTGTGTGAACCAGATCCAGAAGTCAACATTTCTTAATGTTTCCGGGATAACTGTATAAGGGTTTAAACCGTGAATAACAACCATCCTGCCGGCGAATAAATAAGAGAAAATATCATTAGAAAGAAATGGATAGCTCAGGGCCGCGATGAAAACCGGGATTGCGATAAAAATAAATCTTTTAATTTCAAATTTCTTTTTCGACAAAAGCAACACAATTTGTAAGACAGCAAATATGGCAACTATGATAATAAATAGGGTAGCAAAAACACTTTTGTATTGACCAAAAAGATCTTTATACAGATTTATATTTGATATCCAGGGAATTTTTTTGGCGAGCAACAAAATTATTGCCATATCCGTCCAAACATATGAATAAGCAAAAACTATCAATAATAACAAAATGGGGATCAGGACTAAGAGCATAATCAATTATCCATTAGCAAATATGCAAAGTAAAGTTTACCGCCGGTTTTACATGGCTGATCCAAGCTGATAATATTGATAAAGAATGAAGAAATATTTAGTAGGGATTATTTTATCTTTGATCCTGGTTTTAGCTTTCCTGCTTCGGTTTAACAGGGTGACTACCGACCCCCCGTCTTTAAATTGGGATGAGGTTTCGATAGGATATAACGCCTACTCCATACTCAAAACAGGGAAAGATGAATGGGGGGCCTCATTCCCTCTGAATTTTAAATCTTACGGAGAATATAAGCTTCCGGCCCAAATTTATGCATCAATTCCGGGAATTGCCATATTCGGCTTAAATGAGCTGGGTGTCCGGATTACTCCGGTAATTTACGGTACTTTAACAGTTCTCCTCTTATATTTTTTGGCAAAAGAAATTTCTAAAAGTAAGGGAGTAGGCCTTACATCGGCATTTCTTTTGGCAATTTCTCCCTGGCACATCCAGCTGACCAGGGCGAGTTTTGAATCATCGTTTTCCGTTTTCTGGGTGAGCTTGGGGGTTTGGCTTTTTGTTAAAGGTTTTAAAGACAAAAAGTTTTGGCTTTGGTCGACGTTGCCTTTTATGATTTCTATTTATACATATAATGCTGCCCGTGTTTTTACCCCGCTTTATATTTTTGTTTTGTTTTTAATCTACAGGAAGGAAGTTCTCAAAAATCTGAAAATTTTTATCATAGGAATTGTTATCTTTTTGGTCTCAATGGCTCCCTTGGTGGCATTTTTTGCCAGCGGTCAGGTTACCGCAAGGCTAAGACTGGTCAGTATTTCGGACGACCCCGGATTTGTGCAAAGGATCAATAAGGCAAGAGGAAATACGCATCTTCCCGAACCGCTGCCAAGGCTGATTCACAACAAGGTTACTCACTATGCCTATGTCTTTGCAGGTAATTATCTTGCCCACTTTTCTCCCGACTTTTTGTTTATTCACGGCGCGGGGCATAAACAGCAGCATGTCCAAGGAATAGGAGAGCTCTACGCCGTTCAGGCACCTTTTATTTTGCTGGGACTTTACTTTATTTTTAAGAAGAAAACCCCCTGGAGGTGGCTAATTGTGTCCTGGCTGCTTTTGGCTTTTATTCCGGTGGCGGTTACTGTAGATAGCACCCCAAACGCTCTACGAACGATCCTGGCCGTTATTCCCTACGAAATGCTCACTGCCATCGGCTTCTGGGAAATATTCAAAACAATCGGGAAAAGAAAGTTTATGAAGGCAATACTTATTTCCGTAACAGTGTTCTTGCTTTTGATACAGGTCAGATCCTACTTGAATAATTATTACAATGTTTACCCCAAACTTTATTCCCGCGACTGGCAATATGGATATGGGGAGGCAGTAGGGTATATTGGAGAGCATTACAGCGATTATGATCTGATAGTTTTTACCAGGGCCTATGGCGAACCCCATATGTTTACGCTATTTTTCTTAAATTGGGACCCTGCCAAGTATCAAAATGATCCAAATCTTGACCGTTTTGACGCGAATAACTGGATTTGGGTTTTAAAGTTTGACAAGTTTTATTTCCCCGACTTGGGGGACACAGGCACAAGATATCAGGATATCGTCAGCGCAAATCCGGGTAAGAAGATTCTTTTTATTGGTAAGCCGGGAGATTTTCCCGAAGAGGTTCCCGTACTTGAGCAAATTAATTTTCTGGACGGAAGTGGTGCTTTTAAAATAGTCCAAAAACAATGAAAAAAGAATATATTCTTCTATCACTGGTTATCGTCTTTTTTCTCTTTACCCGACTATTTAAAATAACCCAGATCCCGCCATCCTTGTATTGGGATGAGGCCTCAATCGGCTACAATGCCTACTCTGTAGGGCTTGACGGGAAAGATGAGTGGAGAAGTTTTTTGCCCCTCCATTTCCGTGCTTTCGGTGAATTTAAGCTGCCTACCTATGTTTATTCGGTTGCGGTTACCGAAAAAATCTTTGGCCCCGGAATTTTTTCCGTAAGGATACCCTCAGTTATCTATTCCGTATTGTCGTTAATTCTGCTCTATTTTATTACCAGGAAACTTTTTGGTTCCGGAGCAGCTATTTTTTCGGCTCTGATTTTTGCAGTTTCTCCCTGGAATTTTATTTTCAGCCGAACCGGTTATGAAGCCTCGGCCGGGTTGGCCTTTTTCCTTTTGGGAATACTTTTGTTCCTGATATCTGAGAAGAAGCCTAAATTCTTTTTATTGACTGTTCTGTCGTTTATTTTATCTTTTTATAGCTATAACTCTTTTCGCATATTAATTCCCGTATTTTTGGCTGTTTTCGGATTTATTTTTCTTTTGAGAAAAGACCTGAAAATTAAAAATATAATTTTTCCGGTTATAATCGGCGTAGTTATATTTTTACTGTCATTAGTGCCGGTCTACAGGCTTTACAAGCTCGATGCCGGATCCTCCCGTCTTACTCAAGTCCGGGCCGGGAGTGGCGTTGAGATTGTCAAAAACTATTTTTCTCATTTCTCCTACACGTTCCTGTTTAGCAGGGGAGATACAAACCCAAGAAGCAATAATCCGGGATTTGGTGAACTTTACCCGGTAGCACTTCCGTTTTTATTAATCGGAACATATGTTCTAATTAAAAAAAGGTCTAAGTATTGGTGGCTGCCGTTTCTGGCGGTAATTACAGGTCCTATTCCTGCAGCAATCACCAAAGATTCCCCTCATGCCTTAAGATCCATTCTGATGTTCCCGTTTCTCGCGCTTATTGCAGGAGTGGGGACGGACTATCTTGTTAATCTTTTCAAAAAGAATAAAGTAATCCTCACCTTTGCAATCACTATTTTGTTTTTGCTTTCTTTTGAAAATTATTTTGCCGATTTTCTGACCAAATACCCGGCTTCTTATAGCCAGGAGTGGCAATACGGGTACCGGGAAATTTTTGAAAATTATTCCTCAAACTTTGCCGGCTATAATAAAATTGTAATTTCGGATCAGGATGCACAGCCGTATATTTTTGCTCTTTATTATCAAAAATATAGCCCATTAGAGTTCAGAAGAAGTGTAGCCTACAATCCGGTCGATAAGTGGGGATTTTCGGCAGTCAGCAGTTTCGGTAAATTTGTTTTTAAGAAAATTGATTCGGGAGATTTCGTGGAAGGGAACTTGGTTTTTGCCACAGACGGTGACAAAATAGAAGATGTTAAACCAATCGGCGAAATAAAAAATCTAAACGGAACAACTGCTTTTTGGGTATATTCAAAATGAAAAAACTTTCGGTAGTTTTGGCAACAAGAAATGAGGAGGAAAATATTGGGAGATGTCTTGAATCTGTTAAGGATATTGCCGACGAAATTATCGTTGTTGATGAGTTCTCGGATGACTTAACACGCGAAATTGCGGAAAAGTATGGCGCTAAGGTCTTCACGGAGCCGCATCATGATATTTTCCATATAACCAAAGAAAAAGCTTTGGAAAAGGCAAGCGGGGAGTGGATACTGCAACTTGATGCGGATGAAGTTGTAACACCGGAGCTTTCGGAAGAAATAAAATTAGTAATTGATAGTCATCAATCATCAATCATCAATCATCAATCATCAATTAATCCCTTGTTTCTTCGTCACCAGCAGATAATTGAAGAACGTGACGGAAAAATCGGCAAACCTACGGGTGAAATCGTCGGTTATTTTATCCCCAGACGCAATATGTTTTTAGGTCGTCCTCTGATTCATGCTGGGGTTTATCCCGATGGGGTAATTCGTCTGGTCAAAAACGGAAAAGCCCATTTTCCTCAAAAATCAGTTCATGAGCAGATTGAACTCTTAGGAGAAGTAGGCTGGCTTTCAAGTGATCTTTTGCATTACGACTCCCCGACCCTCAAAAAATATTTTATGAGGCTAAACCGCTATACCGATCTTCATGCATCGGAGCTGAAAAACAAAAAGGTTTCCAAAAATCCGTTTTCATTTATTTATTACACATTCTTCAAGCCTTTAGGCGTTTTTCTCAACCTGTATTTCCGTCACTTGGGAATTCTCGACGGGGTGAGGGGTTTTTTGTGGAGCTTTTTCTCGGCAACGCATTATCCCATTGCCTACTTTAAATATATTACAGGTAAGGTTTAGAATTAATTAATGAATCTTCAAAATAAAAACATTGTAGTAACAGGTGCCACCGGAGGGATTTGCAGAGAACTTATTAAAAATTTAGACAGTGAGGGTGCTAATCTAATTTTGATTTCTAAATCGGCCGACGAACTTGAAAATCAAACTAGGCAGCTTCAAAGTAAATCCTTTTCTTTTGCCTGCGATTTTACCAAACCTGGCGAGATTGAGAATTTAGCTAAAAAAATCTCGAAGCAGTTTAAATCCATCGATGTATTGATTAACGCAGCCGGGATTGGGGTATACAAATCCCTTGATGAAGAAACTCTGGAAGAATGGAACAACTCGGTAAGTATTAATGTGACTTCACAATTTTTGATGAGTAAATACCTTATTAAAAATTTAAAGAAAGCAAAGGGGTCGGTGGTAATAAACATGGGTTCGGGAGCGGGCGTAATACCTATGGCAGGCCGAAGTATTTATTGTGCAACAAAATTTGCTGTAAGGGGATTGACCCTTAGTTTAGCTGAAGAATTTAGACGTACTTCAATAGACTTTTGCCTGATAACACTGGGTAGTGTACTTACAAGCTTTGGCCCCATGAGTTTTGAGGAGAAGAAAGCGGAAATGGAAAAAGGGAAAAAAGCTTATTTTACTCCCGATTGGGTAGCCAAGAAGCTTATTTCGATAATTAAGGATGATGACAGAAGGAGTGAGTATACACTTTTTCCCTCAAATTATGCCACCGAGTGGAAAAATTCCAGGTGACCTTTAAGGGTCCGACCCTGCAAGGTGAATATAGTATGTAATTAATCTATGGATAAGTTTCCGAGGACAAGTTTATCTTCTTGTTTGTACTTTTCTACAAAGTCTCTGTAATTATTTATCTTTTTGAATTCGATTCCTACTTTATTATTGAATTGGTCGAGAATGATATCTGGTTTTAGCCACTGGGTATGCCTTGATTTCAAATAATCACTATATGATGAATATGCAGACTCAAGACTTTCTGAAATTTCTAAAGGATTTAAGTGAATATACCTACTTAGATGTAATAAATATGGTTCATCATTAACTAAAACCGCCTTATATTTACCCTGAAATAAAGCCCCAACCCTATCGTATTTTTTATTAAAATACATTGAATATCTAGTCATCAGGGAACGAACAAACTCTGAAATTGGTTTTTGGGACAACTGTTTAATGAGCATATGCCAGTGATTTGGCATAAGACAATAGCAAAGCAACCCAACACGATCATAATGGTTTTTAGGTATCCTGGGTACACCTTTAAAGGTCCGACCCTGCAAGATGAAAGATTTCTTCTCTATTTTGTCATTTTTAGGTGGTGGAGAAAGATATTCTTTGAGGTAGCCAAGAAATACCTTGTAATCTTGTTCGTCTATAAATATGTTTCTTTTTTCAACGCCTCGATTGTAGATATGATAATATCCGTTTTGTACATAGGTTTTTACGGAATTGCGCGCAGGCATGATTAATATTACCTTTAAGGGTCCGACCCTGCAAGGTTAATAAAATTATCAAATAGAGATAGAATACATATATGAAGGCTGCAATTGACGTGGGCCCGCTCAAAGGCGGCGACAGTGTGAGGGGAATTGGAGTTTATACAAGAGAGCTTCTCAAGGCCTTAAAAATTGAGGGGGTTGATGTATTTAACTCAGATCTTAGTAAATATAGTGTGGTGCACTTTACACGCTTTAATCCATTTAGGATTTCTATTCCTTATAAAAAACCTGTAGGCGTCAAATTTGTATTAACTATTTATGATCTCATTCCTTTAATTTATCCCGAGCATTACCCGCCCGGAATCAGGGGATGGATGAATTGGCAAATAAATAAATTTTTGATCAAGAAAAATATCGACGCGATAATTACAATTTCGGAAACTTCCAAAAAAGATATTTGCAGATTTGTCGGCATAGATTCTAAAAAAGTTCATATGGTCTACCTTGCCCCACGTTCGGTGTTTTCTAAATTGGAAATTGCAAAACATTACAACCTTCCTGAACGTTTTGCAATGTACGTAGGGGACGTTAATTACAATAAAAATATCCCCATACTCGTTGAGGCTTGTAGAATTGCCAAAACCCCGCTGGTTATTGCAGGTAAACAGGCAAAAGAGATTGAAAACATGGATTTAAATCATCCCGAACTTCAGCATTTAAAGAATATTGATTGGTCAGAGGTGACCCGGCTCGGGTTTGTTCCCGATGAGGATTTGGTGAAAATTTATAACCTTGCAAGGGTATATATACAGCCTTCTCTTTATGAAGGTTTCGGACTTCCGGTTCTTGAAGCTCAGGCAGCTGGTGTCCCCGTAGTTGCATCAAAAACACAGGCCTTAGTAGAAATTGCCGAAGAATCGGCTCTTTTTGCAGATCCAAAAAGTGCCGCGGATTTTGCTCAAAAAATAAAATCGGTTACAGAAAACGCTGAACTAAGAAATTCTCTGTCTAAAAAAGGACTGGAAAATGCCGGGAAATATACATGGGATAAAGTCGCGAAGGAAACTCTTGAAGTATACTGTCTAGACTACCCAAAGGAAAAAGAATAAAATCATAAGAATTTTGATGGAAAAAATAAAATTATTTTTTAAGAGAAACACCCTTTTATTTTAAGAGAAAACATGATGAGATTATTGCTGACATGATTTCTAAGGGCTATCTTATTCCTCCTAAGTAAATTTTTTGGTGCCTATATGATTATTTATAACAAGATAAACTCCGGTACTAAATATCCAGATTCCAAGTGAGATCAGGGATATGATTAGCCCCAATTTAAAAGCTTGAGGTTGATAATAAAATCTAACAGTTCCTGATCCACTAGGAATTTCTACCGTGCGAAATATTTCAAAGTATTTGTTTATGTCTACATCTGTTGAGTTGATTTGGGCTTTCCAATCATGCGTGTAGGTGTCCATTAAAACGAGATTTGCATTTTCTGTTGCTGTGTAGTTAACCAATACTTCATTAGGCGAATACTTTACTATTTGGGCAGAACCAACAATTTCACCAAGGTTGTTTTCTATTCTCACCCGATCTTTATATTTTGGATTCTCCAATACATAGACTGAACCATACTCGTAAACTTTCCTCCATTCTGAGAATTTTTCATCAAAACTTAATATTTCTTTTTCGTTTTTGGGCTTTATAAGCAATAGATACTTAACTGACATTTTTCCCAAAATGCTGGCATCATAGTTATCAATAGGGGAAGTATATCGGGACAAACTATTGGTTCCTTCCATGGAAATATTTTTTTGATAAAAGTACACATAATCACTAAGAGCGAGTGGGTCGTAACCTGAGGTGCTTGGTAGCCTGTAATAAGCCCACGTATTGGCGGGAAAAATAGGTCCTTTTCCGCTTTCAACTCGCCCAAAATCTATGTTGTTTTTAAGATAACTTAGTACTTCTGTATAGGGATAAACGTAATCGGTCTTTACAAAAGATGTGTATTTCCAGCCAATATAAAACAAATCAATTGTAGTGATGATTGCAATGGCCGGTAGCAATAGTTTGTTCTTATTGAACAGTAAGAACACTACAATAAAGCTAAACAACAGCCCCATTGTTGGGATAATGTTTCTTAGTGCTATTGTGAAATGTTTGACCTCCAAATCCGAGAATGCACCGGATTTGAGATAATAAGTAATTATAAACAGTAATATCCCTGCGATAATAACCGGCCAATGTTTCCTTAGGAATTCTTTAAAATCGATGTTTGATACATAATCTGCCCAAAAACCGGTTAGTACAGCTCCGCTAAATATGTATATAAAGCTCAATCTTCCGGCAGCGCTGGTTGATATAAATGGTATGTGTAAGTTGTAAATTAACTCCGATACGGGATTTGCGAATATCATTAGTAGAGCAAAAAAAGTAGTAAAAAGGAAAAACTTTGCATATGAAGGTATGTGCCTAAATTGAGTAAAGGCCCAATACAACGCAAACATTCCGACAATTCCAAAATACATTGTTGTTTCATGGTAATTCAAAAATCCCCAGTAGTTTCCTGTAGCAGGGTTTCCAAAATAATTTGGAGTAAGGAGTGTAACAAGATGCCTGATAGGTAGTAGTCCATAGTTGTGCATAGTAATATATATCTCTTTAAAGCGAATAGAGTCGTTCATTAGTTGGTAGGTTGGTAGAAGTTGAATTGCCATTAACCCCAAGCTCAAAAATTCGACCAAAATAAATTTCGCAATCCTTCTTATAAATATCTTTTTACTTTTATGGGCGCTTACAAATATGAAATATGTATTTACCAATACCAAGCCAAACAAAAATGCTTGAAAATGCCCCGCCGACATTAACAAAAATATTAAGGGTGCGATTATGAGTAAGTAGATATTTTTGCTTTCCTTGATAAATTTATTAATAAATAAAAGAATCAACGGCAGCCAGATCATTGCAAATCCCAAGTTGGCAAATTGAGACCAGGTGACTGCAAATGAAGAAAAGGTATAAACGAGAGCGCCTATACCTGACGAGATAGACGATACCTTGAGAGATTTTAAGAAGAAATACATAGCAACAATTGCGCCAACACTTTGTGTGATAATCATGGTTTTCCATCCGAGAATATCCCCGAAGATCACCATTAATATATTAAAAGGGTTTAAAGCGCCGGATTGGAAATTTGATAAAAGAGGGTAACCGGAATATGAATATGGATTCCAAAGCGGCCATTGCCAATTTTTGAATGATTCGGCAATTAGACTTTTCCAGATAAATATTTGAGAAAAAATGTCTGACAAAAGAGGATTTTTAATCGGCACGCCAACGGCATATCCCCACTTGTAGTCCAACCATGGATAATATGCCCCCACGAGAAGATCTCCTGGGAATGGGATGAGACCTTTTAATATTACTTTCCAGAAAAAAATCAGAACCAGTGTGACAAGGATCAATGGAATAATCCACTTTGTATAATTATTTTTTCTGGCCACGAATTAATTATACAATCTGGGTGGATATGTGTCATGGGTTTAGAATTGTTAAGTTTAAGAAAGCAGGTAGATGTATTATAATTATCAAGACGTTTAAATTTATGGCAACTAATTTTTGGAAAGACAAAAACGTAGTAATTACAGGCGGCAACGGATTTCTGGGCAAACACCTCGTTACGGAAATCAAATCCCAAAACCCGAAAAGTATTTTTATCCCCGAGCGCCCCGAATACGATCTTAGAAAGTATGAAGATTGCCTTAAGGCTGCTAAAAAGGGAGATATTGTTATCCATCTTGCCGCCAATGTTGGGGGAATTGGCTACAACAGAGAGTTTCCCGCGACTCTTTTTGACGACAATATTCTAATGGGAACTTTCATGATGATGGCGGCACGGGATGCTAAGGTGAAAAAATATGTAGCGATGGGAACAATTTGTGCGTATCCGAAATTTACCCCTGTTCCTTTTAAGGAAGAAAATTTATGGGATGGGTATCCCGAGGAAACAAACGCTCCCTACGGACTTGCCAAAAAGATGCAACTCGTCCAGGCAGCCTCCTATCGTCAGCAATACGGTTTTAATGCAATATTTCTTTTGCCTGTAAATCTTTACGGACCGGGAGATAATTTTAATCCGAAAAGCTCTCATGTGATTCCGGCTCTTATCAAAAAGTTTGTAGAAGCGACCAAAAACGGTGAGAAAGAAGTTGTTGTATGGGGAACAGGTGCCGCCTCAAGGGAATTTCTATATGTCGATGATGCAGCTCGCGCAATCATGCTTGCGACGGAAAAATACGATAAGTCTGACCCCGTTAACCTAGGGGCAGGATTTGAGATCACAATAAAAGACCTTGCTAATTTAATTAAGGATCAGACAGGTTTTAAAGGTAAAATTACCTGGGATAAAACAAAACCGGACGGGCAGCCAAGGCGCATGCTTGATGTAGGGAGGGCCAAAAAGGAATTCGGATTTGCCGCCAAAACTCCGTTCAGAAAAGGTCTCAAAGAAACGATTGAGTGGTACAAAAAAAATTACTAATTTGCATGAACATATTTATTGTGATCCCCATTTACAATGAGAATAAACACATTGGTGTTGTATTAAGAAACCTCATTAAATATAAACTTCCGATTATTCTTGTGGATGACGGATCAACGGACAAATCCGGATCTACTGTAAGTGGTTTGAAGATTAAGAACTTGACGCTTCTGACGCATAAGATAAATTTGGGGAAAGGTGCGGCAATGAAAACAGGGGCTGATTGGGCATTCGCCAATGGAGCAGACGCAATAATATTTATGGATAGTGACAATCAACACAGTCCCGATGATCTTTCTAAATTCTTGAAACCTCTGCAGTCAGGTAAATTTGACGCAGTTTTTGGTACGAGGAATTATAGTTATGGTGTTCCGCTCGTCAGATTTCTGGGAAATAAATTTGCATCAGTCGTTTTGGTGATATTCTTTGGAATTTATGCCTCCGATGTTCTTTGCGGTTTTAAAGCGGTTACCAAGAATGCCTATAAGAAAATCCGTTGGGATTCAACCGGTTACGGAGTTGAAACTGAAATGGTTGCCAGAATCGGAAAAGAGAAATTGCATTTCTGCGAAGTGCCGGTTGCCTCAATTTATCACGATAAGACTAAAGGTGTTACAATATTGGATGCAGTGGGAATAATGGGCGAGATAATTAAGTGGAGGTTTACTATATGATAATTGGTCTACAAATAATTGCTTTAATATTTTCCTTCAGTATGGTCTACTTTGCGGTCCTTCACTATAAGCGCGGAGAGATCGGTAGAGGAGAAATTTACACTTGGGTTGTCATGTGGGCTGCTGCGGTTGTTATTATTATTTTCCCTGAACTTTTGAGAAAATTCGCCAGTACTTTTCTGGTTACCCGAGTTTTCGATTTAATGGTGATCGCAGGATTTGTACTTGTCATATCAATGGTATCAAGCGCTTACCTTAGGACAAAGAAAAATGAAAAGAAACTGGAAGAATTGGTCCGTCGTGAAGCCCTCAAGAAAGCTGGAAAATAGCTTTCTTGCAATGATGAATTTTCAATTTAAAATTTTGAATCAAGCACCAAATTTCAATTACTCAATTTCGAATGCAAAGCAACGACCCCAAGAAATATGATTTGGAGGAAAGAACTGCAAAATTTTCTCAAAGAATTCTCGGATTATGCAAAGTGCTCTCAAAAGATATTGTAAGCTCTCCGGTAATCTCTCAACTAGTTAGGTCGTCAACAAGTATAGGTGCAAACTACTGTGAAGCGAATAATGCTGAAAGCAGATCTGATTTTAAACACAAGATCGGAATATGTAAAAAGGAAGCCAAGGAAACGGTATACTGGCTAAGAATGGTTTTGTCTTTGTTTCCTGACAAAATAGATGAGGTCAATTCGATGTCGAATGAGGCAAAAGAATTAACTTTAATTTTTGGATCAATCGTAAAAAGTACTGTAGCTAATTCGTAATTTTTTCATTTAAGAATTGTAATTTTATTAGTAATTTTAAATTTTTAATTAGTAATTTGATTAACCCATGAAACCTTTTATCTCCGTTGTAATCCCTGCTTACAATAAATCCCGGTTTATCGGGAAAACTCTTGACTCGATTATTACTCAAAATTACTCTGGTGTTGAGGTGATAATAGAAGACGGTGGTTCCACGGACGGAACTTTGAAGATAATCGAAAAATATGCCGGAAAATATCCGGACATAATCCGATACGAAAGTAAAAAGGACAAAGGGCAGTGGGACGCCATTAATAAAGGATTCAAAAAAGCGAAAGGAAAAATAATAGCATACATAAATGCTGACGATGTCTATACGAGCGGGGCATTCGCAGAAATTGAAAGACTCTACAGATTAAATATTGACGCTCTTTGGTTTGCAGGGCGCGGAGATGTTATCGATGCAAAAGGTGAAAAAATTGCAGTCTGGCCTACCCGCTACAAAAATTTACTCTTGACCATCAACGACTATTCGTTATTACTTGTTGTGAATTATCTTATGCAGCCGTCCGTTTTTATTACCAAAACTGCATGGAGGAGGTTCGGTCCGTTTACCGGCGTTAAAAATTTTGTCATGGAGTACGATTTGTGGCTTAAAATTGCTAAGATAAAAATGCCCATAACTACGGCTAAATATTTATCAAGCTTTAGGATTGAGCCTTCAACTATTACTAAAAAGTCTTCGGATCTGCTTTTAAAAGAGGATGAAAAAATTCTTAAAAAAAATACAGACAATTCAATATTCATTTTCTTACATAAAATTCATAACTTAGGCCGGCTTGCGGTGGGGAAATTCATTTGATGAAAAAAGTGCTTCTTTTTATCAAAAAATATTGGGTGCTGATTGCGGGAATGGTGATATCTTTTATTTTATTTTTCCGATCGTTGTTTGCTTTTTACACAAATGATGATTTTTTTCATTTGAAAATTGCAAACATTCACAGTATTAAAGAGTTTATTAATTTTTTTTCACTCACTAACCCGCCCCAGGGTTGGAGTTTTTATAGACCGTTAACCACCCAGGTTTATTATCTGATTGGCGAAAGAGTTTTTAATTTTAAACCTCTAAGTCTGCACATTGTTTCTTTCTTGTTCTTTTTTGGAATAATTATTCTGATTTATAGAATTTGTTTGTCATTACTCTTAAAGCAGTTGGGAGCAAGACAATCGAAGAACATTGCGCTTGTCTCTGCATTCCTTTATGCCGTGTCCGCATCACACTTTGGGCACCTTTATTTTCTGGGAGCTTTTCAGGAATTGGGAATGACATTTTTCGTTCTAATGACTTGTCTGATGTTTATCAAGAAAAGAAATTTATCGGCTTTTATCTTTTTTGTGTTGGCACTGGCATCAAAGGAAACCGCAGTGGTTACGCCGCTTCTCTTGGCTTTAATATATTTTTACGAAAAGACATCGGGTATAAAAGTATCCAGTTTCAAAAGATTCCTTGTAACTCTTGCTCCCTATGTTCTTTTATTGGCTATCTATCTAACCCTTCGGTTTGTGAGTTTCGGTTTTGCAACCGGGGATAGCTATGTCTGGGATTTTGGAATTAAGAAAATGGTAAATACGCTTTTCTGGTATTTATTGTGGTCGTTTAACCTTCCGGAAACCCTTGTGGATTTTTTTTGGCCCGGGTTAAAGATAAATCCCAACTTGTTTATCTATTGGTCAAAAGAATTTATTTTGATATTCAGTTTTTTTGCCCTCGAGCTTATTATGCTTGCCGGCTTTTTGATTAAGCAATTGAAAAGGGGAGAGGGCAATCACGAAAATGCTTATGTATCATTATTTTCGGGACTTTGGTTTTTGATAACGATTCTTCCTGTGGTTTTTCTTCCGCTTCACAAGTTCACCTATTATCTGACTCTTCCCCTGATTGGAGTTGTAATAAGAATTTCATATTTGATTGTCAAAAATAACGTTAAAACAGTATTTGTTGTAATGTTTATGGCTGTCTGGACATTAACATCCTATTTCAGTCTTGTGCATACATATAATGTCAGTTGGATCACACAAGGTATGAAGGTAGGGAAAAAGGTTTACGCGTATTTTGAAACAAACAAAAATAAATTAACTGACAAAAAGATTGTGTTTGTGGATACACCGGAAGACACCACACTTCCCTGGTCTCCCACAGATACTTTAAAAACAGTGCTTTCAGGTAATAATTTCTTTGATGTTTTTTACGCGGATTTATCCGCGAAGGTAAGCTACGCTGGCCTTATCCGGACCACAGGCTCTCAAGATGTCGTATTTGTGGTAGCGCGTCAATTTTTAGGATATTAATATGCCAAAAACAAAAGTAGAAAAACATTTTGATAAAGTAGCTAAAGATTATGATTTTTACAAAAACAAGAATTCTTTCTATTATGATAATTTGAAAAAACTTTTGAAAAGTCTGATTCCTGTAAACAAAAATGTTTTTGAATTCGGTTGCGGTACCGGTGATTTACTGGCCTTGTTAAAACCAAAAGTCGGTTATGGGTTTGATATAAGCGGGGGAATGATTTCAATAGCAAAAGTTAAATACAAAAAAGCAAAAAATCTAACATTTTCTGCTGTTTTTCCATCAATAATTAACAATCAACAATCAACCATTGATTATATTTTCACATCTAAAGATGGAAAATGTGAATACATTTTCATGTCTGACGTAATAGAGCATTTGGAAAATCCCGAAAAAGAATTCAGGAGGTTATCAAAGTTAATGAATAACAAGTCAAAATTGATTATTACTATGGCAAATCCTTTTTGGGAACCATTTTTGATGCTTGCCGAAAAGTTGAAATTAAAAATGCCGGAGGGACCACATAATAGAATTACGAATTATGAATTACGAATTATGATTGAAAAGGCGGGAATGAAGATAGTCAAACACGACTATGCATTACTGGTTCCGGTAAAAATTCCGGTAATTACAAATTTTGCCAACAAATATTTGGAAAAATATTTCAGAAGGCTGGCATTTATCGAGTACTTTGTAATAAAAACAAATGATGAATTATGAATTTAAAATTACGAGTAAATTTCAAAATTTAAAATTTTTAATTAGTAATTGAGTTTTATAGTTTGAATTCTTTGAGTGCGATCCAGGCAAGTTTGAAAAGGAGTAGCCCGTGGTAGAATCTTCTGATATTTGTTGTTCCGTATTCTCTTTCCTTATACCTGACGGGGATTTCGACGACTTTTAAATTATGTTTGATCGCAGAAAAAATCAGGGCAAAGTCTCCGAACGGATCAATTTTTAGGTAATTCAGATAATCCTTCCTCATTTTTAGAAAATCCTTCCTCCATATTGCCTTTGTCCCACAAAGTGTATCTTTAAAATGCTGTCCGAATATTTTGGTGAATATGGCACTGAAAAATTCGTTACCTATCTTATTCAATCTTTGCATTGCCTGGGCCTCCATCGGGTAGACCAGTCGACTGCCGTTTGCAAATTCTCCGATTCCACTGGCAAGAACGTTATAAAACTTGGGTAGATCGGATGCGGGGACGGTTCTATCCGCATCGTAGATCATTAAGATATCTCCTCTGGCTTTTTCAAAACCTAAGCGTACTGCATCCGCCTTTCCTTTCCCGGTTTGTTTGAATGCTTTAACGGTACGTTTGAAAATTGGTTTTTTGGTCATTGGGGTTTGATTAGAAATTCGTAATTTTTCATTAGTAATTGCGGACCAAGTCTGGTCCGATGAGCCTCCCTCGATAAATACAATCTCCTGCCAACTACCGAATTTCGGAATGCTCGGAATGATATTTTTTATATTTCCTTCCTCATTCCTGGCGGGAACTATTATTGAGACGGAGAATTGATGATTGATGGTTGATGGTTGATGGTTGATAAAACTGGGTTGGGCGACGGAAATCGCGGTAATACCAAAAAAACGATTTTGTGTACTAATTAGCTCAAAACCGCTTATTTCAAGGATATTTTTTAGATCATCTTTGGTAATCCAATTTTGGACGCCGAGTTTTTTTCTCAGTCCAAAGCTTGACGCCAAATTCAGAATCGGTTCCCAGACATGGTTATGGTACGAAATAAGTATTTTGGTATTTGGGGATATTTCTTTGTGTAGCTTCTCAAAATATGTTTGAAGATCGGGAATGTCGCCGATTACATTATCAAGAATTATTTCTCCGCCGGAGGAGGAGAAATTCTTGTAAGCCTTCTCAAGGTCTTTGTGATAGGCCTTTTGAAAAATATTCTGGGACATTTGGATTTCAAGCGTATTATAACAGACTTGGAACCAATAATTACTTACACTCTGCCCTTGGCAAACACACCAAATTTAGGTAGAATTGCAGAAGTCACTATTTCAAAATGAAAAGAATTTCAATCCAAAAAATATTGGAAGTAAATAAAAAAATTTTTCCATATTTGGTTTTCTTGTCCTATTTCTTTTTGTTTATTGAGGCCTATACATACCAGGGATTTTTGTTTAAGAGTTTGTTAATTAACGCCAGGGTATTTGCTGCCTTAACTGCACTTTCTGCAATCGGGGTTATAAGGAAGAACAGAGATTTAAACGGACAATTTTTTGAAGATCTCATTTTTTATTTAAATTCACTATTATTGCCGGTTTTTACGTCTTTCTATTTTATTATGCAGGCATCGGAATCAAAACATTATAGTAATTATGTGTATTCAACTTTTCATTTACAGCCGGATCAGTTTTCGTTGCTTGTATTTTTTAGCGCAGGTATTACTTTAATCGGTGTATTTAGGAAATTGATATGGTTTGATAAATATGGAGTTAGTATAGGTTCTAACGAGAAACGTTATAGTTACAAATTCATTAGAAAGAATGCTCTCTACATCGTCATTGTGGCTGCCATGGGATATACTTTATTCTCGAATGCTTTTATGGCTTTTAAGAATATGCTCAAAAGCGATTTATATATAGCAACTAATTTAAACACAAACTACGACCAAAAAATGGAAAAGTCTTGGGGTTTTTATTACAACTATATGAAATTTGTAAACGACCATATAATTCCAGGCAGTATAGTTCTTATTCCGCCACAACAAGGACCGTGGCTGTCTACAGGAAATGCTGGCCTTGATAGATATTTTCTATATCCATCTTGGACAATAAATGGTAATCTGGATTCATCAAATAATGTCGAAAGATATGACTATGTTTTGATTGCCTATGGGGAGTGGCTTGTGACGGATAACACCTTATATAATTGGCCGAAGTTTACTGTTAAAGCAGAAAAAATTTGGTATTACGATCCGCAAGCAAAAGATATCACTACGGTAGATAATGAAATATATAATCCAGACGATAAAATAAATGATGGTGCTTGGGGTTTGATTAAAGTTAAAAATGATTAAAACCATAATCCTTTTTGTTACGGCATTATTACCAATATACTTTTCAGGGTATTTCTTTTTGAATTTACTGTCCACAAAAAGTCCTTTTCTGGAGAAGTTGTTTTTGGGTTTTCTCGTCTCCAGCGGGTTAACGACGTTTGCCTGGTTTATTCTGAATCTTCTGGGTATTCCCTATACAATTACATCCTATTTACTCTTGGTTTGGTCAGTTACGTCAATATTGTTTTTAATTAACTTTATAACCAAAAAATTTAATTTCAGTAATTTTAATTTAAAGACAGAGATATCAAAAATTTGGGCTTTACCTTTATGGATGAAGATTCTGATATTGTTTTTGTTGGCAATATTGATTTCGGTGCTAGTCAACGACATATATTGGCCGGTTAAGGATTGGGACAGTTTGGTTCTTTATGAATACAGGGCTAAAATTTTTGCTGATACCGGCTTCATGACAGATGGTGTTGCAAGAGGGTATTTTTTTAATTACCCGCTTTTAACTTCACTTAATCATACATGGATCTATCTGACAGGAATTATCAATCCGATGTTTTACTATTTTCTCCTATACATGTCTTTTATAGTAGTTTTTTATTTTTGTTTAAAAAGATACGTATCAAGAGAGTTGTCGTTGATTGGAGCGGTATTTTTGGCAGTGGTACCGGACATTCTTCAACATAGCCAGATGGCTTACACAAATCTTCCTTACACAATTTATTTGGTTCTTTCTTATATATATTTATATATTTGGATAAATAATAGAAAATTAGGTACATTAGTCACATCCTCAATACTTTTGGCTCTCTCTACCTGGACAAGGTCAAGTGAACCTTTTTGGCTAATACCAATCTTCCTACTAATAATCTACGCTTTTTGGAAAAGGAGGCCTATTCCAATATTTGTTTATATGGGCATTTTTTTTCCAATACAACGGATTTGGAACATCTTTCAGGCGGGGATAATTGGTAAGGAATCTTCTACGTCAGAGATGATAACTTTTAGTTTACTCACACTAACAAGAAATATTGACCTTAACAGGGCGGGTGAGGTTTTTATATACTTATACAACAATGTGTTTGCTACCTGGGGAGTTTTAGGGGTGGTGTATTTATTAACATTTACCATTTATATGTTTCGAAGCAAGAAAGACAAGCGAGTGGTCTTTTTATTGTTGACCCTTTTTTCTCTGGTATTGCTCTATTTCAGTACTTATATCATTACATATACGCAAATAGACTGGAAGGGCATTCCCGATTCGGCCAGAAGGATGTCTATTTTCTTTCCGCCATTATTCGTATTTGGCACCTTTTTATTTATTGATGATTTTTGGAAACTGTTAATAACTGAAAGCAAATAATGAAAACTCCAATTTTATTTATAATATTCAATCGCCCGGAAACCACACAGAAAGTCTTTGAAGCAATTAGAAAATATAAACCCTCAAAATTGTTTGTTGCGGCTGATGGACCGAGAGAAAGTAAACCAGGAGAGAAAGAACGATGTGGGGAAGCAAGGAAAATAACTGAAAAAATTGATTGGCCATGTGATGTAAAAAGACTTTATCGAGAAAAAAATTTGGGTTGTAAAATGGCAGTGAGTGGGGCGATAACTTGGTTTTTCAAAAACGTTGAAGAGGGAATTATTTTGGAGGATGATTGTCTACCCAATCGATCGTTTTTTGATTTTTGTGGGAAGATGCTGAATCTTTACAGAAATGACACAAAAGTTATGTGCATTAGTGGCGATAATTTTTTACCAAAATCTATGCAAAATAAAAATGGATATTACTTTTCAAAATATGTACATATATGGGGTTGGGCAACATGGCGAAGGGTTTGGAAAAATTATGATGTTGACATGGAAAGTTGGCCAAAAGTCAAAAAAACTGGCCTCTTAAATACATATTTTGAAAATTTTCTCGAGAAAGCCTACTGGCAAACTTTATTTGATGCAACCTATCAAAGCAAGGTCGATACTTGGGATTATCAGCTTGTTTATCATATTTGGAAAAATAGTGGTATTTCTGTAGTTCCTGGTAAGAATCTTATTTCGAATATAGGTTTTGGTAAGGCCGCGGCTCATCTAAAATCAAAAGAATCACCATTATCCGGATTGGGTACGAGTATGATAAATCAAAAGATAAAAAAAATGGAGGTAAAAATGAGTGGCTCTGCAGATATTTACGAAAGAAAAAATATTTTTGCCATTAACCCAATAAACACAATAAAGCAAAAACTGTATTACGCACTGATCAAATGACCAAATACACAAGACAAAAAATAGTGGTAGTTATATTGACGTATAATCGTTTGAAAATTTTCAAAGACTGTCTTAGATCGGTGCTGTGTCAGAGCTATCCGATTGTTAAAATTATTGTTATTAATAATTTTTCGAATGACGGCACGGCTGAGTTTTTAGATATAGTTTTTAGGGATAATAGGATTGTCTATTTTAATAGAAATATTAACGATGGCCCTGCAGGTGGTTTTAATTTTGGGATTAAGGAAGCTTTTAAATATGATCCTGATTCATTGTTGTTGGTAGATGACGAGGTAATTCTGGAAAAACATTGTCTAGCTGAGTTAGTAAAGTATTTAGATCATAGAACACTGGTCAATTCATTAATACTTGATTATTATAACCCTAAATCGATCCCTTTTAGTTTGTTTGATGTAAAAACTGGTCGTGGTTACGCAAACCTGTCTGATATAGAGAATTTAAAAACAGTAAACTCTTTAAATCCATGGAATGCCACATTGATTCCAACAGGTGTATTTAAAGAAATCGGTTTAATAGATGAGAATTTATTCATGAGGGGTGAAGGTGATGATTTTGAACATAGGGCAATACTTGCTGGATTCAAATTTGTTACGGTATGCAAAAGCCGCGCCTTTATGAAAAAGAAGGACGTTAGTGTCAGAGTTTTTGGCAAAATGGGTTTTATTTCGATTCCACCTCCTTCAACTCTATATTACATGGTTAGAAATACGATTATTTTAAGAAAAAGATACAAAAAGTTGCGCAAGCAATTTAGAAAATATTCGTCCCACTATAACTTTTTGTATTTTAAACTACCAAACATAATTTATTATCCTTCATATTTTTTGTTCTTATATATACAAGGATTAATACAACCAAAAGACAAATTGCAGTACTTCAAATATCTCTCAAAAGGTATTTTAGACGGATTTAGAGGAAAATTAGGAAAATATGAAATGCAAAGTTTGTAACTATCAAGTCCAATTATTATCGAAAAAGAAAATTTTAAGTAAGTACCTAATCTCCTATTATAAATGTTCGAGATGTGGCCTTATACAAACTGAAAAGCCATATTGGTTAAAAGAAGTATACGGTTCTGCAATTATTGAGTCTGACACGGGGATAATATCTCGCAATGTCGTATTATCAAAGATTACAGCGATTGTTTGTTTGTTATTTTCTGGGAATAAATCACGGGTTCTGGATTACGGTGGTGGTTATGGGATCTTGACACGAATGTTGCGGGACATTGGTGTGGACTGTTATTGGACTGATAAATATGCTGACAATTTCTTTGCAAGGGGATTTGAAGATAAAGGAAAAACAAAGTATGAGACGGTTACTGCCTTTGAGTTGTTTGAACACCTTGAAAATCCAGTTTTAGAAATTGGTGAAATTTTTAGGAGATACAAACCCAAAATGTTGTTATTTAGCACAATGCTTCACGATGGGAATCCCCCTAAAGATTGGTGGTATTTTGTACCTGAAGGTGGGCAGCACATTACTCTATATACAAAGAAGAGTCTCAATATTCTGGCCAGCAAGTTAGGTATGAAACTCTCTACAAATGGCAGAAATGTTCACTTGTTCTCAAAAAAACAGATTTCTGGTTTGTTTATGCTATTTATTAGTCTGTTTTGGCCATTTATTTCTCTTATGTTTCCAATTTTCTACAAAAGCAAAACATTCAATGATCGAGTAAAAATTGCATCCTCCAAATGAAAATTTTATATGACCAACAGATTTTTAGCTTCCAAGACTTCGGTGGAATTTCCAGATATTTTTATGAGTTGATTAAGGGTGTTAAAAAGACTGACAACAGAGTTCTGGTTGACGGAATATTTTCAAATAATATTTATTTACCCAAACTAAAATCCAACGTGGTTAAAATCTTGCCTCAATTCACCTTTCCACATAAAAATCTACTCATTTTTTATTTAAACAGGCTTTTTGGGATCGGTCACTTGAGTCGGAAAGACTTTGACATATTCCACGCGACGTATTTTCACCCTTATTTTTTGAATAATCTAAATGGAAGGCCGTATATAATCACGGTTTACGACATGGTGCCCGAGCTCTTTGCTGGGGATTTTAAGGGCATGAGTAAACAAACCTTGGAATATAAACGAAAGACAATTTGTAACGCAGATCAAGTAATTGCAATATCTGAGAATACTAAAAAAGATCTCATAAATTTGTACGGGATTTCCGAGGAAAAAATACATGTTATATATCCGGGTAACCCATTGGAAAAAGCAATACCTTCTAAAGTTAGAAATTTGCCCAAAAGGTATCTTTTGTATGTTGGTAATAGATCCGGTTACAAAAACTTTACCCTTTTTATTGAGGCGGTTACCCCGATTTTAAAGAAAGATAACACCCTTTTCTTAGTGTGTGCAGGCGGGGGAATGTTTTCCGACGAAGAAAAAAGACTACTTTCAAAATTGGAAATTGGAAACCAAGTAAAACAGGTGGGATTCAAAGATGATAATGAACTTGCTTATATTTATAAAAAAGCTTTAGTTTACGTTCTTCCCTCACTGTATGAGGGTTTTGGAATGACAGCTCTTGAGGCTTTTTCAATGGGTTGTCCTGTTGTTGCAAGTAATACAAGTTCTATTCCCGAAGTTTGTGGAAAAGCGGCAGTCTACATAAGTCCGAAAAATTCAGTTTCGATTAAAAGTGGAATTGAAAAAGTAATGAGAGATAATAAATTCCGTAGGGATTTAGCGCGCCGTGGCCTCTCCCAAGTCAAAAAATTTAATTGGAAAAATAACAATAAGGAAACACTCGTAATCTATAAAAAATGCATGAATGAAGCTGTTTACTATTAGGTGTTTAATTTTTAAAATGATGCTATTTATTTAGTGAATTTAGGGTCTTGTATTTTTTAGGTGATTTACCCGTTTAAAAATAACAGTGTTTACGGTTTTTGCCTCAGGTTCATATTTATGTTTAAAAAGGAAGCGGGTGATTTTACTCCTGTTGATTTCGCCAAAACTTTTTCCGCCAAATATTTCAATTGCAATAAAATGAGGTCTGTATTTCATCCAGTTGTTAGACCGCAGTACTTCGTAATCCATACCCTCCACATCAATTGACAAGAAGTCGATTTCTTGTCCGCTTGGTAAGTATTTATCTAGCACGGTTGACAACTTTAGTATTTTGATAACCCTTTCGTCCTTTACTTTAAAAGGTGTCATTTTTTCATTTTCCTCTACATTTTTTCTAACAAAGGTATTAATTGCAGGCTCGTCAAAGATAGTGAACCTCCTTTTTTTTTCAATCAATCCCACACCCACACACACATTCGTATCTTTTGGCCTTTTCCTCCTGAGTAGGTTTACCATATCTTTATTTGCATCAATATTAATTCCGCGCCAGCCAAGGTTGTAAAATAAATTTGTATTGGAAAATCTTTCTGGGTGATGGGCGCCAACATCTACGTAGAAGCCATTCATCTTGTCTCCAAACAAACTAAAAAGTATCCTATCCTCACCTTCCTGGGAATAAGAAACCCGACTATACTCGTTAATCCATGGGTACAGGACGGAATTTATTAGATATCTGTAATTGGTAAGTCTCAGTAATCTTTTTTTATCAAATTTTAGATTCATTTAGTTTTCTATTTTTATAAGATTTTGAATAATGTAATTATAACAACAATCACACTAAATTTAAATTGGGAGCCAAGTGTGGAAATGATTTTAGCCCGATGTTAACATGTATATATGTATCTTGCACTATCTGACTCGGCAAAATTTGCAGATATTGCTAGAAATTGGATAAGCGGAAAAAGCTATTTGTTCCTAGATGTAATATTGTAAATACAACTAGCGCAGTGATGGAGAAAAACCAGATGTCGGGGGAAAAATGACCCACCCACCTATAAAGAAAAATTAATCCTGCTAGAGCCAGGGATATTAGAATTTTTATAATTAACTTCATATTTTTACTCCGCTTTGTATAAATACCAATTGTCTTGATTATAAATTTGCGTAACTTCCGGCATCGAACTTAATATTTTTCCGTCTCCGCAAGACAGGGAAGTGTCTACTAAAATATAAATTGTCTTTCCCGGAAGAAGCGTTTTAAGAAAGTCCAAACGAGACTCAGCGTCTTTTATATCTTTGTCTGAAAGAAGTTTGGCAAATGTAAAGTTTATATCTCCCAAATACCCTTTTTCGGTTAAAGTGCCGCATGAAACAGAATACTCTCCCGCACCAACGGCAAAGCCCTCAAGAAAATATGATGCCCAATAAGAATGTGCGCTTGATGTAAAAATAATACTGCCCTCCTTTTGCATAATGGGCTTAATGTCTTTGTAAAAAGTAATTTCGGAGTCGGAAAACGAGCGGTAGCCTTTGTTAAGTATCAGGGAATCGGCAGAAAGGTAATTTAAAAGTAGAGGCATCGCAGCAAGAACCGGTAAGTATTTTTTGAACTTCGGCAAAGAAATAATGGCTGCATAAAAAAAGTAAGACGAAAGAATTACGAGTGTCACAAATCTTTCCGGCAGATAGTTTAGGTGATATAGGGGCTGTAGAGTAAGGATGAGGGATGGGATAAATATTGCGGCGGGAAATATTAATGCCTTTTTGTCTTTAAATAATTCTTTCCTGAAAAAGATTATGGTTACCAGAGTAAAAACAGCAAAGTAAAGTAGCCAGAATTTTCCTGCATGAACGGGGATTGCCGAAAGGATTAACTCCTTGGCAATTCCTGAGGTCATAGGGGCACCGGGGGCAATAACCGCTGTTGCCTGTCCTTGACCCGGATTTATCTTTATATATTTTGAGATTGCGAAAGAGCCGATAAGTGCTGCAATTGCAAAAATAATTGCAGCTTTTTTGAGAGTCTTGATATTTTTTTCCGAAATTATTTTTAATAGATAGTAGGTGCCGATGATAAGACTAAAGGAGACGGATGAAAAATTGTGCACATAGAAAAGTAGTCCGAATATGATCCCGAGAACAATGTTTTTGTATTTAAAATCTTTTCCTGTTTCAATTGCAAAGAATAAAAACAAAATCAGAAATGCGGAAAAGTTTGCAAATAAGAGGAGATAATTTAAAAGAAAAGGTGAGATGACAAGGGCCGAGGATAATGCCACGGCTGCCGGTTCGTTTTTAAAAATATTTTTGAATAGTTTGAAAAGAACAAGTGAAATAGCCAGGAAAATGAGTGTAGCTGCAATGCGGTAGGAGATAACAGGATCAATTCCGAAAAATCTTGATAGCGTCCCCGGGAAAGCGATGGTTAAATATCTATCAATATAACCGTATGAAAAAAGATTGGGAAATCCATGGGCAAATTTTCTAATCTCGTTCAAATAAAAAGGTGCATCAAAACCTGGAACGAGTGGTTTGGTCCAGAAAAAATTTATGGAAAGTAGCAGGGAAAGAATTGAAGGAATTAAGAAAAAGAAAGATTTATGTTTCACAGCTTATAATACCATTTACCAAGCCAAAATTTCTAATTATTAAATTTTAACTTATTATTCGTAATTACCCAATAAAGCTCTATAATCTAAAGTATGGTAAAAAAAGGCGGCAAATTGGTAATATACCAAACAAGAACAAGATATTCTGAAAATCAACTGTTGCCAAAATTGCAACAGTTCAAATATGCATTTTTTGCATATTGCATGTTTGAAGTTTAATATAAAATGACGCGATATTTGTTTGTTGATGGCACAAATTTATATGCTGGTCAGTTTGCTTTGTTCGGACCAAGAAAATATTTATTTTTTTCTGAATTTGTAAAGCAGCTTGAGGAAACTCTTCATAAGAAGTTTAATAAAATCTATTTTTATGCCTCATATTCCCCCAGAAGCAAAAGTCCAACCAAAAAAGAAAAAGAATATCTCTCAAACGAATATTTATTTTACAAAAGTGTCAAAAGGACACAGGGGGTGGTATTCTTTCAAGGATATCGTTCGAAAAAGAGTGGTAAAGAGAAAGTCGTTGATGTCAAACTCGCATCTGATTTAGTTTCGCTATCAATGGCTAAAAAATATCAAGAAGGTTTTTTATTGACTGGCGATGCTGATTTTTTAGAAGCTCTGTTTTGTTCGGATAAATATGCAAAAACCGTTAAACATAACATTGTATGCTTTGAAAATAAAATTATGTATAGGGGGTCTTACTATTTTCCAACTTATGTAATTAAGTTAACAGGTAAAAAGTTGGATATTAATGAAAAATATTACAAGGTAATAAGCATGAATAGTGATGCGATGGTGGAGGATGTGAATACATAAAAAATCCCGGCGTGCAAGCACGTCGGGAAGGTTATCTATATTAAAGCACAATGAAAGAAAAAATTCAACTTTTTAGGTCTCTTTTGTTTTCAGCTACTGCCAAAGATACATTTATTCTTTTTGCCGGAAACTTAGGCTCCGCCTTTTGGGGATTTTTATTTACTCTCTTTGCCGCCCGCTCCATGAGTATTTATGAATTCGGAATTTTTTCCGCCGTACTAAATTTTGTTGTAATACTTTCCTCGCTTGCTGATATAGGAATTTCCACGGGTTCCGTAAATTTTGTTGCCGATCATACGGCCCGGGGAGAGCACGAAAAAGCAAATGAATATGTCAAAGCGTCGTTCCTAATCAGACTTTTTATAGTCCTTGGAATTTCAGTACTTGTTGCTATATTTGCACCTTTTGTTTCTAAAACCTTTTTGGCGTCAAACGATTCCAAAATTGCTCTTTGGGCAGCGGTCATTCCGATTTTTCTTTTTCCTGATCTTTTCTTCCCTTATATTTTGCAGGCGAAGAAAAAGTTTCTTCATTCAACGATAATTGATAACGCATTTTATATAGCGAGGCTTCTTTTTGCTCTCGGATTTTATTTAGTTGGAGGTTTAACTATGTCCAAGGCTTTTTGGGCATTCGGCGCAGGTTTTGTTGTGGAGGTTGCCTTAATTGCGTTTTTTGTTAAAGGCGATTTTCTGTACTCCAAGCCTCAAAGAAACGAATATAGAAATTTACTTAAATATTCAGGCTGGATTGGGGTCAACAGGATCATCTCCTCCGTTTCCGGGAGGCTTGATATTCAGATGCTGGCAACAATGGCCGGAGCCCTTGCCACCGGTCTTTATTCAATTCCCTCCCGTCTTGCTTCTTTTATAACAATTCTCTCGGGAAGCTTTTCCGCAGTCTTGGCAACCCGCCTTGCCTCCTTTGGAAATAAAGAAGCGGAGAAAAAATATATTTTAAAGTCCCTCCTGGCAATTCTTCCGATTGCCGCCGGAGTAGTTTTATGGATAATAATTGCCAAACCGTTTATTCTGGCTCTTTTTGGGGATAAATATATTGATTCGGTTCCTGTTTTCCAGGCCTTGGCCCTAGCACAGATTCCGTTTCTTTTTACAGTGCCTTCGGTCTCGGCAATTATATATGCAATGAAAAAGACGGTTTATATTGGAGTTTATTCATTTTTCCAGATAGCCGCAATTTTTGCTCTAAACTTTTTCCTAATCCCGAAATTCGGAGTTTTCGGCCCAACAATGACATTGGGAATAACGAATACAATCCTCGTCATTTATACATGGACGATTGTAATTAAGTACTATTGGGGAAAAGAGGGTAAATGATGAACTTTAAATTAAAAATTACGAATTCTATTATCGCTCATACTCTTGTAAAGAATGAAGCAAGGTTTCTTTGGTATTCAGTTTCTTCTGTAGTAGATCACGTAGACAAAATTCTTCTTTGGGACACGGGGAGTACCGATGGAAGTTTAGAGATTGAGAAGGAGATAGAGAAAAGATGGCCCGAAAAAATAGAATTGAAAAACTTTTCTGTACAGAAATTTGATGAGGAGGCTATTAGGCAACAGATGCTTGATGAGACAAGTTCAGACTGGTTTATTGTTGTTGACGCTGATGAAATTTGGTGGGAGGACTCCATCAAAAAAGTTACCGATTTGATAAAGGAGAAAGGAAACGAATTGGAATCAATTGTTGTCCCGACAATAAATCCTGTAGGGGATATTTTCCACCGTCAGGAAGAACAGGCGGGAAAATACCATATAGCAGGTAAAGTCGGTCATTATAATTTAAGAGCGGTTAAAAGAAGTATTCCGGGACTCCATGTGGAGGGACCTCATGGAAAAATGACATTTGCGGACGAAAACGGAATATCGATACAGGACAGAGACGCAAATAAAATTGCTTTCCTGGACGCGCCCTACCTTCATACCACATATCTACAAAGGGCAAAAGGAAATCTTGATAAGGAAGTTGTTAAAAGGATAAAAAAAAGAAAATACGAGATCGGTCTGAGTTTGCCGAAAGATTTCTACTATCCGGAAGTTTTGTTTATGCCAAGACCTGAAAGTGTCGTCAGCCCATGGCGGAGAATGGGTTTAGGTTTTAAAATCCGCGCAGCCATCGAAACGCCATTAAGAAAGATCAAAAGAAGACTTTGGCATGGTGGGGTGGGATATTGAGATAATTTATAATGACAAAAAAGATAAACGTCGGAGGCAACTTAACTAAGAATGTCTGGTCCAAAGATGAATATTACGACATTGCCGCAAAGGGAAGTTCTGAAATGGATCATCCGGCAATGCAAAAACTTGCGGATTTGGCTAAAAATTCCGCCGAAATTCTAGATATGGGGTGCGGAGAAGGAACGAGACTTGCCAATATTGCGGATAAAAACACCCACATTTTCGGAATAGATATAAGTCCGAAAGCTATTGCAATCGCCAAGAAAAAATACCCAAGGTTTAACTTTCGCGTTGGGAATTTGGAAAAATTGCCGTTTCATGACGAAAAATTTGATTTGGTTTACTCTGCTTTTGTTTTTGAACATTTAGATAATCCTAAAAAAGTCATTAAAGAAGGTATACGCGTTTTAAAAAGGGGATCCTGCTTGCTCATTGCGGCCCCAAATTTTGGAGCGCCAAACAGAGCTTCCCCGCCGTTTAAAGGCAGCAGATTTTTAAAGTTAATAACGGGCTTCATAAAGGATTTTGTGCCGTCGGGAGACCTTGGTTGGCAAAAAGTTAAGCCAATTGCTGACACTGAAAAATATGAATCTGATTGGGACACGACAGTAGAACCCTACGTCGGTTCCCTGGTAAAATATTTAAGAAAATGCGGTTTGACGATTACTCATTTTTCCTCGGGCTGGAAAATGGAGAAAGCCAATGCCTCTGCCCTTCAAAAGATTTTTAAAATTTTGGGCGAGGCGGGAATCTATCCTTTTAAGAATTGGGGTCCGCATCTTGTGGTGGTTGCTCAAAAACTAAAATAAATTATGAAAATTGCAATTTTGAATAAATATCAGAATAAAGTTTTTAGGGGAGCGGAAACTTTTGTTTACGAGCTGGGTAAAAGGCTTTCCAAAAAACATACAGTCGATATTGTTGCCGACGTCAATTATTTTGGGCTCTTGAGGGAAAAATACGACATCATTATTCCCACAAACGGAAGGTTCCAAGTGATTTTGGTGAGAATTATTTCCTGGCTGACGGGTGCCAAAATGATAGTTTCGGGTCAATCGGGAATGGGTTGGGACGATATAGTAAACCTCTACAGCTTCCCTGACGCATTTGTTGCACTTTCAAAAAAGGCCATGAATTGGGCAAAAAGTGTTAACCCGAATGTTAAAGTCCTTTACATTCCGAACGGTGTGGATTTGGACAAATTTAAACCCGGAGGAAAAGCCTATAAAACAGGTTTTAAAAAACCGGTTGTACTTTGCGGAGGAGCTTTTACTGCGCAAAAGCGGATGAACCTCTCGATAAAGGCTGTCGCCAAGCTACCGGACGTAAGTTTATTGATGGTGGGAGGAGGAGGGGAACTTAGGAGTGAACTGAAAAGATATGGAGAAAAAGTTTTAGGTAAAGACAGATTTAAGATTTTGACGGTTCCCTTTGACCAAATGCCAGAAGTCTACCGGGCAGCGGATGTTTTTACACTTCCTTCCAGACCTTCCGAATCATTTGGAAATGTACTAGTAGAGGCAATGGCTACAAACTTGCCGGTTATCGCAACAGATGATCCTGTGAGGAGTGGTATTGTGGGGGAGGCCGGTGTATTGGTGGACCCGACAGATACAAGCGCTTTTGCTAAAGCCATTAAATCTGCTCTTGGCAAAAAGTGGGGGACAGTTCCAAGAACCCAGGCCGAAAAATTCTCCTGGGACAGTATTGCAAAGAAATATGAAGACCTTTTTAAAGAAATTACTAAATAAAGAAGGCTTGCTCCTTCTGGTAATTCTTGTCTTAGCTTTTACTGTCAGGTTTTATAACTTTCCTGATAGGATTACTTTTTGGTCAGAACAGGCAAGAAGTCTTGTAACTTCTGCCAACTATATCAAAGACAAGCCTTCACTTCTCGGACAGGAATATTTCAGGGTGGCCAGTAACGGCCATAAAATCTTTTCCGGCGCGGTGTTTAATTATTTACTTGTTCCACTTCTCCTGGTTACAAATTACGATCCTGTGCCGATTACTGCCTTTTTTGCTATTTTGAATATCTTCACAGGGCTTGTGGTTTATTGGACTGCAAGAAAATTATTTGACGAGAGGGTAGCTGTTTTTTCAGTAATCTTATTTTTATTTAACAATATGATGATTTACCACTCTTTATTTATTTGGAATTACAATCTCCTTCCCCTTGTGGGAATACTTACTTTTTATTTCTTGGTGGTTCAAAATAAGAAGCCTGATTACAAAAATATATTTATTTTGGGACTTCTAAGCGGCTTGGGGGTTAGTTTTCAGATTCTTTATATTTTAATAGTTCCTGTTGTCTTTATTTTTGGAATTTGGAAAAGCAAGAAAAAATTTGCGGATACGGCACTTTTTGCGGTCGGCCTTGTCATAGGCAATTTACCGATGATCCTTTTTGATATTAGACACAATTTTTATAATTTCACCGCCCTATGGCAATACATGCTTGATACATTTAAAGGAGTGAGTGATGCCGCGTTTAGTTATTACTATCTGCTTCCGTTTTGGCCTATTGTGGCACTACTGGCCGGATATTTGCTTTCAAAAGTCTTCAAATTCAATAAATATTTATCTATGGTCATTGTTGCAATTTATCTATTCTTAAATCTAACTTCAGGAAAAGTTTCTTTTAAGGATTCAACTGGAATGCCCGTGGGACTGACAACATCTGACATCTCCTACGCCTCACAGATTATTGCAAACGATGTCAAGGGTAATTTTAATGTGGCTGAAGTTCTGGATTTTGATAAAAGAGCTTATATCTTAAGATATTATGTGCGGTTCAAGTACGGTATCAAGCCATTAGGGGAAATTGAGTATAATAACCCGCCCGTGGTATATGTGCTGTCCCAAAAAGGCTATAATTTTGAAACATCCGATACTTGGGAAATAAATGCAGGAGGGCCATATAAGATTAGTTTGTTGTCTGATATAGGTACAGGCTACGGTTTATATAAATTAACCAAATGAAATTTTTCAAAAAAATTTCTGATAAATCATGAAAATATCAATAATTATTCCGACATATAACGAAGAAAAAGTGCTCCCGGACGCAATCGAATCCCTGGGTTTTCAGACGTATAACGATTTTGAAATTATAGTTGTTGATGACGGGAGTACAGACAAAACTTTAGAAATTCTAAAAAATCTGAAAAGTTCGCTTCCGAATTTCCAATTCCTTAAACAAGATCACAAAGGAGCCGGGGCGGCAAGAAATTTAGGAGCTAAAAGTGCCGAGGGTGGCACACTTGTCTTTGTAGATGCTGATATGGCTTTTGATAAAGAATTTCTTAGCAAGCTGGTCTCCCCAATTATTTCGGGTGGGGCCAAAGGTACATTTAGCAAAGAAGAAATTGTTTCCAATTGGAAAAATGTTTGGGCCAGGTGCTGGAATATAAACGAAGGCTGGGAGGTAAAAAGAAGGCACCCAAAAAATTATCCTGATCACCAACCTGTTTTTAGGGCAATTCTGAAAAGCGAATTTGATAGAGTGGGCGGATATACGCCGGGCGGATATGACGATGACTGGTCTCTCGGTAAAAAGCTGGGCTATGACGCTGTTGCATCTCCCGGCGCCGTCTTTTACCACAAAAACCCGGGAAGTCTTGGTGAGATATTTAAACACGCCCAGTGGGTGGGAAAAAGAAAATATAAATTGGGAATAATCGGGGATTTTATCGCCGTGTTAAGGGTAATTTTGCCCTTCTCGATCATTATCGGTTTGATTAAAGGAATTATCTATAAAGAATTGAGATTTCTGGTTTTTAAAATCGTTTATGACTTCGGAATCTTCACGGGGATCTTGAAATTCATGCTTTTCGGAAAGGGTGCAAAGTAACTACCAATGAATCGACTTGTTAGAAAGTATTCCATCTGGATAATCCTCTTGGCCGGCCTTGTTATTCGTTTAATTTCTTTAAATCAATCTCTTTGGCTTGATGAGGCTACAACCGCGCTTGTGGCCAGAATGCCCCTGGCTGATATCTTCACCAAATTTTTGCCGGGGGATTTTCACCCTCCTTTTTATTACCTTTTGATGAAAGGTTGGGTAGGGGTTTTCGGATCCTCCGAGATTTCGCTCAGAATCCCGTCGGTTATTTTTGGTGTAGCTACTGTCTATTTTGTTTACTTAGTAGCTAAGAAATTGTTTGATGAAAAGACAGCCGTAGTTGCCTCGGCTCTTGCTGCCACTTCCGGGCTTTTGATTTATTATTCGCAGGAAGCAAGAATGTATGCTCTGGCCGCATTTCTTGTAAGCACACTCTTTTATTTGTTTTTAGAGAAAAAGTGGATACTGTTTTCGGTAATTTTAACTTTTTTAGGAATGACGGATTATGTTGCTCTTTTGGTAGTTCCTATATTTTTAATATTCGGGTGGAAAGACCGCAAGAAACTACTTTTAAGCTTTATTCCTCTCGCTGTTGTCTTTGGGCTTTGGGCACCGGTTTTTTTGAAGCAAATAACAGGAGGCTTAGGGGTAGCGGGAAGCCCCTGGTGGAACATCCTGGGAACTTTGACCTGGAAAAACCTTGGGCTTATCCCCGTCAAATTTATCCTGGGTAGGATTAGTTTTGATAACAAAATAATTTATGGTGCCACCTCCACCTTCGTCAGTATTATTTATTTCATTTTGATAATTGTGCGACGACCGTGCAAGACCCGGTCTTGTATGCTGATCCTGGGATGGCTTTCCATTCCGATTATTTTAGGTGTTTTGATTAGCCTAAAAATTCCGATTCTTTATTATTTCAGGTTCCTTTTTTGTCTTCCCGCGCTTTATATCCTGGCAGGTCGCGGGATTGCCGGTTTACGCGGAAAAATGTTTTATATACTGCTATCCGTAGTAATTCTAATTAACATTATTTCCTCCGGATTCTATTTGCTTGATTCAAAATTTCAGCGTGAGGACTGGAGGGGAATTTCCCGGGCAATAGGGGAAGATACAATTGTGTACCCTTCAAATTCTCAGGAAGAGGCACTTATCTATTACGGAAAAGGCAGCCAAATAGTATATTTTGACGACTTTAAAGGGGGAGATACTACAATTTGGCTCTCGAGATATGTTTGGCAAATATTTGATCAGGGAGATGAAGCCAGGATTAAAGTCGGTAATTTAGGATATAATAAGGTTCAGGAACTGAACCTAAACGGGGTTGAGTTCTGGAAATACACAAAGTGAAAATTGCAATTGACGTCAGCCAAATTGTTTACGGAACAGGAGTTTCAAGCTATACAAAAAACCTTGTTGCCTCTCTCCTGTCTATTGATAAGGAAAATGAATACGTGCTCTTTGGCGGGGCTTTCAGGAGGCGAGGCGAGATACTGGAGACGTTTCCGAGTACCCGGGTATTTCCTATTCCGCCCATGGCGGCAGATATTATTTGGAACAGGCTTCATACTCTTCCTATCGAGAAACTGATAGGCGAAACCGATGTCCTTCATACTTCAGATTGGGCCGAGCCGCCAAGCAATGCTTTTAAAGTTACAACGGTGCACGATCTTTATCCTCTGAAATTTCCGAAAATGGTTCATCCCAACGTTTTGGAAGTTCATAAAAGAAAACTTTACTGGGTCAAGAAAGAATCAAAAAGAATAATTGTTCCCTCCCTTTCCACGAAAAATGACCTTGTGAGCTTGGGATTTGAAGAGGGGATAATAAGGGTAATTCCCGAAGCTCCGTCTATGACCAGGGCATCTGACGAAAAAATTGCCGAAATTAAGAAAAAATACCAAATCCGCGAGGACTATATGATTTCAATAGGTGTTACACCTCTTAAAAATACGAACAGAATTATTAAAGCATTCCGCCTTGCAACTGCGGGTAAAGATTTGAAGCTTATCCTTGTCGGCAGACCTTCAAATATTAAGATAGATCAGGAAAGAAACGTCAGAATACTCGGGCACGTGCCTCAGGCCGACCTGGCGGCGCTTCTTTCGGGATCGCGCGGACTTATCTTCGCCTCGCTCTATGAAGGTTACGGAATCCCAATTCTCGACGGCTTTGCCTGCGGAGTACCTGTTATTACCTCAAATGTAGCCTCAATGCCGGAAGTTGCAGGAAACGCTGCGGAGCTTGTTGACCCGACCTCAACCGCCTCAGTTGCCGAGGGGATTGCAAAAGTAGTTAGGGGGGCAAAAAGCCTTACCGACAAAGGAAATATCCGTATTAAGAATTTTTCCTGGGAGAAGACTGCGAAAGAAACACTTGAGGTGTACAAAGAGGTGCAGCGTAAAAACATATAAAGATGATTATCGGCATAGACGGAAATGAGGCTAATATTGAAAAGAGGGTTGGGGTGAATACTTACGCCTTCGAACTGCTCTGGGGGATATGGAAACTACAAGACGAATGGAAAAATGAACATAAGCTTATAGTATTCCTTAAAAATGACCCAAGAGGGGATTTGCCGAAGGAAACCCAATTCTTTAAATACAAAGTGATTAGGGGCGAAGGCGCTTGGATATTAACAAAACTAATGCCGGCCCTGTTAAAGGATAAAAAAATATGTGACGCTTTCCTTTCTCCCAGTCACTATGTGCCACCTCTTGCACCTATGAGCCGGTTTTGCTCGATAATGGACCTTGGATACCTCAAATATTCGGGACAATTTCGAAAAAAAGACTTTTGGCAGTTAAAAATTTGGAGTGCTATTAGTATTTTTGTATCAAAAGCAGTCTTTGCGATATCAAATAGTACAAAAGAAGACATTGTACGACACTACCCTGGCAGCAAAGGTAAGATTTACGTTACACCGCTTGCCTATGATAGTCGGAAGTTCAATTTAGACATTCCATCAAAGGATGTGCGACGTGTGGGGTCTCGGTACTCCATAGTTACGGACTATGTCTTGTATTTGGGTACGCTCAAGCCCAGTAAAAATATTGAGGGTTTGGTCGAAGCATTTTCGAGATTAAATCTCAAGGACAGCAAATTAAAACTTGTGATAGCCGGTAAAAAAGGATGGATGTTCGAAACTATTTTTGAGAAAGTCAAAAAACTGGGTTTGGAGGACGATGTGATATTTACCGATTATGTCCCGGAGGATGATAAGCCTGGTCTTATTGCGGGTGCAAAGCTATTTGTCCTTCCCTCGTTTTGGGAAGGCTTTGGCCTCGATGTTTTAAATGCCATGGCCTCGGGGGTGCCTGTTGTTGCCTCAAATGTAGGCAGTCTGCCTGAGGTTCTCGGAGACGCGGGCGTTCTGATTGATCCGAATAGTATAGATAGTATAGCCTCAGGCATCAAAGAAGTGCTTTTAGCCCCTCCTGAGAAGTATAATAATATGGTAAGTAGGGGTTTGGCTCAGGCTAAAAAGTTTTCTTGGGAGAAAACAGCCAGAAAAACCTTGGAAGTAATCATAAATCATGTTTAAAGACAAAAACGGAAAAGAACTGAGTGGAGAAGAGATCTCCGCTAAAATATTTAATCGGATTGCCAATATCATTCTTGATTTTGAGCTCATGATCTTGCGTTGGGTTTCTCACATTCCGTGCCACTTCTTTCGTAAATTCGTCTACACTCTTTCCGGAATGAAAATAGGGAAGGGATCGGCTGTTCATATGTGGGCCAACTTTTTTGACCCTTCAGGAATTTCAATCGGGGAGGATACAATCATCGGCGACCATGCCTTTTTAGATGGCAGAGCACCTTTAATAATCGGAAACCATGTAGATATTGCCTCCGCCGTAATGGTTTACAATTCCGAGCATGATTTGGAAAGCGAAGAATTTTCTGCGAGGGTTGAACCTGTAACTATTGCTGACTACGTTTTTGTGGGTCCCAGGGTCACAATTTTGCCGGGAGTGAAAATCGGGCGTGGAGCGGTAGTTGCAGCCGGAGCAGTCGTTACAAAAGACATTCCGGAATTTACAATCGTCGGCGGCGTTCCTGCAGGCAAAATTGGTGAAAGGAAAAATAAAAATCCCAACTATAGATTGGGAAGAGCCAGACTTTTCCAATAATTGCCCCGGGTGTTTAATCTGATGTTCAAAAAATTCTTAAAAATTATATTTGCCCTTTTTTGTATAACCGGAGTTTTGTATTTGGCCTTGCCGAGCTTTTCTTTCCCCGAACCCCCTCCTGATTCAATTCAATCGCAGGAACCGGCCGATCTGGAGAGTTCCCTTAGGCGCGGGTATTTTACGAATTACTCAAGGGATGAGGTTATTTCCTGGTACGAGAATCAATTTGACCGCCCGGCCTTACTGAATATCAAAATGCCTACACTTCTTCTTAATTATCCTCCGGAAGAGGCACAAACCATAATAAGGGATCAGACATCAAGCACATTTCTGCAGGAACTTGTCCATCCTTTCAGGGAGAGTGTATATATAAACGGTTTTAGGCCACCTGTGACAGGCAATTCACCTCCGTTTTTGGTAGATGGCAGGCACTGGCAGCAGAAAATAATAATACGCACGGTTTCAACAAGTATTTGGGTTAGAGAAGGAATATTTCTTACCTCGATGGCAATGGTAGTTGTACTCTATAGTGCTTTCGCAAAATTGCTGCAAAAGAAAAATGGATAAAAAAACGGATTTATCAATAATAATAGTTTCTTCAAAAAAGGATTATTTGTTTGACTGTCTAAATACACTCATGCCTGCTCTTTCAACCGTGGGGCACGAGATTATTGTTATCGACAACGCCTCGGCTGATAAAATCGGAGATTTGGTAAAAGAAAAATACCCACAGGTAAAAGTTTTGAGACGTGAGGAAAATGGCGGGTTCGGTGAGAACAACAATATGGGAATAAAAATTGCCAAGGGAAGATATATCCTTCTTTTGAACGATGATACCAAACTTTTAGATTCAAACATCTTAAAAGAGATGATTGTCTGGATGGATGCCCACACAAAGGTCGGTGTTTCCAGTTGCGGGTTGGTAAATCCTGACAAGGAAACTTATCAGGGATCGGGCGGCTTTTACCCGACGCTTTTCAGAGTTTTTGCCTGGATGACTTTTTTGGATGATATTCCCGGGGTAGACAGGCTTATCAAGCCTTTTCATCCGCTTCATTTGTGGTCGCCCTTTTATAAGGGCGGAGACTATTTCAAAGAGAAACACCGTCAGGACTGGGTAACGGGCGCATTTTTTTTAATGCGCAAAGAAGCGCTGGACGTAGTAGGGCCTTTTGATGAAGATTTTTTCCTATATGTAGAAGAGGTGGAGCTTTCGAGAAGATTTATTAAAAAAGGCTGGGAGATTTGGTATTTGCCGGAGTGGAGAATAGTTCATTACGGGCAAACGACCACAGGGAGTGAAAAGGCAACGATCTTTGAGTTTAAAAATTTGGTTTTGATGTATAGAAAACATGAACGGGGATGGAAAGTTCCCATACTTCGTGCGATCCTTAAGTTCGGCGCGGTTCTTCGGATTGTAATCTGGGGTATCGCAGGCAAAAGTGAGGTTTCAAAAATATATGCGAAAGCTATTAAATCTATCTGAAAAAATATCAAAATATTTAGTTGCGGCGGTACTTGTAATAGTTCCGCTTTTGCCGAAGTTTCCTCTGATTAGCGTTCCCGGGACATATGTTGCAATACGCTTTGAAGACCTTCTAATGCTCTCACTGGGACTTATCCTTATACCCAAAGTTGTTCTGGATTTTAAAAAGATATGGAAAGACGGAATTTTTAGGGCAATACTGATATTTTTTGCAGTGACTTTTATTTCTGTTATCGCAGGGGCAGTAATGACTCAGACAGTGGAGCTCAGGCTGGGTCTACTGCACTGGGCAAGGAGAATCGAGTACATTATTCCTTTCATGGTCACCTATTTGCTTATTCCCCGGGAAAAAATAAAGGAGAGTATAGTATTCTACTTCAGAATTTTGCTGATTGTAATTGCCCTGGTTTTTGGCTACGGAATGGGACAGCGATACCTCGGATTCCCCGTGATTATTACGCAGAATCAGGAATATTCAAGAGGGATTGCACTTTACTGGACACCGGGCGCCCACATAAATTCTACTTTTGCCGGGCATTATGACCTATCAGCCTTTATTGTTTTAGTTCTTCCCATACTTTTAGGAGTACTTTTTTCGGTAAAGGGGATATTTTCTAAGATTCTTATAGCTATTCCTTCGGCAATGGGGCTTTGGCTTTTAATAAATTCAATTTCCAGAACTGCACAGGCCTCATACCTTTTGGCAATGACAATAACGCTTTTGCTTTTGAAAAAATATAAAGCTTGGATAGTTGTTACGATAATAAGTGTCATCTGTATGTTTATGTCGTCAGGACTTGACGCCAGATTTACCCAGGCGATTCAGGTACTATATAGGCACATAACTGAAGGAAAGAATATTAGCTATGTTCCGGGTTTTGTAGTGAAGGCAGATGAGGCGACTTCTCAGGTTAGAGTGTCGTTAACACCTGAACCGGCGCCAACATCAGTGCCTGTACAGGTTGTAAACGATGTTTCCATCGCCATTAGATATAATGTTGAATGGCCACGCGCCATGCGTGCTTTTTATAAAAATCCGATTTTGGGAACCGGATATTCATCAATAGGCCTGGCGACGGATAATGACTATTTGAGAATGCTAGGCGAGACCGGAATCTTAGGCTTTTTAGCTTTTGTATTAATATTTCTTAATATCGGCGTCCTGTTTTTGAAAGGTTTCCGGATAAGAGGCGATATGGATGCCTTTGAAAAAAGTTTCTTATTTGGCGTTTTCGGAGGCGCAATAGGTATTTTTGCCACAGCAACCTTGATAGATCTATTTGAAGCTTCTAAATTAGCAATAATATTCTGGTTATTTTTGGGTTGTTCCGTAAACTTGATCAAAAGCAAGACAAATGATAACTAAAATTGTACAGATAATTGCGGGAAAATATTCTGAGTACTTTTTATGATCATATGAAGATACTTATGCTTACTCCGTATTTGCCTTTTCCGGATTCTTCCGGAGGACAGATCCGTTCTTATAATTTGATAAAGGGTCTAAGCAAAAAACACGAAATCACACTTTTCTCTCTTATAAAGGAAGATTCTGAAAGAAAATTTATTCCGGAGCTTGAAAAGTACTGCACAAAAGTAAAAGTTTTTAAGCGCTCAAAATCTCCCTGGACATTAAGAAATATTCTCCTGACCGGTTTTGGTCCATATCCTTTTTTGGTTATCCGCAATCTTTCTCCTCAACAGAAAAAGGCAGTTCAGGAAGAAATCCAGAAAGTCCATTACGACATGATTCACGCCGAAACGTTTTATGTCATGCCCCATATTCCGGAAACCAAAATTCCCATTCTTTTGGTTGAGCAGACCATTGAATATTTGGTTTACAAACATTACATGGAAGGTACGAAAAATCCGGTACTACGCGCGCTTTTGTCTTTGGATGTAGGAAAACTAAGATTTTGGGAAACAAAATTTTGGAAAAAAGCTGACGGAGTAGTTGCCGTGTCGGAATCCGATAAAAAAGAGATGTTGAAGCTGGTCCCCGATCTTAAAGTAAATCTTGTTCCGAACGGGGTAAACTTAGATTTCTTTAAGGAAAAAGATAGCTGGAGGGCAAATGATCCTAAAATTCTTTTCATTGCCAATTTTAAATGGCTTCAAAATGTGGAGGCAGCTGAACTTCTTTTGAAAGAAGTTTTTCCGCAGGTGGTTGCCAAAAATCCCAAAGCAAAAGTTTGGATAGTCGGGCAGCATATTCCTGAAGAGATTGTCTCCTGTAAATCTGAAAATATTATCATCGACAATTTAAGCGAAGATGATCAGGAGGGGATAAGAAATGCCTACTACGAGTCGTCAGTTTTTGTTTCACCCCTGAGGGGGCCGGGAGGAACCAGGCTCAAACATTTAGCTGCGATGGCTGCAAAACTTCCCCTGGTTACAACATCAGTAGGGGCAGAAGGCCTTGGTGCAGTTGACGGCCGTGAAGTTATTATCAGGGATTCTTCTAAAGAGATCGCCGATGCAACCATCAGGATTTTAGAAGATGAAAAACTGGCAAAAAGAATTGCGGAAAACGCCAGAGATCTGGTTGAGGAAAAATTCAGCTGGTATAAAATGGGAGGATACTTAGACAAAATATATGAAAAAACCGGAACTCTCAATAATAATTCTTAACTACAACACAAAAGAGCTTTTAGAAGATTGTCTTGCCTCGGTTAAGAAATATGAAAGTGAAGTACCTTTTGAGGTAATTGTTTCCGACAATTCTTCAACTGACGGAAGCCCTGAGATGATCAGGAAGAAGTTTCCTTGGGTAAAATATACGGAGGGACCCAATGATGGATTTTCCAAGGGAAATAACAGAGCAAGAAGCCTGGTCGAGGGAGATATGGTTCTTTTTCTTAATCCTGACACGGTGGTGCACGAAGGTGTTTTTGCCAAAACCGTAAAATATTTAAAAGATCACGCTGAGGTCGGAGCCTTGACTTGCAAACTTGTTCTTCCGGGGGGAAAAATGGACAAGGACGTCAGGAGGCGCTTTCCGACCCCCAAGATCGCGTTCCAGCATCTGGCGCTCGGGATAAATAAGGATTATTGGTATGAGGATATACCGGAAAGTACTACGCATGAGGTAGAGGCAATTCAAGGTGCTTTCTTTCTGACTTGGAAAAAAATTCTGGATAAAGTCGGCTGGTTTGATGAGAATTATTTTTTTGATGGAGAAGATATCGACCTTTGCTACCAAATTCATGAAGCAGGATACAAGCTTGTCTACTATCCGGAGGTAACAGTGACACACCTTAAAGGAGTTACTAAGGGCAAAGTGAAAAAGTGGAAATACAAAGTTTCCCCCCAACAGCGGAAAAAACTGCGTTTGGCGGGAGTTTCCTCAATGGAGAGATTTTTTAAGAAAAACCTTTGGAAGAAATATCCTTTAGCCTTTGACTACTTTGTAGTCTTCGGGATAAATGTTTTTAAAATTGTGAGATATATTAAAGTTGCAGTACTTTCTTCATATTAATGAAAATATTACTTGACGCCAGGCTTTACGGACCCGAAAACTCTGGACTCGGTAGGTATATAGTGAACCTGGTTAATGAACTAAGCCACCTTGATTTAAAAAATCAGTACGTAATTCTTCTAAGAAAAAAATATTTTGAGAATCTTGATCTCCCCCAAAACTGGAAAAAATTTCAGGCTGACTTCGGACATTACAGTTTTGCCGAACAATTACTAATTCCAAGGATTATTAAAAAGGAAAAACCCGACATAACCCACTTTCCTCACTTCAATGTGCCGCTCTTCTTCAAGGGAAAATTTATTGTAACGATTCATGACATGCTGATGCATAAAAGTGTGGGACTCGCAGCCACCACACTTTCTGCCCCTTTATATTTTATTAAAAGATTGGGTTACCGGGCGGTATTTGATCATGCTGTAAAAAGTTCGGTTGCAGTCGTTGTTCCTAGTCATGCAGTTAAAGAGGAACTTCTGGAAAAATACGATATAGATAGAGACAAAATTAAAGTTATATATGAAGGGTTAGATAATAAAATCTCAAATGAAAGTGCCCCGGAAATGCCCAAACCTTATTTTGTTTATACAGGTAACGCCTATCCTCACAAAAATTTGATTACCCTCATCAAAGCCATAAAACTATTGAATACAAAAAGTGAACAAAGGGTGTTTTTGGCAATTTCATCGGCGAGGAATATTTTTACTCAAAGAGTCGAAAAGATGATTTCGGAAACCGGGACGGAAAAATATGTAAAAATGCTCGGTTTTGTGCCGGATATTCAACTAGGCTCTCTTTTTAGAAATTCTGTAGGTTTTGTATTCCCGTCGCTTTCGGAGGGATTCGGTCTTCCCGGGATAGAGGCAATGGCTTCGGGAACGCTTCTTTTAGCATCAAACATTCCTGTTTTTAACGAAATATATGAAGATAATGCCTTATATTTTGACCCGAAAGACCCGGATTCTATCGCAAGTACAATGAAAATGTCCATATCAGTAAGCCGGGAAGAAAGGGAAAGAAAAATTTTAAACTCAATTCAATTTGTAAAAAAGTATTCTTGGGCTAAAATGGCGGAAGAAACTTTAAAAATTTATGCGGGTTGCAATAGTGTACGACAGAGTAAATAAATGGGGAGGAGCCGAAAGGGTCCTTCTTGCCCTCCACGGCCTTTTTCCCAAAGCGCCTCTATATACTTCGGTTTATGATCCGAAAGGTGCTTCCTGGGCAAAAGTTTTCCCTAAGGTAATTCCTTCATTTTTACAAAAGATCCCTTTTGCAAAAACACATCATGAATTCTTGGCTCCCATAATGCCACTAGTCTTTAAAAGTTTTGATTTTTCTGACTATGATCTTGTAATCTCGGTAACGTCCGAATCAGCTAAAGGTATTCGGACAAAAGGCAAAACTAAACATATTTGTTATTGTCTAACCCCCACCAGGTATCTTTGGAGCGGATACGACCAGTATTTTACATGGCTGCCTCTGAAAATCTCCGGATGGCTTGCCGTAAAAATCTTAAGAATTTGGGATAAAAAAGCTGCAAGCCTGCCTGACGTAATGGTCGCTATTTCGTCTGAGGTTCAAAAAAGAATTAAGAAATATTACGGAAGAAAGTCCCCGGTTATTTTTCCACCCGTGGAAATCAATCATCAATCATCAATTATCAATCATCAATCACGGGAATATTATCTTTTGGTTTCCAGACTTGATTATGGTTATAAAAAAGTCGATTTGGCTATAGAAGCGTTTAATAAATTAGATTTACCTCTGGTCATAGTGGGGACGGGAAGGGAGGAAAGTAAACTCAGGAGACTCGCCGGGAAAAATATTATTTTTGCAGGACGGGTTAATGAAAAAAAATTGAGAGAGTATTACATGGGAGCAAAAGCTTTAATCATGCCTCAGGAGGAGGATTTCGGAATCGTATCGGTTGAAGCTCAAAGTTACGGGGTTCCCGTCATTGCCTACAAAAAGGGTGGGGCTATAGATACCGTAATTCCGGGGAAAACCGGGATTTTTTTCGAAAAACAAAATCCTGAAAAATTGATTGAGGCAGTAAATAAATTTGAGAAAATGAATTTTGGTAAAATGAATTTTCTCAAGAATGTCCGCAGATTTTCAAAAAGTAGATTTAAAAAAGAGTTTCTTGACTTAACCGAAAAGGTGCTAAACTAAATCACTAGTGAAATTTCTAAAATTTTTGTCTAAAATGCAAAAAATGGAAAATGGCAATTACAAAGACCATCTCTATGCATTAATTCTGGCAGGAGGGGGAGGAACCAGACTTTGGCCCAGGTCCAGACAAAAAACTCCGAAGCAATTTTTAAAACTTTTTGATCACGATACTTTGACCCAGGTAGCTGTTAAACGTTTTGCTGAGGTCCTTCCGATGGAGAAGATATTTATTATTACCGTCTCAGAAGATTATAAGCGCGAAATAGGTAGAGAAATTCCGTCACTTCCCAAAGAAAATATTATAGTTGAACCGGCCAGGCGTGAAACGGGCCCGGCACATGCAGTCGGAGCACTTTTTATTGAATCAAAAGATCCGGATGCTGTTATTATGACCGAAGCGGCAGACAGACTGGTTAAACCGGTTTCCAGATATTTGGAAACCATAATGGCAGCTGCAAAGTGGGCTTATGAAAATCATGTCTTGGTGGCAATGGGTGTTGAACCCCGCTATCCTCATACAGGTTTGGGACATATTAAAAAGGGAGATAAGTTAAAAGTTGCCGGGAATGTAGATTTTTATAAGCTCGAAAAGTTTGAGGAAAAGCCACCTATTGAACTTGCAAAAAAGTATACGGCTTCCGGGAAGTATCTTTGGAATGCAGGACAATATGTTTGGAGAGCGGATGATCTTTTAAACGCCTACAAAAAACATCAGCCGGAAATTTATAAAAACCTTCAGGAAATTAAACCGCATTTGGGAAAAAATGATGAAGCCAAGTTTTTGGCCTCCGAATATCAGAAAATGCCGTCAATTTCTGTGGATTATGCAATAAGCGAGAAGGAGAAAAATTTTGCTGCAGTTTCCGGCGACTTCTTTTGGACGGATATCGGGGATTGGAGAGAAGTCTGGGCTAATTCTAAAAAGGACAGTAAAAGCAACGTCATGATTAGCGGAGATGAACCCGGAGGTGAAGTTGTGACATTTGACACTTCCGATTCATTGATCCACTCCGACGGCAGAATGGTCGCCGTTGTGGGGCTTGATAACGTTGTTATTGTTGATACAAAAGATGCGCTTCTGGTTTGCTCCAAAAGCCATGCTCAGTCAGTCAAAAAAGTGGTAGAGAGGCTTAAAGAAGAGAAAAAAGTAGATCTTCTTTGAAAATATGTTATACGACATTACAAAAAGAACCATAGATATTATTTTATCTATAATACTCATGGTAGTTTTTTCTCCGATAATGCTTGTTACGGCAATTATTATTAAGCTCACGTCCCCCGGCCCGGTCTTGGTCGAGAAAAGTAATATACATATGCAAAGGATAGGTAGGGGGGGCAGGGTGTTCAGACTTTATAAATTCCGCTCAATGCCCGTTAACGCCGACTATCTTTTGACAAAAGACCCCAGATTCAAAAAACTTTATAATGAGTACAAAAGGTCAAGTTTTAAACTTCACAAAGATCCGCGTGTTACAAAGTTCGGAAAGTTTATCCGCAAATATTCAATAGATGAAACTCCCCAGTTTTTTAATGTCTTAAAAGGGGATATGAGTATGGTGGGACCTCGTCCTTACCACGCTGACGAGCTTACTGAGCAGCAGAAAAGGTATCCCGGTACAGAAAAATATGTCATTCAAACTCAGACGGTCAAACCGGGTATTACAGGTTATTGGCAAGTGACCGGAAGAAGCAACATAAATTTTGATAAGAGAATAAAAATGGATGCTGACTACGCTCAGAAAAAATCCATAATGACTGACATTGCAATTATATTAAAAACTCCGATTGCAATGATTAGTGGTGTCGGAGCCGTCTGATTTATAGTATCATTAAAAAATATGGAGGAGTCTTCAATATTGGTTCCCAAAATAGATGTTGGCGAAAAAACGCCGGTTACAGATCCTCATGTGGAGGAAAAAACGGCGGAGAAAAAAGCTGTAGAACTTGTTAAGTCCTCAAAACCCCGTAAGGTTTGGGTTAAAACCATTTTTTATATACTTGGGTTTATTTTAGTTTTCTTGGTTTTCAATGCAGTATCGGGATTTTTAATTTACCAAAAAGGCCTTAAGTTGGTTGAGAGCGCCAAAACTCTGTCCCAGGCTGCAAAAAGTCAGGATCTGGCTAAAATAAACGCAGAAATTGTTAATACCAAAAGGGCACTTGATGCCGTTTCCTCAAGTTACAAATTGATTGCCTGGGAGAAGTTTTTGCCGTTTGCAGGAAATTATATTTCTGACGGAAGTCATGCAATTGCCGCAGGACAAGCCGGGCTTGATGCAGGTAATTCCCTTCTTAAGGTAGTTGAGCCCTATTCTGATTTACTTGGGTTTACAAACGGACAGGCGGTACTTGGAGCCAAGACAGGGGAACAAACCGCGCAGGATAGGATTGATTTTATTATCAAAACAATTCCTGATCTGATTCCTCAGATAGATACAATTTCGGGACAAGTGAAGATTGTTCAGGATGAAATCTCTCAGATTAATCCGGATCGCTATCCTGAAAAAATTAAAGGGATTGCCGTGAAATCACAAATTAAAAATGTGGAGGATCTGATTAATGAAGCGTCCGTATTTTTGCTTAACGGCAAGCCGTTTTTAGAATCAGCCCAATACCTCATGGGTGTTGATTCCGCAAGGACATATTTGGTTCTTTTCCAAAACGATAAAGAGCTTAGGCCAACCGGAGGGTTTATGACTGCATATGCAATTTTGAAGGTTGATAAAGCGAAAATCAGCACGGTTTCAAGCAACGACATTTACTCACTCGACGCTGTCTATAGGCCGGCGATTCAGGCACCTGCACCGATCGTTCAATATATAAAAGGTCCTTACATCCTTTCGCAGAAATGGAGACTCAGGGATATGAACTGGTCTCCCGACTTTGCTACCAGCATGGAGACGGTACTCCCTGCAGCTCAGAAAGCAGGAATTTCTAAGATTGACGGTATAATAGCCGTTGATACACAGCTTTTGGTAAATATCCTAAACGTGATCGGTTCTATCGGTGTTCCCGGATACGGAAATTACAGTACGGCGATAGAGCCTAAGTGTAATTGTCCTCAGGTAATTTATGAACTTGAATCTTTTGCAGATGTTGAAGGTCCCGTTATATGGGATCCGATAACCGGAAAAATTATTCAAAGTCCTCCGAACTCGGATAATAGGAAGAAAATAATCGGACCTTTAATGAACTCGATTCTGGCCAACGCCATGGGGCAGCCTAAGGAAAAAATTCCGGGGCTTCTTGATGCCGTATTTAAATCCTTATCTGAAAAGCATGTGCTTTTCTATCTTCTTGATGACAATGTCGAAAAGGCGGTTGCTGACTTTGGTCTGGGCGGGACGATTAAGGATTACGAAGGGGACTATCTGCACATTAACGATGCCAACCTCGGAGGCCGGAAATCTAACCTTTATGCCTACGAAAGTGTTGAGCAGGATATTTCCGTCTCGGGTGACGGCAGCGTTACCAAGACCGTAACAATAACCTACCAAAATCCTGAAAAACAGGACGGTTGGCTTAATTCAGTTCTTCCGACTTGGGTGAGAGTTTATGTACCGAAGGGTAGCGAACTTATTACCGAGGAGGGACTTGATAAAACAGCTGAGCCATACGAGGACTTAGGAAAGACCGTGTTTGCGGGATATTTCCAGCTTCGCCCTGAGGGTGTGTCGAAAGTGACTTTTAAATACAAATTACCTTTCAAAGTTTCCGGACAGTATAAGCTTCTTATACAAAAACAGCCGGGAACCGACGGATTTTTGTACACGATAAACCTTGGTAAACACACTGAAGAATTTAAATTAAACATCGATAAAGAAATCAAGATTGGATTATAGATTATTGAAACGAGATTGTAGAATACTTCCTAAATGATACCTCACGGTTTTACATCTGAAGGATTTGTAATGATGAGGAGAAATTTTTCCGAAGCAGACCGGATTATTGATTTATATACACGTGATAAGGGAAAAATGTCTATTATTGCCAAAGGAGTCAGACGTCCGGGTAGTCGTAAAAGAGGGCATTTGGAAATCTTCAGTAAGGTCAGATTTCAGGCAGTCAACGGGAAAGGGCTCGGGATAATGACGGAGGTGGAAACGATTAATGATTATAAATCCATCAGAAAGTCGATCAAGAAAGTGGCTCTAGCGTATTATTTTATGGAGGTTCTCGGTAAAGCAGTCCACGAAGGGGAAGGAAATACAGAAATATATGATTTTCTTTCGGACAAGATGGATGAGCTTACAACCGCCAAGAAACTAAAAGTACTGAGACTTGAATTTGTTACCAATTTGTTAAAACTTCTCGGTTATTGGCCAAGAGACATGAAGCTTGATTCCCCCGATGAAAAGCTGGAGGAAGTTTTGGAGAGGCAGATTTACTCAAAAAGAGTGGGGAAGATAATGCTAAAATAAATGCATGGATCAAAAGATTCTGACGGTATCCGGCCTAAGGGTTGAGTTTAATAGCCACGTAATTCTGAAAGATATCAATTTTGAAATTACCAGGGATGATACTTTAGCCGTAATTGGCCCTAACGGAGCCGGAAAGTCTGTTCTTTTCAGGGCACTTTTGAATCTGATTCCTTATAAAGGTACAATTACCTGGGCAAGGGATGCCAAAATCGGTTACGTTCCTCAAAAACTGTCAGTTGCTAAAGATTTACCCCTTACCGTAAATGAATTTTTTCATTTCAAGGAAAATAATAATGACAAGGTTGATGAGGTTATCAAAAGTGTCGGTTTTTTGAACGAATCTGAACATTTACATAATGATAAAAGAGTTTTGGGTACACGTTTGGGTGACCTATCGGGTGGAGAGCTTCAAAGAGTATTAATCGCTTATGCAATTTTGGACAACCCCAATGTTTTGCTTTTTGATGAACCAACTGCGGGAGTCGACGTTTCCGGAGAAGAAACCATATATGATCTTATGCATAAACTTCAGGAGAAAGAAGACCTGACAATTATTTTTATTTCTCATGAACTCCAGGTGGTTAACCACTATGCAAACAATGTTTTATGTCTTAACAAGGAAAATATTTCTTTCGGTCCGCCAATGGAAGTTGTAAACAAAGAAACTTTGGCAAAACTGTACGGCGAAGAAGTTCACTTACACAAACATTTGGGGGAACAAATTTAATTATGACAACTAACTTAATCCTACTACTGATGGTTAGCGTGTTGGTCGGGGCTGCATCAGGATATCTCGGAAGCTTCATGGTTTTGAAGCGCATGTCTTTGGTGGGGGATGCCCTAAGCCACGTCGCTCTTCCGGGAATAGCAATAGCCATCACTTTTGGGATAAATCCTATGGTTGGGGCGATTGTGGCTCTTTTTATCGCAACCTTCGGGATGTGGTATTTAAGTGAACATTCAGAAGTCTATCCGGAAGCATTAGTTGGAGTTTTCTTTACGGCCAGTCTTTCAATCGGGCTTCTTTTAACCCCTGAACCCGACCTTCTTGAGGCGCTTTTCGGAAATATAGATAAAATCGGATTGGCAGACGGAATAATGGTTGCTGTGGGAGCGACTCTGATATTTGTTATTATCAGACTCATTTCAAAGTCTCTTCTTTTGGGCGTGGTTTCGGAAGATTTAGCCAAATCTCAAAAAATTAACGTTAAAAATATTAATTTGATTTATTTATTGCTTGTGGGACTCGTAGTTGCTTTGGGAGTAAAATTCCTGGGCACTCTTCTTACAGGGGCCATGGTTATTATTCCTGCCGTAACTGCCAAAAATGTTGCAGGAAGCATAAAAAGCTATTATTTACTCTCAATTGCTATTGGCGCGGCCTCATCCGTTTTTGGAATTATTATTGCGAAATCTTTTAATATATCTTCCGGCCCTGCAGTTGTACTGACTGCGATTACCCTCTTCATATTCAGCTTTGCTTTTAAAAGAAAATAACATAAGATTATCTATCTGAAAATGTTTGAAGTAATTTTTGATACGGAAACAAAGAAATTTTTTGACGAAGTTCCGGGGAATGATCCGTCAAAATTGGGTGTATCCATAACATCAGTTTATTCGCGTACCTTGGACGAAAACATGAACGAGACGGAAGGCACGCTGCAAAGCTTTTGGGAAGAGGATTTTGGGGAAATGTTCAAACTCTTTGAAAGGGCAGATAGGATAATAGGCTTTAATTCGATCGGGTTTGACGTTCCTGCGCTTTCTCCATACTTACCTGCCCATTGGCCGAAGCTCCCACATTTCGATATTTTGGCTGAGATTAAAAAGGTGGAAGGCAAAAGGATGTCTCTTAATTCTTTGGCCAAGGCTACTTTGGAATCGGCAAAAAACGACAGCGGAGAAAACGCAATTAAATACTGGGCAGAAAGTTCCCCCGAAAGTTTGGCTAAACTCAGGAAATATTGTGAGATGGATGTCACTATTACCCGCGATATTTATGACTATGCTCTTAAAAACGGGGTTTTAAAATACATTGATTTCTGGAATGAAACACACGAGATTAAGCTTGATTTCTCTTATCCAAAACAACAATCGTCAGAGGCACAAGGAAGTCTTTTTTAAACCTTTAGCGTTATTTTTCAGCAACCTCAGCATTCATAGCGTCCTCTTTGGTTTTATGGATTGTACCTTCAGGATGATGTGCCGGTGAGTAGATGGTATATAACTTTAGTTCTTTTTCCTGAGACGTGTTGATTATGTTGTGATAATTTCCTGCCGGTACTATTACACATTCACCGGATCCTCCCGTAAATTTTTCTCCGGAAATTTCAGCCATCCAGTCGCCCTCCTCAAATCTCAAAAATTGATCATTGTCTGGGTGCACCTCTATCCCGATTTCCTCTCCGGGTTTGAGACTCATTAAAACCAATTGAGAATGCGGAGCGGTGTAAATTACGTTCCTGAAAAAGGTATTTGCCAAAGTGTCTTTTTCTAAATTTCCTTTATATCCTGCCATATTTATCACCCCCTTATGTCACTTCCATTGTATACTAAATTGATATGAAATTTACAGCAAAATTTTTATTGACAGTCATTTCCATTCCTGTCTTTATTTTATTAATGTTGTCAATTAATATTCGTTTTCAGTTTATGTCTTCAAAATTTTGGACAGATACTTTTGCAAAAGGTAATGTATATTCCAAAATTTCGACCGTAATCACTTCCAAACTAGAATCAAAAGTTTCAGATGAAGGAGGGGTAAAAAGCGATATTACTGTTTTGACAGATATTATTTCTCCACTGAACGTAAAGTCTTTTTTTGAAGAGAATATCCGAAGTATTCTTTCTTATGCCAACGGAAAAGCAATCGTGATAGAGGTTTACGCTCCGCCCTTGGCCCCTACATCTAAAGATATCACGTTGGAGAAAATGAGCCTTTCTGACTTTTTAAGCGAATACAACATTTCGGGGCTTAACCAAAATACTCTTCAGGAGATTGCAAAATTTGGTATCTGGAGTTGGCTATTTTTCAGTGCAAGTTTGGCCGTTTTTCTACTGATTATGACTTTCATGTACCTTCTGGCCACACCCGGGAGCCACTTGGGTGGCATGGGGGTAGTATTGATTTTATCCGGAGCACTTGCAGTAGCTTTTTATTTTGTTCTTAATTATTCAGCAGTACTTCTTGTGAATAATTTTACGGGAAGCGCTAATATCGGAACAGCTATGGGGGTAATTGCCGCGCCTCCTGTAATTCTTGAAGCCGTGAGAATTTGGGGAATTACCGGGGTTTTGGCGCTCCTAACCGGCATTGTGTTGTTTTTCCTTAAAAAACCTGCTAAAACTAACTAGAAATGAAGTATGTTCTTACTATCTTCGCAACCGCCATAATAGTTTTCCTTGCCGCAACTGTTTACTATAAAGGGCTTCCCACATTTACACAACCGAGCGGGGTCTCAGTTACTGCTACAGAGGAACCTACCCCTACGAGCATTCCTGCTGTAAATATGCCGGTATCTCAAGAGGAAAATGATGCTCTTATTGCAGCAGTCAAAAAAGGGTTAATAGCAGAACATGGACAACAAGCTTCCGGTATGGTTGTTACGGTATCCGAAATCCAGGGTGAATATGCCAAGGGAATGGCAAGCGAGCAGGGCGGCGGGGGAATCTGGTTTGCGGCAAAGTTAAACGGAACATGGACATTGGTTTGGGATGGCAACGGAATAATTGACTGTGGCAGTGTTTCTCCATTCCCGGAATTTCCTGTTAGTTTGATACCCCAATGTTTGGCATCCGGCTCCGGGAATTTAATTACGCGCTAATGGACGAATATACAGCTACTTGGGTTTCCCATTCTTCAATTTCGGATTTTTTAAAATGTCCGAGGTCTTACTACTTGCGGAACGTTTACAAAAACCCAAAAAGCGGGCGCAAGATGACAATAGTCACACCCCCAATGGCCTTGGGGCAGGCCGTACATGAAGTTATTGAATCTTTGGCAGTTTTGCCGGTTGAAGAAAGGCTTAAAATTTCCCTTGTTAAAAAATTAGACCCTGTTTGGTTGAAAGTTACGGGAAAAAGAGGAGGATTTAAAAATCATGAAGAGGAGATGGAGTACCGGGAAAGAGCCGTCCAGATGCTTATTAATTTACAAGAAAACCCGGGGCCGGTGGTGGAGAAAGCAATCAAAATCAAATCTAAAATGAATCTGCCTCACTACTGGCTGAACGAAGAGGATGGAATAATTCTTGCAGGAAAAATTGATTGGCTTAAATATAACGAGAATAGTGATTCGGTTGAGATAATTGACTTCAAAACCGGAAAAAATGAAGAAAAAGAAGATTCACTCCAACTTCCGATTTATCTTTTAGTCGCAAGTCATACTCAGACGAAAAAAATTTCAGGTGCTTCATATTGGTATCTTGACCGCGATGACGGTATTGTAGAAAAGTCCTTACCGACTGAGAAAGAGGCTTACGAGAAAGTTTATAAAATTGCCAAAAGGATCCAATTGGCCCGCAAAATCAATCACTTCAAATGTCCGAAGGGGGGCTGCTACGCTTGCCGTCCTTATGAACGGATTCTTAAAGGGGAAGGGGAATTTGTCGGAGTAAGTGATACAAGACAGGACGTCTACATGTTCTCTGATTAGATATTTTGAGAGATATAACTTTTGATATCTGTGAAGTTAAGCATTCCCGCTTTGGGGTATAGGATATAGGCTCCGTCTGCCGATTTTCCTTCGTTCAAAAGGTTTCCCGTAGTCAGGTGGATTTCGTTTATCTTATATTGTCCCGTATCTCCCACGACCTCAACAAGGCTTTTAATTAATGAAGCATTCAAGTTTGTTCTTATAATAGCAACAAGACTGTCAATCGTTTGGTTAGTTTTGTCAAATGCGTGGAGACTAACCAGTTTTGCCAAAACGCCCTTAAGAACTGCAAACTGGCGCTCACTTCTGCCGAAGTCGCTATCGCCGTGGCGGGATCTGACAAATTTAAGAGCAGTGGTACCGTCAAGATTCGCCGGTCCCTTGTCAAAATGAAGGTGCTCATAACGGCAGGTAAATTGCATTTCAAGCTGGGAATTTGAATATTGCGCTTTCAGAGCTGCAACTTCAGCCTCCGTTTTGCCGCAGGTGTTATTTTCCATTCCTGCAATGGGATAAAAAGGATCGTCAAAAGTTTTAGGAACATTAACGGTGATCCCTCCGAGATTGTCTATCAGTTTGGAAAACCCTGAAAAGTCAATTGCGGCAAAATATTCAGTAGTGAGCCCTGTTACATCTTTAATAACACCGCCTTCATTTTGAAATCCGTTGGTTGAGGCCTCCGCATTTATTTTATGGTTTCCGCTAACCCACAGATCTCTCGGGATGGAGATCAGAGCCGCGGTTTTATTGTTAGTATTGATGTGAACAACGATAATACTGTCTGTGAGGTATGCGCCATCATGTCCCGTCCCTCCATATCCTAAAAGTACGGCGTTATAAACTCCTTTTTCACTTGGAGTTTCGGGTGCAGAACTGAAACTCACCCCATCCTGAGCTGCTGTTGCGGCAGGCGCGGGCGAAGGAGAGTTTTTAACAAATATTTTTGAAAGTTTGAGGCCGAAATATGTCCCAGTAAATCCTATTCCGAAGATTATCAGGAAGACGGCAGTGACAAAAATATTTCTTTTTGTGAATTTAAATTTCATTATCCTGTTATTGTAATATAAATTATAGTTATCCGTTAGTGTAGTTCCTTAGGAGTATAGAGGCGGTACCTTTTTAAGTACGTTTATCATATAATGTTGTCATGGACTTAAGTATTCACACTAATGTGATGGACAAAGTGACTTCTCTCGCCAAAAGGCGCGGATTTATTTTTCAAGGCAGTGAAATTTACGGCGGATATCAGGGTTTCTGGGACTATGGCCCGGCCGGGGTCGAGATGAAAAATAACATTAAAAGAGAGTGGTGGAAATATATGGTTTATGAGCGGGAAAACGTCGTAGGGATTGATGCAGCTGTGATAATGAACCCGGCTGTCTGGGAAAAATCCGGTCACCTTAAAGCATTTTCTGATCCGCTTGTTGAGTGTAAACTTTGCCACAAAAGATTCAGAGCTGATAATGAAGACTTTCTTCGCGGACACGAAAAAACTCATGGGGATAAGAAAGATATTTGGACTGAGTCAAAGACATTTAACCTTATGACGGAAGTGCTTCTGGGAACAACCGAACCCAAGGAAAAATCTTATCTTAGAGGTGAGATAACACAGGGCGCATTCGTTAATTTTAAAAACGTTGTCGATTCGACACGCATTAAAATTCCCTTCGGAATCGCACAGATCGGAAAAGCATTCAGGAATGAAATCACACCGGGAAATCTCACTTTCCGCTCCCGCGAGTTTGAACAGATGGAACTTGAATATTTTGTAAAACCTGATGAGGCCGAAAGTAAAGAAGCTTTTGAATTTTGGAAGGAAGCGCGAAGGCGATGGTATGAAAACCTGGGGATACGGCCGGAGAAACTGAGATTCCACGACCATGAACCCGACAAACTTGCCCACTACGCGCGCTACGCAACAGATCTGGAATACGAAGCACCGTTCGGATGGAGTGAGTTTGAAGGAATACACCATAGAGGAGATTTTGATCTCAAAAACCACGGTTTGACATATAAAGATAACCTGACAGGCGAGGAGTACACTCCCTGGGTAATCGAGACCTCCGGAGGAGTAGACCGAGCAATGCTATTTTTCCTGATAGATAGCTATTCTGAGGATGGTGAGAGGGTCTTCCTGAAGCTTGACCCTAGGATTGCCCCCTATAAAGTAGCCGTTTTTCCGCTCTTGGCGAACAAGCCCGAGCTCGCGGAGAAAGCCCGTGGAATTTATAGAGATCTTAAGGAAAATCTCAGTGTTACCTGGGACGATAGAGGCAACATCGGAAAGCGTTATTTTGCTCAGGATGAGATCGGAACGCCCTGGTGTATCACAGTTGATTTCCAAAGCCTTGAGGATAACTCTGTCACCGTCAGAGACAGGGACACAGCAAAACAGGAAAGAGTTGCCATTGACAAATTGGCCGGGTATTTTCAAAATAGACTTAGATAAGTATCATGAAAAAATTTTTACCGATTATCGCTGGGGTTTTGATAGTAGTAGTGATAATTATTGGTTTTGTAATTAAAGGTAAAAATAAATCCCCGGCAAATACTTTAAACGAAGATAATTCAAATGTACCGATGCTTTCTGAGGCTGAATGGCCGGCGATTTCTTTGACTCCGACCGACAACCCCGGGGTATCAGGTTCAATGGGCCATTGGTTGGACTTTAAGGTTGAAAAAATTAATGTTCCCGACGCCGCCTCTATGGACTACCTTTTGGTTTACAGCACTAGCGACGGAGGTCAACAGGGAGTTCCCGGTTCAATTAAACTAACCGGAACGGATGTGGAGAAAAAGTTTCTTTTGGGTTCAGAATCCTCGGGTAAGTTCAGATACGATGCAGGAGTGGAACAGGGTACAATAACCATAACTTTCAGAGATCAGAACGGAAAAATGCTCGGAAAATTATCAGACGATTTTCGCCTCCAAACGGGCGTAACCGAACTTTCTTCGATTGACGGGGTGTTCAAATACACATTGGATAAGGCCGCCAAGGGAGTCTATTTTGTAACAATGAAAACATATCTCGAACCGACTGTAACTTCAGTTGTCTGGCAGAACGGTTATGGCGTCTTCGCTTCAGACGGTAAAGCACATACAGGCGCAGTTTCTCCCTAAATAGCATCCGAAAGCCTTCGATAAAAGGGCATGGCTTTTTGCCGCCGCTCTTTTGCCTTTTTTTCGTGAAATAAGGGCTTGACAGCTCCGTGAAAATAATATTAAATGGTTACTAATGGTGAGAAATGGTAACAACTGTTTCTTACCGCATCTGCCCAGATGAAAAGAAATGTTTTTAGGTACATATTTAGTAAGTGTGACTTCGGGGAAAAGAATATCTATCCCCTCTGTTTTTCGCGAAAATCTCGGAAAAGAATTGGTATTGTCACAGTGGTATGAAGAATGTTTGGTATTAGTAGCTAAAAGCTCTTTAAATACACTTTTAACGAGGGTCACGGGTAAAGAAAGAACAATAATTGAGCCCGTAAGAAGTACGGAGCATTTCATTTTTGCGTCGTCTTACGAAGTTGAACCTGACGAGCAGGGACGGATTGTGATACCCGACAGGCTTGTAGCCTATGCCAGTTTAGGTCAGCAGGTTTACTTTTTGGGAGTCGGTGACAGAGTGGAAGTTTGGAACAAAGAAACATGGGAAGCGCGGGAAAAGGAAGTGGCTGAAGATGCAGCCAACTATATCGAAGAACTGGCAAAAAGAAATGAATAATACCTATCACGAGACAGTTTTACTTAAAGAGGTAATAGACAGTTTGCACATTGAAAAAGACGGTAAATATATTGACGCAACGTTGGGAAACGGCGGGCATACTTTGGAGATACTAAAAGCCGGGGGAGAAGTTCTGGGAATTGAAATAGATCCGGAGATGCTTGCGATTGCGGATAAAAGACTTGAAAAGGAAGTCGGGAAAAAAGGTACATGCAAGTTGGTCCAGGGCAATTTTACAGATATAGACAAAATTGCAGCCGGGTGCGGTTGGAGGGATATTGACGGAATCCTTTTTGATCTTGGGGTAACAAATTTACACCTGAAAGATTTGGAAAGAGGATTTTCCTTTGAAAATCCGGAAGCCACGCTTGATATGAGAATGGATCCCGATGCACAGGGAGTAAAAGGATCCGATCTCTTAAATGTTTTAAGGGAGGACCAGTTAAGGGAACTTTTTGAAATGACTTTAGAGCCGGGTGCGGCAAAATGGATTTCGGGAAGAGTTCTCCACTCAAGAGAGGAAAAACCCATCGAAAATGTCGGAGATTTTCTGGAAATAAGCCAGGGCTTGCGGATCGGTAAACCCGGACTTAACGAAGCAACTTTGCCATTTTTGGCACTGAGGATCGCAGTCAATAGTGAAATTACCAATTTAGAAGAGGTTTTACCTAAGGCATTTAGCCTTCTTAAAAAAGGCGGGAGATTGGTTGTAATCAGTTTTCATTCAAAAGAAGACGCTTTGGTTAAAAACTTTTTTAAGGAAATGGCGAAAGAAGGTACAAAGATGATCACATTTAAACCTATTACTGCAGGAGGAGAAGAACTTGGGGTCAATAGGAGAGCAAGAAGTGCAAAGATGCGGGTTTTAGAAAAATAGAATTTTAAAAAAAATGAGAAAAACAATTTTATATAAAGAAACAAAAAAGGGAACCTCGCATGGTATAACAAAATATGTCCTATTTGCGGTTGGCGGAGTGCTTGCCATATCATCAATATTAATGACCGTTGAAACGGCCACATCCGGGGTAGAGGTTGCAAGCCTTCGGGAAAAGCAAAGCGAACTTTCAATGGAAAAACGGAATTTGGAGAATACTTTAGTCAGATCTCTTTCTATGAGCGACCTGGAGCAGAAAGGTACCGAGCTGGGCTACGTAAAGCCTATGAATACAGTCTATGTTTCCGGATCTAAGGAGGCTGTAGCCAAACTTCCTTAAAATATGTCTTTTAAAATCCGAATTCTTTTTATTTTCTTTATACTTCTTTTTTCGGCTCTGGCAGTAAGGCTTTTCTACTGGCAGGTTGTAAAGGGAAGCTCACTTGCGGATCAGGCAAAAAATCAGCACAGCACTTCGACAGTTACTGCCGCACCGCGCGGGAATATTCTGGCATCAGACGGTACTCCCTGGGTTGCCAGGATACCGGCTTGGAATATTTGGGCAAATCCCCGCTCCCTGGGTTCAACGGCTTCCGAAGTCTCCGGAAAGTTGGCACCTATTCTTATTGATGACGGAGAAGGTATCGCCTTAATTAATGATGAAAAGGACAGACTAAAGACTCTTTTGGAAAAAGACGTAAGCTGGATCTCATTAAAACAAAAAGTTACGGATAATGTCAAAAAGAATATTGAAGCTCTTGATATACGCGGTCTCGGTTTTGATTCCATTGAGACTTCATTCTATCCCGAGGCTTCGTCAGCAGCACAAATACTGGGATTTGTCGGAAAAGAAAGCGACGGAAGCGATGTTGGCTATTTTGGTCTCGAAGGTTATTATAATCTTCCTCTAAGCGGAAAACCCGGCTTTCTTGGAGGCGAGAGAGATGCCAAAGGTTCCCCGCTTCTAATGGGTGGCGCTACGGAAGTTTCCGCTGTTTCCGGAGTAGATCTCTTAACAAACATAGATAAACGGGTACAGACAGCTGTGGAAAAAGGACTTCTTTATGGTATTGAGAAGTATGGAGCGGTAGGAGGAAGTGTAACCGTAATGGATCCTAAAACAGGAAAAGTATTGGCGATGGCAAGTTTGCCTTCGTTTGATCCGGGGGTATACAGTTCCTATAATGACTCTCTTTTTAAAAATCCCGTTATAACAGACACGTTTGAACCGGGATCGATTCTTAAGGTAGTAGTAATGGCTTCAGGCCTTGATGCCGGGGTAGTCAAACCCGATACTCCTTGCGATATTTGTAGCGGCCCTCTGAAGCTTGATAAATATTTTATCAGGACATGGAACGATAAATATACTCCTGACATTTCCATGACGGACGTTATTGTTGAATCGGATAATGTCGGAATGTCATTCGTGGGTCAAAAGCTTGGTGCAGATAAACTATATGATTATTTGACCAAGTTCGGTTTCGGGCAAAAAACCGGAATTGATCTTCAGGGAGAGGTAGCCCCAAAGCTTAGACAAAAAGGAACGTGGAATGAGGTAGATCTGGCAACAACAAGTTTTGGACAGGGAATTGCAGTAACGGGAATTGAAATGGTCCGGGCAGTTTCTGTGATAGCAAATGGTGGATACCTGGTAACACCGAGAGTTGTGGATAAAGTAAATGGTGACGGTTGGGAGGAAAAAGTTGAGTCGGATGATCCGGTTAGAATTATTAGTGAGCAGGCAGCCTCCGAAATCACTCAGATGATGGTTGAGGCGGCTGGGAGAGGCGAGGCAGCTTGGAGTAAGATCCCGGGTTTTAGCGTTGCGGGTAAAACCGGGACAGCACAGATCCCCGTTGCCGGTCACTATGATGCGGCAAACACAAACCATTCGTTTATTGGCTTTGCGTCGGCTAATAATCCAAAATTTGTGATGCTGGTGACCCTTAAATCCCCTCAGAGCTCCCCTTGGGCTGCAGAAACGGCTGCACCGCTTTGGTACACGATTGCAAAAGACCTATTTACCTATTTTGGGATAGCGCCTGATAAGTGATACAATACCAATTATTAGAATGTCGAAATTTATAGTAACCGGCGGCAATAAGCTTGAAGGTAAAATCAAGCTTTCCGGCAATAAAAACTCGGCTTTAAAACTAATACCGGCAACACTTCTTGCCGATTCTCCAACGACGCTTACCAACGTTCCGGGTATTTCGGATGTTTCAGTAATGCTGGATCTTGTTTCCCGCCTTGGTGCGAAGGTCACCAGAAGAGATCATGAAGTTACTATTGATCCTGCCGGACTTAATTCTTTCGATCCCGATCCTGATTTGTCAGCAAAGTTCAGAGCCTCTGTAGTTTTGGCTGCACCACTTTTGGTGCGTTTTGGTAAAGCCATTGTAACTCCTCCGGGAGGCGACCAAATTGGCGAAAGGCTACTTGATACGCATTTTGCCATGATGCAAAGAATGGGTGTGGAAATAAAACGCGTGGATGGAAGATTTTTCCTTAACTGGAAGAAAAGGAAAACATCAGATATCTTTTTGGATGAGCCTTCAGTCACAGCCACCGAAATGGGGCTTATGATGGCTTCTTCCCTTCCGCAGGGACTTACAATTGAAGATGCCGCAACGGAACCGCACGTCACAAACCTGGCGGAAATGCTTTCTGAAATGGGTGCAGATATTACCGGAATCGGCTCAAATGTTTTAAGAATTAAGGGAGGAAAACTTAAAGGAGTGGAGCATAAAGTTTGTCCTGATCATATTGAAGGAGGGACTTTCGCAATAGCAGCTGCTATAACCGGAGGAAAAATAGAAATCGAAGATTTTCATGCCGGGAAATATCCGATGATATTAAATTATTTGAGCTATATGGGTGTAAATTTTAAAGAAGAAGGAAGCTCTCTGGTTGTTCTTCCTTCAAAGCTTGTTTCTTCAAGGGGAAAATTCCAAACGCGTCCCTGGCCGGGATTTCCGACGGATTTAATGAGTCCTTTCATAGTCCTTGCAACACAAACTAACGGGACGGTTGTTTGTCATGATTGGATGTATGAATGGAGAATGTTTTTTGTAGACGACTTAATTTCGATGGGGGCAAAGATATTTATAGCAGACCCTCACCGTGTAATTGTAAGCGGGGCAACCCCTCTTATGAGCGATAGACTGTTTTGTAAAGATATCAGAGCCGGAATTTCCGTAATTTTAGCGGCTCTTTGTGCGGAAGGCAGGAGTGAAATCGAAAATGTCGAAGTCGTCGGTAGAGGGTATGAAAATATTGACGAAAGATTAAGATCCCTTGGTGCCGAAATTATTGCCAAAGACGATAATGCTGCAAAATAAATATAAACAGAAGATCGTTACTTTTGGCGGTAAAACCGGTCATTTTCAACTTCTCAACGGGCTTAAAAAGCTTAATGATCCTTCTTATATTACTGCTGTAGTTGGGTCCTGGGATAGCGGTGGAAGCTCGGGAATTCTACGAAGTGAACTTGGGGTGCTTCCTCCGGGTGACATCAGAGCCTGTCTTTTGGCACTGATGGAGGATGATGAACAACAACACGTTGCTCAGAGGATATTTGATGACAGACTTAAAGAAGTAGTTGGACCTTTAAAAGGGCATTCGCTTGGTAACTTGATAGGGGTCAGGCTTGATCAAATATTTCATGGTCAGGACAGAGGAACCGATGCTGAGCGTGCACTTTTTAAAATTCGTGCCCAAGTGTTACCCGCCAGTTTGACGGATGTTGATCTTATTGGTGTTACAGAAAAAGGAATAGAAATAGATGGTGAAACAAACATAGATAAGCGAAAAGAAAGACCGGATTTTGATCCCAAAGATAAAATTGTCAGGATTTATTTTAAAACACCTCCCGATAGTAATCCCAGGGTTATAAAAGCAATCCGTGAAGCTGATAAGTTGGTTTTTGCACCCGGAGATCTTTTTACAAGTATTTTGCCGCACCTTCTCATTCCCGGAGTGAGTGAGGCAATAGTGAAATCAAAAGCAAAAATTTATTTTGTTTTGAATTTAACTACCAAAAAAGGAGAGACAGATTATTTTAAAGCCTCGGACTATATCAGGGCATTTTTGTTTTACCTGGGTAGTAATAAACGTCTTAATTACATTGTTGCAAATAAAGGGGTTTTGGATAAAGAAATAGTAAAGCTTTATAAAAAGTTTGGTCAGGAGGTTGTGGAAGTAGACGAAGCTACCTGCAGGCAGCTTACCCACGGCGTAAAGGTAGTCAGGTCAAAATTGGCTGAATATTTGAAAAAGGATCATCTCCTAAGGCACAATTCAATGAATCTTGCAGCAGCCATACTTAAGAATAACTAACCGTTAGAAAGGTAAATCACCTGGTTTTGTTCAGTTTTGGCAACCTTCTTGAATCCGTAATTTGTGTAAAGATTGTTGGCACCGGCGTTATTTTTTGAAGACGAAAGCCAAACCCCGTTATCTTTTGAAACACCAAAATCCTTAAAAGCTATATGTATAAATTTTGGGGACAGTCCTTTATGCCGGGCCGGGGGATAGTTTCTTATGGCAAATGTATGATTGCAATTATGCTTTTTTGCGAGTTGTGCGATAGCGGCGGGAGCTTTTCGGTCGCTAAACCAGGCGATGCCGAGGAGTTTTCCGTGCCTTCCTACCATGGCGTAAATATTCTTACCCCGGGCTTTCCATGAATTAAAGGATTTTAAAGAGGCAAAGCGCTCTCTGTCATGCGTAAATTTTTTGACTAAATAATCTTTATTTGTCAGACGGATTAGTTCTTTGATTTGCGGTTTTGACAGATTTTTCAATACGGAGATATTGTCATTTATACTTTTTTGGGGTATCACGGCTACAAAATCATCAACATATCGGACAAGGTCTTCGGGTCTATCCGTTTCATAATTGATTGAAAGCTTGTTCATAGGAGGGACATCTCTATATTTTCCGAATTTAAATCTGGCGGCGACGCATGTTGGATCAATTTTTTTTGCCTTTTCCAAAAAATCAGAGCTGTCGTCAATAACTAATATTTGATTAAAACCATGGAGTTTAAGGTCAAAAATTGTTGAGCCAAACGCTCCCTTTTTATCTTTCAATATTTTAATGTTATTTTTACCGACAAGACTCTCTATACCGCTACCCTTTATTTTTATCGGTTGATAATATGAGTCGCCCAGTGAGTAAATGATTACTTTTCCCCGTTTTTTGGCTAAATTGATCAGTTGCTTTGAGTGTTTGAAGGCGTACTTTTTAAAATTTGATTTCAAAAATAAATCTTCATACTGTTCCGGTGAACCGATTCCGATAGCATTATAAATATTTTTGCAAATTATCTTAACGTCTGCATATTTTAGAGTTTTTGTCGACTCGGAATAAACTTTCCAAAACAATGATAAATTTTTACGTCCGAATTTTTTCCTAAAATTTTCGGAAATAGCCTTTTTGAGGGAATCTGTATCAAAAAGGGTATTATCAAAATCGATTAAATAAGCTCTTTTTTGGCTATTTACTGTTTTATAATTAAACATCTCCTAAATTGGAGCCACACTCATTTGCTGATATAATATACCACAGATGATCAAAAATCTTGGGGAATTGTCTGAAAACCTTCCCGCCTATAAGGGTTTGACTGACGATTCCAGAAAAGTTAAAAAGGGTTACGTTTTTGTTGCCGTCAAAGGTGTCGGACATGACGGACACGAATATGTTGACGAGGCATTGGAAAACGGAGCTGCAATTGCGGTTGGTGAAGAAAATATAGATAATAAAAATTATCTTAAAGTTGATGATAGCCGCGAGGCCCTCGGGATACTTGCTTCTGCATGGTATGGCAATCCCTCCCGAAAGTTAAAGATAATCGGGGTTACCGGAACAAAAGGGAAAACCACCACATGTTTTATTATCTATCATATGTTGAAGAAATTGGGTAAAAAAGCGGGTCTTGTCACGTCAATCACCGCTAAAATTGGAGACAGGGAAATAGATACGGGATTTCATGTAACAAGTCCTGGTGTAACATCACTTCACGGGCTCCTGAAAGAGATGGTTGACGCGGGATGTGAATATGCAGTGGTCGAGGTTAGTTCCCATGGAATCGATCAAAAGAGAATTGCCGGTATTAATTTTGACGTCGGTGTACTAACCAACATTGCACCCGAGCACCTCGATTATCACAAAACCTTTAAGGAATACAAAAGAGTCAAAATGTCATTCGTAAACTCCAGCAGATATAAAGTTATCAGCCCCTCCGACACTACTTTGGATATTCTTCCGGGAAAATTTAATAATTTGAATGTTGAAGGAGCCGCCAAGGCGCTTGAGTTTTTGGGGATAGATAGAGAATCTTCGATCCGAACAATGGATTCATTTGAATTACCGCTTGGTAGATTGGAGGAGGTTAAAAATCCGGGAGGAGCAAGAATCATTATCGATTTTGCACATACACCCGATTCGCTGGAAGTAGTCTTGTCGTATCTTAGAAAAACTACCCGGGGCAAACTAATCGCAGTTTTCGGTTGTGCCGGTGAAAGGGACCCCGGAAAAAGATACAAAATGGGTAAGGTCTCGGTCGGGCTTGCAGACTTTTCGATATTTACAGCCGAAGATCCCAGACACGAAAATTTGCTTAACATACTTTCAAAAATGGCTCGGGGAGCAAGGAGTGCAGGCGGACTAGAGGGCAAAAACTTTTGTAGAGTTACAGAGAGAGGGGAGGCTATTTCCTATGCTCTTTCTATGGCAAAGAAGGGAGACACAGTTGCAATTTTGGGAAAGGGACATGAGAAAAGCATGGCCTTTGAAAGTTTTGAGCATCCCTGGAGTGATTATGAAATTATCGAAAACTTTTTGAACAAAAATGAAGATACCTCGGCCATAATTCTAGCTGCAGGAAAAGGGACGAGAATGAGATCTTTTCTTCCCAAAGTTCTCCATAAGATTTGCGGCAGACCAATGATTGCTTATACATTGGAAAACCTGAGGTCGGCCGGTGTTGCCAATATCACTGCTGTTATATCTTTCAAAAGAAACCTCGTAAGAAGGTATATTCAAGGTGCAATCAACATTGCTGTGCAGGAAAATCCCAAGGGTGGAACAGCTGACGCTGCCAGGACAGGTTTTGAAAAAGTGCCCGCTTCGACGAAAGTATTAATTGTTATAAATGGCGACGATAGTGCGTTTTACACCTCGGGAACAATCAGGCAAATTATTAAAATTCATTTGGAAAGGGAGAGAAAACTTACTTTTGTATCCCTAATTAAAAATGACCCGACGGGACTTGGCCGCGTTATCCGCGGTGAAAATGGTCTTATTACTAAAATTGTTGAAGAAAAAGACGCAACTCCTGAAGAAAAGAAAATTAAAGAGGTTAATGACGGTCTCTATGTTTTTGATAAAAAGTGGTTTTCTGAAAATATTAACAAAATTAGAAAGAGTGCAAGCGGTGAGCTTTATCTTGTCGATTTGGTAAAAATTGCAATTGATGAAGGCGCAAAAATGGCGACCTATACACTCCCTGATGATAGTGAGTGGCAAGGAATAAACACTCCTGAAGAGTTGGAAAAAGCCAGAGTTAAAATGGAAAAGAGGCTTAAATCATTTAATGAATAACATTAAAAAGATACATATGATGGGGATCGGAGGAAGTGGAATGTCAGGGGTTGCCATGCTCGCCCGAAAAATGGGTTATGAAGTTAGCGGTTGTGATTTGGAGAAAAGTACCGCTTATTCGGGAAATATCATGACGGGGCATTCTCCAAAACATCTGGAAGGAAAAGACCTTTTGGTAGTTTCTCCGGCCGTATATTTTCAAGATAGTAAAAACCCTGAGCTTCTCGAAGGAGAGAAGAGAAAAATTGTGATGACCTGGCAGGAATTCTTGGGTAAGGTTTTGCTTAAAGATAAAAAACTAATATGCATTGCCGGAACGCATGGAAAATCGACAACTACCGCGATGGCCGGAAAAATGCTTATCGATGCAGGTCTCGACCCTATTGTGATAGTTGGCGCAAATGTTCCCGAATGGAAGGGAAACTCCCGTTTTGGTAACGGGGAGTATGCAGTTGTCGAGGCGGATGAGTTTAATAACAACTTTTTGCATTACCATCCGGACATAGCAATTATTAATAACATTGAGTTTGACCATCCGGACTTTTTCAAAAATGAGACGGAAGTTAAAAACTCATTTGATAAATTTATAAGTAATTTAAAAGGCGAGAAAGTTTTAATTACTGCTGACGATAATCCCCATAAACACTTCAATTTAAGTGTTATGGGAGAGTTCAATCAAAAAAACGCAAATATGGTTTATCTCTTGGGGAAAAAATTGGGGATTAGCGAAGAAAAAGTTATTAAATCTTTGGAATCGTTTAGTGGTATCGGAAGAAGATTGGAACTTATTTCAGGGAAAAACGGAATAAAAGTATACGATGATTATGCGCATCACCCTACGGCCATTAGGGAAACCCTCAGCGGAGTTCGCGAAAAATATCCTGATGCAAAAATTTTGGTGATAGATGAGCCGCACGGGTATAAGCGTACTAAGGCTCTTTTGTCCGAGTATGAAGGAGTTTTTGATTCAGCGGACAGAGTATTAATCGGTCCGATTTTTCTGGCAAGGGATGAAATTGACAATTCCATCACCTCCCAGAAAGTAGCCGAAGCATCCGGGCACAAAAATATTTTTGGTTTTGATTCTTTTGAAAAATTATTTGAAAATTGTAAATCGGAAATTGGAAATTACGACGTAATTGTCGTTATGGGCGCCGGAAAAAGTTATCTTTGGGCAAAAGAAATTTTAAATTTAATTATATGAAAATTATTGAAGATAAAAGTTTTAAAGATTTAACGACATTCCGTATTGGGGGAAATATCAAATATTATGTGGAAGTTAAAGATGAGGATGAAATTTTTGAGGTTTTGGATTTTGCCGAGAGCAAAAACTTACCCATTTTCATAATAGGCGGAGGATCAGATTTTCTCGCCGGCGAAAAAGTATTTGAAGGTCTCGTAATCAAATATACCGGGAGCGACTATTCTATCAGTGACGATATTATTACAGGAGGTGGGGGAATGGTTTGGGATGATCTGGTTAAAATTGCAGTTGAAAATGAATTTGCAGGAATCGAATGTCTTTCCGGAATTCCCGGAACCGTCGGGGCCTCCCCAATACAGAATATCGGAGCTTACGGGCAGGAAATGAAGGATACATTTCTTAAACTTGAGGCAATAGACATTGAGGAAAGAAAGAGGGTTAAGTTTAGCCTCAATGATTGTAAATTTGGTTATAGGGAAAGTATTTTTAAGGACAAGAAATATTGGCAAAAGTATTTAATATTAAGTGTAAGCTTCAAACTTAAGAAAGGTGGAAACCCCGGAGTTACTTATGAATCACTAAAAGGAGCGATAGGCGAAAACCCGACCCTTTTGGAGGTCCGTGAGGCAGTCCTCAAAGTGAGGGCTCAAAAGTTGGAAGATCCGAAGGAATTTGGGAATGCCGGGTCCTTTTTCAAAAATCCGATAGTTGATGCAGCCAAGAAAAAAGATCTGGAGTCCCATTTTCCTGATGTAAAGATTTTTCCATCCGGAAACCTTTACAAAGTTTCAGCTGCATGGCTTATAGACAAGACAGGCCTAAAAGGAAAAGAAGTGGGAGGTGCGGTAGTTTCGACTAAGCACGCATTGATTTTGATCAATAAATCGGGTTCGGCTACGGCAGATGATGTGTTTAGCCTTTCTGACATGGTTATAAATGAAGTTTTTAATAAATTTGGGGTGAGATTGGAAAGAGAAGTCCAACTTATTAATTTTTAATGGAATATAAATATAAAGGTAAATATATTGCCGTAATCGGGTTGGGGATTGAAGGAAAAGATGCAATTTCTTTTCTTCTGAAGCGTGGTGCCAAAATAACCCTTTTTGACGGGAAGCCGGAAAATGAACTTGATTTTGAGGGAGTCGACAAAGAAAAGATTGATAAAATTTGCGGGGAAGATTATTTGAAAAATGGGCTAAAGGATTTTGACATAATAGTCCGCTCTCCGGGGGTTTACAGATATATTCCTGAAATTACAGAGGCGGAAAAAAGTGGAGTAAAAATTACATCGGGAATGAAAATATTTTTTGATGAGTGTCCTGCGAAAATAATCGGAGTAACCGGTACAAAAGGGAAAGGAACAACCTCAACTCTTATTTATGAAATTCTTAAAAAAGAAGGTAAAGATGTTTATCTTGGTGGCAATATTGGTAAGCCCTCATTGGCGCTCCTGCCGGATATCACAGTGAGCTCCTGGATAGTACTGGAAATGTCATCTTTTCAACTTCTTGATATGGATGTAAGTCCGCATATTGCGGTAGTTCTTAATATTACCTTGGATCATATGGATTGGCATAAAGACCAGAATGAGTATGTTAATGCCAAGAAAAACATAGTTAGGTACCAAAGCGCCTCCGACTTTGCCGTTATTAATGAGGAATATGAGACACCAAAATCTTTTGCTGAGGAATCGGGAGGTAAAGTAATATTTTTTTCGAAGGACACGCTTGAGGAAAAATATAAAGAAGATCTTTTACTTCGCGGAGTACATAACTTAGAAAATATTGCGGCTGCCGTTACTACCTGTAAAATTGTCGGTATAGATGAAGAAACAATTCTTGGTGTGGTAAGAAGTTTTAAGGGTCTTGAACACAGGCTTGAGCTTGTTGCAGAGGTTGATGGGGTTTTCTACTACAACGATTCTTTCGCAACCGGTCCTCAACCGACAATGGCGGCAATAAACTCATTTTCTGAGGACGAAACCTTAATTTTGGGAGGAAGTGATAAGGGCTTGGATTACGGGGATTTAAGAAAACTTATCGAAGAAAAAGATAATGTTAAAAATTTGATTTTGATAGGGGATACCGGAGAAAAAATTGGGAACGGCATAAAAGATAAGAACATTATTCATTTAGGAAAGAGTCCGATGATTCGAATTATTGAGACGGCGCAGGAAATGACAAAATCTGGTGGTGTGGTTATACTTTCACCGGCTTCCGCGAGTTTCGATATGTTCAAAAACTATAAAGATCGCGGAAACCAATTTAAAAAAGCCGTACTAAACCTCAAAGGTTAATTTAATATATAATTCCTAGTCTATGGTTTCGCCACAGCCGGTATTTAGTCTTAAGTATTTTCAGTTTCATAAAAACAAACTTCCTAAAAATGTAAAACGGTTGTTTTATCTTTCTTGGGAGGATGGGTTGTGGGATATTCTGATTAAGAAAAAAATAGAAAAGGGCTCTTACATTCTTACCCCTGATTTTTATTGTGCGGATGTAGAAAAAAATATTCTTCTGCATGGTTATAAAATAATAAATTATAAATTTAATAAAGATCTGTCTGTCGATAAAAATGATTTTGAAAATAAGATAAATAAATTTGATCCGAAAGTCATTGTAATATTCCATCCGGTCGGGATTAAAACTAATTTAATAGATAATGTTAAATGGCTTAAGAAGGTAACGGGCCTTAGAGTATTGGTTGAAGATTGTGTTCATGGGATAATTGATCCGAAGGAAGTTAATATTATTAAGAAAGACCACTTCATTATTGATAGTTTGAGAAAAGTCTTACCGCTTCAAGGCTCAAATGTTTATGGAAGGACCGATGATCTGGATTTTTCCGAACCGCCCTTCTATCAATCATTTTATTATTCAGTAAAAGTAAATATACTTTGGTTTTTAATGGTTTTGGCATGGTCATTAAAATTAGGTAGGATGGGAGAAAGGCTGATGCTTTGCGGATACAATTTGATCGGAGATAGTACATTTCCGGCAAGAGGTGGTTTTATCTCAAATTTTTTAAGCACAAGAATAAATATCAAAAAAATCAGAAACATAAAAAAGAGGCAATCAGTCTATTATGAAAAAAGGCTAAGCGAGGTAGTTCCTCAAAAATTATTAATTTCAGAAAACGATAAAGGAAACTTGCGCGGATATCCGTTGATATTGCCGGGTAGGATTGCACCGAAAGTTCTAAAATCCTTGCGTGATAAAGGACTTTTGGTCAGGTTTGAGTTGAACGATTCAGATTGGTCTAAAGAACAAAAAATTATTTATTTGCCGCTCGGAGCCTATATGTCAAAAAGACAACAGGCTCAGGTTACGGAATTGTCGTATAATATCCTCAATGCGCAAATTAAATGAAAGGCCCATAGGAGTTTTTGATTCGGGGCTGGGAGGGCTTACTGTAGTTAAGGAATTAACAAAGATTTTGCCGCATGAGGACATAGTATATCTGGGTGATACTGCCAGAGTTCCCTACGGACCGCGTGGCGTGGAAACTATTAAGCGCTTTTCTGAGGAAAATACAAAATTTCTGATCAGTAAAAATGTTAAGGCGGTTGTTATTGCCTGCAACACCTCTTCAGCCGTTGCCGCAGATTATATCAAAGCAAAATTTAAAAATATTACGATATTTGAGGTAATAGAATCTGCCTCGCTTGAAGCTTCTAAAGACGGAAAAAGAATAGGAGTTATCGGAACGTATGCAACGGTCGGTAGCCTTGCTTACCCTAAAAAAATCTCGAAGTATTCCCCTGACGCTAAAGTCTTTGGTGTTGCCTGTCCGCTTTTTGTGCCTTTTATTGAGGAAGGGGAAACGGAAAGTCCTTCTTTAAGAATTGTTGCAAAAAAATATCTGAAGAAGCTTAAGGAACGTAAAATTGATACTCTGATCCTCGGCTGTACCCATTACCCGATTATTAAAGATATTATCGGGCGTGAAGTGGGCAAGAAAGTTAATTTAATTAATCCCGGTAAATCGATAGCGGAAGAGATTCACCTTTTCCTAAAAGAAAATGGTTTATTAAACGGCCAAAAAACGGACGGAGATGTCAAGTTTTTTGTTACTGACATGACGGACAGGTTTACAAAAATGGCCGAAATGTTTTTGGGTAGAAAAATTAAACATGCGTTAGAGAAGGCAGAACTATAAATTATCAACCTGGCTGATGTAGAATAATCATATATGAAGCAGAAAAAAGTTAATTCGTTTATCAAATGGTGGGTCACCCCGAAACTGCCCCCGGAAGATATCTTTGCCAAGCACAACCCCATTACCCAGTGGATGATTCACCCGATTAAAAGACGCATCGCCAGAGCTTACCTGAAGCTGCTACAAGGGCTGGGACGCATAAAAGTGATAGGTATAACAGGAAGCACCGGAAAAACCACTACGACTGAAATTCTGGCCTCAATTCTTTCCCTTTCAGGGAAAACTACATGGTCCGCCCTGGGAATAGACCCTGTCTACAATATCCCCAATACAATTCTCCGATCCTCCCCTGATACAAAGTATTTAATTCTTGAGATGTCTGTGGAATATGTGGATGAAATGGATTATTACCTTTGGCTAGCCAGGCCTGATATTGGGATTGTTACCAATATCGCCGCGTCCCATACGGAGTATCTTAAAAATAAAGAGGGTGTGGCCGCAGAAAAAGGCAAATTAGTAAAAAAAATAAAAAAGGATGGAGTAGCGATTCTTAACGGGGAAGACCAATTAGTTAGTTCTATGGGAAGAAAGTCTGATGCTGAAATTGTTTTCTTCGGAGAAAAATCCAGGGTTTCAGCTTCAAACGTTAAATTAAACGAGAATATGAGTACTGATTTTACTCTAAAGATAGGAAAGAATATAAAAAGTGTTCAGATTAAAGCTTTAGGAAATCAATTTGTAAATAATGCGCTGGCAGCAGCTGCAGCGGCTGATGCGTTAGGTATCGGTTTTGATAAAATTGTAAAAGGCATTGAGAATTTTAAGCGTCTGGCCCATAGGCTCAATGTATTTATGAGCAAGGATCATGGAATGATTTTCGATGACACCTATAATAGTAACCCCAAGGCTGCGAGTGAATCTCTTGATACTTTCAGGGTAGTTGCCAAGGGAAAAAGGAAGATTGCTGTAATCGGAGACATGCTTGAACTCGGGAGACTTGAAGAAGATGCCCATAGAGAGCTTGGCAAAAAAGTCGGGGACATGGGTTTTTCCAATCTGGTAGGAGTCGGAAATGCCGCCAGATTTATTGTAGAAGAGGCTTCGACCAAAATGAAAAGTGAAAAGTGTTTTTTGGTTGGGAACTATCTTGAAGCTCTCGGGATTATTGAACCTATCTTGGATAAGGATTCAGCCTTGTTTGTAAAAGGTTCGCGTTCAATACATCTTGATAAACTGGTAGATGATCTGAAGTGAATGCTGATATAATTTATCTGGAGCAATATGACAAACTATTTAACTTTGAGCTTGGGACTGATAATTTTTTCATTTTTGATCTGTATAGTATTGATTGTTCCTTTTATAAATCTTCTTTATAAACTGCATTTAACTAGAAGAAAGGAGGCTCCGAAAACCGGAAGGATCCCTCTTTTTGATAAGCTTCACGATATTAAAGAAGGCACACCTGTGGGCGGGGGAATATTAATTATCGCCGTAGTGATAGTACTTTTTGCAATTTCTTTTCCGTTGGCTTCAAACATGGGACTTTTTGTTCAAAGTTCCTTCCCACTAAAGTCTGAGCTTTTTGTTATATTTTTTGCCTTTATTTCTTTCGGGATCTTAGGGCTTTCGGACGATCTTCTGAAAATTTTTGGAAAACCATCCAAAGGTGTTTTAGGCCTATGGTTTGGGCTAAGGCGGAGGCAGAAGTTTGTTTTACAGTGGATTTTAGGCTTTGCTTTGGGTTATATGATTTATCATTTTCTTGGCGTACATATTGTCTATATCCCCGCGTTTAATATTGTACTGAATTTGGGGGTATGGTACATACCTTTTTCTGCCTTTGTAATAGTTGCCTTTTCAAATGCCTTTAATATAACTGACGGACTTGACGGACTTTCTGCAGGGCTGCTTTTGATCTGTTTGGGAGTATTTGCAATAATTGCCACAGGGAATCTTGATACGCCGCTTCTTTTCTTCATTTCTCTCTGGACGGGTGCGCTATTCGCCTTTTTATATTTTAATATTTGGCCTGCAAGAATTTTTTTGGGAGACGCCGGGGCACTATCGTTCGGGGCAATGCTGGCGGTGATTGGACTTATTACAGGAAAAATTTTAGCCTTGGTTGTTGTAGGAGGAATTTTTGTGGTTGAAATTGCTTCATCTCTTATTCAAATTTTGGGTTGGAAGTTTTTGAAAAAACCGATATTCCCTCTGGCTCCCATCCATCATACGTTTTTAGCAAAAGGATGGAAGGAACCGAAAATAGTAATGCGTGCATGGATTCTCGGCCTTCTCTTGGCAGTATTCGGACTCTGGCTTGCAGCAATGTAACAATTCCTTAAGTGAGAAATAGAAAACCCACACTTTCAAAGCAGACTAAGTCTTTCGACAAAAATTTATTTTTTCTCGTCATTGCACTTGTTGTCTTAGGAATTATTGCGGTTGCCGATGTTTCGGCTCCTCAGTCTTTAAATAATTACGGCAATAAGTTTTATTTGCTGAAGGAGCAGGCAATATCTGCGGCCGTAGGGCTTTCGGCCTTTTTTGTTATCTCAAGAATCAAATATACTTTTTGGGAAAAAATGGCATTACCTCTATTTTTTGTCTCTTTGGGTCTTTTAATAATTGTCTTATTACAACGCTTCGGAATCTCCGCTCTTGGTGCAAGACGTTGGATAAGCATCGGACCTGTCAATTTTCAGCCGTCTGAAATTATTAAATTTGCAATTTGCGTCTATTTTGCCAAAGTAGCGGCTAGCGGAAAGTCACCTCTTTCCTACTTTATTCCACTGGCTCTGGTCGCCGGGCTTATTATGCTTCAGCCGGACTTGGGGACTACTCTTATTGTTTTGATTATCGGTTTTGCTCAAATTTTTGTTGCTGACGTAAATTTACTTTATGTTTTGGGGTCTGTCGGGGTTGGGATCCTCGGTACAATTATTTTGATTATTACGTCTCCGTACCGTAAAGTAAGACTTCTGACTTTTTTCGAAAATACTGCAGATCCTCTTGGTTCGTCATACCATATTAGACAGATTCTTTTAGCTATCGGTTCAGGAGGAATATTTGGGGTGGGCTTTGGAGCATCCCGTCAAAAATATTTATTTTTACCTGAGGCTTCCACGGACTCGATTTTTGCTGTAATTGCGGAGGAGCTGGGGTTTATCGGAGCATTGGCAATTATATTTCTGTTTCTATTTTTTATTATCAGAGGTCTTAAAATTGCCAAAAATGCGCCTGATAAGTTTTCGTCGGTTCTTGCTGTCGGAATTTGTGCCTGGATTGGCAGTCAGGCATTTTTAAACATTGGGTCGATGGTTTCTTTGGTACCCCTGACCGGAATTCCATTGCCGTTTATCTCCTATGGGGGAAGCAGTTTGGTGATGATACTCTCTGCTTGCGGTATACTACTAAATATATCTAAGTTTACAAACCATGAGCAGAAATAAACTAGTGCTTACAGGAGGACATGCGGCGACAACTGCAGTTGCCGTGGTGGAGGAAATTAAATCTCAAGGTAAGGACTGGAAGCTTTACTGGATTGGGGTCAAAAACGCCATAGAAGGGAAAAAAGTAGTAACTTTAGAATCGGAAGTGCTTCCCCGTCTTGGCGTCAAGTTTTTACCGCTCACCACGGGAAGACTGCAGCGCAGGTTTACCGTTTATACGATTCCGTCCTACTTAAAAATACCCATCGGGTTTTTCCAATCTTTGTATTATCTGGTTAAAATTAAGCCGAGAGCGGTATTATCCTTCGGCGGTTTTGCTTCTTTCCCTGTGGTCTTTAATGCAAAGCTTCTGGGAATTCCGGTTATTGTACATGAACAAACTTCGGCTGCCGGCAGAGCAAATATTGCCTCATCCAGGTTTGCAACAAAAATTGCTCTGGCCAGAGGTGAAAGCAGAAAATATTTTAAGGGTGTTGATTGCGTAATTACCGGGAATCCTGTAATGAAGGAGATTAAAAGCGTAAAACAAAAAAATAATTTGAAAGAAACTCCGGTTATCTATATTACGGGCGGATCACGGGGTTCACAGAGTATAAATAACGCGGTTGTTGTGATTTTGAAGAAACTTCTTACCAAATATAAAGTAATTCATCAAACGGGAGGCCTCGATTATTTGAAGTTTTCCGAGATTAAGCAAAAACTTCCTCAGGCCTTAAGAAATAATTATGAAGTTTTTGTACGGGTTAACCCTCTCGAAATCTCCAAAATCTACTCGCGAGCCTCAATAATTGTTAGTAGGGCCGGGGCTAATACCGTCTCCGAGATTATGTTTATCAAACGTCCGGCAATTCTGATCCCTCTCCCGATAAGTTATCTTGATGAACAAACAGAGAACGCAAAAATTGCCAAAAAATGGGGAATTGCCAATATAATTCCCCAGGACAAACTCACTCCTGAAAAGCTGTTATCCTCAGTAGAAGCTTTGATACAGGAACTTCCCAAGATAGCCCGGCAAATGAAAGGAAAAGTAAGCCCTGATTTTAATGCGTCCAAAAGACTGGTTAATTTACTCGGAAATTACATGAAGTGAAAAAAATCATTCTGTCGGCAATACCTCTAATATTGCTCTTGGCGTTTTTTCTACCTGGGGTGTTAATAAAAGTTGGAATTGAGTGCAGTAGCCAATATGGTGACTGTCCGCGGGAAGTCGTTGATCGTATCGGGGGACTTAATGGTAAAAATATGTCAGTTGCCAGACGTGAACTTAAAAAGGAGTTAAAGTCTAATTTTCTTGTCTCGGCATTTACTATTCAGTTCAAACTTCCGAATATCTTGAGAGTCGATTTGATTGTCAAAAAGCCGGTTTATGCACTCAAAAAAGCTGAATCCGATGTTCTCGCTTTGGTGGATAGAGAAGGAACCGTACTTGCCGTCTCAAATCAGGCCTTCACGCCGGTAGTTATTACTAAAGGGAACTTGCTGGAAGCAGGCGAAAAGGTAAATGAAAAAGACCTCTCCGCACTGGAGCTGATGGACGGCGTATACAAAATGTATCAAACTAGTACGGGGAATATCGAAGGAGATACTTTGCTGGTTGAATTACCGGGGCCAATCAGAGTAATATTTCCTTTAGCGGGGACTGATCGCAATATGCTTTTAGGATCCCTTCGGCTTATATACTCGAATATTCGAGATGATAAAGGGACGATCTTATACTCGCAGATTGACTTGCGGTACAAGAATCCTGTATTAAGATAGAAATAACAAAAATGAGTAAACCAAGAATTGTTGCGGCGATAGACATGGGTTCGAGTAAAATTGCGACTCTTGTAAGTCAGGTTGTGACAGACCCGGTAACCGGGGAGACTTCAGTAAATATAGTAGGTGCTTCACAGTCGGAATCAAAGGGGATCAAAAAGGGACAGATAGTGGATATCGATGAAGCTGTTGAGGCGACCATTACTTCGGTAGAAGCAGCCGAGCGCATGGCAGGTTACAACCTTGAGGCAGCTTATGTTTCAATAGGAGGTGCCCATATTCATTCTCAAAATTCGCACGGAGTTGTTGCGGTGTCCGATCAAAGCGGTGAAATTACGGAGAATGATATCGACCGTGCTATTGAGGCCGCTTCAGCTGTTTCCTTGCCTGTATCGCGCGAGGTTATTTTTGTGGTACCGAGGGAATTTATTGTTGATGGGGAGGCTGGTGTCAGGGATGCTGTAGGAATGAGTGGTGTAAGACTTGAGGTTGATACACATATAGTTTCGGCAGCTTCAGCGTCCCTGAAAAATGCCAAGAAGGCAATTAACGAAGTCGGAATTAGAATTGAGGAGACTGTTTTCTCCGGACTTGCATCAGCCGAAGCTGTTCTTACTCCCACGGAAAAAGAATTGGGTTGTGTACTTGTTGATATCGGAGGCGGAACCACCTCGATTGCCGCATATGTTGACGGGGCAATTGCTTATTCGGGTGTTATTCCAATAGGAGCTAAAAATGTGACCAATGATTTGGCGATCGGGCTTAGAGTTTCCCTGGAAACCGCGGAAAAAATTAAGCTGGCTCTGTCTGCTAAAAAGAGAAAAGATATTGAGGAAACCGATGAACTGGATTTAGCAGGATTAAATATTACTGAAATTAAGAAAATTTCCAAGAAAACATTAATCGAAGGAATTATTAGGCCCAGGTTGAACGAGATTTTTTCTATGGTAAAGCTTGAGCTTGATAGGGCAGGAGTTATTAATCGGATTCCGGCAGGAGCTATTATAACGGGCGGAGGTGCGGAAACCGCAGGTGTCGTGGATTCTGCCAAGAGGGTTCTTTCGGTTCCGGTAAGGATGGGACTTCCAAAAGGGATTGCCGGACTAATTGATGACGTAATAACCCCGTCTTTCTCAACTTGTGTAGGACTTATCCTTTACGGTGCAAAAGCAAGACCTGCCGAGAACTTGACAAGTTTCTCAAAAAAAGTAAAACTACCGTCAGCTGGAGTATTTGGAAAGTTGATTGAAAGTATTAAAAACCTGCTGCCGTAGCGACTTGTGTTTTTCTTCTGCCCAAGGTACAATTCTGCCACATATAGTTTTTGAATTTATTTATAATTTATGGCATTAGTAAAACCGGATTCAGCAAGAATAGCAAAAATTAAAGTTATTGGTGTTGGTGGTGGTGGTGGAAACGCAATTTCCTCAATGATCGAGTCAGGAATTGTTGACGGGGTTGAGTTTGTAGCGGTCAACACTGATGCGCAAGTACTTCTTAACAATAAAGCCCCAACTAAACTTCAAATCGGAGAAAAATTAACCAAAGGATTGGGTGTCGGAGGGAATCCTGAAATCGGCAAACAAGCGGCGGAAGAGTCAGTGGAGAAAATGAAGGAAATTCTGATAGATACGGATATGGTTTTTGTTACAGCAGGAATGGGTGGAGGAACAGGAACTGGAGCCGCGCCCATAATAGCTCAACTTGCCAAGGAAGCAGGTGCTCTTACAGTAGGGGTTGTTACTAAACCGTTTTCTTTTGAAGGAACGAGAAGAATGGTTGCGGCCGAGGACGGAATCGAGAAATTAAAAGAAGCGACAGACACATTAATTGTTATTCCGAATCAGAGACTAATGGATGTTATTGATAGAAAAATGACGCTTCTTGAAGCGTTCAAGGTTGTTGACTCAGTACTCGGACAGGGTGTCGGTGGAATTGCTGATATTATTACCACGGCGGGACTTGTTAACGTAGACTTTGCCGACGTCAAAACAATTATGAAAGAGGCCGGATCAGCACTTCTTGGAATCGGAACCGGAGTCGGTGAAAACAGGGCACAAATGGCCGCCCGCGCCGCTGTCTCATCGCCTCTTCTCGACCTGTCCATAGAGGGTGCCCGTGGTGTTCTTTTCAATGTTGCAGGTGGTAATGATTTAACGATGTTTGAGGTGGATGAGGCAGCACGGATTATTTCCGCTGCAGCAGATCCGGATGCAAATGTCATTTTTGGAGCAGTCATAAAGCCGGATCTTTCGGACCAGGTTAAAATTACAGTTATAGCGACAGGGTTTGACGAAACTCGTTCCAGACTTGCGCAAATGAGCCAGACTTCAATTCAAAAACCGGTAATTCAGGGTGTTGTTAGCGAGCCTACTATTAGTACTTCCAATCATGATGAGATGGGAGAGAGCGAAGAACCGACGGATGAGACAAACGGAACTTCCGGAAAAGATGAAGATATATTCGGCGAGAAGTTTGAAATTCCTGCATTCCTCCGAAAGATCCGTCAATAACAGCCTATTTACACTTTGTAATTTCCCGGACCTCCGTACCCCACCCAAATTTTTGAGAAGAAATCGTGCAGTATTTTGAAAAATTACCAAGCCATGCGGCACGACGTTCCGGCATTTCATTATCCGGTTCAATCAGAAGAAAAATCCTAGGATCTTTACTTTCGGCAAGCCTTTTTGTAAAAAATACATCGTTGTTTGCGATATATTCCGGCACATTATCTAAATAAGTTATATTCTGAGGATGGTATCCGTAATTTTTAGCTCCATACCACCAGAAAAGGTATTGATAAGGATAATCCAGGACTGACGGAATATAGTCATAAACTTTGAATGCCTGGCCTCCCGCCTTCTCATAAATCAGATTTATTGCCGTCAGTTCATTTCTGAAATTACTCGGGTCCCCCGATATCCTTTTTCCGGGGAGGTCTATAAACGTAGAATGAACACGTACTGATGCAAATAGAACGTAAACCAGTATCAGAAGAGAGACTGCTTTGACCAATTTGTTTTTTAATAACATTAAGTCTGAGAAAAATGAAGCCACAATAAATATAAAAGGAATATATAAAGAGTTTAAAAACCAACCCTTAAGAGGGTGTGTATACAAAAGATAAAACAAAAATACAAAAATTAGGAAACTGATAGAAAGCTGAAAATATGTTTTCGAGGATTTGTCGGCAGATTTCTTTCTGAGTTTCCATGCCATATAGATTGCTCCCGCAATAAGAATTAAATAAATAAAAATTTGAGGTAGGGCAAGGGACCTGCTAACCACAAAATCATAGCTTCCGAGATGTAATTTCACAGTTTGTAAGAAGGTCAAGGAAGATCCTAAATCTGTGCTGGCCCCGGTTAGTGCGGCAATAGCAGACTTGGTCATATTGAAGCCATGTCTTAACTCAAAAATAAATTGGGGAAAAAGTGTCACCCCAAAACCTACAATTGAAAAAACAATTTCTCTGAATTTGACCCTTTTAATTAATAGCATAATGAAAGTAAACGGGAAAAAGACTATGCCGAAACCCGCCTCAATTTGCAGAAGAATTCCGCTGAAGATACCCAAAAATAAAAATTTATACAGTTTGGGTTTATCAAGAGCAGTAATAAGAGACAGAAAATAAAATATGGTAAAAACAGGCATGAGGTTGGAATTGAGGGCATATCTGGCTTGATATAAGAGCCCGGGGGAAAGTAGAAACAGTGCGGAAGATGCAAGAGCAAAAGGTGTGTTTTTCTTGTAGTTAAAAAACCAGAGTGACAACCCTCCTAAAATGTAAAAGATGATAACCGTGTAGACCAGTGCGGCAGGATTTCCTCCGCTTAAGACAAAAGGCAAGGCCATCAGATAATACCAGAAGGGGCCGTGGTAGAGTCCTAAAATGCTTGTTGGTGGACCGATCAGTAAAAGATGTTTGCCGATGATCATCTCACGGAGATCCAATATGTCATGGCCTTGGTCCATAGTAAAAGGAAAATTGTAGTTTAGGGTCGGAAGGATCATCAGTGCGGAAGCAATGATGAGGATAAGGAGAAAAATCAAGAAAGCCCAATGGCGCTTAATAAAAGATCTCATGATTAAATATATCATGTTTCAATCCGGTTGGTTTAGCTGAGAAACTTGAAAAAATGTAGTAGAATAGATCTGTGAGTATAAAGAAGGTGGGTCTTCTGCAGGCGTTGGGAGTTACCGCTTACTGCGGTTTTATAGGACTTCTTTTGGGAAACGGAAACAATATTTTTGGAAATTTAGATGTTCCTCTTGGTCCGGTTTTAATGCTCATGCTTTTATCCACCTCCGTTTTGATCTGCGCCGCAATTGTTTTATATAAACCTTACAGACTTTTTGTGGAGGGTAAGAAAAAGGAAGCCCTGGATGCAGTTATCTCAACTGCAGTTTGGCTTGTAGTATTTGTATTAGTCTTTATTGCTGCAATAATAATCTTCAAATAATTTAGATTAGTTGGTGATCGGAGCCCCCGGGTGCTAGAATGATCTTCGTGAAGGTAGTATTTAAAATTTTAATCGCATTAATCATTTTAGCTTTGGGTTTTGGGGCATCTGTCCTGTTTTTTCTGGGCCCTGTCGGCAAATCGGAAACTCCGCAGGTGTTTGTAATTCCGGAAGATCAATATAGCTTTAATATCTCCAAATCTTTATTGGAGCAAAAACTAATTAAAAATGAAAAAGCTTTCCGGTTTCTTTTTACCAACTTTACTGTCGGTAAGGAAATTAAACCCGGTGGTTACAGGATAAGCCCGAATATGAATGCCTGGCAAGTTTTGACCAAGATTACAGGAAAACCCGATCTCGTTTGGCTGACAATATCAAGTTGTCAACGCAAAGAACAAATTGGAGAAAAGCTTACAAAAGCCCTCGAGTGGAGTACCGATGAACTGGATCAATGGAATAACCTTTATAAAGATACAAAAACTGAATATTTTGAGGGGGTATATTACCCTGACACCTATTTACTTCCATTTGACGAGAGCCCAGCGGAGATTGCACAGCGTTTTATTTATAACTTTAATGCAAAGTTTTCCCCGTTGTCTGATGAATACATTTCCAAAAACATCAAATGGACAACAGGCTTAAAAATTGCCTCGCTTATTGCCAGGGAGGCGGCCGGAAAAAGTGACATGAAGCTTATTTCAGGAATTATATGGAATAGGCTGAATGATGAAATGCCTCTCCAGATTGACGCAACAATGCAGTATACGCTCGGAAAAAACGCAAACGGTAGTTGGTGGGGAAACATTAACATCGAACAAAAGCAAAGCGATTCTTTATATAACAGTTATAAGGTTAAAGGTCTACCTCCTACTCCCATTTGCAGTCCGAACATAGACGCAATTGAGGCCGCCTTAAATCCGGAGGAGACAGATTGCATTTTTTATTTACACGACGCAACAGGGCAAATACACTGCGCTAAAACTTATGCCGAACATCTTAAAAATATTGACACTTATCTGAACTAGCCCTAAAAAAATGCTAAAATGGGACGAGTGACTAAACCTTTTTCAAAAAAGAGTTTTGTAGTAATAATCGCGGGTGTCTTCGTGTTTCTGTGTTTAGGTACTTATAGTTTTCTTAATGTATTAAAAATTCCGAAAGAGTATTTTTATGCGCCCGGCAATGCTTGGGAATCTTCAAAAAAGGTAGAAGATTATTTTATAGAAAGCATGAATATGACTCCCCAGGAGGCATCGGAAATCCGCACCGGAGAAGGAGTCGACGGAATGGTAAATTTAAGAACGGGGAAAGCCACCACTCTGGATGCACTGGTTAGTAATCTCTACTATTTTGGCTTTGTCAGAGATGAGGAGGCATTCCGCTACGCGCTTACGCATACTAAAGACACAACTCCAAGCGAAAATGCGATTATGGTGGAAAAAGACGGAACTATCGACAGAAATGCCGAATTCAGAATTTCGGAGAAAATGACTGCCTGGGAGATTGCGGACATACTTCTCAACAAACCCTCGGGACACTTCGCCTTTGACGAATATAATTATTTCTTTATGCCCTAGAGATCTCAATTACACTAGTGAAAAAGCGTTGTAGGATAGTCTCTGTGGGTGTTAATTAGATTTCATCTGTGACGTCCGAACGGTAAATCCCCGGCTGAAGCATAACCCATTCCTCCTCAGATCCTATTATAAATCCAATTTCCATGGCGGACGAATCAAAACCCTCAGCCTGAACATAAATCCTTTTATTCTCGCTGGCGAAACTGACAAAGTAGCTTCCAAGCGGTTTAGGAGATCCGTCAACCTTCAGGTAAACCGGCAAAACTTTATAGGGTGAACGGATGATATAATTACGCATGACGAATTTTTGGACGAAGCTTACCGAACCATTCACGGTACTTGCTCCGATGGACGACGTTACAGATAACGTTTTTAGACAGGTAATGCTTGAATCAGGTCGCCCTGATGTTTTTTTTACCGAATTTGCTAATGCCGACGGACTGGTACATGGTGCGAATGGAATTCCGCTTAGAAAACTTAATTTCACACTTAATCAGCACCCCATTGTTGCCCAAATTTGGGGAACAGATCCTGCGAACATGGAAAAAGCTGCAAAAATGGTTGCAAATCTTGGTTTTGACGGAATTGATATCAATATGGGCTGTCCCGTGCGTGAAGTTGTTAAAAAGGGAGCCGGAGCAGGTCTTATCGGTGAATATGAACTAGCCGGAGAGCTTATAGCTGCCGTTAAAGATGGAGCCGGCGGACTTCCACTTAGCATTAAAACCCGTTTGGGAAAAAACGAAAACATTGCTGAGAGCTGGATAACATTTCTTTTGAAGCAAAATATTGCAGCCCTTACAGTACATGCACGGATTGCCCGGCAAATGTCTAAAGGAAAAGCTGATTGGGATGAGATCGGAAAAATTGTGAAGATAAAAGAAAGTATTTCTCCTAAAACTTTAATTATCGGGAACGGAGACATTAAAACTTATTCCGAGGTTCTTCAGATGTACAAAAAATACGGAGTGGACGGAGTAATGATAGGACGCGGGGTATTTGCAAACCCATGGGTTTTTAAAAAAGACGAAGTACAATTGAAATATTTGAAGCAAGATTATATTAATTTGCTTCGGGTTCACATGGACCTTTTTGAAAAGGTGTGGGGAGAAAGTAAAAACTTTGAAATTATCAAAAAGTTTTTTAAAATGTATGTTAAGGGTTTTCCCGGAGCAAATCAGCTTAGGATAAAAATGATGGAGGCAAAAAACTTCAAGGAAGTCAGAGAGATTCTTTAGGGAATGATATAATCTCATATGATGGCAAATACAATTAAGTGTCCGAAGTGCGGTCATGAATTTCCGGCCCCACTAGTGAGCCCCGAGATAGAGAAAAAACTCAGAGACGAAATTGAAAGCGAAAAAAGTCTTGAGTTAGCCGATCTCCAGAAGACCCTGGCTGAAAAGGAAAATAAAATTGAAGATTTCAGAAAACAAGAGCTTGAAATCAGGGAAGAAAAAAGAAAGCTTGAAGATCAGAAAAAAGATTTGGAACTGGAAACCCAAAGGAGGATCGACGAGGAGAAGGGAAGAATTGAGGAAGATACTGCCAAGCGCCTTGTCGATGAGCATCATCTTAAAGATCTGGAAAAGGATAAAAAAATCTCCGATATGGAAAGGTTAATAGAGGACCTCAAAAGAACTTCACAGCAAGGATCAATGCAAACTCAAGGGGAGGTGGCAGAACTGGATTTGGAAGAAACATTAAAGCGGCTTTTCCCGACGGACGAGATATCTGAAGTCAAAAAGGGAGAGCTCGGAGGGGATGTCCGACAGACTGTAAAAACTGCCAGAGGAACCGAATGTGGGTTGATTTTATGGGAAAGAAAAAGAACTAAAGTTTGGACGGAAGGGTGGGTAGGCAAACTTAAAGAAGATCTTCACAGGGATGGGGCAAATCTTGGCGCGATAGTTACGGAAGTCTTGCCTAAAGATTTTAAGAAACAAATCGGAGAAAAATCCGGTATATGGATTACCACATCGGCTTTTGTTGAACCTCTTGCAATGTTGCTACGGAAAGTACTTTACGATGTAGCTAAAGAAAAGGCTGTTAAAAGCAATAAAGAGGGTAAAGCCGAGGAGATTTATGATCTTGTAACCAGCAACGAATTTATTGGACAGCTGGAACGAATGGTAGGGATTTATCAGGAAATGAGAATGGAAATTTCCAAAGAAAGAGCCGTATATGAAAGGCAGTGGAGTAAGAGGGAAATGCAGGTGACAAAGCTTATAAATGGAATCGCCGGAATTTACGGAAGTATGCAGGGAATTGCCGGATCGGCACTTCCGCAAGTTAAAAATTTGGAGTTGGAAGATGGCGCAGAAAGAGGGTGATGCTATGGATAATAAGAATAAAAAAGTTGACTCACAACAGGTAAATCTAAATTTAGATACGACACCCATTCTTTACACGGATAATATTTTTATGACCACAAATTCGGAAGGTGTAGTTCTTGATGTCGCGCAAAGAGTCGGTTCGACCGCCCAAGTCAGGATTGTATCAAGAATCGGAATGAGCAAAGAACATGCCAGAAAATTTGTAAACGAACTGGGAAAACTTCTTGCAATGTCCGAGGGGAAGATACAAACAGGGAAAAACGGTTTAAATTGATCCCCATAGTTGAGGGTATATAATATAATCAGATCATGAAAAAGGTAATTGTTCTTGTACTTTTTTGTATATTGGGGCTCATGATTTACCGCTACATTAAGAATAACCCTTCCCTCATTTCGAACATTGATAATGTGATTTTCAGAACTTCAAGCCCGGTTCAGCGGATAGTGGGCGGAGATAAAGACGAGCATGGTTGCATCGGGTCTGCCGGATATACATGGTGTGCATCCGAGGGCAGATGCATCAGAATTTGGGAAGAATCGTGCGCTTCAAAATAAGACAATTTATAGAAACAGAGCTTGGCCGAGACTTTCAGTCGTGGTAGAATAGCTTCATATGACACAAAAGAGTTATTTTAATCCTGTTCTGCCGCAGGTCAATTTCCCTGAGCTCGAGAAGGAAACTTTCGAAAAGTGGGAGAAAAAGGGGATTCCTAAGAAGTACCTCAGCCGCAACAAAAATTCCAAAAAATATTTTAGCTTCATGGACGGGCCAATTACAGCCAATAATCCCATGGCAGTACATCATGCATGGGGAAGGACCTATAAAGACCTTTGGCAGAGATTTAAGAATATGCAGGGCTACCGTCAGCGTTTTCAAAACGGGTTTGACTGTCAAGGGCTTTGGGTTGAGGTTGAAGTGGAAAAAGAAATCGGATCTACCAACAAAAAAGATATTGAGACATTTGGGGTAGAGAAATTTGTGCAAATGTGTAAAGACAGAGTTAAAAAATACTCTGAAATACAAACGGAGCAAAGTAAGCGTTTGGGTTACTTCATGGATTGGGATCATTCTTATTACACTCTGAGCGATGACAACAATTACATGATTTGGCATTTTTTGAAGGTTTGTAACGAACATGGCTGGATTTATAAAGGACAAGATGCTGTTGCCTGGTGTCCGAGGTGTGAAACGGCCATTTCCCAGCATGAAATGCTGACAGAGGATTATAAGGAACTTACCCACGATTCAGTATTTTTGGCTTTTCCCGTTACAGGGCAAGAAGCGGAGTATCTTCTTGTTTGGACAACAACTCCCTGGACTGTTCCCGCAAATGTAGCGGTTGCAGTTGACACGGATATTGATTATGCCTTGGTTGAGGTAGAAAAAAGGAAATACTGGGTTGCTAAGGAGGCCAAGGATAGGATTTTTGCGGATACAAAGGTCAAAGAGATTAAAGTAACAAAAGGTTCAAAACTTGTGGGGCTAAGGTATAAAGGAGCTTTTGATAGTCTACCAAGGGTTCTTGATGCCGCAAAAAATGACAAATTCCATACGGTTATAGCTACAGATGACCAGATTCTCCCTATAAATACTGAGGAAGGTACCGGAATGGTGCATGTGGCTACATCCTCCGGTGCTGAGGATTTCAGGCTTGGGAAAAAACTAAGCATGCCTGTTATCAAGATCATCGAGGACGATGCTTCATATTTAGAAAATCTGGGATTTCTTTCAGGGCTAAATGCCAAAAAACATCCTGAAATAATTTTGGATTATCTAAAAAAACTGAATGAAGAGGGTAAACACTTTTTCTACAAGATAGAGAGATATACCCATAGGTATCCCGCCTGCTGGAGATGTAAAACCGAGCTTGTTTGGAAGGTTGCCGACGAATGGTATATCAGTATGGATACTCCCTCAAGGGTGTCCGGTTTCCAAACCAATGCCTCGGATGAAAAAATAAAAGAAGATTGGAGCAGGAAAGAGGAAGAAAAACCAAAAGTAAAAGACACAAGAACTCTAAGGGAAAGAATGAAAGAGGTGGCTGCAAAGATCAGCTGGATTCCGGGATTCGGGCTGGATAGAGAAATGGACTGGCTTACAAATATGCATGATTGGCTTATTAGTAAGAAAAACAGATACTGGGGTCTCGCCCTTCCCATTTGGGAATGTAAGAAATGCCATAACTTTGAAGTAATCGGATCGAAAGAAGAGCTTAAGGAAAGAGCAGTTTCCGGCTGGAGCGAATTTGAGGGAAAATCTCCCCATAAACCCCAAATTGATTCAGTCAAGATTAAATGTTCAAAATGCGGCACTGTCGTTGAAAGAATTGAACCGGTGGGAAATCCTTGGCTCGATGCGGGCATCGTGCCTTTTTCAACGATCAGTAAAGACAACAGGGCTTGCGGATTTGACCCTTCAAAAACCAAGCCTCTCTATGTTGAAAATAGAGAAGAATGGCAAAAATGGTTTCCGGCTGATTTTATAACCGAAAGTTTTCCCGGACAATTTAAAAATTGGTTTTATTCTCTCATTGCCATGAGTACGGTGTTTGCTGATACTAATCCTTATAAAACGGTTTTGGGATACGGAACACTTCTTGGTGAGGACGGTAGACCCATGCATAAAAGTTGGGGGAACGCTATTGAATTTAATGAAGGGGCGGATAAAATCGGAGTTGATGTAATGAGATGGATGTTTGTTCGCGCAAACCCTGCAGACAACATGCTTTTTGGTTATAGGGTTGCTGATGAAGTAAGGAGAAAATTCCATCTTAAACTTTGGAATGTCTATAACTTTTTTGTTACATACGCTAATCTGGATGGTTGGAAGCCCGGAATTCACAAAAAACCCGGAAAATCCTCAAACGTACTTGATAGATGGATTCTTTTAAGACTTGACCAGACGGTCAGTTCGGTTACAAGCGCTTTGGAAAGGTATAACGCGGCAGATGCCTCGGCCGAAATTGAGAAGTTTATAGATGATTTATCACTTTGGTATATTAGAAGATCCCGTGATAGGATTGGCCCGGCCAAGGAATCCGATAGAGACGCGGGTGCATTTTACTCAACAACCTATTATGTTTTCTACACTCTTAGCAAGATCCTTGCACCTTTCATGCCCTACTTGTCGGATGTAATTTATACAAATTTGACCCATGAGCTTTCGGTGCACCTTTGTGATTGGCCGGAAGCATCCTCCGGTCTTGAAAAGAATGACCTGGAGCTTGTTGCTGAAATGCAAACTATAAGAGAAATTGTTGAGAAAGTTCATGCGAAAAGGAAAGAGCTCGGAATTCCTGTAAGACAACCCCTCGGAAAATTGCAAATATCGAATTATAAACTACAGGTTCTTGAAGTTAAGAAAGCGCTTTTGGACGAAGTTAATGTTAAAGAAGCTGTATTTAAGGAAGGTAAGGGAGAAATCACAATCGAGCTTGACACAAAAATCACACCTGAGCTGAAAGAGGAGTCTGATGTCCGCGATGTTGTGAGAAAAATACAGGAAGTAAGGAAGAATTTGGGTTTAAATCTTACTCAGAAAATTGACGTTAAAATTGACAAGATCCCGGAGAGTAAAAAACTTGTTCAGTGGATGGTGAAGAAGGCTCAGATTTCGAGTCTTGAAGAAGGGACTTTTGAAGTAAAGAAGTCTTCTTAATATGCGCTGGCTTACCAAATTTCTGTTTAAAGATATTACCTTAAGTATTTCCGTTTTCTTTTTGCTTATTACCAGTGTTGTAATACTTGGCTCTCTTGATAAAACACTTTTCCCTCTCTATTATCTCTACATTTTCTTTGCCCTGGTAATATTTTTGTTATTTTCGATGGTAGATTTTGACATAATTTCACTTTTTTCAAAGCATTTATACATAGGAAGCGTTCTTTTCTTAGCCATCACATTAATATTGGGCCAGGTTACCAGGAACACCGTCAGGTGGATTCAGATCGGTCCCACAACACTTCAGCCGGCCGAACTTGTCAGGCCATTTTTGATCATATTTTTTGCAAACTATTTAGGGAAAGGCGAAGTGACATTTAGAAAATTTGCCAAAGGGCTGGGACTTTTGGCTATTCCCGTGGTACTAATTCTCATTCAGCCCTCACTTGGTGTTTCAATTTTGACGATAGTCGGATTTGTGGGTGTACTTCTGGCCTCCAAATTTAACAAAAAATTTCTTTTGGTGGGAGTTTTAATTTGTATTGCGGCAGCCCCGATTGCATGGAATATTCTTGCTCCGTATCAAAAAGAAAGGATAACTACTTTTTTGGAGCCGACAAAGGACCCGCATGGATCCGGATACAACAGCATCCAGGCAACAATTGCGGCAGGGTCGGGGAGAATCTTCGGATCGGGGCTCGGGAAGGGGACCCAGACGCAACTGGCGTTTTTACCCGAAAAACAAACAGACTTTGTTTTTGCTGCCACGGCAGAAGAGTTGGGAATAGTCGGAGCAGGACTGGTACTTCTTGCCAGCTTCTTGATACTTTTAAGAATTACGGCCTTTATGGAACACTCGGCATCGCCTTCTGCGAGAGCCTATCTTTCAGGCTTTTTCCTGACATATTTGGTGCAGCTTTTTACCCATGTGGGAATGAATATGGGTATGCTTCCGATAACAGGTCTTCCTTTCCCGCTTCTCTCGGCCGGGGGATCTTCGCTTTTGGCTACCATGATGGGCTTGGGAATTGCCCTGGGGGCTTATAAGAAATCTTAATCTTGGAACTTGTTTTTGCCCACATTCTCAGTTAAAATACTCGCATATGGCAAAATACGCAGTTGTCAGAATTACCGGAAAACAATATAAAGTTGAAGAGGGACAGGAAATTTTGGTGGATAAATTAGTTGATCCAAAGAAAATTTCTTCTGAAGTCCTTTTGATTGCAGACGGAGATAAAGTAAGTGTAGGAAAACCAACCCTTAAAAATGAAGTTAAGTTTAAGGTAGTAACTGATCTTGAAAAAGGTGAAAAAGTAGAAATCTACAAATTTAAAGCAAAAAGCAGATATAAGAGACACACAGGTTTCAGAGCACAATATACCAGGCTTCTAGTTGAAAAGATCGGTTAATGTATCAAACCATAACTTTCTGACCTCTTGACAACTGTGAAAACTTCCATTATATTTGCTTAAGTTCAAAATAAAATAATATGTCTACACACAAAGCAGGAGGAAAAGCTTCACAACATGTAAGTCCCGCAGGGAAAAGGCTAGGACCTAAAGTTTCTGATGGAGAAAAGGTCGTAAAAGGAGAAATTTTAATCAGACAGCGAGGCACAAAATTTTCAAAAGGAGCAGGCGTCAAAGAAGGCCGTGATCACACACTTTATTCAATTTTGGATGGATTTGTAAAAGTCAGTAAAAAAATGGGTAAACAGGTAATGTCTGTTCTCTCTAAATAATATGGCAGAAGAAGTAATTCAACTCGATATAAATCAACTTCAACCGAATCCCCTTCAACCCCGTGGTGCGATTACCCCCGAAAGCTTAGTAGACCTTGTAGATTCGATTCGTGAACATGGTATTTTGGAGCCTTTGGTTATTGCCAAAACTCCGGCAGGTTTCCAAATTATTGCAGGTGAAAGAAGATGGCGCGCATCCAAACTTGCAGGACTTACTCATGTGCCGGTCATAGTCCGCGAAACCTCACCTAAGGGAATGCTTGAGATGGCCCTTGTTGAAAATGTCCAGAGAGTCGACCTTAACCCTCTTGATAGAGCTAAGGGTTTTGAAAGACTTATGAACGAATTTGGTCTTACTACAAGTGAAATTGCAGTCAGGATCGGGAAAAGCGTAGCCTATGTCAGCAACTCCCTGAGGCTTCTGAGCCTTCCGGACGCGCTTAAAGACGGACTTCTTTCAGGATTGATCAGTGAAGGGCACGCTAGAGCACTTGCAGCCATTGACGACAGCAATCTTATGATTGAGGCCTATAAGATCGTTTTGAAGGAAAGCGGCTCTGTAAGGCGCGCTGAGGAGCTTGCCAGGCGAATGAAAGTAAAAAGTAACCAGGAAGTTAAAAAGGCTGATGAACATGTGAGAATTATTTCCGAAGAAATTGATAAAATGCAAAGCGATATGGAAAAAGCCCTTGTTGCAAGGGATAACGATGGGGTAGAGACAATGCGTAAAAACTCAGTAAAACTGATCAGGTCCCGCAGAGAGACCAGAGTAGTATTTATTCTAAAAGGCGGACTGGATGAAACAGAAAACGCACTTCAAAAGATTTATAAGTCAGTCACTTCTGAATAAGATTTTTAACTCTACGTAATTATTGGGCCAGAGAATAGCTCGGTTGGGGAACAATTCCTACTAAATTAACAGGCCAGTAAATTATCCAGGCCCTGCCGCTAATTTCTTTTTTGGTAATCGGACCCCAGTATCTCGAATCCGATGAATTTTGGCGGTTATCGCCCATCACGAAAAATTCGCCATCAGGTACTTTGTAAACCTGCCCTTCGGTAAGAAAACTTCCGCCGATTGTCGGGACAGTGTCGGCAATATAAGACTCGCTCAGTAGATTGCCGTTAATATAAACGTGCCCGCCTTTGACCATGACTGTTTCACCCGGAACCGCAATTACCCTTTTAATGTATTCGTCCAAGTTTGTAACCGGAGGGGTAAAGACAACTACATCACCACGCTGTGGATTTTTAAAGTAATACGAAACTTTTTCAGTCAGAAGATACTCTCCGTTAATAAAGTTTGGCATCATCGATTCTCCGTCGATTTTGTGGGGACGCATGATAAGTAGGTATATGAAGAAAAAAATGCCGATCGCAAAAACAATTACCTCCAGTGTGTCCAAAAAAAACGCGCCTAAACGCTTGATCATATAACTATTATAGTGAAGCAATCTATTGTTTCAAAGAGGATAAATCAATTTGTCTGAGTTGAGAGGATAAATCAGGGTTTTTGCCCGTTAGATCAATGTAATCAAGATAGGGTTTTCCCGTATTAATTAAAGTTACCGGTACGTCTGTTGTTTCTTTCATTTTATTTATATGTAAACGTCATGGTATCCGCTTTCCTTAAAGCCCATTGGTGTAACTCTGACAAATTTTGCCTTATTCCAAAGTTCTGTGATATTTTTTGCGCCAACATAAGAGAATCCTGATCTGATGTTTTCAGTAAGATTTTCAATATATTGGCTAAGCCCACCTTTATAGGGAAGAAAACCGGCAACCCCTTCTATGTGATTAACATCCTCGCCCACTGACCGCCTTGATTTTTCGACAATGGAGGTTGAACCGTTATATTCTTTGTATTTCTTACCGTTTTTAATAACTACTTTTCCGGCGGTTTCTTCAAGTCCGGCAAAAAGGTGTCCCGTCATTACTGCCGAAGCCCCTGTAGCGAGTCCTTTAACAATATCACCGGAATTTTTCATTCCGCCATCGCATATTATTGTTTTATGATATTTTTTTGCTGCACGTACAGCGTCAAGTACAGCAGATATTTGCGGGACTCCGCAACCTGTTTCAGTCCTTGTGATACAGGTTGAACCCGGGCCAATTCCAACTTTTACGGAGTCGGCACCTACCATAAATAGATTTTCTGCCCCCTCTTGTGTTGCTACATTTCCGGCAACTATATCGATAGAATTACCAAAAAGACGTTTTAGTTTTATAGTTGTGTCTATTGTTTGTTTCATATGTCCGTTTGCGACATCTAAAACAAGGAGATCGCAACCGGCTGAAACTAGTGCTTTTGCCCTTTCGATCGTTCCCTCTTTTACACCTACAGCTGCTCCAACAGGCAATTTTTCCCTTTTGACAGCACTAACCATATTTGCCTCATCCTCAATACACATAAACCTGGGTAAAACACCCAGGCCTCCCAATTTTCCTAGGGCAATTGCGAATCCGGTATCGGTAATACTGCTCATATTGGAGCTAATAATTGGGACCTTTAGTTTTAAGTGCGGGGTAATTTGCGTTGAAAGGTCAACGTCTGATCTGCTTTTAATTTCGGAGTATTGGGGGACAAGAAGAACATCGTCGTAGGAAAGTGCCAGTTCTATAATTTGTTTCATTTTTTTCACGCAACATGACCCACTGTATGATTTTCCTAAATCGATGTCAAGGATTTTATTCTAAAAGTGGAGGGAGTATACTCTAAAGTTTAAGAACCACTATTTACGACTATCCTGGGATAATTTCTGAAGATATTTCCTTCTGTCTCTACTCCCAAGTCCATTCCGCAGAAGTATAATGATCGAATCTTTGCTATTGAAAGCAAAGATTACCACTCGGCAGAAAAAACAGCCTCGTGGTAAAATACGACTATTGGTCGCGTAGCTCAGTTGGTTAGAGCGTTGCATTCACATTGCAAAGGTCTCTGGTCCGAGTCCAGACGCGACCACATCATTTTTGGCGAGCTTTTGTTTGCCTTAATTTATCAATAGGGTTATCGATATATTTAATCGCCAAATATGAGATGTAAAGAGATATAAAAATCACTAAAGCGCTTCTAAAGTTTGTTGCTTGTGTTAGCCCTAAATTTGAAATCAGTTTCAGTATTAAAAGGTGCATTATATAGACTGGGTATGATAGTTTTCCTATAAAACTATCAATCGCACTGAATTTTGTTATTGTAAATATTAATGGCAACGCCAAAATTAATAGTAGATAGTATGGGAAGCTTTCCATATGCAGTACTGTGACAGGTAGCTTGATCTTTATAAAATTGTAAAAGACCAGATATAGTAGTAGCCCTAAGAACATCAGAATAGATAATTTTAAAAATTTGGGTTTGCTTAATTTAAGTATGGATGAAGACAATATAAACCTATAGCTAAAAATCCCCAATAGAAAAAATATTAGATTGTCTAAAAATATGTATGTCAGTGTGTTAGGTATTAATCCTCTGGGAACAATATATCCAAAGAAAACAATTGCGTACAACACAGATACGCCCAAAAATAACTTTTTAGTTATTTTAATCAGAAATGGAACTATAAGGTAAAATAAAAGCTCGACTTGGAGTGTCCACGCTTGCGGTATAAGTAAATACCCTGGAACACTATTATTACCTCGAAAATAATCAATATTGAAAATTAAAGTTACATTACGAATAATTACATTGACAAGGTCTGCATAAAATTTCCAAGACCCAATATTTTGGCTATAGTTTAGATAATGAATTATTGCGTTATCCTCATTCCCTATATGAAGATAAAATTTTAATAAAACAAAAATGAGGGTTAGTGCAAGTGTAATCCAGTAGACAGGAAAAATTCTTAAGAACCTATTAACCCAAAATGTTTTTATAGCGTTATGCCCGGTATATTTTGTATCTAGAATTAGAGACATGTAAAAACCAGAGATGACAAAAAAAGAGAATACAGCGACATTCGAATTTGCAATATTATAATTAAAAATGTTACCTGTATGTGTGAGTAATACGCTTAGCGCCAAGAGTAATCTTAATATGCCCATGAATTTTGCTCAGTCGTTGTTATCTAATAGGCAACATTATAGCAAACTTCGAATAGATAATAGCCTGATTCAAAAATTTCAGGAATTGTGCAAATAGCTAGGGGGTTAAAATATCTTCTTTGGGATTTTGGAGATCAAACTTCAGAGTTTTGAATTTCGGGCCAATTCCTTTGAAATTAAATTCTTTATACTTTACATCTCCATTCGGCAGGAACTGGGCAACTATTAGTTGAGTATTGCCGGATTTAGATAATAGATTTAATTTATAGTTTCCGGATTTAGGGTTCATAATGGCTACCATTCCATCCTTAGCGTTTTTGGATTTTCCGTTTTGATCAGTTATAACAAAATCGGCAGGATAGCCAATTATTATCAGGGCGGAATTTGGCTCCTCTGTGAGCATGCTGGTTTGGGATGTAATATTTTTGGGAAGATTCAGAAATTTTAGAACAGCGCTCATTCCTTCGACCGAATTAACAAGGCCTCTGTGTGTTTGATTTAGATCAATAATTTCATCTGCGTTATCAAGAACTGCGCTTGTCGCCAGTACCGTTCCGTCGCCATCGGAGTTGATTCTCCCCGCCGGTTTACCATCAATCCAATCTCCGTTTAATTTTTCTTTCTTGTTTGGGTCTTTTGTTTGGATAATTTGCAGAGTTTCAACGCCCTTGCCCACAATGTTTCCAACTCGCACGTCCCAGTTGTTTGGAGACATGCCCGCAAACCAGTTATTTTGATTGTCGGGATCTAATGGAAGTTTTGGTTGCATTTCATTTTTACCCTGTAAATATTCTTTGGTAGGTAAAAGACTTTGCAAAGAGGGAACGATATTCCTAATATTTTCCCTGTCACTTAGGATTGGTTCTCCACAATGTTTTAAGTAGAGAGTGATTGCAATTTTTTCCAGAAGATTATTGCTCCAGACATCTCCGCCTTCCCAAGGTGGATAGGCAAGTGCAGATCCTTTATATGGAGTTCCGATGGTTAGAAAATTCGCTATAGTACTTCCTTCTGTGGTGTCAAGATAATTTTTCCCGACAAGGCCTCCCATACTGTGACCTACATAGTTAACTTTTTCATCAGGAATAATTTTGCCCTCTATCATGCTGGCTAATTTTTGGGACGTTTCAACCGGATTCTTTCGCCAGTCATAATAGAACTCAAATAAGTTTGTGCCACTTTCCTGTAACGCCTGAATTAGTGGTCTATACACATCCTCAGCATAGGGGGCAAGTGTCCATTCTGTTGTGGGGTTTGAATTACAGTTTATTAGCGCATCAGCATTCCAGCTGGCAGTTATTCCAGGAGCAAAAACTGTTTTAGTAACTGGGATAGAGTCACCCACGTTACCTGTTCGTGTACAAAACGTCCAAGGTTCACCGACAGTGTTGGGGTTTCCATTGTCATCCATTGTGCCATATTCAATATCTATATCGTCATATGTCATATTCCCAGAAAAATCTAATCCATATATACCCGCGGGTATATGCCGATAGTGGGTGCTGTCTATCCAACTAACCCAATATGCCGCGTCTGCTATTTGTTTCCTGTTTTGTATGAGCATTGAATATCCGGAATAGGTTTCTTGTCCGTCTAGATAAAGGGTCCAAGGCAAATAACTTGGTGCGTACATGAAGATAACTTTATATGGTGCACCATATTTATCGCCCTTAAACATTAATTGCACAAGTTGAATGTAATTGGTATCTGATGTGATTTTTATATCTAAATGGTTATTTTTGATAGTAGCTTCATAAGTGCATGCGGATGCTAAAGAGGGAAATACCAATAATAAAACAGTGGTTATTAGTGTAGTTAAGATATATTTGGGAGCATTCCATCTCATATACCAAATATGTTATATTAGAGACTATGTGTCAATAGTCAGTTTTAGATATACAAGATAATGTATATGTCAAATAGGTTATTTTGTGTGATGGTTTGTGTGTGTAAGAAATCTCATATTAATTTATACAAGAGATAATTAAATTGTGTGATAAAATTCGTCTATGAAGACCCGAAAGCTGTATGAAGAATATCATAAAAACAGCAGACTTCAGAAAAGAATATTGAGTAATAGTAATTTTACTTATTACTATTTGATAGATACTCTTAATAGAAATTTGAAAAAGGTAAGAAATGTATTAGATATTGGCTGCGGAACTGGGGCAATTGATTTTTATCTTGCACATAAGTCGATATTTGTGACCGGAGTAGACATATCAAAGAAGGCAATACAAATAGCAAAAAAGAATTCGAAAAAATTAAACTTAGACAGGAAAACTAAATTTGTAGTTTCAGAATTTCCATATACGAAAATTAACAAAAAATATGATCTCATAATTTGTTCAGAAATTTTAGAACATATCCGAGATGATTCAAAGGCAGTAGAAGTTGTGTATAAACTGCTCAAAAGTGGTGGTCTAGCTATTTTTTCCTCACCATCAATAAATGCGCCCGCATATAAAACGGGGATAGCTCAAAAGCATGATTTACTTGCTGGTCATTTAAGAAGATATAATACTAGTGAATATTCAAAGCTTATCTCTAATACTGGTTTCCGAATAATTAAAATCGAGAGAAACCAAAGTTTTTTCAGGGATATTCTGTTTATGTCTAATATTGGTAAATTTTTCATAAAAGCTGCTAATCGGTTCGGTTTAATTTCGAAAATCCTTCTTCTTTTTGATAGACTAATTTTGCCTTTTGGTGAATCGGACATTATGGTTGTAGCGCGGAAAAAATGAACATACTTTTTCTTACGAGATTGTATATGCCCCACATTGGTGGTGTGGAAAAGCATGCGATGATGCTAAACAATGAACTTCTTAGACGGAGAAACCATGTAACTGTTATTACTCAAAATTATAGCAATAAACTACCTAAGCAAGAGATTGATAATGGATCTACAATAATTAGGATATCCCCACCAAAAGTTAAGTATCTTGGGCTATTATACATATGGTATTGGCTACTTAAAAACTCCGAATATATAAAGAAAGCCGATATTGTTCATTGCCATGATGTGTTTATTTGGTATTTACCATTTCGTTTTCTTTACTTTAGAAAACCCGTATTTACGACGTTTCATGGCTGGGAAGGAGAATGGCCCGTTCCACTTAAAAACATTCTTTTTAAAAGGATAGCTGCAAAGTATTCATGGGGCAGTATTTCGATAGGAGAATATATTGAAAAATATTATCATATTAAAACAAACAAAGTTTTATATGGAGGTGCAGTTCCAAAATCTCGTAGTTACCAAAAAGTGACCAATAATATTGTGTATGTGGGTAGACTTGAGGAAGATACTGGGCTACCACAATTCCTTGATTGGTTGAAAAAACACAAGGGATACGATGTTGATTTTTGTGGAGATGGACGACTTAAAGATCAATGCCTAATGTTTGGAAAGGTTTATGGCTTTGTGGATCCTACACATTACTACGATAAAGCTAAGTATTTAGTTCCAGGAGGGTATCTGTCAGCTTTGGAAGGTCTTCGTCACGATTGTGTATTAAAATTATATTGGAATAGCGCTTTAAAGCAAGACTATTGGAAATTGTCGCCTTTTTATAAACTTAAAGGAGTGGAGCTTATTAGATGGTCCAGGAAGCAAACCTGGACAAAGATTGCAGATGAATACATTTCATTGTATAAATCGGTTTTGAAATGAAAGACATAAAAGTTCTAAATATCCTTTCAAAAACTGCCTTCTTTATTTTTGTTGTATTGGTTGTCTATTTCGTTTATTACGGGTTAGCGAATAGTATCCAGGGAATTTTTGAAGGAGATAGCATTATTTTTCACATCCCAATTGCCCAGCAGCTTGCCAAATTCACTTTTATGCCGGCGGACCTCACCATGGGGCTTGGGTATTTACCCGCAACTGCTGAGGCGATCCTCTCCGTATTCATCCTTCTTCATTTACCGCTTAATCTATTTAACGTGCTGGGGCTAATCTGCCTATTTATCGCCGCCAAGAAGGTTGCAGAGTCCTTTGGTTTGTCAAAGGAGATGTCAATTATTTATGCAGTCGGACTTTCCACACTGCAATCGGTCTTACGATGGCCGCTAACCCAGGTTTCTGACATCTGGCTGGCTGTTTTCTTTTTGGCAGTTTTATATCTTTTGAAAGTTCCCAAAAAGAATAACAAATATTTCCTTTCATTAGGATTTTTTACAGGAATGCTTGTTGGGGCAAAATCTTCGGGGTTAATATTTGCAGCACTTCTCCTGGTATTTTTTGGAATAAACGTGTTCAAAAAAATTAAGGTATCAAAAATTATTTTCTTTGCGGTTCCTTTGCTGCTGTTTGGTTTTAGCTGGTATATCAGGAATTATATTTTGACGGGAAATCCTATGTATCCCGTTGGTATATTCACACTTGCCGGGGATCCTGAATATTTAAATTTAGCTGCCGGTAACTGGAGTATTTTTGCTAACACGCTCCAAAACCCCGCATACATAATAAAAGTTGCAAACGCTTTAATTAGCGAATTTTTTGTTTGGGCATCTGCTTTAGTTTTGCCGGTTTACGTGTTAGCCAAAAAGAGAGTTGGTAAAGACCTGAAAAAGCTTTCGATAGTCGCAATCGTAATTTTCCTCGCTTTTATCTTTACCTTTCCGGCGGAGTCTGTTGTTTCCAATATGCGCCATATTTATCCTTTAATGGCAATTGTAATTTTGCAGGCATTTATGCTTTTTGAAAAAAAACAGGAAGAGGTTGCGATCTTTGCCACGTTATCATGTATTTTTCCTCTGATGAATCTGGGCTATCATCCAAAAATATTAATACTGGCCTTGATTCCTGCTTTTTATTTTATTTTTATAAATACCCGTCTTTTTGATAAAGTTAAGGAAGCCTAAAATGAACGTTTCAATTTGTATTACTGTATATAACGAGGAGGGGAATATTGCAGCACTTCTTGATTCTCTTATCGGTCAATCCAAAAAGGCATCTGAAATTGTAATTGTGGATGGGGGATCAACAGACAAAACAGTTGAGATAATCCGTCATTATCAAAAAAGGTACGGGATAGTAAAGCTCCTTACTGAAAAGGTATCTCGGGCGAAGGGTAGGAATCTGGGTGTAGAAATAGCCAAAAACGACATAGTAGCAATAACTGACGCAGGATGCGTTGCGGATCAAAACTGGCTGAAAAATATAACGGCCCCTTTTGCGACTGATAGGGTCGATATTGTTGCAGGTTTTTACAAAATGGTGGGGAGTACCGGATTCCAAAAAGCAGAATCAGTTTTTTTGGGCGTAACGCCACGGAAGTTCGATGTAAATTTTTTGCCTTCGACCAGGTCAATGTCTTTCAGAAAAAGCGCCTGGGAGGCTGTGGGTGGTTTCCCTGAAGGTAAGGAAAATTCTGCCGAAGATACAGACTTTAATTACAAAGCAGTAAAACTCGGGCTAAAGTATTCACGCGTAAAAAATGCAATCGTGGAGTGGGGGATGCCGAAAACCCTGGGAGAGTTTATTTTCAAAATCCGCGAATATGCGAAATGGGATGTTAAATATGGGATCTGGTGGCATCCGACCCAACGTCTTGAGTCGCACAATATTAAAGCGATGTTAATCCTAATGAGATACATTGTCGGGCTAACACTTCTGATATTCGGATTTAAATACCACCTTCTCTTAGCCTTGCTGATATTCGGATTTTTAATTTATTTACTTTGGGCTTATAGAAAAATATATTCGGAATTTGGGGAAGCCCGTGTCTCTTTCTGGGGACCGGTCCTCCAAATAGCTTCTGATTATGCCGTGATTGGAGGCTTCATATCGGGTATAATGAGGAACTAATGGGGTATTTTAAAGACACCTTGAGAGGAATCTCCTGGATGACAATCCTCAGAGTCCTTATAAGGGGTTTGGGAATCATCAAAATTGCGATTCTTGCAAGAATACTGTCTCCGGCCCAATTCGGTAACTACGCGATTGCGCTTCTTGTTCTGGGATTTCTTGAGGTTTTGACGGAAACCGGTATTAATATTTTTCTAATTCAGGAGAAGGGAGATGTAAAGCCATATCTGAACTCATCATGGGTCGTATCAATTGTCCGCGGTTTTCTGATCTCTCTTATTATACTTGCAGCCTCCCCGCTTGTAGTTTACTTTTTCAAGTCTCCGGAGGTTACCAAACTTTTGTATATAGTTGCAGGAGTTGCCATTGCACGCGGATTTATAAATCCCATGGAAGTTGCCTTCCAAAAAGACCTCCAATTTACCAAAGAATTTTTGTTTAGAGGAGTTCTGTACTTTGTCGATGCGGCGGTTGCGGTTTTCCTCGGTTTTCTTACGCATTCGGAGTCGTCAATGCTTTTCGGAATGCTTGCGGCAGCGGCTACGGAGGTTTTCTTAAGCTTCATTTTGTTTAAAGACAAACCGAAGTTTTTGGTTTCAAAAGAAAAGGTTCAAAAAGTACTCCACAGCGGAAAATGGGTAACAGGAGCCGCGATTTTCAGCTACATTTTTCAAAATATTGATAACGTCACAGTGGGAAAGGTTTTGGGTACATCAAGCCTGGGTTTTTATCAGCAGGCTTACAGTATTTCAACTTTACCCGTTTCCGAAATCGGTGGCATTTTTAATAAAGTTACATTTCCGGTTTATGTTGTCATAGGAGGAGACAGGGAAAGGCTTAAAAAAGCTTTTTTGAAAACTCTGGCAGTGGTTACGGCTCTCGTTGTACCTTTCTCTTTGATTATTTTGTTTTTTTCAAAACCGATTATATTAATAGTCCTGGGTGAAAAGTGGTTGGCGATTGAACCCGTACTAAAAATATTGGCAATTTTTGGGGCATTAAAATCGGTTTTGAATTTCAGTTATTCGCTGTTTTTATCATTAAAACTTCAAAAACTTGTAATGTATTCGGAACTGATGGGGATAATCGGAATGGGGGCTGCAATTTACCCCATGACTGTAAAGTATGGAATAACGGGAGCCGGTATGTCAACGATAATAGCATTTATTTGCAGTCTGCCTGTGGTAATATTCGGTCTTAAGAAGGTATTTAAATGATATTAATTGCACTTTTGGCAGGAACATTTTTAAGGCTTTATAACATTTGGAATAATTATTTCTTTACGGGGGAATTGGGAAGAGAACTTCTGTACGTCTGGCAGCTTATTCAAACCGGAAAATTTCCGCTTGTGGGCCTCGGTACTTCCCATGAGTGGCTAAACTATGGCCCTATTTACTATTGGATTTTGATCCCGCTAGTCAAAATTTTCGGCTGGTCTCCGTTTATTCTTTTTTGGCTCGCTCTGGCAGTCTCCATGATAGGAATTTTGATTACTTATTTTGTTTTTAAGAATATTGTTGACAAAAAATTTGCTTTAATACTTTCTTTCTTTGTTTCAGTGTCGCCGATTTGGGTTTGGGCAACCAGGCTTTCAAAACTTCATACATTTTTCTTTATTTTGACTCCACTTTTAATTTACTTTTTATATAAAGTTTGGAACGGCAAAAATAAGTATATTTTTTGGCTGGGTTTTTCACTCGGCGCACTTTTTAGTTTTCACTACAGTCAACTGCCGCTTTTCGCTGTGATATTTTTAGCCTTTTGGCTAAAGAGAAAGAACCTGAAAATAAAAAATTATTTAATGTTTCTTGCCGGTTTGGTAATCCCCAATATAACCGTTCTCATTTATGATGCCAAAAATGGTTTTTCCATGATTAAGAATCTAATTTTATGGATTCCTTATAGATTTGCCGGGTTTACCGGAATTTATCCCAAAAATAATTTAAATGAAGTTAGCGGAATCGGAACAATCACATCTTTTAATGAATTTTTTGGCAGAAATTTATTTGATAATAGTCACTTGTGGATTCTGGGAAGCGCAATTTTTATTATTCTTTTCATCATGTTTTTTGTACAAAACCGGAAAAGATTTTCAAAGGATTTTCTGACTTTTTATATTATTTCTTCAACGATTGTTCAGTGTTTTGCACTCCTTATACATACGAGCCCGCCCCTGCATTATTTCTTCCCGATATTTCTTAATTTTGGCTTACTTTTTGCATATTTTACCTGTCAGTATTGGAATAAGAAATCAACGCGTATATTAACCGTAGCTATTTTTGTACTAATGTTTGCGGCGGGAATTGTAGGAATGAAAAATGAACATGCAAATGACCCTGATTATGTGCCTTTGGTGAATCAGGAAAAAGTTGTTGAAGATATCGTTAAAGACGCCAACGCCCAACCCTTTAGTCTAGAAAGAGTGGGTCCTTTTGACTACTTCCCGGAATATTATGATCAAAACTACCAGTTTTTGATTTTATCCGGCGGAGGGAAGATCGACCCGACTTCTAAACTTAAGTTTATTATTTTGGAGGCGGGTCAAAATGTTTACGCAATTAAAAATGTTGAAAATTGACACCCTGACTTTAAATGAAAAGAATATTACGGATTTTGCAGCGGCCAGGAACAGGCTTTTGAAATCGGCAAAAACCGGCTGGGTGCTATTCATCGATACGGATGAAACTCTTTCCGGGCAGTTGAAAAATGAAATAGAAAAACTTGATCCGAAAGACTTTAACGGCTTCTTTATAAAACGGAAAATTATTTTCTTGGGCAAGGAAATCGGTGAAGATAAAGTATTAAGGCTTGGAAAAGTCGGCAAAGGTATCTGGAAAAGAAAAGTCCACGAGACCTGGCATATTAAAGGAAAAGTCGGAACGCTGAAGAATTTTCTAATTCATAATACTGCCGGCAACATCCATTCATATATAGAGAAAATGAATAATTACTCTGATTTGCATGCTAAAGAGAATATGAATGAGGGAAAGAGATCAAACCTATTTAAAATAATAGTTTATCCGAAAGCTAAGCTGATAGTAAACTTACTTCAAGGGCGCGGATTTACTTTTAGCATACTACAATCATTTCATTCATTTTTGGGATGGGTAAAATTATGGGAATTACAAAGAAAATAAATTTTGAAAGCATTTTTATATTTTTGTTTCTGGCTATTTTTCCGTTTGGACAAATCATCCGTTTGAATTTTAATTTTATTGGCCTAAATATACCTCTTACACCTCTTGATATTGTTGCCGGGCTCGGGGCCCTCTACTCAATATTTTTTCAGAAGGGGAAGCCTGTGATTTTTAAGTTTCTGAATTTCTTTCTGATTGTTGCGGCTTTTTCTTTTGCCGTCTCTGTTTTTACTTTTGGCAAGGAAGCTTTATACGGATTGTTTTATCTTTTCCGGATTTTCGCCTACGTATATTTTTTGAATTACGTTTGGAATTTTGTAAAAAATAGTGAGCTTAGGAAAAAACTTCTTCTAAATAGTCTTCTTGTCGTTTCCATTGCCTCGGCTATTTTCGGATGGATACAATTCTTTACGGTTCCCGATCTGAAACCGCTTTATTATATTGGCTGGGATATGCATTTATACCGTCTTGCCGGCACATTTCTGGACCCGACTTTTTTGGGTCTCATTATTGTATTCGGGCTTATATTGGCAATGATCAGGTTTTTGGATAGCAGCGAAAAGAAATACATACCAGTTATTGTTTTTCTTTTGGTATCTTTAGCCTTTACATATTCCAGAGCCTCCTACCTCGCTTTTCTCGGCGGATTTTTTGTCATAGGAGTCACCAAAAAGAAAATTAGGAAGATTTTTCTATGGGTAATAGGGCTTGTGGTAATCGCGTTCCTTTTACCGACTGCCAGAAATCATAGTATTGAACTAACCCGCACATTTAGTATTGAAGCAAGGCTTGTTAATTATAAGGAAGCTATCGAAGTATTCAAACAATCTCCTATTTTTGGAGTTGGATACAATAACATGTGTGTGGCCAGAAATAGATATATCGGTTTTGAGCCTTTTGCCTCACATGCCTGCTCAGGATCCGATTCCAGTTTACTTTTAATTCTGGCTACCACCGGGATTACCGGCCTTATGGTTTTTCTCGGAGCCGTCCTGGATATTTATAAGACCTTGAAGGATAGCCGTAATTTTCTGATAATTATGGCAGCAATGGCGGCACTTTTCATTCACAGTCTTTTTTCCAATTCACTTTTCTTTCCCTGGATAATGGGATATATGGTTATTCTTCTCGCGGTGAGTACTAAGGAGTGAAGTTGAGGGTAAGATTTTTTTCAGTTGTGTTTCCTGCTTTATCTGTAGACTTGACGACAAAGGTATTAGCGCCCTCGTTTAGAGTCGTTGTGTACTGAAAGCCTCCCAGGTCGTCAACCGAAATAATTCTGTCATTAATGGTTACCCCCGCGTCAACTTCCGTTTTTCCCTGAATTGTAACCTGTCTTTGATTTGAGCCGAAAAAACTTGAACTATCTCCCGGAGAAGTTATTTCCAAATCGGGTACTTTTTTGTCAAATGTAATTTGGAAATCATCTGTCTTCTGGCTTTGATTTCCCGATTGATCTACCGCAGTTGCGGCAAAAGTATTTGTTCCGTCCTGAAGGGCAATATTAAAAGAAAATTGACCGTTATTGTCTGAAAGAACCTCCTGGGGAGTTCCGTCAAAGGTTAGCTTCACAGTAGCTCCTGCTTCAGTATTGCCGTTAAGTGTCAAATTCTGTTGGTTGGTGAATTCGGGGAAATTTCTGAATTTTGGAGGGGGAGGCGGAGTTACGTCGGAGCTGCTTATTTTGTTGTTATTTCCTTTGAGGCTGGAAACAAAAGCAGTCAGTTTACCGAGTGCCGGAATGCCAAGAAAATAAAGGAGCGCAAAAGCTGTAATCGTTGAAAAAATATAAAGCACCGCTCTCCTTTGATTACTTCTTTCCTCCGTATTTGCAAATCTTCTCGTAAATTTTCTCATACTGCTATTGAGCCGAGAGTGGGGATCGGACCCACGACCTGCGGTTTACGATACCGCCGCTCTGCCAACTGAGCTACCTCGGCTCGCATAGCGTTAATTATATCACCAACAGGCACAAGAGTTATTAGGGTAAATTTTTCCATCCAAGTAAGTAGAAACCTGCAAGGAGCAGGGCGTTATAGATTGAGAAGAAGCCAAAATATTTCCAAACCTTTGTTTGGTTTACTTTACTGTAAATATAGGCGATGCCGGGGGCAAAAAAGGGAATCGCTGAAAACATAAATCTTTGCCCGAAACCTGCAGATAAATAGGCAGACCACGATGAAGAAACTGCCACAACTATAAATAGAGTTATCAAAATTAAAACCTTTTTTTGTTTAATTAGCCCGTAGGTGGCAAGAAGGAAAACAGGGGTCCACATAAACAATCCTCTTTTGGGGGATATTAAAAATTCTAAAGTATGGGCGGGGTTTACCTGCCATGTCCCGTCCATGCCGATCAGGTAGGGATTATTAAATACCCCATGGTACTGAACGGCCTGGTTTGCGATTTGCGGAGCAATTCCTATTAAAAATCCCAAAGCATACTGAATCCATTCGGTCCGTCTTTCTTTAACGGCATAAAGAATGGGTATCAAAAGAATAACGTCTGCATTTCTGATTGAGACTAAAAGCCCCGACAGAAGACCGATAAGTACCAAGCTAAACTTTTTCTTCCCGGATGTTAGGTAGATGAGAATTGCAACTATTAAAAATGCAGGCTGGTGGGAAAGTGCAGGCTCAAATGCGGTGTAGTAAAAAATATTTGATCCGAAAAATAATGTGAGAATAGTCCAGAAAACGACATTTTTTGAAAATCGTTCAGAGAGATATTTTTCGATAAAGAAAAGACCGGCAAGCATAAAGACTATTCCGGTAAGCCCCGGACCGAGCTCATAAATTAAACTAAACCTATCGCCGGAAAAAATGCTCATCAAAGCCATTGAAGGAAGCCAGACTATTCCCGTGCCGATAGGAAAAGGATTGTTTTTACTTGTATCCCAAAAAAGCCTGCTAAATTCACCTGTCCGGCCCTGAAAATGCCCCAGAAAGTTGTAAACCGGTTGAAAGTTTAAGGATTTTTCGAAGAATAATGCTTGTGTATATGCATAATACCCGTTTCCGTCACCGTAAATTGCATGCCGTGTATAGATTGCGTGTGAAATAAAAATCACCCATGCGATAGCAAAGAAAATAAAATACTTTTTCATCAAGTTTGGAGCAGGACTCAGCAAGTATATTACATTGGGCCCTGGAAGTTAAACATGGAAACATGTCCCACTTTGGGGAATAAAAACTATTTTACTTTTCGAAAGTAGCCTTTGATAAACTTCCACTGTGATCTTGAAGAAGTTTCTTCTGTAAGTTTATCTATTTCAATAAATTTAACCTCCCCTGTATCTTGTCCATTTCCATTTGGTAATATTTCTCCCCCGATTTTTTCTACTTCGTAATACATCAAAATTCCGTGGATATCAGTCCCTTTAAAAGTAAAAAAATCCTCATTAATACCTAAAAGTCTGCCCACTTTTATTTTTAAACCAGTTTCTTCTTGATATTCTCTTGTTAACCCCTCAGAAATTGATTCATCCATTTCAATTCCGCCACCAGGAAAACCAAACTTTGAGAGAAGCCTATGCCTTTGAACAAGAACAATATTTTTGTCTCTTAAAATTCCGTATGCACTTGGTCTAAATTTAAAATTGTTTAGCAATCGTTTTTGTTTTTTACCAAAAAAATCAAATGCGACTATTTGTCTATTTTTGCTTTTCTTAAAAAGTGGTTCTTCGGCCATGCAAGTATTATATCAAGTAAGGTCAAAAGATATTTAGTATAATCAGGACATGTACACAAAAACAGACTACAAAAGTTTGTATGAAAAAGCAGGAAAAAGAATTGGTTGGGATTTTAGTCATCTAAAAACAACTGAAAAGGGACAGGGTTGGGATTTCTACAAAGAAGTTCTTAAAAAAGTTAAGCCTAGAGATACTATTCTTGATATAGGTACCGGTGGTGGTGAAAGAATACTAAAAATAGCCAAAAAATTTAAATTTGTTTATGGGATCGATCATTCATCAAGTATGATTAGCGCAGCTAACAAGAATTTGCGTAATACAAAGTTAAATAACGTAAAATTTTTGTTAATGGATTCCTCTAAGTTAGATTTTGCAGATAACTATTTTGATATTGTTACTGATAGGCACTGTGACTTTAATCCATCTGAAGTTTTTCGTGTTCTAAAAAATGGTTGTTATTTCTTTACCCAACAAGTAAGTGAGGGTGATCAAATAAACATAAAAAATGCATTTGGAAGAGGACAATCTTATGGAATAAAAGAGGGAACTCTAAAAAATAAATACTTGAAACAATTAAAAAAGCTTGGCTTTAAAAAAATCAACTCCTTTGATTATGATTCAAAAGTAACTTATAAGACAGAGAAAGATTATATCTTTATGCTTCGTTATACTCCTACAATTCCAGAACTTGGCAAGAAAAAGAATGACTTTGAAATATTGAGAAAGTTTATTGAGGAAAATATAACTTCTGAGGGGATAGAAACAAATTCAAAAAGGTTTATGATAATAGCTACCAAATAAACCTCAATTTATTGCTTAGGAGGATCTTGGTACTTCGCTTTTGTACAATTGCGAAACAAGCAGAATATTGGAAAAGTGATAAAATAGGCAAAGATGAGAGACGTATTGGAAAACTATATTCAGTCAATCTCCTCTAAGTTCTCTCATGAAGAGACTTCAGAACTTGGATACCGATCCGATTTTGAATTATTACTTCAAAAAATATTTGAATCCGTAAAAATTAAGCGGATTAATCATGACGCAAAAGCAGAAAAAGGTAACAAACCAGATTTTGTTGTACTAAGCGGTGATATTCCACTTGTCTACATTGAAACGAAGGATGTTGGGACTTTATTGGATAAGGTGGAAAAATCAGAGCAAATGGGTAGATATTTTGGTTACGCAAATTTGGTACTTACAGATTACCTAGAATTTAGATTTTATAGAAACGGGCTTCCTTATGGCGAACCCGTCAAAATTGGCAATTATGATATTAAAAATCGAACTATTGATTCAATTGGTGAAAATTACGAACTTCTTGCAAAAACACTTTTGGAATTTACCCAAAATTATAAAGAACCAATCAAATCTGGAAAACATTTAGCAAAAATTATGGCTGGAAAGGCTAGAAGAATTAGAGACAATATAAGGCAGTTTTTAGTAGCAGAACTAGATGAAAACACAGAGCTAGTAAAACTGTACAACTCAATCAAAAAATATCTCGTACACGATCTGACAATTGAATCGTTCGCAGATATGTATGCACAGACTCTTGTTTACGGATTATTTATAGCTAGATTTAACGATCCAACTAAGGAGAGTTTTACAAGAAGTGAGGCAAGAGATTTGATACCCAACTCAAACCCATTTTTACACAGATTTTTTGATCACATAGCAGGAACAGATTTTGATACAAGACTTAAATTTATTGTTGATGAACTTTGTGAAGTGTTTGAGCACTCGAATATTGAAGAGTTATTAAAACAATTCTCTGATGAAGATTTATGGGGCAAAGTTCACAAAAAACCTGATCCAGTAATTTATTTCTATGAAGATTTTCTAAAGGAATATGACCCCATACTTCGTAAAAAGATGGGGGCTTACTATACCCCGGAACCAGTAGTCCAATTTATTGTTAGAGCAGTTGATGATATTTTGAAGAAAGATTTCAAACTTTCTAAGGGTTTAGGAGATACTGCGAAAACCTCAGAAGGATTACATAAAGTGCAGATATTAGATCCTGCAACGGGTACTGGAACTTTTATTAGCGCTGTTATCAGAAGTATTTACAAACCATTTAAAGACAATAAACAGACTGCTGCTTGGCCGAGTTATGTCCAGAATGAACTTTTACCTAGGGTTTTTGGTTTTGAAATCATGATGGCACCATACACCATTGCTCATTTAAAACTAAGTATGGCATTCAAAGAAACCAAGTTTAAGTATTTTAATAGCAAAAGACTCGGAATTTATTTAACAAACTCTCTTGAAGGAGAAGAAACACAGCAAAATTTATTTTCAGGGGTTGGTTTATCAGAAAGTATCGCACAAGAATCTTTGGAAGCCTCAAAAATCAAAAAAGAAAAGCCAATAATGATAGTTACAGGGAATCCACCATATAGCGGTGAGAGTTCAAACAAAGGAAAGTGGATTATGAACCTAATGGAAGACTACAAAAAAGAGCCAGGGGGTAAACAAAAACTTATTGAGAAAAATCCCAAATGGATTAATGACGATTATGTAAAGTTTCTAAGGTTTGGCCAATATTTTATAGAGAAAAACAATTCGGGTATTGTAGCTTTTATCAACCCCCATGGTTTTTTAGATAACCCAACATTCAGGGGTATGAGATGGAGCCTTCTTAAAACCTACGACAAAATATTTGTGCTCAACCTCCATGGAAATGCAAAAAAGAAAGAAATAACCCCAGATGGCTCAAAAGATGAAAATGTTTTTGACATTCAACAAGGTGTGTCTATAAATATTTTAGTGAAAACAAATACGAAATCCGAAAAAGAGCTTGGTAAGATTTACTATGCAGATTTATGGGGTAAAAGATATGAAAAATTTAACTTTCTGAATGACAACACATTTTCAACAATTGTTTTTAAAGAACTTCAAAAGATTGCACCAATGTATTTTATGGTTCCAAAGGATTTTAAATTAGAAAAGGAATATGCAACCGGTTTTCAAATTACTGAACTATTTGTTGTTAATTCAGTGGGTGTTGTGACGGCAAACGATAAAGTTTTGATTAACAATGACAAAAGTAATCTTCTTTCAAAAGTAGAGACCTACTATAAAATAATCGCAGATGAAAAGTCTATTCAAAAGATAAATTACAGACCGTTTGATATCAAATATATTTATTACGACAAATCATTAGTAGAAAGATCAAGAGAAAAAGTTATGTTAAACCTTGTGTATGGGGAAAATATTGCAGCAGTATTTAAGCTAGGAAACCCAGAAATTAGCTCGCCGCCAGTGTTTGTTTCTAGGTTCCTAATTGATTTTAGAAGTTGGTCTCGACCTGGAATGGAAGGTGGAGATTATATTGCGCCACTATATTTGTATTCCAGTGATGGAACAAAAACTCTGAACCTAGACAGCAAGATTGTTAGTGAAATTGAAAGGATTGTTGGTATGATTCTACCCGAAGACATTCTTGATTACATATATGCGGTTTTACATTCACGAATTTATAGAGAAAAGTATATAGAATTTTTGAAAATTGATTTTCCAAGAGTCCCGTATCCAAAAGATAAAAAGCAATTTTTTGATTTAGCTAAATTTGGAAAAGAATTAAGAGAACTTCATTTAATGGAATCTCCCAAATTAGATAATTTGATTACAACATTTAATATCGAGGGGAATAATATTATCGAAAAAGTTGAATATAAAGACGGCAATGTTTATATAAATAATACTCAATATTTTGGTGGTGTGCCGGAGGTTGCTTGGAATTTCTATATTGGTGGTTATCAACCGACACAAAAATGGTTGAAAGATAGAAAAGGTAGAGAACTTACAAGTGATGACATAGAGCATTACCAAAAAATCATCATTACCTTAGTTGAAACGGATAAAATTATGAAAGAAATAGATGATGTAAAAATATGAAATTAAAATCAATTTCTATTGAAAATTACAGATCAATAATCAAGATCAAGGAAGCAATTATACCCAAAATGTTAGCACTTGTAGGAGAGAATAATGCGGGTAAGTCCAACATATTGAATGCAATAAATGTTTTTTTGTCGGCAGGTTCAGGTGGCGTTAATGAAAGTGATTTTAATAACATAGAAGAACCGATTATTATTACCTGTAAATTTGAGGTTAATTCAATAGGTTTAAAAAAAATCTGGAAACCTTATATGATAAATGACGATTTAATTTTGGAGAAACATATCTGGATTGAAAAAGATGCCAACGAAAATATTATCGGAATGAAGAACGAGTTCCACGGATATCAAGCAGAGCCAAGAGATTGGTATTTGTCGATTAAGAAAATTAAAGAAAAACTTGGTGATAGACCTAAATGGAAAGATATTGTGACAGAAAATAATCTTCCTGACTACTTTCTGAAAGACAACATGTGTAATAAGGAAATTTATACCCTAGGAATAGCAAAATTCATAAACGAAAATGATGTTGTATATGACAACCCAGATATTAGTGAGACGCAAGCACTTGGGTTTCAGAGTAAAGCAGTTTCCAATTTACCAAGATTCTATCTTCTGAGTTCAAATGCTAATTATACGGATGAAACAGATCGTAGATCTTCAACATCCACCTTTAGAATGCTCATGTCTGATCTTACAGATAGAATCATAAAAAAGGATGAGAAATATTCAAAAATTGAAGAAGCATTAAAAACAGTAAATGACCTTTTAAATGAAAATAAAGATGAAAACAACAACGATACTCGCTTACCAGCGTTGTCTTCAATTGAAGACAAAATAAAGGAATTGTTAACGAAAATCATGCCCTCTGTGGAAAGGGTTAAATTGAAAGTAAATACCGAGGACGTTTCTACAATATTTTCAAAAGGTGTCGAACTCAAGATTAATGATGGTGTTGAGACAGATGTTACATTAAAAGGTCATGGGTTACAAAGATGTGTTATTTTTACACTACTTCAAGCATTAATATTAAATTCTAGGCGTGAATTAGTTAGTGGCGATGATGCTGTAACAGAAGACCATCCTATTATCTTAGCTATTGAGGAACCGGAACTATATATACACCCGCAGTTGGGGAAACTCTTTTATGATGTTCTGAAGGCTTTTTCTGAGAGGGATCAGGTGATTTATACAACCCATTCTCCAAGGTTTATAGATGTTTATGAGTACGAATCAATAGCAATAATCAAAAAGGATAAAGTAAAGGGAACACAGTTGTCAAACTGTAATTTAAGTGCTTTTGAAGGACTAACTGATAAGAAGGTTTTCCGAGGTCTAACCCAGTTGAATAGTGATGTAAACGAAATGTTTTTTGCTAGGAACGTAATAGTTGTTGAGGGTCCTGAGGATAAAATTGCCGTAATCGAAACTGCCAAGAAACTTCAAAAAATTGAAGTGCGTCCTGAAGAAATTGATATCACCATTATAGTTACAGGTGGCAAACCAGCCATCCCCTTTTTTTGTAGAGTTTTAAATGCCTTTGAGATAAATTATTGTGTTTTGCACGATTTAGATATTAAGTCTGGTATGGGTGCGAATGAAAAAGACATAGAGAAGAAGAGAAATGAGGAAATTGAAAGAATCTCTACCAGCAAGATTGCAACCTTCCCTGTTAAACTGGAGGAAACATTGGGAATTACACAACATCTCTCTGATCAATTTGAAGCTTTGAAGTATTTTGAAGACCATTCTAAGATAAACACTGCTCTTGAGAATAAAGTAAAAGAGGTTTTTAATCTTTTGGGAAACAAATAAATTTTTAAACGAAAACTTTAAGAATTATTTAAAAAACCAAATGTCTGGAAGACATAAGGTGAATATCCAGATAGACATTAAAACTCCCGCAGAAGAAAAGTCTTTGCAAATTGTAGATTTCGCTTCTTGGGCTATATTTCGAAAGTACGAAAAAATGGATAGCGGATATTATGATATGATCAAAAATATTGTAGTTGAAGAAAATCCTTTATTCCCCTAAAAAACAAAACCTTGTACGCTATTTACGAGCAACCATCCGGAAGCCCACGTACAAGGATTTACTTGTACAATCATTATACAAAACCTTGTCAAATATTGATAGAGAGGGACTAAAATTGCTGGAATGTAATATAATTTTCTCAATAGTTAATATATAGAAATGATAAAAACAATCCTTTTTGATTATGCCGGGGTTTTGACACCAATACAGAATAATTATTCCTTTGCAGCCAAAAATTCAAAACGTTTTGGCATGACTCCTGAGGCGATAATGAAAATTATATACGACGGTTGGGCAGACGCCGCTGTCGGCAAAATAAAAAGCAAAGACTTTTTGGACTCAGTGGCTTCAAAACTAAAAGTTTCCCCAGATGAACTTTTGTCTTTGTTAATAGACACTTTCCCGGTCGACCCGAGAATGATCGGGTTAGTAAAAGAGGCAAAGAAAAAATATAACACTGTCCTTTTTTCAAATCAGATTGAAGACTGGCTGGAAAAAGTGATTGATGATAACGGCTTTAGAGATATTTTTACATATTTTGTTAATTCCTATACTGTTGGCGCCAGAAAACCTGACAAAAAGATGTTTTTAGAAGCTTTAAGAGTCACCGACTCAAAACCGGAGGAGACACTTTTTATAGATGATTCTCAGGAGAATATTGATGCGGCCAAAAAATTAGGCATCAACTCAATTTTATTCACTGATTTTAATCAGTTTCTTGAAGAGTATAAAAAATATATACAGTGACTCGGAGCGGGATACGGGAGTTGAACCCGTTTCTCTACCTTGGGAAGGTAGCGTTAGGCCGCTTAACTAATCCCGCATTGCACAACAAATACACGTAAATTATACCATTGATACGGTGCACGCGCTTCCCGAAAGATTTCCGTTTACCTTGGCAAAACCAGAACATTTCCGACATGAATAATGTTCGGATCTGCTAAATCATTGGCCTTGGCAATTTCTGTCCATTTATACCCGTCGCCGTAAGCTCTTACGGATATATTCCAAAGGCTGTCACCTTTTACAACAGTGTATGTTTCACCTGTTATAGAAGAAGCCTGTAGGGTTTGGGCTGATTTTTGCGTAGTAGTCGGTTCTTTAATTGTTATGTCGTCGGGAATAACCAATTTCTGTCCGACTTCAATAGTGTCAGTAGTTAAAGAATTAGATTTCTTGATATCCACCCAATTATATCCGGACCCATACGAATTTTCGGCTATTGACCAGAGAGTCTCTCCTTTCACTACCGTGTGTTCGTTGACTACGGAAACTTGTGTAGAATCCGGCGAAATACTGCCGTTACTCCTATCCTTGAAATAATTTACAACTAAAATACCCACAATAACTAAGACTATCGCGCCTAAAACCATACTGATATTTTCCTCGTTAAGCTTGATTTTTTTAAGAAGTTTTTTTAGATCAAATTTCAAAATGATTCACCCCTTTTCCTAGGGCAGAGGTAGGCTGAATTTAGATGATGAACTAACTTAAGTCAAGAGCTAATTATGCGAGGTCGACGAGATTCGGACTCGCAACCTCTTCCGTGACAGGGAAGCGCTCTAGCCGTTGAGCTACGACCTCTCGCAATAAAGGCAATTATACCAATTGTGGTAACATTAATCTAGCCGTGGAATCAAAAACTTTTAACAACCTCCAAATTGCGGAACTATTGCGCGATGTTGCTGCCGCATATCAACTCAAGGATCAGAATAAATACAGATTTCAGATCATTGCCTATGAACGTGCGGCCGATGCAGTAGAGCATTCATCTTCCGAGCTCAAGGATGTTTGGGATGAGGGTAAACTTGAGGATATCCCGGGAGTAGGGCCTGGGATTGCGGAGCATCTGGGAGAGCTTTTTGAAACAGGCCGTTCAAAACATTTTGACGATCTTATGAAAGATATCCCCTCTGAGGCGTTTAAACTTATGGAACTGCCCGGGATAGGCATTAAAACAGCCATGAAAATGATTAAAGAAGGAGATCCGGCGGAGGTCAAAGCCAAGCTAAAGGAGGTAACAGATAAAGAAAAGGTGGCTAAAAGGTATCTTTTGCCTTATGCTGCCATGATCGCGCATGATCTTATTGAGTATTTAGGAGGGTATCCGAAAATAGTGCGTGTGGACCCGCTAGGAAGCCTCAGACGCCAGGCATCTACGATTGGCGACATTGACATTGCTGTGGCCACAGACGATGCAGGAGGGGTCTTGGACTATTTTACGAAGTACCCGAAATCTCAAAAAACTATTGAAAAAGGAGATCACACAGCCTCAATAATGCTTCCGGGCGAGATCCGGGTAGATCTTATGGTCCAGCCTCCCGATTCGTATGGGGCTCTCTTACAGCATTTTACAGGTTCAAAGCATCATAATATTGCCCTCCGTGAATATGCACTTAAAAAGGGTCTTTCACTGTCGGAATACGGTATAAAAAGCCAATCAACGGGGAAGCTTACCAAATTTAAGGATGAAGAGGCCTTTTATAAGTATTTGGGACTTAAATATATTGAACCCGAAATCCGTGAAGATACCGGAGAGATTGAGGCCGCCTCCCAAAACAAGATCCCGAACCTGGTTACACTCAAAGATATAAAAGCAGATCTACAGATTCACTCGGATTTTGATATTGAAACATCACATGATATCGGAGAAAGCTCAATGGAGGAGATAGTAGAGAAAGGAAACGAACTTGGTTATGAATACTTGGCTTTTACGGAGCACAATCCCAGCCAGAGAGGCCATATCGAAAAAGATTTCGTGGAAATACTAAAAAGGAAGCGTGAAAAGATTGATCAACTAAATTACTCACTACAAAATAGGGAAAAATATAGTATACAAAAAGTGTTCAATAGCCTCGAAATTGACATTCTGAATGACGGTTCCCTACCTGTTCCCGAAGAAGGCCTGAAACTATTAGATTTCTGCCTGGTTTCAATTCATTCTTCTTTTAATTTAAGTCGGACCGAGATGACCAAAAGAGTTTTGCAGGCTCTTTCTCACCCCAAAGTTAAAATATTTGCGCATCCTACAGCCAGAAAAATAAACGAGAGAGAAGGGGTGGAGCTTGATTGGCCGAAAATTTTTGATTTTTGTTTAAAGAATAATAAATGGATAGAAATTAATGCCGACCCCATGAGGCTTGATTTACCCGATACTCTTGTCCGTGAGGCTGTGAAACTTGGTGTGAAAATGACTTTAGGCACAGATGCTCACCACAAGGATGGAATGAATAACATGACTTTTGGGATATCTGTGGCCCGTCGTGGTTGGGCGACACCTGGTGATATAATAAATACGAAATCTTTGGAAGATTTTAATAAATTACTGAAAGAGGGTGATATAAGATGATTTACATTATTTTAGCAATCGCAATAATATTAGTTTTCTGGGTGGTTTCTACATACAACTATTTTGTCAGTACAAAAACCCGGATCGGAGCGTCTATCCAGGAAATCGGAAATCAGCTCAAAAGGCAGTCTGAACTTATTCCGAATTTGGAAGCTTCAGCAGAAGGTTATCTTAAACACGAAAAAGGAATTTTTGACGAACTGACAAGTGCCAGGAAAGCAATTTCTTCGGCAGTTGAATCGGGTGATGTCAAAAAGATGGCTGATGCGGGCAAAATGCTTTCAGACGTACTACCCAAAATTCAGGTAGTTGTCGAAAGTAACCCCGAGATTAAGGCCAGCGAAGTAGTATCAAATCTTATGGATGAACTTCGCGATACCTCTGATAAGGTTATGTATGCCAGGCGTCTTTTGATTGATCTGACAGCCGACTATAACGTAAAGATGGTTACTTTCCCAAGTAATGTCGTTGCAGGAATATTCAATTTTGGAAAACAAAAAGGTTTGGAAACTCCCGAGGAAGGTCCTGAACTAAAAGTTTCAGAGTCTGAAACAAAGACTCCGAAAATAAACCTTTGAAAAACATTTACGAAGTAAGATCGGCCAATAAAATTAAAAGTGCTCTTATTGTAGCTATTTTTGTAGCTTTTGTTTTTGCGGCCACTTACATCCTTGTTAACGCACTTGCTTACAATTCCGGGTACCAAGCCGGGGGTTTTGGCTACGTGGGAATTGCTTTAATTGTCAGCGGAATATCCAGTTTTTTCAGTTACTACTACTCAGACAAAATTATTTTAGGAATTGCGGGAGCCAGGCCCGCTGATAGGAAACGGGATTTTGACTTTTATACTGTTGCCGAAAATATTGCCATAGGAGAGGGACTTCCGAAACCGAAACTGTACGTTATTGATGATGCCTCCCCCAATGCTTTTGCTACAGGCAGGGACCCTGCACACGCTACAATCTGTACCACAACCGGGCTTTTAGAAAAACTTAATAGAACGGAGCTCGAAGGAGTGGTGGCTCATGAAATGACTCATGTTAAAAATTTTGACACGAGGCTCATGTCAGTTGTGGCTGTAATGATCGGGCTGGTTGCTCTTTTGGCCGACTGGTTTACCAGGTCGATGTTTATGGGAAGGAGACGCGATGACAGGGAGGGAAATGCCGGCTCAATTTTCCTTCTTTTAGGGATAGTTTTTGCAATTCTTTCACCCATTGTCGGGACATTAATTCAGCTTGCTATCAGCCGAAGGCGTGAATACATGGCCGATGCCGGTTCGATTGAAATTACCAGGCAACCACAAGGCCTTATTTCAGCCTTGGAAAAAATTTCCCAGGACCCGAATCCACTTCGTAACGCTAACAAAGCTACAGCGCATCTATATATCAGTAGTCCCTACAAAAAAGGGAAATCAGGCACGTCCTGGCTTACAAATTTGTTTAATACCCACCCTCCTATCCCAGATCGTATAAAGGCACTCCAGGCCATGGCCTGACTTCTTGTTAAAAATGCTTATTGGCGATATTATTACCTAAGTATGGCTAAGCTAACAAAAGAGGATGTTTTACATGTCGCGAAACTCGCGAAACTGAAGCTAACGGATGCAGAAATTGAAAAATTTACTCCACAGCTTTCAAACGTGCTTGATCATTTTAGTGAGCTTTCCGAAGTTGATACGGGCATTACCGAACCTACTAGCCAGACAACAGGTCTCGAAGACTTTTATAGAGCCGACGAGATGAAAAATGAAAGCATACTAAGTGTTGATGAAGCGACTTCCGGAACTGATAAAATTTACAACGGTTATTTCAAGGTCAAAGCAATATTAGAAGGAAGGACTGACAAATGAACAAATTACCTCTGACCATTAATGAAACGAAAAAGGGGCTTATAAAAAAAGAGTTTTCAGCAACAGAATTGGTTGATGAATATCTTAAGCGAATAGAAGCCAATAAAGATTTGAATGCTTATATAACGGTAGCGTCTGAGGAGGCCTATAAAAAAGCCCATGAAATAGACCAATTAATTGCCTCAAATGATCCGGAAACTATACATAAACATGAACTTCTCGGAGTTACGATCGGACATAAAGATTTGTTTTTGACTAAGGGAATAAGAACTACAGCCGCTTCTAAAGTTTTGGAAGGATTTATCCCCTCATATTCCGGGTCTGCCGTTAAAAGAATGGATGAGGCGGGGGGAATAATTATCGGAAAAACAAATTGTGATGCCTGGGCACACGGAGCAAGCGGAGAAAATTCGGATTTCGGTCCGACAAAGAACCCCTGGAAAAAAGAATTTGTTCCGGGAGGATCAAGCTCGGGCTCTGCCACCTCTGTTGCTGCAGGACTATCTCTGGTGGCTACGGGAACCGATACTGGGGGATCTATCAGGCAGCCTTCAAACTTCTGCGGAGTAGTGGGGCTTAAACCCACCTACGGAGTTGTACCCAGATATGGGGTAATTGCTATGGCCTCCTCACTTGATAGCATCGGAAGCTTTGGAAAGACGGTAGGGGACGTCGAGACAATTTTTAATGTCACAAAAGGGGAGGACGGATTTGACAGTACTGTTAAAAATCCGGAGTTTCTGAAACCCAAAGCGAAAATGAGAATAGGAATCCCCAAAGAATATTTTGTTGAAGGAGTGGATTCTGAAGTTTCTGAAAAAGTAATGGAGGTATCAAAGGTATTTGAAAAAGCGGGTATAGAACTAGTTGATATAAGCCTTCCTCACACAAAATATGCTATCTCTGTTTATTATATTGTTCAGCCGGCTGAGGTATCCTCAAATCTCGGTAGATATGACGGCATAAGATATGGAAACCCCAGAGAAGATTTCGGAGCTGAAGCAAAAAGAAGAATTATGCTTGGCACTTATGTTCTTTCGGCAGGCTACTATGATGCATACTACCTCAAAGCACAGAAAGTCAGGTCTAAACTGATCGAGGATTTTGATAAGGCATTTGGGAAAGTCGATGCTATTTTGGCTCCTGTTACTCCGACCCCCGCTTTTAAACTCGGCGAGAGGTCCGAAGACCCCCTTAAAATGTACCTGGCTGATATTTTTACGGCACCGGCTAACCTTGCAGGGCTCCCCGGCCTTGCCATGCCTTCGGGATTTAGTAAAGGCGGATTGCCGCTTGGTTTTCAGCTTCTGGGCCCCAGATTTTCGGAGAATGTTCTTTTTGACCTGGGTAAATTATATGAAGATAAGACAAACTACATTCCGACCCTGCCAAATCTTTAAACATGCTACTTGAATATAAGTCCGTAATTAAAAACAAAAACTTTGTTTATATATGGATCTCTCAAATTTTTTCCCAATTAACAGTAAACATGATGAATTTTGTTCTTCTCATCAGACTTTTTGAGGTTACTGGCTCGGCCATCTCAACTTCACTTCTCTGGGTTTCCTATGCAATGCCGGCGATTTTGATCGGACCTTTTGCTTCGGGGATAATTGACCTTGTAGATAAAAAATTAATATTGGTTTTTACCAACTTACTCCAAGCTTTAGCTATTTTTCTATTTGCCCTATCATTTCAATCGAGCATTTTTATAATTTACGAGGTCGTATTTATATATTCATTCCTGAATCAGTTTTATGTTCCTTCTGAGGCCTCAACCTTGCCCACAGTTTTGAATAAGAAAGATTTGGTACACGGAAACAGTTTGTTCTTTATTACCCAGCAAGGCTCTTTGGTTTTAGGTTTTGCCTTGGCGGGAATTTTAAGCACATTTTTAGGTTTTAGAAATACTGTTTTTCTTTGTTCACTTTTCCTTTTTATCGCATTCCTGAGCACTTCGTTTTTGCCGAGGTTCAAACCACAAAAATCACTTTCCCAAAAGTTTGAAGAAAGTGTATTAGGCTTTTTTAAGCATATTTTTGAAGGCTATAATTTTATCAAAAATGAAAAACGTGTACTTACCCCGGTGCTGCTTTTAATTGCTTTTCAGGTAGCTTTACAGGTAACTATTGTTCAATTTCCGACGTTGGCAAAAAATATTCTGGAAATTCCTCTAAATGCTGCAAGTGTTTACATTTTGGTACCGGCCGGACTAGGTGCCGTGATAGGTGCCCTCTCACTGCCAAGAATAGTAAGAAAGGGTTTTAGAAAAAAGACGATTATTGACGCGTCTTTGCTGGTAATAGGCATTGCAATCCTGTTCCTGTCGTTTATTGTACCGGTATTTTCCTACACACTTCGCGTTATACTTTCCTCATTAACAATAGCGGCCATAGGATTCAGTTTCGTAGGGATTTTGGTTCCTTCGCAAACTTTCCTGCAAGAGTCGACACCCGCAGGACTAAGAGGCAGGGTTTTTGGAAATTTTACATTTCTTGTAACGGCAGTATCAGTCTTACCGGTAGTTTTTTCGGGATCACTTGTGGAACTTTTTGGTATAAAATCATTGATGTTTTTGCTTTCAGTAATGGTTCTCGGGGTGTATGTTATTTCTAAGAGATTTGGAGATCGTTTTTTGACAAGCTAAAATTAAGTTATGGATAAATTTATTCCGATAATAGGTTTAGAGGTACACATAGAGCTTTCTACAAAAAGCAAAATGTTTTGCGGTTGTCCCGCTGATCACTTTGCAAAAGCTCCCAATACTCAGGTTTGTCCTGTGTGTTTGGGTCTTCCCGGGGCTTTACCTTATGCAAACCGTGAGGCAGTTACCGATACAATCAAATTCGGGCTGGCTTTTGGCTCAAAAATAGCCAATTTCAGTAAATTTGACAGAAAACATTACTTTTATCCTGATTTACCTAAAAGCTATCAGATTTCGCAGTATGATCTGCCGCTTTGCGTGGGTGGAATGTTTGAAGATAAAAGAATTACAAGAGTGCATCTTGAGGAAGATACCGGAAAACTTGTTCACGAAACTATCGACGGGGAAAAATCTTCACTAATTGATTTTAACAGAAGCTCGGTTCCTTTAATGGAAATGGTTACGGAACCTGATTTCCACGACACGGTCTCAATAATCAGGTTTTTGAAAGAGGTGCAGATGGTGGCCAGATATTTGGGAATCAGTAATGCGGATATGGAGAAAGGCTCCATGAGGCTTGAAGCAAATATCTCTCTTTCCCCGGATGGGAAACTTCCAAACTATAAAGTTGAACTTAAAAATATTAATTCGTTTAAATTCCTGGAAAAAGCTATAAACGCCGAAATTAAAAGGCAGGAAGAGGAACTTGGTTCAGGGAGGGTTATTGAGCCTCAAACCAGAGGATATGATGAGGTAAAGCAAACAACCTACCTACAGAGAAGCAAGGAAGAAGCAAAAGACTATAGATATTTTCCGGAACCGGACCTGCCTCCTATGAGATTTACTGATACCGAAATAGAAAAGGTTAAAAAGTCTCTTCCGGAACTTCCCGGGCAAAAAAGAAAAAGGTTTTCCGCGGATTACAGCTTGCCAAATGACTATGTGGAAATAATTGTGGGTGATTTACCGAGGTCCGAATATTTTGAAACTGCTGTTAAATTAGGCAGAGAAATTGGAATTTCCGCCAAAATGATTGCGGATCTCATGATCAACAAAAAGTTGGACACAGAGTTTGCAGAACCTGCCGGTTTTATCCGTAAGATTGCTGAATTAACAAAAGTGGAATATGCAGGTGAAGGAGATACAACCGTGGCTGTTGCCGAAGTTCTGGGGGAACAGGAAAAGGTGGTAAATGATTATAAAAACGGAAAAGGAGAAGTTGTCGGATTTCTGATAGGAATGGTTCAGAAAAAACTAAAAGGAAAAGGAAATCCGAAAGTTGTTACGGCAAAAATTCTGGGAGAATTACAAAAATGAGTGAGACAATGACACTACCTGAACAGGGTTTTCCGGATCGAAAGGAATATTGGAGCAAAAAAATTGATGGTAAAACTGTTTCCGAAATTGCGGAAATAATTGCTGATTATGAAAAAAGGGCCACGCGCGATGAGCTTACAGGACTTTTAAATAAAAGTGAGTTTGGGAACCAATTCAAGGCTCTTAGCGAGGCCGCAATAAGAAGGCAATCCTCTTTATATGTAATTTACTTTGATTTTGATGATTTAAAGTATGTAAACGATACAAAAGGTCATGGAGCCGGTAATGAACTGCTGCAGACCGGATGCGAAATTCTAAAGTCTTCACTAAGGACGTCTGATCTTTTGGGAAGGATTGGAGGCGACGAGTTTGCGGCAGCCTTGGAAATAGATAAAGCTGTCGGGGACAAAACTTTTCAGATTGAAGAAATTGCCCAAAGAGTAATATCAGAACTTGAGGACAGCGGCATTTCGATCAGTTTGGGTCTTAGCGAATATAAAGAAGGCGAGAGTCTAAATGATGCTTTAGACAAGGCCGAAC